>JAESFT010000048.1_pt1 | contig 265112 bp, 237 predicted proteins | sample 9269451 | NCBI WGS metagenome assembly JAESFT01 (sample SAMN14502557, study PRJNA617106) | algae metagenome | isolation source: Scytonema hyalinum WJT4-NPBG1 and co-occurring heterotrophs from well... | place: USA: Mojave Desert, Joshua Tree National Park, California | collected 2006-05-25
ACGAAGAGCGGCCCAAGAGCAGCGAAACGTGGATCTACGCCGCGATGACGCACCTCATGGTCCGGCGCCTCGCATGAACCGGATTTCTCTACACCCTCTCAGATTTTCCTCCCTGCTGCTCTTGGCAGTTCGCGTCCGGCGCGAGGGGACGGGAGAGCGGAGATCGACATCCGCAGCCCGCGTCGCATCGAGGGCCGGCCTCCCCATCGGAAGCCGGCCCTCCTCGCATCCCACCGCCTGCCGCGCGGGCGTCAGCGCTGCTCGAGCGCGTGCTCGCTCAGGTCGATGCCGGGACCGGCCGCGCGCGCTGCGGTGCGCGCGGGCCCCTTCGGCGCGGCGGGCGCGGGCCCGGCGGCGGCGGCGTCGCCGATCGGCGCGTCGCCGGGCTCCGGCAGGCGGCTGTAGGGGAGCAGGATCGAGATGCGGCGGTTCTCGGGGGCGTTCGGGTTCGCGGCGTCGCGCAGCTGGCGGTCGGCCAGGCCGCGGACCTCGGAGACGCGTCCGGTGGGGAGCCCGCCCGCCTCCAGCACGCGGCGGGCGGCGTTCGCACGCTCGGCGGACAGCTCCCAATTCGTGTAGGCCGCCGTCGTGCCGTAGCGCGCCGCGTCGGTGTGGCCCTCGAGCACGACCGGGTTCGAGAGCGTGCGCAGCTCGGGCGCGATGACCTGCAGCGCGATCACCGCCGCGGCCTTCATCTGCGACGAGCCGACGGGGAAGAACACCTCACCCGACCCGCTCTCGATCAGCTCGATGCGCAGGCCGTCCTTCGTGACGACGACGTCCACCTTCGCGCCGAGCTTCTTGAGCTGCGTGTTGCCGTCGAGCACCTGCTTGATCTGCGTCGCCAGCTCGCCGAAGCGGCGCTGCTCGGCGGAGCGCACGATGATCTTGACCTGGTTGTTCGCCGCGCGCATCGGGCTGGAGCCCGACGAGATCGGGCTGGCGCCGGCCGACGCGCCCTTCTTGTAGCCGACCGGGTTGGAGAAGTAGCCCTCGATGGCCTGCTTCACCTTGTCGTCCATGCCGAGGATCCACATCACCATGAAGAACGCCATCATCGCCGTGACGAAGTCGGCGTAGGCGACCTTCCACGACCCGCCGTGGTGGCCGCCCCCGACGACCTTCTTCTTGCGGACGATGACGATCTTCTTGCCGGATTCCGGAGGCATGGCCTGGAGTATCGACCGCGCGGGCGGCGGGATTGAGTCGGCGGACGCGCCGCCTACCGGGGGAACGACCGAGGAGCCGCTCCGTCACCGAAGCGGCTCCTCGCGGGGCACGGCGGCGACCGGCGCTACGCCGCCTTGCGCCGCGTCAGCGCCTCGAGCTCGGCGAAGGTGGGCCGCTCGTGCGGGTCGATGTTGCGGCGCGCGAACTCGACGGCGGTCATCGGCGCGTCGCCGCGCGCGAAGGAGAGCAGCGCGGTGCGGATGCAGCACATGTACGCGTGCTCGGCCTTCACGCGCGCCTGGATCGCGGTGGCGATCGGGCCGATGATGCCGTAGGCGAGCAGGATGCCGATGAAGGTGCCGACGAGCGCCGCGGCGACCTTCTCGCCGATCTCGCTCGCCGCGCCGCCGATGGAGCCCATCGTGATGATCACGCCCAGCACGGCCGCGACGATGCCGAAGCCCGGCATCGCGTCGCCGACGGTGGTGATCGCGTGCGGCACGTGCATGTTCGCCTCGTGCTGCTGATCGAGGTCGATGTCGAGGATCTCGGCGAGGTTGTGGTCCTCGACGGCGCCGGTGAGCAGCACCTTCAGCGTGTCGGCCAGCAGCGAGACGGCGTGGTGGTTGGCCGAGAACGCAGGGAACTTGGTGAAGATGTCGCTCTTCTCGGGCTCCTCGATGTGCGCCTCGAGGCCGACCAGCCCGTCCTTGCGCGCCTTCTGGAAGATCTCGTAGAGGACCTGCAGCAGCTCGCTGTACGCCGTCTTGGAGAACGGGTTGGGCTTGAGCAGGCCGAGCGTGGCGGCGAACGACGCCTTGAGCGTGCCGATCCCGTTCGCGACAATGAAGGCGCCGAGGCCGGCGCCGCCGATGATGATGAACTCGGTGGGCTGCCAGAGGACCCCGATCTTGCCATGGTGCATGACGTAGCCACCGATGACGCTTCCGATGACGATCAGCAGTCCGACGATGGTGAACACGACGCGGGCAGGCGATACGGGACAGGCGCGCGGGCCCGCACTCGGGGCCCGTCCGTCGTGAGTATCGACCGGTCGGACGCAAAGCTGGACCGCGCCGCGCACCCGGACGATCCGCGCGTGCTCGTGCGCCTCGCCGCGGCGCGCGACGGCGTGCTGCGCGGGCTGGTGCACGCGCTCAGCAACCGGGTGGGGACGATCGGCGCCGTGGCCGGGATGCTCGACCCGGAGGCGCCGGCGGCGGGCGTGGCGGCGAGCGTGCTGCAGGGCGAGGGCGAGCGGCTGGAGCGGCTGCTGGAGGAGTTCCGGCGGCTGGCGTCGGAGCCGTCGGCCACGCCGGAGCCGGTGCACCTGCCCGACCTGCTGGACGGCGTCGTGGCGCTGCACGCGCACCACCCCGTGCTGCGCGACGTCGCCTGCCCGATCGACGGGGCGGCGGCGCTGCCGCCGGTGCTCGCCGAGCCGGCCGCGGTGGCCGACGCGCTGCTGGCGGCGCTCGACGCGGCGAAGGGCGCGGCGCTCGCCGCCGGCGGCGACGCGGTGCGGCTGGTCGGGACGCTGGAGGGCGACGCGGTGCGCGTGCAGGCCGTGGCCGACGTGGTCGACGTGGCCGGAGCCGCGGAGGCCGAGGCGCTCGCGTGGGCGCTGCCCGGCGGCGCGGGCACGGCGTGGCTGGGTGCGCGCGGCGGCGGCGTGTCGCTGCCGACGCTGGCGAGCGGACGGCGCGCGGGCTGATCGCGTCGGTCGCGTCGGCCGCGTCGATCGTGCCGCGGGCGCGGGACGTCGTCACGTCGGCCGCGCGGCTGGGTCGATCGTCCCATCCGTCGCGCGTCGCGCCGCGGCACCGTTCGGTCGGCGATCACGCCCATCTCCGACTCCGACCGACGCTCCCATGTCGCGCTTCACCTATCCCCACACGATCGACGACGGCGCCGGCGAGCGCCTGACCTTCCTGCGCCGCGTGCCCGGCGCCCGCGGCGACCGCATCGAGGCGGAGAACGTCGTCGCGCCCGGCTTCGGCCCGCCGATGCACGTGCACCACCTGCAGGAGGAGGCGCTCACCGTGCAGCGCGGGCGCATGGCCTACCAGCGGCTGGGCGAGGCCGTGCGCTACGCCGGGCCCGGCGAGACGGTCACCTTCCCGCCGGGCGACGTGCACCGCTTCTGGAACGCCGGCGACGAGGACCTGCACACCACGGGGTACATCGAGCCGGCCGACAACATCGAGTACTTCCTCACGGAGCTCTTCGACTCGCGGCGGCGCAACGGCGGCGTGCGCCCGCACCCGATGGAGGCGGCGTACCTCGCGCGCCGCTACCGCAGCGAGTTCGCCATCCGGGAGATCCCCGCGCTCGTGCAGCGCTTCGTCTTCCCGGTGCTCGTCGCGATCGGCACGCTGCTCGGCCGCTACGCGCGCTACGCGGACGCGCCCGCGCCGATCCGCCGCTGAGCGACGGATCGGCGCGGGCGACGCCGTGCGACGGGCGGCGCGGTCGACCTAGGCGGCGTCCGGACGGGCCGCCGGCGCGTCCGGCGCGCTCGGCGCCCCGGGCGCGCCCGGCTTCCCGAGCGACGCGAACCAGGCGCGCGCCGCCGCCGGATCGGCGGGCGCGCCGCGGTTCGCCTCCTCCACCTGGCGCACGATCTCGCCGCGGAGGATGGTGACGTCGGGCGGCGCCTGGATGCCCAGGCGCACGCCCCCGCGCTCGCACGCGAGGACGACGATGGTGATGCCGCCGTCGAGCACGATCGACTCGCCGGCACGGCGTCCGAGGATCAACATCAGATCATCCCGATGAGGGTCTGCATCATCTCGTCGGCGGCGGTGACGACCTTCGCCGCCGCGGCGTACGCCTGCTGCGCGCGCATCAACGTGGTGAGCTCCTCGTCGATGTTCACGCCGCTCACCGACTGGCGGCGCAGGTCGGCCTGCTCGGCCAGCGTGCGCCGCACCGTCGCCGTGCTCTCGGCGTCCTTCACCTGCGCGGCGAGGCCGCTGGTGGCCGAGCGGTAGAACTCCGCCACGCTCATCGGCTTCGACGTCTGGCGCCGCGGCGGGTTGAAGCCGCGGTCGACGGTCGTGAAGTCGACGACGGCGAGCGTCTCGCCCCGCAGCGTCGCGGTCGTGGCCGTGCGCAGCCCCGCCAGCGCGAGCGCGATGTCGTTGTCGGCCGGCCGGTCGGCGCGCGACGAGGTGCTCGCGATCTTCGTGACGTCGCGCTGGATCGCGGTCGAGATGCCGATGGTGCGCGCGGTGACGATGCCCTCGGCCCGCGGCGACAGGAACGGGTCGCCGTCCACGTACTCGTCGGTGTCCGAGGTGCGGTCGACGAAGAAGTTGAGGTACGGGTCGTCGCCGTCGCCGTCGTTGCCGCGGCGGTGCACCGCGTTCACGGTGCGCGCGAGCGTGTTGGCCAGCGCGTCCAGCCGCTCCTGCGTCTCGGACAGCTCGACGTTCTGGAAGTCGAGCATCGTCTGCAGCGCGCCGCCCGTGGGGAGCAGCGGCTCGGCGGGGGCGCGCACCAGCGCCAGGCGCACCGTCGCGCCGGTGTCGGCCGCGATCCGCAGCTGCTGCGCGTGCACGCCGTCGACGACCGTGTTGCTGCCGAGGAGCACGGTGACCGCGCCGTCGCGCTGCGGCAGCACGCGCACGTCGCCGAGCTTCGACAGCCGGTCGATGGCGAGGTCGCGCTGGTCGCGCAGGTCGTTCGCCATGCTGCCGCCGACCTCCGCCTCGACGATCCGGCCGTTGAGCTCCGCGATCGTCGTGGTGAGGCCGTTGAGCTCCGTCAGCGTGTTCGACAGCCGGGTCTCGGTCTGCGTGCGCAGGTCGGTGAGCCGCTGGTCGAAGGCGTTGAGCTGCGTGGCGACGTTGCGCGCGCGCTGCACGACCACGCTGCGCGCCGCCTCGCTGGTGGGCGCGTTGGCGAGCTCGGACCACGACGACCAGAACGCGTCCATGGCCGACGCCAGCCCGTCCTCGGACGGCTCGCCGAGGATCCCCTCGACGGCCGACAGCAGCTCGTGGCGCAGGCTCGCCGCGCCGTCCCCCGAGGCCTCCTGGCGGTACGACACGTCCAGCAGGACGTCGCGCGCGCGGCGGATGTCGTCGATCTCGACGCCGGTGCCGATCGTCCCGTACGTGAAGAACTGCGGCGTGGACGCCTGCGCGTCCACGCGCTGCCGCGAGTATCCCGCCGTCTCCGCGTTCGCGATGTTGTGGCCGGCCGTCTGGATGAGGGCCTGCTGGTAGTTCATCGCGGTGCGCGCGACGCTGAGGATGCTGGAGAGGGACATGTCGGCTCCGGCGCCGGTCAGGCCGTGCGGTTGACGAGGCGGCCGCCGCCGATGGCCGCCGGCCGCGCCGCGCCGTCGCCGGTGTAGCGCAGGCCGCCGCCGCCGCTCTCCTCGCCGACGCCCGCGAGCGTGCGCGCGTGCGCCTCGCCGTGCGTGAGCGCGTCGCGCAGTACGCGGCGGTTGACGTCGACCTCGCGGGCGAGCGCCTGCGCGCTGGCCTGCAGCTCGTCGCGCGCGCCGCGCAGGGCGTCGGTCATCTGCGGGCCGACGACCTCCTCGAGCTCGCGCATCGGGAACTCGTCGACGCCGGCGAGCAGGCGGCTCAGCTGCCGGCGGCGCAGGCGCGCCTGCCCGAGCGTGGCCAGGATGCGGTGCGTGGCGAAGACGGTGTCGTCGACCGTCTGCAGGTCGTCGCTGCCGACCGCGGCGCGCTGGCGGCGCATGGTCGCGGCGAGGTCCTCGAGCAGCTTGCGCTCGGAGCGCAGCGAGTCGAGCAGCGCGTCCAGCGTGCCGGGGGCGTGCGGGCCGCCCGGGCTCGCGGGGCGCGGCGCGCGCGCGTGCTCGCCGCCGACGACGCGCAGCGTCGGCGCCCCGGGCCCGTACGCCGCGGCGGCGGGGCGGGGCACGGCGGGCACCTGGAGGTGAGGCGTGGGAAGGGGCGCCATCTATCGGCCTGCGTCGCGGGACGGAGTGGGGAGCGTCGGGTGGAGCGTCGCCGACGGCCGCTGCTCCAGCGGCTGCAGCGTCGGCTGCGATCGCAGCGGTGCGAGCGTCGAGGGGTGGTCGAGCGCTCGCGCCGCCGGTGGCGCGTCCAACGGAGTGACGGGTCGTGCCGGATCGGTCGGCGTCGCGCCGCCGGCCGCGCTGCTCGCGCTGCCCGCGCCGCCCTCGCGAGCGAGCCGGCCGCGCAGGTGCTCGTAGATCGCCTCCCCGAGCCCGCGTCCCCACGCGTGGGGAGTCTCGGTCGCGAGGTGCTGATCCATGAGTCCCGTGAACATCTCCTCGCCCGCGCCGCCGCCGACCGCGCCCTCGTCCTGCGGGACGGTGGCGCGCATGGCCTTGTAGAGCTCCTGCACGAAGACGCCCTCCATCTGCTGCGCGACCTGGCGCAGCTTGGGATCCTCGCCGGACGCGCCGGGCGTCGACGCGGCCTGTCGCGTCGGCGCCACGGGCGCGGGCGCGTGGCGCGCGTGCGACGGAACGCCGGTGCTCGCGCCGATCATCGCACCACCACGTCGGCGACGATGGCGCCGACCTCGCGCAGCGCGGCGAAGATCGCCGCGATGTCCGAGGCCGGCGTCTGCACGGCGTGGAGCGCCGCGGCCACGCGCTGCACCGAGGTGCCCGGCGCGATGCGGACGTCGCCCGGCACGCCGGCGCCCGGCGCCGCGGCGGGCGCCGGCGCGCCGCCCGGTGCCGCCGCGTCGCCGCCGATGGTGAGCGTGACGCCGCCGTGGCTGATGGTCGCCGCGCCGACGGTCAGCTCGCCGCCGGCGACGACGCTGCCGTCGCGCGCGTCGATCACCAGGCGCGCGGCGCGCTCGGGGCGCGCGCTCAGCGCGAGGATGCGGCCGAGCGTGGCCGCGCGGTCGCCGCTGTCGGGGAGCGCGAGCGCGACGGCGCCCGGATCCTCGACGCGCGCGGTGTTGGCGCCGAGCGCCGCGTTGACGGCGGCGGCGATGCGCGACGCGGTGGTGACGTCGGGCTCCTTGAGCAGCAGCCGCGTGCCGCCGGCGAACTGCGGGCGCGGCAGGTCGGCCTCGAGCTGGCCGCCGGCGGGGATGCGCGCGGTGGTCTCGGGCGTGCGCGCCGCACCGTAGGCAATGCGGCCGTCGGCGGCCTCGCTCAGGAGCAGCGCGCCCTGCGCGACGCCGACGGGACGTCCGCCCGCCTCGGCGACGAGGGGCGCCATGTACAGCACGCCGCCGCGCAGCGAGCGCGCGTCGCCGAGCGAGGAGACGTGCACCTCGAAGCGGCCGCCGGCACGCAGGTAGGGCGACACCTCGGCGGTCACCAGCACCACCGCGGCGTTGCGCGTGCGCACGAGCTCCGCGGGGATCTCGACGTTGAAGTTGCGCAGCAGGTTGACGACGCTCTGCACCGTCATGCCGCCGCCGCGCGCGCCGGAGCCCGTGGTGCGGTCGCCGGTGCCGTCGAGGCCCACGGCGATGCCGTAGCCGGTGAGGCGGATCGGCGCGGCGCCCTCGGCGATCGTAAGGTCGCGGATCGCGACCTCCTGCGCCCGCAGCTCGCCCGCGCCGGCACCGAGGAGTACGAGGAGCAGCCCGAGGAGCGGGCGCCCGCCGCGGCGGCGGATGATCTCCGCGCCGATGGGCGGCGTGAGGCGCGACTGGTCGGCGACGCCCGGGACGCGCAGCAGGTCGGTGACCGCCGCCTCGACGGCGCCGGCGCCGGTGGCGTCGGCCGCGCGCAGCAGGTCGCGGAGGTCGGTGCGGCGCGCGTCGGCGGCCTGGCGCGCCGCGAGCTCCGCGGCGCGCGCGATGTCGTCGGCGGCGCGGCGCGAGGCGAGCGCGCGCGCGTCCGCGTCGGCCAGCGCGCGGCCCTGCGCGATGCGCTCGGCGAGCGTGGGACGCGCGGCGCGCGACGCGTCGCGCGGGCCGAACAGGCGGGAGAGGAGCTGGCGCCACATGGGGGGAGCGGTGTCGCGGGTCACGGCCACACCAGGCCGACGATGCGCGTCAGGAGGCCGCTCTTGGTCTTGCCGAGCGGGCCGGGCGACTGGTAGGTCACCTGCGCGTCGGCGATGCGCGCCGACTCGATGGTGTTCGCGGCGCCGACGTCCTGCGCGCGGATCCAGCCGGTGACCGCGACGTCCTGCTTGCCCTTGTCGACGTCGACGAGGCGCGTGCCGCGGATCTGGTAGGTGTTGTTCGGGCCGACGGCGACGATGCGCGCGCTCATCTCGCTCTGGAAGCGGTTCTCGCGCCGCGCCTCGCCGCGCTGCTGCGTGTTGCCGTCGTTGCGCGTGCCGATGCGCGCGTCGATCGCCGTCGCCTTGGGGCCGCCGGTGTTCACGTCGATGCCGAGGCCGAGGTCGCGCGTGCGGCGCTGCGACGCGAGGTCGTCCTTCACGGCCGACGTGATGGTGTAGTCGTCGACCAGCACCGTGATGATGTCGCCGACCGCGAACTCGCGCCGGTCGCCGAGCCACGAGCGCATCGACGGCCGGTTGGCGGCGGGCGTCGGCTGCCACTGCGGCGCGGCGGCCGACGCGGGCGCCGGCGCGGCGGCGCCGGCCTGCGGCGCCTGGGCGGCCTGCTGGGCCTGGGCGCGCGCGGACGCACCCGGCGCGGCGAGCGCGCCGACGCAGACGGCGGCGAGAAGGGCGGAGGAGCGCGGCATGGAACGCGAGGGGAGGGACGGGTCCGGCGAGGAGCGGTCAGCGATCAGCGAGCAGCGATCAGAGGCGCGTCAGGGCAGCTGCACGACGCCTGGCGCGACGACGGTGCCCTCGAGCCGGCGGCGCGCGTCGAGGCGCACCTTCACGCGCGCGCCGATGGGCGCGGCGTTCGTGGCGACGCCGCTCATGCGCAGCGCGATGCCCTGGTCGCGCCAGATGACCGCGACCTGCTGCCCCGCGGTGACGGCGCTGGCGGCGAGCGGCCGCGCGACGGCGGGCTCGCGCAGCGCCTGCCCGGCGGTGATGACGCGGCGCGTCGTCCAGCCGACGAGCGACGGCGTGGCCGGCGAGATGTCGTCGGCGGCGAGCACGTGGCCGCGCGGCAGGTCGCGCGTGGCGACCGGCGCCACCGCCTCCGGCGCGGCGGCCGGGCGCGCGACCGCGGCGGCGCGCACGAGCGCGTGCGGCGGCGCGGTGCGCGGCGCGCCCTGCTGCGCGGGGAGCAGCACGGGGATGACGAGCATGAGGTGCGCGCCGCACGCCGCGAGGCGCGCGAGCGCGGGCGACAGCAGCCACCCCTGCGAGGGATCGGACTCGGACGCGCGGGTCGCGCGGGTCGAGCGAAGCGAGCGAGGCATGGTCAGCGCACCAGGTTGTTCGCGATCTCGAGCATCGACTCGCTGTTCTTGATCGCCTTCGAGTTGATCTCGTATGCGCGCATGGCGGTGATCATGTCGACCATCTCCTGCACGATCTCGACGTTGCTCCCCTCGAGCGCGCCCTGGACGACGCGGCCCATGCCGTCCTCCTGCGGGAAGCCGACGGTCGGCTCGCCCGAGGCGGGGGTGGGCTGGTAGAGGTTCTCGCCGAGCGAGTGCATGCCGGATGGGTTGGCGAAGCGCGCCAGCTCGATGCGCCCGACCTCCTGCGGCTCCGCGACGTTGGTGCCGCGCGTGACGGTCACGATGCCGGTGCGCGAGATCGTCACGCCGGTCGCGTCGCTCGGCACGCGGATGGTGGGCTGCAGCGTGTAGCCCTGCGACGTCACGAGCACGCCCTGGTCGGAGATCTGGAACGAGCCGTCGCGCGTGTACGCGGTCTGGCCGCCGCCGGTCTGCACCTGGAAGAAGCCCTCGCCCTCGATCGCGAGGTCGAGCGGACGGTTCGTCGTCTCGAGCGTGCCCTGGCTGTGCAGGCGCTGCACGCCGGCCAGCCGCGTGCCGCGCCCGATCTGGATCGCCGGCGCGGTCTGGTTCTCGGGCGCGCCGATGACCGCGGAGCCCTGCACCGTCTGGTACAGCAGGTCCTCGAACTGCGCGCGGCTGCGCTTGAACCCGGTCGTGTTCACGTTGGCCAGGTTGTTCGCGATGACTTCGGTGCGCAGCTGCTGCGCCATCATGCCGCTGGCGGCGGCGCGGAGGGCCGGATCCATGGGATGCGTACGGAGGGAGAGTCTGTCGGGCGGGGAGCTGCGGACTGCGGGCTGCGGATCTGAATTGCGTCATGCGGCGGAGCAGGACCCGCAGTCCGCCGTCCGCAGCTCATGGTGCGAGGAGGGTCGCGCTACGCGGGCCGTCCGAGCTGGGTGACGGCGGTCTCGCGCACGGCGTCGAGCGTGGTGACCGCCTTCTGCACGGTCGCGTAGGCGCGCTGCACGGCGATCATGTCGACCATCGCGCTCACGGGATTGACGTTGCTCTCCTCGATGGCGCCCTGGCGGACGTCGCGCTCGGCCGCCGCGACCGGCTGGCGGCCGGCGTCGGGGACGAAGAGCGTGCCGCCCTCGTGGGCGAGCGTGGCGCCGGTGCCGGCGCGCTCGACACGCAGGCGGTCGAGCGGCCTGCCGTCGGCGCTCACGGTGCCGTCGGCGGCGATGGTGAGCTGCGCGCCGGCGGGCACGGTGATCGCGCCCTTCTCGCCGAGCAGCGCGCGCCCGCCGCCGTCGACCAGGCGACGGTCCGCATCGAGGCGCAGGCTGCCGCCGCGCGTGAAGCGCTCGCCGGCCGGCGTGTCGACGACGAGGAAGCCGTCATTCGCCATCGCCACGTCGAGCGCGTTCTGCGTCGTGCGCAGCGTGCCGGCGCGGAAGTCGGTCGCCGTCTGCGCCACGGTCCCGCCCTCGCCCGCGGCACCGAGCAGGCGCGCGAACACGCGCTCCGCCTTGAAGCCGTCGGTCGACGCGTTGGCGAGGTTGTGGGCCGTGATCTCCGACCGACGCTCCCAGTAACGCAGGGAGGCGGCGGCGCTGGTCAGGCCGGTGGTGGGCGGCATGGAGCGGAGGGAAGGAACGAGGAGGGAACTGCGAGGTGATGCCGTGTGCGGCCATCCGGTGCTGCGCGCCGGTCGCTGCCACGTCCCGCGCACCAGGGGTAAAAGCAACCGGCGGGCCGCCTGGGCGCCCGCCGGTTCGTGTGGTGCAACTCGTTGTCTTCCAGCGTCTTGCGGGCTTTCGTCGGGCGCCCGGCGCGCCCTCGGGTCGGGCCCCGGCGGCGGCACTTCTTGCCGCGCCGGTCAACCTTGCCGGGCGGTCAGGCTGAGCGAGAGCGCCACCGCGTCGCGCGACAGCCCGGTGCGGCGCGCGATCTCGGCGCGGTCCGCGCCCGTCGCCGCGAGCGTCGGCACCAGCGCGGGCGTGCGCGGCGTGCGCGCCGCATGCGTGCGGCGCTGCAGCAGGCGACGCGACAGCGCCGTCACCGCGGCGGGCATCGCGAACGCCGTGCGCTCCGTGAACGTCGACGGGCGCGCGTCGACCGCATCCTCGCCCGCGTCGTCGGCCGGGCGGTGCCAGAGGCGCGCCGCGGTCAGGCCGAGCGCGATCGCCGCGGCGAGCAGCGTGAGCGCGGGGAGCGCGTCGCGCAGCGCGCCGAGCGTCGCCGGATCGAGCGACGGCCGGTCGAGCGACGCCGCGCCCGCGACGTCCGTGAGGCGGCGCGCGCTCTCCCACACCGGCAGCTCGCCGAGCGCGCGCGCCGACTCCCACGCGTCGAGCAGCAGGTCCTGCAGCGCGAGCCGCGACTCGGCGCGCTTCACCGCGCCGCCGATCACGGCGCCGACCACGCCCGCGCCGGCGATCCGCAGCGCGACGGGCGCCGACGCGCGCGCCGCGGCCGCGCCGCGCGCGATCACGGCGCGCGCGCTCACGCGACGTGCTCCCGCAGCGGCTTCAGCTCGCCGCGCAGCTTGCCGAGCGCCTTCGAGCGGATCTGCGACACGCGGCTCTCGGTGAGGTCGAGGACCGTCGCGATCTCGTGCAGCTTGAGCTCCTCGAAGTAGTAGAGCGACAGCACGACGCGCTCCTGCTCCTTCAGCTTGAGGATCGCCTCGCGGAGGATCGACACCTCCTGCTGGTGGTTCAGGCGGTCCTCGACGCCGCGCTCCTCCTCGGCGGCCAGGACATCGGACGGGCTGGGCGCGGTGTTCTCGCGGTCGCCCGGCGCGCGGTCGAGCGGCATGTGGTGCGCGCCCTCGATCTCGCCCTGCCAGCGCCACAGCGTCTGCAGGTCGACGTCGAGGTGCGCGGCGACCTCGTGGTCCTCCGGCGCGCGGCCGAGCGCGCGCATGAGCGACTCGCGCGCGGCGTGGATCTCGCGCGTCTTGCGGCGGATGCTGCGCGGCACGTGGTCCTGGCGCCGCAGCTCGTCGAGGATCGCCCCGCGGATGCGCGGCGCCGCGAAGGTGCTGAAGGCGAGCCCGCGCGACGGATCGAAGCTGTCGAGCGCCGCCATCAGGCCCATGGAGCCGGCGCTCACCAGCTCGTCGAAGTCGGCCTTCACGGCGAGCGTGCGCGACATCTGCCGGGCCACGTGGTGCACGAGGCCCAGGTGGTCGGTGAGCAGGCGCTCGCGCGCGGCGGCGTCGCCGGCCGCGAAGCGCTCCCAGAGGGCGTGGTCCACGCTGGCGTGCGGCGCGGCGGGCGTGGCGCGCGAGGGCGTGGCCCGCGCGGGCGTCGAGGGCGTCGCGGCGGTCGGCGACGGCGAGGGCTTGGCGGGGCGCGGAGCGCGAGGGGCAGTCATGACGGTCATCGCGCGGATCCAGTCGGTGAACCGGAGTAGGCGAGCGACGCGGCGCGGAGTGCGCCGTCGCCGGGCAGGTAGCCCGGCGCGGCGTGGCGGGGCGTCGAGGCGGTGCGACCGCTACGGGCGGTCGCGGCGGGGGAGGGGACTGCGAGTCGCGTGGCGATCGCTTGCATCGCGACGGCCGCCGGAGAGCCGGTGGCGGCGTCCTGCAGGAGCATGCCGGCGCGCAGCGCGACCGCGAGGCTCGCGTCGTCCGGCACGGCGCCGGCGAAGCGGAGCGGCTGCTGCAGGAACTGCCGGGTCGCCGCGTCCAGGTGCTCGAACGCGTGGCGGGCGTCGTCGTCGTCCAGGCGGCTGGCCAGGACGTCGACGGGCGGGCAGGGATGGTCGGGCCCATCGCTCGCCAGCACGCTCTTCACGAGCGCGAACGAGGCGGCGAGCGCGATCGGGTCCGACCCGGTGACGACGAGCAGCCGCACCGCGAGGTTACCGTCGGCCGCCTGCGCCGCGGCCTGCGCGGTCTCGAGCCCCGCGCGCACGACGTCGAGGCGCGAGCCGGCGTCGACGACGACCAGCTCGTGCTGCGCGAAGCAGCTCGCCGCGCGCCGCAGCAGCGCGCGGCGCTCGGCCGGCGCGATCGCCGCGTCGTCGGGCGTCGCGGCGGTGGGGCCCGCGGCGAGCAGCGACAGCGTCGCGCTCACCGGGACGAGCAGCGCCTCGGGCGCGACGCCGCGGCGCAGCGCGCCGAGGCCGTGCACCGGCGCGGCGCCGAGCAGGAGGCGCTGCGGGCCCACGTGCTCGTCGAGATCGGCGAGCAGCACGCGACGGCCCATGGCGGCGGCGCTGAGCGCGAGCAGCGCGGCGATCACCGACGTGCCGCTGCCGCCCTTCCCGCTGCCGACGACGAGCACCGTCGTCGCCGCGCCGGCGCCGCCCCCCACGCGCGCGCCGTCGCGCGGCGCGGGGCGCGTCGCGACGTAGGCACGGAGGGAGTCGAGCTGGGCGGGGAGCATCGGCGCGGGAGCGGAGGGCGGGAGCGTGGACGGCGGAGACGTGGACGGCGGAGACGTGGACGGCGGAGACGTGGACGGCGGCGGTGTGGCGATCACGCCATCGCACGCGCGCCCGATGCGGCGTCGCGACGTGGCGGCTCTTCCGCAGGACGATCGAGGGTGACCGGCATCACGCCGCGCACGCGTCGCACGTCGTCCACCGCGTGCGCGCCGTCGGGAAAGGATCCGAGCGCGGCGAGCAGGCGCGGCGCGCCGGGCGCGAGGTCGGCGGGGATCTCCTGCCCCTCCGCGATCCAGCGCACGGGGAGGTCGAGCTGCGCGGCGAGCGTCGCCACGCCGTCGTCGTCGGGCACCTCGTCGAGCTTCGTGAGCAGCGCGTGCGTGACACCCGCCGCACCCGCGCCGCCCGCGCCGCCGAGCAGCACGTCCAGGCGGTCGCGCAGCCGCTCGGCCAGCTCGGTGCGCATCGTCGCGGGGATCACGAGATGCACCTCGTCGGGCGCGAGCGAGGCGAGCAGCGCGCGCCACGGCGCGTCGTCGTCGCTGGTGCGCGGCCCGCGCCCCGGCGTGTCGACGATCACGATCTCGCAGTGCGCGAGCCGCGCGAGCGCGCCCGGCACGTCGGCGGCGTCGTAGACGACCTCCATCGGGAGGCGCGCGACCTCGGCGTACGTCTCGAGCTGCGCGACCGCGCCGGCGCGGTAGGTGTCGAGGGTGATCAGCCCGACGCGCTGGGCGCCGAAGGCGTGCGCGTTGAGCGCGAGCTTGATGGCGGAGGTCGTCTTGCCGGCGCCGGTGGGGCCGACGAGCGCGATGACGAGAGGGCGAGCGTCGAGCGTCGAGCGTCGAGCGTCGAGAGGAGCGCTGTCGACGCTCGACGCTCGACGCTCGACGCTGCGTGGCGTCATCCGCCGGACGAACCGCTCGACGTCCTCCGCCGTCGCGGCGATCGCCTCCACGATCGTCTCCCCCCGCTCGCGGATCACCCGCGTGCCGAGGATCACCGCGTCCTCGCCCAGCTCGCGGCGCGCGCGCGCGCCGACGACGCCGAGCTCCGGGCCGCGGAAGGTCCGTCGCGTCACCTCACGCCGCATGCTGCATCCCTCCGTGCATCTCCCAGGTGCCCGCGCTCTGCAGCGTGACCTGCGGCGGCAGCTCGGCCAGCGAGACCACCGGCAGCGCCGGCAGCACGGGCTCGATGAGCCGGCGCACGCCGACCCGCAGCGACGGCGGGACGATCAGCGGCAGCGGGCGCCCGTCGAGCGAGCCGCCCAGCGAGAGGTCGTTCAGGTCGCGCAGCAGCGCCGCCAGCCCGTCGGGCGTGAGCAGCCCCATCGCCGGGTTCTGGCCCTGCATGCCGCGCGGCGAGAAGAGGCCGGTGAGCGCCTGCTCGAGGCGCGGGCCCACCGTGATGCCGCGGACCGCGCCCGTCGCGTCGGCGAAGAGCCGCGCGATGACGTTCGAGAGCGCGCGGCGCGCGAACTCGCACAGGTGCTCCGGGTCCTTCGTCGAGTCGGCGGCGTCGCCGAGCGCCTCGAGGATCGTGACCAGGTCGCGGATCGGCACGCGCTCCTTGAGGAGGCGCTGGAGGACTCGATGGAGGGTACCCAGACTGAGCTTGTTGGGGACCACCTCTTCCACGAGCGCGGGGTGCGTCTTCTTGAGCGTCTCGACCATCTCCTGCACGTCCTGGCGGCCGAGCAGCTCGGCGGCGTTCGCCTTGAGGACCTCGATCAGGTGCGTGGCGACGACCGTCGTCGGCTCGACGACGACGTAGCCGTACGCCTCCGCCTCCTGGCGGCGCGTGCTGGCGATCCACTTGGCCGGCATGCCGAACGACGGGTCGACCGTGTCCATGCCGTCGATCGTCTGCACCACGCCGCCCGTGTCGAGCGCCATCAGGAAGCGCGGCATCACCTCGGCGCGCGCGACCTCGCTGCCGCGCAGCTTGATCACGTACTCGTTGCTCGGCAGCCGCACGTCGTCGCGGATGCGGATGGGCGGGATGAGGATGCCCAGCTCCAGCGCGCTCTGCTTGCGCAGCAGCGAGATGCGCTCGAGCAGGTCGCCGCCCTGGCGCTCGTCCACGAGCGGGATCAGCGCGTAGCCGATCTCGAGCTCGATCGGGTCGATCTGCAGCAGGTCCTTCATCGGGTCCGGCGGCTCGGGCGCCGTCTCGACGGGGGCGCTCTCGATCGCCTCGGCCGTCGCGAGGCTGCGCGCCGTCGCGTTCTCCGCCGCGCGCCCGAGCGCCGCGGCCCCGCCGGCGAGCGCGAGGAACGGAAGCATCGGCAGGCCGGGGATGATCGCGAACACCCCGAGCACGCCGGCCGTCATGTAGAGCGCCCTCGGGTGCGCGCCCAGCTGCTCGCTCACGACCGTGCCGACGCGCTGGTTGCCGCCGGCGGCGGTGACCATGATGCCGGCCGCGGTGCTCGTGATGAGCGCCGGGACCTGCGAGACGAGGCCGTCGCCGACCGTGAGGATCGTGTAGTCGGCCGCCGCCTTGGCGAACGGAAGCCCGCGCTGCACGACGCCGATGAAGATGCCGCCGACGATGTTGATGAACGTGATGAGGATCGCCGCGATCGCGTCGCCCTTCACGAACTTCGACGAGCCGTCCATGGCGCCGAAGAAGTCGGCCGAGCGCGAGATCTCCTCGCGGCGGCGGCGCGCCTCCTTCTCGTCGATCAGCCCCGCGCCCAGGTCGGCGTCGATCGCCATCTGCTTGCCGGGCATCGCGTCGAGCGTGAAGCGCGCCGCCACCTCGGCGACGCGCCCGGCGCCCTTCGTGATCACGACGAAGTTGATCGCGATCAGGATCAGGAAGATGACGATGCCGACCGCGAAGTTGCCGCCGATGACGAAGTGCCCGAACGCCTCCACCACCTCGCCCGCCTCGCCCTTGGAGAGGATGAGGCGCGTGCTCGAGACGTTGAGCGCGAGGCGGAACAGGGTGCTGATGAGGAGCAGCGACGGGAAGGAGCTGAACTGCAGCGGGTCGGTCGTGTTGAGCGACACGAGCAGCACGACCAGCGACAGCCCGATCGAGAGCGCGAAGCAGAGGTCGAGCAGGACCGGCGGCAGCGGCACGACGAGCAGGCCGACGACCAGCAGGACCGCCACGGCCATGGCGATCTCGCTGCGCTTGCCGCTCGCGGGCAGGGCGAGCGCGCTCATGCGGCCGCGTTCCCGCCCCAGCCCGCACCCGCGCGCTGACGCTGCTTGATGACGAAGGCGAGCACCTCGGCGACCGCGAGATAGAGCTCGGCGGGGACCATCGTGCCGACCTTCACGCTGGCGACGAGCGCGCGCGCGAGCGGGACGTTCTCGACCACGGGAACCTGACTGTCGAAGGCGAGGGCCTTGATGCGCTCCGCGACCTTGCGCCGCCCGACGGCGAGCACGTAGGGCGCGGGCGCGACCGAGGGGTCGTACTTGAGCGCGACGGCGATGTGCACCGGGTTCACGACCACGACGTCGGCCTTCGGCACGTCGCGGAACATCTGCTGGCGCGCGCGCTGCCGGCCGAGCTGGCGCATGCGCTGCTTCACCATCGGGTCGCCGTCGGAGTTCTTGGACTCCTGCTTGATCTCCTCCTTCGTCATCCGCAGCGACTGCTCGTGCTGGAAGAACTGCCAGCCGTAGTCGGCGGCGGCGAGGCCGAGATACGCGAGGCCGGCCTTCATGAGCATGCCGACGCTGTACTTGCGCACCACCTCGAGCAGCGCGCGCGGCGACTGCAGGCCGAGCGCGGTGATCTCGGGCCACGCGGTCCGCAGCACGCTCCAGACGGCCCAGCCGACGATCACGAGCTTGAGGATCGACTTGCCGAGCTCCACGAGCGACTGCTTGCCGACGATCTTCTGGATCCCCTTGGAGGGGTCGATGCGCTCGAACTTGGGCGCCAGCGGCTTGGCGGTGAACGTGCCGCGCGACTGCAGCGCGGAGATCGCGAGCGCGGCGACGGTCATCGCGCCGAGGAAGCCGGCGAGCGCGCCGAGCGCCTGCCAGCCGATGCCGCGCACGAGCGCGATGGCGGCGGGCCCGGTGAGCCCCGCGGCCGCGCCGAAGCTCAGCCCCGCGCCCATGATCTCGCGCATCGCGCCGGCGAGCCCGGGACCGGTGGCGTTGATGGTGGCCGCCGACGCGAGCAGCAGCATGGCGGCGTTGAGGTCCTGACTGCGCGGGACCCGCCCCTCCTCCGCCGCCTCGCGCCGCCGCTGTTCGGTCGGTTCCTCGGTCTTCTCCTGATCCGAATCGCTCATCGCGCGAGCCTCGCGAACACGGTCTCGAGCGCGCCCGCGTAGTGCCCCGTCCACCCCGTCATCCAGGTGGCGATGAAGGCGAGCGTGGCGATGGTGGCGGAGAGGCCGACGGCGATCTGCAGCGGGAAGGCCAGGGTGAGGACGTTCAGCTGCGGCGCGGCGCGCGTGAGCAGGCCGAGGGCGACGTTGCCGATCATCGACGCGGCGATCACGGGCGCCGCGAAGCGCAGGCCGAGCACGAAGAGGTGCGCGCCGTTCGCCACGAGCGCGGAGAGCCCCTCGCGCACGTTCACCGCGGTGCCGACGGGGATCGCGCGCAGGCTCTCGGCGAGCGCGTCGAGCATGACGAGGTGGCCGTCGAGCGCGAGCAGCACGGTGACGGCGAACATCTGGCAGAGCTGCGCGATCACGTTCGACTGCGCGCCGTTGAGCGGGTCGAAGAGCGAGGCGCCCGAGAGGCCGATGGTGGTCGTCATCAGGTCGCCCGCGGTCTCGACGGCGCCGACGAGCAGCGCGGCGCCGAGGCCGAGCGAGAAGCCGATGAGCGTCTCGCCGAGGAAGGTCGCGGGGGTGATGGCGACGCGGGCCGGGTCGCCGGCGCCCTGGACGGCGGCGTAGGCGGCCGGCGCGAGCAGGGCGGCGAGGACGACGAGCAGGGCGCTCCGGATCGCGACCGGGATCGTCTTGCCCGAGAAGAAGGGCGCCACGAGCAGCAGCCCGCCCACGCGCAGCGCGAGCAGGACGGCGACCGAGGCGGCTCCCGGGGCGAAGAGATCCACCGGTCCGCTCAGCCGACGAGGGAGGGGAGCGACCGGAACAGCTCGGTCGTGTACTTCGTGATCAGCTGCATCGTCCAGGGCAGCGCGATCAGGAAGGTCGCGGCCACGGCGACCAGCTTCGGGACGAAGGCGAGCGTCTGCTCCTGGATCTGCGTCACGGCCTGCACGACGCTGATGATCAGGCCGACGCCGAGCGCGACGACGAGCATGGGCCCGGCGATCAGCAGGGCGAGCATGATCGCGTTGCGGGCGAGGTCGACGACGAGCTGGTGGCTCACGGCGGCGGGCGGAGAGGCGGGGGGAGCTGCGGAGGGGGGCGGCGCTCGCCTTGTGCGCGACGACACGCCGGACGACGGGGACAGAGGCAGGGGCGGTGCCAACGCCCCGGGCCGCTACGTTGCCGTGCAAGTCGTTGCGAGCGTTGCGGATACGAAGAACGGACGGCGCGCCGGGTGGGCGCGCCGTCCGTTTCGTTCCCTGCCGTGCGGCAGATCTTGCCGAGCGGGCGGCGGCGGGATGTGCCGCCGCCCGGGTCAGGGGAGGATCACCGCGGAGCCGGCAGAAGCTGCCGCTGGCCGCCGAAGACCGGGCTGACCGGGAGCCGCTGGCCGGGGCGCAGCTCGTCGGCGCGCGGGGCCTGGCGGGCGAAGGCGGGGCCCGTCGCCGGGGTGGCCGACGGGATGCGCGCCAGCGCCGGCGCGTCGGCCGCGTTCGCGCACTCCGGCCGCGCCAGCAGCCACTGCTCGGCGGCGCGGTAGACCGCGTCCTGCACGTTCGGGTCGGCCTGGGTGGGGCCGGCCACGCGCTGGTCGGGGGCGATCGAGTCGCCGTAGACGCGGCGGTTGCCGTCGAACATCACGGCCGCCGTGATGTTCAGGAAGGCGCTGTCGGGCGGCAGGTAGACGCCCGCGGGGACGGTGGTGACGCCGTACGTGTAGTCGCCGAAGGAGCGCATCGGCGGCTTGTTGGGCCCGCGGAAGGCGAGGATGATCATCTCGCCCGCGCTGGCCGTCAGGTCGCCCTGGAGGATCGCCACCGGGGAGTTGGGGCGGCGCAGGCGGTAGCTGCTGGTGGCGCGGACGTAGTCGAGCGAGTCGCGCGGCGAGTCCTGCGCGACGCCCGCGGCGGGCCCGTACGAGTAGAAGAAGGCGCGGTTGCTGTCGGCGTCGACCAGGCCGCCGTAGCGGCCGTCGCCGATGAGCGGGTTGAGGCCGGCGATCATCGCCGCCCAGTAGCCGCCCGGGTTGTTGCGCAGGTCGAGGATCCAGCCGCAGGGGCCCGCCTGGTCGAGCTGGCGGACGACGGTGAGGATCGAGTCGGCGCGCCCGACCGGGTTGATGCCCGTGAAGGTCGGGACGTACAGGTAGGCGAGCTTCCCGCGCGTCGCGCCGCTGGTGAGGTAGAGCGGGTTGTTGGGCGGCGCGTCGACGCGGCCCGGCGCGGCCTCCGGGGGCCAGAAGCCGCTGTGGCGGTCGTTCAGCATCCGCACCGCCGTGCGGATGCCCGGATAGGTCTGCGCCGGCGTCTGCGCCCCGCGCGCGGAGTCGGCGGCCGCGGCGCGCACCTGCGTCCAGTTGATGCGAGCGCGGTAGAGGAAGACCTCCTGCATGAACTCGAGCGCGTTGTTCAGGTACGTGCGCGCGCTGTTCGACATGCCGTTGTTGCTGCCGCCCCCGATCGGGTCGAGCGGATCGGACTCGCCGCAGGCCGCGGCGGCGAGCAGGACGAGGCCGGCGACGCCGGCCGCACGGGGCACGCGGGCCGCGCGCCACCAGGGGCGCCGCGGGGGACTGGGCTGGTGCATCGAACGCTCCGGCGGTCGGATGTCGGGAGCGAGCCGCGGGGGCTCGGGACGGGACGCACGGCGACGCGGCCCGGTGGTGCAGCGGAGGGCTGCATGCCCGGGGCCGCGTCGGTGCGACCAGCAGAATACCTCACGTCGCACGCGCGGTTCCGCCAGGGTGCCGGGCCGGTCGGTCGCGCGGCGTGCCCGGCTTGACGCGCCGACCGGTGGATCCCACACTCGCGCGGCGGACCGGCACTGCGGCCGGCCGCCTCGCTCGCCTCGCGACCCCAGCCCCACCCGCCATGCGTCGCCACCCTGCTCGAGCCGCTGCGCTGCTCCTCGCCACCTGCGTACTGACCGCACCCGCGGCGGCGCAGACCATCACGCTGGGCCAGCAGGACTTCGCGAACGGCGCCTTCACCGACCTGGGGGCCTTCAACACCGCGGGCGCCGGCGAGGCCGCGCCGTTCAACGCGTTCCAGGGCGGCGACCCGTCGGGCAGCGCGAACGCCAGCTTCGCGTTCACCTTCAACTATCCGAGCCTCGGCAGCATCACGGGCGCGACGCTGACGTTCGGGATCTTCGACCTCGACTCCCAGGCCTCGGGCTCGCAGATCGCCTCGTTCGTGCTGAACGGGAGCCAGGACCTCACGGCGCTGCTCGATGCCGCCTCGGAGGCGAGTCCGGCCGCGCAGCTCGAGGTGCGCGTGTTCTCGCTCGCGCTCCCGTCGAGCGTCTTCGCCTCGCTCGCCGGCGGGACGGCCGCCTTCACGCTGACGCTCCAGGGCCCGTCGCTCGGCGTCTCGGGCGAGCTCCCGAACAACGGGGCGGGCCTCGACTTCGCGACGCTCCAGCTGAACACGAGCACCGTCCCGGAGCCCTCGACGTGGGCGCTGCTCGGCACGGGGCTCCTCGCGGTGGCCGGCGTCGCGGCGCGGCGCCGGCGCTCGACGGCGTGAGCGGCGCCCGAGGCCACGACGCGACGATGGGGCGCTCTCACGCGAGAGCGCCCCATCGTCGTTCTGCACCGGCGTCGCCGCGCGCGGGCGACGCGCGCTAGCGGAAGCTCTGCACCAGCGACTGGACGACGAGCGACCAGCCGTCGACGAGGACGAAGAGCAGCAGCTTGAACGGGAGCGCGATCATCGCCGGCGGGAGCATCATCATGCCCATGCTCATGAGCACCGAGCTGACGACGACGTCGATGACGATGAAGGGGAGGAAGAGCGCGAAGCCGAGCTGGAAGGCGGTGCGCAGCTCGCTGGTGACGAAGGCCGACATGACGACGACGAGCGGGATCTCGTCGACCGACTTAGGGGGCGTCGCCGGCTTGCTCATCTCGACGAACGTCTGCAGGTCGCGCTCGCGCGTCTGCCGCAGCATGAACTCGCGCAGCGGCGCGGCGCCCAGGCGCATCATCTCCGCCTGCTCGATGCGCCCCTCGATCCAGGGCTGCAGGGCGACGCGATTCACCTCGGTCATCGTCGGCGCCATGACGAAGCCGGTGAGCAGCAGCGCGAGCGCGCCGATGAGGTGCCCGGGCGGGGCGCTCTGCGTGCCGAGCGCCTGCTTGAGGAAGTGGAGGACGACCAGGATGCGCGTGAACCCGGTCATCATCAGCACCATCGTCGGCAGGAGCGTCAGGAGCCCCATCATGACGACGACGCCGACCGTGCCGCTGAGGCGCAGCCCCTCGCCCTTGCCGCCGACGCGCACGTCCATCGTCGGCGCGAGGCGCGCGACGAGCGTGTCGACGGTGCCGATGGCGTTCGTCGGCGCGGTGGCCGACGGCGCGGCGGTCGCGAACCCGTTCGCGGGCGCGGCGGTGTTGCCGCGACGAACGGCGGCGGCGCGCGGGGCGGGCGTCGCCGCGCGGGGGCTGCGGGCCGCGGGCTGCGGATTCACCGCCGGTGCGGGCGCCTGCGCGGTCGTCGCGGCGGGGAGCGGCGCGACGGTGGGCGCGATGGCCGGCGCGGTCGCCACCGGCGCGGCGGGCTGCGAGTCGGTGGGAGCCTGCGCCCGCGCGGTGGGCGCGCCGAGCGTCAGCGCGCCCGCGGTCAGCAGCAGCGCGGCCAGGCGCGTGGAGCCGGACATCGCCATGCCGAGCACCGCGCGGAAGGCGTCGTGCGCGCCCGCGCTCGACGCGGCGGGCGTCTCGACGGCGGGCGTCGTCCCGACCGCGTGCGCGGGCCGCGAGGCGGGCGTCGCGGGGAGCGGCGCGGTCACCGCGTCCGTCGCGGGCGCGTCGCCGGCGGGGCGCGGCGGCGACAGGCGGCGGGCCAGCCAGGCGGCGCCGGGAATCGCCTGCAGCTCGGGGTGCTGCACCATCGCCATCGCGGTCGCGACGCCGCGCAGCGCGGCCGGCGACGAGGCGAAGGGCGTCGGCGCGACCGAGGCGGCGAGCACCGCGGCGCGGTCGTCGCCCTCGAGCTCCGCGAGCGGCTGCATGCCGCCCTCGCCCACCGAGACGGCGAGCACGCGCTCGCCGACGCGCACGACGGCGATGCTCTGCTTGGGGCCGAGCGGGAGCCGCTGCACGACCTCCATCGGGAGCTTGCCGCGCCCGCCGCCCGCGTGCGGCGCGAAGCGCTTGAGCACGCGCAGCGCGACGAGCATGAGCGTGAGCACGGCTCCGAGGGCGACGAAGACGCCGAAGGTGGCGCTGAGGCTCATGTGGGCGGTTCCGGTGCGCGGCGCGGGCGGTGGACTACGCGGCCTGCGGCTGCGGCGTCGCCGCGAAGATGCGCACGATGCGCACGCCGAAGTGCTCGCCGAGCACCACGACCTCGCCCTCGGCGAACTTGCGGTCGCCGACGTAGACGTCGATCGGCTCGCCGGCGAGGCGGTCGAGCTGGATGACGGCGCCGCGGCCGAGGCGGAGGATCTCCTGCACGGTCATGCTCGTGCGTCCCAGCTCGATCGAGACCGGGAGCGACAGGTCGAGCAGCATGCCGAGGGGGACCTCGGAGCCGGCGAACGCCGCGCCGGCGCCGGCGAAGTCCGCGCCCATGCCGTAGTCGGCGGGGTTCGGCTCGTCGGACACGACCTGCGGGATCGGCTGGCCGCTGGCCTTGGCGGCCTGCACGCTGGCGACGAGGGCGTCGATTTCGGCGGGGTTCATGGGGCGGGTGAGGCGGGTCGGGTGCGGCGGGGCGGGTACTGCGAACTCGGGAACGGCGCGGACGGATACGGCGGGGCGGATGCGGCGGGGCGGATGCGGCGGAACCGGGAACGGCGGGGGCGGCGATCAGCCGTGCGCGTCGTCGTCGTGCGAGGTGGGCGGCGCGATGTGGTCGAGCAGGCGCACCGCGAGGCGGCGGCCCACGCGGCCGGCGGCGCCCTTGCAGCGCTCGCGACCGCCGATCATCACGCTCAGCTCCGCGTCGCGCGGGATGCCGGTCGCCAGCACCTGCCCCGGCGCGAGGCTGCTGAGATCGCGCAGCGACATCTGGAACTGCGGCAGGCGCGCGGCGACGGTGACCGGAGTGGCGCGCAGCGCGCGCTCGGTGCGCAGGCGCGACTCCTTCTGCTCGCGCTCCGTGCCCGCCATGCCGCCCACGCGGCGCTGCCCGCTGGACTGGAAGAACTTCTCGAGCACCGCGAACGGGAGGCAGATCAGGAGCAGCGAGCTGGCCTGCCCGGCGACGACCTCGATGTTCGCGACGAGGACGGGATCCTCGCGGTTGGCGATCTGCAGGATCTCGGGGCTCGACTCGAAGCCGGTGACGTTCAGCTCGAGCGGCACGTGGTCGAACCAGATCTCCTCGAGCAGCTGCGCGCCGCGCTCGGCGACCGTGCGCACCGCGAGGCGCTCCACCGGCGACAGCGCGCGCCCCGGGATGCTCGGCGGGCCGCCGCCGCCGAACAGGCGGTCGATGAGGAAGTAGGCGAACTCGTGGCCGATGTCGATGACGCCCTGCACGCCGCCGCTGCCCTTCACGTCGAACACGTAGGACGCGCACGGCGTCGGCAGCGAGAGCGCGAACTCGCCGAACGCGAACTGCTCGACGCTCTGCAGGCGCAGCTCGACGTGGCCGCGCACGCGCGAGACGAGCCACCCCTCGAGCGACTTGCACAGCCGCTCGTACATCGCCTCCAGCGTGCGCAGGCGCTCCTTGGAGACGCGGTGCGGGCGGCGGAAGTCGTAGACGGACATCTCCTGCTCGACCGCCGAGCCGCCCGACTGCGCGCCGCCGTAGCTGCCGAGCGGGCTGCCCGAGCCGGCCGACGGCAGCGCCGCGCCGGCGCCGCCGAGCAGACGGTCGATGTCGAACTGGGAGAGCATGTCGGACGCCATGACCCGCTCCTACTGGATGACGAACTGCGGGAAGTAGATGCGGCGGACCACGTTCTTCTTCTCGGGAAAGAACTTCCCGGCGACGTCGCGCAGCTCGCTCTTGAGCGAGTCGCGCTGCGTCACGTCGGTGAGGACCTCGACCGACTTCGCGCCGACGGACTGCAGGATCGCGTCGCGCAGCTCGGCGTCGCGCGCCTTGAGCACCTCGAGCGACGCGGCGTCCTTCAGCTCGAAGGCGATGGTGAGCAGCAGGAAGCGCTGCCCGCCCGACTCGGCGGGGTTGAGCACGAGGTTGTCGATCGTGTGCACCGGCTTGGCCGCGGCCTCGCCCTCGCCGTCCTTGGCCTCGTCCTCCTCGTGCTCTCCGTCCGCCGCGTGCTTGGCGGAGTCGGCGCCCGCCGCGGCCGGCGCGAGCTTCTGCGCCACCAGCGGCCCGACGGCGAAGGCGCCCGCCGCGCCGCCGGCCGCGATCCCGCCGACGATGGCGAGGATCACGAACAGCTTGGACGCGCGCGCGGGCGGCGCCTGGTCGGCGGCGGGCGTTTCGGGCTGGGGGGAGGCGGCCATGGCGGGGCGGGGCGGGACGGGCGGGGGGACGAGCGGCGACACGCGCTCGGCCAGGGGAAAGGCAGGGGCGGTGCCAGGCGCGGGCGGTCCGGGTCGCGACACTCAAGTCGTTGCGCGCGAACGGCTTGCTCTCGGCGCGCGCGTCGCCGCCGCACGCCCGCCACGATGCACGAACGCGCCGGGCGGCAGGAAATGCCGCCCGGCGCGTGGCAGGAATTGCCGAGCAGAGCGATCAGCGCTCAGCGATCAGCGGGTCCGGCGAGACGAACCGTCCCTCCCGCCGGCCTCCCTGATCGCCGAGCGCTCAGCGCCGAGCGCTCAGCGTCAGCGCTTCAGCCCCATCAGCTCCTGCAGCATCTCGTCGCTCGTCGTCACGACCTTGCTGTTCGCCTGGAAGCCGCGCTGGGCGATGATCATGTTCGTGAACTCCTGCGCCAGGTCGACGTTCGACATCTCGAGCGCGCCGGAGGTCATCTGCGACTGGCTCCCCTCGAGGGCGAAGCCGAGCACCGCGCCGCCGGAGTTGGCCGACTCCTGGTACATGTTGTCGCCGACGCGCAGGAGGCCCGACGGGTTGTTGAAGTCGGCGAGGACGATCTGGCCGAGCGGCGTCGTCGTGCCGTTCGTGAAGAAGCCCGTCACCATGCCCGTGCGGTCGATCGAGAAGTTCTGCAGCTGGCCGGCCGTGTAGCCGTTCTGGTCGCGCAGCACCGCGGTGCTCGCGGTCGCGAACTGCGTCAGGCCGTTGACGCCCGAGCCGACCTTGAGGTCGACCTTCACCGGCAGCGCGCCCGGCACCGCGAAGTCGATCGACGGCATGTCGGCGGGCGGGATGATCGTGCCGGCCGAGTCGAAGGAGAAGGTGCCGCTGTTGACGCCCGCGCCCGGGGAGTCGGGGCGCATGTGGTAGCGGATCTTCACCTGCGAGCCGGCGGGGATCGACGCGCCGAACACCACCTCGCCGCCGACGATCGTGTAGTCGGCCGGGTTGTTGTACGGCGTGCCCGAGGGGCTCGTGACCTCGACGTTCTCGTCGACGATCTCGTAGCCGTTCGGCAGCCCGGTGGCGGGATCGCTCGGCAGCGCGTAGTTGCCGGCGACGACGTAGTCCACCTCGGCCGCGCTGACCATCGGGTCGACCTGCCAGTTCCACGTGTTCGGGCCGGTCTTCCAGTACTGGATCTTCACGTCCCACTTGGTGCCCTGCGAGTCGAACACGCCGAGCGTCGTCTCGGTCCACGCCTTGGCGTTCTGCGGGTCGGCGCGGCCGGCGTCGTCGAACGTGCCGACGAACGTCGGGGCGGAGGCGTTCAGGTTGCCGCCCATCGTCATCTCGGTCGTCGGCTTGGCCGAGACCTTCTGGCCGAAGGGGAGCTTGATGTCCTGGATGCCGTCCTTCAGCTGGCCGTTCTCGTACATGCGGCCCTGCACGACGAAGCCGTTCGTCGGCGACACGAGCTTGCCGTCGGCGTCGAGCTGGAAGTTGCCCGAGCGCGTGTAGTAGCTCTGGTTGCCCTTGCGCACGACGAAGAGCGAGTCGCCCTGGATCGCGAGGTCGGTGGTCTGGCCGGTCGTCTCGATGTTGCCCTGCGTGTAGAGCTGGTCGATCGAGCCGATCTGCATCCCGAGGCCGACCTGGATCGGGTTGATGCCGCCCTGGTCTCCGGGCGGACGGCTGGCGCCGGCGAGCAGCTGCGCGAAGCCCTCCTTGAACGTGACGCGGCCGGACTTGAACGCGACGGTGTTAACGTTCGCGATGTTGTTGCCGATAACATCCATGCGGACCTGGTGATTGCGCAGGCCCGACACGCCGGCAAAGAGGGAGCGAAGCATAGGGGTCGACTCCGGGGCGTTGAGAGGAAGAGCGGATGAACGGCCGAACGCGGGGCGTTGCTCGCCAGGCGTCGTGACGTGGCAGCGTCACGATGCAGCGTCTATCGACGCACGAGCCACGCGTCGCGTTTCGTCGTTTTCGTCGATTCGGTGCGGATTTCTTCGCGATGCGACGTGTCGCGGTGCGACGTGCCGGTTTCGCAGGCGCGCGGCGCGGCGTCGCACGCGGAACGCGCTACTTCAGCGACAGGATCGCGCCGAAGGGGAACTCGTACTCGCCCATCGTGAGCATCGGGCCGTCGGTCGTGAAGCGCACGCCGTCGACGGTGCCGCGCAGCACGGTGTTCGCGGGCGCCGGGTCGCCGTTCTTGTCGACGGCCTGCGACGCGTCCACCTCGACGCTCTTGCCGATCGCGCCGAGCGTGAGGCTGCCGCCGAGCGACTCGAGCAGCGCGCTCTGTCCGGAGGCCTGCGCGGCCATCGTGTCGTTCAGCGTGATGAGCTGCTCGACGGTCGAGAACTGCGCCATCTGCGCGGCCATCTGCTGCCCGTCCATGGGCGAGAGCGGATCCTGGTTCCGCATCTGCGCGACCATCAGCTGGAGGAACTGGTCCTTGCCGAGCTGCCCCTTGGGGTTGGCGGGGATCGCACCGGCGGGCGTCGGCTGCGCGGCGCCGAGCGGCGGCGTCGGAGAGGTCGCGGAGTTGACGGGGGCCATGGATGGGGGAGTGGGGAGAGCGGTGCGGCGGCTCAGCGCGCGCCGTACGGGCGCGGCGTGCGGCCGCGCGGCGTGAACTCGTCGGCGAGCCAGGGCTCGGCGTCGTGGCCGCGCCGCCCGTCGCGGGAGGACTGCTGCTGCTGCGCGTCGCGGTGCAGCGCCTGCTGCGACTCGCGCGACTGCTGGTGCTGCGACTGCGAGGAGCTGCCCGAGGCGTCGCCGCCGGTGGCGCCCGCCTGAGCACTCGCGGCGGCGGCCACGCGGCCCGCGTCGGTGGGCGCGGCGGCGTTCGCCGACTCGGCGGCGCGCGCGCCCGCGCTGCTGATGCGCACCGTGTCGGCGCTCAGCCCCTGACGCTCCAGCGCCTGGCGCAGCTCGCCCACGTGGTCGCCGAGCCGCTCGGCCGTCGCCGCGTCGCCGGCGGCGATCTGCGCGTCGACGGTGAGGCCGCGCAGGTCGATGCGGATCCGGTCCTCGCCGCCGAGCGCGTTGTCGACGCGCAGCGTGAGGTGCGAGACGCCGCGCGACGCGGCGGCGGCCTCCATGCGATCGGTCACGCTCGTGAGACGATCCACCGCGGCGGCGCCGAGCGTCGGCGCGGCGACGGGCGCGACGCGGGCCGCGTGCGCATGGGCGGCGGCGTGCGCGGCGGCCGGCAGCGGCGCGCCGGGCCCGCGCGTGGACTCGTCGCGCGCATCGTCGTCGCGGCGCGCGCGGACGCTTGGCGTCGCGGCGCGGGCGTTGCGCGCGGCGCGCGTCGCCCGCGCGCCGTCGGTCGGCGTCGACTCCGCCTGCTCGCGCACCGCGTGCGCCACCGGTGCCGCGACGGCGGCGCCGCTCGTGGTGGATGCAGCGGGCGCGGTGGATGCGGCAGGCGCGACCTCCGCGACCGGTGCCACCGGCGCGACGACCGCGACCTCGGCGACGCGCGCCACCGGCGCCGGCGCCGCGACGGGCGCGGGCTGCGCGACGCCCTGCTTCGTGGGCGCGGCGTCGGCCGCCACGTCGGCCGTCACGTCGGCCGTCACGTCCGCCGCGAGCGCGTCGCGCGTCGGCTGCGCGGGCGCGCCGGCGAGGGCGGCGCGCGCCGCGGCGCTGCGCGACGCGTTCGCGGCGATGATCTCGCGCGCCAGCTCGCGCGGCAGCTCGAGATGGCCGGCGTCGCGCGGGCCGAGCGTCTTGAGCCCCTCCTCGCGCGCCACGCGCTGCAGCGTCGCGAAGGCGTCGGCGTCGTCCCACCCGCCGTCGATGCGCACGTCGACCGCGAGGCCCTCGGTGTGCCGCGAGCTGCGCGTCCACGTCACCACGGGCCCCGGGCGCGTGCGGCCCTGCGCGAACAGCGCGTCCTGCCGCTCCTGCGAGCGGTGCGTCTCGACGATCTCGACCTCGTGGCCGAACTCGTCGCGCATGCGCTCCATCACGCGGTCCAGGCGCGCCTGCAGCTCGGGCGCGAGCGCGTCGACGTCGCGCGTCGGCGTGCCGACGCGCGCGGGCGTGCCGGTGGTCGGCGCGGCGGCCGGCGCGGCCTCGGCGCCCGGCGTCGGCGCATCGGCGGGCGTGCGCGCCGGCAGCGTCGCGTCGCTCCGCGGCTCGGCGGCCGCGGCGTCGTGGGCCTCGTGCACCGCCGCCGCGCGATCGCGGCCCGTGGTCGCGTGCGCCGCGTTGCCGTGCGCCGCGGCGCGCGTGGCGCCGCGCGACTCTGGACGCGTCTCGGCGCGCGACTCGCCGCGACCCGGGGCCGCGTGCGCCGTCGTCTCGCGTGCGCTCGCATGCTCCGGCGCGCGCGGCGCGGACCGCTGCGCGTCGGTGCGCATGGAGTAGTGCAGCGCCTCCATCGTCTGGCCGTCGGCGACGTTCGCCGCCGCCGCGTCGGTGGCGAGGGCCGCGTCGGACGCGAGCTCCAGCGCCGCGTCGAGCGCGCCGTCGACCGCGGCATCGTGCGCGGCGTCGGCCTCGCGCTCCGCGGTCGCGTCGCGCTCCCCCTCGGCGTCGATCGCGTCGAGGACGGCGGCCGCGTCGGCCGCACCCTCGGCGTCGGCCGCGGCGACGACGGCCTCCGGCTCGGCGACCACCGGCGTCGGCGTCGCGCTGGCGGTGCCCGGCCCGACGAGCGCGGAGAGCATCGCGTCGAATGCGCCGCCGGTCGGCTCCTGCGCGCCGGCGGCGCTCGGGCCCGCGTCGCTCGCGCGCACGTCGGCGGGCGCGGTCGACGGCGCGAGCAGCCCGGCCATCGACGTGGGGGCGGTGGCGATGCGCATCAGCGGCCCTTCGTCGGCTGGGGACGGAGCGTCGCGCGCCCGATGGCCGCCGCGCGCTGCGCGGGCAGCGCGCCGAGGATGGCGGCGGCCTGGCGGTCGGCGATGAAGGTCAGGATGGTCTGCACGTCGCGGTCGTCCATCTGCTCGAGGATGCGCGCCGCATCCTTCGCGGCCATCGCGCTGAAGTACTTCGCGAGGCGACGCTCGGCGCTCTGTCCCGCGTCCGGCGACTTCGCGTCCGCGGCCCGCGCGTCCGAGAGGCGCGTGGCGGCCTCCACGTCCGAGGTGCGCGGGGCGGCGGGCACCGCGCGCGGCGCGGCCGACGCCACGGGCGCCGCCGTCCGCGCCTTCGCCGTCTTCGCCGCGTCGTGCGCGGCGCCGGCGTTCGCCACGCTCGCGGCGCCCGACTTCGCGTCGTGCGGCTTCGCCGTATCCGCGGGTGCGGCCGACGCGGCGTGCGCGGTGTCGGCGTGCGCGGCGGGCGTGCTGTCGGTCGGCGCGGCGGCGCCCTTCGCGGTCGAGTCGCCGTGTGCCGCCGCGCTGTCGGCGCCGGCCTTCGGCGCGGGCGTCGCGGCGGCCGCGCTCTTGGCGCGCTGCACGACGAGTGCGGTGGTCCCGCCGAGGCCGACGAGCAGCCCCACGACGGCGAAGAGGATCACGCGGAGCATGTCAGGACTCGTGCGGAGCGTCGGGGTCGGGCGCGCTGCCGGCCGATCCGGCGGCGCCCTGGGTGGTGAAGCGCGTCAGCGCGATCTCGTCCATCAGCGCGCGGTCCTGCGCGACCTCGCCGGCGCGCCACGCGTCCTGGTGCTTCTCGCGCAGCCGGTCCAGCGTGCGGCGCTCGCGGAAGGCGGCGCGCAGCGCGTCCTCGCGCTGTTCGACCGTGCTCTGCGCGGCGGCGGTCGCCTGCGCGGCGCCGGCCACCTCCTGATCCATGCGCTCGAGCAGGAAGGTCAGGTTGCGCAGCGCGCCCACCGGCGTGCCTTCCGCCTCGGGCGCGCGCTGCGCCGCGGCGAGCCGCGCGCGCTGCTGCTCCAGGCGCTGCTGCTCCTCGCGCGCGGCGTCGGCGACTTCCTGCGCGCTCACGAGCGCGCTGGCCGCGTCGCGCTCGGTGCGTGCGCGGAGGTCGAGGACTCGCTGGAGACGGAAGCGGAACATGGGGCGGGTGGGGCGGGATCGGGTGCGGCGGGGCGGGTACGGCGGGGGCGGATCGGGCGGGGGCGGATACGGCGGGGGCGGATGCTGCGGCGCTAGCGGCGGGCGGGCTGCTGCGGGGCGGAGCGGCCGCCGCGGCCGGGGACCTGGGCGACGAGGTGCTGCAGCGTGTTCTGCGTCAGCCCCATCGGCGAGCTCGTGTCGGGCGGCTGCTGCAGGAAGCCGAGCGACTGCTCGCGCAGCGCGATCGCCGCGTCGACCGTCGCGTCGCTCCCCTTCTGGTAGGCGCCGACCATGATCAGGTCCTCCTTCTCGCGATACGCGCCCTCGAGCTGCAGCAGCAGGTTCGCCGCCGCCTTGTGCTCGGGCGTGATGATGTTGTCGCGCACGCGGCTCTTCGAGTCGAGCACGTCGATCGCGGGGAAGTGGCCCGCGGCCGCCAGCTTGCGCGTCAGCACGACGTGGCCGTCGAGGATCGAGCGCGCCGCGTCGGCCACCGGCTCGTTGAAGTCGTCGCCGTCCACCAGCACCGTGTAGATGCCGGTGATGCCGCCACGCTCGCCGTTGCCCGCGCGCTCCAGGAGGCGCGGCAGCGACGCGAACACCGACGGCGGATAGCCCTTCGTGGTCGGCGGCTCGCCGACGGCGAGGCCGATCTCGCGCCACGCCATCGCCACGCGCGTGACCGAGTCGACCATCAGCAGCACCTGCTTGCCCTGGTCGCGGAAGTACTCGGCGATCGCGGTCGCCACCAGCGCGCCGCGGGCGCGCACGAGCGCGGCCTGGTCGCCGGTCGCGACCACCAGCACCGAGCGCGCGAGCCCCTCCGGCCCGAGCGAGTGCTCGATGAACTCGCGCACCTCGCGGCCACGCTCGCCGAGCAGCGCGATCACGTTCACGTCGGCGCGCGCCTGGCGCGCGATCATGCCGAGCAGCGTCGACTTGCCGACGCCCGAGCCGGCGAAGATGCCGACGCGCTGCCCCCTGCCGAACGTCAGCAGGCCGTCGATCGCGCGCACGCCGGTCTCCAGCGGCTCGCTCACCATCTCGCGCACGAGCGGGTTGGGCGGCTCGGCGGAGAGCGGCACGCGCTCCTCGACGTCGAGCTTCCCCTTGCCGTCGATCGGGTGCCCGAGGCCGTTCAGGATGCGGCCGAGCAGCTGCGGCCCGACGTCGACGCCGAACGAGCGGCCGAGCGGGCGCACCGCGCTGCCCGGATGCAGGCCGTCCATCTCGCCGAGCGGCATGAGCAGCACGCCCTTCTCGTGGAAGCCCACGACCTCGGCGAGCACCGAGCGGTCGCCGGCGAGCGACGTCACGCGGCACAGCTCCCCCAGCCCGACGTCGAGCCCCGACGCCTCGATCACGAGGCCGACGACGCGCGTCACCTTGCCGTAGCTCACGACCTGCGGCACCGCCGCGAGCGACGCCAGCAGGGCGTCCGCCGCGAGCGCGTCGCCCGCCGCCCCGTGCTCGACGTGCGTCGTCTCAGGCATGCTGGCCGCTCAGCTGGCGGTACACGCGCTCCAGCGCCGTGTCGACGCGGCCGTCGACGATGCGCTCGCGCCCCTCGACCAGGCAGCCGCCGCGCGCCACGCGCTCGTCGGCCGTCCAGCGCAGCGTGCGCGCGTCGCGCGCGTGCTCGAGGTCGAACGCCATCTTCAGCAGCGCGAGGTCGTCCGGGTGCACGCGCAGCGTCAGCGCCTCGTGCAGCGGGAACTCGGCCATCGCCGCCGCCACGCGCGCCTGCACCAGCGTGTCGTCGGTGCCGATCTCGCGGCCGATGACGTGGCGCGCGACGCCGACGGCGAGCACCGCGACGTTCTCCTGCAGGTGCGAGAGCCAGCGATCCTCGTGCGCGTGCAGCTGCGACAGCGCGGCCTCCAGCGCGGCCATCGCGTCGGCCAGCATCCGCTCGGCGGCGGCCGCGCCCTCCGCCTGCCCGGCCTCGATGCCGGCGGCGTACGTGTCGGCGAGCTGCTGCTCGTGCTGCGCGGCCATCGCGGCCAGCTGCGCCTCGTAGTCCTGCGCCAGCTCGTCGCGCAGCGCGCGCTCGCGCTGCAGCGACAGCTCGGGCGACAGCCCGGGCGCGACGTCCTCCGCGTCCGCGGTGAGGAAGTCCGGCAGCGCGTCGGCGAAGCCGCTCTCGTCGTGCCAGGCCGCGGCGTCGTCCGCGTCGAGCACGTCGGCCGTCTCGACGTCGAACGGCGCGAACGCGTCGCTCGCCGCGACCGTCGCGCGCGCGGCCGGCCGGGGCGCATCGCCCAGGTCGAGCGGCTGCCACGCCGACGCGCCCGCGGCGCCGAGGCCGAACGCCGCCAGCGCGTCGGGGCCGAGGACCGCGCCGCGCGCGGCCGGGCGCCGGTCAGATGAGGACATCGTCGCTCCCGGCGCTCAGCACGATCTCGCCCGTCTCCTCGAGCTTGCGCACCTGCGTCACGATCGCGGCCTGCGCGCTCTCGACGTCGCGCATCTTCACCGGGCCCATGAACTCCATCTCCTCCTTGAGCGCGGCGACGGCGCGCTGCGACATGGCGCCGAGGATCTTCCCCTTGAGCTCATCGCTCGCCGCCTTGAGGGCGAGGGCGAGCTGCTTGGCCTCGACCTCGCGCAGGAGGCGCTGCAGCGACTTGTCGTCGAGGGTGACGAGGTCCTCGAAGACGAACATCAGGTTCTTGATCTGCTCGCAGAGCATCGCGTCGCGGTCCGACACGCCCTCGAGCAGCTCCTTCTCCAGCGTGCCGCTGACGAGGTTGAGCACCGACGCCACCGCGGCCGGGCCGCCGGCGGCCGACATGCCGGCCGAGAAGTTGAGGTCCGCGTCGCTGGAGAGCGCGCGCTCGATGAGCTGCAGCATCTCCGGCGAGACCTTCTCCATGCGCGCCATGCGGTAGAGCACCTCGCCGCCGAACGACGTCGGCAGCTCGCGCAGGATCGCCGCGGTGTGCGGCGCGTCGAGGTGCGCGAGCACCAGCGCCACCGTCTGCGGATGCTCGCCGCGCAGCGTCGTCGCGAGCTGCTGCGGATCGGCCTTGCGCAGGCGGTGCAGGCCGGCCGTGTCGGCGAGCTGGCTCGTGATGCGCCGCAGGATGCCCTCGGCGCGCGTCTTCCCGTACGCCTTCTCCAGCACCTCGCGCGCGTACTCCAGGCCGCCCGTCGTCAGCGACGCGACGCCGAGCGTGCTCTCGAGCCACTCGGCGAGCACGATCTCCATCAGCTCCTGCGGGATGCGGTCGAGCTGCGCGATCTCGAAGGAGATCATCTCGGCCTCGTCGTTCGAGAGGCCGGTCGTGATCTTGGCGGCGAACTCGGTGCCGACCGCCATGCACAGCACGGCGACCTTCTGGCGGCCGGTGAGCGGGCGGCCGTGCAGCACGGCCTTCGACTCGGTGAACTGCGTGAGCGCGGTCGAGGTCTTCATGGGGCGGGTACGGCGGGCGCGGGAACGGCGGGGTCGGGTACTGCGGGGGCGGGTACGGCGGGGGGGACGGCGGCGGCGGTCGTCCGCCGTGCGTCGTCAGTTGGTGCGTCGTCTCGGCGTTCGCCCGATCCGTCCCCGCCGTCTCCGAGCCCGGGGTACCCGACTCCGCGGCACCCGCCCCGTTTCATCCGTCATCTCAGTCCTGCTTCAGCCAGTTGCGGACGACGCGCGTCGCCGCCTCGGGGCGCTGCTCGATGATCGCGACCACCTGGTCGCGGACGGGGTTCGCCACCTCGCGCAGCACGATCGGGTCGTGCGCCTCGGGGCCGGCGATGACGACCTGCTGCCGCTCGCCCTCGCCCGTGGCGAGCGCGCGGACCTCGTCGCCGGTCAGGGTGCCCGCGGCGAGCGCCGGGAGCGCGGGCGTCGTGGACGCGGCGAGCAGCGCCGGATCGAGCGCGGGCTTCGCCGGGCGCAGCGCGCGCATGGTCAGCACCGCGACGACGAGGATCGCGAGCAGCGCGCCGCCCACCACGAGCGGCTTCTGCACCTGCGCGACCTTGGTCCACACGTCCTGCGGGAGCGAGTCGGCCACCGCGACCGGCGCGCCGTCGAAGGCGACGTTGACGACCGAGAGCTTGTCGCCGCGCGCGCTGTCGACGCCGACCGCGTTGCGCACCAGCGTGTCGATGCGCGCCAGCTCCGCCGAGGTGCGCGGCAGCGCCGAGGGGCGCGGGCCGGGCACCGCGCGGTCGTTGACGAGGACCGCGACCGTCAGCCGCTTCACGTTGCCGATCGCGCCGCTGAAGGTCTCGGTGCTCTTCGTCGTCTCGTAGCTCGTCGCGACATTGCTCGACGCGGCGCCGCCCTGCGCGCCCGGCGTGATCTCGGCGCGCTGCTCGGTGGCGACCGCCTGCTTGTCGGGGTCGACCGCCTCGGTCGTCCGCTGCACGCGGTCGAAGTTGACGAGCGCGGAGACCTGCACGCGGGCGTTCGACGCGCCGACGATCTGGCCGACGATCGACTGCGCCTTCTTCTCGAGGTAGCTCTCGACCTCGCGCTGCACCGCGAGCTGGCGGCTCGTGAGCCCGGCCAGCGAGGCGTCCTCGGCGTCGAGGGTCAGCATGCGGCCGCCGTCGTCGACGACGGTCACGTGCTCGGAGTCCAGCCCGTCGACGCTCGACGCGACCAGGTGCGCGATGCCGCGCACGACGTCGGCCGGGGGCGTCTCGCCGCCCACCAGCTTGAGGACCACGGAGGCCTCGAGCGGGCGGTCGGTGCGGCGGAAGACGGCGTTCTCCGCCATCGCGACGTGGACCTGCGCGTGCTCGATGCCGCGCATCTTCCCGATCGTGCGCTCCAGCTCCCCCTCGAGCGCGCGGCGGTAGTTGATGCGCTGCGTGAAGTCGGTCATGCCCCAGCTCGGCTGGTCGAACAGCTCGAGGCCGGGACGGCCCGCGTTCGGCAGCCCCTCGCGGGCGAGGGCGACGCGCGCCTTGGCGAGGTCGTCGGTCTTGACCTCGATCTCGCTGCCCCCCTTCGCCAGCCGGAACTCGATGCCCGCCTCGGTGAGCTTGTCGGTCATCTTGCCGACGCTCTCGACCGGGACGCCGGCGAAGGCCGGGACCCACTCCGGCGCGGTCGCCCAGCGCGACACGCCGAAGATCAGCGCGGCGGTGAGGAGCCCCACGAGCAGGATGCCGGCGCGGCGGGGACCGCCGACCCGGTCGAGCAGGGGCTGGAAGGAGTCGAGCAGGGAGGAGGACACGAGGCGGGAGCAGGGCGGGACGGCGCGGGCGGGAGGGAGAGCCCGGTGTGCCGTGGCGCACACGGTAGAGGCAGTCTGCGTACCGCCCGGCTTCCACCGTCAAGTCGTTGTGGTGACAGGACTTGACTCGACCGGTCGATTCTGCCGCCCGGCTCCGATCCCGCCCCGACGGCAATTCCTGCCGAGGGCGGAGCGGCGGGGATTGCCGCTCCCCGGATCCCGATGCGCGCGGGCGCCCGCTCGCGGCGTGGCGAGCGGGCGCCCGATGGCGGCCCGGTGGGCGGCAGGAGATGCCGGGGCTACTGCAGGTTCACCAGCGTGCGGTAGGCCTCGGTGACCTTGTTGCGCAGCTCGACCATCATCTCGAGGGCGATCCCGGCCTCCTCGCCGGCCGCCATGACCTGGTGCAGCTCGACGTTCTCGCCGCGCAGGAACTTCCCGCGCAGCTCGCTCGACGCGTCCTGCGCGTCCGAGACGCCGCCGATGAACTGCTTGAGCGTGTCGCCGAAGCTCGGCGCATCCTTCCCGCCGACGCCGGCCGGGACCGGGATCGCTCCCGAGTCGCCGCCGAGCCCGCCGATGCCGCCCGCCCCGCCGCCCATGCCGCCCAGCGGGCCCTGTCCGTAGGCGCCGAGCTGGGCCATGCGGCTGGTGATGCCGGAGATCGCGTCCGCCATGATCGTCGCTCCCGGGCTCAGGCCCGCACGTCGAGTCGGCCGCCGATCCGCGCGGCCGCCGCCGGCACGGGGTTCCCCTGCAGGGCGTTGACGCCCGCGGAGATGCGGCTGTAGGTCAGCGGGCCCGTCGCGGCCGCCTTGGCGAAGAACGCCCGCTCCTCGCCGGTCAGCACGCTCCAGAGCGCCGGGTCGGTCCCGGCCGGCGCCTCGACCGGCAGCGACGGCTGCGCGCCGGCGAGCGGCTGCTGCGGCCGGAGCGCGGCCGGCGCCGCCGGAGCGGCGGGCGCCCCCTGCGGGCGCACGCCCCCGGGCTGCGTCGCGCCGGGCTGGACGCCGGTGTTGGACAGCGGCCGCCCCGCGCCGCGGAGCGCGGCGGCGAGCGGGTTGTTGGCGACGTGGGAGACGGACATGGGAGGGGCGGGACTGCGGGGAAGTCTTGCAGGGGACACGCTGAACGCTGGACGCTGATCGCTTCCTGGGGAGCGTTCAGCGGTCAGCGTTCAGCGCGACTTCAGATCTCGAGCGCCTTCTTCAGCATCGCCTTCGCCGACTGGAAGACCGTCGCGTTGGCGTCGTAGATCCGGCGGGCGTCGAGCATGTCGATCATCTCGTCGGTCACGCGGACGTTCGGGTAGCGCACGTAGCCGTTCCCGTCCGCGTCCGGGTGCGACGGGTCGTAGACCAGCGGGCCCTCGGTCTGGTCCTCGGCGATCCCGGCCACGCGCACGCCGTGCAGGCCGTCGTCGTTGCCGAGCGGGAGCATGATGGCGCCCGAGTCGCCGCGCGCCTGGGCGGCGGCGAGCGCCGGGACCTGGAAGGCCGCGTTGCCGAACGGACGCACCGGGTTCGAGACCGTCCCGGCGAATCCGGCCGGGGTGGCCGCGCCGAACAGCTGCGTCTCGGCGGTCGCCGACTGCATGACGGCGACCTTCCGCCTGTACGGCGTCCCGTCGGGGCCGCGCGTCGTCTCGGCGTTCGCCAGGTTGCCGGCGATCGTCTCGAGCCGCTGGCGCTGCGCCGAGAGGCCGCTCGCCGAGATCGCGAGCGCCCGGAACATGGGGCGCACCGGCGACTGCGGGGTGAAGGCGGGCAGGAGCCCGAGCTTGGGCACGGAAGGCATGGAGGGCTACCCGGTCAGCGGTCGCGGAGGCTCAGCCGGATGCTCTGGTACGTCTTCTCGAGCAGCTTGGCGGTCGCCTCGTAGCGGAGCTGCTCGTCTGCGAGGCTGACCATCTCCCCCTCCAGGTCCACGGGCGGGCCGGGCTGCGCGCCGTCCGGGCTCTCGGCCGTCGTGGCCGCCATCGCGAAGCCGTCGGCGTTGTTCAGCGACGCCTTGGCGACCCGGTCGCCGATCGCCCGCGTGCGCGCGGCGCTCGCGTCGAGCGCGGAGCGCAGCGACGCGGCGGAGGAGACCCGGTTGATGAAGCCGAAGGACATGGAGGGGGAGGAGAGGAGTGGCACCGGTCGGAAGGCAACCGCCGCGCCGCGCTCGGCCGTTCGCCGCAACTCGCTTCCACGCTTCGACTTGCCTCCGGATGAGCCGGCGACGGGCGGCCGTCGCGCACCCGGCAGAAGCTGCCGTCTGGCACTTTCTGCCGCGCGCGGGGCGTCGCCGACGGTCCCTTCTGCCGTCCGCCCGTCACCGGCACGACGTTCTCGGCCGGTGAAATCCGTGTCATCGGAACTGGAGCCTGGGCGGGGACCCGGGGTAGACTGCGAGGCCGAAAGGCCGAAGCTTTCTCCGCCCCCCGCCGGACGCCCCCCGTGTCCGGCGCCGTTCCTCCTGTCCAGGAGCCGCAGTTTGATGTTGCCGTCCCGTCCCCGTTTCGCCCTGCTCGCCCTCGCCGGCGCGCTGGCGGGTGCCGCCCCCGCCGCCGCTCAGGGTCCCGCGCGCTCGCGCGGCATCGACCCGGCGAACCTCGACACGACCTGCGCGGCGTGCGAGAACTTCTTCCAGTTCGCCAACGGCGGCTGGCTGAAGAAGAGCACGATCCCGCCCGCCTACTCGCGCTGGGGCAGCTTCAACGAGCTCCAGGACAAGAACGAGGGCGTGCTCCGCGCCATCGTCGAGGCCGCGGCCGCGCAGCCCCGGACCGAGGCGCGCCTCGCCGGCCGTCCGGACCGCCAGGCGGTGCGCACCGTGCCCGCGGTCGACACGAAGAACTCGCCGCAGGCGAACGTGCAGAAGATCGGCGCCTTCTACCGGTCGTGCATCGACTCGGTGGCGCTCGAGACGGCCGGCATCACGCCGCTCAAGCCGCTGCTCGCCCGCATCGACGGGATCAAGACGCACCAGGACCTCGCCCGCGCCCTCGGGCCGCTCGAGGCCGAGGCGGGGCTGGCGCCGTTCGGCGCCGGGCCGGGGCCGGACGCGAAGAACTCCAACGCGCTCATCGTCAGCGCGAGCCAGGGCGGCCTCGGCCTCCCCGACCGCGACCTGTACCTGAAGGACGACGCGCGCTCGAAGGGCGTGCGCGACGCCTACGTCGCCCACGCGGCCAAGTACTTCGAGCTCGCCGGCGCCGACGCGGCCACCGCCAAGGCGGACGCCGAGCGCGTGCTCGCCGTCGAGACGAAGATGGCACAGGCGTCGATGTCGCGCGTCGCGATGCGCGACCCGAACGCCGTCTACAACAAGATGTCGCTGGCGGACTTCCAGAAGATGACGCCGCACATCGACTGGGCCGGCTACTTCAAGGCGCAGGGCGCGCCGGCGTTCACCGAGATCAACGTCCGCCAGCCCGCGTTCTTCAAGGCGATCGACTCGCTGCTCGCCACCGAGCCCGTGGAGACCTGGCGCGCCTACATGCGCTACCACGCGATCGACGGCGCCGCGGGCGCGCTCAGCAGCGCGTTCGTGAACGAGGCGTTCCGCTTCGGCGCGATGTTCAGTGGCGCGAAGGAGCAGCAGCCGCGCGCCAAGCGCTGCACGAACACCACCAACGGTGCGCTCGGCGAGGCCGTGGGGCAGGAGTACGTGCGCCGCACCTTCACGGAGGCGGACAAGAAGCGCGCGCTCGAGATGGTCGAGAACCTGCGCAGCGCCCTGCGCGAGCGCATCACGTCGCTGACGTGGATGAGCGACTCGACCAAGACGCAGGCGCTCGCCAAGCTGGCCGCCTTCACGCCGAAGATCGGCTACCCGGACACGTGGCGCGACTACTCGGCGCTCGACGTCCAGGACGGGCCGTACCTCGCGAACCTCAAGCGCGTGCAGGACTTCAACCGCGCGCGCAACTGGTCGAAGCTGGGCAAGCCGATCGACAAGACCGAGTGGGGCATGACGCCGCCGACGGTCAACGCGTACTACAACCCGAGCTGGAACGAGATCGTCTTCCCGGCCGGCATCCTGCAGGCGCCGTTCTACGACCCGCAGGCGGACGACGCGGTGAACTACGGCGCGATGGGCGCCGTGATCGGCCACGAGATGTCGCACGGCTTCGACGACCAGGGGCGCCAGTACGACGCGAAGGGGAACCTCCGCGACTGGTGGCAGCCGAGCGACGCGGCCAAGTACAAGGCCGAGGCGCAGAAGGTCGTCGAGCAGTTCAACGCGTACACGGTCGTCGACAGCGTGACGAAGGTGAACGGCCAGCTCACGCTCGGCGAGAACATCGCCGACCTGGGCGGGCTGACGATCGCCTACGCCGCGATGCAGAAGGCCTACGAGGGGAAGTCGAAGGCGAAGATCGACGGCTTCACGCCGGAGCAGCGCTTCTTCCTCGGCTGGGCGCAGGTGTGGCGCACGCTCCAGCGCGACGAGGCGGCGCGCACGCAGGTGCAGACCGACCCGCACTCGCCGGGCGTGTGGCGCGTGAACGGCCCGCTCTCGAACATGCCGGAGTTCAAGGCGGCGTTCGGCTGCAAGGACGGCGACAAGATGGTCCGTCCGGCCGCGCAGCGCGCGCAGATCTGGTAAGCCCGGTCCTCGACCGGGGATCGCGACGGGGGGCGCCACGCGGCGTCCCCCGTCGTGCGTCCGGGCCTCCGGGCGCGCCCTGGTTCGCGCTCCGGTTCGCGCTCCGGTTCGCGCTCCGGTTCGCGCTCCGGTTCGCGCTCCGGTTCGCGCTCCGTCATCGCGCGCGGCGGGACGTGCGCGCGGGCCGCACCGACCGTATCCTGCAGGCGCCCGTCCCCGCCGTCGTCCGCCTCCACCCGCGTCCCGCCCCGCCGTGTCCAGCGCGCCCTCTCCCCGCCGCGACTTCCTCACGCAGCTCGCCGCCGCCGGCCTCGCGACGGCGGGGCTCTCCACGGTCGGGTGCGCCGCGGGCGCCCAGGGCCTCGCGGCGGGCGCCGCCCCCACGGCCGCCGGCGGGGCGCCGGCCTTCGACGACACGTGGACCGCGCGCGTGCGCGACGCCCGCCACAAGGCGGTCTTCGACGCGCCCGAGGTGCAGGACGGGCTCGGGCTCTGGCAGGCGTGGCTCTTCCGTCGCGGCTACAAGGAGGCGCTGGGCGACGCCGAGGCGCGGGCGGCGGTGCCGGTCGTCGTCATCCGCCACGCGGCGACGCTCCTGGCCATCGACGACGCGCTGTGGGCGAAGTACAAGCTCGGCGAGTCGCGGAAGATCAACGACCCCGTGCTCAAGAAGCCGGCGGAGCGGAACCCGTTCGCGCGCCCGCTCCCCGACGCCCCCAAGCCCGAGGGCAACTTCGCCCTCATGCTCGGCGGCGAGCCGGAGCCGAGCGTGGAGGGGCTGGTGAAGGGCGGGGCGGTGGTGCTGGCGTGCAACCTCGCGCTCAACAACCTGATCGGCGGGATCGCGCGGCGCTCCAGCCAGCCCGAGGCCCAGGTGCGCGCCGAGGTGCTGGCCAACCTGGTGCCGGGGGTGATCCTGCAGCCGTCGGGGGTCTACGCGGTGCTGCGGGCGCAGGAGGTCGGCTGCGTCTACATGCGCTCGACCAACGTGGCCTGAGCCCCCGGCGGACCCGCGGCCGTCCGGACGCGGGGGCGAACGCGCGACGCGCCCGGCCTGTCCCGGCCGGGCGCGTCGCGTTCGTGGGTCGGGCGCCGGTGCGCGATCAGGCGCGGCCGAGCGAGAAGCGGCCGAGTCGGCCCGGCCCGCGGCCGGCCGTCAGCGTCTTGACCTTCGGGGCCAGCATCCGGCTGACGGCGTAGCCGGTGGCGGCCACGGCCAGCGTGCGGACGAACGGGTTCGGGATGACGCGCGCGATGCGGCGCGAGGCGGAGCGGGTCAGCAGGCCGGAGGCCAGGAGTCGCAGCATGATCGGAGGGGTTGAAGGTGCGCCTCCCTACTGGCAACGACCGTTCCGGCCCCCGGTGACGGACGGCCGCTTCCGGCGGGGCGGGGCCGGCTAGATTCGGCGCCATGTCCTCCGTCTCGTCGGCGCACCGCGCCGCCATCCGCGCCGCCCAGACGGGGCTGGTGATCAACGCGCTGCTGGCGGCCGTGAAGCTGGCGGCGGGCATCTTCGGGCACACGTACGCCCTGGTCGCCGACGCCGTGGAGTCGACGGCCGACATCGTGGCGTCGCTGGTGGTGTGGGGCGGGCTGCACATCGCCGCCCAGCCGGCCGACGAGAACCACCCCTACGGCCACGGCAAGGCCGAGGCGCTGGCGGCCGCCGTCGTGTCGATCATGCTGATCCTGGCGGCGGTCGGGATCGCCGCCGAGGCCGTGCGCGAGATCCGCACGCCGCACCGGGCCCCCGCCGCGTGGACGCTGCTCGTGCTGGTCGGCGTCGTCGGGGTGAAGTGGATCCTCTCCCGTCGCGTGCGCGCCCTCGGCGCCGACCTGGAGAGCGCCGTCGTCCACGCCGACGCGGGCCACCACCTGAGCGACGCCATCACCTCGGCGGCGGCCTTCGTGGGCATCGCCGCGGCGCTCGTCGGCTACCGGATGACGGGGAACCCGGCGTGGGCCGCCGCCGACGACTGGGCGGCGCTGTTCGCCTCCGCGGTGGTCGGCTTCAGCGGCGTGCAGCTCCTGCGGCCCGCCCTGCACGATCTCATGGACCGCATGCCCGACCGCGCGGTGCTCCTCCCCGTGGAGCGGGCGGCACGCGGGGTCGACGGCGTCCTCGACGTCGAGAAGCTGGTGGTGCGCCGGGCCGGCATCGTCCTCCACGTCGACATCCACGTGCAGGCCGACCCGCGGACGCCGCTGGACGCCGCGCACGTCATCAGCGGCAAGGTGAAGACGGCCATCCGCACCGCCGTCCCCCGGGTGCAGGGGGTGCTGGTGCACATGGAGCCGTACGAGGGGCCGGATACGGCGGGGACGGATACGGCGGGGGCGGATACGGCGGGGGCGGATACGGCGGGCCCTTCACCGCTCGGTCTGTCGCGAGACCGCCCGGCCTGAGCGGGCCACCGGGCAGGCGAGCGGGGACACCGTGCCGGGTGCACCGCCTCGCCGTACCCGCACTCGCCGTATCCGACCGCGCCGTATCCGGGCCCGCCTCACTCGACCGCGCCGTACCCGGACGCCCGCAGGATCGCCTCGGCGTCCTCCACCCGCAGCAGCGTCCGCAGCGCCGCCGCCTTGTCCGTCGCGCGCCGGTAGTACGCCTCGGCGATCTTGTAGCCCACGTAGTAGCCCAGGTCGCCCGGGCGGTCCGCGGTGCGGCTGGACCCGTAGAGCCAGCGCGAGACGTCGGTGCCGTGCATCGCCTCCCGGAACTCGCGCCACAGCGCGGCCTCGTGCGCGTCGCCGTAGACGTGCTGCGGGCGGTTGATGATCCCGCCGGCCACCCGCTCGGAGAGGAAGTCGGCCGCCCCCTCGCGCAGCGCGCGGCGCAGCAGCGTGACCCGCCCCGTGTCGGGCGCCTGCTGGAAGTGCATCAGCTCGTGCGCGACGAGGTACGGCAGGTCGGTGAGCGCGTGGACGTTCGCCCGCTCCCAGTCGCCTAGCTCGTCCAGCGGCGTCGCGGCGTCGGTGGCGTACATCTCGGTGCCGATCAGCAGCCCGTTCCGCGAGACCGTGCCGCCCGAGTTGATCCGCCCGACGACGAAGTAGACGTCCGGGAAGCGCGCCTCCGGATGCTCGGCGGCCGTGCGGCGGAAGATGGCGCGGATGGAGTCGGTGATCGCGCGCGACCCGCTCAGGGCGAGGGTGTTGGCGCGCACCGCGGCGTAGTAGCGCGGGTGCGCGGCGACGGTCGCGGCGAGCAGGCGCCCGTGCCGGATGCGGGTCGCGGCGAAGTCGCGGAGCCCCACGGACCCGGAGTCGAGATACGCGGTCTGCAGCAGATGTCCCGCGTCGCCGAGCCGCGCCGCGTCGTGGACGCGCCAGAAGCGCACGACGTCGTCGGTCACCAGCCGCGCCGCATCGGGGTCGCGCGCGAGCGCGGGCTGCTGCGCCGGCGCGAGGGCCGCGGGCACCGCGAGCGCGAGGGCGAGTACCGCCAGCACCCGGACGGCGCGGCGGAAGGGATATGGAAGGAAGCGCATGGCGCCCGAGCGTGCGAAGGTGGGGATCGACCGGCGTCCCCCCTTCGACATGCACGCCCCCTCCACGGTTTGAGCCCTCCCCACGTCCCGCCGTACCCGTCCCCGCTTCACCCGCCCCCGCCTTTCCCGTCCCCGCCTTTCCCGTCCCCGCCGTTATCGTCCCCGCCGTCCCCGGCTCCGCCTCACCCGTCCTCGCCCTTCCCGCCAGGCCCATTCAGCTTGTTCCGCAGCGTCCGCACGCTCATCCCCAGCAGCTCGGCGGCGCGCGTGCGGTTCTGCTGCGCCACCTCCAGCGCGCGCGTGATGAGGACCTTCTCCGCCTCGTTCACGTCGAGCGAGTGGAGCACGACGCGCATCGGGTCGTCGTCCGCCCCGTCGACGGGCTCGGCGCCGGCGCCGTCGCCCGCCGCGCCGTAGCCGCCGCCCGCGGCGCTGCCCGCCACCAGGGCGCGCGCGCCGAAGCCCGCCGCCAGCGCGCGCAGCGGCGACGGCCCGTCGATGGCCCCGGCCACCGTGCTCGCCCGCGTCAGCCCGAAGCGCTCCGCCTCCAGCGCGTGCGGGGGCAGCAGCGGGTCGGGGGAGAGGATCACCGCGCGCTCGATGACGTGCTGCAGCTCGCGCACGTTGCCCGGCCACGGATAGCGCTGCAGCACCGACAGCGTCTCCGGCGCGATGCCGTCCAGCCGCTTCCCCGTCTCCTCCGCCGTGCGCAGCGCGAAGCGGAAGGCGAGCAGCGGGATGTCCTCCGGCCGCTCGCGCAGCGGCGGGATCGACATCGGGATCACGCTCAGGCGGTAGTAGAGGTCCTGGCGGAAGCGCCCCTGCTGCGCCTCGAGGGCGAGGTCGCGGTTGGTCGTCGCGATGATGCGCACGTCGACCTTGATCGGCGTCGTGCCGCCCACGCGCTCGAACTCCTGCTCCTGCAGCACGCGCAGCAGCTTCGCCTGCAGGTCGAGCCGCATCTCGCTGATCTCGTCGAGCAGCAGCGTGCCGCGGTGCGCGCGCTCGAAGGCGCCCTCCACGCGCTTGATGGCCCCGGTGAAGGCGCCCTTCTCGTGGCCGAACAGCGCGCTCTCGATCAGCCCCTCGGGGAGCGCGGCGCAGTTGAGCGTGATGAACGGCTTGTCGCGCCGGTCGCTCTGCTCGTGGATCGCGCGCGCGAACAGCTCCTTGCCCGTCCCGCTCTCCCCCTGCAGGAGCACCGTGGCGCGCGTCGGCGCGGCCATCGACACCGTCTGCAGCGCGCGGCGGATGGCCGGGGAGTCGCCGACGATCTGGCGCTCGCTCCGGATGGCCATCACCTCGTGCCGGAGCGTCTCGTTCTCGCGCTTCAGGCGCACGAACTCGAGCGCCTGCTCGACGGCCAGCTCGAGCTGCTGCGGGCGCACCGGCTTCGTGATGTAGTCCACCGCGCCGGCCTTGATCGACGCCACCGCGTGCTCGATCGAGGCGTAGCCGGTCAGCATGATGACCGGGACGTCGTACCCCTCGCGCTGCAGCATCGAGAGGAACTCGAGCCCCGTGATGCCCGGCATCCGGTAGTCCGAGATGATCAGCTCCACCGGCGTGCGGGCCAGCAGGTGCAGCGCCTCGGGGACGTTGCGCGCGCCCACCGCCTCGTGGCCGGCGCGGCGCAGCGTGTCCTCGACGATCAGGCCGACCGCCGGCTCGTCGTCCACGTACATGATGGTGGCCATGGAGACGGAAAATATTGCCGGCCCGCCGACGCGTAAGTGACGCAGAAGTCGCGACCCCGGCGCGCGGCGCGGTCGGACGGTGATTTTTTCCGCACGAGCGGCCGACACTCCCGCGGGACGGCCCTCGCCGCGCGTGGCCGCGTGACCGCCCGCCCTCATGCGGCGTCCTTGCCACGTCGTGCGCCGGCCCCACCACCCGACTTCATGCGCGTCACCAACTCGCTCGTCACCCGCTCGCTGACCACCCGGCTGCTGGAGAACCAGCGGCTGCTCGCCGAGGCGCAGGAGCGCGTGGCGACCGGGAAGCGGGTCGGGAAGATGTCCGACGACCCGACGGCCGGCTCGGCGATCATGCAGGCCAGCGGGCAGCTGCGGGCGCTGGAGCAGTACCAGCGCAACGTCGGCACGATCGGCGCGCGCATCGACGCCGAGGAGTCGGCGCTCGACCAGGTGACGCAGCTGCTGACGCGCGCCAAGGAGCTCGCCGTCGGCCAGTACGGCGCCACGGCCAACGCCGACTCGCGCACCGCCGCCGCGCAGGAGGTGCAGCAGCTCTTCCTGCAGGTCGTCGCGATCGGCAACCAGAAGTTCGGCGACGACCACCTGTTCGGCGGCACGAACGACAACGGCATCCCGCCCTTCGACGCGGACCAGACGGCCGTCGACCCGCCGTTCGTCGCGCTCGATCCCGCGGTCGTCGCTCCCGACCCGCCGGTCACGCGCCCGCCCGCCGGCCGCCTCGAGGTCGAGGTGGGCACCGGGCAGCGCATGCTCGGCCCGCACGACGGCACGCAGGTGTTCGTCGACACGGGGGTGCTCGAGGGGCTGCACGCGCTGCGGACCGCGCTCGAGACGAACGACACCGGCGGGATCGCCACCGCGATGGGCACCCTCGACGGCGCCTTCCGCGACGTGCAGTCGCTGATCGGCGAGATCGGCGCCCGGCAGAACCAGGTGGACGTCGTGCGCAACGGGCTGGACGCGCTCACCGAGACGTTCACCGCGCAGAAGTCCGACCTCTCCGAGGTCGACATGGAACGCGCCATCACCGAGATGCTCAGCCGGCAGACGGCCTACCAGGCCGCGATGCTCGCGTCGTCGAAGGTGATGGGCATGAGCCTCACCGACTACATCCGATGACCGCCTCCTCGTTCGCGCCCGCGCCCGCGCTCGGCCTCCTCGACGCTCCCGGCGGCGACGCCGACGCGACCCTCCGCCTCGACTCGGACTTGCTGGGCACCGTCGAGGTCCCGGCGCAGGCGGCGTTCGAGTTTCCCGACGGGGTGCTCGGCTTCCCCGGGCGGCGGCGCTTCGCGCTCGTGCCCGCGGGGCGCGAGGGGCTGTTCTGGCTGCAGAGCGTCGAGGACTCCGCGCTCGTCTTCCTGCTCGCCGATCCGTTCCGGTGGATGCCGAGCTACGAGATCGACGTGCCGCCCGCGGAGCTGGCGCCGCTCGGCGTCGCGTCCGAGAGCGAGCTGGCCGTGCTGGCGATCGTGACGCTCCCCGCGGCCGCCGGCGAGCCGGCGAGCGTGAACCTGCGCGCGCCGCTGCTCCTCGGCACGACCACGCGGCGCGCGCGGCAGCTCGTGCTGGCGAGCGAGCGGTACGACATCCGCGAGCCGCTCGCGCTGGGGTGAGCGCGCGGGATTCCGCCTCGTGTGCCCCGCGCGGGCCGCGCCGCCAGGGAATGGCGGCGCGGCCCGCTCAAGTTTTCCGGACGGTGGCCGATACCTCAGGACAGAACGGCGAACACGACCCGCCGATCGCAGTCCTCAAGGGAGCACGGACGCTCCGCCACCATCCGTCAGGGAGTGACAGACCATGAAGATCCAGACCAACACCGCCGCGAACGCCGCCCTCGGGAACATGCGCGTGAACAGCCAGGCGACGGAGCGCTCGATCCAGCGCCTCTCGTCCGGCTTCCGCATCAACCGTGCGGCCGACGACGCGGCGGGCCTGGCCATCGCGAACAAGCTCCGCAACGATGGCAAGGCGCTGCAGCAGGCGCAGCGGAACGGCGCGCAGGCGAGCGCGATGCTGCAGATCGCCGACGGCGGCGTGCAGACGATCGCCAACATCCTCGACCGCATGAAGGAGCTCGCGTCGGCCGCGGCGTCGGACAACATCGGCACGCAGCGCGACAAGCTGAACACCGAGTTCCAGGCGCTGAACGACGAGATCGGCCGCATCGTCGACACGACCAAGTACCAGGGCGTGAGCCTCCTGGACGGCACGGGCGGCGGCACGATGACGGTCACCGGCGCCAGCACGTGGACCGACCAGGGGACCGACCTCTCGAGCGTCAAGGTGTCCAACTCGACGGCGGCGGGCAGCTACGCCATCGAGGACGAGGGCAACGGCGTCATCAGCCTGACGCTTGGCGCCGAGACGCAGCGCGTGCTGGTCGAGGATGGCGCGCAGACGATCAACTTCGACAAGTTCGGGATCACGATCGAGACCGGCGGTTCCTTCGTCGGCACCAGCGCCGATCCGGCCGACAACTCGGAGATCGACGGCAAGACGATCGTCGTCGCCGCGGGCGCCGGCTCGGGTACGCCCCTCTCGATCCTCGTCGGCGCGACGGGCGCCCCGGGTGCCGAGGACCGCATCGAGATCGCGCTCCCCGCGATCGCCTCGCTCTCGGGCAACCTGAACGACCTCGGCGCGGCGCAGTCGGCCATGGGCGCGGTCGACACGCTGCTCGATACGGTCAACGACTTCATCGGGACGCTCGGTTCGGCGCAGAGCCGCGTGGACTTCGCGAACCAGAACGTCGCGGTCACCCTGCAGAACACGCAGGCCGCCGAGTCGACCATCCGCGACGCCGACATGGCGTACGAGATGACGCAGTTCACGAAGAACAACATCCTCTCGCAGGCGGCGCAGTCGATGCTGTCGCAGGCGAACCAGGGCACGCAGGGCATCCTGCAGCTGCTCCGCTGATCCCGCCGGCCCCGCCGGAGGTCTGACACGCTCCGGGGGCCGCGTCGCGGCTCCCGGAGTGTGTCGCATCGGCGCCCTCGCTCGTCCAGTTCCGTGGTGCGCCCGCCACGGGCGTCGCATCGCCCCGACGCGCGCCGGCTCCGTCGTCCGTCCCGTAGTCCGTCCCGTCCCCACCGAGAGCTCCCCGCATGGCCGATCCGCTGAGCAGCTTCACCGGCGTCGCGAGCGGCATCGATTACCGCACCCTCGTCGACCAGCTCATCGCGCTGGACCGTCGGCCCGCGGACCGCATGCAGGCCACGATCGCCGCGAACACGAAGCGGAAGGACGCGTTCAACCAGTTCCAGACGCTCCTGACGACGCTGCGCACGAGCGCCGACGGGCTCAAGTCCGGCGCGCCGCTCGACAGCTTCTCGTCCGTGGTGCAGGGCACCGGCACCGCCGGGCGCGCGCTCGTCGCCGCCACGGCCGGCGAGGGCGCGGTCGCGGGCAGCTTCTCGCTCGAGGTGAAGGCGCGCGCTACCGCGCAGAAGACCGTCGGCACCGTCGGCTTCGGCGCCGCGGCGCTCGGCCTGTCGGGCAGCTTCACGCTCACGCCGAACGGCGGCACCGCGCAGACCGTCACGCTCGACGGCACCGAGACGCTCGCCGGCGTCCGCGACAAGATCAACGCGCTCTCCGCGCAGACCGGGCTCCAGGCGGCGATCGTCTCGGGCGGCCCGGAGGACAACCGCCTCGTCCTCACCGGCACCAAGACGGGCGAGGTCGGGCGCGTCGCGCTCGACGACGTGGCGCCCGCGGCCATCGTCGACGCGCTCGGCATCCGCACGCCGCAGACGACGGCGAACGACTCCGAGCTGGTGATCGACGGCCAGATCACCGTGCGCCGCTCCACCAACTCGGTGAGCGACGCGATCCCCGGCGTCACGCTCTCGCTGCTGGAGGCGGAGCCCGGGCGCACGGTCACGCTCAACGTCACGCGGCAGAGCGCGGCCGCCACCGACGCCGCGAAGAAGTTCGTCGAGGCGTACAACGCCGTGCAGAACTTCGTGAAGGCGCAGACGGGGCAGGGCGGCGCGCTCCTCGGCGACTCGCTCGTGCGCGGCGTGCGCAGCCAGCTCGCGCAGATCGGCGTCGGCGCCGGCGCCAGCACGCTCCCCGGCGACATGACGTCGCTCGGCGCCCTCGGCTTCAGCATCGCCAAGGACGGCACGCTGTCGCTCGACGCGTCCAAGTTCGACGCGGCCGCGACGTCGCGCATGGGCGACCTGAAGGCGGTGCTCGCCGACCGCATGGGCGCCTTCGCGACGTACATCAAGCCGATCGCCGAGACGGGCGGCACGCTCGACACGCGCGAGCAGAACCTCGAGACCTCGAACGGGAGCCTCACGGCGCGCATCACCGAGATCGACGGGCGCCTGGAGAAGAAGCGCGCGGCGATGCTCGTGCAGTGGTCGCGCTTCGAGTCGACGCTGGGCAAGCTGAACGCGATCGGCGACCAGATCGGCGCGCAGCTCAAGGGGCTCACGAAGTCGAGCGACGAGTAGCGGGCGATGTCCATCTCCCCGCCGATCCGCCCCGCCATCAACCCGCTCGCGCACCGCGCCGCCATCGACGCGCTGGAGGCGCAGCGCGCCGCGTACCAGCGCTTCGCGCGCATGGTCGAGCAGCAGCAGCCGGCGCTCGCCGACGGCGACGGCCAGCGCGCCGCCGCCTTCGCCGACGAGGCCGTGCTGGGCTTCCAGGAGCTGGAGGAGGGCGCGAAGCGTCTCGCCCCGCTCGTCGCCGAGGCGCGCGCGACCGGCTCGGCCGACGAGGCGCAGGCGATGCGTCGCGAGCTGGACGCGCTCACGCGCGAGGCCACGCGCGCCGAGCTGGCGATCCGCAACCTGTCGGTGCAGCTGGAGGCCTGGCGCGACGCGTACGGCCGGCAGCTCGACGAGATGGGGATCGCCGTCGGCGGCGCGTCGGCGAGCGGGGCGCCGGGCGATCCGGCGCAGTCGGCGTCATCGGCGGCGGGGCCGCAGGCCCGTTCGGGGCGCGGGGGCTACGGCCCGCGCGGCGCGGTGCCCTCGCTCATCGACCGGAAGGGGTGACCGCGGCGCACCGCCCGGACGCCCCCGCGCGCGGCTCCCACCCGGGGCCGCGCGCTTTCGTTCGTGCGGGGCACGCGTGCAGGGCGCGCGTGCAGGGCGCGCGGGCGGGGCGCGCGGCGTGACGACGTGGCGAGATTCGGCGATGTAGGAGCCGGCCCGGGATGCCGATACCTCAGGGCAGAGGCGCGACGCCCAGACGCCGCGCGCACCGCCCCCGTAGCCGCCTCGCATTCCGCATGAGCCTCCTCTTCCCGCAGCCGACCGCGATTCCCCGTGCCGCGCAGGGCTCCCTCTACGGCGCCGCGCCGCGGACCGCCGCCGGCATGCCGGCGCGTCCCGCCGCGTCGGCCTACGCCACCCAGGCGGCGCGCTATCGCGAGGCGGAGCTCTCCTCCGCGTCGCCCGGGCAGCTCGTGGTCATGCTGTTCGACAAGATCCTGCTCACGCTGCGCCGCGCCCGCCTGGCGGCCGAGGCGCGCCAGATCGAGGACCGGGTGGAGCAGCTCCTCAAGGCGAACGAGATGATCACCGAGCTGCGCATCTCGCTCGACTTCGAGCAGGGCGGGGCGATCTCGCAGAACCTCGACGCGCTCTACGCCTTCTCGCTGCGCCAGCTGTTCGAGGCCAGCCGCTCGGGCGACGTGACGAAGATCGACGGCGTCTCGCGCATCATGGGCGAGCTGCGCGACGCCTTCGCGCAGGTGGTGAACGGCATGGCCGCCCCGGCGGCGCCGGCGCCGGCCGCGTCGGCGGTGCGGAGCGCCTGAGGTGCTCCACCCCTCCGACGGGCCCGACGCGCCGGGCCCGCGGCGCGTGACGGTCGACGACGGCGGCGCGTCCTCGACGCACGAGGCGCTCGCGCGTCCCCGGCACCCGCTCGAGGACAGCGACCATCTCGCCTGGCAGGCCACGGCCGCGGTGCGACTGCTGGAGCGCTTCGGCGCGCAGCTGCTCGTGGCGCTCGACGCGGTCGGCCGGTCGGACGACGCGGGGCTCGACGCGGCGCTGCTGGAGCGCGACCGGCTGGTCGCGCAGCTGGAGCCGCTGCTGGCCGCGCTGGCCGACGCCCGCGCCCGCGTGCGCAGCTGGCCGCTGGCCGCGGGCGTGCCCGTCGACGAGAGCGCGAGCCATCGCGCCCTGACCCTGATCCTCGCCCCCGTGGACGACGCGCTGCAGCACGCGCAGCTCCTGCACCGCCGCCTGACCGACGAGACGCGCGAGGCGATCACGCGCCGCGCGCGGCCGGGCGCGGCGCGCGGCGGGCGCATGGGCGCGGTGGCGCTCGTCCGCTGACCCGCTGAGCGGCCGCTCCGCCGAGCGGCCGGCCGCCCGGCCGGCCCGCCGCCCGGCCTCCCCCCGCCGTCCCGATCGCGCCCGCGGTGCTCCCCTCCTCGCCCCTCGAGCCGTCCGCGCCGTCCGCGCCGTCCGCGCCGTCCGCGCCGTCCGCGCCGTCCGCGCCGTCCGCGCCGTCCGCGCCGTCCGCGCCGTCCGCGCCGTCCGCGCCGTCCGCGCCGTCCGCGCCGTCCGCGCAGCGCGAGACGTCCGGCTCCCACGCCCCGCCGTTGCCGTTGCCGACGGCGGGGTGGGTCGTCGGTAGCGAAGGCCGCGCGCCGGCCGCCGGGCCGGACGCGGCCGCGCGCCGCGCGGCGCGGCTGGACGCGCGGCTGGCCGTCTACGCGCAGCACGCCGCGGCGCTCGCCGAGGAGGCCGCGGCGACGCTGGCGGGCGACCAGGCGCGGGCGGACGCGTTCGGGCGGCGGCGCAGCGCGGCGGCGGAGCACTTCGTGGAGCTGCAGGGCGACCTCGCCCCGGCGGCCGCGGGGGACCCGCCACCGTTCGACGCGCTGCTGTCCGACGCGCTGCTGGAGCTGGAGCACCAGGCCGCGGTGGACCTGGCGCTCCGGCAGCGGCTGGTGGCGCTGCGCGACGCGATGACGCGCGGCGCGACGTGGGTGTCGGAGACGGAGCGGCCCGCGCTGCCGGCGGGGGCCGCGCCGGTGCCGGAGCTCGCGGCGCTCCCGGAGCTCGCGTCGGCGACGCCGCCGGCGGAGGGGCCGCCGGTGCAGGACGGGGAGACGCCGGTCCCCGCGCTCGAGGCGCTGGAAGGGCTCGAGGGCGGGCTGGTGGCGGCGCGGGCCGACGGGGTCGGCCGCGCGCTGGGAGGGCAGTACCCGGGGCTCGTGACGCGGGAGGAGGTGGCGAGCGTGCTCGCGGCCGCCGAGCGGGTCGCGACGCCCGTCCCGGGAGAGGCGGTGGGCGCGTCCGGGCATCCCGGACGGCTCGACGTCACCTTCTGAGGGACGCGTTCAAGTTTCCGGGGCGCCCGCCGATAATCTGGGGCAAGGAGGCAAGTCATCATGAGCATTCGCAACATCGGCAACACCTACGGTCCGGCCCGCGCCGTGCCCGCCACGCCCGCCACCCCCGCGAAGGGGCCCGGCGGCGTGACCGAGCCCGCCGCGCCGGCGACGCCCGCGGCGCCGCGCAACGACTCCGTCCAGATCTCCGACGCCGGCCGCGCGCTGGCCGGGGCCGAGGGCGGCGAGCGTGCCGGGTCGCTGAGCGCCGAGCGCGTCGCGGAGCTGCGGCGCAAGGTGCTCGAGGGCGCCTACAACTCGGTCAACGTCGTCGACCAGGTCGCGCAGCGGATTCTGAAGAGCGGCGAGCTGTAGGACGGGAGGGGAGGCGCGGATCGTCGCGCTGCTCCACCCGCTCGTCCCGCCGTCCCTTCCGCCTGCCCGATCTGCTCCCCACTCCCTTCGGCCGTCGCGCCCCGCGACGGCCGCCCGCCCCCGGCGCGCCGTGACGAGTCCCCCGGACCCGCGCGCCCGCTGCGCACCACGAGGAAGCCACCATGAAGTTCTTGGTCGTCGATGACTCGTCGACGATGCGCCGCATCGTCGTCAACTCGCTCCAGCGCATCGGCTTCACCGACGTCGTCGAAGCCGGCGACGGCAAGGAGGCGCTCGAGCAGTTCGACGCCTCGATCCGGTTCGTCATCACGGATTGGAACATGCCGAACATGACCGGCACGGAGCTGGCGCGGGCGCTGCGCGATCGCGGCGAGCAGGTGCCGATCCTGATGGTCACCGCGCGCTCGGTGCGCGAGGACATCATCGAGGCCATGGAGGCGGGCGTGAACAACTACATCGTCAAGCCGTTCACGCCGCAGATCCTGAAGGAGAAGATCGACGCCCTCATGAGCGTCGCGGCCGGATGACGACCATGGCCGCCCGTCACGAAGTCCTCTACGAGACCGAGGCGACGCTCCGCCTGGTCGACCACGAGCTGGGCGCGCTCCAGCCCGACGCGGCGATGCCGTCGCCCGCCTCGCCCGAGCACCCCGCCGCGATGCACCTGCGCGCGCTGCTCAACCAGCCCGAAGGCCAGCCCGTCGGCCTCGCGGCGCTCCCGTTCATCCTCGAGCGCGCGAACCACGAGATCCAGGCGGTGCTCGCGAACCTGCGCGACAGCCGCAACGCGCTGGAGACCGCGACCGTCGAGAAGCTGCAGCACACGAGCGAGAAGCTGAAGGAGGTCACGTCGGCGACCGAGGTCGCGGCGACGGACATCCTCGACGCGCTCGACCGCGCGCAGAACATGATCGACGATCTCGACGCGGCCGACGCGTCGGGCGACAAGGAGAAGGGCCAGCACACCCGCGACCTCCTGCGCGAGGAGATCTTCGGGATGATGGGCTGCCTCCAGTTCCAGGACATCACGACGCAGCAGCTCGCGTACGCGTCGAGCGTCCTGACCGACATGGAGAACCGCCTGCTCTCGATCGCGAAGCTCTTCGACCCGGCGACCGTCATGGTGCGCGTGGGGAGCGAGGCGCCCGACGTGCGCACCTTCGACCCGAACGCCACGACGCGCAACGCCGAGCAGCGCCAGGCCGTCGCGGACGAGATCTTTCGGTAGGTCGGGTACGGCGGATCGGGTGGGGCGGGATCGGGTACGGCGGGATCGGGTGAGGCGGGGACGGATACGGCGGGTCGGGTACGGCGAGCTCGGATGCGGCGGGGCGCTGCGATGCCGATGCCTCCGCGCCGATCCCTCCGCAACGATCCCTCCGCAACGATCGCTCGGCGCCTGCTCACGATACGGCTCGGCGATACCACTCGGACCGAAGGGGCTCCGAGCAGCAAGCAGACGGCGAGGCCGCGCGTGATGCGCCGGCCTCGCCGTTCGTCATGTGCCGGGATGCGCTCCGCGACGGGGGTGCGCCGCGTGCAGCTCGCGATCCCGCCGCATCCGCCCCCGCCGTTCCCGCCCCCGCCGTATCCGCCCCCGCCCTTCCCGTCCCCGCCTCACCCGATCCGCCGCACCCGTGATTCTCCCCCCCCTCGCCGCCCTCGCCCACGAGCTCCGCACGCCGCTGCACGGCATGTCGGGGCTCGTCGCGCTGCTGCGCACCACCGCGCTCGACGACGAGCAGCGGGCGCACGTCGCGGCCCTGGGCGAGGCGACGGAGGCGATGCTGCGGCTGGTGGAGGACGCGCTGACGCTCGCGCGGCTGGAGGCGGGCGCGGCGCCCGAGGAGGCGTGCGCCGCGTGCGCGCCGCGCGACCTGCTGGAGGCGGCGGCGCGCACGCTCGCGCCGCTCGCGGCGGCGCGCGGGCTCGCGCTCGCGGTCGACGTCGCGGCCGATGCGCCGCCGAGCATCGTCACCCAGCCCGATCGCGTGCGGCAGGTGCTGCTCAACCTCGGCGGCAACGCGATCAAGTACACGCGGCGCGGCGAGGTGCGGCTGCGCGCGCGGCGCGACGGCGGGGGCGGGCTCGCGCTCGACGTCGTCGACACCGGGCCCGGGCTCACCGAGGCGCAGCGCGCGCGGCTCTTCCGCGCCTGGGAACGGATCGACGCCGAGCACGCCGACGACGCGGGCGGTGATGCCGGGGCGGACGTCGTGCCGGTCGGCGGCAGTGGGCTCGGCCTCGTGCTCGCGCGCGCGCTCGCGGGGCGCCTCGGCGGGCGGCTGGACGTCGCGAGCGTGCACGGCGCGGGCAGCACGTTCACGCTCGTGCTCCCGGCCGGAAGCGCGTCGCGCTGAGCGCGCGTCGCACACGTCGCGCACGGCTGTCGCCGCTCGCGCGCACGGTGTGACGGCGCGCCGCGGTTAATCCCCCTGGCGGAGCGGCCGATACTGGGCTCCAGAGGCGCCGCGACCGCGGCCGCCGTTCCCCGGAGCCGACGTGATCCTCCTCATCGAAGACGACCTGGTGACGTGCCACATCATGACGGCGCTGCTCAAGCGGCTCCGCCATGCGCACGTCGTGGCGCACAACGGCGCCGAGGCGCTCGAGCAGGTGTCGCGGCAGCCCGTGGACCTGATCATCGCCGATCTCATGCTCCCCGACATGCAGGGGCTGGAGCTGATCGAGCAGATCCTGGTCCGGCCGCACCTGCAGGACATCCCCGTGATGTTCTGCACGGCCAACGCCGACGCCAAGACGGTCGAGCGCGCGCTCGCCCTCGGCGCCGTCGACTTCGTGAAGAAGCCGATCAACGTCGACGCCTTCGCCACGCGCATCGAGCGCGCGCTCAAGCGCGCGCCGGCGCGCTGGGAGAGCTGGCGCGAGATGATCAAGCGCCTGCGCGTCGACAGCCGCACCTTCCATCCGCTCCTCATGCTGGCCCGCGACCACCTCGCGGAGCTGGTGCAGAACCTCGGCAAGATCCGCGACGGGCGCTCGTCCGTCGAGGAGATGGGCAAGGACGAGCTGTCCGCGCGCGTGCTGCGCGTGCGCGGCGCCGCGCTGAACGTCGGCGCCATCCGCACCGTCCAGCTGGTCGACTTCCTGTGGTCCGGCCGCGCGACGCCCGAAGACGTCGCCGACCTGCACGCAGCGCTCGTCATCGAGCTCGCCGCCTTCGAGCAGGCGCTCCAGAGCCGCAGCTCGCAGTTCTTCGCCGCCGCGGCCGGCGGCCGCTGACTCCCGCCATACCTGATTCCGGGCACCCCGATGTCTGAGTTCACGCTCGACGACGCCGTCACCCTGCTGCTGCAGCTCGAGCCCGAGGACCGGGACGAGTTCGCGCGCATCCGCGAGGCGCTCGCCGACCTCGCCTTCGGCAACAAGGTGCCGATCGCCATCCAGCCCACGGTCGCCAAGGCCGTGCGCGTGCTGAAGCCGCTCGCCGACGGCAGCGCCGCCGATCCGGCCGCGACGTTCGCCGAGGTCTGCGCGCTGCTCGAGCAGGCGATGGACGCGGGCGTGTGCGCGCCGCCGGCCGCCGTGGCGCCGCCGCCCGCCGTCGCCGCGCCGTCGGCGAGCGCCGCGCCCGCGCCCGTCTCGGACGAGCCGGATCCCGCCGACGTGCTGCCGCTCGACGTCGACCTCGACCTGCTGCGCGATTTCCTCGTCGAGAGCCGCGACTGCATCAGCGGCTCCGAGGCCGCGCTGCTCGCGCTCGAGCACACGCCCGACGACATCGAGGCCGTCAACACGGTCTTCCGCGCGTTCCACACGGTGAAGGGCACCTCGGCCTTCATCGGGCTGGTGCGCATGACGTCGTTCGCGCACGAGGCCGAGTCGCTGCTGTCGCGCGTGCGCGACCGCGAGATCGCCTACACGAGCGCCTGCGCCACGCTGTCGCTCCGCTCGGTCGACATGCTCAAGGCGCTGCTCGACGCGGTCGAGGCGACGCTGCGCGAGAGCGGTCCCGGTGGCCCGCTGGAGTGCCCCGAGGGCTACCAGGAGCTGATCGACGCGCTCGTCGGCTACGACGGGAGCGCCGCGCCCGCGGTCGTCCTCCCGACGGCCGCCGCGCCCGTCGGCACCCCGGTCGCGGCACCCGTCGCCGCCGCGGAGACGCCGGCCGCCGACGCCGCGCCGGCGCCGCTCGCGATCGTCACCGACGCCGCCGCGCCGTCCACCGGCGATCGGCGGCAGGGGGATCGCCGCCAGGGCGACCGTCGGCAGGGCGACCGCCGCGCCGGCAACGAGGCCGACCAGTTCCTGCGCGTGCGCACCGACCGCCTCGACCGCCTCATCGACATGGTGGGCGAGCTGGTGATCGCGCAGTCGATGATCGCCGGCGACCAGACGCTCGCCGCCGCCGGCGGCGCGGGCACGCACCACGAGCTGACGAAGAAGATCACGCACGCCGGCAAGATCGTGCGCGAGCTGCAGGACCTGAGCATGTCGATGCGCATGGTCCCGCTCAAGGCGACCTTCCAGAAGCTCACGCGCCTCGTGCGCGACGTCGCCGCGAAGCTCGGCAAGGACGTCGAGTTCTCGACCGAGGGCGAGGACACCGAGGTCGATCGCAACATGGTCGACGTTATCGGCGATCCGCTCGTGCACATGGTGCGCAACGCGCTCGACCACGGCGTCGAGACGCCCGAGGACCGCCTGCGCGCCGGCAAGGCGCGCACCGGACACGTGAAGCTCTCCGCCTACCAGGCGGGCGGCAGCGTCATCGTCGAGCTGAAGGACGACGGCCGCGGGCTCAATCGCGAGAAGATCGTCAAGAAGGCGATCGAGAAGGGGCTGATCGAGAGCGACCGCGGCATGACCGACGGCGAGGTCTTCCAGCTCATCTTCGCGCCGGGCTTCTCCACCGCCGACAAGATCACCGACGTCTCGGGGCGCGGCGTCGGCATGGACGTCGTCAAGCGCAACATCGAGAGCGTCCGCGGGCGCATCGAGATCGCCTCCGAGCCGGGGAACGGCACGACCTTCTACGTGCGCCTCCCGCTCACGCTCGCCGTCACGGACGGCATGCTGGTGCGCGTGGGGACGGAGCGCTACATCGTGCCGACCACCAACATCCACATGAGCTTCCGCCCGGAGCGCGGCATGCTGCAGACGGTCGGCGGCCGCGGCGAGGTGGTGACGCTGCGTGGCGAGGTCATGCCGATCGTCCGACTGCACCGGCTCTTCCACGTGCCGGGCGCCGTCGAGGATCCGACGCAGGCGCTGCTGATGATCGTGGGCGACGGTCGCCAGCGCCGCAGCGCGCTGCTCGTCGACGAGCTGATGTCGCAGCAGCAGGTGGTCGCCAAGTCGCTCGGCGACGGCATCGGCACGGTGCAGGGCATCGCCGGCGGCGCCATCCTCGGCGACGGCCGCGTGGGGCTCATCCTCGACGTCGGCGACATCGTCGCGCTCGCGCAGAGCGGCGAGGCCATGCCCGAGCGCGCCGAGTCGCGACGTTCGGTCGCCTGACGCCGCGGCGCGGCGCGCACGGGACACGCGGGGCCGGCGAGCGATGCTGCTCGCCGGCCCCGCGTGCGTTCCGGCGCGGCGTACACGCCTCGGACTCCGCGCTCGACGCGCGCTCGACGCGCGCTCGCGCGCTCGGATGTTCGCGAGTTGTTCACGGATGGTCCGCGCTTCATGACGAGTTGTTCAGGATCGCGCGGAACCCGTCAAGCCACGCGCAGGCCGGACGATACTGGCACCTACCCACGACCCCAGGCGCCTCCCTCCCGCGCCGCCCCGTCGCACGCAGACGGGCTCCGCGTCACCGCGAACAGAGTCCCCCCGATGCAGTGGTTCGCCGACCTGCCCATCCGCGCCAAGCTCCTGCTGGCCTTCCTGGTCCCCGCGCTCGTCGGCGCCGGCGGCGGCGCGATGGGCGCCGGCGCCGCGCGTCGGCTCGCCGAGGCCGACCAGGTCATGTACCGCAACATGACGGTGCCCGTCCGTGAGCTGGGCGCCGTCGCCACCGCGGTGCAGCGCACGCGCGTGAACCTGCGCGACGTCGTCCTCGCCGCGTCGGCCGAGGAGGCCGCGCACGATCGGCAGCGCGTCGCCGCGCTCGCGCAGGAGATCGACTCGCTCCTGACGAGCTACGAGCGGACGATCCTCTCCGACTCGATGCGCACGCGCTACCGCGCGCTCCGCGCCAGCTACGCCGCCTTCGCCCCCCTCCGCGACAGCGTCGTGGCGCTCGGCGTCGCGCAGCAGGACTCGGCGGCGCTCGCGCTGCTGCGCGGCGACGCGGCGGCCGCGCAGAAGGCGATCGACTCCGCGCTGGTGGGGATGACCGCGATGAAGGTCGCGCAGACGGAGGCGATGGCGCGCGCGAACGCGGAGCTCGCGACCTCGACGACCCGCGCGATCCTCCTCATCTCCGCGCTCGGCCTCGCGCTCGCGATCGGCGTCGGCATCGTCGCCGCGTCGCGCTTCGCGGGCGCCATCGGCGCGGTCTCGGATCGCACGCGGCGGCTCACGGGCAACTGCCTGGTGGCGCTGCGACGCGCCCTCGAGGCGATCGCGCGCGGCGACACGTCGGTCGAGGTGGTGCCGACGACCACGCCCCTGACCGTGCGGGCGCGCGACGAGCTCGGGATGCTGGCGACCACGATCAACGAGATGATCGCGACGACGCAGGGCGCCGTGGCGGCGTACACGCAGGCCCGCACCGCGCTCGCCGCGACGCTCTCGCAGACGAACGACGTCGTGGTCGCCGCGCGCGCGGGCGACCTCTCGGCGCGCGCCGCGACCGCCGGGCTGTCCGGCGCCTACGCCGAGCTGGCGGGCGGGCTGAACGCGACGCTCGAGGCGGTCGTCGCCCCGATGCGCGAGTCCGCCGTGGTGCTGGAGCGCGTCGCCGCGCGCGACCTCTCGGTGCGGGTGACGGGCGAGTACGTGGGCGACCACGCCCGCGTGAAGGGCGCGCTCAACGCCGCGCTCGACGCGCTCGGCGAGGCGCTGGCCGAGGTGCAGGTCGCGACCGAGCAGGTGACGGTGGCGAGCGGGCAGATCGCCGGCGGCAGCCAGGCGCTGGCGCAGGGCGCGAGCGAGCAGGCGGCGGGCCTGGAGGAGATCGCGGCGAGCGTCACCGAGCTGGCCGCGATGGCGGAGCGCACCTCGGGCAACGCGCGCGAGGCGGACGCGCTGGCGCGCGAGACCCAGGCCGGCGCGGGCGAGGGCGCGGCCCGGATGTCCGAGCTGGCCGGCGCGCTCCGCGCCATCGAGCAGTCGTCGACCGAGACGGCGAAGATCGTGCGCACCATCGACGAGATCGCGTTCCAGACCAACCTGCTGGCGCTCAACGCGGCCGTGGAAGCGGCGCGCGCGGGCGACGCGGGGCGCGGGTTCGCCGTCGTCGCCGAGGAGGTGCGCGCGCTCGCGCTGCGCAGCGCAGAGGCGGCGCGCAGCACGTCGGCACTGATCGAGCAGAGCGTGCAGCGCGTCGTCGGCGGCGTCGCGATCGGCGAGCGTGTGGCCGCGGAGTTCGACGAGGTCACGCGCCGCGTCGGCCGCACGTCGGCGGTCGTGGCGGAGATCGCGGCCGCCGCCGAGCAGCAGACCGACGGCATCCGCCAGATCACGAGCGCGGTCGGCGGCATGAACGGCGTCACGCAGCAGACGGCCGCCAACGCCGAGGAGAGCGCGTCGGCCGCGACCGAGCTGGCCGCGCAGGCGGAGCGGATGCGCGAGATCGTCGGCGCCTTCGCGCTGGCCGACGAGGCGACCGGCGGCGCGCGCCCGACGACGTCCGCGACCGCGTCGCATCACGAGGAGGAGGACGACTGGACGCCGGTGGTCCGCCGCCATGCGGGCCGCGCGACTCAAGCGCGCCCCGACCGCCGCCGACACTCCCCCGTGTGAGCCCCCAGCCACGTCCGCTCCCCCCTCCCGAGACGCCTCTCATGAGCACCGCACACGCCACCCCCGGCGGCTCCGCCGTGGCCGCGCCGCAGGACCGCGGCGGCAAGTTCCTGACGTTCTACCTCGCCGAGGAGGAGTACGGCGTGGCGATCCTGAAGGTGCAGGAGATCATCGGCCTGCAGCCGATCACGCGCGTGCCGCGCACGCCGCCGTTCATCCGGGGCGTGATCAACCTGCGCGGCAAGGTGATCCCGATCATGGACCTGCGCGAGCGCTTCGGGATGGAGCGCGCCGAGGCGGCGCTGGCCGGCGCGTCCGAGTCGGAGATCGCGGCGGCCGAGGCGGTGCGCTGCATCATCGTCGTCGAGGTGCTCGGCCCCACGGGGCAGGCGGTGCCGGTGGGGATCGTGGTCGACCGGGTGAGCGAGGTCGCGGCGATCGCCGGCAGCGAGATCGAGGACGCGCCGAGCTTCGGCGCCGGGGTGCGCACCGAGTACCTGCTGGGCCTCGGCAAGGCGCAGGGGCGCGTCAAGCTCCTGCTCGACATCGACCGCGTGCTCGCCGCCGAGGAGCTCGAGCAGCTCTCCGACGACGTCGAGGGCGAGGCGATCTGACCGTCGCCGCGCCGTCGGCGCGGCACGAGGCACGAGACACGAGGCACGATCGACGAGGGGCGTGGGCCGCGACGGCTCGCGCCCCTCGTCGCGCTCCACCGTGCGGGCGCCGCTCCATGCGCGGATCGTCACGATGCGCGCGGCCTCGCGCGCTTCAATCCGCGCCGGTCGCTGCCGACACTGTGGACCATGCACGCCCTCGCCGTCGAATCCGACCTCACCGCGGCCCAGTTCCGCGAGATCAGCACCACGGTGTACGACATCGCCGGCATCCAGCTGCGCGAGGGGAAGGAGGGGCTCGTCCGCTCGCGCCTCGCCAAGCGGCTGCGGCAGCTCGGCTTGGGCAGCTTCGACGCGTATCTGGAGCGCGTGCGCCGCGACGACCGCGAGCTCGCCGAGATGGTGGATCTGCTGACCACCAACAAGACGAGCTTCTTCCGCGAGGCGGCGCACTTCGACTTCCTGCGCGAGCGGCTGCTCCCGTCGCTCGGCCCGGGGCCGGTGCGCATCTGGAGCGCGGGCTGCTCGAGCGGCGAGGAGCCGTACACGCTGGCGATGGTGATCCGCGGCCTCTGGCCCGACGCCGAGCGGCGCGACGTGAAGATCCTCGCCACCGACATCTCGCGGCGCGTGCTCGCGACCGCGGCGGCCGGTGTCTATCCGGACACGCTGCTCGAGGACGTGCCGCACGACCTGCTGCGCCGCTACTGGACGCGCGCGAGCCGCGAGGACGTCGCGCGGCCCGGCGCCGCCGGCGGGTGGCGCGCGAGCGACGCGCTCCGGTCGCTCATCACCTTCGCGCCGCTCAACCTCATGGGGGCCTGGCCCATGCGCGGCCCCTTCCAGGCGATCTTCTGCCGCAACGTCATGATCTACTTCGACAAGGCGACGCAGCAGGCGCTGGTGAACCGGTACTACGACCTCCTCGCGCCGGGCGGTCACCTCTTCGTCGGCCACTCCGAGAGCCTGAGCGCGCTGTCGCACGGCTTCTCGTACGTGCAGCCGGCGGTGTATCGCAAGTGAGCGCGCCGCTCCCCGCGCCCCGTCGCGCGCCCGAGCCGCCCGCCTCAGCGCCGCCGCCCGAGGACGGACGGCCGCTGCTCGCCATCCGCGCGCGCGACGTGGTCGTGGGCGTCGCGGACCTCAAGCTCGTCAACACGCCCGGCGAGCGCCTGATCACGTACGCGCTCGGCAGCTGCCTCGGCATCGTCATCCACGATCCGGTGGCCGGCGTCGCGGGGCTGCTGCACGCGATGCTCCCCGACAGCACGATCGACAAGGCGAAGGCCGAGCGGAACCCCGCGATGTTCGTCGACACGGGCGTGCCGCTGCTCTTCCGGGAGAGCTACAAGCTCGGCGCGAAGAAGGAGCGCATGATCGTGAAGGTCGCCGGCGGCGCGCACAGCGGCGCCACGGAGGCCGACGACCAGTTCCAGATCGGGAAGCGCAACTTCCTGATGCTCCGCAAGCTGCTGTGGAAGAACAACGTGCTCGTGCAGGCGCACGACGTCGGCGGCTGCCAGACGTCGCGCACCATGGTCGTCGACGTCGCCACCGGCGGCGTCATCATCCGGTCGCAGGGCGCGGAGACGTCGCTGTGACCACGCTGCCCACCCTCTCCACCCGTCGCGGCGCGGAACCTCGCCGCCCCCGGACCTAGCCAATGGCATTCAACGTCCTGGTCGTCGACGACAGCGCGGTCATGCGCGCGATGATCATCCGCGTCGTCAAGCTGAGCGGCGTGCCGCTCGGCGAGTTCTACGAGGCGGGCAACGGCGAGGAAGGGCTGCGCCGGCTGGGCGAGCACTGGATCGACCTGGTGCTGCTCGACATCAACATGCCCGTGATGAACGGCGAGGAGATGCTCCGCCGGCTGCGCGCCGATCCCGAGACCGCGCGCCTGCCCGTGATCGTCGTCTCCACCGAGAGCAGCGAGACGCGCGTCCACGCGCTCGAGGAGCTCGGCGTCGCGTTCGTGCACAAGCCCTTCGCGCCGGAGGATCTCCGGGCGACCATCCTCCGCGTGACCGGCGTGACCCCCGATGACGAGTACTATGCCGTCCCCGCTGCTGACGGCGGCGACTTCGACTTTTGAGTCGCTCGCCCTCCTGTTCGCCGAGGTGCCGCCGAGCGGCGCGCAGGCGAGCGCTCCGCTGACGCACGCCGTGCGCGTCGCGTTCGCGGGCCCGTGCGCCGGCGCGCTCGACGTCGCGGTGAGCGACGACCTCGCCGTCGCCCTCGCGGCCAACATGCTCGGGCTGGACCCGGAGGCGGTGCGCGCCGACGCGGGCGTGCGGCAGGACGCCGTGGGCGAGCTCGCGAACGTGGTCTGCGGCAACGTGCTGCCGCTGGTCGCGGGGCGCGAGGCCGTGTTCCACCTCGCGGCGCCCGTCGCGCGCTCCGTGGCCGCCGCGACGGCCGCTCCACCACACGGCGCCGCGCTGACGGAGACGCTCGGCGTCGACGGCGGGCGCGCCGTGCTCACGCTCGTCCTGGACGATCCCGCCCCGCTTCGCCTCCTGCCGTGATCCGCGTCCTGATCGTCGACGACTCCGCCCTCGTGCGCAAGATCCTGAGCGACGAGCTCTCGAAGCACGCGGACATCGAGGTCGTCGGCACCGCGATCGACCCGTACGTTGCACGCGAGAAGATCGCACGTCTGCGCCCGGACGTGATCACCCTGGACGTGGAGATGCCGCGGATGGACGGGCTGAGCTTCCTCGCGAAGCTCATGCGGCACTTCCCCCTGCCGGTCGTCGTCGTGAGCTCGCTCACGCCGCGCGACAGCGACAACGCGGTGCGCGCGCTCGCCCTGGGCGCGGTCGAGGTGATCGCCAAGCCCGGATCGGCGATCTCCACGCAGGGCATCACCGACGACCTCGCGCGCGCGGTGCGCACCGCGGCGCGGGCGCGCGTGGCGCGCGCCCCGGTCGTCGTCGAGCCGGCGCCGCGCGCGCCCGGCGCGCCCACCGGCTGCCCGGACGCGGGGCCCGCGCTGCTGCTCGACACGACGCACAAGGTCCTCGCGATCGGCGCCTCGACGGGCGGCACGCAGGCCATCGAGCAGGTGCTGCGCGGGCTCCCCGCGCACGCGCCGGGCACGGTGATCGTGCAGCACATGCCCGAGCACTTCACGGCGGCGTTCGCGAAGCGGCTGAACGGGATCTGCGCGATGGAGGTGCGCGAGGCGCGCGACGGCGACGCGGTCGTGCCGGGCGTGGCGCTCGTCGCGCCGGGCGGGCGGCACATGGTGCTGCAGCTCAGCGGCGCCCGCTACTTCGCGCGCATCAAGGACGGCCCGCCGGTGCACCACCAGCGCCCGGCGGTGGACGTCCTCTTCCAGAGCGTGGCGCGCCATGCGGGGCGCAACGCGATCGGCGTCATCCTCACCGGGATGGGCGCCGACGGCGCGAAGGGCATGCTGGCGATGCGCGAGGCCGGCGCCCACACCATCGCGCAGGACGAGGAGAGCTGCGTGGTGTTCGGCATGCCGCGCGAGGCGATCAAGCTCGGCGCGGCCACGGACGTCGTCGGGCTGCCGCAGGTCGCGCCCACCGTGCTGCGCGCGCTGGCGCGCGTCACCGGCGACGCGCTCGCGATGGTGTAGCGGCGCGGCGATCGCACCCGACGGGGATCCGGTTCCCATCGCGCATCTCCCGCGGCGCATCGGCGTCCGTGCGATGCAGGAGCAGCTCGACGACGCGCGCCACGCGAAACGCAGCGGGCCCGCCCTCCACGTGGAGGGCGGGCCCGCTGCGTTTCGCGTCCGGATCAGCCGTGGCGGCGACGGCGCGCCACGATCCCGAGCGCCGCGATGCCGGTGCCGAGCAGCATGTACGTCGACGGCTCCGGCACGACCTGCGCGGCGGAGGCGGTGATGCCCACGACCTTCATCTCGTCGTCGCCGAAGTCGAGGTTCGCCGCGGTCCCGAGCGCCGGGTTGTAGCCGGCGATGATCCAGTACTGCGACGCGAGGTTGTTCGGGTTCACGCTGTACCCCGCCGGGCTCGAACCGCCGTTCGTCGCGCCCACCAGCTCCCAGCCGCTCGCGAACAGCTGCGTCACCGTCTGGCCGACGAGCGACGGGCCGCCGACGCCCGTCCAGCGGAGCAGCTGGAAGTCGCTGTCGTCGGGGACGTAGCCGAACGTGATCGTGTTCAGGTCGTGCGCGCCGCCGAGGAAGTTGAGCAGCAGGAAGTCGGTGTTCGCGCCCCGATTGTCCATCATGTGATTCGGGTCGCTCGCCTCGTCGCCGTCCTCGGCCACCGTCCCGACGCCGATGCCCGACGACCCGTAGGGGCCCGTCACCGCGGCCGCCGACACGATCCGGCCGCTCGCGCTGTTCGACACGGCGATGCCGAACGCCTGGACGCGCAGCGTCGTCGTGAGGCCGCTGGGCTGCGTGCGGCAGTTGTAGCTGTTGCCGATCCCCGACGCGTTGCCGCCCGAGACGCTGCAGCTGCCGCCGCCCTGGGTGTCGGTGAAGTTCCACGACGTCTGCGCTCCGGCGGGAGCGGCGGCGACGAGGGCGAGGACGAGGACACGGCGAAGGGCACGCATGTGGAGTCGGGCAGGAGGTCGGGGGGGCCGCTCGATGTGACCAGCGTCGGTCGCGCCATAGATACGAATGCCCCATTGCGCGAGCAACGACGAGTTCGCCTGAACTGTCGTTTGCCGCGCAAGCGCCTGCCGCCACGCGACTTGCCGCATCGCGCGCGGGAATCGCGACGGCGCGCCGCGCGCGCGAAATGGTCGCCGATGCGCAAAAATGTGGCGCGCGTGCAACCGGACTGTCGCGCCGTCGCCACCGTTCGCGCCCCGTTCGCGCCCCGCTCGCGCTCCCGTCGAGCCTCGCGGGACGTCCCGAACGGCCGACGGGCCCGCGTCGCCGAAGCCACGCGGGCCCGTCTCGTTCGTCGGAGCCGTCGACGGCCCGCGCCCGCGACTCAGTCGAGCGTCCCGTCCCGCACGACGACGCTGCGCTGCCCAACCGTCGGCAACGGCATCGACGCCTTCGGGTCGCGCTTCGCGTGCGACGCGTGCGCCGCCGCCTCCGTCGCCGCCTCCTCGCTCCACGCCAGCGCGAGCCGCGCGCCGTCGAGCGCCAGCACCGGGAAGGTCGCCGCGCGCGCGCCGTCGCTCGCCGACGTCGCCGCGCCGAACGTCGTGCCGCCGTCGCGCGACACGCGCACCCGCACGATCGGCGTGTTCCGCGTGCCGTCGTCCCACGCGACCACCACGCGCGGCGCGCCCTCGGCGCCCTCCGCGCCCTCGGTCACCGCGAGCTGCACGTGCGCGGGGCGCGACCGCTCCGCCACGCCCATCGGGATCGCCTCGCCGAACGTCCGGCCGCCGTCGTCCGACCGCGCGTAGAAGACGCCGGCCGCGCCCTCGCGCCCGCTCCACCACGCGACGTGCACGCGCCCCGCGCGGTCGGTGGTGAGCGACGGGCCGGCGTGCGGGCAGCCGTCGATCACCCAGCCGTCGCGCTGCGCGCGCACCGGCTCGGCCCACGTGTGTCCGCCGTCCGCCGAGCGGGCGACGACGACCTCGCGCACCTGTCCGGGCGCCACCGTGCGCCACGCCGCGTATACCGTGTCGCCGCGCCCCGGCGCCACCGCGGTGCGGCAGCACGGGCAGCTCTCTCCCGCGTGCACGCGCACGTTCGGCTGCCACGTCTGCCCGCCGTCGGTCGAGCGCGTGAAGTACGTGGCGCTCTTCCCGTCGCGGCCGTCCAGCCACGCCGCGTACACCGTGTCGCCGCGCCCCGCCTGCAGCGAGTGGAAGTTGAAGCTCCCGAACGGCTGCGGGACGTCGGTCACGCTCGCGGGCGCGCTCCACGTGCGCCCGCCGTCCGCGGAGCGCGCGAAGCGCAGCGCGCTCGCCGGGAAGCGCCGCCCGGGCACCTCCTTGCCGACCACCCAGAGCGCGTACAGCGCGCCGTCGGCGCCGTAGGCGAGCTTGGGCGGCGCCTCGCCGTGCGGCGCGATCCCGCCGAGCGGATCGCGCACCTCGACGGGCGCCGCGAGCGCGCCGCCCGCGTCGGCGACGGCCACGTAGAGCCGCCCGTCGCTGCTGCCGCCGGGCGCGGAGACCCACGCCGCGGCGCGGCGGCCGCCGGGGCCCATCGCCAGCGTCGGCGCGGTGCCGACGTTCGCGGTGGCCCCGGTCAGCACCTGCGCCTCGCCGAGCGAGAGACCGCTGCGGCCGTCGGCGGCGAGGCGCGCGCAGGCGAGCGCCGCGCAGGCGGCGCCCAGGACGGCGAGGACGTGCGTGGGGCGAAGGGTACTCGACATGGCCGGCGTCCTCACTTGGTCCAGTTGTAGCGCAGCCCCGCGTACACGGTGCGCGGCGTGCCCGGCGTGTACTGGTCGGGCTGCACGCGGTCGTTCGCCGTGAACGACGCCAGCTCGGCGTACGTGCGGTCGGTGACGTTCAGCACGCGGCCGAACAGCTCGATGCGCGGCGTCAGCTGCGCGTTGGCGTGCAGGTGCAGCACGTCGTGCCCGTCGTACATGCGCGGCGTGGTCGGGCGGCTCTGCGCGTCCAGGCGGTAGCCGGCCACGTACGAGCCGGTGTGCGACCACTCGGCGGCCAGGCGCCCGCCCTTCAGCAGGCGCGGGCTCCAGGTCAGCAGCGCGTTGCCGAGCTGCGACGGCGCCTGCTCGATGTCGCGCCCCGCGTAGTTGATCTCGGGCGTCGCCGCCGTCGTCGCGGTGGCGGCGCGCGCGTCCACCGGCGTGTACGTCACGTAGCGCTGGTCGCTCACCGACCACGACGCGTCGAGCTTCAGCGTCGGCAGCAGCATCGTCGCCACGCTCGCCTCCAGCCCGCGGTGGCGCGTGGTGCCCGCGTTGCGCGCCTCGCGCAGCCCGTCCGGACGCGTGAAGGTGAGGATGTCGTCGCGGATCGTCATGTCGTACGCCGAGAGCTGATACAGCACGCGGCGGCCGAACTGCCCGCGCACGCCGGTCTCCGCGGAGGCGACCTTCACCGGCCGCAGCGTCCACGTGCTGTCGGTCGTCCCCTGCGTGAACAGCTGGCCCTGTCCGGGCGCGCGGAAGCCGGCGCGCCAGCTGGCGAACAGGCCGAGCGCCGGCGAGGCCTCGTACGTCACGCCGACCTTGGGGCTCAGCCGCGTGTAGGAGCGCGTCATGTTCTGCGGCACGCGCCAGCGCCCCGTCTGCGTGGGCGCGAGGTGGGTCGTGTAGTCGTACGACATCCAGTCGTAGCGCGCGCCGGCGTCCACGCGCAGCCGCGCGAGCGGCGCGAACTCCGCCTGCACGTACGGCGACGCCTGGCGGTACGTCACCTCGTAGTCGTAGACCGGGCGCGTCGCCTGCGCGCTGTCGTAGCGCAGCGTCACGCCGCTCCCGCTGCGGAACAGCCGCAGCGAGTCGGCCCGGTAGCTCCCCGGCGACAGGTCGAGGTCCGCGCCCGCGATCACCTTCGCGCGCAGCGCCGGCAGGTCGCGGCGCGCCTTGGCCAGCAGCCCGAACGACGTGCTGCGCGTCGACCACCGCTGCGGGTCGAAGGTCAGCTGCCAGTTGGGGAGCAGGTCGAGCACGTTGTGGCGCGCGTACGGCGCGACGCTCCAGCTGGACGTCTCCCCCTGCTTCTCGATCGTCGTCGCCGCGCGCAGGGCGCGCACCTCGCGGTACGCGAGCGGCGAGCGGTTCAGCGGGTCGCGCCGGAAGAACTGCGACGAGTCCTGCGCCAGCGCGTCGTTCTGGTCGACGCGCGTGCCGGTGACCACCGTGCGCAGCGACAGCCCATCGTTCCCGAAGTGGTCCCAGCGCAGCGTCGCGCTCTGGCGGTCGTAGGCGTTGCGGTCTCGCCACCCGTCCATGCGCGTGAGGTTCAGGTCCGCGCGCACGCCGTCGCGGCCGCGCGTCGTCCCGCCGCTCGCCAGCAGCCGCCCGTAGCCGAACCCGCCCCCCTCGGTCGCGACCTCGACGCTCGGCGCGGCCGGCGCCGGGCGCGTGAGCACGTTCACCACGCCGCCGATCGCGTCCGACCCGTAGAGCGCGGTGCCGGGGCCCTTGAGCACCTCGATCCCGCCGCTCTGCGGGATGTTGACCTCGTACAGCGCGTTGTGGTTGAAGAAGCCCGTGGCGCGCGTCGGGATGCCGTCCTCGAGGTAGAGGTACATCGGCTTCGTGGTGATCGGCTGCCGGATCGCCATCGAGTGCCCCTCGCCCGAGAGCTGCGCGACGTACACGCCGGGGACGCGCTTGAGGACCTGCGCGGGGTGCGCGGCGCGGGCCAGCCGCACCTCGCCCCCGTCCAGCACGTCGATCGTCGCCGAGGCTTCCGCGCGCCGCTGCGTCTCGCGGGTCGCGCTCACGACCACGGGAGCGACGATCGCCGCCTGCTCGGCCAGCGTGAGGTCGGCGCGGACGGTGCCCGCCGCCACGGTCAGGTCGCGGCGCTGCTCGGCGAGGCCGACGCGGCGGGCGACCAGGGTGTAGGCGCCCTCGGGGACGCCGCGGATGGCGAAGCGGCCGGCGTCGTCGGTCATGGCGCCGCGCGGCGGGCCGCCGGCGGCCTGCAGCAGGACGAGCACGTCGGCCAGCGGCGCGCCGGCGGGGGTGGTGATCCGCCCCTCGACGCTGCCCGAGGTGGCGCGGTCGGCGGCGGGGGCGGTGGAGGTGCCCGACGTGGCGGGCTGCGCGGCCAGCGGCGCGCCGGCGGCGAGGAGCAGGGCGGCCGCGCACACGGGGCGCGAGCGGCGAACGAGCGAGGGCGACATGGATCGGTCCGGGCCTGTGGGGACCGCGTCACGTCCGGATCTCGCCCGAGTAAGGTGGGGCGCCGGACGGCGACGGCGGCGTCGATGGGGACGCGTCGTCGGTGTCGCCGGGTGCGCCACGGGCCACGGGGGCTCGGGACGGACGGACCTCGGGCCTGGAGTCCGCGGATGCGGGGCACGAGGGACCGGGGGCGCGCGCTCGCGCGGACGCACCGGTCGCCGGCGACTCAGGCCAGGCCGGGCGGGCCGTTCGCGAACGGGAGGAGCCGGGGCGCCGCCGTCCGGGCGGTGATCGGCTCGGGGGCCGGCGGGTCGGCGCGGCGGGCGACCAGCACGCGCCACCGCACCACCTGCACCGTCGGCACGAGCACGCCGGCCGCGGAGCAGCCGTGGCCCAGGCAGAGGCAGCCGTGGTCCTCGTGCTCGCCGTCCGGCGCCGGCGGGGCCGCCTGCAGCCCGTGGTCGGCCGCCGCGTCGTGCGCGTGGCCGGCCACCGCCGCGTTCCCCGCGGACGCCGCGGACGCGTGCATCGCCGCCGGCCCGTGCATGGCCGACGCCACCGCCGCGCTCGGTAGCACGACGCCGTCGTGCATCGGGCACGGATGCCACGCCACCGGCTCTCCCCACGCGAGGAGATAGAGCAGGCCCAGGAGCAGCGAGGCCAGGCGGGTGGTGGGGCGGGCGGGCGTCACGGAGCGAAAGATGGGGAGTGCGGGCGCCGATGCCAGTCCGGAGGAGCGAGCGCCGGTGTGGGGGTTCCCCCGACGATCCGCGCGCCGGCGACTTCCTCGACGTTACGGGCGCGGCCCCCCGTCGGCGTAGGTCGGACGACCCCACCACGCGGCGGCGTCGACCGCGGGGAGGGTCGCGTCCGGAGCGGGGTGGGGCATGACGCTTGCCCCCACCGCGTGCCCCGCACACACGGAGCAGCACACATGGGCAAGCCGAAGCACAGCAACGATCCTCGCGGCGAGCAGAAGGGCGCGCAGGAGCACGCCGAGGGGCAGCACGGAGCCAAGGCCCACCAGGCCTTCCTCGACGGCATCAGCGACCACTCGCGCCGCAACCAGCCGGATCCGAACGACGCGGCCCTGGCGCGCGGCGACAGCGCCGAGGAGCACGAGCGCCGCATGGCCAACCCGACGGCGAACCGCGACGGCCGGCATCGCCTGTTCGAGAACCGAGTGCAGCACGACGAGGCGGACCGGGCGGCCGAGCACAATCGCCGCGCGATCGACGTCGAGCGCCACCACCACGACAGCGAGCAGTTCCAGATCACGGGTGGGCGCGAGACGCACCCGGCGCTGCCGCAGGACAAGCCGGAGGGCACCATCAAGAGCACCGGCGACGCGGGCGGGAACCGCTCCAAGAAGGACCACGGCCACCACTGACGAACGCTGCGGGCTGCGGACTGCGGGTTCTCCGGATCCGCAGCCCGCAGCCCGCAGGGTAGGTTGTCGCATGTCCTACCGCGACGCCGTCGCCCACCTGCAGGCCGTCGATCCGGTGATGCACGCCGTGATCGACGTCGTCGGGCCCTGCGCCTTCGCGCACCGCGCCGAGGGCACGCACTTCGAGGCGGTCTGCCGCTCGATCGTCTACCAGCAGCTCTCCGGCAAGGCCGCGGGGACGATCCATGGCCGCTTCCACGCGCTCTACGGCGGCCGCGCGCCCGAGCCGGCCGAGCTGCTCGCGACCTCCGACGAGCGGCTGCGCGCCGCCGGGCTCTCGCGGCAGAAGATCGGCTACCTGCGCGACCTCGCCGCCCGCGTTGAGTCGCGCGACGTGCCGCTCGACGCCATCGACGCGCTCGACGACGACGCGGCGATCGCCGCGCTTTCGCGCGTGAAGGGCGTCGGCCGCTGGACCGCCCAGAGCTTCCTCATGTTCCGCCTCGGCCGCCCCGACGTGCTGCCCGAGCTCGATCTCGGCATCCAGCGCGGCGTGCAGCTCGCGTACGGGCTCCCCGCGCTCGCCACGCCGCGCGAGGTGCAGGCGATCGGCGCGCCGTGGGCGCCGTGGCGCACGGTCGCGTCGTGGTATCTCTGGCGCTTCGTGGACGAGCAGAACGGCGGGCAGCTCGGCGACTGACCTCGCGCGGGACCCGTTCGCCGACGCCGCCCGTTGATGCCGCGTGCGCTACTCCCGATCGCTCCGTGTCCCAGTCCCCGCCGATGCGCTGTTCGCCTGGCACGAGCGCCCCGGCGCCTTCGAGCGCCTCGCGCCGCCGTGGCAGCGCGTGCGCGTCGTGCGCAGCGACGGCCGGATCACCGACGGCGCGCGCGTCGAGATCGAGGCGCCGCTCGCGCCCGCGCCGCTCTCGGCGCTCGATCCGCTCGTCGCGCTGGCGGTGCCCGCGCGCTGGGTCGTCGAGCACCGCGACTACGTGGCCGGCCGGCAGTTCCGCGACGTGCAGCTCGAGGGGCCGTTCGCGCACTGGACGCACCTGCACCGCGTCGATCCCGACGGGCCCGAGGCGAGCGTGCTCACCGACACGATCGACCTCGCGCTGCCGTTCGGGCCACTCGGCGCGCTCGTGGGCGGCGCGCATGCCCGCGCGGAGCTCGCACGCCTCTTCCAGCATCGCCACGCCGTGACCGCCGCCGATCTCGCCCGCCACGCCGCGGCCGCCGCGCCGCCGATGACCGTCGCCGTCACCGGCGCCTCGGGGCTGATCGGCTCCGCGCTCGTGCCCTTCCTCACGACGGGCGGGCACACGGTCGTGCGCGTCGGCCGCGGCGCGCCGCCCCCGTCGTCCACGCCGCAGCTGCGCGACGTGCAGTGGGACCCGGATGCCGGCCGCCTCGATCCGCACGCGCTCGACGGCGTCGACGCGGTCGTGCACCTCGCCGGCGCGAGCGTCGCCGACCGGTGGACCGACGCGCACAAGCGCGCCATCGAGGACAGCCGCGTGCGCGGCACGACGCTGCTCGCCGAGACGCTGGCGCGCATGGCGCGGCCGCCGCGCGTGCTCGTCGCCGCGAGCGCGATCGGCTACTACGGCGACCGCGGCGACGAGGTCCTGGACGAGGCGAGCGCGCCCGGCCGCGGCTTCCTCCCCGAGGTCGCGCAGCGCTGGGAGGCCGCGTCGATGCCCGCCGAGCGGGCGGGCGTGCGCGTCGTGCGCGCGCGGCTCGGGATCGTGCTGTCGCCGCGCGGCGGCGCGCTGCCCAAGCTCATGCTCCCGTTCCAGCTCGGCGCCGGCGGGCGCATGGCGGACGGGCGGCAGTGGATGAGCACCGTGGCGCTCGACGACGTCGTCGGCGCGCTGCACTTCGCGCTCGTCACCAACGCGCTGCGCGGCGCCGTGAACGTCGTGGGCCCGCAGCCGACGACCAACGCGGAGTTCGCGCGTACGCTCGGCGACGTGCTGCACCGCCCGTCGTTCGCGCCGGTGCCGGCGTTCGCGCTGCGGCTCGCGCTCGGTCGTCAGCAGGCCGACGAGATGCTCCTCGCGAGCCAGCGCGTGCTGCCGCGCGCGCTGCAGGCGGCCGGCTTCCCGTTCCGTCACCCGACGCTGGAGGCGGCGCTGCGGTTCGAGCTGGGGAAGTGAGGGAGGGGGGCTGCGGACTGCGGGCTGCGGATCTACCTGCGCTGCGGGGCGGCGGGGCTGCGGGGCTGCGCGGGACGTCCCGGCGCGCCGGACCCGAACTGCCAAGAGCAGCAGGGATGAAAATCTGATAACGTCGGATGAAGATCTGATCAGTCCCTCGCGGCGCACGGCAGATCGCGCCACGCGGAGCCAATCAGATCTTGTCCGGCTTCTCAATCAGAATCCGATCCCTGCTGCCGTTGTAGTTCGCTCCCGAGTCGCCTTGCGAAGGACGCGACCCGGCGCGACGAGGGCTGCGAGCACGCGATCCCGCAGCCCCGCAGCCCCGCAGCCCCGCAGCAGCACGACCCCAACCGCCGCGCCGCATCACGGGGGAACCGCCGCTCGCTAGCTGGCCGCGAGGTTCCGCTCGACGAGCGCGCGCGTGAGCGCCAGCACCGACTCGGCGTTCAGCGTGCGCGCGGGCGGGAGCACGCGCCCCGGCAGCTTGCTGCGGCCGAGCAGCTGGCGCGCCGCCTCGGTCACGTACGTCGGCGCGTCGGGCGGCACGATCGCGAGGTCGTCGCGCCCCGCCACCAGCACGCGGGCGCTCGCCGCGCCCTCCACGCTCGCGATGAGGCCGTGGACCAGCGTGCCGAAGCGCGGGTCGGCGATGACGACGTACGGCGCGCGCGCCAGCAGCAGCCGCCACTCGGGGCTCAGCAGGTCGGGGCGCACGTCGATGACGACGTCGCGCTTGCCCAGCCGCTCGGCGAGCCGGCGCACCACCGGCGCGGTCAGCCCCGTGGCGACCAGCAGGTTCGCGCGATCGACGGACCGCGGCAGGCGCTCGCCGGGGCGCAGCGTCTCGGCGAGCACGCCGTGCGCGGCGATGCCGAAGTCGTCGCGCAGCTCGCGCGCGAGCCCCGCGGCCTGATCCAGCGTGGCGGCGATCACCGCGGCCGTCGTCGGGCGCGCGGTCGTGGCGCGCGCGAACCACTCGGCGAGCGCGGGCACCGGCACGCCGCGCGCGAGCCCCTGCGCCACGACCTCCGCCATCCACGCCGTCGGCGGCGTGCCCGGCTGCGCGCTGTTCCCCGGCAGCTCGGCCACGAACACCCCGGCGCGCGGCCGGATCTCGACCAGCCCCTCGGCCTCCAGCGCGCGATAGGCCGCCGCGACCACGCGCGGATCGGCGTCGACGTCGGTGGCCAGCTCGCGCGTCGTCGGCAGGCGGTCGCCGGGCCGCAGCCCGCCGCGCTGCAGCGCGCCGGCGATGCGCTGGCGCAGGGCGTCGGTGATGCGCTCGCGCAGTCGACCGGTCATGCGGGGCTCGCTCCGTTCGGACGGTGAGGTGGTGACGTGTCGCACGCGCGCATGCAGCACGGCGCGCGACGGCGGCAATCTGCTGCGCGCCGCGTGAGCGCGCCACGTGCGTGGACGTCCGGCGGTCCCGAAGTTGCTCGCCGTCGCCGCGGTTCCGTTCTGCTGGTGCACCATTGCGCTATCAACTTGCTGCATGCACTATGCAGCAAGGTAAGCACCGCGGCGCGGTGCCGGAACGGTGCTCACCGCCTGCGCGCGGAGGTCCGCGCGCCCGATCGCCCGGCACGACGGGGCGTCCGGCAGGCATTCGGCGTGATCCTACGACGGGACGGGAGGAGACGATGGCGAACGGGGACGGGAGGATCGGAATCGAGGCGACGCTGCGGCGGCTGCCGTCGGACGGGAGCCGGCGCGAGTTCCTGCGCCTGGCCGGCATGTTCGGCGCGATCGGCGCGGCCACCGCGCTCGGCGCCTGCAGCGACGACGAGGACGGCATCGTCGGGCCGGGGACCGGCGGCGCGTCGCTGACGCTCAACTTCGCGCAGCCGATCGACGTGCTGCGCTACGCCTACGCGCTCGAGGCGCTGGAGGCGGACTTCTACACGCGCGTGGTGGGCAACGCCGCCTTCGCCACGACGTTCACGTCGGCGGCCGAGCGGCAGCTGCTGACCGACATCCGCGACCACGAGGTCGCCCACCGGCAGTTCCTCGCGACCGTGATCCCGGCGTCCGGCGGCACGCTGCCCGCGCTCACCGTGCGCTATCCGGGGAGCGTCAACTTCGCCGACCGCACGTCGGTGCTGAACACGGCGCGCACGTTCGAGGACCTCGGCGTCGCCGCCTACAACGGCGCGGGGCGCTACCTCACGGCCACCGCGGCGCTCCCGCTGCTGACCATCGCCGGCAAGATCGTCTCGGTCGAGGCGCGCCACGCGTCCGCGATCCGCGACCTGCTGCAGCCCAACACCGCCGCGTTCGCGAACGTGAGCGACCTCGCGTCGCTCGGCGCCAGCGAGGCGAACGGCCTCGACGCGAAGGCGACGCCCACGCAGGTGCTGGCGGCCGCGCAGCCGTTCATCACGCAGACCATCACCGCCACCGGCGTCTGACCGAGGAGACCACCATGGAGTCCCAGCACATCCTCGAGCAGATCGAGCCCCGCGTGTGGGATCGGCTCGTCTCGCGCCGCGACGCGGTGCGCCAGGGCATGATCGCCGGCCTCGCCGCCGGCTCGCTGCCCATGATCCTCGGCGCGCTGTCGCGCACCGCCTACGCGCAGGCGCCCACCAGCGTCCTCGCGGTGCTCAACTTCGCGCTCACGCTCGAGTACCTCGAGGCGGAGTTCTACAACATCGCCACCGGCACCACCGCGATCCCGGCCGCCTACGGCACCGGCGCGACGGTGCTGAACGCGACCGGCGCGCCCGCGCGGGCGGTGATCACGGAGATCGCCGCGCACGAGACGGCGCACGTCAACCTGCTCCGCACCACCATCACGACGCTCGGCGGCACGCCGGTGGCGAAGCCGACGTTCGACTTCACCGGCGGCCGCGGCGCGACGTCCAGCGCGGGGCGCTACACGGGCCCGTTCGCCGACGTCTTCACGAACCCGGCGACGTTCATGGCGCTCGCGCAGGCGTTCGAGGACACGGGCGTGCGCGCCTACAAGGGCGGCGCCGCGGCGCTGGCCAGCAACGTCGCCGTGCTGGAGGCCGCGCTGCAGATCCACAGCATCGAGGCCCGGCACGCCTCGCAGATCCGCCGCATGCGCGCGGAGAAGGGGTGGATCACCGGCCGCGCCAGCACGCTGCCCGCGGCCGCGCAGGCGGTCTACGGCCCCGGCGCGTCGGCCGACTTCCCGGCCGAGGACAACACGACGCACGCGGGCGTGAACGTCGCGACGCTCTCCGGCGTCGCCGGCGTCAACGCGGCCACCGAGGGCTTCGACGAGCCGCTCGACGTGGCGACGGTCAACGCGATCGCCGCGCTGTTCATCCGGCCCTGAGGCGGGAGCGACCCGGCGCGCCGTCCGCGGCGCGCCGGGTGCTGCGGGCTGCGGGCTGCGGATTCGAGCGACCGGGTATCCCGGAGCGCGATCCGCCGTCCGCGGCCCGCCGCGTCGTTCAGACGAACTTCTCGGGGCGCTTGCGGTGGAAGTCCGTCGCCTGCTGGTACGCGTGCGCGACGCGCAGCATGTCGGCCTCGCCGAACAGCTTCCCCAGGAAGGTGATCGACACCGGCGTGCCGTTCGGCCGGAAGCCGTGCGGCAGGATCACCGCCGGGTGCCCGGTGAGGTTCGTCGCGACGAGCTGGTTGAGCCCCGCGGCGTTCGTCGGCGTCACGATGACGTCCACCGAGTCGAACAGCCGCGCCCACTGCTGCATCATCAGCGTGCGGGCGCGGTTGGCGTTGATGTAGTCGACCGCCGGGATGAAGCGCGCCGTGCGGAAGGTGTTGGCCCAGTCGAAGGGGCCCTGCTGCACCAGCTCCGCGTCCCGGTTCGAGCGCGTCAGCTCGTCGAACGCGGCCGCCGCCTCGGCGACGAGGATGAGGCGCATCGCGGCGTACGGCGCGTCCGGCAGCTCCACCGGCACGAGGTTGATGCCCACCGTGTCGCGCAGCACGGCCAGCGCCGCGTCGTCGAACGCCTTCGTCGGGTGCAGCTGGCGCTGCGGGTTCTGCGGGTCGGTCTGCGGCAGGTCGAACGCCGCCTTCACGTAGCCCACGCGGATCTCGCGCAGCGGCTTGCGCGCGTTCCACGCGAACGGCGCGTCGATCACCGTCAGGTCGCCGCCGTCCGGACCGTGGATCGCGTCGAGCACCAGCGCGCAGTCCTCCACCCCGCGGCAGATGGGGCCCAGCTTGTCCATCGTCCACGACAGCGCCATCGCGCCCGTGCGCGGGACGCGGCCGAAGGTGGGGCGCAGCCCCGTCGTGCCGCACTGCGTCGACGGCGACGAGATGGAGCCCAGCGTCTCGCTGCCGATGCTGAAGCCCACGAGGCCCGCGGCCGTCGCGCTCGCGGGGCCGGCGCTCGAGCCGCTCGAGCCCTGCTCGACGTTCCACGGGTTGCGCGTGCGCTGGCCCTTGCGCGTGGTCTCGTTCGGGCCCGCATCCGTCGGCCCGTTGCCGAACCACACGTCGCCCTGCGCCAGCTCGCCGAGCGTCAGCTTGGCGATGAGGATCGCGCCCGCCGCGTCGAGCCGCTTCACGACCTCCGCGTCGACGTCGATCACCTGGTCGCGGTACGGGCCCGCGCCCCACGTCGTCTTGTAGCCCTTCGTCGCCAGCAGGTCCTTCGCGCCCCACGGGATGCCGTGCAGCGGCCCGCGCCACCGGCCGCGCGCGATCTCGTCGTCCAGCTGCTTCGCCTGCGCGCGCGCGCGCTCCTCGGTGAGCGTGATGACGCTCTTGAGCACCCCGTCGTGCGCCTTGATGCGCGACAGGTAGAGCTCCGTGAGCTGCGACGGCGTGACCTTGCGCGTGCGCACGAGCTCCGCGAGCACCGCCACCGGCTGGAACGCCAGCTCGGCGTCGCGCGGCACGGCGGTGATGCGCTGCGGCTCGCGCACCATCTTGGGCGCCGCGGCCGGCGCGGCGTCCTTGCGCAGCGGCGTGACGGCGGGCGCGCCGCCCTTCGTGCGCCCGAGCATCGCCGAGGTCGTGCCGGGGACGCGCGGATCGAAGTGGATGGCCGGCGCGACCGCGTTGTCGATGCGCACCGCGTGCAGCGCGTTGATCTGCGCCAGCTGCCGCTTGAGCGCCTCGACCAGGGTCGTGCGCTCCTGATCGTCGAAGGTCAGCCCCGCGATCTCGGCGGCGGCGGCGACGCTCTCCGCGGTGACCTCGGCGCCCGCGCTCACCTTGGCCCAGAGCACGCCCGGGAGCAGGGTGGAGCCGAGGCCCAGGGAGGCGAAGGCGCCCATGAAGGCGCGGCGGTCGGGGAGGGCGGCGTGCGACGAGGGCTCGGTCATGGGGCGCGGTGGGGGAGGGGGCGCGCCGGCGGGGAACGACCCGGGTCGTCCGGCTCTGGTGGCGCATCTCAACGGTGAGGTAATTTGCGACCGTGACGACGTCCAGCCAGCCCCGCTCCCTTCCCCATCCGCCCGACGTGCCGCCGGCCGAGCGCGACGCGCTCCGGCTGTGGGTCGTGCTGTCGCGCGCGCACGCCGCCATCGCCGCGCACGCCGCGGCGGACGTCGCCCGCCACGGGCTGACGCTGGCCGAGTTCGGCGTACTGGAGGCGCTCTACCACAAGGGGCCGATGCTGCTCGGCGAGGTCCAGCGGTCGCTGCTCGTCTCCAGCGGCGGGGTGACGTACCTGGTGGACCGCCTGGCGGAGCGCGGGCTGGTGCGTCGCGACCGCTGCCCCGAGGACCGCCGCGCCCGCTACGCGGTGCTCACCGAGGCCGGCGAGGCGTTCGTCCGCGAGGCCTTCCCGTGCCACGCGGCGGCGGTGCAGGCGGCGATGGCCGGCTTGACGCCCGAGGAGCAGGAGACCGCGCGGACGCTGCTGCGGAAGCTGGGCACGACCGCGGCCGAGAGCGCGGGATCGGGCCGGGCGGCCGGGTCGGCGGCCTCGGCGTCGGACGGATCGGAGACCGCCGGAGCCTGAGCCGCCCCGCCGTCCCGCGCCGGGATGACGCGTGGCCGAGCACGAAGGCCGATCGGAAGGCGGCGTCCGCCGTCTCCGCCCCCGCTGTACCCGCCCCCGCCGTACCCGTCCCCGCCGTACCCGTCCCCGCCGCATCCGTCCCCGCCCCACCCGATCCGCCCCACCCGCCCCGTAACCTTCCGCCCCCTCCGCGCGTAGTCCCTGTACGATGGTCACGATCATTCTCGAGGGCGTCCTCTTCGCCGCGTTCGTCGCGGTGGCGGTCGCCCTCGTCGCATACGGGGTGTTCGGCCTGACCCCCCTCGGCCTCTGGGCCCGCCAGATGGCGAACCGCCGTCGCATCGAGCGCGCGAGCGTCCTCCGCTGCGCGCTGCACGGCGACCTGGAGGAGCGTGACCTCGTCCGCCTGCCGACCGGCGAGCGGATCTGCCCGCACTGCTACGCGGAGACCCTCGATGGGATCGCCTGACGAACGCGAGACCGGCCCCGACGGCGCCGGCATGTCCTCCTCGGCCTTCTCCGACGCGCTGCGCGGCGTGGCCGGCGTCGCCGGCGCGCGCCTGTCCGACCTCGGCGGCGCCTACACCCCGGCCAGCGGCGCGCGCGGCGGCCGGCGGGGCGGCGAGCCGCCCCGGGCGCGTGGCGAGGGCGGGCGCTCCGTGCGCCGCGTGTTCGCCCTCGTGGCCGGCGTCGTCGCCCTCGCGGTGCTCGCCCCGTCGATGGTGACGTACGTGAGCCCGGGCCACGTGGGCATCATGATCCATCGCACCGGCGGCGGCGTCGACAAGACGCCGCTCGGCCCCGGGCTGCATCCGCGCAACCCGCTGTTCACCGCGATCGAGGAGTACCCGACCTTCATGCAGACGCTCGTGCTCGGGCGTGGCGGCGCCGAGGGCGTGGGGTCGAACGACGAGATCAACGTGAACTCGCAGGAGGGGCAGCCGCTCTCGCTCGACGTCGCGATGTCGTTCGAGCTCGATCCGCAGCGCGTGCCGCAGCTCTACCAGACCTTCCGCACCGACATCGGCACGATCCAGCACGGCTACGTGAAGCAGACGATCCGCCAGGCGCTGCAGGAGGTCGTCGGCCAGGAGGAGATCGCGGCCATCATCGGCCCGAAGAAGGCCGAGGCGGTGGCGCGCACGCAGGCGCTGCTCTCGGAGCGGCTGTCGCCGTACGGCATCGTGGTCAAGCAGTTCACGATCAACGAGCTGCGCGCGCCGGAGAGCGTCATCCAGGCGATCAACGCCAAGAACGTCATGCAGCAGCAGGCGCTCACCGCCCAGAACGAGCTGCAGAAGAACACCTTCCAGGCGCAGGGCGACTCGATCAAGGCGGCGGGGCGCGCGAAGGCGATCCTCACCGAGGCCGAGGCGCAGGCGAAGGCGAACGAGCTGCTGGCGCGCAGCATCACGCCGACGCTCGTGCAGTACGAGCAGATGAAGAAGTGGAACGGCCAGCTGCCGACCGTCAGCGGCGGCGCCACGCCGATGATCCAGCTGCCGGCGCCGCGGCCGTAGTCGCGGCAGCAGTCGCGGCAGCAGTCGCGCGGGCGCGCAACGATCGCGCGGATGGAGGTGTCGGAGCGTGCGAGGCTCCTTCGACATTCCATCCGCGCGATCGCCACATGCACGCCCCGCGTCACCTCGGACTCGTCCTCGCCACCATCGCCGCCCTGCGGCTCGCCGCGCCGGCGGAGGCGCAGACGCCCGCCGGCGCACCGGCGACGATCGCCCTCGCGCCCTACGGCCCCGCGCAGATGCGCACCGTGAAGGTGACCGTCGCGGGCGAGACGTACGACTTCCTGTTCGACACGGGCGGCGGCGTGACGGTCGTCTCGCCCGCGATCGCCGCGAAGCTCGGCTGCGTGGACCAGGGGCGCACGCAGGGGCACCGCATGTTCGGCGAGTACCTCGAGTCGCCGGTCTGCCGCGACGTGCCGCTGTCGGTGGACGGGCAGCCGGTGCGCGTGGAGGCCGCGGTGATGGACCTCAAGCCGTACGGCGACATGCCGGTGCCGCCGGTGCACGGGATGATCTCGCTGCACACGTTCGCGGGGCGCGCGCTCACGCTCGACCTGCCGAACGGGCGCGTCACGCTTGAGTCGCCGGCCACGCTGCCGGCGCGCGTGCGCACGCTCACGCCGCTCCGCGCGCGCGTCGCCACCGGCATGAACGGCGGGCACCTCGCGCTCTACGTCGGCGTGCCGGCGGGCGCGGCGGAGCTGTGGATGCTGTGGGACTCCGGCAACCAAGTCACGACCTTCGTCTCGCCCTTCGCCGCCGCGCGCGTGGGGCTCGCCGACACCGTGCCCGACCGCGCGGCGGGCGTCGTGTCGCTGCCGCTCGCGCCGGGGCTCACCGTGCGCGCACCGGTCGCGGCGAAGCGGATCGTCCGCGACGGCGTGCTCTCGGTGCACGTGCTGTCGCGCGCCGTGTGGACGGCCGACCTCGCGAGCGGGCGCCTGTGGGTCGGCCCCGTGCGGCCGCTGCTGGAGCCGCCGGCCGCCGCGACCACCGCGGTCGTCGCGCCGCGCCACGACCCGACCGGGTGGTACGACGTCGCGCTCGTCGTCGGCGCCGAGCGGCAGGCGGCGGTGATGCACGTCGAGCGCGCGGACGGCGCGCTGCGGGCGCGCCTGCGCTTCGTGTCGGACGACGCGGACTTCACGCTGCGCGACGTGCGCGCGAGCGGCGACAGCCTGACGTTCGACCTCCCGATGCGGCGGACGTATCCGGTGCGGCTGGCGTTCCGCGACGCCGCGGGCAGCGGCACGTGGGGCGACCCGGCGACGCGCGGCGGCGCCGTGGAGGCCGTGAAGCGGCACTGACGATCGGTGCCCGGCGCCGCCGTGCGGGGGCATCTGACCCATGGCGCCCGCTGCGGCCGTGGCGAGAGTTGGGGCGTCGATCGCGCCCGCCTCGCGTCTCTCCCGCTGCCATGTCTTCCGCCGACCGCTCGTCCCCGCCGCATCGCACGCAGGCCGCGCTCGTGAACCCGTGCGGCGCGGCCGCGTGCGATGTGGTCGAGCTGCGCGGCCTGCGCGACGATCTCGCGAGGGCGAGCCACCGCGGGGATTCCTGCGTGCTCGCGGGACGCGAGGCGCTGGCCGCGGCGCTGCACGCGCTCGACGCCGCGCGCGCGCGCGTCGCGCGGCTGGAGTCGGCGATCCAGGCGGTCGATCGCGCGGCCGTTCGCCACCGCGGCACCGGCACGGTCGTCGTCGGCGCCGCGCCGTGGGCCGCGCTGCTCGCCGCCCTCGCGCCCGTGCCGCCGCCGACCGAGTCGCCCGATGCGACGCGTGCGCCGGCGGGGGCGCGCGCCAGCGGCGCCGTCGAGCGGGTCGGCGGCGTCAGTCGCCTTCCGGCCGGCCGAACATCAGCTGCACGAGCGGCAGGTCCTCCGGCCGCGTGAACACGTAGGCGTGGTCGCCGAGCCGCAGCTCCGTGTCGCCCTTCGGCGCGAGCAGCTCGCGGCCGCGCACGATCAGCACGACCGACGCGCCCTCGGGGAAGGGCAGGTCGCGCAGCGCGACGCCGGCGACCGCCAGCTCCTCGCCGATGTGGAACGACAGCAGCTCGCCTTCGAGCGGCTGCATGCTCTCGATCTCCAGCACGGCGCGCGGCGCCGGCGGCTCGCCCGACTCGAGGCCGAGCCGGCGCGTCACCCACGGCACCGTCGCGCCGGGGACGATCGCGTTGACGACGACGATGAAGAAGACGACGTCGAAGACGCGCGACGCGCCCGGCGCGCCGGCGAGCACGGGGAAGGTCGCGAGGATGATCGGCACCGCGCCGCGCAGCCCGACCCAGCCGACGTAGCCCACGTCGCGCCGCGTGTACGCGCGGAAGGGCGCGAGGCACAGCGCCACGACGAGCGGCCGCGCGACGATCGCGAGGAAGAGCGCGAGCCCGAGCCCGATCCCCGCGACCTCGCCCAGCCGCGACGGGAACACGAGCAGCCCGAGCACGAGGAACATCACGATCTGGCTGAGCCACGCGAGCGCGTCGTGCACGCGCAGCAGCCCCGGACGGAACGGGATCTGGCCGTTGCCGATCATCACGGCGGCGATGTACACCGCCAGGAAGCCGCTGCCGTGCAGCAGCGTGGGCACGCTGTACGACAGGCACGCGATGCCGAGCGTGAGCACGGGATAGAGCCCGCCGGCCGGCAGGCGCACGCGGCCGAGCAGCTGGCGTCCGCCCCAGCCGATCGCCCACCCCAGCGCGCCGCCGACGGCCGTCTCGCGCACGACGTCGAGCGCCAGGTGCCAGTCGAGCGTGGAGCCGGGCTGCAGCAGGTGCGCGGTCATCGCCATCGTGAGGATGACGGCCATCGGGTCGTTGAGCCCCGACTCGACCTCCAGCGTCGTGCCGACGCGCCGCTTGAGGTTGATGCCGCTCGAGCGCAGGACCGAGAACACGGCGGCGGCGTCCGTCGACGAGACGACCGCGCCGAGCAGCAGCGCCTGCGGCCATCCGAAGTCGAGCGCGTGCGCGGCGGCGGCGACCAGCGCCGCGGTGCCGACGACGCCGACCGTCGCGAGCACGCCTGCGGGGCGGATGGCGTCGCGCACCGCCGAGACGGGCGTGTTCAACCCGCCGTCGAACAGGATCAGCACGAGCGCCACCGTGCCGATGCGGAAGGCGAACGCGTAGTTCTCGAAGTCGATGCCGCCGATGCCGTCCGACCCCGCGAGCATGCCGATGCCCAGGAACACCAGCGCGAGGGGGACGGAGAAGCGCTCCGAAGCGCGGCTGAACAGCGTGCTGACCGCCAGCAGCGCGCCGAAGATGGCGAGGAGGATCGCGGTGGCGATCGGCTCCGCGGCGTTCACGCGTCGCCCCCGCGCTGCGCGAGCGCCTGCACGGTCCGCTCGGCGCGCTGCTCGTCGCAGCCGAGCGCGGTGAGCGCGTAGCGGGCCATGCCGAGCGCCAGCTGGTGCTCGCCCATGAGCGCGTGCCCGATGCCCAGCCGCTCGAAGTACGCCTGCTCCTCCGCGCTGTGCGTGCGCACGACGGCGTCGATGCCCGGCCGGGCGCGGCGCGCGAGGTCGACGATGTGCCGCGCGTGATACGGGTCCGGCGCCGCGACGACGACGACGCGCGCGTGCTCGGGGTGCGCGTGCGCGAGCACGCCCGGCCGCGCCGCGTCGCCGAAGACGGCCGGCACGCCGCGCTCGCGCAGCGCCTCGACGGTGCGCCGGTCGCGCTCCACGACGACGTAGGGCAGCGACTCGCGCGCGAGCGCCTGCGCGATCGTGCGGCCCACGCGCCCGTGGCCGATCAGCACCGCGTGGCCCTGCAGCGGGGACGCGGCCGTCGCGTCGTCGGCCGCGGCGCGCGGGCCGGCGGCGTGGCGCTCGACGCGATCGAGCACGTCGGGGCGCGTGGCGAGCCACCGGTCGACCGCGTCGCTGGCGGACAGCAGCAGCGGATTGGCGGTGATCGTCACGAGCGCCGCGGCGAGCAGCAGGCTCCGCGCCTCGACCGGCAGCAGCCCGAGCGCGGAGCCGAGGCCGGCGAGGATGAAGGAGAACTCGCCGATCTGCCCGAGGCTCGCCGCGACGGTGAGCGCCGAGCGCGCCGGGTGGCCGAGCCGCACCAGCAGGACGAGCGCCGCGAGCGCGTTGCCCACGAGCACGACCGCCACCGTCGCCAGCACGCGCAGCGGCTCGCGCACGAGGATGCTCGGATCGAACAGCAGCCCGACCGAGATGAAGAAGAGGACCGCGAAGGCGTCCTGCAGCGGGAGCGCGTCGGCGCCGGCCTGGTAGCTCAGGTCCGACTCGGCGATCACGACGCCGGCGAAGAAGGCGCCGAGCGCGAACGAGACGCCGAACAGCGCGGAGGCGCCGACCGCGACGCCGAGCGCGGTGGTCAGCACGGCGAGCGTGAACAGCTCGCGCGAGCCCGTGCGCGCGACGCGCGCGAGCAGCCAGGGCACCGCGCGCCGGCCGACGACGAGCATCAGCGCGAGGAAGGCGGCCACCTTCGCGAGCGTGAGCCCGAGCCCGGCCAGCGAGCCCGCGCCGTCGCCGCCGTCGAGCGCGCGCGGCGCGAGCGCGGGCAGGAGCACGAGGACGAGCACCATCGCGAGGTCCTGCACCACCAGCCAGCCGACGGCGGTGCGCCCGCCCGCCGAGTCGAGGCGCCCGCGCGACTCCAGCGTGCGCAGCACCACCACCGTGCTGGCCACCGACAGCGCGAGCCCGAACACGAGGGCGCCCTCCCAGGCCCAGCCCCACGCCCGCGCGAGCCCCGCCCCGAGCAGCGTCGCGACGGCCATCTGGGCCACCGCGCCGGGGGCGGCGACGCGTCGGACCGCCAGCAGGTCGCGCGGTGAGACGTGCAGCCCGACGCCGAACATCAGCAGGATGACGCCGATCTCCGCCAGCTGGCCGGCGACGGCGGCGCCGGCGATCCATCCCGGCGTGAACGGGCCGAGGACCACGCCCGCCACCAGGTAGCCGACGAGCGGCGGGAGCCGCAGGCGCACGGCCGCGATCCCGAGGAGGAAGGCGAGCGCGAACGCCGCGGCGATGGTGGCCAGGAGCGCGGTCTGGTGCGGCATGGGCGTACGTGAACACCGCACGCCGCCGCCGCCAAGCCTCGACGGCGAATCCGCCGTCGATCCGCGCGCGTCAGTCGGTGCGGTAGTAGGCGGTGATCGCGCGGCGCATGAGCAGGGCGACCACCTCCTGCGGATCGTCGTCGAAGCGCAGCGGGCGCACGTGGTCGTGCAGGAGCCGCTTCAGGCGCGCGAGCATGCGCTCGACCGGCTCGTCGTACACGCGGGCGCGGCGCACGAACAGCGACAGCGCGCCGTCGACGTCGGCGCCGCGGCGGTCGCGCTGCGTGAGGGCGTGCACGAGCGCGCCGGCGGTCGGATCCGCCGCGGCAGGGGGCTCGAACGGGAGGACCGGGGCGATCGGGCTGGCGAGGAGCGGCATGCGTCCATCCGGCGTGAGGGAGTGCCCGGATGATGGGGCGCGCATGTCCGCGTCCGGCGGCGGATCGGTCGCGCCACTGTAACGGCGCTGCGGACTGCGGGCTGCGGATTCTTATTGCGCTGCGGGGCTGCGGGGCTGCGGAACGACCGGCCCGCAGCCCTCACCGCGCCGCGCGGCCGCCATCGCGGTGCCGCCGAAGGGCAAACAGCAGCAGGGATGAAAATCGGAGAAGATCGGACAAGATCGGATTGACTCCGGCCCGGCGCAGGGGACCTCGCGCCACGCGGAGCCATCGGACTTTCATCAGATTTTCTCCGATTTTCATCCCTGCTGCTCCTGGCCGTTCGGGTCCGCCACGCCGTCACCTCCCGAGCGGCCGTTCCGCAGCCCCGCAGCCCCGCTGCGCTCCCAGATCCGCGGCCCGCAGTCCGCAGCGCCGTTCACGCGCCGCGCAGCATCTCCACGTGCGGGATCCCGTCCTCGTCGTACTCCGGGCCGGCGATCACGAAGCCGAGGCTCTCGTAGAAGCGCTCGAGGTAGCGCTGCGCCCCGATCCGCACCGGCGCGCCGGGGGCCAGCTCGGCCACGCGGGCGATCGCCTCCCGCATCAGCGCGCGCCCCATGCCGCCGCGCCGCACCGCGGGGTGCGTCACCACGCGCCCGATCGACGCCTCGGCGTACATCGCGCCCGGCGCGAACAGCCGGGCGTAGGCGCCGAGCAGCGGCCACCCGTCGGCGTCGCGCGTCCAGCCGAGCAGGTGCCAGGCGCGGTCGTCGGCGCCGTCGGCGTCGAGGAAGGGGCAGGTCTGCTCGACGACGAAGACGCGCTGGCGCAGCTGCAGCAGCGCGTACAGCTCGTCGAGGGTCAGCTCGTGGTAGGGCGCGCAGCGCCAGGTGAGGGCCTCGGACATATGCGCGGATGCTAACGGCGCCGCGGCGCCGCGGGGACCGCCCCGCTTCCGATCGGCACTATCATGCACCCCTCGCGCGCCGCGTCCGGCGTCCGGCGCGCCGAGCCCGCGACGACGCGCACCTCGCCGCCGCCGCGACCCGCCCACGGCGCCGCCTCGCCCGCCCATGCCCGCGACGCTGCGCACCGTCCTGCTCCTGACGCTCTCGAACGTCTTCATGACGTACGCCTGGTACGGCCACCTGCGCACGCTCGCCGAGCGCCCGTGGTGGATCGCCGCGCTGGTGAGCTGGGGGATCGCGCTGTTCGAGTACCTGCTCCAGGTGCCGGCCAACCGCATCGGCTTCACCGTGTTCACCCTGCCGCAGCTGAAGATGCTGCAGGAGGTGATCACGCTCCTCGTGTTCGTGCCGTTCAGCGTGCTCTACATGAAGCAGGCGCCGCGGCTCGACTTCCTGTGGGCGGGGCTGTGCCTGCTGGGGGCGGTCTACTTCGTCTTCCGGGGACAGGGGAGCTGACTCCTCGCCCGGGGCGTGCCTCCCGGTGGCGGACGCTGCGGGCTGCGGACTGCGGATCTCCTGCGGGGCTGCGGGGCTGCGGAACCACTCACCGGGACGTCCCAGCGGCCGTTCCGGAGCGCCGCAGCTCCGCAGCTCGATTCAGGGTCCGCCGTCCGCAGCCCGCAGCGTCCGGCGGTACATTGGATCCATGCCGAGAGTCCCCTTCGCCCAGCTCCCCGACGACGCCCGCGTGTGGGTGTTCGCGGCGGCCGATCCGGTGCGCGGCGCGGCCGCCGACGCGCTGCTCGCCCGCGTCGACGACTTCCTCGCCTCGTGGGCCGCCCACGGCGTGCCGCTGCGCTGCGCGCGCGACTGGCGCGACGACCGCTTCCTGGCCGTCGGCGTGGACCAGTCGGTCGAGGGCGCGTCGGGCTGCTCGATCGACGGGATGTTCCGCGCGCTGCACGGCCTCGAGCCCGTGCTCGGCACGACGCTGCTCGGCGGCGGACGCGTCTACTGGCGCGACGCCTCGGGCGCGGTGCAGGTGGCCGAGCGGGACGCGTTCGCGGCGCGCGCGGGCGCGGCGGATGCGGGCGCCGCGCTGCCGGTGTTCGACACGACCGTCACCACCGCGCGCGACTGGCGCACGCGCTTCGAGCGCCCGCTGCGCGACTCCTGGCACGCGCAGCTCGTCGGCTGACGCGGCCCGCCGCCCACCCCTCCGCCTCGCGCACCATGTCCGACGCCGCTCCCGTGTCGCCCACCACTCCCCAGGCGCGGATGACGGACGAGGTCCGCGCCTGGCTGCACGCCTTCCCGTCGCGCGGGCTGGTCGACACGCTCGGCATCCAGATCGTCGAGGCGGAGCCGTCGCGCGTGGTGGCGACGATGCCGGTCGAGCGGCGCGTGCACCAGCCGTTCGGGCTCCTGCACGGGGGCGCGTCGGTGGCGCTCGCCGAGAGCGTGGCGTCGATCGCCGCGTCGCTCAACATCGACCGCGAGCGGCAGATGGCCGTCGGGCTGGAGATCAACGCGAACCACGTGCGCGCGGTGCGCGACGGCACCGTGACCGCGGTGGCGACCGCGCTGCACGTCGGGCGCGCGACGCAGGTCTGGGACATCCGCATCACCGACGCGCGCGATCGGCTCGTCTGCGTCTCGCGCTGCACGATGGCCGTCGTGCCGCTGGAGCGCGCCGGCTGAGCGACGCGTTGGCCGAGCGACGCGCCGACCGATCGAGACTACGAACGCGCGCCGGCGCGGCGCGGCGCGCGGTTCTGCAGCACGATGCCGGTGAGGATCATCACGAACGCCAGCAGCCGGATGACGTGGCTCCACGGGAACTCGTCGGGCGCGTGCTCGAACACCACGAGCATCGTGCGCTGCAGCGAGAGCAGCCCGAACGCGAGCGCGAACCAGCCGAAGAGCGCGACGCGCGTGCGGCGCCAGAACTTCGTGAAGAACAGCGCGGCGAGCGCGTAGCCCATCGCCAGCGCGCCCGAGACGACCAGCGTCAGCGAGGGGACGTCACGCATCGGTGTCCCAGATGAAGCCGTAGAGCAGCAGCGACACACCGATCAGCGCCGGCAGCGTGCGCACGAGCGACAGGTCCGTCTCGGGCAGGAAGCGCGTGTTGATCACGAGCAGCACGTTGTTGAGCGCGAGGCCGCAGAAGCACAGCCCGCTCCACAGCAGCAGGCGCTGGCGCGTCCGCCCGAAGGCGCGCAGCAGCAGCACCGCGCAGGCGAAGCTGGTGAGCGCGCACAGCACGTAGACGATCAGTCCGACGTCCATCGCGTCAGCGCTCCTCGCGTCGCAGGCGGAAGGCGTCGGCGAACGCCTGGACGGCGTTGGCCGCGGGTGCGGGCGGGGGCGCGGGCGTGGCCGGACGGCTGTAGATCGCGCGGATGAGCGTCACCGGCTTGGTGTTGTACATCTCGGCGAGCGCGTCGACCGCGCGGCGGCGGTCCTCGCTCGCGGGCGCGTAGGCGTACTCCTGCGGACCCGCCGCGGCGACGAGCCCCGCGGCCACCAGCTCGTCCAGGCACCGCCGCGCGACGTCGGGCGCCGCGATCTGCGCCTCGGCCGCGAGCACCCCGATCGCGCGCGGCTCGGGCGCGGCGCGCCGGAGGCTCAGCAGCGCCTCGGCGTGCGCCATCGACGCGATCGGCCCATGGATCAGCGCCAGCACCTCGGCCGGCAGCGCGGCCTCGGTCATGCCGGCCGGCGGGCCGACGCGGCGCTGCATCGGCGCCGCGTCGGGTCGGGAGGGAGCATGACGGGATCGAAACGGATGGAGACCCACGCGCGCGCGCACGCGCTCGGGCGGCCACCCGCCCCGGGACGTCGGTCAATCATAGCGGAGTGCGCGCGCAGGTCCACCCGCGCGCGCACGTGAAGCCGCGATCATCCCGCGCGGGCGCGCTCCGCCCGCGTCCCGCGATCAGCGCCCCGTCGTGCGCCGCCGCGCCCCCGGCGCGTCCGCCTCGTCGATGCGCGCGAGGCACTCGTCGCCCCACCGCTGCACGTCGTGCGCGAGCACGCGCGCGCGCAGGCGCCGCATGCGCACCCTGCGCTCCGCGGCCGACATGTCGAGCGCGCGGCCGCACGCCTCGGCCAGCTGGAAGACGTCGCGCGCGTCCACGAGCAGCGCGGCGCGCAGCTCGGCCGCGGCGCCCGCCTGCTCGCCGAGCACCAGCACGCCGTCGTCGTCGACGCGGGTGGCGACGAACTCCTTGGCGACGAGGTTCATGCCGTCCTTGAGCGGCGTCACGAGCATCACGTCGGCGGCGCGATACATCGCCGACAGCTCGATCGGGTCGACGCTGCCGTACACGTACTGCACGGGCGTCCAGGCGCGCGAGCCGAAGCGCGCGTTGATGCGCGCGACGAGCGACTCCACCCGGCCGCGCAGCGCGCGGTACGCCGGCACGTCCTCGCGCGACGGCACGGCGAGCTGCAGCAGCCGCGCCTGGCCGCACAGCGCCGGCCGCTCGTCGAGCAGCCGCTCGAACGCCAGCAGCCGCTCCGGGATCCCCTTCGTATGGTCGAGCCGGTCGATCCCGACGAACAGCGGCCCGCCGGCCGCGCGGAGCTCCGCCGCGCGCGCGATCACGCGCGGGTGCACGGCCCGGGCGCCGAACGCGTCCACGTCGACGCTCATCGCGCAGGCGTGCACCGCCACGCGGCGGTCGCCGAGGTCGATCTCGCCGGCCCCGGCGGCGAGCGCGCCGGGGTGGCCGAGCGTCATGGCGACCGCGTCGGCGAACCGCGCGGCGTAGGCCGGGGTGTGGAACCCGACGACGTCGGCGCCGAGGATCCCCTGGAGCAGCGCCGCGCGCTGCGGCAGCGTGGCGAGCGCGGCCGCCTCGGGGAAGGGCGTGTGGAGGAAGAAGCCGACGCGCAGGTCGGGGCGGAGCTCGCGGAGGAGCCGCGGCACGAGCATCAGATGATAGTCGTGCACCCACACCCGATCCCCGGGGCGCGCCTCGGCGGCGACGGCGTCCGCGAAGCGGGCGTTCACGGCCCGGTAGGTCGCCCAGTCGTCGGGGTGCGGATCGGGGTGGTCGTCCTGGTCGTGCAGCACCGGCCAGAGCACCCCGTTGGCGAAGCGCTCGTAGAAGCCGGCGATCTCGCGCTGGCGGAGCGGCACGCCGAGGGCGTCCACCTCGGCGAGGCGCTGGGCGATGTCGCGGCGGACGCTGGCCGGCAGCTCCGCGGGCGTCCCCGACCAGCCGATCCAGAGCCCGGGTCGCCCCTCGCGCACCCCGCCGAGCCCGGTGGCGAGCCCGCCGCTGCTCCGGACGAGGCGGACGGCGTCGCCGTCGACCTGCACGGTGCAGGGGAGACGGTTGGAGACGATCAGCACCCGGCCCGCGGCGCCCGCCGCGCCGAGCCGGCGGCCGACGCTCGCGCGCTCCTCCTGGCCCGGGAGCAGCCGGGGCGCCGTCATGCGACCTCCAGGTACGGCTGGTCGCTCGCCACGGCCGTCGGCGACAGCGCGTCGCCCTCGTCCGTGAAGCGGCGGAACTCGGCCGCGATCTCGCGCATCAGGTCGGCATATTGCACGAACGCGGTGTAGAAGGCCTCGCCCTCGGCGCCCAGGCTGCCGACCCCGTGGGTGCCCTGGCAGTTGACGAGCCCGCAGTGGGTGTACGCGTTCAGGGTGCGGCCGAGCTCGGCGCCGGCCGCCATCAGGGTGCGCATGCGCTCGAGGCGGTGCGACTCGGCGGCACGCAACGGGAAGCGCAGCATCGCCACCTGGGCGAGCGTCGCGAGGTCCTCGCGGGACAGGCACGCGCTGGGCGCCGTGGACGGAAGCATGGGTCACCTCGTGGATCGTGCGGAATGGATGGGTGCTCGCCACCCCGGTCCGCGCCGGATCGCCGCGCTATGTTCGACGGCGATGGGGTGGGGCGGTCGGGCCGACCGGGCGGCAGGGGCGGGAGTGTAGCCCGCCCCCGTCACCCCATCCTCACGGGGATCTCAAACGGATCTCAAACGGAGCGAAGTGCTGAGGCTACGGACACTTGGCGGCACTCACGTCGCCGACGCGTCGGGCGAACCCCTGGGGGGCGCGGCGAGCCAGCGCCGCCTCCAGGCGCTGCTCGCCGTGCTCGCCGTGGCCGGCGATGCCGGGCTCAGCCGGGACAAGCTGACCCTCCTCCTCTGGCCGGAATCGGGGGAGGACCGGGCCCGGCACTCGCTGACGCAGGCGCTCTACTCGGCGCGCCGCGCGCTCGGGGTCGACGACCTCTTCGTCCTCGCGGGGGACGTCCGCATCAACCGCGAGCGGCTCGGCAGCGACGTCCAGGAGTTCGAGGCCGCGCTCGCCGAGGACGACCTCGAGCGGGCGGTCGCGCTCTACCAGGGGCCCTTCCTCGACGGCTTCTTCCTGCCGGGCTCGAGCGAATTCGAGCAGTGGGCCTCGACCCAGCGGCAGCGGCTGGAGGACCGGGTGGTGGGCGCGCTCGAGCGGCTGGCGCGCACGGCGGAGGAGGCCGGGGAGCTGCGCGCCGCGATGGAATGGCGCCGCCGCCTGGCCGCGATCCGCCCGCTCGACGCCTCGGTCGCCGTGTCGCTCATGTCGGTCCTGGCGCAGATGGGCGACCGGGCGGGGGCGCTCCAGCACGCCCGGCTGCACGAGACGCTGCTCCGCGACCAGCTGGGGCTCGACCCCGACCCGGTCGTCAGCTCGCTCGCGTCGCGGCTGCGCGACCCGGTGGAGTGGCAGCCCGACGAGCGGCAGCTGGCGGCCAGCGCCGCCGCCGGCAGCGCGGCCGATGCGGGCATGGCGACGCTGGCGCCCCCGGCGGCCCGGCCGGTCGCCCTCGCCGGCGCGCCCGGCGCGACCGCGCCGGCGATCGCCCCCGCTGCGGAGCCGGTCGTCGAGACCGCGGAGCCGGACGCCGTCACGACCGCCGAGGTGCCCGTCGAGTCGCCCGTGCACTCATTGGAGCTGACCGCGCCGCCGGTGCGCGTGGTCGAGGCGCCGGGGCACCGGCGCCGGCTGGCGATCCGGCTCGCGGCGGTGATCGGGGTGCTGGCCGTCCTCGTCGCCGGGCTGGCCTGGTGGCGGGCGAGGCCGGAGGCGCCCGCCGTCGTGGAGACGCCGCGGCTGGCGCAGCGGGTGGTGGTCGCGCCCTTCCGGGTGACCGGGGCGAGCGCCTCGCTCGCCTACCTGCGCGACGGGATGGTCGAGCTGCTCGCGGCGCGGCTGGCCGACGACAGCGGGGCCAGGTCCGTCGATGCTGGCGCCGTGCTGGCCGCCTGGCGCGCCGCGGGGCTCACCGGGTCCGGGCAGGTCGCGCGCGACACCGTGGTGCGGCTGGCAGGCCGGCTGGGCGCGGAGCGCGTCGTCATCGGCAGCGTCGTCGGGACGCCGAGCCGCGTCGTGCTGAACGCGAGCGTCGTCGCCGTGCCGTCCGGGACGGTCAGCGGCGAGGCGAGCGTCGAGGGGCCGGCCGACAGCGTGACCGCCCTCGTCGACCAGCTGGCGGCGCGGCTGCTGGTGCTCGGCGCCGGCGAGGACGCCTCGCTGGCCAGCCACACGACCGGGTCGCTGCGCGGGCTGCGCGCCTTCCTCGACGGCCAGGCGGCGTTCCGCCGGGGGAGCCACGCCGTCGCCGTCCGGCGCTACGAGGAGGCGCTGCAGCTCGACTCGAGCTTCGCGCTGGCGGCGCTCCAGCTGGCCCGGTCCGCCGACCGGCTGCACCTGACGCCCGTCCGCACGCGGGCGCTCGCCCTCGCCTGGCGGGGCCGGGGGGAGCTCGACGAGCGGGCGCGCGCGCTGCTGGTCGCGATGGCCGGCCCGCGCTATCCCGCCCCCTCGGCGCCCGACGAGCAGGAGGCGGCGTGGGAGCGGCTGATCGACCTGACGCCCGATCGCGCCGAGCCGTGGTTCGAGTACGCCGCGCGGCTCTACCACGACGGGCCGGCCGCCGGCGTCGCCAACGCGCGGGCGCGGGCGACCGCCGCGGTGCGGCGCGCGCTGGCGCTGGAGCCGACCTACACCCCCGCGCGCGAGCTGCTGGCGATGCTGGAGGCGCCGTCGACGACCGGGAGCCCGCCGGCCATCGACGACCGGATGCCGCTCGCGCCCTTCCTGCGCTGGCGGACGGCGGTCGCGCACGCCGACGCGGGCGCGCTGCGCGCCCACCGGGCGACGCTGACGCAGCTCGGGCCGGCGAACCTGCGCGCGATCGCGATGGTCGGCCAGCTCGACGCGATCGGGCTCGACGACGCGCGGCGCGCGGTGCGCCAGCTGGGCGCCCGTGGCGGGCGGCCGGCCGAGCGGGTGGACGCCGTCATGGCGGAGCACGCGCTGGCGCTGAACGAGGGGCGCGCGCGCGACGCGCTGGCGGCGACCGACCGCCTGGCCGAGCTGCGCCCGGGGACGCGCGGACACCTGCGGCTGCGCGTGCTCGACGCGCTGTACGGCGACGGCCGCGCCGACGCCGCGGCGGCGGCCGCCCGCGCGCTGCAGCGCGGCGTGGGCACCGCGCCCGCCGCGGAACCCGTCGCGCGGGCGATGCAGCTCGCGGACGGGTGCGTGGTCGCGCAGTGGCGGCTGGCGCAGGGCGACACGACCGGCGTGCGGCGCACGATCGCGCAGCTGCGCGACGAGCCGCTGCGGATCGCGCTGGCCGCGCCGCCGGCGGCGACCAACGCGCCGACCTGCGCGGCGCTGCTGGAGGCGGCGCTCGCGGTGGAGCAGCGCGCGCCCGACGCGGCGGGCGCGGTGGCGCGGCTCGACTCGCTGGTGTTCACCGCGGGCGTGGGCGGCGACGCGGCGACCTACGCGCCGATCCTCGTCGCGCGGCTGCACGCGCGGCTGGGCGACGCGCGCGCCGCGCACGACGCGGTGCGCCGGCGCACCTACATGGCGGTGTGGCCGCGCTATCTCGCGACGGCGCTGCGCGACGAGGGGCGCTACGCCGCGCTCGCGGGGGCGTCCGACTCGGCGCGCGTGGCGTACGGGCGCTTCCTGACGCTGCGCGCGGAGCCCGACGCCGAGCTGCGCGCGCAGAGCGACGCGGTGCGCAGCGCGCTGGCCGCGGACACGCTCAGCGCGCGCTGAGGATCTGCGCGCCGCGCCAGCGCGCGCCGGCGTCGACGGTCACGGGTGCGGCGACGGCCGCGGCCTCCACGCACAGCATGCGCGTCCACCCGTCCGGCTCCATGTCGGCGAGCGCCGCGGTGCGCTCGGGCCCGGGGTTCCACACCACGGCGTCGCGGAAGCCGGTCATCGCGATGCCGAGCGTGGGGCGGCCGTCCTCGCGCAGCTCCAGCGCGGCCGCCGCGTCGAGGTAGACGCGGTCGATCTCGCCGTCGAACGCGAGCGACGCGTCCCGCTCGACGTGCTCGCCGCCGAGCACCGCGTCGCGATAGCGGACGCCCCGCAGGCCGTGCAGCGTGGCGCGCCGCACGTCGTCGACGTGCAGGTACGTGTGCAGCGCGCCGGTGAACGCGAGGGGCGCGTCGCCGGCGTTCGCGACGGTCAGCGCGACCTCCAGTGTCGCGCCGCCGACGACCACCTCGATCTCGGCGGCGAACGGATGCGGCCACACGGCGTGCGTGGCCGCGGAGTCGACGAGGCGGAGCGTCGCCCGCGCGCGCCCGTCGTCGCGCACGCCCTCGTCGACGAGCGTCCACGGGACGTTGCGCGCGAAGCCGTGCCGGGGGAGCGGGCCGGTGAGCGAGAACTGCGGGAAGATGACCGGCACGCCGCCGCGGATCGACGCGCCGGCGTGATACGCGGAGCGCGGGCTGAGGAAGAGCCGCTCGCGGTCGCCGCCCGCGGCGCGCCACGACAGCACGTGCGCGCCGTGCAGCGCGACCTCGGCGCGCGCGCCATCGGGCGCCTGCAGCCGCACCGTCGGCAGGGCGGCGCGATCGGGGGAGCCGGACGCGGCGCTCATGCGAGCAGCGCGGTGACGGCGTCGCGCACCGCGTGGCGTCGCGAGGCGAGCCGCGTGCGCTCGGCGTCGAGCCAGGGGGAGCGCGCGGCGCCGAGGCCGAGCGAGGCGAGCACCTCGCGCGCGGCGCGCTCGCCGCTCTCGCAGCCGCCCTCCATGAAGCCCTGCGCGTCGAGCGACGTGTGCTCGCCGGCGAAGTGCAGCGTGCCGGCGCGCTCGCCCTCCGCCCCGCGCAGCGTGGTCCACTGGCCGGGGAGATAGGCCGCGTAGCTGCCGCGCGTCCACGGATGCGTGGGCCAGTGGAAGCGCGCCTCGCGCATACCGGCGCGCGCCGCCGCGACGCCCGGCAGCACGGCGTCGAGGTCGCGCACCATCGCCGCGGCCTGCTCGGCGGGCGTTCCCGCGCCGAGCGCCACGCCGTGCGCGCCGCCGGTGAAGTTCGTGAGGATCCCCGAGGCGCCCGGCTGCAGGCGGCTCGTCTCCCAGGTGAGCTGGAAGGGGAGGTCGGTGAGGACGCTGCCGTTGGTCCGGTGGCGCGTGCGCCACACGCGCTCCGAGAAGCCGACCATCAGCTTCGCGTTCGTGCCGTAGCCCAGCTCCGCGATCGCGCGCCGCTTGGCCGGCGAGAGCGGCGCGTCGAGCCGCACCTCGCGCAGCAGCGTGAACGGCAGCGCGAGCACGACGTGCGTGGCGTCGGTGTCCACGGTGCGGCCGCCGCGATGCTCGAAGGTCGCGCGCCAGCCGCCGGCGGGGCGCGCCGCGAGCGCGACGAGGCGCGCGCCGAGGTCGAAGGTGGGCTCGCCGAGGCGCGCGGCGAGCGCGTGGACGATGCGGTCGTTGCCGCCGCGCACGTGGAAGCGCTCGTCGCTGTCGCCGAAGATGCGGAACGGATCGGGCGTCGGGTCGATGAGCGTCAGCAGGTTGAGCGCCGACTGCCGGTCGGGCTCGAGGCCGCACTCGGTCGTGTAGGCGATCGCCAGCAGCTCGCGCATCCAGCCGCTCACGCCGCGCCGGTCCAGCCACTCGGCGATCGACATGCGGTCGAGCGCCGCGGCGAGCGCCGGCTGCGCGACGCCGATCGCGTCGACGTCGACGTCGGCGAGGTCGCGCGCGATCTGCCGGCCGACGGGCGCGAAGGCGGCGACGATCTCCGCGTCCGTGCGGCGCGCGCCGTCGATGTGCCACACCGCCTCGGCGAGCGCGCGGTCGTCGGTCGCCAGGTCGTCGAGCGGGATGCCGAGCTCCGTGGCGAGCGCGCGGATGCGCACGTGGTTCGTGTCGATCAGCTCCCCGCCCAGCTCCGCCACCTGCCCGTCGCGGAAGTGGTCGCGCAGCGAGAGCATGCGCCCGCCGACGCGCGGCTGCGCGTCGACCACGCGCACGGGGATGCCGCGCTCGCGCAGCCGCCACGCGGCCGTGAGCCCGGCGATGCCCGCGCCGACGACCAGCACGCTGACGTCGCGCGCGGCGCGCGGCGGCGCGGGCGTCGCGCCCGGCGACGACGCCGCACGCGCCGGCGCGCACGCGTCGAGGGCGAGCATGCCGAGCCCCGCGCCCGCGCCGGCGAGGAACCGGCGGCGGGTGAGGGCGCGGGCCTCGTGCAGCGCGGGCGCGACCTCGTCGAGCGGGGCGCGCAGCGCGGTCGCGGCGCGTGCGGCGTGCGACGCGCGGACCAGCAGCGCGTGGAGCGGAGTGCGGGACATGGCGGGCGGCGGGTAGGGTCCGGCGACGTTACGGGCGCCCGGATGCGCCAGCAAGAGCAGAACTGCCCATGCGCGCGCCGGCCCGAGGCGGCGGCCCGCGGTGCAGATTGCCGGAGCCCGCTCCCGACCTTCCACGCTCGCCCGCACCCGTGCCGTCCCGACCGAAGGCGTACGACCGCGCCTACTTCGACAAGTGGTACCGCTCGCCGGCGCACCGCGTGCGCACGGCGGCGGAGCTGCGCCGCAACGCGGCCTTCGTCCTCGGCGCGGCGGAGTACCTGCTCGGCCGCCCGGTGCGCACGGTGCTCGACGTGGGCGCGGGCGAGGGCGCGTGGCGCGCGCCGCTGCGCGCGCTGCGCCCGGGGCTCGCGTACCAGGGCGTGGACCCGAGCACGTACGCGGTGGGACGCTTCGGCCGGCGACGCGACCTGATCCTCGGCGACCTCGCGTCGCTGGACGCGCTGCCGCTGCGCGACGGCTACGACCTCGTGCTGGCGACGGACGTCCTCAACTACCTCACGCCCGACGAGCTGCGCGACGGCCTGCCGCGCCTCGCCGCGCGCGCCGACGGGATGCTCTACCTCGAGCTGCTGACGGTGCACGATCAGCTGGAGGGCGACACGACCTTCCCCGCGGCGCTGACCGCGCCCTGGCTCCGGCGTGCGGTGCGCCGCGCGGGGCTCGTCGGGTGCGGGCTGCACTGCTACCTGCCGCGCGCGCTGGCACACCGGCTCACCGAGATGGAGCGCGCGTTCTGACCGTCGTGCCGGGGGAGCGGCCGCGATGGCGGCCGCGACGATGGGAAGCCGCGGCAACGGACGTGCAGAGGGAACGGTTCCCACGCCGCCGTCCGGCGTCCGATTCCCACGTTCCTTCGGAGCACACGCATGGAGAAGTCCGAGTCCCCCGTGGTCGCTGGCGGCGACGCCGCCCTCACGCCCGACGCGACGGCTCCGGCCGCAGCGGCCGAGACCGCGGGCACGGACCCCACGACGACGGCCGCGCCCGCCGCGCTGCCGACCGACGTGCCGGCGCCCGCGACGGACGCCGTCGTCGGTGCCCCCATGACGGACGTGCCGGCTGCCGCACCCGCGGCCGCCGCGCCCGCCGCGCCCGCCGCGCCCATGCAGCAGGATGCCGCCCCCGTGCTCGCCGCGCCGCCGGTGGCGCCCGCGCGCACGAAGACGCGCGGCGTGGCCGACATCGTCTTCCTCATCGACGTGTCGGGGAGCATGGCGCCGGTGATCGACGCGCTGCGGCGCAACATCGAGGTGTTCATCGACTCGCTGAGCGCGGGCGACGCGAACAACGCGGCGCCGGTGAAGGACTGGCGCGGCAAGGTGGTCGGCTACCGCGACATCGAGCACAGCGCCGTCGACGGCACCGAGTGGCTGATCGACGCGCCGTTCGTGCGCGACACGGTGGCGCTCAAGGCGCAGCTCGCGGCGCTGCGCGCCGAGGGGGGCGGCGACGAGCCGGAGAGCCTGCTCGACGCGCTGTACACGATCGCCACCATGCCCGCCTCGCCGAAGGGCGCGCAGAGCGAGGAGCCGACGCAGTGGCGCTACCGCAGCGACGCCGCGCGCGTGGTGGTGGTGTTCACCGACGCGTCGTTCAAGGAGACGATGTCGATCCCGGCGGCGAAGGGCGGCAGCCTGCAGGACGTGGCGAACGTCGTCATGGCGAACCGCATCATCCTCAGCCTGTTCGCGCCGAACTTCGAGGGCTACGACCGCCTCAGCCAGATCGACAAGTCGGAGTGGGAGGTCGTGGAGTACGAGGGGCTGACGCCGCAGCAGGCGCTCGAGCGGTTCACCGCCGACCAGGCCAACTTCCGCACGACGCTCAAGCAGCTCGCCGCGAGCGTGTCGAAGTCGGCGGAGACGGTCGCGCTGTAATGGCCAAGAAGCTCAAGGTCGGCGACACCATCCGCGGCTACCGGATCACGAAGGTGTTCGGGCCGGGCGCGATGGCGATCTCGTACGCCGCCGAGGCGCCGGGCGGGTCGGGCGGGAACCGCCGGATCTTCCTGAAGCAGTACAAGTCGCCGGCGCCCACGGTGGTGTGGTACGGGACGTTCGTCGACTACCAGCAGGAGATCGCCGCGCGCGTGCGCAACGGCAAGGCCGCGCACTACGCCGTGCGCCTCATCGACGCGTTCGAGGAGGAGTGGGGCGGCCCGTGCTACTTCCAGGCGATCGAGCTGGTGGAGAACGGGAGCGACCTGCAGCACATCCTCGACGAGGAGCGCGCGACGCACGAGCGCACGGGCGCGTGGCCGCTGCAGGATCCCGAGGTGTGGGCGCGCCACGTGACGTGGGCGAAGGTGCTCGTCGCCGGCGTGGCCGCGCTGCACGAGTCGCGCATCGCGCACGCGGACCTCAAGCCGCCCAACGCCTTCCTCATCAAGGACCCGTCGATCGGCTCGGGCTACCAGCTCAAGCTGATCGACATGGACTTCTCGGTGCTCGCCGACCGGCGCGCGCCCTGGCACGGGTATCAGGGCTACGTCGGCTCGGACAACTACCGCTCGCCGGAGCACATGACGCGCGGCGCGGTGCCGGGGCTGCCATCAGACGTGTTCACCTGCGGGCTGATCCTGTACGAGCTGCTGGCGGGGACGCACCCGTACTGGCGCGACGACCAGGCGGAGTACGCGCAGCTCGTGCGCGCGCACGCGGCCACGCCGCCGGCGCTCGCGGGCATCATGCCGGAGCCGGCGACGAACGCCGAGGTGAGCGCGGCGCTGCACCGCTGCCTCGCGCCCGATCCGGCCGCGCGCCCGACGATCGCGGAGCTGCGCGCGGTGCTCAGCGGCCGCTCGGCGCGGCGCGAGGCGCCCGCCGCCGCCGCACCGGCGCCCGCCCCCGCGCGGGCCGCCGCTCCCCCGGCCGCACCCGCGCCTGCACCTGCGGCCGCACCAGCGGCCGCACCAGCGGCCGCACCGACGCCGGCCGCGCCGCGACCGGCACCGGCCGCGAGCCCCGCGGCGCCCAGGCCCGCGGCCGCACCCGCCGCCGCACCCGCGGCCGCGGCGCGCGCGCCGCTCACCTCGGAGCGCGTGCAGCTCGTCGGCGACGGGGGGCGCACGCTGCAGATCGGCGTGCGCACCGAGATCGGCAAGCACCTCGCGCGGCAGTTCGGCAGCGACGCCGAGTTCTGGGACGCGCGGCAGTGCGTGCTCGAACGGCTGCCCGACGGGCGGTGGCAGCTCGCGCCGATCGCCACCGCGGTCAACGAGACGCTGCTGAACGGCGAGGCGCTCGCCGCGCCGCGGGCGCTGCGCGACGGCGACGTCATCGCGGTCGGCCGACAGGCGAAGGGGATCGCCAAGCTTCCGCTGACGGTCCGTGCGGTCTGACGGCGAGCCTCCGATGAGCGAGCGCCCCGAGGGCGAGGGCGCGCCGCGCCCGGCGCCGCCCGCGCCGACGCGGCCGCGCGCCGCGACCGGCGACGGCATCGCGCGCGAGGACATCGTCGCGTTCAGCCTCGCGCCGGCGGACGCCGCGCCGGCCGCGCCGGCCGAGCCGCCCGCGCCACCGGCCCCGCCGGCGCTGCTGCCGGTCGTCGAGGTCGAGGCGCTCGACTGGGCGGCGGTGCGCGCCGCGGCCGATCCGCGCGCGGTGCGCGCCCGCGCGCCCGAGATCGTGGCGCGCGCCGAGGCGCTGCTCGCGCGCGAGGGCGGCCCGGGGCTGCTGTTCGACGCCGACCGCGCGACGCCCGACGACCGCGCGATCCGCGTGCGCGCGCTCGCGCCCGAGACGCCGCTCTGGTTCGTCGGCGACCTGCACGGCGACCTGCTGGCGCTGGAGGCCGCCCTCGCGCTCGCGCGCACCACGGACGCCGGGCATCCGGCGCACCTCGTCTTCCTCGGCGACCTGTTCGACGACGGCGGGCACGGGCTGGAGGTGCTGCTGCGCGTGCTCGAGCTGGCCGGCGAGTCGCCGGCGACCGTCTGCCTCGTGGCCGGCAACCACGACGAGGCGCTCGCGTTCGACGGCGCGCGCTTCGGCGCGAGCGTGTCGCCGTCGGACTTCGCCGACCGGCTGAACGCGGAGCAGGACGAGTGGGCGACGCGCGCCGGCGCGCTCGCGGTGCGGCTGTTCGCGCGGGCGCCGCGCGCGCTCTTCCTCCCCGACGGGCTGCTCGTCGCGCACGGCGGCTTCCCGCTCGTGGACCTGCACGCGGAGCTGGAGGCGAGCGGCGACTGGAACGCCCCGCGCGCGCTCGGCGACTTCGTGTGGACCCGCGCGCACCCCAAGGCGCGCAAGAAGCTGCCGAACCGCGCGTCGCGCGGCAGCCAGTTCGGGCACGAGGACTTCGCGGCGTTCTGCGCGCTCGCCACGCGCCTCGGGCGGCCGGTGACGCACTTCGTGCGCGGCCACGACCACGTCGAGGAGCGCTGGGCGGCGTATCCCGCCTACGCCGCGCACCCGGTGCTGACGATCAACACGCTGTCGCGGCGGCTGGAGCGCGAGGTGTTCGGCCCGTACGTGCGCGTGCCGGCCGTCGCCCGCTGGGTGGCGGGCGCGCTGCCGCAGGTGCACCGGCTGCACGTGCCCGAGGCCGACGTGCGCGCGCTCTATCCCGAGGCCGGCGAGGAGCCGGGCGCGGCGCCGGACGCTGCGCCCGCCGACGGAGGCGCGACGCCGTGAGCGACGTCGTCATCCGCTGCCCGAACTGCGGCACGACGCAGCCGTCGCTCGGCGAGTGCGAGGCGTGCCACGAGGCGGACGCGCGGTACTTCTGCCCGAACCACGCGCCGGGCCGCTGGCTCGACGGCCCCGCCTGCGCGGCGTGCGGCGCGCGATTCACCGGCCGCTCGGCGGGCGTGCCGCCGACGGTGCCGCCGATGCCGTCCCCGACGGCGCCGCCGCGCGAGCGCGCACGTCCTCCGGTCGACCCGATGCCGACGCGTCCGGCGCCGCCCCGCGCGCGCCGCGCGCCGATGCCCCCGCCCGCGCCGCCGCTGCCGCCGCGCGAGCCGGTCGACGCGACGGGCGGATGGGTGGAGGTCGACGACCGCGCCCCGTGGCCGCCGGCGCGGCGGTCGCGCCGTCCGCGCGAGGCCGGCTGGCCGGCGGACATCCCGATCCCGACGGTGCGCGTCGGCTTCGGCTCGGTGTTCGGCTGCTTGGGGCGGCTGGTGAGCGCGGTGGTCGTGCTGTTCGTGCTCGCGGCGCTCGCGTTCTTCGGCTACTGCGGGACGCCCATGGGCTTCGACGGCGAGGCGCCGCCGACGGCCGGCACGCCACTCACGTCATCGGCCGGACGCGCGGCGCCCGCGCCGCCCGCGGCGCCACACGCGGAGTCGCCGCGCGGCTGACGACGGCGCCCCCCGCCGTCCCCGAGCGTGGACCGCCGGGGCGGGGGCGACCGTACGCCACCGGACGCAGCGCCGGGCATCTAAGCTACCCTCGCACAAGCGTTTAGGGTGGCACGTGTGTTGCCCCCTCCCGGGAGCAGGATGCCGGCGTCCGCTCCGCGCGGACTCGTCGCACGCGGGGCGGGGCGGTGGGGAAGCGCGAGCAGGCGAGCGTGGGGTGGGGAAGCGAGGCGCTGCCGTACAGCTCGTGCATCCTCACGGCCGTCGAACCGCGCGGCCGACGCCCTTCCGGATGCCGACTCCTGCTCCACATGCGAGATCTCGACCTCTCCGACCTGCGCACGCTCCAACCGACGACGAGCGTCGGGGAGCCGGAACGCGTGCTCGCGCGCGCGGTCGTGAACGACGCCCACGCCGCCGCCGAGGTCGAGGCCGTGCGCGCGCCGGCGCGCACCTACAAGCGACAGATCGACTGCTCGTCCGACTCCGCACGCGACTGCTGGGGGGCGGCCTGGGGGCGCTGAGCCCCCGTTCCCGCTCGTCGTCCCGGCCCGTCGCCCCCGCTCGTCGGCGCGCCCCCCTCCTGAATCCAGTCGCATGCACACCCTGATCGAGAACGGCGAGGTGTACGCTCCGGCGCGCCTCGGCCGTCGTTCCGTGCTGCTCGCCGAGCAGCACATCGCCGCCGTCGGCCGCGTCGACCGGCGCGCGCTCGAGACGCTCGGCGTCGAGCACGAGATCATCGACGCCGAGGGGTGCATCGTCACGCCGGGGTGGATCGACCCGCACGTGCACCTGCTCGGGGGGAGCGGGGAGCAGGGGTTCAGCACGCAGACCCCCGAGTTCTTCGTCAACGAGATCGTGCGCTACGGCTTCACCACCGTGGTCGGCTGCCTCGGCGTCGACACGACGATGAAGACGATGGCCGGGCTCCTCGCGAAGGCCAAGGGGCTGGAGGAGGAGGGGCTCAACGCGAAGATCTGGACGGGCGGCTACAACGTGCCGTCGACGACGATCCTCGGGTCGGCGCGCGACGACATCATGTTCATCGACGAGGTGATCGGCGTCGGCGAGATCGCCATCAGCGACAAGCGCGGGATGGAGCCCGACGTCGTCGCGCTGGCCCGCCTGATGACCGACGCGTACGTCGGCGGCATGCTCGCCAGGAAGGCCGGCGTGACGCACTTCCACGTCGGCGAGGGGAAGAAGGGGCTGGAGAAGCTCCGTGCCGTCATCGAGGAGCACGAGGTCGAGCCCTCGTGGATCTACGCGACGCACATCGAGCGCAGCGAGTCGCTGATGCGCGAGGCCATCGAGCTGGCCGGCCGCGGCGCCGCCGTCGACATCGATACGGTCGAGGGCGATCTCGCGAAGTGGCTGCGCTTCTACTTCGACAACGGCGGCGACCCGGAGCAGCTCACCGTCTCGTCCGACGCGTCGATCAACAGCCCGCAGGCGTTCGCCGAGCAGATCCTCGACTGCCTGACGAACCACCGCATGCCGCTGGAGCAGGTGCTGCCGCTCGTCACGTCGAACACGGCGCGCATCCTCAAGCTCACCGAGAAGGGGACGCTGGAGCGCGGGAAAATCGCCGACGTGCTGGTGATGGAGCGCGACACGTTCGCGCTCCGGCACGTCTTCGCGAAGGGGCGCTGCATGGTGCGCGATGGCGAGCTGGTCGTGCGTGCCGGTTGGCTGACCGAGAGCAAGCGCGACATCGTGCTCGTCGGGGACGAGAGCCCCGGGCGTCAGGCGAACGAGGCGATCGGCGCCTAGGCATCGCACCACCATCCAACATCGGGACAGCATGGCACGATCGCAGCGCAAGCAGGCACGACCCACCGAGTCCGAGCGGGACGAGACCGACGAGCAACCGGCGGATGCCGCCGACGGCGCGGGCCGCACCGGCAGCCGCGCCGAGGAGGCGGCGGCCGAGGCGGCGGACGCCGCCGGGGGGCGGCACCGCGGCGCGGCCGCGCGTCGCGTGGGGCAGCTGATCGTCGTCGGTGGCGGCGAGGAGCGCAGCGCCGATGGGCCGATCCTGCGCCGCGTCGTCGAGGCGGCAGGGGGCGATCGCGCGCGCATCGTCGTGTGCGCCGGCGCCTCGAGCGAGCCCGAGGGACCGCTCGAGGACTATCGCCGCATCTTCACCGAGCTCGGGGCCGCGGAGGTCCATACGGAGCCGCTCGCCGACCGCCGCGCGGCCGAGGCGCCGGAGCTGGTGGAGCGCGTGGAGCGCGCGACCGCGATCTTCTTCACCGGCGGCGACCAGCTCAAGCTGGTGGCGGCGATCGGCGGGACCGCCTTCGGCGAGTGCGTGCGCACGCGCCTGCAGGGTGACGGGCTGGTGGTCGCCGGCACGAGCGCCGGCGCGGCGGCGATGTCGAGCGTGATGGTCGTGGGCGGTCCGAACGAGGGCACCATCCGCCGCAGCGACGTCGAGATGGCGCCGGGGCTCGGCTACTGGCGCGACACGGTCGTGGACACGCACTTCAACCAGCGCGGCCGCGTCAGCCGGCTGCTCGCGATCTTCGCTTCCAACCCGCAGGTGCTCGGCATCGGGCTCGACGAGGACACCGGCGTGCACGTGGAGCTGGGGCGGCGCTTCCGCGTCGTCGGCAGCGGGGCGGCGCTGGTGTTCAACGGCCGCGTCACGCACACGAACGCCGCCGAGGCGGGGCGCGAGGACGTGCTCGCGCTCTTCGACTCGAAGATCCACGTCCTCCCGTCGGGCTACGGCTTCGACCTCGACCGCATGCGGCCGCTCCGACCCGAGGAGATCGACTGACGATGCGACTGGACTGCACGATGGAGACGGCATGACGACGATGGTCATCGATCCCGCGTCGCCCACGAGCGGCGACCCGTCCGACCTGGCGAGCGACCTGCGCGCGACGCGCGTGCGCGCGCTCGCGGGCCCGAACTACTGGCGCCTCGCGCCCGTCATCGCCTGCGACGTCGTGCTCGGGCGGCTGGAGGGCGTGAACACGGCCGCGCTCCCCGGCTTCGTCGACCGGCTGCTCGCCGCGCTGCCGTCGCTGCACGAGCATCCGTGCACGCGCGGGAAGCCGGGCGGCTTCGTCGACCGGCTGCGCGAGGGCACCGAGCTGCCGCACGTCATCGAGCACGTCGCGCTCGAGCTGCAGACGCTCTCGGGGAGCGACGTCGGCTTCGGGCGCGTGGTGGCGTCCGAGGAGCCGGGCAAGTGGTGGGTGATCGTCAGCTACGAGGAGGAGGACGTCGGCATCGCCGCGATGCACGAGACGATCGCGATCGTGCGGAGCATGATCGCGGGCACGCCGCACGACACGCCGGCGGCCGTCGCCGAGCTGCAGTCGCTGCGGCGTGCGGTGCACCTGGGCCCCTCCACCGGCGCGATCGTCGAGGAGGCGCGGCGCCGCAACATCCCGGTGCGCCGGCTCAACGCGGGATCGCTGGTGCAGCTCGGGCTCGGGCGGCACCTGAAGCGCATCCAGGCGGCGATGACCGACAACACGAGCGCCATCGCCGTCGAGATCGCGCAGGACAAGGACGACACGAAGCGCGTGCTCGAGCACGTGGGGCTCGCGGTGCCGCACGGCGGCGTCGCGCGCACGCTGGAGGGCGCGGTCGCGATCGCCGAGGACGCCGGGTACCCGGTGCTCCTCAAGCCGCTCGACGCGAGCCAGGGGCGCGGCATCTCGGCGCGGCTGGACGACGAGGCGGCGCTGCGCGCGGCGTGGCCGGCGACCGCCGCGCTCGGATCGCGCGTCGTGGTCGAGCGCTGGGTGAGCGGGCGCGACTACCGCGTGCTGGTGGTCAACGGCTGCGTCGTCGCGTGCGCCGAGCGCGTGCCGGCGCACGTGGTGGGCGACGGCACGTCGAGCGTGCGACAGCTGATCGAGATCGCCAACCGCGACCCGCGGCGCGGACACGGGCACGCGAGCGTGCTCACGCGCCTGCCCGACGACGACCAGACGGTGGAGTTCCTGGCGCGCGAGGGGCGCACGCTCGACACGGTGCCGGCGGCCGGCGAGCGCGTCTTCCTGCGCGCGACGGCGAACCTGTCGACCGGCGGCACGTCGATCGACCGGACCGACGAGCTGCACCCCGACAACGCGACCGCGTGCCAGATCGCGGCCGGCGTGGTCGGCCTCGACATCGCCGGCGTCGACGTGCTCACCCCCGACATCTCGGTGCCGTTCCGCGAGAACGGCGCGGTGATCATCGAGGTGAACGCGGCGCCGGGCATCCGCATGCACACGCACCCGGCCGAGGGGACGCCGCGCAACGTCGCGGCGCCGATGCTCGACATGCTCTTCCCCCCGGGCGCGCCGGTGAGCATCCCGGTCATCGCCGTCACCGGCACCAACGGGAAGACGACGACGACGCGGCTCATCGCGCACCTCTTCCGCACCACCGGCAAGACGGTCGGCTTCACGACGACCGACGGCGTCTACCTGCAGAACCGGCAGGTGATGGAGGGCGACATGACGGGGCCCTTCTCGGCCAACGTCGTGCTGTCGAACCCCACGGTCGACGTCGCGGTGCTCGAGACGGCGCGCGGCGGCATCCTGCGGGCGGGCCTCGGCTTCGAGGAGTGCGACGTCGGCGTGGTGCTGAACGTCACCGCGGACCACCTGGGGCTCGGCGGCATCCACACCGTGGAGCAGCTGGCGGACGTGAAGGGGGTGATCCCCGCCGTCGTGCGCCGCGAGGGGCACGCGGTGCTCAACGCCGACGACCCGCTCGTGTACGCGATGCGCGAGCGCACGCCGGGCGACGTCGTGCTCTTCTCGACGGCCGACGAGCAGAGCCCGCGCATCGCCGCGCACCTCGCGCGCGGGGGCATCGCGGCGGTGATGGAGGACGGCTGGTTCGTGCTGCGCCGCGGCAAGCTGCGCATCCCGGTCGCCACGGAGCGCGAGGTGCCGCTGATGCTCGACGGCGCGGCGCGCTTCCAGCGCGAGAACGTGCTCGCCGCGATGGCGGCGGCGTACGTGCAGGGCGTGCGCTACGACGACATCCGCGCGGGGCTGCGGTCGTTCTTCCCGTCGTCGGCGACCATGCCGGGGCGGCTGAACCTCGTGCGCCGGCGCGACGGCTCGCGCGTGCTCGTCGACTACGCGCACAACCCGGCGGCGCTGGCGGGGCTGATCGACATGGTGCACCGCATCCCCGCCGACCGGCGTGTCGCCGTCGTCACCGCGCCGGGCGACCGCCGCGACGAGGACATCCTGGCCGCGGGGCGCGCGCTGTCGCGCTTCGACCACGTGATCGTGCGCGAGGACCGCGACCGCCGCGGCCGCGCGCCGGGCGCGGTCGCGGAGCTGCTGCGCAACGGCCTGCTCGAGGGCGGGCTGCGCGAGACGCAGCTCGAGATCGTGCTCGACGAACCGGAGGCCGTGCGCCGCGCGGTCTCGCGCCTGAACGCGCACGACCTGCTGGTCGTGCTCTCCGACACCGTGCCCGAGACGCTGCGCCTGGTCGAGGAGCTGGCCGCGCCGATGGCGCCGGTGATGCCGACGATGGAGGGCGGCTGATGGAATACCGCCTCGCCGTCGAGTCGGACGCGCCGCTCCTCGCCGACATCAACCGCCAGCTCATCGAGGACGAGTGGGGCGGCGGGGGGATGTCGCAGGAGCGGCTCGAGGAGCGCATGCGCCGCTGGATCGTGGAGGGCGAGTACCGCGCGATCGTCTTCCTGGAGGACGGCGTGACGGCGGCGTACGCGCTCGTGAGCATCGACGAGGACTCGGCCTACGTGCGCCACTTCTTCGTCCTCCCCGAGCACCGCGGGGGCGGGGTGGGGCGGCGCGCGGTCGAGACGCTGTTCCGCGAGGTGATCCCGCCGACGCACCGCACCACGCTCGACGTGCTCGCCAGCAACGCGAGCGGGCACCGGTTCTGGCGGTCGGTCGGGTTCACCGACTACGCGATCCGCATGGAGCGGCTGCCGGCCGCCGGGCCGCCGGCGTAGGCGGGATGCGGGCGGCCCGGCGCGGCGTCGGTCGGGGCGCCGTGCCGGGCCGTGGCGGGCGCGCTACGGCCGACGCTCGCGCAGGTTGCGGAAGGTCACCGAGTAGCGGCGCGCGTCGACGGGGGGGATGCTGTGCTCCCACTCCGTCCGCGACGGGCCGCGCAGCAGGTACGCGGAGCGCGGCTCGGCCACGAGCGCCGCGCGCTCCCACCGCTCGCCGACCTGGCGGCGCAGCCGGAAGCGGCAGGGCGCGAGCAGCGAGATGCCGACCACGTCGCCGAACACCGCCTTGTCGCGGTGCCAGCCGATCCCGGCGCCCGCGTCGTACTCCGTCACGAGCACCTGCTGCAGCGCCTCGGGGGCGAGGTCGGCGAAGCGCGCCGCCACCGCGCGGAGCGGCCGCAGGAAGTCCGGCAGGTCGTCCGCCTCGCGCAGCGTGCGCGCCTCGAAGTCGTAGCTCCAGCCGAACGACACGGTGCGCCGCTTCCCCGTGTAGCCGTGGAACTCGAACTCGCGGAAGGGGAGCGCCTGGACGTGCGCGAGCAGCGCGCGCTCGTCGGCCGCGGAGATCACCTCCGCGCGGTAGCGGAAGCCCTCGGGCAGCGCGGGCGCGGGCTCGGGTCCCGCGTCGAAGAGCGTGAGCTGGTCTGGCATCCGGGCCTCTTCCCGGCACCGGTCGTGCCTGTCGGTCAGCATCCGCGCCGCGCAGGCGCGGGACGGGCCTCGGGACGGAGGGCGGGGAGATGGCCAGGGAGTCGGCGCGGGGATTCGACACGGCAGGGGGAGGGGAGGGCGCGCTGCGGCTCGACGACGAGGAGCACTTCCGCGCGCTCGCCGACAACGCCGCCGAGGCGATCGTCACCGCCGACGCGGACGACCGGATCGTCTACGCGAACCCGGCGGCGGAGCGGATCTTCGGCTACGCGCCGGGCGAGCTGCTGGGGCGCCCGTTCACCGGGCTGATGCCCGCGCGCTTCCGCGACGAGCACCGCGCCCGCGTGCAGCGGCATCTGGCCGCCGGCGAGCGACGGGTCCCGTGGACCGGCGCCGAGCTGGCGGGCCTGCACCGCGGCGGCGCCGAGATCCCGCTGGAGGCGACGTTCGGCGCGTTCGTGCAGCAGGGGCGGCACCTGTTCACGGGCATCATGCGCGACGTCACCGAGCGCCGCCGCATCGAGGCCGAGCGCGAGGCGCTGCTCGCGCGCGAGCGCGCCGCGCGCGCCGAGGCGGAGTGGCGCGCGCAGGCCGAGGAGGCGCTCGGGCGCGTGGCGCGCGCGCTCGGCGCCTCGCTGGAGCTCCGTGAGGCGATGCGGCTCATCACCGAGGGGGCGGTCGAGACGACGCGCGCGTTCGGCTCCTACGTCGAGCGCTTCGACGCGCCCGAGCCGGGGAGCGAGATCGAGGTCGTCGCGGCGGTCGGGCGCGGCATCCCGCCGATCGGCACGCGCGTGCCCTATCCCGGCTCGCTGAGCGAGGAGATCGTCGAGAAGGGCGACCCGAAGCTCATCAGCGAGGTGGGCGCGATCGGCGAGCGGATGGCGCCGTACCTCATGAAGAGCTGTCCGCAGTGCACCGGCCTGCTCGTGCCGCTGCTCTCCGGACGCGAGGTGCTCGGCGCGCTCGTGCTGCTGCGCGGGCCCGACCAGGGACGCTTCGGTCCCGACGAGGTGGGGCGCGCGCGCATCCTCGGCGACCTCGCGTCGGCGGCGCTGCGGCGTGTGCTGCTGCTGGCCAGCGAGCGCCAGGCGCGCACCGAGGCGGAGGCGCGGCGCGGCGAGATCGCGCGCGTGATGGAGAGCCGCTCGCGCCTGATGCGCGGCTTCAGCCACGACGTGAAGAACCCGCTCGGCGCGGCCGACGGCTACGCGGCGCTGCTGGAGGAGGGGATTCACGGGCCGCTCACCGACGAGCAGCGGAAGGTGATCGGGCGGGTGCGGCGCTCCATCCGCAACGCGCTCGACCTGATCGAGGACATGCACGAGTTCGCGCGCGCCGAGGCGGGGCACCTGGAGCTGCAGCGCGCGGCGGCGGACCTGCGGGTGCTCGTGTGCGAGCTGGTCGAGGACTACCGCGCGAGCGCCACGGCCAGCGGGCTGACGCTGCAGGCGGAGCTGCCGCCGCACGTGCCGAAGATCGAGACCGACGGGACGCGCGTGCGGCAGGTGCTCGGCAACCTGCTCTCGAACGCGGTGAAGTACACCGAGCAGGGCGGCGTCACCGTGCGCCTCGCGACGCGCGATCGGGGACCGGCGGGGGACGCCGCGGGCGGCGCCTCGTGGATCGCGATCGAGGTCGAGGACACGGGACCCGGGATCCCCGCCGACGAGCAGCCGCGCCTCTTCCGCGAGTTCAGCCGGCTGCACACGGGCGACCTGCCCGGCGCGGGGCTCGGGCTCGCGATCAGCCAGCGGCTGGCGCACGCGCTGGGCGGCTCGATCACCGTCGAGAGCGAGGCGGGGCAGGGCGCACGGTTCACGCTCTGGCTGCCGAGGTCCTGAGCGCGGCGAGCGCGCCCGCACGTGACGGCGCGATCACGTACGCGCACATGCGCGCCGGCGCGAGCACGCATGTGACAGCGCGATCACGTACGTGACGGCGCGACCACGAGGCGCGTCGCCCGCGCGAGCACCACTGTGCTCGTGCAGGTGATTAGGTACGTTACCGCACGTGACCGTGCGCGGCGCCGGATCGTCGAGCATCCGGGCGAACCGCTGTCGTCCGAGCGCGCTCGCACCCGATCGTGCGTGGCGGCCGGCGGATCGCTCCGCCTCACGCAGCGCCAGCCCGCAGTACCATGCAGCACGCCCTCCGATCCGCCCTGCTCGACCCCGCCCGGCTCGCGAGCCTCGCGGCGTCCCGCCTGCTCGACACGCCCGCCGAACCCGCGTTCGACCGCCTCACCGCACTCGCCGCGCGCTGCACCGGTGCGCCGGTCGCGCTGCTCTCGCTCGTCGACGCGGGGCGGCAGTTCTTCAAGAGCGCGCACGGGCTGCCGGCGTCGCTCGCGGGGCTGCGCGAGACGCCGCTCTCGCACTGCCTCTGCCAGTACGAGGTCGCGAGCGGCGAGCCGCTCGTCATCGCCGACACGCGGCACGATCTCCGGTCGCGCGACAACGGCGCGGTGCGCGAGCTGGGCGTGGCGGCGTACGCGGGCGTGCCGCTGCGCGCGCCCGGTGGGCACGTGCTGGGCAGCCTGTGCGTGCTCGACTTCGCGCCGCGCGCGTGGGACGACGGCGCGGTGGAGGCGCTGGTGCACCTCGCCGAGGCGGCGGCCACCGAGATCGCGCTGCGCCGGGAGCTCGCCGAGCGCACGCGCGCGGAGACGGCGCTGCGCGAGAGCGAGCGGTTCGCCGGGCTGCTCGTCGAGGCGAGCCCCGACTGCGTGAAGGTGATCGACCGCGAGGGGCGCGTGGAGCGCATGAACGCGCAGGGCTGCCGCCTGATGGAGATCGACGATCCCGCGGCGGTCTGCGGCGCGGACTGGCCGTCGCTCTGGCCGTGCGAGGGGCAGGACGAGGCGCGCGGGGCGCTGCGCGCCGCGCTGGCGGGGGAGACCGCGCGGTTCACCGGCTTCTGCCCGTCCGCCAAGGGCACGCCGCGATGGTGGGAGGTCATGGCGGCGCCGGTGCGCGACGTCGCGGGCGCGATCGTCCGCGTGCTCGTCGTGTCGCGCGACGTCACCGCGCGCCAGGAGGCGGAGCGGCGCCTGCAGCGCAGCGAGGCGCAGTTCCGCGCGCTCATCGAGCACATCTCGGAGCTCATCTCCGTCCTCGACGCGGACGGGCACATCCGGTACGCCAATCCCGCGTACGCGCGTGTGCTCGGGCACGCGCCGGGCGAGGCGCTCGGCATGCTCGCGTTCGAGCTCGTGCACCCCGACGACCGCGCGCGCACCATCGCGCTGTTCGAGCAGGCGCTGCGCGAGCCGGGCTCCGTCGTCAGCGGGGAGTACCGGGTGCGGCGCAAGGACGGCGAGTGGCGGACGCTGTGGAGCACCGCGCAGAGCCTCCTGCACGAGCCGAGCGTGGCGGGCGTCGTGGTGAACTCGCGCGACGTCACCGAGAGCCGCCGGGCCGAGGCCGAGCTGCGCGAGAGCGAGGCGCGCCTCGCCGAGGCGCAGGCCATGGCGCACATCGGGAGCTGGACGGTGGACGTCGACACGGGCGTCGTCTGGTGGTCGGACGAGCTCTATCGGCTCTTCCAGCGCGATCCGCGCGACGGCGCGCTGTCGCCGGAGGACTTCCTGGCGGCGCTGCACCCCGACGACCGCGAGCGCGTGCGCCGCGAGATGTACTGCGAGCCGGGCGCGCCGCCGCACTTCGTGCTCGAGTACCGCGTGCCGCAGCGCGACGGCAGCGTGCGGATCCTCCGCGAGCACGGCGAGCGGCGCTACGACGCGGACGGCCGGATGTGCCGGGTCGCGGGGACGGCGCAGGACGTGACGGCGGAGGTGGCGGCCGAGTCGGCGCTGCGGGCCAGCGAGGCGCGGTTCCGCGAGCTGGCCGAGGGCGCGCCGCTCGGGATCTTCCTGGCCGACGGCGCCGGCAGCGTGCTGTACGCCAACCCGCACCTCGCGTCGATCCTCGGCTGTTCGGTGGACGCGATCCGCGCGCACGGCTGGGCGGACATGATCCACCCCGACGATCGCGAGCGGATCGGCGCCGCGTACGCCGCGTTCTTCGCCGACGCGAGCATCGCCTCGCGCCGCGACGAGCTGCGCGTCGTGCGCGCGGACGGCGCGGTGCGGTGGATCGTCGTCGAGTCGGCGCGCGCGCTGGCGTCCGACGGGATCGCGGGCGCGTTCGTCGGCGCGGTGACCGACGTGACCGAGCAGCGCGCGGCGGAGGAGGCGCTGCGCGCGAGCGAGGAGCGCTTCCGCGGCCTCGTCGAGTCGGCGCACGAGGGCGTGTGGGCGCTCGACACGTCAGGCCGCACGAGCTACGTGAACCGGCGGATGGCCGAGATGCTCGGCCACTCGGTCGCGGAGATGATGGGTCGCTCCCTGCTCGACTTCATGGAGCCGGAGCAGGCGCTCGAGGCGCGCACGCTGCTCGCGCGGCGGGAGCAGGGCATCGCGGAGCTGCACGAGTTCGTGTTCCGCCGCGCCGACGGCGCGCCGCTCGTGACGCGGCTCTCGTCGAGCCCCCTGCGCGACGCGAGCGGGGCCTTCGCCGGCGCGCTGGCGCTCGTCAGCGACGTGACGCGGAAGCGCGAGGCGGAGCAGGCGCTCCGCGAGAGCGAGGCGCGGCTCCGCCTCGCGCTCGACGTCGCGGGCGTCGTGGTGTGGGAGCGCGATCTCCGCACCGAGCGCCTGCGCGACGTGGCGCTCCCGCGCGCCCAGGCGCCGGCCACGCTGCGGGCCGACGCCATGGGCGACTACGCCGGGTTCCTCGCGCGCGTGCACCCGGACGACCGCGAGCGCGTGGCGCGGCTGAACGGCGACGCGGTGGCGTCGTGCGGCGAGTTCGCGGTCGAGTTCCGGACGGCGGAGGCCGAGGGGGTGACCCGCTGGAACCGGACGGTGGCGCGCGTGCTGGCCGACGCCGACGGCGTGCCGGCGCGCATGATCGGCGTGAGCCAGGACGTCACGGCGCAGCGGACGCTGGAGGCGCAGCTGCGGCAGGCGCAGAAGATGGAGGCCGTCGGGCGCCTCGCGGGCGGCGTCGCGCACGACTTCAACAACCTGCTCATGGTCATGAGCGCGGGCGCGCTGTTCGCGCGCTCGGCGCTGCCGCCGGACGCGCCGGCGCGCCAGGACCTCGCCGACGTCGACGCGGCGGTGAGCCGCGCCGCCGCCCTCACGCGGCAGCTGCTCGCCTTCAGCCGCCAGCAGGTGCTCCGCCTGGAGCGCCTCGAGCTCAATCGCGTGGTCGCGAACGTCGAGCGGATGCTGAGCCGCGTGATCGGCGAGGACATCCGGCTCGTGACCGACCTGGCGCGGGACCTCGCGCCGGTGCGCGCGGACACGGGGCAGCTCGAGCAGGTGCTCATGAACCTCGCGGTGAACGCGCGCGACGCGATGCCCGCCGGCGGCACGCTCACGCTCGCGACGGCGAACGTGCGCGTCGGGGCGGGCGGGGAGGCGCGCTTCCCGGGCCTGCAGCCCGGCGACTACGTGGCGCTGCGCGTGCGCGACACCGGGATGGGGATGGATGCCGCCACCCAGGCCCGGATCTTCGAGCCGTTCTTCACGACTAAGGAGCCCGGGCGCGGGACCGGGCTGGGCCTCGCGACCGTGTACGGCATCGTGCAGCAGTCGGGCGGCCACGTGTACGTCGAGAGCGCGCCGGGCGCGGGCACGACGCTCACCGTCGTGCTCCCGGCGGCGGAGGACGCGCCGGCGACGCACGAGCTGCCCGAGGCGGCGCCCGCCATCCAGCGCGGCACGGAGACGATCCTGCTGGTGGAGGACGAGCCGACGGTGCGCTCGTCCGTGCGGCGCATGCTGGAGCGCGCCGGCTACCGCGTGCTCGAGGCGCGGCACGGCGGCGACGCGCTGGCGCTCGCCGAGCGGCATGACGGCGCGATCGACCTCGTGCTCACCGACGTGGTGATGCCGGAGATCGGCGCGCTGCCGCTGGTCGAGCGGCTGCGCGCGCGCTGGCCGCGGATGCGCGTCCTGCTGATGTCGGGCTACAGCGCCGACCTGGTGGACCGCGCCGGCGGTCCCGCGCACGAGCTGGTGCTGCTCGCCAAGCCGTTCGCGGCCGACGTGCTGCTGCGGCACGTGCGCGAGCTGCTGGACGCCTGAGCGGCGCGCGGCCCGCGCACCGCGCTCACTCCGCGTCAGCCTCGGGGGCGCCGCCGCGCGTGGGCGTCTGCACGCCGTACTCGCGCAGCTTGCTGTACAGCGTCGGGCGCGTGATGCCGAGCGCGCGCGCGGCGCGCACCTTGTTGTAATCGTACAGCGCGAGCGTGCGCAGGATGTGCGCGCGCTCCACCGCGCGCAGCGTCGTGTCGGCGCCGGCGTCGCGGGGCAGGTCGCGCCCGAGGTCGGGCAGCGCGTCGCCCGCGGCCTCGATCTCGGGCGGCAGGTCGGCGGGCCCGATGCGGTCGCCGGCCGCGAGCAGCACGACCCGCTCGAGCACGTTGCGCAGCTCGCGGATGTTGCCGGGCCACGCGTAGCGGCCGAGCGCCAGCAGCGCCTCCGGCTCGAGCTGCAGCGGCGGGCGTCGTCCCGCGCGCTGACACAGCTCGTCGAGCAGCGCGTACGCCAGCCGCGCGATCTCCTCCGCGCCGCGCTCGCGCAGCGGCGGCAGCACGACGGGCAGCACGGCGAGGCGGTAGTACAGGTCCTCGCGGAAGCGCCCCGCGCGCACCGCCTCGCGCAGGTCGACGTGCGTCGCGGCGACGATCCGCACGTCGACCGCGATCTCGCGCGTCCCGCCGAGCCGGCGGAAGCGCCGCGACTCGAGCACGGAGAGCAGCTTGGGCTGCAGCTCGGGGGCGAGGTCGCCGATCTCGTCGAGCAGCAGGGTGCCGCCGTCCGCGAGCTCGAACAGCCCGCGCCGCAGCTGGCGCGCGTCGGCGAGCGCGCCCTTCTCGTGCCCGAACAGCTCCGCGTCGAGCGACGCGGCCGACAGGCCGGCGCAGTTGACCTCCACGAACGCGCCGGCGGCGCGCGGGGACATCGCGTGCAGCCGCTGCGCGAGCCATCCCTTGCCCGTGCCCGTCTCGCCGCCGAGGAGGATCGGCGCGGTGCCGGCGGCGAGGCGCGCGAGCTGCTCGCCGAGGCGGCGCATCGTGGGCGACGCGCCGAGCCCCGCGAGGTCGGGCGCGGCCGCTCCCGTCGGCGAGGCGGCGAGCACGCGGCGGCGGAGCGTCGCCTTCTCGTACGCGCGCTCCACGGCGACCTCGAGGTGCTGGAGGTCGACGGGCTTGGTCAGGAAGTTCTCGGCGCCGAGCCGCATCGCCTCGACCGCGGTGGCGACGTCGCCGTGTCCGGTGAGCACGAGCACGAGCGCCTGCGGATCGCGCGCGCGCAGCACGTCGACGACCTGCAGGCCCGAGAGGCCGGGCATCTCCAGGTCGGTGAGCACGAGGTCGGGCGCGTCCCGATCGTACAGCGCGAGGCCCGATCGCCCGTCGAGCGCCCGCGACACCATCCAACCCAGGCGCTCGAAGAACTGCGTGAGCGCGCCGAGCAGGTGCGGGTCGTCGTCGATGAGCAGGATGGATCTGGCCATGCGGTGGTGCGTCGTGCGGTGGTGCGTCGTGCGGTGGTGCCGCTCGCGGCGATCGCGGGGGCGCCGCCACCCGCCGCACGCGCCCCCGGCCGCGTCGCGCGGGGCCGCCGCCAATGCTGCGAGGACAACCTCGCCACGGACAGGCCACCAGCGGGAGTGTCGCGGTTCTGGACAGCTGCGCGCCTCGCTGGCGGCGGTGTCAGGAAGCTTTACAGCATCGGATCGGCACCAGCGTCCGCCGGCGCGTCGCATCTCGTTGCGGGGCGCGGCGTTGCGACGGACCGGCGCACGCGCTTCAGGCGGTGTGGCGGCGCCCCGACACGAGAGAGTGTGCGGCGCCCACGGGACGCCCGCACCGGTCGCGGCGCGGGCGCGCCGACCCGGCCGCCTCTCTCACACGATCCGCAGCATGTCGCACCCCGCAGTCCCGTCCCACGCCGCGTCCGGGCACGACGCGCCCCGGTCGCACGGCGCCGCCGCCGCGCCCGACCGCGGCGGCAAGTTCCTGACGTTCTACCTCGCCGAGGAGGAGTACGGCGTGGCGATCCTGAAGGTGCAGGAGATCATCGGCCTGCAGCCGATCACGCGCGTGCCGCGCACGCCGCCGTTCATCCGGGGCGTGATCAACCTGCGCGGCAAGGTGATCCCGATCATGGACCTGCGCGAGCGCTTCGGGATGGAGCGCGCCGAGGCGGCGCTGGCCGGCGCGTCCGAGTCGGAGATCGCGGCGGCCGAGGCGGTGCGCTGCATCATCGTCGTCGAGGTGCTCGGCCCCACGGGGCAGGCGGTGCCGGTGGGGATCGTGGTCGACCGGGTGAGCGAGGTCGCGGCGATCGCCGGCAGCGAGATCGAGGACGCGCCGAGCTTCGGCGCCGGGGTGCGCACCGAGTACCTGCTGGGCCTCGGCAAGGCGCAGGGGCGCGTCAAGCTCCTGCTCGACATCGACCGCGTGCTCGCCGCCGAGGAGCTCGCGTCCCTCGCGCCCGCGCTCGACCACGCCGCCTGAACGGCGTCGCACGTCGCGCACGCGCCCCACGCGCGCGCTCCCTCCCCTTCCCTCCGCGCCGCGCCGATCCCCCGGCGACGCGGGTCCCGCCTCTCGGGCGCATCCCCCGCGCCCCGATCCGCGACGCGCCACGCGCCGGCGGATCTCCCCTCTCGACTCACGACCCCTCCCATGAGCTGGTTCCCGAGCCGCGCCCCGCGCTCCGACGCGCCCGCGCGCAAGCAGCTGTCCCGTCGTCTGCTGGTCCCCATCTGCGGCGTCACCGCCGTGGCGCTCACCTCCCTGATCGCCGTCGTCGCGACGCGCACCGCGCGCCTCGCCGAGCAGCAGGCGACGACCGGCGTCGAGCAGATGGCCGAGCGATACGCCGGCCAGGTGGGCCACGAGCTCGGCACCGCGCTGACGACCGCGCGCATCCTCGCCCAGACGCTCGAGGCGTCGAAGGCCGCCGGCGCGCCGAGCCGCGCGCTCGCCGACGCGACCCTCCGGCAGATGCTCACGCGCAATCCGGCGCTGCTCGGCGTGTGGACCGGATGGGAGCCGGGCGCGTTCGACGGGCGCGACGCGGAGTTCGCGTCGAAGCCGGGCCACGACGCGACGGGCCGCTACATCCCGTACTTCAACCGCGGAGGCGGCAGCGTCGCGCACGAGGCGCTGGTCGACTACGACAAGCAGGGCGCGGGCGACTACTACCAGGTGCCGAAGGCGACCGGCCAGGAGGCCGTTGTCGAGCCGTACGTGTACGCGGTCGCGGGGAAGCCGACGCTCATCACGAGCCTCTCGGTGCCGCTGACGATCGACGGCACCGTCGCCGGCGTCGCCGGCGTCGACATCGCGCTCGCCGAGATCCAGAAGACCGTCGGCGCGATCCGCCCGTTCGGCTCCGGCTTCGCGACGCTCGTCTCCGGCGGCGGCAAGCTGATGGCGCACCCCGACAGCACGCTGCTCGGCAAGGACGTTACGGAGGCCTTCCAGAACCCGGAGACGCTCGCCGCGATCCGCGCGGGGCGTCAGCACGTCGGCGTCGCGTTCTCCTCGCAGCTGAACGACGAGGCGATCCGCGTCGTCGTGCCGGTGCAGGTCGCGACGGGCGCGCCCGCCTGGTCGCTGGTGCTCGTGGTGCCGCGCTCCACGGTGCTCGCCGAGGCGCGTGCGCTCCGCACCGTGACCATCGTGCTCGGCGTGCTGACCGTCGTGCTGCTCGCCGGCGTCGTCGCGTATCTCGTGCGCAAGGTCACGCGCCCGCTCGTCGCGCTCGCGGCCACCGCGGAGCGCGTGCGCGGCGAGGCGATCGCGGGCCTCGGGGCCGCCGGCGTGGCGATGGCGCGCGGCGACCTCGCGGCACCCGCGCCGGTGGACATCCCGTTGCTGCCGATCGGCGTCGAGGACGAGGTGGGCGTGCTGACGCGCGAGCTGAACGGCATCATCACGCAGACGCGCGAGACGACGGCCGCCTTCGCCGCCGCCGCGACCGCCGTGCGCGGCGTGACCGACGAGACGCGCGGTCTCACGCAGGCGGCGCGCGCGGGAGACCTCGGGCGTCGCGGCGACGCGGCGCGCTTCGAGGGTGGCTACCGCGAGCTGGTCGAGGGGATCAACGCGACGCTCGACGCGGTGGTGGCGCCGGTGCGCGACGCCTCGGGCGTGCTGGGTCGCCTCGCGACGCGCGACCTGACGGCGCGCATGGAGGGCACGTACGCCGGCGAGTTCGGCGCGCTCAAGGACGCGCTCAACACGGCCGTGGGCAACCTGGACGCGGCGTTCCGCGAGGTGAACGCCGCGGCCGAGCAGGTGGCGGCCGCCGGCGGGCAGATCACCGGCGGCAGCCAGTCGCTGGCGGGCGGCGCGTCGGAGCAGGCGGCGAGCCTCGAGGAGATCGCGGCGAGCCTGCAGGAGCTGTCGGCGATGTCGCGGCAGACGGCGCAGAACGCGAGCGAGGCCAAGGAGCTGTCGGACGCCGCGCGCGCGAGCGCGGGCGAGGGCGCCGCGCGCATGGCCCGCCTGTCCGAGGCGATCGGCGAGATCCGCGCGACGAGCGCGCAGACGGCCGGCATCCTCAAGACGATCGACGAGATCGCGTTCCAGACGAACCTGCTGGCGCTCAACGCGGCCGTGGAAGCGGCGCGCGCCGGCGACGCGGGGCGCGGCTTCGCGGTGGTGGCCGAGGAGGTGCGCGCGCTCGCGCTGCGCAGCGCCGAGGCCTCGCGCCGCACCGCCACGCTCGTCGAGCAGAGCGCCGCGAGCGCCGAGCGCGGCGTCGCGCTGAACGAGGAGGTGCTGCGCAGCCTCACCGACATCAACGGCCAGGTGGACCGCGTGGCGATGGTGGTCGCGGAGATCACCGCCGCCGGCGCGCAGCAGGCCGACGGCGTGGCGCAGATCAACCAGGCGGTCGACCAGGTGAACGGCGTGACGCAGCAGGTGGCGGCCAACGCCGAGGAGTCCGCGAGCGCCGCCGAGGAGCTCGCGGCGCAGGCCACGACGCTGCGCGACCTCGTGGGCGCGTTCGCGATCACCCTGGACGCCGACGCGTCGTCGCGCGCGCGCCGCACGCCGGCACTCTCCGTGGACCGGTCGCCCGCCATCGAGTGGATCGACGCACCCGGCCACGACCGGCCGCGCGCCGGCCGCCGCATCGCGAGCCGCGCGTGAGCACGCCCCGCCTCCTCCCTCCGACCCTCCCCCCGATGACCTCCCTCCGCCTCCCGCGTGCCCTCCGCACGCTCGCCGTGATCGGCGCCGCGCTCGCGGCGCCGGCACCGTCCGCCCATGCCCAGGTCGCCCTCAACGCGGACCTCGTGCTCGCGAACGCGTACGTGTGGCGCGGCCTCACGTTCACGAACCGGCCGGTCCTCCAGCCGGACGCGTATCTCACCGTCGGCGCGGGCGCGGGCGCGTTCGTCGCCGGCGCCGCGCTCAACGTCGAGCCGGTGGCGTACACCGGCGCGCGCGACCTCAGCATCCTCGGCGCCGAGTCGGGCACGCTGGTGACCGCGACGACGCTGTGGGGCGAGTACACGCGCCCGGTCGGCATCGCGAGCGCCACGCTGGGCGTCGCCGGCTACGTCTACCCGCACGCGAACGGCATCGCGGCGGCGTACAACACGATGGAGCTCTACGCCAAGGGGTCGCTCGCCGCGCCGCTCGCGCCGTCGCTCGCGGTCTACTACGACGTCGGCCAGGTGCGCGGCGCGTATCTCGAAGCGGGGCTGCGGCACACGATCACGGCCTCGCGGCGCCTCTCGTTCGCGGTCGCGGGGACGGCGGGCGTGAGCGCGGGGCAGGGCGTGCACCGCGACGGCGAGCAGACCGCGTACTTCGCCGGCAACGGGCTGACGCACGTCGCCCTGTCGGTGTCCGCCGCGTGGGCCGCGGGCCGCGTCACGGTCACGCCCACGGTGCACGCGCTCGTGGATCACGACGTGGCCACCCAGCTCACGTCGCCGGGCGAGCGCCATCACGGGAAGCTGCTCCTCGGCGTGGCGTTCGGCTGGGCCACCCCGCTCGGGCGCTGACGCACCGCCACCTGCGCACCCGCGGACCATGCCGGACGACGCGATGCGTTCCTGCCACGCTCCACTCCCGGACGGCGACGCGAGCGTGCCGCCGTTCGCCGCCATGCTGGATCGCGTGGCCGACGCGGTGTTCGCCCTCGATGGCGACTGGCGCCTCGCGTACGTGAACGCGCGCGCGGCCGGCATGCTGGGCGCGACGCGCGAAGCGCTGGTCGGCCGCCTCGCGTGGGAGGTGCTGCCCGCATCGACGGACGCCGCGTTCGAGCGCGCCTGTCGCCGCGCGGTGGAATCGCGGGTGCCCACCGTCTTCGAGGCGCACTTCGCCACGCTCGGCCTCCGGGTCGAGGGGGACGCGGCGCCGACCGCCGGCGGCGTGGTGGTGTGCTGCCGCGACGTCGGCGAGCGGCGGCGGATGGAGGCCGCGCTGTGCGAGCGCGACACGCTGCTGCGCGAGACGCAAGAGATCGCGGGCGTCGGCAGCTGGAGCTACGACCTCCGCACGGGGGTGACCGCGTGGTCCGACGAGCTCTATCGGCTGCAGGGGTTGTCGCCGCACGTCCTTCCGCCGTCCTACGAGCTGTTCATCGGCGCGGTCCATGCCGACGATCGGGCACGCGTCGCGGGCGACATCGAGACGGCGATGCGGACCGGCCGCGGCTACGCGCACGACTACCGCGTCGTGCGCCCCGACGGCGAGATCCGCACGCATCACTGCCGCGGCCGCACGGTGCTCGGCGACGACGGCGCCGTCGTGCGCGTGCTCGGGACCTGCCAGGACATCACCGAGCGCACCCGCACCGAGAGCGCGCTCCGCGAGAGCGAGGAGCGCCTGCGGCTCGCGCTGAGCGCCGCCCGCATGGTCGCGTGGGAGCTGGACCTGCGCAGCGGACGGCTGTGCACCATCGCCGCGCCCGACGACCCCACGCTGGCCATCGCGGGTCCCGGGGGCGCGGGGACGTACGAGTCGTTCCTCGGCTTCCTGCACCCCGACGATCGTGCGGCGGTGGAGGCGGCCGCCGCGCGCGCGTTCGCGGAGCAGGCCGACGCGCAGGTGGAGTTCCGCGTCGTGCTGCCGAACGGCGAGGTCCGCTGGCGCCACGTCATCGGGCGCGTCCTGCGCACCGGCGGCGACGGACCGGAGCGCATGATGGGCGTCGGGCTGGACGTGACCGACCGCAAGGCGCTGGAGCAGGAGCTCACGTGGCAGGCGCACCACGACGCGCTCACCGGGCTCGCGAACCGGGCGCGGTTCCACGAGCGCATCGCGGGCGCGCTGGCGCGGGCGCGCGATCGCGACGGGACGCCAGCGCGTGCCGACGCCGGCGGATCCGCGCCCGCGCTCCTGCTGATCGACCTCGACGACTTCAAGACGGTGAACGACTCGCTCGGCCACGGCGCGGGCGACCGGCTGCTGCGCATCGTGGCCGAGCGCCTGCTCGACGCGACGCGGGGCACCGACACCGTGGCGCGGCTCGGCGGCGACGAGTTCGGCGTGCTGCTCGGCGCGGTGCGCGAGCTGAGCGAGGCGGCGCTGGTCGCGGACCGCGTGGTGGCGGCGCTCACCGCGCCGTACGTCCTGGACGGGCGCGAGGTGCGCGTCGGCGCGAGCGTCGGCATCGCGGTGGCGCAGCGCGGCGACGATCCCGACGTGCTGCTGCGCAACGCGGACCTCGCGCTCTACCGCGCCAAGGCGCTGGGCAAGAGCCGGCACGAGACGTTCGCCCCCGCGATGTACGCCGCGGCGGTGGAGCGGCTCGAGCTGGAGGCGGAGCTGCAGCGCGCGATCGCGCGCCGGGAGCTCGTGCTGCACTACCAGCCGATCATCGAGCTCGCCACGGGCGCGGTGGCCGGCGTCGAGGCGCTCGTGCGCTGGATCCATCCCGAGCGCGGCGTCGTTCCGCCGGCCGCGTTCATCCCGATCGCCGAGGCGACCGGGCTGATCGTGCCGCTCGGTCGGCTGGTGCTCGACGCGGCCTGCCGCGCGGCCGCGGAGTGGAGGGCGCTCGGCGCGCACGCGACGACCGTGGCGGTGAACGTGTCGGGGCGCCAGCTGCAGCACGCGACGTTCGTCGAGGACGTCGCGGCGGTCCTGCACGCGTCCGGGCTCGCGCCGCAGCGCCTGGTGCTCGAGGTGACCGAGAGCGTGCTGCTGGCGGACCTGGAGACGGCGCTCGGGCGGCTCGAGGCGCTGCGCGCGCTCGGCGTGCAGCTCGCGCTCGACGACTTCGGCACGGGCTACTCGTCGCTCGCCTACCTGCAGCGCCTGCCCGTCGACGTCCTCAAGATCGACCGGACGTTCACGGCGGATCTCACCGCGGGCGGCCGGCGATCGGCGGTCGCGCGCGCGGTCGGCATGTTCGCCGGCGCGCTCGGGCTGCGCACGGTGGCGGAGGGGATCGAGACGCCGGAGCAGCACGCGGAGCTGGCGGCGCTCGGCTGCGGCTTCGGCCAGGGCTACCTGTACGCGCCGCCGCTCGCGCCCGCGGCGCTCGAGGAGTTCCTGCGGGCGCGGCGACCGGCGGCCGTCCTCGCGTCGCACGCGGGCGCGACGCACGCGGGCGCGACGCCCGGCGTGATCGCGACCCGTGCGGGCGGACGCCACGCCGCGCGCACCGTGCTCGTGGTCGACGACGAGGCGGCCGTGCGACAGGCCGTGCGCACCCTCCTCGCCCGCGCGGGCTACGAGGTGCTGGAGGCGCGCGACGGCGCGGACGCGCTCCGCTGCCTGGCGACGCACGCGGCGGGCATCGACGTGGTGCTCACCGACGTCGAGATGCCGGAGCTCACGGGACCGGCGCTGGCCGGGGCGCTCGCGAGCTGCGCGCCGGAGGTTCGCGTGCTGTTCATGTCGGGCGGCGACCCCGATCGGCTGCGCCGCTACGGTGCGCGCGTGCCGGCCGGGTCGCTCCTCTGCAAGCCGTTCACGCCCCAGCAGCTGCTCGACGCGGTCTCGACGTGCCTCGCGGACGATCGCGTCGACGGATGTCCCATCGTGCGCCGCGCCGGCTAGCGGGGAGAGCGACCGCGTGCCGGCGGGCGGAGGCCCGGTGCGGAAACCCGGGTGCGGAAACGTCCGTACGGACCGCGCCTCCCGGGTCGACCCCTCGCTCGACGTCTCCCCCCTCCCGCAGCACGATGGACCTCGCCATCCGCGGCGTCTCCAAGACGTACGCCAACGGCGTCCGCGCCCTCCAGGACGTCACGCTCGACATCCCGCGTGGGATGTACGGCCTCCTCGGGCCCAACGGCGCCGGCAAGTCGTCGCTGATGCGCACGATCGCCACGCTCCAGGAGCCCGACACCGGCTCCATCATGCTGGGCGACATCGACGTCCTGCGCGAGAAGGATCGCGTGCGTCGCACCCTCGGCTACCTCCCGCAGGAGTTCGGCGTCTACCCGTCCGTGAGCGCCGAGCGGCTGCTCGATCACTTCGCCGTGCTGGAGGGGTTCACCGAGCGCGCCGCGCGGCGGCGCGTCGTCGAGGCGCTGCTGCGGCAGACGAACCTGTGGGACGTGCGCAAGGAGCGGCTCGGCGGCTACTCGGGCGGGATGCGCCAGCGCTTCGGCATCGCCGTCGCGCTCCTCGGGAACCCGTCGCTGATCATCGTCGACGAGCCGACCGCGGGGCTCGATCCGGCCGAGCGGGTGCGCTTCCTGAACCTGCTCAGCGAGATCGGCGAGAACAGCGTCGTCATCCTCTCCACGCACATCGTGGAGGACGTCGCGGAGCTGTGCCAGCGCATGGCGATCATCGCCCGCGGGCAGATCCTCCTCGAGGCGGAGCCGCTCGCCGCGATCGCCGCGCTGCGCGGGCGCGTGTGGCGGCGCGTGGTGGCGAAGCAGGAGCTCCCCGAGGTCGAACGGCGGTACCGCCTGATCTGCACCAAGCTGCAGGCCGGCCGCACCGTGGTGCACGTCCACGCCGAGTCGGCGCCGGGGCCGGAGTTCGAGCCGGTCGAGCCGGACCTGGAGGACGTCTACTTCAGCGTCATGGCCGGGCACCACGGCGCGCACGCCGCGCCGGAGCGGCAGGAGCCGCAGGCCCGCGTGCTCGCGGGGGCGTCGTGACGGCCGCGGCGCCCGCCCGCGGCGCCGGCGCCGGCGTGCTCGGCGAGGTGTTCCGCTTCGAGGTCGAGTACCGGGTGCGGCAGCCGTCCACGTGGGTCTACGCGCTGGTGCTCGTCGGGATGCCGTTCCTGCTGATGCACGTGATCAACGGGAGCAGCCGGTTCCTGAACGCCCCCGTGATGGTGATGCAGGCGTCGACCATCCTCGGCGCCCTCGGCATGCTCGTCACCGCCGGCGTCTTCGGCGACGCCGCCTCGCGCGACGTGCAGGCGCGCATGCACGCGCTCTTCTACACGTCGCCGCTGCGCCCCGCCCACTACCTCGTCGGGCGCTTCCTCGGCGCGTTGCTGGTCAACGCGGTGCTCGTGATGGGCATCCCGCTCGGGCTGCTGCTGGCGTCGGTGATGCCGTACATGGAGGCGGGGAAGTTCGGGCCCGTGCACCTCGCCGCGTACGTGCAGACGTACGCGCTGATGCTGCTGCCGAACGTCGTCGTCATCGGCGCCTTCATGTTCGCCGCCGCCGCGCTCACGCGGCAGGCGCTCGCGACCTACCTCGGCGGCGTCGCGCTGTTCGTGCTCGGCACCGTCACCAAGGACGTCGCCGCCACGCTCGGCGGCGGCACGCTGCAGACGCTGCTCGACCCGTTCGGCGGCGGCGCGATCACGCAGGTGACGCAGTACTGGACGCCCGCCGAGCAGAACGCGCGGCTGATCGGCTGGCCGGCGGTGATGCTCGCGAACCGCGCGCTCTGGATCGGCGTCGCGGCGCTGGCGTTCGCGCTGCTCGTCGCGCGCTTCCGCTTCGCGTTCCCCGGCGGCGTCGCGCGCCGTCCCTCGTGGCGCCGGCGCGCGGCCGTGGACACCGCGCCCGACCGGCTGGCGCCCGTCGCGGGGCTGCGGTCGCTCGCGGAGCCGCGGTCGTTCGGCGTCGCGAGCCGCGCGCGGCAGACGATCGCCGTCGCGGCACGCGCGTGGCGCGAGGTCGCGGCGACGAAGACGTTCCTGCTGATCCTCGCCGGCGCCATGCTCTTCGTCTTCGCCACGGGGTGGGACGTCGGCGGCGGGATGTTCGGCGACTCCACCTGGCCCGTCACGCACCTCATCGCCGGCACGGTGCTCGGCAGCTACCTGCCGCCGGTGATGGCGCTGCTCATCGCCGTCCTCGCCGGCGACCTGGTGTGGCGCGAGCGCGAGGTCGGCCTCGGCGACGTCGCCGCCATCGCGCCCATCCCCGACGGCGTCGCGCTGCTCGGGCGCTTCCTCGCGCTCGTCGCGATGCTCGTCGCGCTGCAGGCGGCGTTCATGGCGGCGGGCATGATCCTGCAGGCGATGCAGGGGTGGACGCGCTTCGAGCCCCTCGTCTACCTGAAGCTCCTCTTCGGGATCAAGCTGGTCGACTACGTGCTGCTCGCGGCGCTCGCGATGACCGTGCACGTCGTCGTGAACCACAAGTACGTCGGCCACCTCATCGTCGTGGTGTACTTCGCCTCGACGCTGGCGGCGGGGCTCCTGGGGATCACGAACAGCATGCTGGTGTTCGGCTCGGATCCGGGATGGAGCTGGTCCGACCTCAACGGCCTCGCGCCGTTCCTCGCGGGGCTCGTCTGGTTCAAGCTGTACTGGGCCGCGTGGGCCCTGCTGCTCGCGGTGGTCGCGAGCCTGTTCTGGGTGCGCGGGCGCGAGCTCGGCGCGCGCCGCCGCCTCGCGCTCGCGCGGCAGCGGCTGCGCGGCGGGCCGCTCGGCGCCGGCGCGGCGGCGATCGCGCTGATCGTCGGGCTCGGGGGCTTCCTGCTCTACAACACGCGCGTCCTCAACGCCTATCAGACGCCCGACGACGCCGCGGCCGAGAAGGCCGAGTACGAGCGGCGCTACAAGCGGTTCGAGGGCGCGCCGATGCCGGACGTGTACGCGCTGCGCCTGCAGGTCGAGCTCTACCCGTCGGAGGGCGCGGCGGAGGTCGCGGGCACGTACCGCCTGGTGAATCGCGAGGACCGGGCGATCGACTCGCTGCACGTGCTGCCCGCCGCGGAGATCGAGACGCGCGACGTGCGCTTCGACCGCGGCGCGCGGCTCGTGGTGGACGACTCCGCGCGGCGCTACCGCGTCTACGCGCTCGAGCGCCCGCTCGCGCCCGGCGACTCCATCGCGATGCACTTCCGGCTCGTGCACCGGCCGCGCGGCTTCCGCAACGCCGGCGCGCCGACCGACGTCACCGCCAACGGCACCTACATCCACGCCACCTGGATGCCGGTGCTCGGCTACGCGCCGGGCCGGGAGCTGTGGGACGAGACGGCGCGGCGCGAGCACGGGCTCCCGCCTCGCGTGGCCGCGCCGAGCGCGGGAGACGTGGCGACGCAGGCGGGTGGGAGGCCGGAGCAGCTGGCGACGAGCGAGACGATCGTCGGCACCGACGCGCACCACACGGCCGTCGCGGTCGGGACGCTCGTCCGCGAGTGGACGGCGAACGGGCGGCGCTACTTCCACTACCGGACGGCGGCGCCCACGCGCCTCGGCGCCGCGGTGCTGTCGGCCGCGTACGCCGTCCGGCGCGACACGGCGCAGGGGGTGCGGCTCGCCGTGTACCATCACCCCGGGCACGACGTGAACGTGGACCGCATGCTCCGCAGCATGCGCGCGTCGCTCGCGTACTTCGGCGCGCAGTTCGGGCCGTATCCGTCCGACGAGCTGCGCGTGGTCGAGTTCCCGCTGTACGCGGCGGGCGCCCGGGCGCACCCGCACACGATCGCGTTCTCCGAGGGGAGCGCGTTCCTCACGCGCAACGACTCCGGCGCCGTCGACCGCACGTTCTTCGTGGTCGCGCACGAGACCGCGCACCAGTGGTGGGGCGGGCAGGTGATCCCGGCGTCGGCGCCGGGCGCCGGCATGGTCTCCGAGACGCTCGCGCAGTACAGCGCGACCATGGTGCTGGAGACGACCTACGGCCAGGCGATGGCGCGCGACTTCGTCGACTTCAACATGAAGGGATACCTCTCCGGCCGCGGCGTCTACACGAACCGCGAGGTGCCGCTGCTGGACGTCGTGAGCCAGAGCTACGTCTACTACTACAAGGGCGCCGTCGCGATGTACACGCTGCGCGAGCGGCTGGGCGCCGACGCGGTGAACGGGGCGCTGCGCCGCTTCCGCGAGAAGCACGGCGGTCCCGGCGCGCCGGCGCCGACGTCGCGCGCGCTGTACGCCGAGCTGCAGGCGGTCACGCCGGACTCGCTGCGGCCGCTGCTCGCGGACCTGTTCGAGCACATCACGCTGTGGGACGTGCGCGCCGACTCCGCGCACGCGGAGCCGGACGGCGCGGGCGCCTGGCGCGTGACGCTGCACGTGGACGCCTCGAAGGCGCGCGCCGACAGCATCGGGCGGCAGACGCCGATCGCGATGGACGACCTGGTGGAGATCGGCGTGTTCGCGGACGGGACGGGCGGAGACGGCGGGACGGGCGAGCCGCTCTACCTGAAGCCGCACCGCATCCGCGGCGGCCGGCAGACGATCACCGTCACCGTGCCGCGCCGCCCCGCGCGCGCGGGGATCGACCCCCGCCGCACGCTCATCGAGCGCGAGCGCGAGGACAACGTCGCGGCGGTCGCCGACCGCGCGGCGCGGCGCGGCGGCGCGTAGGCGCCGCCGGCGGACCGCGCGAGGGCGCGCGGTCCGCCGGCGCTGGTCGGTCGTCGGGGCGTCGTCGCCTCCTCGGCCGGCCATGAGCGGCCGCCCTTGCGCCGTAATGATGACGATGTATGCATTGTCCATGACTCATCACGGCCTCGGCGAGTTCGAGCAGCTGGTGCTCCTCGCCATCGTGCACCTGCGGGGGGAGGCGTACGGCACGCCCATCGTCGAGGAGATCGAGCGGCGCACCGGCCGGAGCGTCGCTCGCGCCGCCGTCTACGTCACCCTGCGCCGGCTGGAGGAGAAGGGGTTCGTCACCTCCCGGATCGGCGATCCCACGCCCGAGCGGGGCGGCAAGGCGCGGCGCTACGTGCGGATCGAGGCCGAGGGCGCGCGCGCGCTGCGCGAGGCCCGCCACGTCGCCGAGCGCATGTGGCAGGGACTCGACCCCGCGTCGCTGAGGACGCGATGAGCGCCGTCCCCGCGCCCCCGCGCGTGCCGCGCGCCCTGCTGCGCCGCGCAGTGCCGCTCGAGGTGCGCGACGCCGTCGACGGCGACCTGCACGAGCTCTACGTCGCGCGCCACGCCGCCGCGGGCCCCCGCGCCGCCTCCCGCTGGTACTGGGTCGAGACCATGTCGTTCACGCTGCGCTTCCTGCTCGACCGCGTCTGGCGCATCCTCCGCAGCCTCGCCACCGGCGGCGCCACCCCGTCGGGGCTGGACCTCAAGCTCGGCGCGCGGCTGCTCGCCAAGTCGCCCGGCCTCGCCCTCGTCGGCGGGCTGGGCATGGCCGTCGCCATCGCCCTCGGCGCCGGCGCGTACGCCACGGTCAACACGTACTTCTATCCCGAGCTGCCGCTCGCCGAGGGCGACCGCGTGGTCGCGATCGGCAAGTTCGACAAGCAGCGCGAGTACGAGGACGAGCGGCTGCTGCACGACTTCCTGGTCTGGCGCCGCGAGCTGCGCACGATCGTCGACGTCGGCGCCTTCCGCACGATCCAGCGCAACATCGCCACGGCCACGGGGCCGGGCGAGCCGATCACGCTGGCCGAGATGACCGCCTCGGGCTTCCGCCTGGCGCGCGTCCCCGCGCTGCGCGGCCGCACGCTGGTCGAGGACGACGAGCGGCCGGGCGCGCCCCCGGTGATGGTCCTCGGCTTCGACGTCTGGCAGTCGCGCTTCGACGGCGACCCCGCGGTCGTCGGGCGCGAGCTCCGCATCGGCCGCGACGTCCACACCGTCGTCGGCATCATGCCGCCGGGGTTCGCCTTCCCGGTGAACCACCAGTACTGGATCCCGCTCCGCGTCGCGTCCGGCGCCGCCGTCGCGCCGGGGATGGGACCGGAGCTCGACGTCTTCGGCCGCCTCGCCCCGGGCGTGACCCGCGAGGCGGCGCAGGCGGAGCTGGGCGCGCTCGGCCGGCGGCTCGCCGCCGAGGGGCCGGCGGAGCGCGCGCGGCTGGAGCCGCGCATCGTCCCCTACGTCGACGTCGTCGTCAACGGCGAGGCCGACGGCACGAGCGCGGGCATGGCGCTGGTGCGCTTCCTCCTCGCGCTCCTCCTCGTCGTCGTCGCCCTCAACGTGGCGGTGCTCGTGTACGCGCGCACCGTCATGCGCACCGGCGAGATCGCCGTGCGCACCGCCCTCGGCGCGCGGCGCGCGCGCATCGTCGCGCAGCTCTTCGCCGAGGCGCTCGTCCTCTCGGCGCTGTCGGCGGCGGCCGGGCTGGGGATCGTCGCCGTCGGGCTGAACATGCTCGACGAGTTCCTCGACCAGGTGTCCGGCGGGCGGGCGCCGTTCTGGATCGACCCGGGGCTGTCGACGGGCACGGTGCTGTACGCGCTCGCGCTCGCGGTGCTCAGCGCGGTGATCGTCGGCGCCCTCCCCGCGCTCCGGGCGACCGGCTCCCAGCTGCGCGCCGCGATGGGGAGCCTGGGGAGCGGCGCGAAGGCGCGGCTCGGGGCCACGTGGACGGTGCTCATCGTCGCGCAGGTCGCGATCGCGGTGGCGGTCCTCCCGGCGGCGGTCCGGCAGGGCGGCCAGATGGTCCAGGCGGCGTTCCGCGACCCTGGGTTCGCGCCGGGCGAGTACGCGTCGACGCGGTTCGTCGTCGCGCGGGAGGCGGACGCGAGCACCGACGCGCGCTCGGACAGCGCGGCCGCCGACAGCGCGCGCGCGATCGTGACCACGCTGCTCGCGCGGCTCGAGGTCGAGCCGGGCGTCGTCGGCGCGACGGTCACCAGCAGCCAGCCGTGGAGCGGCGGCAGCGGCGCGGTGGAGGCGGACGGCGTGGACGCACCGCCGGTGCTCGTCCGCGTCCTCGACGTGGACACGAGCTTCTTCGGCCTGTTCGACGTCCCGGTGATCGCGGGGCGGAGCTTCGCGGCGGCCGACGCCGCGCTCGAGCCGCGGGAGCGGCCGGTGATCGTCAACCGCAGCTTCGTCGTTGACGTGCTCGGCGGCCGCGACCCGGTCGGGCGCCGCGTGCGCTACCGCAGCCACGACGACGCGGTGAATCCGTGGCACGTCGTGGTCGGCGTCGTCGCGGACTTCCCCGTCGGCCTGCAGGAGCCGGGCGAGACGAGCCGCGCACGGATGTACCACCCGGCCCGGCCGGGGGAGTTCGGGGGCGGCGGAATGCTCACGGTCCGGCTGCGCGCGCAGACCCCCGAGGCGTTCGCGCCGATGCTGCGGCGCATCGCCACGAGCGTCGACCCGATGCTGCAGCTGTCGCCTCCGCAGTCGCTCGACGCGCTCTACCGCGAGTACGCGCAGGTCGGCACGCGCGTGGCGGTCGTCATCGCGCTCGTCACCGGCAGCGTGCTCCTCCTCTCGGCGGCCGGGATCCACGCGCTCATGTCGTTCACCGTGAACCAGCGGCAGCGCGAGATCGGCATCCGCGCGGCGCTCGGCGCGCCTTCGCACCGCATCCTCGCGGGCGTGCTCGCCCGCGCCGCGCGGCAGCTCGCGCTCGGCGTCGGCGTCGGCCTCGCCGCGGCGGTGGCGCTCGACGTGGCGAGCGGCGGCGTGCTGCTGGCCGGGAGCGGCGCGCTGCTCGTTCCCGCGACCGCCGCGTTCATGCTCGTCGTCGGCCTGCTCGCCGCCATCGGCCCGGCGCGCCGCGGGCTGCGCGTCCAGCCGACCGAGGCGCTGCGCACCGAGTAGCCGCCGTCGTTCGTCGCGACGGGAGTCGGGGGCACGCGCGGCGCGCGGGCGGCATGGCGGGCCGCGTTCGGCGTCGGTAGTGTTCCGGGCGAGTTCCGACTCCCTCCCCGAGCCGAATGCCCCTACGGCGCACCACGGCACCCCCGCCGGCTCCCGCCACCGTCTCGCTCGCGGTCTACGACGAGGTCCGCGCCCTGATCGTGCGCGGTCGGCTCCTGCCGGGGACGCGCGTCACCGAGGCCGACGTCGCGAAGGAGCTGCGGGTCAGCCGCACGCCCGCCCGCGAAGCGCTGCGACGCCTCCAGCAGGAGCGGCTGCTCGTGCCGACGGGGGCGAGCGACGGCGCGAAGATGCGGCTCGCGGTGGCTCCGATGACCGCGGGCGAGGCCCGCGAGCTGTACACCGCGGCGGGCGCGCTCGAGGGCGTCGTCGCCCGCAACGTGACCGAGTGCGACGCGGAGGAGCGACTCGCGCTGGCGGCGGAGTTGGCGGCGGCGCAGGCGGCGTTCCGGCGCGAGGCGACGAGGCGCACGCCCGACTGGGACCGGCTGTTCGAGCGGCACCACGCGTTCCACGCGCTGCTGCGGGCCAGGCTCGCCGGACCGCGTCTGCGCCTGCTGCTCGACGAGCTGCGCCCGCACCTCGACCGGTACGAGTACTTCTACGGCCGGCTCCACGGCTCGGGCTTCGAGGCGACGTTCGAGGAGCACGACGCGATCGTCGCGGCGATCGACGCCGGACGCGCAGACGCCGCGGAGCGCGCGGTGCGGGCCAACTGGTTCAACGGCGCCGACCGGCTGGCGAAGGTCGTGCAGCGCGCGGGCGAGGCCGGGTTCCTCCGCGGCATCGCATCGGCGCCGCACCTCGCACCCGCCGCGCCGCGCAGCGCGCGCCACGCCGACTGAGCGGCGCGCGCGGGGCACCGCGCCGTCACCGCATCAGAAGATCCGGGCGGGACGCTCCGTCCGGCCCGGGGCATCCTCACGCGGCGCGCCACCCACCGCCCAGGACGCGAACAGCGACAGCAGCGGCCGGGCCGTGCGCCGGCGGCTCTCCTGCGTGAAGCTCGCGTCGGCGATCCGGAAGCCCAGGCGATCGCTGCGCAGGGGGTCGTTCAGGCGCAGCGTCACGCGCCCCCGCTCGCCGGCGAGCCGCTGCGTCAGCGCCAGCTCGCTGGTGAACGCCGGCAGGATCTCGCCCTGCTCGATGGCCTGTGCGCTCCGCCGGTAGGCGTAGAGCTGCGCGGTCGTGTGCTGCGCGACCCGGACGTCGACGGTGAGCCGCGCCGTGGCGTACACGCCGCGACTGCCGTACGCGTCGGCCGTCGTCTTCATGTGGGCGACGCTGCCCGCCAGCGTCACGACGGTGCCGCCGGTCGGCCGCGCGCGCACGCTGCCGTCGGCGCCGATCGCTCGCGCCCGCGTCAGGTTCTCCAGCGTGGTCGTCGCGCCGCCGCGCGCCGTCGCGGCCTTGAGCTGGCGGATCGGGTCGCGCGTCCAGCGGAGGAACGGCGTCAGCTGCAACGTCGCGCGCGGACGGTGCCGCTCCATGCCGAACTCCACCTGGTCCGAGACCTCCGGCCGCAGCGACGGGTTGCCGATGATCTCGTTCATGTCGTCCCCGCCCATGGAGAACGGGTTCAGCATCTCCGGGCCCGGTCGGTTGATGCGGCGGCCGTACGCGAGTCGATACACGAGCGCGCGACGCGCGTCGGTCCACTCGCCGCCGATGCTGGGGAAGACGCGCACGGCCGTCCGTACGCTGGCCGTGTCGCGCTCGATGCGGATCCGGTCCGCCTCCACGCGCAGCCCCGCCTCCGCGCGCACGCCACCCACCGAGCGGTGCGCGGTGAGGTAGCCGGCGTGCACGTCCAGCGCGTAGCGGTAGGCCTGCGACACGGTCGCGTCGAAGTGGGTCGCGTCGTGCGCGGCGGTGATGGTGCGGCGCTGCGATTCGTGTCCGACGTCCAGGCCGATGCTCCGGAAGCGCAGGTCGACGTCGTTCCGCAGGACGCGCTCGCGCTGGCGCGAGGCCATGACGGTGCTCAGGTAGCGGTAGCCGCCGTCGACGTCGTGGTAGGCGCCGCGGAGGTCCTCGTCCACGAAGCTGGCGCGCGCTTCGGAGGTGAGTCGCACCGCTCCCCGGTCGACGCTCGCGACCGCGCTCAGCTCACCCGACGGGATCACGTGCTCCAGCAGGCTGCCGGTCGCGCTCGCGCCCGTGTCGCCCGCCGCGTTCGTGTAGCGGAACGCGGAGCTGTTGCGGTACGCGCCCTCCATCCACGAGTACGCGCCGCGCAGCGCCGCGGAGGTGTTCGGCGTCGGCGTGACGGCCAGGCCGGCCAGGGCCGCATGCAGGCGGTGCCGCTCGCGTGCGCGGCTGTCCTGATCCGTGCGGAGCGGGAGGTCCCCCGGCACGACGCTCCGACGCTCCGTCTTCGAGTCCATGCGGGGCCGCATGCCGGACAGGGAGTACGTCGCGTCCCAGTTCACGGCGTCGCCCAGGTCGCCGGTGGCGGCGGCCGAGCCCATGTAGTGGTCGTCCGACGCCATGGAGCCCGCCAGGGAGCGCATGCCGGTGCGCCGCACCGCGTCGGAGCGGACGACGAGGTTCAGCACTCCGGCGGCGCCGTCCGCGCCCTGCCGCGCGGACGCGGTGGTGCCCGCCTCGACGCGCTCCAGCGCCGCTGCCGGCATCTGGCGGAGGAACGCGACGAGGGCGTCACCGGTGAGGGCGATGCGACGCCCGTTCATCAGCACGAGGACCCCGGTGCTGCCGCGCATGCCGAGGCGCCCGTCCGCGTCGAGCTCCACGCCCGGCACGGTGCGAAGGAGGTCCGCGATGCTGCCGCCAGCGGCCGCGGACCGCCGCGCGTCCACGACGGTGGCGCCGCTGCGCAGCTCCACCGCGACGCGCTCCGCGCTCGTCGTCAGCGCGTCCAGCTCCACCGGGCGGAGCGCGAGGCGCACGGTGCCGACGTTGACGGGGGCCGTGCCCAGCGTCACCGGCTGGCGGTGCGGCGCATGCCCGGGATGGCTGATCTCCAGCGTGTACGTGCCGCCGCCGGTGCGGACGACGAATCGGCCGGCGGCATCCGCGACCGACGTCGCCATCAGGTGGCGCCCCGGGCCGGCGCCGTGGAAGAGCTGGACGGTGGCGCCGTGCAGCGGCGTGCCGTCCGCGCGGTGGGCCGTTCCCGTCAGCACCGCCGGCGCGCCGGCGGCCGGCACGCCGGCGGCCGGCACGCCGTGCTCCGCGTGCTGCGCCGCCGCCGGTGTGAGGATGGCCCCCAGGGCGCTGCACACGGCGGTGATCGCCGCCGCTCGTGCATGCCTCCGCATCATCGGCCCGCCTCCCGTCGAGTTCCTCGCTGCTTCGCGGACGCCTCCGCCACCGGCGATCACGGGTGGCGCGTCAGGACGTCGCGACCGATCGTCTCGCGACGACGATCATGCCGATCCTCGCGTCAGCACGCCGGCACGACGAGGGTGCCCCCCGCCATCCGCTGCCATCCGAGCGCCGTCTGCTGCGTCGGCAGCCAGCTCGCGCCCGAACGCGTGGAACCATAGCAGGCGTAGGTCGAGACCGCGCCCGTCGACCGGTCGCCGAGCCAGCCGGCCGTCTCCGTCATCGCACGGAGCGGCGCACCCGCCGTCGCGGGAAGACGCGCCGTGAGGACGGCGTCGATCCAGTCGAACATGAGGGGGAGGTCGACGATCGGACCGTGCCCGAAGGCGTCGGTCGAGAGCGACCAGGGCGCGCCGGCGGCCCGTCCGGCTTCGAAGACGGGCGTGATGTTCGCGGTCCGATGCGGCTCGTCCAGTCTGCCGATCAGGAAGAATCCCGGAACGGTGGCCGCCGCCCCCGCCGGACCGGGGTTGTGACAGCCGCCCTTCATGGTGACGAACCCGGCCACCCGGGCGGCGTGCGCCCGCGTGAACCCGTACGCGGTGCATCCCCCCTGCGAGTGCCCGACGAAGAGAATCGGGATGCTCGCGAGCTCCGGATGGAGGCTCTGCGTGCCGAACTCGGAGAGCGCCTGCAGCAGCTTCTCGTAGTCCGCCGGCTGGTCGAGCAGGGTGGTCGTTCCGACGAGCGCCACGTTCCCGCCCGCGAGGTCGAGCGCGCGCCGCTTCACCTCCGTCAGCTCGGTGGGCGAGCACCAGATGGGGCACGGCCCCGTGCCCGACGCGCCGGTCACGACGCGGCGCGAGTCCAGCGGATTGCCGGTGGCCGGGTCCCTCAGGCCGGGCAGGAAGACGATGGCGGCTCGGTACTCGGTCTTCCCGAGGGGCAGGTACGCGACGGTGTTCTGATGCGTGAAGAGCGTCTGCGGTGACAGCACGACGTCGTGGGCGTTGGTGCCCTCGGTCAGGCTGACGCTCACCGACCGCGCATCGTAGCGCGGGGCGCTCGTGATGATGGTCGCGCCGCCGACCGGCAGGTTCCGAAGCTCGAAGCGTCCGTCGGCGCCGGTCGTGGCGGTCGCGTTGCCGATCTTCACCGACGCGCCCGCGATGGCGGCGCCGGAGGCGGCCTTCACGACGCCGGAGACGATCGCCGTGGCGGTCGCCGTCTCGGTGGGGCCGCCGGAGTCGCTCGCCGTGCACGCGGCGGAGAGCGTCGATGCCATGAGAACGATCGCGAGCGTGGGGATCGATGTCGAGAACCGCATGAGTCTCCCGGACGGGGATGTGGTCACCAGCGATCTGTCGACCGCGTCTGCGTGGGTCCTGCCTCTGTCCGTGATCCTGCCGGCGCGCGGTCCGGCGCACGTCGGACGCCTCCGCGTCGTCGAAGGGGAAGCACGCCGTCGCGCCGATCGCCCGCCCTCACCGAACCTGCGGAGCGCCGGTCGGTGCGTCGAGGCCGATCCGCTCGTGCAGCCATCGGTGCCCGTCGACGCGCGCCTGCTGGGGGAGGGTGTGTCCGGACTGATACCAGCGCACCTCCTTGGGCTGCGGCGCGGCCGCGTGCAACTCCTCCGCCTCGTAGACGGGGACGTATTCGTCGAACCGCCCGTTCTGCAGCAGCAGGGGGACGTTCGCGTTCCCCACGAAGCGAAGCGGCTCGATGGGGGCCATCGCGCGGATCCAGGCGACGCGCCTGGCGCACGGAAGACCGGCGATGAGCGTGGAGCCCACCGGACCCGTGGCGTGCGAGACCTGACCGCCGTGTCCGACGACGAGCACCGCCGTCGTGAGGCGCCGCTCGATGCCGACGAACAGCGCACCCGTCGCGCCGCCCCAGCTGAAGCCGACGTAGGCGATCCGATCGTCATCGACGTCGGGACGTGCGCGCAGGACGTCCACGGCGCGCTGCAGGTCCTTGACGACCTGGATCTGCTCGGTCCGATCCTGCTCGGTGAACGTCAGATGGGGCGGTGCGGCGCGGTGATTCCATGGCGCGTCGAGCGCGATCACCACGGCACCGTGCTGCGCGTAGTACAGCGCGGTGCCCGCCATGTTGGCCGAACTGCCGGGGAGGCCGTGCATGAGCACCATGCCGGGACGCAGCCCCGAGCGGGTGACGGGGTCCCACATCCTTCCGGTCGCCACGCCGCCGCCCGGGCTGCGGAAGGAGATGAGGCTGACCTCCACGCCACCGGCCGTGGATTCGACCGTCTTCTGCAGGTTCAGTGGCGCCCCGACGTCGTAGGCGAACAGGGCCCGGTCCGCGCTGGTGGCCGCCCCGCCGAAGTCGGGACGTGCACCCGAACACGAATCGGCGTACACGCGCACCCGCACGGAGTCGCGCACGTCGGGGCGGTCCGGGAGCGTGGCGACGACGTGCGTCGAGCCGACCGCCACGGCCCGAATCGCACCGTCGGCATTCACGGTCGCCACGTTCGGATCGCGGGAGACGTACCGCAGGGCGACGTGCCGGATCGCCCCGTCGACATCGCGCACCGTGGCGACGAGCGGAGACGACTCGAAGACGTTCACGACCACGCTGTCCGGTGACAGCGTGACCCGCAGCTCGCTGCTCTGCCCGACCGGGTTGCCGTCGCACGCGAGGCCTGCGGCCGCCGCCGACGTCGCGACGACGCATGCCTTCACCGATCGCATGCATGCGTGCCGGAGAGGCCGTGCCGACGCCGCACGCCCGGACCCATCCGCGGCGCGCGTCACGGGAACGCCGAGAAGAGGTCGTGCGTCGGGAACGATGTCGCCTGCGCGAGCGCACTCCACAGCGCCGCATCGAGCTCGGCGTCGAAGTTCCCCGTCCCGGAGCGGGCGTTGAACAGCGCGACCCACGCGAAGTCGTGATGCGAGCGCACGAGAATGCTCGTCGTGCCGGGCAGCGATCCCCCGTGCCACCAGATCGCGTCGCCCTGGGTCGGGCGAACCAGCCAGCCGCCCGCGTACGAGCACGCGCCGCTCGCGCAGACGGTGGTGCCGTTGCCGGTCATCTCCGCGACGAGCGCGGCGCCGAGGATGTCCGGGCGGTTGGCGCGGCCATCGACGCCGGTCACGAAGCGCAGCAGATCGACGGTCGACGACACCCAGCCGCCGTGCGAATCCATCGCCTCGACGTAGAAGCCCCCGTAGTTGACGGGAGCCGCGCCTTCGCCAGGGAAGACGGACGGCGCCAGCGGCGCATCGAGGCCCATCCCGGGGAAGTAGTACTTCACCTCGTCCACGAGCGCGTCGCGCAGGCGCGTCCTGCCCAGCCGCGTGCGATTGGCGCCCACGGGCTGCAGCACGCGGGCGCGCACGAACGCCTCGTACGGCATGCCGCTCCGCCGCTCGATCACGCGACCGAGTATGGCATAGCCGAAGTTCGAGTAGACGTGCCGCTCGCCGGGCGTGAAGTCGAGCGGCAGTCCCTTCATGTAGCGGATGACCGCCTCCGCGGACGCCGGTGCGGACGCGTTGACCGCGGCGGCGGCGATCGCCGGCCGGAACATCGGGTCGAAGCCGCCATTCGGCTTGTCCCGATCCCAGCCCGCGGTGTGGTTGAGCAGCTGCCGGATGGTGATCTGCTCCCACCGCGGGTCGACGGTCGCACCCGGCGCGGGGGCGAGGTGCGCGATGATCGGCGCGACCCGATCGTCGAGCGTGAGCCTGCCCTCCTCGACGAGCTTCATGATGGCGACGCCGGTGATCGGCTTGGACACGCTGGCGATCCGGAACAGCGCGTCCGGCTGCACCGGCGTCTTGCTCTCGACGTCCGCGTACCCGAACCCGCGCGCGTAGATCAGCTTCCCATCGCGCACGACGGCGACCGCGCCACCCGGAATGCCGTGCTTCCGCATCAGGTCGGGGATGGCTTTGTCGTAGGACGCCATGCCCGGCACGGCAGCGCCGCTGATCGGCATCTCCTGCTGCGCAGGAGGCGTGACCGGAGGGGCGGCGGGCGGCGTGGTCGGCTCGCCGCCGCAGGACAGCAGAACCGCGAGACTGGCGATCGGAATCGCCCTGGTCGCGATCGACCTGCCGGAAGCCCCGCGCGCGCGTCGCACGGGACCACGGAAGCGGAGGGACGCACGGTCACGCATGGACGACCCGTGTGGTTGGTGAGCGGCGTGCCGCCGCGAACGGTCCAGCCGCTCAGCGCAGCCGCGTCAGTCGGACGATGCGCGCCGTCGGCGCCATCGAGACGAGTTCGAGCGAGATCCCGCGTGGCCCGTCGGCCATCAGGTACAGTGCCGCGTGGCCGCCGTCCGCGGCCGCGAGGGCGCGCTCGCCGCCGGCGCGGCGACTGGCCCGACCGGAAAATCCTGCGGACCGCGGACCCGACACGCGCGCACGCTCGGAGTGGTCCCACGAGGTGTAGCGCGGCAGGTCGTGCGCGACGCCCGGGTCGATGAGGCCCGCGGTGACGCTCGCGAGCGCCTGCCGGTCGATCAGGTCGGCGTAGTCGATGCCGAGCACCGCGGTGAGGTGGGCGATCACCGTGGGGCGATGGTTCCAGTCGATCGGCGCGTAGATGAGGCGCTGGTACAGCGTCGGCCGGCGCCCGTGGTCGACCGACGCCTCGCCCGCCAGCTCGCGCAGGAAGAGGAGCATGCGCGCGTTCGCGCCGTAGCGGCCGTTGCTCTGCCACGGCCCGAGCGCCGGCTCCGTGCCCCACAGGCCATACGCGCTCTCGAAGGGTGACGGCGCGTCGCTGCCGACGCTCGAGTGCCGCGCGCGGAGCGGCTGCCCCGAGCCGATGCGGCTGGCCGTCTCCATCGCGAGCGTGGCCAGCCCCTCGTTCAGGATGCTCTGCGTGCGGTCGCGGCGGCTGGTCAGCAGGTCGGCGTTGTGGGCGTACTCGTGCAGGAACACCCCCGCCACGTAGCTCGGGTTCTGGTTCTGCGGCAGCGCCAGCCGATCGGCGCTGTGGAGGCTGACCACCATCTCGGAGGCGCGCGGGCAGCTCGCCTGGCTCGCGACGTTCACCGTCGGCAGCGGCCCGTCGTAGGCGAAGCCGGTGGCGTTCGGGAGGGCGCCGAGCAGCACGTAGAAGCGGCCGCCGCCCCCGGCGGGCGGCTGGTAGTCGGCGTCGAAGATCGAGCGCATCGTCGGCAGCAGCAGGCGGTCCGTGATCGCCGCCGCGTCGCGCAGCCAGCCGAGCTTCGCCGGGTCGAGGTACGCCGCGGCCGACGGGTGTCGCAGATCGACGACGACGACGACGCGGCCCGAGACGGCGACGACCTTCGCCCCGAAGCTGGGCACCGATTCCGCCGACTGATGGCAGAGCTGCGGCTGCCCGGAGAACCAGTCGACGAAGCGCAGCGTGTCCCCGACGACCGCCGTCGCATAGCGCGGGTCGAAGGGGACCGGCGCCTGCGAGTTGGCGCCCGTCAGCGCGGCCAGCGCGGGTATCGACGGCTCCAGCGGCGTGCCGGTGCCGTGCGCGGAGAGTCGTGCGAGCGGTCCGTCTGCGTCGGACGCTGCGAGCGTGGAGGCGGCGTCGCCGGTGCCGAGGAGGCGCACGGCGACGAGCGTCCGCGGCGACTCCATCTCCGCCGTCGGGATCAGCAGGTTGGCGGCGCTCAGCACGTAGTCCTCGTCGGCCGCCGGGAGGCGCAGACACGACAGGTCGTCGCTCGTGAGGACGCGGGACTCGCCCGGGCGCAGCGCCACGCTCGGCGCGACGCGCACGACCGCGCTGGCCGCCGGCGATCCGTCCGCCGAGACCTGCACCGCGCGCATGTCGGTCTCGCACGCGCGCATCGACGGCACCCGGAACTCGGCGACGCTGTCGGAGCGGGCGACGAGCTCCGTCGCCTCCACGTCGTCGAGCCGGAGCGAGCGCAGGGCGGCGAGGCCGGAGCCCCGGGCGCGGGCGATCTGCCCGGGACGGAGCGTGTCGACGGCGGTCACGCGGATCGCCGCCGTCGGCGGCGGGACCGGCCGCGTCGCGCCGCCGTCGCAGCCGACGATCGGCGCGACGAGCAGCGCGACGACGAGCGCGGGAAGCGGCGGCGTACGGCGCATGGCGGCCTCCGGGGCGTGGCGCTGGTGCTGGACGGCGGCCTCCATGCGGCGCACCATCGTCTCCTACTTCCGCTCCAGCGAGACGCGCTGCGGGCCCTGCGGCCCCTGCTGCTCCAGGATCGCCCCGGTCACCTTGCCCTGGCCGTCGAGCTGGAACTCGAAGATCGGCCCGCGCGGGTCCTGGAAGCGCGTCTCCGACCGGGCGTTGAGCGGAAGCTCCGGATTGGTGCCCGGCTTCACGAGCAGCCGCGTCCCCTCGCGGCGGAACGTCACGACGTTCCCCGACGGGAGCTTGTACTCGCCGACGTAGCGATCGAGCACGGCCGCGGCCACCGCGATCCCGGGCGCCGCCGCCGGGTTCTGCGGGAGCGGCGGCAGCGCGGGGAGCGCGTCGACGAACGCCGCCATGCGCTTGCGCGTCGCCTCGTCCGGCAGCCGGCCGACGCCGCCGCCCATGTTGTCGAGCATGTGCGTCGCCTTGGTCGTGCCCACCCGGGCCACGGTGACGGCCGGATGGCTGACGACGTACTTCAGGAAGAACTGCGCCCACGTCTTCGCGTCGAATTCGTCGGCCCACTCCGGAAGCGGCCTGTTGCCGACGCGCACGAAGAGGTTGCGGGCCATGCCGCCGCAGCTCGATCCCCCATTGTTGCTGAAGGGGAAGAACGCCATCACCCCGATCTTCCGCTCCAGCGCGAGCGGCAGGATCGTCTCCTCGACCTTGCGATTGCTCACGTCGTAGTCGACGCCGATGAAGTCGAGCGGCTCGTTGCGCATGAGGGCTTCGAGCTGGGCGGCCTGGAAGTTCACCGAGATCGTCTGCACGCCGAGGTACCGCACGCGCCCCGCCTTCTTCTCCTCTTTCAGCGCGGCCAGCCACGTCGGGTCGCCCGCCACCGGCAGCATGACGAGGTCCATCTTGGGCGCCTTCGTCCGCGCGAGCCACGTGTCGATGTGCGTGTTCACGGTGGCGGCGCCGGGCTGCGGTGGGCCGCCGGGACCGCCGGGCACGAGACCGCGGGTCGACCAGAAGACCTTCTGCTGCGCCCCGAGCTCGCTGGCGACCGTGGCGTGGAACTGCTCCGCGGCCGCGTTGCCGTGCATCGCGTCGAGGACCCGGCCGCCGTTGTCGACGAACGTCTTGAAGACCTCGCGGAGCGCCGCGGGATCCGCGCACGACACGTGGTTCGAGAACGAGAGGCCGACGGCCGGGAGCATCTCGCCGGTCGACGGGATGGCCCGCTGGATGAGCGTGCCGCTCGACTGCCGGAGCGCGCGGAGCAGCTCCGGGGTGAGCGCCAGCGTCGCGCCGGCGCCGAGCGCGATCTCGAGGAACTCGCGACGATTGACCACGAAGGATTCAGGTTGGGGTGCGTGCGGTCGTCCCCGACGGGTGCGTCCAGGACGGGGACGGCGTCATTCGCAGCTCACGGCCGGCTTGTAGGTCTGGTTGTGCAGGCTGCCCGAGGCGCCGCCGACGTTGGTGCCGCCGCCGGTCACCCAGATCAGGCCATCGGTGAACGCCGACCCCACGACGCCGTGGATCGGGATGGGCATGTTGCGGAGGCTGAACCACTTGTCGGTCCGCGGATCGTAGTAGTCGTGGTCGGGCGTCATCCCCGTCGGCGCCTCGCCGCCCCAGACGTGGAAGCAGCCCCGGGCCACGACGCCGTTCATCCCGCTGCGCCCGCGCAGCATGGGGGCGGCGCTCGTCCAGCTCCGCGTCTGCGGATTGAAGACCTCGTGCGCGTCCGACTTCACGGGCGACAGGCCGTTCCCGAGCCGCCCGCCGACGATGTGGATGCGGCCGTTGATCGCCGCGCCGGTGATGTGGTTGCGCTGGCTCGGGAGATCCGGCAGGACCTCCCAGCGATCGGCCGCCGGGTCGTAGGCGGCGAAGTCGTTGCCGCGCGGCACGCGTCCCCCGGCGACGTAGATCTTGCCGCCGAGCGCGATGGCCACGCCGCCGCTGCGCGCCGTCGGCATCTTCGCCTTCTCGACCCACGTGCCCCGCGCGGGATCCAGCTCGAAGACCGTGTTGACGGCCGTGGCGCCGTTCTGATCGTCCGTGACCTGGCCGCCGAGCAGGTAGATCTTGCCGCCGACGCTGGCCGCCATCCCGTGGTTGTTGGGCTCCGGGAGCTGCGGGCCGAGCTCCCAGCGGTCGGTCGCGATGTCGTAGACCTGCACCGTGCGGGACGTCCGGTTGGGCCCCATCTGCGGGGGATACCCGCCGAGGACGTAGATCTTGCCGTTCGCTTCGGCGAGCGCGAACTCGGAGTTGTTCACGAGCAGGTTGGCCCGCGTGCCCCATTCGCCCCGGTCGACCGGCGTCAGCACGACGTCGAGCGTGTTGCTCCCCGCGGTCAGCGTGACGGTCTGCGACCGGGGATCGAAGTCCGTGGCGCTCGCGACGATCACCGCGCTGCCGACCGGCACGTTCGGGAGCTCGAACCGCCCGTCGGCGCCGGTCGTGACGGTCACGTTGCCGACCTTCACCGAGGCGCCCGCGATGGCGGCGCCGCTGGCGGCCCGCACGATGCCGGACACGGTCGCGGTCGCGGCCGGGTCGCCGGGGTCGCCCCCACCGCACGCGGCGATGAGAAGCGATGCGATGAGAGCGAGGACGCGCGTGGGGATCGATGTCGGGATCTGCATGGTGCGCTCGGACGGGGGAGTCAGCCGGCGAATGTTCCGGCCGCGTCTACGTGCGTCCTACCTTTGCTCGCGAGCCGGGCTGCGCAAGAGCCGAAGAGCCGCCGGATCGCGACGCGGCCGGCGGAGGCGTCGTCTGCTGCGCCGGTCGGGAGCGGCGGTGGGCGAGGCTCGCCGGGCCGCGCCTGCGCCGGCTGCCGGATGGGCGACGCCCGCAGCTCGCTCGGTGCGAGACGGCTACGACCGGCTCCACGGCCCGGGCGTCGAGTCGACCTTCGCGACGGCGCTACCGGACGGCGCTATCGCAGGAGGTCGAGCCCGATCTGCGCGTTCAGCCACTCGTGCCGGTCGCGCAGCGCCTGGAGGTTGAGCGAGTGTCCCGCGTTGTACCAGCGAATCGTCCTGGGCTCCGGCGCGGCCGCGTGCAACGCCTCCGCATCGGCCGCGGGGACCAGGGTGTCGCTCCGTCCGTTCTGCAGCAGCAACGGGGTGGGCGACGCGTGCGGAAGGAATCGGATCGGCTCGATGGGCGCCATGGCGCGGAGCCAGGTGGCCCGCGTCGCACAGGACAGGCTGGCCATGAAGGTGAGGTCTTCCGGGCCGGTGGAGTGCGAGACGAGGCCTCCGTCGCCGACGACGAGCACCGCGGCCTTGAGGCGCCGCTCGATGCCGACGAAGAGCGCCCCCATCGCGCCGCCGTAGCTGATGCCGAGGTAGGCGATGCGCGCCGGGTCGACGTTGGGACGCGCGCGCAACACGTCGACCGCGCGTTGCAGATCCTTGATCAGCTGGATCTGCTCGGCCCGATCCTCGGCGCTGTACCGGAGCGGCGATCCCCCGCGGCGCGCGAACGGCGCGTCGATCGCGATGACCACGGCGCCGTGCTCCGCGAGCCCCAGCCCCTGTCCCGCCGTCGAGCGGGCGCTCCCCGGCATGCCGTGCATCAGCACGATGCCGGGGCGCGGACCCGAGCGGTCGACCGGATCGAACAGCAACCCGCTCACCGATCCGCCGCCCGGACTGGCGAACGAGATGGCGCTGACCTGCACGCCGTTGGTCGTGGTCTCGACCGTCTTCTGCAGGTTCAGCGGCGCCGCGACGTCGTACGCGAACAGGGCGCGGTCCGCGGCGGTCGCCACCCCTCCGAAGTCGGGGCGTCCGATCGCGCAGGAGTCGGCGGCGATGCTCGGCCCCAGCGCGGGAGCGGTCGGCTCGGTCGGCGTGGCGCTCGGCTCGTTCCGGGCGCCCGCGCACGCGGAGAGGAGCAGGGCGGCCAGCGCGATCGTCGGCTTCATCGACTCTCTCCCGAGGTGTGCATCGACGTGATGGTCCTGCCACGGGGAGTGCCACCTCGCGGGCACGTTCCTCGTGGTGCGGCGGGCGAGCCGACGTGAGACGACGAGGCCGGCCGGGTGCCGACGGCCGGTGGGAACGGCATCGCGAGCGGCGTCCTCGCGGGCTGGCCCGACGGCACGTGCGCGGTGACCGACGCGAGCGCGGCGCGGGCGCGACGTGGGCACCTGGCCGTCGTATGCTTCCAATGTATACGTTGGGGGTGGTCGCGCCAGATCGGTCGGGGCGGGCCCCCGCGCCCTCGGCGGTCGGCGTCGGCCGGTGGGGCGGAACATCATCCAGGAGCCGGCAGATGAAGGCGACGAAGGCACGCTCGACGCGGATCGTTGCTGTCCTGACCCTGCTGGCCGGCGTCGCGTGCAGCGCGACGCAGAGCGGCGCCGAGCCGTCCGCCGGCGAGACCACCGCACCCGGAGCGGCCGTCGCGACCGCGGCGAGCGACTCGGCCTTCGTGGCCGCGCTCCGCGCGCGGCTCGCGGCCGCCACCGAGGCCGGCGAGTTCTCCGGCGCGGTGCTCGTCGCCCGCGACGGGCGCACGCTGTTCGAGGGCGCCTACGGTCTCGCCGATCGGGAGCGGAGCGTCCCGAACACGCCGCGCACGCAGTTCCGCGTCGGCTCGATGAACAAGATGCTGACCGCGGTCGCGGCGCTGCAGCTCGTGCAGGCCGGGACGCTGCGCCTCGACGCGCCGCTCGGCACGTACCTCCCGGACTACCCGAACGCGGAGATCGCGTCGCGGGTGACGCCGCACCACCTGCTCACCCACACGGGCGGCACGGGCGACATCTTCGGGCCGCTGTTCACGGCGCATCGGACCGAGCTGCGCACGACGTCGGACTACCTCCGGCTCTACGGCACGCGCGGCCTGCGGTTCGCGCCGGGATCGCGGTGGGAGTACAGCAACTACGGCTTCCTGCTCCTCGGCGCCGTCATCGAGCGGCTGGGCGGGACGAGCTACGAGGACCACGTCGCGGCGCGCGTGCTCGCGCCGGCGGGGATGACGGCCACCGGCTCGGCGCCGGAGGACTCGCTCGTGCCCGGGCGGTCGGTCGGCTACACGCGGCAGGTGGTGCCCGGCGCCCTCGTGTCGAACGCGCCGACGCTGCCCTACCGCGGCACGGCCGCGGGGGGCGGATACTCCACCGTGGGGGACCTCGCGCGCTTCGCCGTCGCGCTCCGGGAGCACCGACTCCTGGACCCGGCGCACACGACGCTGCTCCTCTCCGGCAAGGTCGCGACGGGCGACGGGGTGCGATACGCCTACGGGTTCTTCGACCGCGTCGTGGGCGGCCGGCGATTCGTCGGCCACGGCGGGGGCGCGCCGGGCATGAACGGCGACCTCGCGTTCGAGCCGAACGGCGGGTACGTGGTCGTCGTGCTGTCGAACCTCGACCCGCCGGCCGCGGGGCAGGTGGCGGGCTTCATCCTCGACCGCCTGCCGACCCGCGCGCCCGCCGCCGGCGGCGGGCGCTGAGCGCGCCGGGCTACGGGGACGCGGCCGCCGTCGTTCGCGCCGCGGCGTTGCGGAGGAGCTCCCAGGCGCGCGCCACGTGCCGGCGGTCCGTGCGGATGTTGCCGACGGCGAGGCGCAGCACGTAGCGCTCGCCGAGCTTCGTGTGCGAGAGGAACGCCTCGCCGCTCGCGTTCACCGCGTGCATGATGCGCGCGTTCAGCGCCTCGCGCTCGGCCTCGCTCGTGCCCGCGGGCGCGTAGCGGAAGCACACGAGCGACAGCGGATGCGGCGCGGCGACCTCCCAGTCGGGCTCCGCGCGCACCCAGCCCGCGAACTCCTGCGCGAGCTGCACGTGCCAGCGGATGCGCTCCGCCAGCCCCTCGGCGCCGAAGGCGCGGATCACCATCCAGAGCTTGAGCGCGCGGAACCGCCGGCCGAGCTGCACGCCGTAGTCCATCAGGTTCACCACCTCGTCCTGCTCGCGCGTCACGAGGTACTCGGGCACCAGCGAGAACGCGCGCTTCAGCACCTCCGGCTGCCGCGTGTAGAACGCCGAGCAGTCGACGGGCGTGAACAGCCACTTGTGCGGGTTGACGACGAGCGAGTCGGCGAGGTGCACGCCGTCCATCAGGTCGTGCAGCTCGGGGACGATCGCCGCGACGCCGCCGTACGCGCCGTCGACGTGCAGCCACACGTCCTCGGAGCGGCACAGCTCCGCGATCTCGCCCACCGGATCGATGCTGGTGGTGCTCGTCGTGCCGATCGTCGCGACCACGCAGAGCGGCAGCATGCCGGCGGCGCGATCGGCCGTCATCGCCTCCTCCAGCAGGTCGACGCGCATGCGGAACTCGTCGTCGACGTCGATCTTGACGACGTTCTCGTGCCCGAGGCCGAGGGTGATCGCCGCCTTGTCGACCGACGAGTGCGCGTGCGCCGAGCAGTAGACGCGGAGCGTCGGCAGGTCGGCGCGCCCCGCCATGCCGCGCGCGCGGATCGCCAGCTGCGGCTTCGCCTCGCGCGCCGCCGCGAGCGCGAGCAGCGTCGAGATGCTCGCCGTGTCGTTGATGACGCCGAACCACCCCGGCCCGAGGCCCATGAGCTGCCGCAGCCAGTCGAGCGCGACCTGCTCCAGCTCCGTCGCGGCGGGCCCGGTCTTCCAGAGCATCGCGTTGACGTCCAGCGCCGCCGCGAGCATCTCGCCGAGGATGCCGGGGATCGAGCTGGAGATCGAGAAGTAGGCGAAGAAGCCCGGGTGGTTCCAGTGCGTCGTGCCCGGCACGATCACGCGCTCGACGTCGGCCAGCACGTCGGCCAGCGACTCGCCGCGCGCGGGCGGCGCGGGCGGCAGCTGCGCGGCGACGTCGCCGGGCCGCACCGCGGGCACCACGGGAAAGCGCTCCGGATGCGCGAGGTACTCGGCGATCCAGTCGACCAGCTGCGCGGCGTAGCGGCGGAACTCCTCGATCGGGAGGTCGCCGCGGAACTCGGCGGGGCCTGATGTCTCCATGACGTGCAACCTATCGGTGTGGCGGGGGCTGCGGACTGCGGGCTGCGGGGCTGCGGAACGGCCGCTCGGTAGGCTCCGGCGTGGCGGGCCAGAACTGCCAGGAGCAGCAGGGAGGAAAATCGGAGAAGATCGGACAAGATCGGATTGGCCCCGCGTGGCGCACGGGACGTCGCGCTACGGGGAGCTAATCAGATCTTGTCCGGCTTCTCGATCCGATTCCAATCCCTGCTGCCGTTCGCTCTTGAGCGGCACCGCGATGGTGGCCGCGCGGCGAGACGAGCGCTGCGAGCCGACAGTTCCGCAGCCCCGCAGCCCAGTCCGATCCGCAGCTCGCAGTCCGCAGCTCGGCCCACGCGGAGCCCCGCCGACGAGAAGCTCAGCCGACGGAAAGCTCAGCCGACGAGGAGCGCCGCCATCTCGGACGGCAGCCCGACCGCCCGTCGCGCGGCCGCACGCCCGCACAGCGCACCGACCACGTTTCCGGTACCGCTGTACGCCCCCACCGCCCACACGCCCGGCCGCGCCTCGGCGAACACCGGCAGCCCGTCGTCCGTGTAGCCGACGATCGCCGCCCAGCGATGGGTCACCGGTGCCTCGCGCACGCCGATGCGCTCGCGCAGCACGCGGTCGAGCGCATCCTGGATGACCGGCGTCGGCGTGGCGTCGTGCCCCCACTCCGCGTCCATGTCCAGGTCGCGGCAGCCGCCGAGCGTGATGCGGCCGTCCGGAAGCTGCTGCCAGTAGTCGAAGCCGTAGCGCGCGTAGACCGGGCAGGGCACCTGCACCTCGCGCGTCGGTGCGGTGGCCAGCATCTGCAGGCGCGTGCTGCGGATGCGCGGCGCGAGCTCGGGAAGGAGCAGGTCGAGCGCGCCGTCCACCGCGACGACGACCGCGCGGCAGCGCACCACGCCGTCGTCCGTGCGCACCTCGTGCGCGGAGATCTCGCGCGCCGCCGAGCGCTCGAACAGCCGCGCGCCCTCCGCGAGCGCGGTGCGCGCCAGGGTGCGCGCGCGCGTCATCGGCTGGAAGGCGGCGTCGGTGGGGATGCGGAGCCCCGTCCCGAGCGGGCCGTCGTACCACTCGACCGCCAGCCCGTCGACGCGCATCGCGTCGAGCTGCACGCGACAGTCCTCCAGCTCCTCCGCGGTCGTGGCCAGCCGGATCGAGCCCACGCGCCGGATCGCGTCGGGCGTCTCGCGCTCCATGCGCGCGATCTGCTCGAGCGTCAGGTGGTACATGCGCACCGCGCGCTCGCGCCCGTGCTTCGCGACCGCGTCGTGGTGGAAGTCCGCCGGCCCGGCGAGCAGGAAGCCGCCGTTGCGCCCCGCGGCCGCGCCGCCGACGATCCCGGCGTCGATCCCGACGACCGAGCGGCCGAGCGACAGCAGCTCGTGGACGGCGGCGAGCCCAGAGCCGCCGAGCCCCACGACGCACACGTCGGCGTCCACGGCGCCCTGAAGCGCGGGCAGGTCGGGAGCGGGGCCCTCGTCCCAGACGGGGCGGTTCGGCAGCGGGGCGGTCGATTCGGCGGTCGGCATGGCAGCAAAGTATGCGCGCGTCACGTGGGAGGCGCCCAGATGCGTCCCTCGCGCCGCTCGCGGTCGTCGCGGGCAGGGGGCAGCGCGCCGAGCGTGTCGCGCGCCGCCCAGAGCGCGAGCGCCGACGCGAGCGCGTCGAAGGCGTCGTCGGAGCGCTCGGCGTCCGCGCGGTGCGCCGGCGCGAGGTCGGGCGCGTGCCGGTCCAGCCAGGCGGCGCGATCGTCGGCGCGTGCCTTCGTCACCGGCTCGCCGTAGCAGAGGCGCGGCCAGATCTCGACCACCGTCGGCGCGCCGTCGCGTGGGTCGTCGAACGGCCAGATCACGAAGCCCGCGTCGCGCAGCGCGAGCAGCAGCGGCATCCCGCGGATCGAGCCCGTGCCCACCGAGCCCGCACCCGCGACCTGGAACACCGACTTCGGTCGGACGTGCGTCATCGCGCCGACCGCGCGCTCGGTCTCGCGGAGCTGCTCCAAGGACGGGTCGCGTCGCGCGCGATGCTGCCGTCCCCAGAAGGGCGGCGCGTGCGCGGCGAGCCATGCCTCGCCCATCTCGCGTGCCGCGCGCCACACCGCCGGCGCGTCGCCGCCGTGCGCGCACACGAACCACTCGGGGAAGGAGAACGCGAAGTCGAGCCCCACGACGAGCCGCGGATCGCGCCGCGCCTCGTCGCGCAGCAGCGCGACCACCGCCTCGCGCGTGCGCCCGTTCTCCAGCCGCGCCACGCCCGACGCGCGCACCTCGCACAGCCAGATCCGTCGCTCGGCGTACGCACGCGCGCCCGACCAGTCGACGGCGATCGCGCGGGTGACGGCGTCGGTGTCGGCGCGGGCGCGCGCGTGGGCGTGCTCGGACGGGCGCAGGGCGTGCGTTGCTGGAGGGGACGACGGCGGGTACACTGCACGCCGATCCGGACGCCCGGCAAGAGGGTGGTCCTCGACTCCCCTCGCTCCGTCGCATGCGTCGCCCGCATCTCGCGCTGCTCGCCGCCGTCCTCGCCGCCGCCTGCGGCTCCGATCCGACGAGCCCCACGCCGACGCCGCCCGTGACCCCGCCGGTCACTCCGCCGGTCACGCCGCCCGTGACCCCGCCGGTGACGCCTCCCGTCACGCCGCCCGCGGCGGCCGACACGCTGCCCGCGCTGCGCCGCGAGTTCCGCGGCGTGTGGATCGCGACCGTCGCCAACATCGACTGGCCCTCGCGCAGCGGGCTGCCCGTCGCGCAGCAGCAGGCGGAGCTCGGGACGCTGCTCGACCGGGCGCAGGGCGCGGGGCTCAACGCCGTCGTGCTGCACGTGCGGCCGGCCTCGGACGCGCTGTATCGCTCGTCCATCGAGCCGTGGGGCGCGATGCTCACGGGCACGCAGGGCGCCGATCCGGGGTGGGATCCGCTGGAGTGGGCCGTGCGCGAGGCGCATCGGCGCGGGCTGGAGCTGCACGCCTGGTTCAACCCGTTCCGCGCCGGCAACTCCAGCGACACGACCAGCCGCCTCGCGGCGACGCACGTCTGGCGCACGCGGCGCGACCTGGTGCGCGTCTACGGCACGCAGCTCTGGCAGGACCCCGGCGAGCCCGCGGTGCAGGACCGCACGATGTCGGTGATCCTCGACGTCGCGCGCCGCTACGACGTCGACGGCGTGCACATCGACGACTTCTTCTATCCGTACCTGCAGCGCGACGCGCAGAACCGCATCATCGACTTCCCCGACAGCGCGACGTACGCGCGCTACGGCGGCGGCGTGGCGCGCGCCGACTGGCGGCGCGCGAACGTGAACCGCTTCGTCGAGCGCATGTACCGCGAGGTGCACGCGGTGAAGCCGCTGCTCAAGGTCGGCATCAGCCCGTTCGGCATCTGGCGCCCGGGGAATCCGGCCGGGATCACCGGTCTCGACTCGTACGCCGAGATCTACGCGGACTCGCGCACCTGGCTGCAGAACGGCTGGGTGGACTACCTCGCGCCGCAGCTCTACTGGCAGATCGACCCGCCGCGGCAGAGCTTCACGGCGCTCCTCGACTGGTGGACCGCGCCCGCGCAGAACGCGCGCGGCCGCCACGTCTGGCCGGGCGTCGCGACGTACAACGTGCGCGACGCCAGCTGGCAGCTGAGCGAGATCCCGCGGCAGGTCACCGAGACGCGCGCCCGCGCGAGCCGCGGCCCGTCGACGGGCGTGCTGCTCTTCAATGCTCGAACAACTCTGGAGTGGAGCAACAGCGCGGTGGCGAACGAGCTCGCGCGCGGCGTGTTCGCCGAGCGCGCGGTGCCGCCCGCGAGCCCGTGGCTGGACGCGACCGCGCCGGCGCGGCCGACGGTCACCGTCACCGAGTCGGCGGGCGCCGGCGGCACGCGCGAGTGGACCGTCGCGCTCGCGCCGGGCGACGCGGACGTCGTGCGCTGGTGGATCGTGCGCTGGCGCGCCGGCGGCACGTGGACGCAGCAGCTCGTCTTCGGCGACGAGCGGAGCGTCGTCCTGCGCCCGGGCGCGACGCCGCTCGACCGGATCGCCGTGCACGCGATGGACGGCGCGGGCAACGCGAGCGATGCCGCGCGCTGGCCGGCGACGGGCGCGCTCGCCACCCGGTAGCGGCACGCCCGAAACGACGAGGCGCCCGGTGGCCATGGCCACCGGGCGCCTCGTCGCATCCCGTGACGACCCCGCGATCAGGCGCGCGTGCGGCGACGGCGGGCGACCATCCCGAGCCCCGCGAGGCCCGACGCCATCAGCGCGTAGGTGCTCGGCTCCGGCACCGACGTCTGCGGCCCGCGCAGCAGCTCGATGCGGACGTTGTCGAGCGCGGGGCCGTTCGCCACGCCGCCGCTCGCGCTGCGGAAGGCGAGCACGCCGCTCGAGACGCCGGCCGTGAAGTCCCAGGTCTGCGTCTGCCAGTTCATGCCCGTGCTGCCGACCGCGCGCGTCCAGTCGAACGACTGCGTGACGGCCGTCGCGCTCCCGAGCGCGTCGATCGACGGGGCGTAGAAGACGTTGATCGTCGAGGTGTTGCTGTTGTTCGCCGACTGGTCGAAGCGCAGGCGGTACAGCCCACCCGCCTCGAGCGTCACGCTCTGGTAGATGCCGCCGAAGCCCTGGTCGCCGTTCAGGTCGAGCGACCGGACGCCGTCGGACGCCGTCCAGAAGGTGCCGATGTAGTCGATGTTGTTGCCGTAGACCGTCCAGCCGGTGATGTCGGTGTTGCCGACGCCGTGGGTCGTGAAGCTCGAGCCCGGGTTCACCGAGGCGGACTCGAAGCTGCCGTTCGTGATCTGCGCGGACGCCACCGACGCACCGGCGGCGAGCGCGAGGAAGCTGAGAGCGAGGCGCATGAGACGTCGTCCCGAGAGGTGAGAGGAGCGGCGCGCCCCTGGCACGCCGTCCGTCGCTCCGCGAGGAGCGCGCGCCCAAACTGCGGCACCTGTGACAGCATTGCAATGTGGCAGATGCGCCACACCCCGCCTCACTCCCGGACGATCAGCACCTTCCCGCTCCGCCCCTCGCGCGCCGCGTGCGCGCATGCCTCGCGGGCGCGCGCCAGCGGGTACGTCGCCTCGACGGGCGTGCGCAGCGCGCCCGTCGCCACAAGCGCCGCCACCTCGCCGAACACGCGCGCCTGCTCGGCGCGCGGCGCCTTCTGGAACCAGGGCACCAGCCAGAAACCGCGCAGCGTGGCCTCGAGGAAGATCATGTCGCGCGGGTCGAGCTGGATCGGCTCCCCGGACAGCCCGCCGTAGTTGACGACCGTGCCGCCGGGCGCGAGGCAGCGCATCAGCGCGCGCGTGCCGCGCCCCGCGACGGCGTCGAGCGCGAGGCGCAGGCGCGCCGGGTCGCCGCCCGCCTCGCCGATCGCGGCCTTCACGCGCGCGCCGAGCTCCGGCCCGTCGACGACCACGACGTCGCCGCCGAGCGCCCGCACGCCCTCGACCGCGTCCTCGCGGCGCACGACGTTCACCGTGCGGACGCCGCGCGCGCGCGCCACCGCCATCACCGCCGAGCCGACGCCCGAGTTGGCGGCGTTCTGGATCACCCAGTCGCCCGGCGCGAGCGTCACGTACTGCTCGAGCAGGAGCAGCGCGGTCGGCGGGTTCGCGCCGAGCATCGCCAGCTGCAGGTCGTCGCCGGGAGGCAGGGCGAAGAGCGACGCCGCGCGCAGCACCATCCGCGCGCGCCACGTGCCCGGCGCGGAGACGAGCAGCACGCGGTCGCCGGGCCTGAGGTGCGCGACGCCCTCGCCCACCGTCACGACCGCGCCGACGCCCTCGTAACCCGGCACCGCCGGGAGCGGCGGCTTGATGCCGTACGTCCCGTGGATCGTGTAGAGGTCCGACGGGTTGATCGGCGCCGCGACCAGCTCGACGAGCACCTCGCCCGTACCGGGCGGCGCCGGCTCGGGCACGTCGACGACGTCGAGGACCTCGGCGGGATCGCCGGTGCGGCTGAACTGGGCGATGAGCATCGTCGCGGATGATGGATGGTGGCGGAGGCGCTGCGGCCTGCGGACCGTGCATCCTGAGCCCGCAGCCCGCACGCCGCCAGGCCGTGTCCGGCGCAGCGCGACCGGAGAGCGAACGGCAGCAGGGATGAACATCTGAGAACGGCGGATGAAAGTCCGATGGCTCCGCGTGGCGGCGACGATGATCGCACCACGCGGAGCCATCAGAACTTCATCAGATTCTCTCCGATGGTGATCCCTGCTGCTCCTGGCCGTTCCGGTCCGGCGGGAGGACGCACCCCGGCCGCGGGATCCGCAGCCCGCAGCCCTACTGCTGCGACCCGTTCCCCGTCGCGGCCGGCGCGGTCGTCCGCACCATCGGGTACGTGATGCCGAGCTGCTCGAGGTAGGTGCGGTGCTTCGACGGGTCGTAGTAGTACTTCCGCATCCGCTCGCGGTACTTCGCCATCGTCTCCGTGTTCAGCGTGACGACCGGCTTGTCCTGCGGGCGGATGATCGGCGTGTACTTCGTGTCCTTCGTCTGCACGTCGCGGAAGTAGGTCCACGCGCTCTGCACCAGCGCCGGCTGCGTCAGCAGGTCGAGCATCGTCATCGCCTGCGCCTTCGCGCCCGCGCCCACGCCCTTGTGCGCGATCGGCGTCGCCATCGACACCGCGTTCGCCCAGTGGTGGCCCGGCAGGTCGGGGATGTTCGACGGGAAGCGCAGCGTGATCGTCGGCACCACCCACGACACGTCGCCGATGTCGTCCGAGCCGCCGCCGCGCTTCTGCTGCTCGGGCACGTGCTCGCCCAGGCGCGCGAGCGTCGAGTCGAGCCCGCGCGGCCGGTAGTCCGCGGCGTTCGTCTCGCGCTGGATGCCGCGCGCGAGCGTCTGGTCCTTCTCGTCCCACGTCGGCATCCCGACGCGCGCGATGTTGCGGTGCATCGCCTCGGCGATCGGGCGGTTGAAGTGCTGCGGCCACGCGGCGCCGAGCACGCGCACCGTGTCGAGCGTCGTGCCGGTCATCATCGCCGCCCCGCGCGCGATCGAGTCGGCCATCGCCCACAGCCCCATGATGCCCGGGTACGTGGTCTCGCGCAGGTAGTACCACACCTTCGCGGTCGACGGCACGACGTTGGGCTGGTCGCCGCCGTCGGTGACCACGTAGTGCGAGCGCTGCTGCAGGCGCAGGTGCTCGCGGCGGAAGTTCCAGCCGACGTTCATCAGCTCCACCGCGTCGAGCGCCGACGAGCCGCGCCAGGGCGCGCCGGCCGCGTGCGCCGCGTTGCCGCGGAAGCTGTACTCGAGCGACACGAGCCCGTTGCTCGACTGCCCGCCCCACGCGGTCGAGAAGTCGCTGCTGACGTGCGAGAAGAGCACCGCGTCGACGTCCTTGAACGCGCCGTCGCGGACGAAGTACGCCTTGCTCGCCACCAGCTCCTCGGCGGTGCCGGGCCAGAGGACGATCGTGCCGGGGATCTTCTCGCGCTCCATGACGCGCTTGACCGCGATCGCGGCGACGATGTTGAGCGGCACGCCCGCGTTGTGCCCCTCGCCGTGTCCCGGCGCGCCCTCGACGAGCGGCTTCCGGTAGCCGACGCCCGGCGTCTGCGAGGCCTGCGGGATCCCGTCGACGTCGGAGCCGAGCGCGATCACCGGCTTGCCGCTGCCCCAGCGCGCCATCCAGGCGGTGGGCACGCCGCTGACGCCCTCGGTGACCTGGAAGCCGTGCTTGCGCAGCACGCCCACGAGGTACTTCGACGTCTCCACCTCGTGGAAGCCGAGCTCCCCGTAGCTGAACACCTGGTCGACCATCTGCTGCGCGTTGGTGCGCATGGAGTCGACGAGGCGCGCCGCCTCGCGCTTGAGCGCCTCCAGTCGCACCGAGTCGACTGCCGGCGCGCTGGCGGGCGCCGTCCGCGCGGGCTGCGCCGCCTGCGCGGTGCCCGCGGCCGGGGTGAGGACGGCCAGCGCGGCCGCGGCGAGCGGGGGGAGGAATCGACGCACGTCGGAGCTCCGGGGTGGGGAGGGAGGGCGCAAGATCGGGCGACGGATCGCTTGCATACGCAGCGCGCGCCCGTGCCGCTGAGGGCACGGGCGCGCGCGGGAGCGTGCGGCCGGAGGTCGGACGACGATCAGAGCATGCGGCGCCGGCGGGCGGCGACGAGGCCCAGCGCGGCCACGCCCGTGCCGATGAGCGCGAGGCTCGCCGGCTCGGGGGTGACGACGACCGCCGCGGCCGACACGCCCGGCGTGGCGAGGCCCGGGAGTGTGGCGTTCGGCGTGCCGCCGGCGCCCGACCCGGCGCCGTTGCCCGCGTCCGTGATGCTGAAGTCGTAGCGCGCCGCCGTCTCGGTGCGGCCCGGCACGTTCACGCCCGGCAGCGACGGGGTGGCCTCCTCGGCGGCCACCGACCGGTTGCCCGCGCCGCGCGCCTCGTTGGCCGGGGTCACGACGCTCGCCTCGCCGGCGACCGATCCGGTGCGCTCGCCCGTGGCGTCGAGCTGGTCGGCGCCGAGCGCGGCGAGGAAGTCGGCGCGAGCCTCGGCGCCCGGCGCCTCGAGCCGCGCCCGGGTGGCGTCCGGCACGCGGACGATGCCGCTCCGGAGCACGCGCCGCAGCAGCTGCATCCCCGGGAAGCCGGCGAAGCCCGAGCCCGCGTACCCGGCACGCGCCGCGCGCGCCCCGATCCCGCGATGCGCCGAGCCGGCGCCCGGCAGCCCGAGCCCGGTCCCCCAGAAGCCGCCCTCCTCGTCCTCGTCCTCCTCCTCGACGGCCCGGTAGGACTCGAACTCGAACTCCTGCGCCGCGCTCGTGGGCGACGCCGTCATGAGCGCGCCCGGCAGCTGCCCTGCCGACGGCACGAGGCTCGTGGACGCGACGGTCGCCTCACCCTTGGCCGGCAGCGGACGCGTGATGGACTGCGCGTCCGCGACTGCCGACCCAACGGCGAGCGCGAGGGCGACGACGCCGAACGTACCCGGACCTGCTCGCATGCGGAGACCTCTCCTGTGATGGACGGACACATGCGCAGCGGGCGGACGCGAGGGGAGTCCGCACTGCTGCCATGTGAGCATCGGGGACCCAACGCAAAGCGCGCGCCAGTCATGCCGCAGTTGGTGGCCGCGATCACGCGATTCCGTGCTCGACCGCCATGCACTCGCCGCGTCCTCTTCCGAGTGGCACACGGCATGCCCGCAATCACGCCCTTTCTCCGCGCCCGATGCCGCGCTCGACCGTGCGTCGTCGCGCACAGGTGACCATGCGGCGCGGGGCATCGGGCGCGATGTGGCCGATGTGTGCTGGCGGGGTATCCGCGAGATGACTCATTGCCGCCGTCGTCGCCGCTGCTCAGCTTGCCCGCCATGATCCGTCGCGGCTCCTCTCCCGCACGCGAGGCGGCACGCCTGCTCGCGGCCTCGCTGCTCGCGGCATCCCCCCTCGTCGGCGCGGCGCCGCTGTGCGCGCAGACCGGCGGCGATGCGCACGCGCACCCCGCGACGCCGGCCGACTCCGCGGCGCGCGCGACGGCGCCGACGCACGCCGGGCATCACGGGCCGCGCCTCTCCGCCGACGTCACCGCCCTCGCGCTCCGCGCCGCGACCGTCGAGGGGCGCCGGCTGCGCGAGGGCTACCTGACGCAGCCGGTCGTCATGGGGCACGCGCCGCTCTGGGGAGGACGCGTGCAGCTCACCGGCACGCTCAACCTCGAGGCGCTCACGCTGCAGCGCGGCCAGCTCACGCCGGGCATCTACGGCGAGGGCTACGTCGACCGGCGCCATCCCCACACCCTCGTGCACGAGGCGATGGCGAGCGTCGTCGGCCGTCCGTTCGGCGGTCCCGTCGCCGCGTCGCTCGCCGCGGGGAAGGGCTTCGTCCCCTTCGGCACCGACGACCCGATGCTACGGCCGTTCGTGCTCTTCCCGGTGAACCACCACCTCGCGCAGCTGCTGGAGCGCTACGTCGCCATCGCCGGCGTGCGCGTCCCGGGCGCGCTCGTCGAGGCGGCGCGCTTCGGCGGCGACGAGCCGGACGGGCCCTGGGCCTGGCCCCGCGCGAGCCGCTTCGGCGAGGCCTGGTCGGCGCGCGGGACGCTGCTCCCGCTCGAGCTGGTGCGCGGCGTCGTGCCCGGCGCGCTGGAGCTCTCGGCGAGCCACGCGCGCGTCCCGTCGCCCGAGGACCCGACGGGGCTCGGCCTCGACCAGCGCAAGTCGAGCCTCGCCGCCCGGTGGAGCAGCGGCGCCGCGCCGGGCGCCGGCCCCGGCGCGGCGGTGACCGTCCCGTCATCCGGGGGGTACGCACTGGTGGAGTGGGCGCGCACCGACGAGCACCGGAGCACGCGCCGCGCCTTCCGCTACCAGAGCGTGCTGGCGGAGGGCTCGGCGTGGCGCCCGGTGCTCGGCAGCGTGGTGACGGTGGCGGCACGGGCCGAGCGTACCGGTCGCCCCGAGGAGGAGCGGACGCTGGACCCGTTCCGGACCGTGCGCCCGCACTACGAGCAGAACGTCCTCGGCATCACGGAGTGGCGGATCCTCACGCTGGCGGCCGCGGTGCAGCCGACGGCCGGACGGTTCCGCGTCGCGCCGTTCGTCGAGGCCGCGCGCGCCGCGCCGCGCGCGCTCGTGCAGCCGTCGGTGTTCGATCCGCAGCTCTTCTACCGCGCGACCGCGCAGTGGACCCTCGCCGCCGGCGTGCGACTCGGCCTCGGCCGACCGCACGGACGGATGGGGCGCTACGGCGTCGCCGCCGCGCCGTGATCCGCTCGCATCACCTCACTTCCGCTCCCCGCATGCGTCGCTCCGCTTCCGCCCCCCGTGCGCGCGCCGCCGTCGCGCGCGGCGCGCTCGCCCTGCTCACCGCCGCCACGCTGGCCGCCTGCGGTTCGGACGACGGCAACGACGTCGGGGGCACGGTGGAGCCGCCGCCCAACCCGGGCACGGGCACGAACAACGGCGGCACCACGACGCCGGGCACCATCACCGTGCTCGGGCAGGGCGTGGTGACCGACCGCGTCACCGCCGAGGTGACGGCGCGCGGCCAGTGGGTCTACACGTCGTCGTGGGGCCAGCGCTTCGCGCGCGGCAACGTCGTCTACGTGTGGAACGGCGCCGGGAACGTGCCGCAGCTCGTCGACACGCTGACGATCGCCAGCGTGGGCACCACGGGCGACGTGCAGGTGAGCGACGACGGCACGCTCCTCGTCGTCGCGACCGAGCCCAACCCCGAGGGCTCGCTCGTCCTCTACAGCCTCACGGACCCCGCGCACCCGCGCCTCATCACCCGCTACACGTCGCCCAACCTGCGCGGCGGGGTGCACACCGCGCAGGTGTCGCGCGTGAACGGGCGCCTGTACGCGTTCGCCGCGGTGAACCCCACCGCCGGGGCGCCGGCGCGCCTGACGATCGTCGACCTCTCGACGCCGGCGACGCCGCGCGAGGTCTGGTCCCAGCCGATGGGGCAGCCGTTCGTGCACGACACGCACGTGCGCGACGGGCTGCTGTTCACCGCCAACTGGGACGAGGGGATGGTGGTGTGGGACATCGGCGGCGGCGGACGCGGCGGCTCGATCAGCGCGCCGGTGCGCATGGGCGCCGTGGTCACCCGCGCGAGCGATCCGTCGCAGGGCGCCTCGGTGCACAACATCCTCTGGCTGCACACGGACGGGCGGAAGCGATTCGTCGCCGTCGGCGAGGAGCTCACCACCGGCGCGACGATCGGCAACTCGTCGGCGGGCGACGTGCACATCGTCGACATGAACGACCTCGCGAACCCGGGCAGCTGGCGCGAGGTGGCGACCTACCGGGTGCCGAACGCCGGCACGCACAACTTCGTCGCCGACGAGGCGCGCGGCATCCTCTACGTCGCCTACTACGACGGCGGCGTGCGCGCGCTCGACGTGCGGGGCGACCTGGGCTCGTGCACGGCCGCCGAGCGCACCACCGACGGCCGCTGCGACCTGGCGAAGATGGGGCGCGAGCTGGGCGTCGCGCTGGCCGGCTCGCCGGTCACGCGCGACCCGCGCACCAACCGCTCGTCGCCGCCCTTCGTCTGGGGCGTGGACCTGTCGGGCGACGCGCTCTGGGCGTCGGACATGATGGGCGGGCTGTTCAAGCTGCGGGCGATCACGCGGTGAGGGGAGCGCGCAGCGCTCAGCGATCAGCGCTCAGCGATCAGCGATCAGCGATCAGCGGGGCTCCGTCTTCGGACGGGGCCCCGCGTCGCATGCGGGGGTCAGCGCGTCGCAGCCTTCCCGAACGGCGAGATCCCGTCCGATGCCGTGGCCGCGCCCGACCGACCGCGCGGAGCCACGTCACGCGACGACACCCGCTGATCGCTGATCGCTGAACGCTGATCGCTCCGCCCTCATCCCCTGTTCCGCGGCGCCCGCCGGATCAGCAGCGACAGCGCCCGCAGCGGGAGGTGGCGCAGCGCGGCGACCGCAGCGCGGTAGGTCAGCCCCGGGATCACCGTCACCGGGCCGCCGCGGTCGGCGGCGCGCAGCGAGGCGTCGACCACCGCGTCCGGGGTCATCCAGAGCGGCGCGGGGATGTTGCTCGGCGCGAACCCCATCCGGTCGTGGAACTCGGTGCGCGTGAAGCCGGGGCAGAGCGCCTGCACCTGCACGCCCGTGCCCGCCAGCTCGGCCGACAGCCCGTCCGTCGCGAGGCGGAGGAAGGCCTTCGTTCCCGAGTAGGTCGCGTTCCCCGGCCCCGTCACGAAGGCGGCGACCGAGGCCACGTTGACGATCAGGCCTGCCCGGCGCGCGACCATCCCCGGCAGCACCGCCTGCACCAGGCGCAGCGGCGTCGCGCAGTGGAGCTGGATCATCGCCGCCTGGGCGCGCGGCTCGGTGCGCAGCAGGGTGCCGAGCGTCCCGAAGCCCGCGTTGTTCACGAGGACGTCCACGCGCGGCAGGCCCGCCAGCGTCGCCGCGAGCGCCTCGACCTGTGCCGGATCGGTGAGGTCGTGGGCCGCCACCCCGGCGTGGATGCCGTACCCGGCGGTGAGCTCCTCGGCGACCTGCCGCAGGCGGGCGGCGTCGCGGGAGACGAGCAGCAGGTCGTGCCCGCGCGCGGCGAACCGCTCCGCGAACACGCGGCCGATGCCGGCGGTGGGGCCGGTGACGACGGCCAGCGGGCGGGGCGGTGTGGAGGCGGACACGGCAGGGATGGCGGAACGATGGCGACGGGCGGGTGGCCGGAATCCTGCTTTTCCGCGGGCCGCGGCGGCAGCCCCGCGTTCGCGGGACCGCGTCGACCGCGCGGGCCCGGTGTACGCATCTGCATGGCGGAATTCCTCGTTCGGAACTGGTGGGCGCTCGCCGCGCGTGGAGGCGCGGCCATCCTCTTCGGTCTCTTCGCCCTGCTGCTGCCGGGGCTGACGCTCGACACGCTGGTGGCCGCGTTCGCGGCCTTCGCCTTCGCCGACGGCCTGCTGGCGACCATCGCCGCGCTGCGCCCCACCGTCCGCGACCGGCGCGCCGCCCCGCGCCGCGAGGCGCTCCTGCTGCAGGGGCTGGCCGGGCTCGCCCTCGGCCTCGTCGTCGCGCTCTGGCCCGAACCGACCGTCTTCGTGGTCGTCGTGCAGCTCGCTTGCTGGGCGCTCGCCACCGGCGTCTTCGCCGTCATCGCGGCGTGGCGGCTGCGCACGCGCCTGGCCGAGGCGTGGTGGCTGGGCGCGGCCGGCGTCGCGTCGCTCGCGCTCGGGCTGTTCCTGGCGCTCGCGCCGGCGGTCGGCGCGGTGCGCATCGTCTGGTGGCTCGGCTGGCACGCCGTCCTCTCGGGCGCGCTGCTGCTCGTGCTGGCGCTGCGGCTGCGCGCGCGCCGCGTGGCGGGGCTCGCCAGCGCGGCGGGGGACGACGCACGCGCGCCCCGCGCGCTCCACGAGGGAGCACGCGAGGCGCGCGCGTCGTAGCGGGGAGGCGACGGGCCGGCGTCAGCCGGCCGTCGCGATCCGCTTCGGCTCCTCCTTCTTGGGCTCGGGCTTCGGCTTGCGCGCGCGCAGGTGATCGTCCATCTGCAGGCGCGGCACGCCGCGCTCGATCCAGTCGGGCGCGGGCGCGCCCTTCAGGTGCACGTCGAACCACTCCATCATGCGCGTCTGGTAGTCCTTCAGGTTGCCGCGCTGCACCAGGCCGTGGTTCTCGCCCGGGTACTCGAGCAGGATCGCTTCCTTGCCGAGCTGCTTGAGCGTGTTGTAGAAGGTGATGCCCTGGTTGAAGTCGACCGCGCCGTCCTTGTCGTTGTGCAGGATGACGAGCGGCGTCTTGATCTTGTCGGCGTGGCGGTTGGGCGAGTTGCGCGCGTACGCCTCCATGTTCTGGAGGTAGTTGCCCGTGAAGCGGCCCTGGCTCGACTGGAAGATCGGCTGGTTCGCGAGGCCGCTGTTCCAGTACACGGAGCTGTACATGCTCACGAGGTCCGTGAGCGGCGCGCCCGCGATGGCCGACTTGAAGATGTCGGTCTGCGTGACGAGGAACGCCGTCTGGTATCCGCCCCAGCTGTGTCCCTGCAGGCCGACGCGCGCCGAGTCGACGATGCCGGTGGCGATCGCCGCCTTCACGGCGGGCACCACGCTCCACACCGCGCTCATGCCCGGGTCGTTGACCTTGTAGACGATGTCGGGCATGAACACGGCGTAGCCGCGGCTCGTCATCAGGCCGGGGTGGATCGAGACGCCGTTCACCTCGTTGGGGTGCGAGAACTGGTGCCGCCCCTGCGAGAGCTTCTCGTAGATGTACGTGACCGTCGGGTACTTCTGCCCCTCCCGGTAGTCGGCGGGCAGGTAGAGCGTCCCCTGCAGCGAGTCGCCCTTGTCGGTCACGTAGTTCACGAGGCGCGTGCCGGCCGACCACTTGAACGAGGCGAGCTGGGTGCTGCCGTTCGTCAGCCGCGTGGTCGGCTTCCCGTTCTCCAGCCGCCACCAGTCCGGATACTCGGCGAACGTGCTGCGCGAGGTGACCCAGACGTCGGCGTCGCGCGCGCGGCGCGGGTTGAACGCCGCGTCGTCGAGCACGAGGGTCGTCGCGCCGCCGCGCTGCGCGTCGACGCGCGCGAGGCCGCCCTGCTTGGTGCGCTCGCCGTAGAGCCGCACGAACATCGGCTTGCCGAGGTCGATGCCGCTCTCGCGCGGATCGATCACGACGCGGCTCTGATAGCGCACGCCGCGCGTGCGGCCGTCGCGCGTGAGGTTCACCGGCGCGCCGCCGGCGGCGGGGATCTTCCAGATGTCCCAGTTGTCGGAGAGCAGCACCGCGCTGCCGTCCTTCGCCCAGCCCACCGGGAAGGTCGCCGGCTTGTCGACGTTGTGGTCGTCCTCCGTGTCCCAGAACGACACCGACGCGCCGCTCGTCAGGTTGCGCTTGGCCAGCGTCGCGAGGTCGAGCGCGTGATAGTGCCCGTCGTCGAAGTAGAGCAGCTTGCGCCCGTCGGGCGAGGGCAGCGTCGGGCCCTGGCGCAGCTTGCCGAGCGCGAGGCGGCGCTCGCCGGTGCGCGGATCGACGACGTACTGGTCGACGCGCGGCAGCCCCTCGAGCAGCCCGCGGCGCTCGTCGGCGCGGCCGTCGGTGCCGAGCGCCCACCGGTCGGTGGGGAGCATCTGCACCTGGCGCATCGTCGAGTCGGAGAGCGCGACGACCTTGTTCGTGCCGGGCCAGAAGGCGGCGAGATAGCTGAACGTCTTGTCGGCCTGCTCCTGCACCTGCTGCTGCGACTGGAGGCGCGCCTCCTTCCAGTGCCAGATCATCAGGTTGGGCTTCTCGTCGTCCGGCTCCTCCTTGGGCGGCGCGGCCTTCTTCTCGCGCAGGCCGAAGAGCAGGCCGTCGCCCTGCACGGTCCACCGCGGCGTGCGGTCGGGCGAGACGCGCATCCCCTTGGGGGCGTCGGCGCGGCCGGCGAGCGCCATCACGGTCGCGCGCGGCGCGCCGGCGCCGAAGCCGCGGAAGCCGAGCACCGCGTAGGCGGTGTCGGAGGCCGCGCTGTCGACGGTGCCGCGCAGCACGGCGAGCTGCGGGAGCGTGTCGCTCCACGCCAGGCGGCGGTAGAGCGCCTTCTCGCTGTCGAGGACGCGCACCGTGCCGCTCGCGAGGTCGTGCACGTGCACGCCGTTGCCCTGCGTGTCGCGGCGCTCGACGGTGTAGGCGAGCCAGCGCCCGTCGTCGTCGACCGCGAACTCGCCGACGCTGCCGACGGTCAGCACGTCGCTCGTGCCGAGGCGGTGCACGAGCAGGTCGCTGCTCTCGACGCGGGCGGGGGCGGCGGCACCGGGGCCGGCCGGGGCGCCCGCGGGCGGGGTCGGGCCGGCGTCGGCCGGGTAGGCCTGCAGCACGACGTGCGTCGGCCGCTCGCCGGCGAAGGCCGCGCGGCGGATCTTGTCGAACTCGCGCGTCTCGCCGGTCGCGGTGCGCACGAGCACGAGCTTGTTCTGCGCGGGGCGGCGCTCGCGGCGCAGGCGGCGCGCGTCGGCCTGCTTGGGATAGACGGTGACCGCGAGCCACTGGCCGTCGGCGCTGAACTGCACCGGCGCGGCGGCGCCGGGGCCGCCGAAGCCCTGCTGCGCGGGCGCCTCGCCGATCGGGATGCGCGTCTCCTTGCCGTCGGCCATGCTCCGGAGCACGACCTCGGCGTCGCCCTCGTTCGGGGCGTACTGGTAGGCGAACCAGCGGCCGTCGTTGGAGAGCTGCGCGCTGCGGACGGTCTTCCACCCCTTGAGGTCCGCGGGGGTGAAGTCGCGGCGCACGGCGGCGGCCGACGGCGCGGCCGACGCGGCGGCGGTGGGAGCGGGGGCGGTGCCGGCGTTCGTCTGGGCGACGAGCGCCCCGCCCGGCAGCGCGAGCAGCAGCGGCAGGGCGGCGAGGCGGGGGAGCGGTCGGCCGCGCGGGTGCGGTGACGTCATGGGGACGGCGGCGAGAGGACGTGGGGCCGCGGCCGGCGGGAGGAAGCCGGTGGGCGCGCAACGATGCAATGGAGTACGTCGCCGGACAACGCTCCGTTCGGCCGTCGCCGGCGGGCGGCCGGGAAACCGGTCGCCCGGGGCCGCCGTACGGCTGGCGGCAGCCTCCCGTTTCCCCCCGCCGATGCGCCGACTCCTCCCGCTCGTCCTCCTGCTGCCGGCGATGGCCGTCGCGCAGCCCCCCGCCGCGCCCGCCCCCGCGGCGCCCACCGCGGGTGCGCCCACCGCCGGCGCGCCCACGTCCGCGGCGCAGCCCGACAGCGCCGCCCGCCGCCGCCGCGGCAGCTGCTCGTCGGCCGAGGAGTGCGCCGAGGTGCGGCGCAACCGCCCCGGCCGCCGGCAGGCGGTGACGCCGGAGCTGGAGCGGTCGGCCTTCGCCGACGCCGAGTCGCGCACGCTGCTGTCGCGCGCCCGCGTCGCCCGACTGGCGCAGGACTCCGCGCTCCGCGCCTACGACGCGAAGAGCTACTCGCGCCTCTCCCTCGGCCTCGGCATCCGGCGCATCGGCCGCGAGCGGCTGTTCATGCGCACCGAGAACGCGGCGCGCGTGCGCTGGTCGCGCGGCAACGGCGTCTGGGTCGAGCCGCTCGGCAGCCGCTCGGTGCTGCCGGCCATCAAGGAGGCGGACATCGACATCGACCCGGAGGACTTCGCGCCGGTGCCGTACTTCCCCGGCCGCGAGACGCTCTGGTTCCCGTCGAGCGACATGGGGGCCGCGCGCGCGGAGGTCGACGAGAACGACATGCTGCACCCGCTCGCGACGGGCGCCGAGGCGTACTACCGCTACGCGACGGGCGACTCGGTGAGCATCCGCCTTCCGGACGGGCGCCGCATCGCGCTGCGCGAGCTGCGCATCACGGCGCGCCGCCCCGAGTGGCGCGCCTTCGTCGGCTCGTTCTGGTTCGACACCGAGCGCGGTTCGCTCGTGCGCGCGGCGTACCGCATGGCCGCCGAGATGGACATCTGGAAGGTCGCCGACGAGGAGAGCAAGCGTGACGGCGACGACGACGAGGTGCCGGCGCTCGTGAAGGGGCTCATCACCCCGATGCGCGCGAACATCTCGGCGATCACCGTGGAGTACGGGCTGTACGAGGGCCGCTTCTGGCTTCCGAAGATGAACGTCGCCGAGGGCGAGGCGCAGGCGGGCTTCATGCGCATGCCGGTGAAGTTCGAGGAGAGCTACAAGTACAACGCGGTGAACGGCGACCTCCCGATGCCGCGCATCCCGTCGCCGGCGGAGCTGGGGCTGGCACCCGGCGACACGACGTCGGACGCCGGCACCGAGGTGGTGATCGCCGTCGGGGACAACGACCGGACGCGCGCGCGCCGCGCCGACACGTCGGCCGCCGCGCGCATGGCGCGCGAGGACTCGACCGCGCGCCGGTACGCGTTCCGCGCCGACAGCCTGCGGCAGGAGGCGGCCAAGGCGACGGCGAGCGGCGACACGACGCGCGCGCGCACGCTGCTCCGGCGCGCGGGGCGCAGCGAGGCGGCGGGCCGCCAGATCGCGCGGCGCCGCGCGGAGTGCGCGCAGGACAGCACCTACTTCGCCGGCACGCGCACGCGCCACAACGGCGCGCTGCGCATGGCGGTGCGCCTGCCCTGCGACCCGCGGAAGCTCGCGAACTCGCCCGAGCTGCCGGGCTCCATCTACGAGCCGGGCGAGGCGATCTTCGGCGCGACCGAGCGCGACGCGCTGCTGGAGGCGCTCGACGACTTCGGGCTGCAGCCGGGGTGGTCGCCGCAGCCGCCGACGGTGCGCAGCGGCGTGGACCTGATCCGCTTCAACCGCGTCGAGGGGCTCTCGGTGGGCGCGGAGGCGAGGAGCGTGCTCGGCATGGGCTACACGGCGACCGCGCAGGCGCGGCTCGGCGTCTCCGACCTGGTGCCGAACGCGGAGCTCGCGCTGGAGCGCTCGAACGGCAGCGAGACGCTGCGCGGCGGGATCTTCCACCGCCTGGGCGTGGCGAACGACGACTGGGGCTCCCCGCTGTCGTTCGGCGCCTCGCTGGCGAGCCTGCTGTACGGCCGCGACGAGGGCTTCTACTACCGCACGTGGGGCGCGGAGCTGTCGGGCACGCGCGCGCAGCTGCTGGGCGGAACGCCGCTGACGTGGCGCCTCTTCGCGGAGCGCCAGCGCGAGGCGAAGCGCGAGCTGCGCCAGAGCTGGACGGGCGCCAACTTCATCGAGAACATCGCGGCCGCCCAGGCGAACGTCGTCGGCGCGGGCGCGGAGATGAACCGCAGCGTCGGCAGCGACCCGTCGGGGTGGCGCTTCTTCGCCCGCGGCCGGGCTGAAGGGGCGTGGGTGGGATGGAGCGGCGCCGACAGCGGGCTGGCCGCCGGCTACGGCCGCGGCCTCCTCGATGCGACGCTCTCGCGCGGGCTCGGCCGGTTCGCCGGCGCGATCACGGCCGCCGCCGGCGGGATCGCGGGCGACGCGCCGCCGCAGCGGCTGTTCTACGCGGGCGGCTACCAGACGGTGCGCGGCCAGTTCGCGCGCCCGGACACGACGGGCTACGTCGGCAACGCGTTCTGGATGGCGCGCTCCGAGCTCGGCTTCAACACGACGAGCGCGCGGCCGTCGGTCTTCTTCGACCTCGGCTGGGCGGGCGACCGCCGCGACTTCACGACGCCCGGCCGGCCGCTGAGCGGCTACGGGATCGGGATGTCGTTCCTCGACGGCCTCGTGCGCGCGGACCTGTCGCGCGGGCTCTGGCCGCAGAAGCGGATGCGGTTCGATCTGGCGGTGGAGGCGCGGTTCTGAGGGGGCTCCGTGTGGCGGTGGGTGCCGTGGCGCGGGACGCTGCGGGCTGCGGGCTGCGGATTCGCTGCCGCTGCGGGGCTGCGGGGCTGTGGCACGGCCGATCGGCAGGTGCCGGCGCGCCGGGCTCGAACGGCCAGGAGCAGCAGGGATGAAAATCGGAGAAGATCGGATGAGATCGGATGACTCCCTCGCGGCGCACGGCAGGTCGCGCCACGCGGAGCCAATCCGATCTTGTCCGGCTTCTCGATCCGACTTCGATCCCTGCTGCTGTTCATCGCGCCGATGCGCCACGAAGGCGATCGCCGGCGCTGCGAGGGCTGCGGGCAGGTGGTTCCGCAGCCCCGCAGCGCAGGTAGATCCGCAGCCCGCAGTCCGCAGCGCCCCACGCGAGGCGCCCGCATTTGGGAGACCTCCGTACAATCTCTCAGTACTTGACTTTCTCCCGGATTCCGGCGAGGATTCGAGCCATGATCCGCGCCGCCGCCCAGCCGTGTCCCATGTGCATGTGGCATCGCATGACCTGTCAGGTCGATGCGGCGGTCGGCGCGCACGTGCAGACGAACGGCTGATCGGGCGATCCCGCCCGACTCCGCATCCCGCACCGCCCCGGTCCAGCCATGGATCGGGGCGGTTCTCGTTTCTCCCCGGTCCGCGGCGGCGCCGCCGGCGTCTCCGCCCTCCCCCCGGCCACTGTCATGACCATCGCCATCTTCCACGAGCACCCCGACTGGTTCCGCCCGCTGTTTGCGGAGCTGGAGCGCCGCGGCATCCCGTTCGAGCGCATCGACGCGGCCGCGCACCACTACGACCCGTCGGAGACCGAGGTCCCCTGGTCGCTCGTGTTCAACCGCGCGTCGCCGTCGGCGTACCTGCGCGACGCCCGCCAGACGACGTTCCACACGTTGCACTGGCTGCGGCACCTCGAGCGGCTCGGCGTGCCGGTCGTGAACGGGAGCGCCGCGTACGGCATGGAGCTCTCCAAGGCGACGCAGCTCGACCTGCTGACGGAGCTCGGCGTGCCGTTCCCGCGGAGCCGCGTCATCAACCACCCGAGCCAGGCGGTCGCCGCCGCGCGCGGGCTGCGCTATCCGGTGCTCGTGAAGGCGAACGTCGGCGGCAGCGGCGCGGGCATCGTCGGCTTCGACAGCGAGGCCGAGCTGGCGGCGGCCGCCGAGGCGGGGCAGCTGGACCTCGGCGTCGACGGGACGGCGCTCGTGCAGGAGCAGGCGCCGCTGCGCGACGGCCGCATCACGCGCGTCGAGACGCTGGGCGGCGAGTTCCTGTACGCGATCCACGTCTATCCGGCCGACACGGGGTTCAACCTCTGCCCGGCCGACGCCTGCCAGACGGGCGACGGCGTGGAGCTGTCGCGCAACGCGTGCGCGCTGGACGCGCCGAAGAACGGGCTGCGCGTGGAGCGCGCCGACCCGCCGCGCGAGGTGATCGACGCGATCGAGCGCATCTCGCGCGCGACGAACCTGGACGTCGGCGGCATCGAGTTCCTCGTCGACGACCGCGACGGGCAGTGGTACGTGTACGACATCAACGCGCTGTCGAACTTCGTGGCCGACGCGGTGAACGTCGTCGGGTTCGATCCGTTCGTGAAGCTCGTCGACTACCTCGAGGCGCGGCTCGCCGGCGCGCCGAGCGCGCAGGAGGTCGGCGTCTGATGCGCTACGGCTACTGGATGCCCGTCTTCGGCGGCTGGCTGCGCAACGTCGAGGACGAGGGGATGCAGGCGAGCTGGGAGTACGTGAAGCGGCTCGCGCAGCGCTCGGAGCAGATCGGCTACGACCTGTCGCTGGTCGCGGAGCTCTTCCTCAACGACATCAAGGGGATCGAGGCCGACTCGCTCGAGGCGTGGACCGCCGCGGCGGCGCTGGCCGCGGTCACCGAGCGGCTGGAGCTGATGGTCGCGGTGCGGCCGACGTTCCATCCGCCGGCGATCCTCGCCAAGCAGGCGGCGACGCTCGACAACATCAGCGGCGGGCGCCTGTCGCTGAACGTCGTCAGCAGCTGGTGGAAGGACGAGGCGCGCCGCTACGGCGTGCAGTTCGACGAGCACGACGACCGCTACGCGCGCACGAGCGAGTGGCTCGACGTCCTCGACGGGGCGTGGAAGCGGAACGGCTTCTCGTACACGGGCAGGTACTACCGCGCCGAGGAGACCGTGCTGTCGCCCAAGCCGCTGGCGCTGCCCGGCCGTCCGCGCCCGACGCTGTACGCCGGCGGGGAGAGCGAGGCCGCGAAGTCGCTGATCGCCGCAAAGTGCGACGCGTACGTCATGCACGGCGACCCGACGGACGTCATCGCCGCCCGCGTCGGCGACCTGCGCGCGCGCCGCGAGGCGCTGGGCCTCCCGCCGCTGCAGTTCGGGATGGCGGCGTACGCGATCGTGCGCGACACGGAGGTGGAGGCGAAGCGCGAGCTGGCGCGCATCACCACCGTGCGCCCCGACTCGCCGGGCTTCGCCAACTTCGGCGACTGGACCACGAACACGCAGCTGGAGCGGCCGCTGGCGCTGCAGGACTACTCGGTGTCGAACCGCGGGCTGCGCGCGGGCCTCGTGGGCACGCCCGAGCAGGTGGCCGACCGCGTGCGCGCCTACCAGGCGGTGGGCGTCGATCTCCTGCTGCTGCAGAGCAGCCCGCAGCTCGAGGAGATGGAGCGCTTCGCGGAGCAGGTGATGCCGCTGGTCGAGGGCTCCACGCGCGCCCAGGCGGCGTAACCGCCGGGCGCTGCGGGCTGCGGACTGCGGATTTCCTGGGAGCTGCGGGGCTGCGGAGCTGCGGAACGGCCGCTCGGGACGTCCCGAGGTCGCTCCCGCAGCTCCGCAGCCCCGCAGCGCTCTCGGCGTCCGCAGTCCGCAGCCAGCAGCGTCCGGCGCGATTATCTTTGGCGCAACACCAGCCCCTGGGAAATGCGCCGCACGCTCTGCAAGTCCAAGATCCACCGCGCCACCCTGACCGGCGCCGATCTCCACTACGAGGGGAGCCTCACCGTCGACCGCGACCTGATGGACGCGGCCGACCTGCTCGCCTTCGAGAAGGTGCAGGTCGTCAACGTCAACACGGGCGCGCGGCTGGAGACGTACGTCATCGAGGGCGAGCGGGGGAGCGGCACGATCCAGCTCAACGGCGCCGCGGCGCGACTCGGCATGCCCGGCGACCTGGTGATCGTCATCAGCTACGCCGACTACGAGCCGCACGAGCTGGCGGGCTTCGCGCCGACGATCGTCTTCGTGGACGCGAAGAACCGTCGCTGCGAGCCGCACACGACGCACGAGCTGGAAGAAGGGCGGCACGAGGCCTGAGGCGCGCGCCATGACGTTCCCCCGCCGAGCCGGACGCGCCGCATGACCGATCCCACCCCCGAGTCGGACGCCGCCCGCCACGCGCGGCTCGCCGACAGCTGGGAGGCCAACGCCGCGGCGTGGACGAGCGCCGTGCGCGAGGGCGCGATCGCGAGCCGCCGCGCGGGCACGGACGCGGCGATCGTCGCGGCCTGCACGGAGGCCGTGCCGACGCTCGCCGGCGCGTCGGTCCTCGACGTCGGCTGCGGCGAGGGGTGGCTGGCGCGCGCGCTGGCCGAGCGGGGCGCGCGCGTGCTGGGCGTGGACGCGAGCGCGCCGCTGATCGAGCGCGCGTGCGAGGCCGCCGGCGGCGCGCCGCGCGCGCCCCGCTACGAGGTCGCGAGCTACGAGGCGATGCACGCCGATCCCGCGGTCGCGCGCGGCCCGTTCGATCTCGTCGTCGTCAACTTCGCGCTGCTCGGCGATCCGATCGCGCCGGCGCTCGCGGCCTGCGCGGCGCGGCTCGCGCCGGGCGGCCGCGTGGTCGTGCAGACGGTGCATCCGTGGGTCGCCGCGGGCGACGGGCCGTACGCGTCCGGCTGGCGGGAGGAGACCTTCGCGGCGTTCGCGGTGCCGTTCCCCGCGAGCATGCCGTGGTACTTCCGCACCCTCGCCGACTGGCACGACGCGATCGCCGCGGCGGGGCTGCGCCTCGTGCGCCTGGCGGAGCCCGTGCACCCGGAGACGCGGCGCCCGCTCTCGCTCGTGCTGGTCGCGGGCGTCGACTGACGGCGCCGCACGGTCGGCGGTAGCTCCCGGTCCGTCGGCGAACGGTTCGACGCGCGTTCGCGACGCGTCGTCCCGCGGCCGGTGACTGGCGCGCGCGGCGGGAGGTCCGCACGTTCGGCACGCCGGCGTGCGCGGATGCACGGCGGCGGCGCGTCCTCTCTCCCCCTCCGTGCCATGCCTCTCCGACCGGAGCTCCGGGTGGCGGCGCTGGTGGCGTTCGCCGTTCCCACGGCCGCCCGTGCGCAGCTCACCATCACCGGCCGCGTCACCGACGACGGTGGCCGTCCCATCGCCGGCGCCCAGGTGGGCGTCCCCGGCACCACCATCGGCGCGCTCGCGGGCGACGACGGCACGTACCGCCTGGTCGTGCGCGAGCCGCGCGGCCCGACGACGCTGCTCGTGCGCTACGTCGGCTACCGCCCGGGGCGCGCGACCATCGCGCAGACCTCGGGCACCGCGACGCAGGACTTCTCGCTCGTGCGGGACGTGCTGCAGCTGTCGCAGATCGTCACCACCGGCACCCGCACCGAGACCGAGCGCGCGCAGCTCGGCGCCACGCTGGCGACGGTCGAGGGCGAGCAGATCGCGAACGCGGCGACGCCGCAGCTCGACGTCGCGCTCGCGGGCAAGGTGGCGGGGGCGCTCGTGCAGCAGAACTCCGGCACGCCCGGCGGCGGCACGAGCGTGCGCATTCGCGGCCTCTCCACGATCAGCCGCAGCGCCGAGCCGCTGTACATCATCGACGGCGTCATCGTCGACAACTCGTCGCGGCAGCTCGTGGACCTCGGGGGCTACACGACCAACCGGCTCGCCGATCTCGATCCGAACGACATCGAGCGCGTCGAGGTCGTGAAGGGCGCCGCCGCCGCCGCGCTGTACGGCTCGCGCGCGAACGACGGCGTGGTGCAGATCTTCACCAAGCGTGGGCGCGCCGGCGCGCTGCGCACGACGCTCCGGCAGACGTACGGCACCGACGAGGTCGAGAACTTCATCGACGTCAACCAGGCGCCGGTGAACCTCGCCGGGCAGCCGGTGACGCGCTACGACTACCAGAACGACATCTTCCGCACCGCGCGCTCGTACAACACGTCGCTCAACCTGTCCGGCGGCGACGAGCGCACGCAGTTCTACCTCTCCGGCGCGCTGCAGGACCAGCAGGGCGTGATCCGCGCGACCGAGTACCGGCGCCAGAACGTGCGCCTGAACCTCGACCGGCAGCTCAACAGCTGGCTGAAGCTCAACACGAGCACGAACTACGTGTCGAGCGACGCCGCGCTGTCGCCGAACGGCGGCATCGTCGCGCAGTACGGCGTGCTCACGAACTTCCTCTTCATGAGCAACGACCGGAACCTCTACCGCGATCCGGTCACCGGCCAGTTCCCGCTCGGCCAGTCCGCGGCCAACCCGCTCGACGTCATCGCGAACTGGAAGGCGCCGCAGGAGGTGAACCGCTACGTCGGCGGCGTGCAGCTGCAGGCCACCCCGCGCACCGACGTGACGGTCGACTACCGCTTCGGCTACGACGCCTACACCGAGAACGCGTCGATCTTCATCCCGCGCGGCACGACGGCGACCGCCTTCCCCACGGGCATGGCGACCGAGGCGAGCAACCGCGCGCGCCTGCTGAACTCCGACCTGGACGTGAGCTGGCGCACGCGCCCGGCGAGCTGGCTGCAGGTCACGCCGAGCGTCGGCATGAACTGGCAGCAGCAGCGCTTCGACGTCGTCGTGAGCCGCGCCGAGGACCTGGTGCCGTTCACGGAGACGCTGCAGGGGAGCCGACAGTTCGCCAACGAGGGCCGCGACGACCGCCGCACGCTCGGCTTCTACGGCCAGGCGCAGATCGGCGTGCGCGAGCTGCTGTTCGTGACCGCCGCGCTGCGCTCCGACGCCTCCAGCGCGTTCGGCGCCGACGAGCGCACGCAGTACTTCCCGAAGCTCGGCGCCTCGTTCGACGTGTCGGGCATGAACTGGTGGCAGGACCTCGCCGGCCGCGCGGTGAGCCGGCTGCGGCTGCGCGCCGCCTTCGGCTACTCGGGCGGGCAGCCGGCCGAGAGCTTCGCGCGCTTCTCGAACTACGTGTCGGAGCCCGCGGGGGCGCTGCCCGGCGTCGCCAACAGCCCGACGCTCGGCAACGAGGCGCTCAAGCCCGAGCGCCAGCGCGAGACGGAGCTCGGCGCCGACGTCGAGCTGCTGCGCGGCCGCCTGGGCGTCGAGGCGACCTGGTTCGACAAGACGACGTCCGACCTGATCCTGCCGCGCGCCGTGCGGCCGTCGAGCGGCTTCTCCGAGCAGCTCGCCAACGTCGGCGAGCTGCGCAACCGCGGCCTCGAGCTGCTCGTGCGCTCGGTGAACGTGCAGGGCCCGCGCTTCGGCTGGAACACGAGCGTCACGATGACGACGAGCGATCCCGAGGTGACGCGGCTCTCGTCGGGCGGCGCGTTCTTCATCCCGGGCAGCTTCAACATCATCCGCGTCGCCACCGAGCCGGGCGACGGCAGCGCGCCGGGCCACTTCTTCGGCACGACCTACGTGCGCGACGCCGAGGGGCGCATCCTCGACGCGCAGAACCGGCCGATCGAGGACGCGAGCGGCCGCATCGTCGGCATCCCGGCGATCGGGCCGCGCCAGGTCATCGGCAACCCGAACCCGCGCGCGTTCTTCTCGTTCGCCAACGACTTCACGCTCGGCCGCCGGCTCTCGTTCCGCGCGCAGTTCGACGGCGTCCGCGGCGTGGACGTCTTCAACTTCGACCGCCGCCTGCTGGAGACGCCGGCGTTCGGGTCGGGCGCGGAGTACGCGCGCGAGCTCACCGGCGAGGTGCCGCGCGGCTACTTCGCGGCGCGCCGCGGCGTGTTCGAGGAGTACGTCGAGAAGGGCGACTTCGTGAAGCTGCGCGAGCTGAGCGTGAGCTACACGATCGGCGCCGGGCTGCTGCGGCGCGTGGGCGCGCGCGGCGCGCAGGGCGCGACGCTGACGCTCGCCGGCCGCAACCTGAAGACGTGGACGGACTACACGGGCTGGGACCCGGAGACGAACGCCGGCGCGCAGAGCACGCTCGTGCGCGGCTTCGCGTTCGCCACCACGCCCATCCCGCGCAACGTGACGGCCGCCGTCACGGTGAACTTCTGAGGCGCCTCACCATGGCCATCCACATCACCCCGCGCGCATCCTCGGCGCTGTCGCTCGCGCTCGTGGGCGCGCTCGCGAGCACGCTCGCCGGCTGCTCGCTCGACGTCACCAACCCCAACGCCGCCACGCAGGAGGTGGTCGTGAGCACGCCCGCCGGCGTGCGCGCGGTCGCCATCGGGCTGCAGGGGCGCTACGGCAACGCCATCGAGCACGCCGTCTGGGTGCCCGCGCTCGTCGCCGGCGAGCTGGGCACGCTCACCAACTCGCAGTCGCAGCACCGCGAGTTCCAGCGCTTCCCGAACGCGGCGCTCAACACGCCGCGCGTGGAGTCGACGAACCTCGACCTCGTCGCGTTCTGGTCGCGGCAGTACGCCACCATCCGCGCCGCCGACGACGTGCTCTCGAGCGTCGAGGGCGTGCAGCTCGCGCCGGGCACGCGCTCGGGGCTCACGGCGCTCGCCAAGACGCTCAAGGCGGCGAGCCTCGGCACGCTCGCCGAGGCGTGGCAGCAGGTGGTGCTCGAGCCGTCGGCCGAGAACCCGACCTTCGCCGACCGCGCGGCGACGCTCGCTCGCGTGCTGGAGCTGCTGGCGAGCGCGCGCGCCGACCTCGCGGCGCAGGCGCCGTCCACCGAGTTCACGAGCACCGTGCTGGTGCCGGGCATCGACCTGCCGAACACGATCCGCGCCTTCCAGGCGCGCTGGGCGCTGGCGGCGGGGCAGTACGAGCAGGCGCTGACCTTCGCCAACGAGGTGCCGGCGACGGCGACGTCGGAGTTCCGCTACACGACGGTCGACCAGAACCCCGTGTGGGGCGCGATCACGGGCAACCGCTACTTCGGCGCGGTGGCGACGCTGCGCACCGGAGCGGAGGCGGGCGACGCACGCGTCGCGCGGCTGTTCGGCGCCACGCCGATCGACTCGCTCGGCGGCACGCGCACGCTGCAGGTGCTGCCGTACCGCAACCCGGCCGACGCGTATCCGCTGTTCACGCAGGACGAGCTGACGCTCATCCGGGCCGAGGCCCACGCGCGGCTCAACCGGCTGCCGCAGGCGATCACGGAGCTGAACCGCATCCGCACGGCGGCGGGGCTGCCGGCGCGCACGGCCGCCGAGCTGGGGACGCAGCAGGCGGTGCTCGACGAGATCCTGCGCCAGCGCCGGCTGTCGCTCTTCCTCAGCGGGCTGTCGTGGGCCGACCTGCGGCGGTTCGGGCGCACTGCCGAGGCGCGGGTGGCCTGGCTGCCGTACCCGGAGCAGGAGCGGGCGTCGAACCCGAACACGCCGGCGAATCCGTGACGACGGCTACGGGTTGCGGGCGGCGGATGCTCGTTGCTGCATCCTCGCGCCGGACCCGAACGGCGAACGGCCAACGGCAGCGGGGATGAAAGTCTGATAACGTCTGATTGAACGTCGGATGGCTCCGCGTGGCGGTGAGGAAGGTCGCACCACGCGGAGCCATCGGACGTTCATCGGACGTGCTCCGACGTTCATCCCCGCTGCTGTTCGCTCTTCTGCGGTCGGGCGACGGAGGCTGCTCGGCAAGACGAGCGACGCTGGCTCAGGATCCGCAGCCCGCCGTCCGTCGTCGCGACTCCCTACGGCGCCGGATCGATCGTCCCGTCCTCCGCCAGCATCGGCACGAGGTTGGGCGCGCGGCGCTCGTCGACGACGATGGCGAGCTCGCGCTCGCGCAGGTCGAGCACGTCGCCCGCGCCCACGATGCCGACGCGCATGTAGCTCAGCGTGAGGCGCGCATCGGTGGTGCGCGCCTCGTTCGCGGTGTCGTAGTGGATCGTGCGGCCGTCGACGAAGGTGACGCCGCCGGCGCCCACGACCTCGCCGCGGTGGCCGCTGACGACGAGCGCCGTGTCCTCGTCGATGCCGAGGCCGAGCAGCTCGGGGTTGCGCGCCACGGCGCGGAAGAGCCGGTGCAGGCGCCGCCGCTCGGCGAAGTGCGTGTCGATCATCGTGTGGAAGCCGAGCAGGCCGAGGCCGGGGCCCATGTACATCGCCTGCGGCTCGCCGTTCTCGTCGGGCTCCCCGTTGGCGAGGATCGTCTCGGTGAGCGCGGCGGCGCCCGCGCTGGTCCCGCACACCGGCGTGCCGGCGGCGTTCGCGTCGCGGATGGCGCGCGCCATCGCCGAGCCGCCGATGGTCGCCATCAGGTGGACCTGGTCGCCGCCGCCCAGGAAGATGCCGTCGGCGGCGCGGATCATCGTCGCGAGCCCCGGGTCCTGCGCGTACGTGCGGCGGTCGACGATCGGGAACTCCACGCGCGTCGCGCCCGCGCGCGTGAAGTCGCGCTGCCACGCGCGCGCGGCCGTCACCGGATCGCCCGACGCGGTCGTGAAGCCGAGGATGCAGCCGCCCTCGCGGGCGCGCGACGCGTCGAGGAAGCGGCCGAGCGCCTCGCCGGTGGGCGAGCAGGCGCCGCCGATGAGGACGAGCGTGCCCGCGGCGTCGTCGGCGCGGCGCCGCTTGGGAGACGCGGACGGCATCACGAGGGCACCGCGACGCGCGCGCCGCTCGCCTGCACCGCGCGCACCGCCTCGCGCACCCGCATGGGGAGCGTGCGCGCGTCGTCGAACGTCAGCACCGTCGCCGCGCGCTTGTGCGCGTGGGCGACGATCTCCTCGTCCGCCGCGGGCACCACCGCGACGCCGCCCGGCGCCAGCGCGTCGAGCGGCACCGTGAGCAGGCGGACCGCGCGGTCGCGCTCGCAGTACGAGTCGTGGACGTCGGGGCCGGGCTCCGCGTCGCAGATCACCGCCACGCGCGCACGGCGGTAGGGCAGGCCGTCGGCGAGCAGCGCGGAGGGCACGACGGTGCACACCGTGCCGTCGGGCGCGAGGTCGGCCGCGCCGGCGTCGCGCAGCGCGCGCGCGGCAGCCGCGCGCACGGCGGGATCGCCGCCGGTCACACCGGCCGCGATGAGCGCCGGCGACTCGGGCGGGCGGTCCTCGCCGCGGAGCGGCGCGTCGGCGACGGCGCGCAGCGCGTCGATCGCCTCGCTCGCGTGGGCGGGCGTGAGCGTCCCCGCGAAGGCGTGCTGCACGAGCTGCAGCGCGAGCGGGAGCGAGCGCCGTCCGACCCCCGGGTGGGCGTAGGCGACGACGACCGTGTAGGTGCCCGGCTCCCCGCCGCCGCGCGCGCGGCCGAAGCTCACGTCCTGACCGGCGAGCTCCTGCAGCGCGATGGACACGTGCTCGACGATGTGCGGCGCGTAGGTCCCGCGCGTGAGCCGCTGCACGAACCCGCCCGGCACCCCGATGCTGCACGTGTGTTCGGCGAGCGGGGGCAGCGCGGCGAGCAGCGCCTCGCGGACCCCGGGGACGTCGTCGGAGGCGATCTCGTCGTAGGCGCCGACGGCGAGGTCGTAGCGCACGAGCGGACGCATCGCCCAGTAGTTGGGCCCGCGGATCAGCCGCAGCGAGAGCGGGCGGATCTCCGTGAACGCGTCGGGCAGGTGGACCGGCGCCGTCATCGCGCGACTCCGGGTCGGCGCGCCCGCGCGCGGCGCGCGCGGTGCGGCGTGACGGGTGGGTGGCGATGCGGTGCGGACATGCGGAGCTCGGGCGCTGCGGGGAGGGCCGTCACGCCGCGTTGCGCGCCGCCGGCCGTGCCCGCTCTGCGCAACAGGCGTGCAATCACCCGCTCGACATCCCGCGCGGCCCGCGGATGCCTGGCACGCAGGCTGCCGCCGGGGTGCGGTCCACCGAATCAGGAGGCTCGCATGCCCGATCGTGACGCCCCGCCGCCCAACTCGAGCGCCCGCGGCGGCCCGCACTCACAGGACCCGCTCGTCGCCGACCAGGCGCGCGACCGCAACGCCATGCACCGCCAGGGCGACATGCAGGCGACGCCCGAGACCGACGACCAGCACCGCGCCGTCGCGGAGGCCACCGGCAACGCCACGCGCGCCGAGGAGGCGGCGGGCCGCTCGCCCGACCTCAACAACCGCCCGGACGCGCAGCGCGCCTTCCAGGAGAGCCGTGGGGATCGGCGGGAGCGCGACGGGCGGGTGGAGTGAGCGCGGCCGCTGAGCGCGTAGCATGCAGCGCTCAGCGATCAGCGCTCAGCGATCAGGGAGTCCGGCGCGCGGGGAGGTCTCCCGGCGCCGGACCCTCGCGCCGCTGATCGCTGAGCGCTGATCGCTCTACTGCACGATCTGCTCGCCGAGCCGCACCGTGAACGTCTGCTGCACGCCGCCGCGCCGCACGACCTGCACGCGCACCGTGCCGCCGGGGCCGACCTCGCGGATCACGCGGCGCATGTCGCCGCTCTGCTCGATCGGCGTGTCGTTGATGCGCGTGATGATGTCGCCCGCGCGCAGGCCGACGCGATACGCGTCGGTGCTCTGCTCGATCTGGTAGATCAGCACGCCCTCGCGCTGCGAGAGGCCGAGCTGCTGCGCGAGCGGCGGCGTCACGTCGACCGGGATGATGCCGAGCACCGCGCGGCGCACGCGGCCCGTCGTGATGAGCTGCTCGGCGATGTTGCGCGCGAGGTTGATCGGGATCGCGAAGCCGAGCCCCGTCGCGCTGGGGATGATCGCGGTGTTGATGCCGATGACGCGGCCCTGCGAGTCGAGCAGCGGGCCGCCCGAGTTGCCGGGGTTGATCGCCGCGTCCGTCTGGATGAGCGCCTCGAGCGTGGCGCCGCGGATCGAGCGGTTGAGCGCGGAGACGATGCCCGACGTCACCGAGCGCTCGTAGCCGAGCGGGTTGCCGATGGCGATCGCGAGCTGGCCGGGCACGAGGCGGTCCGAGTCGCCGACGGGGACCACCGGAGCGTCGGTGGCCGGGATGCGCACGACCGCCACGTCGACCGTCGGGTCGCGGCCGAGCACCTGGCCCGGCAGCTGGCGCCCATCGGCCAGCGTGATGGTGACCGTCCGCGCGTCGCCGACGACGTGCGCGTTCGTGAGCACGATGCCGTCGCGCCGGATGACCACGCCCGAGCCCGAGCCGCCCGCGCGCTCGACGAGCACGACGCCCGGCGACGCCTGCTCGGCGACGCGGATGATCGTCCGCTCCGACTCGACCGTCGCCGGCTGCGCGGTCGCGCCGGCGCCGAGCTGCAGCGCCGCCGAGCGCGCCGTCGAGTCCTCGCCGCGCCACGCCTGCGCCAGCCGATCGCCGCCGGTCACCCCGATGCCGATGCCCACGCCGAGCGCCACGGCCAGCGCCAGGCCTCCGACCGTCCCTCGCTGCATTCCGTTCTCCTCCTCGTCCGTTGCGTTCTCTCGATTGGACACGGCGGGGGCAGGAAGCGTGCACGCGAGCGCCGTGGGAGGCGGGCGGCGATCCCGGGGTGGTGCGCCGCGCCTACCGCAGCCGCAGCACCAGCCGCTCGTCGCGCACCAGCGCCGTCGCCTCGGCGACCAGCGCGTACAGGTCGTCGGCGCGGCTGATGAAGCGGCCGCTCAGCGCGTCGGCGTCGCCGCGCGCGAGGCGGACCACCAGCGCGGCCGCCTCGTCGGGGGAGGCGTCGCGGCCGGCGTCGAAGGTGTCGCGGTACCAGGGAAGCCAGGTGCGCCCCGCGTCCGAGGTGAGGAGCGCCTCCGTCATGGCCGTGCGGACCGTGCCCGGCTCCAGCGCGAACACCGCCACGCCGTGCGGGCGCGCCTCGGCGGCGGCGATCTCCGTGAAGCGCGTCAGCGCGCCCTTGCTCGTCGAGTAGGCGGAGGCGAACGGGACGGCGACGTTGCCCGCGCGGCTGGAGACGTTGACGACGCGGCCGCGGCCGCGCGGCACCATGCGCCGCAGCGCCGCCCGCGTGCCCAAGAAGGCGCCGAGCAGGTTCACCTCGAAGGTGCGCCACCAGCGCTCGGGATCGGCCTCCCAGATCGGGCCGGGCACCGCGCCGTCGCCCGCGTTGTTGACGATCAGGTCGAGCGGTCCGAGCGCCGACTCCGCGGCGTCGACGGCGCGCTCGACCGCGGCGGCGTCGGTGACGTCGGCGGGGAGGGGGAGCGCCGTCGCGCCGTCCGCGCGCAGGGCGGCGGCGACCGCGTCGAGGTCCGCGCCCGACCGGGCCACGAGCGCAACGCGGGCGCCGGCGCGCGCGAGGTGCGTGGCCATCGCGCGCCCGAGCCCGCGGCCGGCGCCGGTGACGAGCGCGGTCTGGCCGGCGAGCGGGCGGGACGCGGTGTCCGCGACGTCGGTCGCGGGGTCTTCCTGGGCAGCGGGATCGCGGGACACGGACGGACGGGGGTCGGGAAACCGAGGGTCGGCGGGCGCCGCACTGGCCCGGAATATGAGCGCCGAGCGTGGGTCAGTGTCCCATTGTGCGCCCGCCGGACGCACGGTACGGTAGCGGCATGGGGACTCAGGAGGGCCCGGTGGGACTGCATCTCATCGAATCGGGGCGGCCGCATCGCATGTGGCTCGCCGCCCCCACGCTGTGGAGCGCGGCGGCCCACGCCACGCTCGTCGCCTCGCTCGTCGCCTCCGGTCCGTCGGCCTCGGACGGGGGTGTGCTCGGCGAGCAGAAGGAGGTCGTCTTCTTCCTGCCGCTCCTGCCCAAGGCGCCGGCGCCCACCAGCCTGATCGACCTGCGGTGGGACGGCAGCGGCACGGGCGACGGGCCGGGAGCGGACGCGACGCCCGACGACCCGCGCGGATTCGCCCCGGCGGTCCGCGACGGGGGCGGCCGCGCACTGCCCGTGCAGCTGGAAGAGGAAGGGCCGCCGATCGACGGCAGCCCGGTGTTCGTCGCCTCGGAGCTCGACATCGAGGTCGAGCGCGACCCGGCGAGCGCCGGCCCGCGCTACCCCGAGCCGCTCCGGGCCACGAACACCGAGGGCTCGGTCGTCGCGGAGTGGATCGTCGACACCACGGGGCTGGCCGATCCGGCCTCCTTCCGCGTGGTGTCGTCCAGCCACCCGCTGTTCACCACGGCCGTGAAGGAGTGCCTGGCCGGGATGAAGTTCCGCCCCGCGGAGCTCAGCGGGCAGCGCGTGCGGCAGCTGGTGCGCCAGGAGTTCCGCTTCCAGCTCGCCCTGCCGGTCGCCGTCGGCGACTCGGCACGCACGAAGGGCTGACGGCACGCGGGCGCGCGAGCGGCGGCGCCGCGGCGGTCACCAAGCGTGATCGGCGCGGTGCTGCCGCTCGTAGCGCGCCCACTCGGCGCGCGCGGCGATCCAGGTGGCGCCGAGCGTCCCGCCTGCCGCGAGCAGCGCCAGCGCCGTGGCGCGCACCGCGTCCTCCCGCCGCGCGCGCCGGCTGTAGCGGCGCCAGATCGGCCGCGGGCGCGCGTGCTCGCCGAGGAGCGCGCCGGCCGCCGCGAGCGCGGCGAGCGGCACGCCGAGCGGCAACAGGCGGCTGCGGCGCACGAAGGCCGCCTGTCCACGGGCGATGCGGGCTTCGAGGCGGGCACGCGCGAGCAGCTGCGCACGCGAGACGGGGGCGGGCGGATTGGACATGGCGTGCGGCGCGTGGCGGGTAGTCGGCGGTCGCTCCCGAGCACGGCACGGCGCGTGCCGGCTTCCGGAGCCCCACCCGTCGAGGTCCGCATGGCGACGCCGAAGGAGCAGCACGACGCCCGACCGAACGCCCGGAACATCGGCTACGGCAGCGGCCGACGGCCCGCCGACGCCACGCCGCCCGAAGGCGTCCGCGCGACGACGCTGCGCGACCTGATGACCAGCGCCGCGCCCCCGCGCGAGGCGCCGTCAGCCGGCGACGCCCGACTCGGCGAGCAGGTCGCGCCCGAGGAGCCCGCCGAGCGCGCGTAGCTCGGGCGCCAGCACGCGGGCGGCGGGCGGACCGGCCGCCGCGGTGCGCCCGCACGGCGTGCAGCTGGCGAAGCCGCCCGCGCCGTCGACGTCGTGGCGATCGGTGCGCGCGTCGGGGAGCCGGATCGCGTCGCCGTCGAGCGCGATCGGATGGAGCCAGCAGGCGAGCGGCTTCCAGTACCAGGACGGCCGCCCGCGCAGGTCGGCGAGCGCCTGCAGCGCGCACCGCGCGTCCGGCATGAGGAAGGCGCACGCCGCGTCGCGGAAGTGGGGCGGGTAGCCGGCGACGACGCCGTGATACGCGCGCGGCACGAGCGCGGTGCGCGCGGGACCGTCCTCGTCGTCCTCTCCGTCGTCGCCCGGATCGACCGGGACGATCGGCTGCGCGGGCATCGCCGGCGCCAGCGCGCGGAGCGCCTCGCCCTCGCGGCGGACGAGCGCGCGCAGGACCATCGCCTCCTCCGCGTTGAGCGTCACGCCCTCGGTGCAGCAGGTGCCGCGGCAGTCGCGCAGGTCGCACGGCAGGAGCGGCCGCGCGAACGACGCCGCGTCGAGCGGCGCGTGGCCGAACGCATCGCGCACCGCGCGCGCGGTGGCGGGGAAGGCCATCGCGGGCGCCGCGTCGCGTGGCGTCGCCGGGATCGCGTCGGGCGCGTCGTCGTGCGTCGGATCGGACATCGCTCTCAAGGTAGCGGCGCGCGCGGGTGGCGATCGCCGCCCCGTCCGTGCAGACTGCGGGCGTGACCCAGCCCTCCCTCGCGCCCGCCGCCGTCGACGACGGCTGGCTCCCGCTCGACGCCCACCCGGTGGGCCGCACGATCGCCGCCTTCGCCGCGCGCTCCTTCGTCACGAACGATCCCGACGGCGATCGGCTGCGCGTGCGCTACGAGGCGCGCGCGGGCGCGGTGCCGCACGCGACCGCCGAGGAGCCGGCGGCGCTGCGCGCGGAGGTCTGGTTCGGGCCGAAGGCGGAGGGGCCGCCGGGGCACGCGCACGGCGGCAGCGTCGCCGCGGTGCTCGACGAGGCGATGGGGCTCGCCGTGTGGCTCGCGCACCGGGCCGCGGTCGCGGCGCACATCGAGGTCGACTTCCGGAACCCGGTGCCGCTCGGCCTCACGGCGCGCGTGGAGACGACGCCCGGCGCGTCCGACGGCCGCAAGTCGGCGGTGACGGCGCGCCTCGTCGGACCGGACGGCACCGTCTACGGCGAGGCGACGGGGATCTTCGTGCTCCTCGGCGCGCGCCACGCCGGGACCTTCCGGGGCGGCGGCGCCTGAGGCGCGCCGCGCCGCGCGCCGTCAGCTCGCGGGGCGCAGCGACGACTGCCGCACCTTGAGGTCGCCCGCGCCGCCGTCGAGCGTGACGAGGTAGAGTGGGTGCGGCGCCACCGCGAGCAGCAGCGCGACGGTGCCGAACTGCCCGTCGCGCGAGCCGCCCGTGATGACGACGCGGTCGTGCAGCGCGAAGGCGACGTCGGGCAGCCGCTCGCCGCGCAGCCAGCGATCGCCGAGCCCGGGAGTCGGGGCCATGATCGCGCCCCCGGTCAGCGGAGGCGGAGCGTGCCGTCGCTCACGACGACCGCGCTGCCGCCCACGCGCACCGCGGTGATCTCGCCGCCGCGCTTGTCCGCCTCCAGCTCCAGCCGGCTCGGGCGCCCCATCTCGAGGCCCTGCGCGACGGTCCAGCGCATCGTGCCGTCGAGGCGCGGCGTGCGCGCGGCGAGGTAGCCCGCGAGCGCCGCGTTCGCCGAACCCGTCGCGGGATCCTCGGGGACGCTGAGGCCGGGGACGAAGACGCGCGCGTGCACGTCGACGCCGGCCTGCGCGCTCGCCTCGTCGGGCGCGCCCATGGCGAACACCATCGGCTCGCGGCTCCACGCGCCCGGCGGGAGCGCGCGCTCCCACGCCTCGTGCCGGATGCGCGCGCGGCGCACCGCGTCGTGGCTGGCGAGCGGCACGAGCACGAATGGCAGCCCGCAGCTCGCGGTGCGCGGCGCGTAGGCGCCGTCGAGCAGGTCCGCGGGCGACAGCGACAGCGCGTCGGCCAGCGCCTCGCGCGACGGCGCCTCGCGCTCCTCGGGCAGGGACGCGACGGAGAGCTGCGCGAACACCGGCTCGACGCCCTCGCCGACGGGCGCGACGTGCGGCAGCCGCACGCGCACCGGCACGTCGCCCACCTGCTCCTCGAGCACGAGCGTGCCCTCGGTGCCGTCGAGGCGCACGGCGCCGGTGGCGACGAGCACGTGGGCCGTCCCGATGGTCGGATGGCCGGCGAACGGGACCTCCGCGCCCGGCGTGAAGATGCGCACGCGGCACGCGCCGCCACGCTCGGCCGGCAGCACGAACGTCGTCTCGGAGTAGTTGAACTCGCGCGTGATGGCGAGCATCTCCTCCCCGCTCAACCCGCGCGCGTCGAGGACCACGGCGAGCTGGTTGCCGCCGAACTGCCGATCGGTGAAGACGTCCGTCGTGACGTACTTGTAGGTGCGCATGCGGTCGAATGTAGCGGGCTGGTTTGGTCGCGCAGGCGAGGGGCGTGCGGGGCCTCGCCGGCTCGCGAATCGGCGCGGCGGAGCCCTGACCGCGCTTCGCGCGTCATGTCTCCGCACGCGCCGATTCGAGGTAGCGCGGCGAGACCCCGCACGCCCCTCGCCTCCACGCGTCGTCGCCGCGCCGGCATGCAGCGCAGGCACCTTCCGAGCCTGCACGCGGACGGCCGCGCGCGGGCAGCGGGCGAACCCCCACGCCGGCGACGTTCGGACGCGCGCACGCCGGCGAGCGTCCGCGCGCAGGCGAGGGCCCGCGCGCTCGGCGGCGCTCCGTGATGCCCGGGGCGTGCGAGGCGATGGGGGGCCGCCGAGCGACCTCAAATCTCCGATTTGCGAGCCGGCGGCCCCCCATCGCCTCGCACGCCGTGCGACGATCCCGAACGACGACGAGGACTAGAACCCCTCGTCCCCGCGCGGATCCTCCTGCATGAACGGATACTCGAACGTCGTCGGCGGCACGAACGTCTCCTTGATGGCGCGCGGGCTGACCCAGCGCATCAGGTTCAGCTTCGACCCGGCCTTGTCGTTGGTGCCCGAGCCGCGCGCGCCGCCGAACGGCTGCTGGCCGACCACCGCGCCCGTGGGCTTGTCGTTGATGTAGAAGTTGCCCGCCGCGTTGCGCAGCGCGACCGCGGCCTGCTTCACCGCGCGGCGATCGTTCGCGAACACGGCGCCGGTGAGCGCGTAGGGGGAGGTGCGGTCGACGACCTGCATCGTCTCCTCCCACTTCGCGTCGTCGTACGCGTGGACCGTCAGCACCGGGCCGAAGATCTCCTCACACATCAGGCGGTACGCGGGATCGTCCGTCTCGACCAGCGTGGGCTCGATGAACCAGCCCGTGTCGCGGTTCGCGCCGCCGCCCTGCACGATCGTCGCGTTCTGGCGCGCGTCGTCCAGGTAGCCCGAGATCTTCCCGAACGAGCGCTCGTCGATCACCGCGCCGACGAAGTTGCGGAAGTCGCGCACGTCGCCCTGGCGGATCTGCCGCATCATCGCGACCACGCGCTCCTTCACGTCCGGCCACATCGACTTCGGCACGTACGCGCGGCTGGCGGCCGAGCACTTCTGCCCCTGGTACTCGAACGCGCCGCGCACCATGCCGACGGCGAGCGCCTGCGGGTCCGCCGACGCGTGGGCGAGGATGAAGTCCTTGCCGCCCGTCTCGCCGACGATGCGCGGATACGAGCGGTAGCGCCCCATGTTGCCGCCGATCGTCTCCCACATGCTGTTGAAGACGCCCGTGCTCCCCGTGAAGTGCACGCCCGCGAGGTCCGGGTGCGTCAGCAGCTGGTCGGAGATCGGCTTCGGGTCGCCGGGCACGAAGTTGATGACGCCCGGCGGCAGCCCCGCCTCCTCCAGCAGGCGCATGACGTACCACGCGCTCAGCATCGCGCTCGACGCCGGCTTCCAGATCACCGTGTTGCCCATCAGCGCCGCGGACGTCGGCAGGTTGCCGGCGATGGCCGTGAAGTTGAACGGCGTGACCGCGTACACGAAGCCCTCGAGCGGGCGGTAGTCGAGCTGGTTCCACATCGCCTGCGTGCTGAGCGGCTGCTCGCCGTACAGCTCCTGCGCGAAGGCGACGTTGAAGCGGAAGAAGTCGATCAGCTCGCACGCCGCGTCGATCTCCGCCTGGTGCGCGGTCTTCGACTGGCCGAGCATCGTGGCCGCGTTGAGCGTGTCGCGCCACGTCGTCGCCAGCAGCTCGGCGGCGCGCAGGAACACCGCGGCGCGGTCCTCCCAGCTCCAGTTGGCCCACTCGAGATGCGCGTCGCGCGCGGCGCGGATGGCGCGCTGCACGTCCTCGGGCCGCGCCTTGTGCCAGTCGGCGAGCACCTCCCGGTGCGCGCACGGGTTGGTCGCCTGCGCCGTCTCGCCGGTCGTGATCCGCTCGCCGCCGATGACGAGCGGGATCTCGATCCGCTCGGCCGCCATCGTCTTCAGCCGCGCCTGGAGCGCCGCGCGCTCGGGGGAGCCGGGGGCGTAGCCCTTCACCGGCTCGTTCACCGGCGCCGGGACGCGGCGGTTGCCCGAGAAGCCGGTGACGCCGCCCATCGCGGGCACCGGCTGCGGGGCGCTGATGGCGGAGCCGCCGGGCATCGGCGCCTCGGCGCCGGAGCCGTGCGGGACGTGCGAGGGTGCGGCGGCGGAGGTCATGTGCGTGAGCCTCTGGAGTGCGCTGGAGTGCGGTCGTGGGCGCGCGACGGGCGCGCGGCCCGGCGGGCGAGCCGCGCCGGACGAGACGGGCGTAATCTACCCGGCGCCGCGCTTCACCCGTGCCCCCGTTCCGGGGTATTGTTCGTGATGCTGAACCGTGTTCGGCGGCCCCGGCGATCGCAGGCCGCTGCCCTCCCGCTCGCGCTCCTGCTGCCGCTGACCGTCGCGGCCTGCGTGCGCGATCCCGTCGAGTGGCGCGAGGCCGGCGAGCGCCGCCTGGTCGTCCCGGCCCCGACGCCCGACCGCCCGGTCGCGTTCCCCGACGCGATCGCCGACTCGATGCTGACCGGCGCGCTGCACGCGGCGCTGCCCACCGGCGCGAGCGGCGCCCCCGTGCCGCTCGCCGTCGAGCCGCCCGATCCGACCGGCACCCGCTGCCCGGCGTCGCTCCGCTGGGCGACCGGCCGCGGCGAGGAGCGCGTGGCCGCCTGGTGGGCGCTGCGCCCCGACCGCACCGCCGAGGTGATGGCCAGCCGCTCGACCGACGGCGGGCGGAGCTGGGACACCGCGGCCCGCGTCGACACGCTGGACCGCGGGGCCGTGGGGTGCGAGCGCCCCGCGCCCTCGGTCGCCGTCGACACGGTCAACGGCTTCGTGCACCTCGCGTACTCGATGCTGGCGCCCGAGGGGCGCGGCGTCTTCTACGCGCACCGCATGGATCCGCGCGCCGCCTTCGAGATCCCGCAGGTCATCGTCTACGGCGAGCGCCCGGCGACGACGAGCGTCGTCTCGGCCGGGGACCTGGTGCTCGTCGCGTACGAGGACCCGAACACCGGCGGGCGGCCCTTCGTCTCGGTGGCGGTCTCGCGCACGGCGGGGCACACCTGGGACGAGCGCTTCGCGGCGTCCGAGGGGAGCATGTCGGCCGAGCGCCCGCTGCTGCGCGTGCGCGGCGGCGACGTCGCGCTGGGGTGGGTCGAGCGGTCCGCGCCGCGCGAGATCAACTCGGCCGAGAACCCGAAGGCGGCCACGACGCCGTATCCGACGGGCGTCGTCGTGCGGGTCGGCCGGCTGCGGCAGTGACCCGCGCGTGACCCCGGGGGCGGGCGGCGGGAGTGACGCCGCGCCGCACGCCGTGTAGGCTGTTGTAGCGTGCCGGGCGCCGATGCGGGTGCCGGCCGTTCCCCGCCTCCCGCCCCCTCCCCCCGCCGTGAAGGTCCTGCTCGCCGAGGACGACCCGATCGTGCGCGACCGCCTCGCGCGCGTCGTCGCCACCGCCGGCCACACCGTCGTCGGCGCCCCGGACGGCGCGGCGGCGTGGGACGCCTTCGTCCGCGAGCGCCCCGAGCTCGTGGTGCTCGACCTGGACCTGCCGGGCGTCGACGGCCTGGCGCTGTGCGAGCGCATCCGCGGCACCGACGGCGGCCAGCACGCCTTCGTGCTCGTCGTCACGCCGCGCGACGGCAACGCGGACCTCGTGCAGGTGCTCGACGCGGGCGCCGACGACTACATCAGCAAGCCGGCCGACGCCGATCACTTCGCGGCGCGGCTGACGATCGCCGAGCGGCGCATCGGCGCCGAGACGGCGCGCCGGCGCGCGGAGGAGGCGCTGGCGAAGGCGCGCTACTTCGCGGGGATCGGCGAGATGTCGATCACGCTGCAGCACGAGATCAACAACCCGCTCGCCGCGCTGCTGGGGCACGCGGGGCTGATCGAGCAGGGGCTGATCGAGCCGGGCGAGGAGCGCGAGCTGCTGGCGGTGATCGTCGAGCAGGCGCACCGCATCGCCGGCGTCGTGAAGCGCATCTCCGCGCTGCGGCACCCGCAGAGCGTGGAGTACACCGACGGCGCCTGGATGCTGGACCTGTCGCGCGAGCCCGACCCGCGCGGCCCGCTGCGCGAGAGCGCGCCTCCCCCCGACGAGCCCACCCCCACCTCATGACCTTCCTCTTCGGCTCGCACTGCCCCGACACCGGCGGCATCGCCATGGCCGTCCGCCGCGCCGGCGCCGCCGGCATGCGCACGCTGCAGCTCTTCACGGCGGTGCCGAAGTACTACAACGAGAAGGTCGGCGTGCGCCCCGAGCGCGTCGCGCGCTTCCGCGAGGCGCTGGAGGAGACCGGGCTGCGCGCGGAGCACGCGATGGCGCACGCGGCGTACGTGCTGAACGTCGCCACCCCCGACGCCGAGAAGTGGGAGCGCGCGAGCACCGGGCTGGCGAAGGAGCTGGAGCGCTCGACCGCGCTGGGGCTGGGCATGGTGTGCTTCCATCCGGGCGCGGCGACCGACGGCGACCGCGGCGCGGCGCTGATGCGCGTGAGCGTGGCGATGACGCGCGCGCTCGAGAGCGTGGAGGGCGCGACGCGCCTGATGGTCGAGAACACGGCCGGCGCGGGCACCACGGTCGCGCGCACCGCCGACGAGATCGCGGCGATCCTCGACGGCATCCCGACCGTGCTGCGCGCGCGCGCCGGCTACGGGCTCGACACCTGCCACCTGTACGCGTCGGGCTTCGACCTCGCGCGCGACGCGGGCGCGGTGGCCGAGGTGCTCGACGAGTTCGAGCGCACGATCGGCACGCCGCCGGGCTTCTTCCACCTGAACGACAGCGAGGGCGCGCTCGGCTCGAACAAGGACCGGCACGCGCTGCTCGGCGAGGGCAAGATCGGCGAGGCGCCGTTCGGGTGGCTGCTGGCCGATCGGCGCGCGCGGGGCGTGCCGCTGGTCCTCGAGACGCCGCACGCGGTCGACGAGCCGGCGGAGGACGACGCGACGCCCGATCCGCACGACGTCCGCATGATGGCCGTGCTGGCCCGACTCGCCGACGGCGCGGGCCGCGCATGAGCGGCGGTCGCACGCTCGCCGCGGCGGCGCTGGCAGCGGGCGTCGCCGTCGGGGCGACGGTCGCGCGCACGGCCGCGGCGCAGACGGCGGCGCCGGCGCCCGCGCCGGGGATGCTGCTGCCGGTGGCGCGGGGCGGCTTCGTGCTGCTGGTGGGCGCGGACACCTTCGCGGTGGAGCACGTGACGCGCACCGCGGCGGGCTTCGAGGGCGAGCTGTTCCTGCGCGGGCAGCGGCAGCGCGTCGCGTACACGGCCACCACGGAGCCCGACGCGCGCGTGCACCGCGTGCAGCTCTACCAGTGGGCGCCGCGCGCGCCGGCGGACGCGCGGCCGGTGGGCAACCTGCAGTACCTGTTCGTCGGCGACACGCTGGTCGTCACCGGATCGCCGGGCAACGTGTCGATGCAGCGGCTGCCGCTGATGGGCGGCACGCTGCCGTGGATCAATCCGTCGTTCGCGTTCGCGGAGCAGCTCACGCGGCGCGCGCGCCGCATGGGCGCGACGATCGACGGGCTGCGGCGCGAGATCCCGGTCGTGAACCTCGGCAGCGGCGCGCGCAGCGGCGTGGGCGTCACCGCGCTCGGGCGCGACACGATGCTGCTGGACTTCGGCGGCACCGAGCTGCGGCTCGCCGTCGACTCCGCGGGCGCGGTGCTCGGCGGCCGACTGCCCGCGCAGGGGCTGACCATCGTGCGCGTCGCGCAGCTCGATCCGCAGGCGGGGCGCGGGCTGCCGGACTACGGCGCGCCGCCGGGCGCGCCGTACGTGGCCGAGGAGGTGCGCGTCCCGACGCCGCAGGGGCACACGCTGGTGGGCACGCTGACGCGCCCCGCCGGCGCGCGCGGGCGCGTGCCGGTGGTCGTCACCATCTCGGGCTCGGGGCCGCAGGACCGCGACGGGCAGATCGTCGGCATCCCCGACTACCGGCCGTTCCGCGCGATCGCCGACACGCTGGGGCGCCGCGGCATCGGCGTGCTGCGGCTCGACGAGCGCGGCGTGGGCGCGTCGAGCGGCGCGTTCGGCACGGCGACCTCGCGCGACTTCGCGGACGACGTGCGCGCCGCGCTCGCGTGGCTGCGCACGCGCCCCGACGTCGACCCGACGCGCCTCGCGCTGGTCGGCCACAGCGAGGGCGGGCTGATCGCGCCCCTGGTGGCGGCCGAGGACACGACCGTCGCGGCGCTGGTGCTGCTGGCGGCACCCGGGATCCCGGGACGGCAGATCCTCGACTATCAGTCGCGACAGGGGATCGTGCGCGACACGACGGCGTCGCCGGCGCGTCGCGACTCGATGACCGCGTACGTCGCGCGCGCGCTCGACTCGGCGCTCGCGCAGAGCGCCTGGCTGCGCTGGTTCGCGGCCCACGACCCGCGGCCGGTGGCGCGCCGGGTGCGCGCGCCGTCGCTGATCCTGCACGGCGCGACCGACTGGCAGGTGACGCCCGACCAGGCGGACACGCTGGCGGCCCAGATGCGCGCCGGCGGCAACCGCGCGGTCACCCGTCGCCTGGTGCCGGCGGTGAACCACCTCTTCCTCGCCGATCCGCGCGGCGATCCGTCGGCCTACGCGGCGCTCCCCGACAAGCGGGTGCCGCCCGCGGTGCTGGGCATCATCGCCGACTGGCTGGCCGCCACGCTGCGCGCCGATCCGCGCGCCGGGGCGGCGACGCCTCGGCGGTGAGCCGCGTGCCGCGTGGAGCGGCGCGCCGCGCTTCGACGCGCGCGCGACGGACGACGATCGGTGCGATGCGTCACGCGCCGCGCGACGGCGGACGGGATGGGCCTGCGACCACGACGCGCGGGCGAGCGTCGAGCGATGCTCGGGCGATGCTCGGGCGATGCTCGGGCGCTGCGCGGCGTCGCATCACGCGGTGCGACGTGGGCGTTTCGCGTCGCGACAGGGGCGCTCCACGCAGGGAGACGCAGGGCGCACGGCTATTGCGTACGCAGGGGGCGCGCTTAGGTTTGGGCGCGTTCGCCCCTAATTCCCCACCTGCGAGCGCGCTCGATTCCCCTACCAGGAGACGCGATGGCCACTGCGAAGAAGTCGGCTGCTGGCGCGAAGAAGGCTGCTGCGAAGAAGTCCTCCGCCAAGACCGCGAAGAAGGCCGCTCCGGCGAAGAAGGCCGCGGCGAAGAAGGCGGCGCCGGCGAAGAAGGCGGCAGCCAAGGCGCCGGCGAAGAAGGCCGCGGCCAAGGCGCCCGCGGCGAAGAAGGCCGCCGCCAAGGCCCCCGCGAAGAAGCGGGCGCTGAACCCGGCCCTCGCCGCTCCGATGCAGCCGAGCGGGGAGCTCTCGGCGGTGATCGGCAACAAGCCGATGCCGCGCAGCGAGGTGGCCAAGCAGATCTGGGCCTACATCAAGAAGAACGGCCTGCAGGACCAGGTGAACAAGCGCAACATCAACGCCGACGACAACCTCCGGAAGGTGTTCGGCGGCAAGAACCAGGTCTCGATGTTCGAGATGACGGCCCTGGTCAACAAGCACCTCAAGCCCGCGTCCTGATCGCGCTGCCGTCACGGCACGCATCGCAGGCGGAGCACGAGCGAGGGGGCGCGTCGGGAAACCGACGCGCCCCCTCGCCGCGTACGGGAACCCATCGCGGCGGCCCGGCGGTACCACACGCGGACCACGCCGTGCCCGCGATGCCGTGCCGCCGCCGTGCCGCCGCCGTGCCCTTGGCGCCCGCTTCCGACCGCGCCAGCTTTCGCCCGTCGCTCCCGGGACGTCCGCCTCGCGGCGTCCCGACGTCTCCGCTCCCCCGTCCCCGCCTCCGTTGGCCTCCTCCTCCCGTCCCCGCAACGTCGTCGCCGAGGTGCGCGCCGGGCGCAGCGCCGGCTCCTCGTCCCGCGCCAAGCGGCGGGGCGGCGCCTGGGAGAGCGTCCGCGCCTTCCTCGGCACGGTCGTCCTCTTCCTGATCCTGCGCACGCTCTTCATCGAGGCGTTCCGCATCCCGTCGGGGAGCATGATCCCGGCGCTGCTGGTGGGCGACTGGCTGTTCGTGAACAAGCTGGTCTACGGGCCGCACATCCCGTTCACGAGCATCAACCTGCCGGGCTACGCGGAGCCGAAGCGCGGCGAGGTGGTCGTGTTCGAGTCGCCCTACCAGGCCGACGAGGCGCAGATCGGCAACGACCCCACGCCCACGCTGGTCAAGCGGCTGGTCGCGGTGCCGGGCGACACGGTCTACATGCGGGACGCGCTGCTCCACGTGAACGGCGTCCCGCAGCGGCAGGGCTTCGCGGCGGAGACGAACCCCAAGGGCGACCCGAACGAGTACAGCCCGCTGATGGAGTGGCAGCGCCAGTACACGCTCGCCTCCTCGCGCTTCGGCGCCGCGCCGTCGCAGCCGACGCACGACAACTGGGGCCCGCTGGTGATCCCCGCGCGCCACTTCTTCATGCTCGGCGACAACCGCTACAACTCGAAGGACTCGCGCTACTGGGGGCTCGTGCCGCGCGAGAACCTGCGGGGGCGGCCGCTGTTCGTGTACTACTCCTACAACGCCGAGAGCGCGCGGTCGCTGCCGTTCCTCACCGACGTGCGGTGGGGGCGGATCGGGCATGTGATTCGGTGACGGCGGGGTCGGGTGGGGCGGATCGGGTGGGGCGGATCGGGTGGGGCGGGGACGGGTGAGGCGGGGACGGGTGGGGCGGGTCGGGAACGGCGGAGTCGGGTACTGCGGCCTTCACTCGGCCTGACCGAATTGCCTGATCGAGCTGCCTGACCACGACACCCCGAAGACGAGACGGCGAGGCCGCGCAGCACGCGCGGCCTCGCCGTTCTACCTCCTGGTGTCCGGTCTCGCGATCAGGTGTCGTGGTGAGGCTTCGCTGAGAGCCTGGAGCCGAGAGCTACGCCGTCATCGATCCCGCCGTATCCGTCCCCGCCGTCCCCGCCCCCGCCGTATCCGTCCCCGCCTCACCCGACCCGCCTCACCCGGCCCTCAATCCATCTCGTCCTCGGGCGCGTCGCCGGCGCTGTCCGGGTAGCGGGCGTCGCGGTTGTCGGAGCCGCCGGCGCCGAGGCCCTCGCCGCGCTCGTGATTCTGGCGGCGCTGGTCGGCGGCGAAGTTGCCGGCGCCGGCGAAGTCGCGCGGGCCCAGGTCGATGCGGCGCGGCTCGTCGGTCGACGGCGTCTCGTCCGGGGGCAGGGAGCTGTCGGTGCGCTGGGACATCGCGTCCTCTGGAATCGATGAGTGGGTGAGCTCGCCGCCGCGCGCTGTCGCGGCGATCCGTGCTCCTCCGTGGCAACGGACGGGCCGCGTCGCCTCGGGCGGGGCGTGCCACGGGAGGCGGATGCGCCGCGGATGGGCGGACCCCACCATGTCGGTAGCCCCAGCCGAGCGCTCCGGGCCGGACGGAGCGGCTCCTGGCGAGCGCGTCCGCCCTGGCGCCGGGCCGCGCATCAGGGCATGCTCCAGGGGACGTCTCCCACCCACCGGACGTGCCGATCCTCCGCTCCGCCCGCCGCCTCGCCGGGTGCGCCGCCCTGCGCGCGCTCGCCCTCCTGCCGCTCGCCGCGCCGCTCGCGCTCGCGCAGGCGCCCACGCAGGCGCCCGCGTCGCCCCGACCGGCGTCCGCCGCCGCCCCGGCCACGGCACCCGGCGCCGCGGCCGGGCGCGTGCGGGCCGACACCCTCTGGTCGGCCGCGCTGCGCACGCGCAAGCAGTTCCTCGTCTACCTGCCCGCGTCGTACGACCGCGAACCGACGCGGCGCTATCCGGTCGCCTACTACCTGCACGGGCTGTGGGGCGACGAGACGAACTGGGTGCGCATGGGGCGCCTCGACGCGGCGATGGACTCGCTCGTCGGCGCCGGGCGGCCGGAGATGATCGTCGTCATGCCCGACGGCGACGACTCCTGGTACACGACCTGGAACACGCTCGGCACCACCGACGCGTGCCTGCGCGACACCGTGCGGAAGGAGCCCGCGGCCTCGTACTGCGTGCCGTGGACGCACTACGACGACTACGTCGCCCGCGACCTGGTGGCGAAGGTCGACTCGACGTACCGCACGCAGGCCGACCGCCGGCACCGCGGCATCGCGGGGCTGAGCATGGGCGGCTACGGCGCGCTCTCGCTCGCGCTGCGCTACCCCGACGTCTGGTCGGCCGCCGCCAGCCACTCGGGCGTGGTGGCGCCGCTGCTCGTCAACGCGAGCCCGTTCACCGCGGCCGCGCCGCCGCGGTGGGCCGCGAGCGTCGACACGCTCGCGAAGCGGTGGCGCAACTACTGGACGACGATCCCCTACGCGTTCGGGAAGGACACCGCGGGGTGGTGGGCGCGCGATCCGGGCCGGCTCGCCGCGCGGCTGCAGCGGCGCGACCCCGCGCGGATGCCGGCGCTCTTCCTCGACGTCGGCGTCGACGACCTGACGCGCGACCAGAACCGCGCGCTGCACGCGACGCTCGACGGCCTCGGCATCGCGCACGCGTACGCCGAGTGGCCGGGCGCGCACAGCTGGGCGTACTGGCGCGCGCACGTTCCCGAGAGCCTCGCGTGGCTCGGGGCGCGCATCGCCGGCGGCGCGCCGTGAGCGCCGCGAGGACGCGCGCATGAACGCGCCGCTCTTCCCGCGCGACACGACGCACTGGCAGACGGTCGAGCTGTCGGCGTGGCGCACGCTCACGCTCTCGACCGTCGAGATCGGGGTCCTCACCGGCTTCCTCGTGCGCGCCTTCCGCGCGCTCGCGATGTCGCACGGCGCGGGGCCGGACGGGAGCCCCGGCGCGCTCTATCTCGGCGCGACGTTCGGGGTCGGCCTCGTGGTGCTGTGCGGGATGCTGACGCTGCACCTCGCGAACTTCCCGGTGCGGCGCTGGCCGTGGCGCGTGCTCGCCTTCGCGCTGGTCGAGGCCGCGGCCGAGGTGGCGGCGAGCGCGCTGCTGATCGCCGTCGGGCGCGAGCCGCTCGGCACGACGGGGCGCGCGCACTGGCACGACCTGCCGTCGATCGCGCTGCGCACGGTGGTCGTGCGCGTGCTCGTGTTCGCGGTGTTCGCCGCGGTGCTGGCCGCCGTCGTGCAGCTCGTGCGGCGCTCGCTCGCGCGCCGTGGGCCACATCACCTGCACCCCGCGCAGCCGACGCCGCGCGAGCCCTGACGCGCGGCACGTCCGCGCGATCCCCCGTCCGCGCGCCCCTCCCCATGCCCCGCATCTCCGTCCGCCTCCTCCGGCGCGCCGCGGCGCTGGCCGCCCTGGCCGCGTGCCCGCTGATCGCGCCGCTCGCGCAGGGGGCCACCGCGCGCCCCACGCCCGAACGCCCCTTCGGCACGCTGCGCGCGCAGGCGACGCGGCAGCAGGCGTGGCTCGCGGAGCGCATGCGTACGGTGCTCCCCGCGCTGCTGCGCCGGCACGGCGTCGACATGTGGGTCGTGCCGATGCGCGAGTACAACGAGGATCCGGTATTCAAGGCGCTCGTCTCGCCGACGACGTTCGCCGCGCGCCGCCGCACGATCTACGTCTTCTTCGATCGCTGCGCGGGGCGCGACTCGGCGGCCGCGGCACGCGACACGAGCTGCCGCGTCGAGCGGCTCGCGCTCGGCGGCACGTCGCAGGGCGGCGTGTACGAGGCGGTGCGCGCGATGAAGACGGTCGAGGCGCCGCCCGGCGTGACGATCGCCGCCGGCAGCGGCACCAACACGCGGCAGGCGGAGCTCTGGGGCGACGAGCAGTGGCAGGTGCTCAAGCGCGCGATCGAGGAGCGCCGCCCGCGCCGCATCGCGATCAACGTGTCGCGCACCTTCGCCTTCTCCGACGGCCTCTCCGCCGGCGAGCTGGAAGGGATGCAGGAGGCGCTCGGCCCCGAGTGGACGTCGCGCTTCGTGCGCGTCGACGCGCTGCCGCTCGAGATGCTCGCCGCCCGCCTCCCCGACGAGGAGGCGGCGTTCCGCGAGATGAACCGGCTCGTGTGGGACATCATCGGCGAGGCGTTCTCGTCGCGCGTCATCACGCCGGGGAAGACGACGACGCAGGACGTCGTGTGGTGGATGCGCCAGCGCGTGAACGACCTCGGCCTCGGCACCTGGTTCCAGCCGTCGGTGGAGGTGCAGCGCCAGGGGTGGACCGCCGAGCGGCTGGGCGACGCGCCGGTGATCCAGCGGGGCGACGTGCTGCACTGCGACTTCGGCATCACGGCGCTCGGCCTGAACACGGACACGCAGCACATGGGCTACGTGCTGCGCGCGGGCGAGACCGCGCCGCCGGCGGGGCTCGTGGCGGCGCTGCGCGCGTCGAACCGGCTGCAGGACATCGTCGTCGCGGAGCTGCGCCCGGGGCGCACGGGGAACCAGATCCTCGCCGCGTCGCAGGCGCGCATGCGCGCCGAGAACATCGCCGGCACGATCTACTCGCATCCGATCGGGCTGCACGGCCACGGCGCGGGCGCGCCGATCGGGCTGTGGGACTACCAGGACGGCGTACCCGGTCGTGGCGACGCGGTGGTGATCCCGCGCATGTGGTACTCGATCGAGCTGCAGGCGACGACGCCGGTGCCGGAGTGGGGCGGGCAGCCGGTGCGCTCCGCCCAGGAGGAGGATGTGATGATCGGCGCCGACGGCGTGCCCCGCTGGGCCTGGCGGCGCCAGACGGCGTTTCATCTGGTGCGATAGCGGGTGGGGCGGGTCGGATGAGGCGGGGACGGGTACGGCGGGGACGGGTACGGCGGGGGCGGGTACGGCGGGGGCGGGTACGGCGTAGCCGAACGCACGAAGCTCCGAGCGGAACCGCACCGCGAGACCTGATCGCGAGATCCAGCCGCCAATGAGAACGGCGAGACCTGCGCACCACGCGCGGCCTCGCCGTTTCGCTTGCCTATTGCCGACCTTCCGCCCACGGACCCGAGCCGAGTGGTGAGGCCGAGTGGTGGCCGCCGTATCCGTCCCCGCCGTATCCGCCCCCGCCGTACTCGTCCCCGCCGTATCCGTCCCCGCCCCTCCCGATCCGCCGTATCCGACCCGCCGTCCCCGTCCTCTCTCCTTGCCCGGGCGTCCGGGTCGCCCGATCATGGCTCCATGCTCGCGCGCGCGCCGTCCTCGGTCTTCTCCGGCCGTCCGCTGACGCGCCGCGAGCGTCTCGCGCTGACGCTGCTCGTCGGGATCGCGTGCGCGCTCGGGTTCTGGGTGGTGACGCAGCGCGTGCCGGCGTTCGTCGCGAAGGACTTCACCTATCCGTGGCGGGCGGCGCGCGCGCTGCTCGCGGGGCAGGATCCGTACGTCGTGATGCAGCCCACCGGGCCGTATCCGTACGACAGCCGCTTCCCGTATCCGATCGCGGCGGCGCTCGTGGCGGTGCCGCTCGCGTGGCTCTCCGCGGCGCTTGCGGGCGCGGCGTTCGTCGGCCTCTCGGGCGCGGCGCTGACGTGGGCGCTGACCGCGCGCGGCGGCGGGATGGGGCGGCTCTGGATGCTGGCGAGCGCACCGTTCGCCATGGCGCTGACGCTCGGGCAGTGGGCGCCGCTGCTGATCGCCGGCGCGCTGCTGCCGGCCGTCGCGTGGGCGCTGGCGCTCAAGCCGACGCTGGGGCTCGCGCTGTTCGCCGCGCGGCCGTCGCGCGCGGCGCTCGTCGGCGGCGCGGTGCTGTGCGGCGCGGGGCTCCTCGTGCTGCCCGCCTGGCCCGTGGAGTGGGTGCGCGCCGCCTCGTTCACCGTCGGGCATCCGCCGTTCGTCGGGCAGTCGTGGGGATGGCTGCCGCTGCTCGCGCTGCTGCGGTGGCGCGACGGCGACGCGCGGCTCGTCGCGGTGCTCGCGTGCGTGCCGCAGAACCCGTACTTCTACGACCAGCTGCCGCTCTGGCTCGTGGCGCGCTCCGGCCGCGCGGCGGCGGCGCTCACGGCGCTCAGCTGGATCGCCCTCGCGGGCGCGCAGGCCACGTGCACGGAGCCGTTCTACTGCGGCGAGGCCGCGCGCCCGTGGGTGCTCTGGCTGCTCTACGTCCCGGCGACGTTGCTCGTGCTCGCGCGCGCGTGGCCGCCGCGCGTGATCGTGCCCCCCGCCGTCCCCGTCCCCGCCGTTCCCGACCCCGTCCCATCCGACCCGCCGACCCGACCCGCCGACCCGACCCGCCTCACCCGCCCTCCCACCGGTGCCCCGCGCTCCCCTGCGCCGCTAGCTTCCGGCCATGTCTCACGACCGCAAGCAGCTGATCGTCGTCGGTGACCGTGTGCTCGTGAAGCCCGAGGAGGGCGAGGAGCGCAGCAAGGTCGGACTCTACCTCCCCTCGACCGCCGTCGACACGCAGGCGGTGCAGGGCGGGCGCATCGTCGCCACCGGGCCGGGCACGCCGATGCCGGACCTCGGCGGCGACAACTACGACGAGCCGTGGCGCCTCGACTCGCGCCGCGCCGGCGGCCCGCGCTACGTCCCGATGCAGGCGCGCCAGGGCGACTACGCGCTCTTCTTCCGCAAGGCGGCGGTCGAGATCACGTTCGAGGGCGACCGCTACCTGGTCGTCCCGCAGGCCGCCATCCTCGCGCTCGTGCGCGACCCGGCGCCCGACGAGGACGAGCCGCTCTTCGACTGAGCGCCGTCCGCCCGTCCCCGGGGTAGCACTGGGGAACGCCCGCACGGTCGGCCCGGCCGCCGCGCTGGCACGAACGCAGCACCAGGACCGATTCCGCGGCGCCGCCGACCGGCTGGCTGCCGCCGTCGCTACGACACCCGTCCGTCATTCCCGGAGATCCCGTCCGATGTATCCCGAACCGCTCGTCGCTCCCATGCGGCAGGAGCTCACGCGCCTCGGCGTCGAGGAGCTGCGGTCGCCCGAGCAGGTCGACGCCCGGCTTCCGCAGCCCGGCACCACGCTCGTCGTCGTGAACTCGGTGTGCGGCTGCGCGGCGCGCAACGCCCGCCCCGCCGTCGCCTCGGCGCTGCGCCACCCGGTGCGCCCCGACGCCGCCACCACCGTCTTCGCGGGGCAGGACACCGCGGCCACGCAGCGCGCGCGCGAGTACTTCACCGGCTACGCCCCGTCGTCGCCGTCGATCGCGCTGCTGAAGGACGGGAGGCTCGTCTTCATGCTCGAGCGCTGGCAGATCGAGGGGCGCGGCGCCGACGAGATCGCCCGCGACCTCACGGCCGCCTTCGACCGCCACTGCGCGACGGCGTCCGCCGCCGTCTGACCCCCATCCGCGAACGGCGGGCGCGCCGCGCCCGCGTGCGTGCGATCCTCGTGCGCCCGATCGGTCCTGCCGATCGGGCGCACGTGCGTTCGGGATCCGCACCGGGGCTGCCGTCCGGGCGTGCGCGTCCGTGACCCTCGGCACACGCTCTGCACTTCGTCCCGTGCTCCCAATCCACCGGCGCACTTACTAGAGGACGAGACAACATGGATCGGAATCCGAACGACTCGCTGTCGGGCGGCGCGGGCAGCGCGTCCGGCAGCACCCCCGGCAGCCTGTCGGGCAGCACGACTCCCGGCGCCGGCGCGAGCGCGCTCGGCTCGGGCACCGATTCGATCAGCGTCACGGGCTCGGGCCTGGGGCAGAATGCGTCGAGCGGCATGACGGGCACCGGCGGCGACGTCGGCGATCTCGACCTGGGCTCGACCGGCGGCGCGATGGGCGGCTCCATGGGCGGCTCCATGGGCGGCTCCATGGGCGGCACGGGCGGCGCCTCGATGCAGGATCGCCTCGGCACCGCGCGCGAGGCCGCCGGCGAGAAGCTCGGGCAGGCGAAGGAGAAGGCGACGCAGCTCAAGGCGACGCTCGCCGACAAGCTGGAGGCGGGCGCCAACTCGCTCCGCCAGCAGCAGGGTGGCGGCGCACAGCAGTTCGCCGGCGCCGACGGCTCGACGGCGCAGAGCAACCCGCAGCTGGCGCAGCTCCGCACGACGGGCGCGGAGGCGATGCAGAAGACGGCCGAGTTCCTCCGGAACGGCGATCTGCGCACGACGGTCGAGGAGCAGATGCGCACGAACCCGGGGCGCACCCTGCTGATCGCCGTCGGCCTCGGCTACGTGCTGGGCAAGGCGATCCGCGGCGGCGATCGCCGCTGACGCGCCCCAGCCGGAGCCCGCATGTCGACTGATGGCCGCCCGACCGTGACGGGGCCGGACCCGCGCGGGCTCGGAGCGCTGCTGAAGGATCTGGCCGAGGGCAGTGGGGAGCTGATTCGCCACGAGCTGCGGCTGGCCGGCACCGAGGCGCGCGCCCTCGCGCGCGGCCTCGGCGTCGGCACGGCCGAGGTGGCGATCGGCGCCGTCCTCGCCCTGCTCGGTGGGCTGGCGCTCATCGCCGGGCTGATCCTGCTCGTGGGTGACCAGTGGCTCCGGGACCGCTACTGGCTCGCCGCTCTCATCGTGACCCTCGTAGCCGGCATCGTCGGCGCGATCTTCGCCAAGCGCGGCCTCGCGCTGCTCTCGCCGCACGCGCTGGTCCCCGACCAGACCGTCGCGACCCTCAAGGAGGACAAGGAATGGCTGAGTCAACTGCGGACGTGAGACGGGACATCGAGCTCACCCGCGAGCGCATGACCTCGACCCTCGCGGAGCTCGAGCGGAAGCTCCACCTCACGCAGATCGTGCGCGACAACCCGTGGCCGGCCGTCGGCCTGGCCTTCGGGGCCGGGCTGCTGCTCAGCGGCTCGCGCGCGGACGTCAAGGCCGCCGCGGCCACCGCGACCGCCACGCGCGGCGCGACCAGCCGCCTCGGGCCCGCGCTCGACGACATCGTGTCCCACCTGATGGCGGGCGTCGGTGCCGCGCTGCAGGGCCACGTCGACACCCTCCTCAACGAGGTGAAGACGGCCATCGGCGCCCCCACCGGCCCGTCGACGGGCCACGCCGCGCACGGCGGGACCCACCACGGCGGGATGCACCACGACGGCGCGAGCCAGAGCATGGGCTTCGCCGGCGACGCGCTCGGGCAGCGCGACGGCGCGTCGGGCATGGGCAGCGCGGGCGGCAGCGCCGGCGGCATGGGGGCGTCGGGGAGCACCGGTGGCGCCGGCTCGTGGGCCGGGGCGTCCGATCCCAGCTCCGCGCGCACGGCCGGGATGACGCCGTCGTCCGCGGGCAGCCAGGGGATGCCGCGCGCCGACTGAGTCGTTCCGCGATCCTCGAGCGTCAGATGCGCGCCCCCGTGGCTCCGGCCACGGGGGCGCGCGTGCGTCCGGGAGCGCCGCGCGGTCCCGACGGGCCGGTTAAAGTCGCCCGCCGCGCCTGCCGACAATCGGGGGTGCGGGCACACGCACGGTGCGGGTCCCGAGATCGACTGCTGGCCCGCGCTGCGGGCTCTCCGGAATTGCCCACTTCGAGGATCCCACGATGTCGAAGCTCACCAACGCTGTGCGCCGCTTCCTCCGCAACGACGAGGGCGCGACGATGGCGGAGTACGCCCTGCTCGTCGCCGTCATCGCGATCGTCGCCGTCGCCGGCGCGAAGCTGCTCGGCACGAACGTGAACACGAAGCTGAACGACGCGGCGACCAAGGTCGCGACGCCGTGATCCACGGGTGACCGGCGCGCGGGCGGCCCCCTCCGGGCGGCCCGGCGCGGTCGCCCGTGTTCCGCATCCGCCCCCTCCCGGTCCATGCCCAGCATCCACGTTCTCGGCCCGACGAGCGCCTGGTATGCCGTGCTCGGTGCGCTGCTGGTCGGCGCCTGCGTGACCGACGTGCGCGCGCGCCGCATCCCGAACGCGCTCGTGCTGGCGGTGCTCGTCGCCGGGCTCGCGCGCGCCGCGCTCGCGGCGGGCTGGGGCCCGGCGCTGCTGCTCGACCCGACGGCGCCGGTGCCGACGGCCGCGCTGCTCGCCGGCGTCGTCGGCCTCGCGATCGGGCTGCCGCTCTACGCGCTCGGCCTCATGGGCGCGGGCGACGTGAAGCTGTTCGCCGCCGCCGCGGTGTGGCTCGGCCCCGCGGGGCTCGCGCGCGCGTGCTGGTGGACGGCGATCGCCGGCGGCGTGCTCGCCCTCGCGTGGGTCGCCGCGTCGCCGCTGCGCCGCGCGCCCGCGCCGAGCGCCGGTCGTGCCCGCGTGCGGGCGGGCGCCCTGCCGTACGGTCTCGCCGTCGCCGCAGGCGTGTTCACCAGCGCGCTCCTGGTGCCGTGATGTCGCGCGCGTCGGTCGTGCGTCGATGCGCGCGTCGCTTCCTGCGCGCCGAGCGTGGCGCGGCGGCGGTGGAGTTCGCGATCGTCGTGCCGGTGCTGCTGACGCTCGTGCTGGCGATCATCGATTTCGGGCGCCTCATGTTCGTGACCGCGAGCCTCACCGCCGCGGTGCGCGACGGGGCGCGCGTCGCCGCCGTGCAGCTCGATCCGACCACGAACGCGGCGCGCACCGCGATCCGCGCCCGCGTGAAGTCGGCGTTCCAGACGAACGGCGGCGCGGCGCTGACGGACGGCCAGATCTCGATCAGCGCGGTCGACGCGGACGGCGCGATCACCGTCGGCGTGACGAACTACACGTACAACCCGATCACGCCCATCGCGACGTTCGTCGGGATGGGCACGATCCGCGTCTCGCGGCAGGCCGTGCTCCGATGGGAGCGCAGCTCGTGATCCGCGTCCCGTCCTTCGTCCCGCACGCACCCTCCCGTCCATGAGCGGCCGTCGCCCTCTCGTCCTGATCGCCGCCGCGCTCGTCCTCTCGGGCACGGCCACGTTCGGCGTGTACGGGCTGGTGCGGCGCGACGCGCCCGCGCCGACCGACGCGTCGCTGCGCACGGTCGCCGTGCTCGCGGCGCCGGTGGCCGCGGGCGCGATGGTGCCGGCCGGCGCCGTGGTGCTCGCGGAGTGGCCGGTCGGCGCGGTGCCCGCGGGCGCGCTCGTGCACGTCGATTCCGTCGTCGGGCGCGTCGCGCTCGCGCCGATCGCCAAGGGCGTGCCGGTGCTGCCGTCGCAGCTCGCGCCGCGCGGTGCGGCGCCGGGGCTCGAGGGCGCGATCCGGAGCGGACATCGCGCCATGACGGTGCGCGTCGGCGAGGCGCTCGGCGCCAGCGGGATGCTGCGCGCCGACAGCCGCGTGGACGTGCTGGTGACGCTGCGCGACGACGAGTCGGGCGCGCGCCCGCGTGCGCGGCTGCTGATGGGCGACGTGCGCGTGCTCGCCGTCGGCACCGCGCGTCCGCCCGCGACGCCGGAGGACGCGTCGCGCGTGCCGAGTGCCGCCGAGGCGTCGATCGTCACGCTCGAGGTCACGCCGACGCAGGCCGAGCAGCTCGCCCTCGTCGAGGGGCAGGGGAGCATCCATCTCGTGCTGCGCGGCTACGGCAGTCGCGAGCAGCTGGTCACTTCGGGCACGACGACGCGCGACGTCCTCGGATTGCCGAGCGAGGTCGCGGCGCCGGCGCGCGCGCTGCAGGACGTCGCGGCGCGCATCGGCGGCGTCGCGCCGACGCGTGCGCGCGCGCGACATGTGGCGCCGGTGACGCGCGTGGCGCCTGGTGCGTCCACTGACGCGGGACGCTCCCAGGCGTCCCCTCCCACCGAGACGACCACCGTTCGCGTCTTCCGCGGCGGCAAGCTCACGATCGAGCAGGTCGAGACGTCCGCTCGCCCGCAGTCCTCCGCGATCGTGGGCACCGCCGCCACGCCCTGAGCGCGCCGCGCTCGCGCGTGACGTGCGCGTGCGCCGCGGTCCGACCGCCGCGCGCGCTCCCTCCCGCCGAGCCCGAACCTCCAGTGACCGCCCGTCCCTCGCGCCGTGCGTCCGCACGGCGTTCGTGCATCGTGCGCCTCGCCGCGCTCGCGACGCTCGCCGCGACCGCCGTCGCCGCGCCGCGCCCGCTGTCCGCGCAGGCGCCCGCGCGCACGGACGTGCTCAAGATCTCGCTGTCGCCGGGCCGCTCGTTCGCGATCACGCTGCCGGCGCCCGCCGGCAAGATCGCCGTCACCGACCCCGAGGTCGCCGACGCGCTGCTCATCAGCGAGCGCGAGGTCGTGATCAACGGCAAGAAGGCCGGCGAGACGGACATCCTCGTGTGGGCCGGCACCACGCGGCGGCACTACCGCGTGAGCGTCTCGTCGGCCGCCGACCGTCGCCAGGTCGTGCTGTCGATCAAGCTCGCCGAGGTGCGGCGCGAGGCGCTCGCGACGTTCGGCGTGTCGGCGCTCGGCCGCACGAGCCGCGGGCCGACGCGCGCGGGCACGGGCATCTTCAACACCGACGCGCCGATCGGCAGCGACGGGACCGTGACGATCCCGAACGAGACCGGCTTCCTCACCGTGCTCTCGCGGCTCGGCACGCGCGACGTGCTGGCGCTCATCGAGGCCGAGGAGACGCGCGGGAACGCGCGCACGCTCGCCGAGCCCACGCTCATGGCCGGCAACCGCGACTCGGCGAGCTTCCTCGCCGGCGGCGAGATCCCGATCCCGATCGCGCAGCCGGGCGGCAACGGCCAGACGTTCGTGACGGTCGTGTTCCGCGAGTTCGGCGTGCGGCTGTTCTTCCAGCCCGAGGTGCTCTCCGACAGCCTCGTGAAGCTCAAGGTTCGCCCCGAGGTGTCGAGTCTTGATTACAGCAACGCCCTCCTGCTCTCGGGGTTCCGCGTGCCGGCGCTGCGCACGCGTCGCGTCGAGAGCACGGTGGACGTGCCGGTGGACCGCGGTCTCGTGATCTCGGGGCTGCTCAACGACGAGCGCGAGCGGGTGCGCACGGGCGTGCCGCTGCTCTCGCGGCTGCCGCTGGTCGGCGCGCTGTTCGGCAGCACGCGGTGGCAGCGCAACGAGAGCGAGCTGCTCGTGATCGTCACGCCCACCATCGTCGATCCCGACCGTCCGCGCGCGCGCGACGTCGTCCCGCTCGTGCAGCCCGACTCGCTGCCCGCGCGCGAGGCGCTGCGTCCGCGGCTGCCGCAGCAGCTGCCGTCCGACGGCCGGCCCGCGCGCACGCCCGCGCGTCCACCGGCGCGCTAGGCGGCGGATGCGGGCGGGGCGCCGCTCCGTTCCCTCCCTCCAGTCAGGCTTCCCGTGACCACCTCGCTCGCACCCGCTCCGACGGCGAACGCGGGGCCGCGCGCGGCCGAGCGCCGCACGCTGCTCCTCGCGGGCCCGGTGCCCGTTCCGGCCGGCGAGGCCGCGACCGTGCTGCAGCGCGCCGGCTACGCGGCGCCGGCCGTCGCGCCCACGCTCGACGCGGCGCTGGGGCGGCTCGCGCGCGAGGGGACGTCGCTGGTGCTCGTGTCGCTCGACGCGTCGGTCGACGCGCTGGAGGCGGTGGTCAAGGCCGCGCAGACGGCGGGAGCGGGCGTGTTCGGCATCGCGCCGCGCCTGGAGCCGGATCTGCTGCTGCGCGCGATCCGCGCCGGCGTGCACGAGTGCCTCGCGACGCCGTACGACGCGGAGGAGCTCGCGGCCGCGCTGGATCGCCTGGAGCGCCGCGCGCGCGCGGGCAGCGCGGTCGGCGGCGCGGTCGCCGTGTACAGCGCGAAGGGCGGCGTCGGCACGACTACCGTCGCGGTGAGCCTCGCGCACGCCTACGCGCGCAACAATCCGCGCGCGCGCGTCGGCCTCGCCGACTTCGTCGTCAGCGGCGGCGACATCGCCGTGCAGCTCGACATGCTGCCGAAGTACGACATCGGCACGCTCGCGGGCAAGGTCGCCTCGCTCGACGCCGAGCTGCTGCGCTCCGTGCTCGCCGAGCGGTCGTCGCGGCTGTGGGTGCTGGCCGCCTCCGAGCGCCCCGAGCTCTCGGAGCTCGTCGACGGCGCGGCGGCGAACGCGATCGTGGGGCAGCTGCGCCGCGACTTCGAGTTCTCGGTGCTCGACTGCGAACACCACGTCAACGACCGCAGCCTCGCGGCGCTCGACGCCGCGGATCGCGTGGTGCTGGTGACGCAGCTGGGCCTCGCGCCGCTGCGCAGCGCGCAGCGCTCGCTCACGCTCTTCGAGCGGCTCGGCTATCCGCCGGAGCGCGTGATGGTCGTCGTCAACCGTCACCAGAGCGGCGACGTCCTGACGCTGGAGGACGCGGAGCAGGCGCTCGAGCATCCGATCGAGGCCGCGCTGCCGAACGACTTCCGCCTCTGCGCCGACGCGATGGCGAAGGGGCTCTCGGTGGTGGAGCACGCGCCCGACGCGCCGCTCTCGCGCGCCTACCTGGAGCTCGCGGCCCGCTTCGGCGGCGCGCCGCCGGAGCCGCTGCAGCCCGTGCGCCGCGGCTTCTCGCTCCGCAACCTCCTCGGGCGGAGCTGAGCATGTCGTTCACCGTGCGCGAGCGTCTGCTGCGCGGCTACGCGGGCCGCACCGACGCGCCCACCACGCCGGCCGCGTCGACCACGCCCGACGCGGCGCCCGCGCCCGCAGAGCCGAGCGCCGTCGAGGCCGAACCCGCGGCGGCGGCACCCGACCTCGCGACGCTGGCCGCCGAGGCGGCGCGCGTCGCCGCGCAGGCGGAGGCGGTGGCCGATGCGCTGGAGGAGGCGGTCGACGCGCCGGAGTCGGGCGGGCCGCGTGCCGGCGCGAGCGGCGCGATCGGCTTCGTCGGCACGGGCGCCACGTTCGAGCGGCTCGCGCCCACCGCGTCGCGCGCGCAGAGCGGCAGCGGCGCGGCGCCGCGGCGCGCCGAGGCCAATCTGACGGGCGTCGAGCAGCTGAAGGCCGAGCTGCACCGCCGGCTGATCGATCGGCTGGATCTCTCCGCGCTGGAGCGCGTGCGCGACGAGGGCACGCTCACCGAGCAGGTGCGCCGCGTGGTGGCGGAGTTCCTCCGCGCGGAGCAGACGCCGCTGAGCCAGGTCGAGCGCGAGCAGATCGTCGAGCAGGTCGTGCACGAGATCGTCGGGCTCGGGCCGATCGAGCCGCTGTTCCGCGACCCCACGATCAGCGACATCCTCGTCAACGGCGCGCACCACGTGTGGATCGAGTCGGGCGGGCGGCTGCGCCGTGCGCCGGTGCGCTTCCGCGACGACGCGCACCTGATGGCGGTCATCGACCGGATCGTCAGCCGCGTCGGGCGCCGGATCGACGAGTCGAGCCCGATGGTCGACGCGCGGCTGGCCGACGGCTCGCGTGTCAACGCGATCATCCCGCCGCTCGCGCTCGACGGCCCGGTGCTCTCGATCCGCCGCTTCGGCACCGAGCTGACGGCGGACCAGCTGGTGCGCGCCGGGGCGCTGACCGAGAACATCATGGCGCTGCTCGCCGCGTGCGTGAAGGCGCGGCTGAACGTCGTCGTCTCCGGCGGCACCGGCTCGGGCAAGACGACGCTGCTCAACGCGCTCAGCTCCTTCATCCCGGAGCACGAGCGCATCGTCACGATCGAGGACGCCGCCGAGCTGCGGCTCCAGCAGGCGCACGTGGTGCGCCTGGAGACGCGGCCCGCGAACTCCGAGGGGCGCGGCGAGGTCACGGCGCGCGACCTCGTGAAGAACGCGCTTCGCATGCGCCCCGACCGCATCATCGTCGGCGAGACGCGCGCGGGCGAGGCGCTCGACATGCTGCAGGCGATGAACACGGGCCACGAGGGCTCGATGACGACGGTGCACGCGAACACGCCGCGCGACGCCATCGCCCGCATGGAAACGATGGTGCTCCTCGCCGGCACCGTGCTGCCGATGCGCGCGATCCGCGAGCAGATCGCCTCCGCGGTGCAGGTCGTCGTCCAGGTGTCGCGCCAGTCGGACGGCACGCGCCGCGTCACGAGCGTCGCCGAGATCTCCGGCATGGAGGGCGAGGTGCTCGCGACGCAGGAGATCTTCCGCTACCGGCGCGACGGCATCGGCGCCAACGGCGAGGTGCTCGGGCGCTTCGAGGCCACGGGCCTCCGGCCGATGTTCGCCGAGCGTCTGCGCGCGGCCGGCGTGGAGCTGTCCGCGTCGCTGTTCGAGACGCGCTGAGCGTCGCCATGCCGACGGCACTGCTCCTCGTGATGGTGTTCGGGGCCTCGCTCGGCCTCTGCGCGATCGCGGTGATGGCGTTCGAGACGGAGGAGCGCCGTACGCGCCGCGCGGCGATGGCGCGCCTCCGCCGACGCGGCGAGGGCAGGGAGGAGGAGGAGGTCAGCCTCCTGCGCCGCGCGCAGCGCCTGAGCGGGATCGGGGCGCTCGACCAGCTCCTCGCCGACCGCGCGATCACGCGCGACCTGCTCGCGCGCTTCGATCGCGCCGGCATCCGACGTCCGCCCGGCGAGTTCGTGCTCGTGACCGTCGCGCTGGCGGCCGCGTGCTTCACGGCCGGGCTCTACACGGTGGGGCCGCTCGCCGGCGCGGCGCTCGGCGTCGGTGCGCTCGGCGTCCCGTACTGGGTGCTCGGCCTGATCACCGCGGCGCGCGTGCGCCGGCTGGACGCGCAGCTGCCGGAGGCGCTCGACGCGCTCGTGAGCTCGCTGCGGGCCGGCTACTCGTTCCCGGCGGCGCTCGACTTCGCCGCCGGCGAGATCCCCGCGCCGCTCGGCCCCGAGCTGGCGCGCGCGCGCGACGAGCAGCGGCTCGGCGTCGACGTGCGCACCGTGCTCGCGTCGCTCGCCGATCGCCTGGGATCGACCGACGCCCGCATGCTCGTCACCGCCGTGCTGCTGCAGCGCGAGACCGGGGGCAACCTCGCGGAGCTGCTCGCCAACCTGGCCACGCTCGTGCGCGAGCGCGCGCAGTTCCGCGGACACGTGCGCGCGCTCACCGCCGAGCCGCGCATGAGCGCGATCGTGCTGGCGCTGATGCCGCTGGCCGTGTTCCTCGTGCTGCTCGTGGTGAACCCCGGCTACGTGCGCCCGATGCTCGACACCGACATGGGCCGCCGGCTGCTGCTCTTCGCGGGCGGCGCGTCGCTCGTCGGCTACGTCGTGATGCGCCGACTCGGCCGGGTGGAGCTGTGAGCGCGATGACGGCGCTCCTGCACGATCCGCGCGCCACGTGGGTGCTCGTCGGCCTCGGCGCGCTGACGGCGGCCGCGGCCCTCGTGGTCGCCGGACGGTTGACGATCGAGTGGCGCGCGCGGGCCGCGATCATGGACCGACTCGCGTCGCGCGGCGAGCGCCGGGCGGCGCAGGGCGCGCGCGAGGACGCGGCGCGGCTGCTCGTGCCGGGCGCGGCCCCCTGGCGCCAGCGGCTGGCGGCCGGGCTGGACGCCTGGATGCCGGCGGCGCTCACGACGGCGCGCGTCGCCGATCGGCTGTCGCGCGCGGGAATGCACGCACCCGACGCGCCGGTGCTCTTCGGGCTCGTGCGCCTCGTCGCGGTGCCGGTCGGGCTGCTCCTGACGATCCCGCTGATCGGCGCGCACCTGGTCTCGCCGCCCGTCGCGCTGGCGATCGCGCTCGTCGTCGGGATCATGGGGCCGTCGGCGGTGCTCGACCGCCTGATCGCGCGGCGGCAGGCCGCCATCCGCGCCTCGCTGCCCGACGCGCTCGACCTGCTGGTCGTGTGCATGGAGGCCGGCGTGGGGCTCGACGCCGGCATGCTGCGCGTCGCGCGCGAGCTCGAGCCGGTGCACCCGGCGCTCTCCGAGGAGCTGACCGTCGTGAACCGCCGCGTCGGTGCCGGGCTGCCGCGCGACGAGGCGATGCGCGGCATGTTCGCGCGCACGGGCATCGAGGAGCTGCGCTCGCTCGCGACGACGATGGTGCAGGCCGAGCGGCTCGGCACCTCGCTCGGGCGCGTGCTGCGCATCCACGCGGAGGGGCTGCGCGTGAAGCGGCGGCAGCACGCCGCGGCGCGCGCGGCGGAGGCGTCGGTGAAGATGATCCTGCCGCTCGTCACGCTCCTGCTGCCGGCCTTCTTCGCCGTGGTGCTCGGCCCGGCGGCGCTGTCGCTCCTCGGCGCCTTCAACGGGCCGTGAGGGGCGAGCCGTGACGCGGCTGCCGATGTCTCGCGCACGCGGGTGCGCGTCCTCCCGGCGCCTCGTGCGCGCGCGCCGCGGGGCGGTGCTCCCGCTGGTGGCCGTGCTGATCGTCGCGCTGGTCGGCTGCGTCGCGCTGGCGGTGGATCTCGGGCGCATGTACCTCGGCGGCGCCGAGCTGCAGACGGCGGCGGACGCGGGCGCGCTGGCCGCCGCGGCAGCGGTGCAGCGCGACGCGGGCAATCCGGCCGGCGCCGCGATCCCCGCGGCCGACGCGTTCGCGGCGCGCCATCGCGCGCTCAACGCCACCGCGCAGGTGGCGCCCGCCGACGTGCGGCCGAAGCGCTACGACCCCGCCACGAGCACGCTCTCGGACGCGGCCTGGTCCAGCGCGGACGCGATCGAGGTCGTCTCGCGCGTGGAGGGCTCCTACCTCTTCGGTGGCGTGCTCGGCGCCGTCATGCCGCGCGTCGCGCGGCGATCGATCGCGTGGATCGGCAGCGTGAACGCGGCCGCGTGCCTCAAGCCCTGGGTGCTCCCGCACGACGCGCTCGCCGCGCTCGCTGGCAGCGCCGGGTCGCCCGCGCCGGATCTCACCCGGGCGCAGCTCGGCGCTATCCAGTCGCTCGCGCCGTCGGCGCGCACGGTGGTGCTCCTCCCGCCGGGCGGCTCGTCGGCGAACCCCGAGGACGGCGAGTGGGAGGGCGCCGACTTCACGGGCGGGGCGTCGCTGGGCACGTTCGGCGACTGGGTGGCGGGCGTGGGCTGCGCATCGGCCGCGGCGGACGTCGAGGCGCCCGCGCTCGCCCTGCAATCGGAGGACGACGCCGACGTCGTCGCCGCGTCGAACGCCCGCGCCGCGCAGGCGTGCGCGTTCCGCGCGCTCGGCTCCGCGCTCTGCTACGCCAGCGCGTCGGCCGCCGTCGCGGGCGCCCGGATGCGCGTGGTCTGGGCCGACGTCGATCCCGCCGAGGCCACGTGCGTCAAGCGTGGGAACGGGAAGGCCCACGGGAACTGCAAGAACAAGAACAAGGGGAAGGGCAACGGCAACGGCAACGGCAACGGCAACGGGAACGGGAACGGCAACGGGAACGGCGCCACGGGACCCGCCGTGGGCACGGCGACGGTGCGCATGATCGGGCAGCTGGTGGTGATGTGCTACTTCCGGTCGAGCACCGACGTCTGCTCGGCCCAGCCCGGCTATCCCGACGGCGGGTGGATGCCGCCGGCCGCGACCGGCTATCCGCCCGGCACGATCGTCGGCGTCGTGAACGGCGTGGCCAGCACCGAGCTCGGTCCGGACGTCCGTCTCGGGACGCGCGTCGGCCAGCTACAGCGACTCGTGCTCGTGCAGTAGCCCGGACGGAGGACAGCGCTCCGGGCGTACCTGCGGGGCCGGCTCACGTCGTGGGCCGGCCCCGCGCGCGTCGTGCTCCGCGTGTCCGCCGGCCGCCAGATTGGCGGACTCGACCGTGACTGGTGCCTCGGATCCGCCCCTCTGAATTATGACAAAGGCGGTGTCGCGTGCGTGCGACGGTGTGTTCCGTCGCACGCGCGTCGCGTCCGTTCGCTCGCCGTGTCGGGAATCGTCCGACGTCCAGTTTTCGCCACCGCGAGTCGGTGGCCGCCGCGCACGTCTGTCGGTTGGCGTGTAAGTGGTTGTGCCGCAACGACGTGCAATCAGGCGGTCCGAAGGAAAGCGTGACGGTCCCGATGGGTCGCTACGCGACGGCTCGTCCGGGCGGACGTCGCGCCGGGCTGATCGGCCGGAAATCGGCGCGACGCGAACCGCCGGCGAGCGCGAAAACAGATGACAGAGGTGGTCTTGCGTGGTGCGACCGCAACACCTACCGTGGCGGCGAACCTCCCGCCGATCCGGCCGCCAGGACACGTGCTCGCGCGACGGTGCCGCTCGATCCAGCACCCCTCGCCGCTCCCCCACGGGCACGTCCCGGCAGCCGCCGCGACTTCACCTCCCCCTTTCGGAGGCCCGCCATGCGCATGCTCCCCACCGTCGGTCGACGGTTCGTCCACGACGACGAGGGCGCCACGATGGTCGAATACGCGCTGCTCGTCGCCCTCATCGCCGTGGTCGTCATCGGCGCGATCGCGATGCTCGGCACGAGTGCGAGCACGAAGCTCAACGACGCCGGCACGGCCATCAAGACGGGCACGGCGCCGAGCAGCGGGAGCGGCGGAAGTGGCGGAAGCGGCGGCACCTGAGCGCCCGGGGCTCGACTCACTCCACCGGCGAGGTGCCGGTCGATCCGCACGACCACCGAGTACAGGCTGCTGATGCGCGCTCTGCTTGCGACGGTTCGCCGGGCCCTGAGCGAGGACAGGGGGGCCTCGGTGGTCGAGTACGCCCTGCTGGTCGCCCTGATCGCCCTCGTGGTCGTCGGTGCGCTCACTATGCTCGGCACCTCGACGAGCACGAAGCTCGACCAGGCGGCGCAGTCGCTCAAGGCGAGCTGACGCCCCGCCGCCGAACGGATCCCAGCCGATGCGCGCGCTCGCGACGACCGACACGATCGCGGCCTGGATGCCGGTGCTGCGGCTCGGCTGCGTCGCGCTGCTCGCCTGGGTCGCGCTCTCCGACCTGCGCACGCGTCGCGTCCCGAACGCGGCCTGCGCGCTGCTGCTCGCCCTCGGCCTGCTGGCGGCGCTCGCGACGCCCGGGGGCGTGCGCGCCGCCTCCACGTCCGTGGCCATCGGCCTCGCGCTCTGGGCGCCGGTGCATCTGCTCGGCCTGCTCGGCGCGGGCGACGTGAAGCTGTTCGCCGCCGCGGCGGCCTGGCTCGCGCCGCTCGCGACGCTGCGCGCGGCCGCGCTGGCGGCGGTGCTCGGCGGCGCGCTCGGGCTGCTCTGGCTCGCCTACGCGGGTGCGCCGCGCCCCGCGCTCGCCCGGCTCGGCGACGCGCGGCGGCATCCGCAGCGCCTGCGCGAGCCGCAGCTCGGCGCGGGAGGCCGCGACGCGCGCGTGCCGTACGGCGTCGCGATGGCGGCGGCGCTCCTGTTCGAGGCCGCGCGCCGCTGGCGGCTCGAATGACGTCCGCCCGCGTGCGCCCATGAGCCGCCGCGCCACGACGTCGCCGGTGCGCGGTCCGACGCGCGCCGCCGGCGAGGAGCACGGCGCCGCGGTCGTCGAGTTCGCGCTCGTCGTCCCCGTGCTGATGCTGCTCGTGTTCGCGATCATCGACTTCGGGCGCGCGCTCTGGACGATGAACGTGCTGACGTCGGGGGTGCGCGAGGGCGCGCGCGCCGCGTCGGTGCAGGCGACGCGCACGGCGATGGACTCCGCTGCCGCGCGCCACACCGCGGACTACATCAACCGCGTGCTCGGCGCCGGCACCGTCACGAGCGGCGAGATCCGCATCTACTACGACTCGCTCGCGACGTCGACGTACGGCCAGATCCTCGTCGAGCTCCGGGACGGCTACCAGTTCCGGCCGGCCACGCCGTTCGCCGCGACCCTGGGGCTCGGCGACGTGAAGTTCCGCCCCAAGGCCTACTTCCGCTGGGAGCTGGCCGACTGATCGACCGCCGCGCCGTCCGGCGCGGCGTCCGCACGACCCCGGAACCGACGGGGCTCCGTCGAGATCCTCATGGCAGAGCGACGCTTCACCCTCGTCTTCTTCGTCGCCATCGCGACCGCCGCCGCGGCCACGTTCGGCGTCTACCGCGTCCTGGACACGACGAAGAAGGAGGCGCAGATCCCCACGCGCGCGGTCGTCGTCGCCACGCGCGACCTCGGCGAGGGCGCGCGATTGGACCACGCGAGCCTCGCCGTGCGCCAGTGGCCGGCGCCCACGGTGCCCGACGGCGCCTACGACACGCCCGACTCGCTCGTCGGCCGCGTGACGCGCGTGGCGGTGTTCTCGGGCGAGCCCGTGGTGCCCGGCCGGCTCGCGCCCGCGGGCAGCAGTGCGGGGCTGGAGGTGAAGATCACGCCCGGCAAGCGCGCGATGGCCGTGCGCATCAACGACGTCGCGGGCATCGCGGGGCTCATCCAGCCCAACGCGCGCGTGGACGTGCTCGTGACGCTGCGCGACGACGTCACGCAGGGCCGCCAGGTCGCGAAGATGTTCATGGAGAACATGCGCGTCCTCTCGGTCGGCACGCAGGTCGAGCGCGGCGCCGACGGCCAGGCCATCCAGGCGACCACGGCGACGCTCGAGGTCACGCCGAGCGAGGCCGAGCGGCTCGCGGTGGCGGTGAACGCGGGGAGCATCCAGCTCGTGCTGCGCGGCTTCGGCGAGACCGATTCGGCGCGCACGCGCGGCGCCGCCGCGGCGGACGTCATCACCGCGCTGCAGGGCGCCGCGCTGACGATGCCGCGCGCCGCCGAGCCGCGTTCGGAGCCGCCGCGCCGGCGCTCGACCTCCGCGCCCGCGCGACCGCCGGCGCCCGCCGCCTCGGAGCCCGCGCGCGCCGCGGCGGCCGCGACGCCCCGCGCACCCGACACCGTCGCGATCGAGGTGTATCGCGGCGCGACGAAGACGCAGCAGAAGTTCGTGAAGGACTCGTCCGCGAAGGCCCCCTGACCGCCCCGTGCGGCGCGCGGCGCGACGAGGCCGCGGGTCGCCCCTTCATCAGGAGCCGTCACTTGTCCGTCCCGACCCGCCTCCGGCGCCGCGCGTTCCCCCTCGCGCTGCGTCACGCCATCGTCGTCGCGCTCGCCGCCGTCACCGGCGCCGCGCCCGCGCCGCTCCGCGCGCAGGGCGACGCCGTGCGCGTCGAGCGCCTCGACATCTCGGTGGGGCGCTCGCTCGCGATCCAGGTCCCCGCGGGCGTGTCGCGCGTGACCGTGGCGAACCCCGAGATCGCCGACGTCGTGGTCGTCGGCACGAGCGACGTGGTCCTGAACGGCAAGGCGAACGGCGAGACGGACATCCTGCTCTTCGGCACGAACAACTTCCGGCGGCACCTGCGCGTCGTCGTCGGCACGCCCGGCGACCGGCCGCAGGTCATCCTCGGCGTGAAGCTCGCCGAGGTGCGGCGCGACCTGCTGAACCAGGTGGGCGTCTCGGGGCTCTACCGCGCGCGCGACGTGCGCGCCGGCGCCGGCATCTTCCGCTCCGACAACGCGATCGACCCGGACAACGGCACGATCACGCTGCCCGCCGAGTCGCGCTTCCTCACGATCCTCACCGACTTCGGCACGCGCGACCTGCTCGCGATCATCGAGGCCGAGTCGCAGCGCGGGCGCGCGCGCATCCTCGCGGAGCCGAACCTGATGGCGGCCAACCGCGACTCGGCGGCGTTCCTCGCCGGCGGCGAGATCCCGGTGCCGATCGCGCAGCCGGGCGCCAACGGGCAGGTGCTCGTCACCATCCAGTATCGCGAGTTCGGCGTGAAGCTGAACTTCCAGCCCGAGGTGCTGAACGACAGCCTCGTGAAGCTGAAGGTCCGCCCCGAGGTCTCGAGCCTCGACTACACGAACGCGGTCACGCTCGCCGGGTTCCGCATCCCCGCGCTGCGCACGCGCCGCGTCGAGAGCACCGTCGACGTGCGGCGCGACCGGAGCCTCATCATCTCGGGACTGTTCACGGACGAGCAAGAGCGGGTGCGCACGGGCATCCCGCTCCTGATGGACATCCCCATCCTCGGCGCGCTGTTCGGCAGCACGCGCTGGCAGCGCAACGAGACCGAGCTGGTGGTGATCGTCACGCCGGTCATCATCGATCCGAACCGGCCGCGCGCGCAGGACGCGCCCGCGGTGCAGCCGGCGCCCCCGCTGCCGGCGCGCGAGGCGCTCGAGCCGCGGTTGCCGCCCGGCGGTCAGCCGACCCAGGCGACGCCCGCCCCGCAGCCGGCGCCGCCCACGCGTCGCCCCTGACGCGCCGCCCCGACGGCAGGGACGCATCATGCAACGCAGGGCCATCATCGTCGCCGGCGCGGCCGGTCCGGGGCCGAGCCCCCTCGTCGAGAGCGTGCTGACGCGCGCGGGCTTCGCGCCCGCCGTCGAGGTGCCGACCGTCGCGCACGCGCTCGAGCGGCTGCGCGACGAGCGCGTCGACCTGCTCATGCTGCCGCTGCAGGGGCCCGCCGCCGCGGACCTCTCGACGCTCGAGCGCGAGATCGCGCGCGCGCCGCAGACCTTCGTGCTCGGCACCGGCGCGGCGGTGGAGCCGGACCTGATCCTGCGCGCGATGCGGGCGGGCGTGCACGAGTTCCTCGTCGCGCCGCCGAGCGCGGACGACCTGACGCGGGCCGTCGACCGCATGGTGCGGCGCGCGCGTCCCGAGCATGCGCCGCGGCTCGCCGTCGTCGTGTACAGCGCGAAGGGCGGGCTGGGGACCACGAGCGTGTCGCTCAACCTCGCGTATGCGTTCGCGCAGTCGGCGGGGGCGGGGCGCGTGGCGCTCGCCGACTACGTGGTCAGCGGCGGCGACGTCGGCGTGATGCTGAACCTGCGCCCGGCGTACGACATCGGCGACCTCGCGCCGAAGCTCGCGCAGCTCGACGCGGCCCTCCTCGAGTCGTTCATCACGCGCACCCCGCAGGGCGTCGCGGTGCTCGCCGCCTCGGAGCGCCCCGAGGCGCTCGACACGGTCGACGGGCTGGCGGCCGGCCGCATCCTCGAGGAGCTGCGCACGCACTTCGCGACCACCGTCGTCGACTGCGAGCACCACCCGACCGATCGCACGTTGACCGCGCTCGACGCCGCGGACCGCATCGTCCTCGTCACGCAGCTCAACGTCGCCGCGGTGCGGAGCGCCCAGCGCACGCTGCAGCTCTTCGTGCGCCTCGGCTACCCCGACGAGAAGATCGCCGTGGTCGCGAACCGCGCGCAGCCCGGCGACCTGATCTCGGCGAACGACGTCGGGCGGGTGCTCGACCGCGAGCTGTTCTTCCGCCTGCCGAACGACTATCGCGCCTCGGAGGCCGCGCAGACGCGCGGTCTGCCCGTGGTCGTGCACGATCCGAACACTGCGCTCGCGCGGGCCTACGTGGCCCTCGCCGCGAAGCTCGCCGGCGCCGACGGGGCGCTGGTCGCGCCCGCGGCGCGCGACGTCCTGCCGTCGCGCTTCGGCCGGCTGCTGGGCATCGGGAGGAGATGATGGGACTCTCGCTGCGCGACCGGCTGCTCGGTCGCTCGACTCCGCGCGTGCCGACGCCCGTGGTGCCCCCGGCACCGAGCGCCGGCCCCTCCGCCTACGACACGATCGACGGGCTCCCGCCGGACGTGCCGCTCGCCGACGCGCCGCCGCGCATGGGCGCCAACGGCGCGCACGGCGCGGGCCTGCACGGCGGCCACCGCGCGTACGACGCGGGCGGGGCGGCGGCCAACGGCTACGGCCATCACGACGGGATCGGCAACGGGATCGGCAACGGGATCGGCAACGGGAATGGCGCGCGGCGCCCGCAGCCCGGGCTCGCCGACGTCTCGTCGACCGGCATGCGCCCGGCGGGTGCGCCGGCGCGCTCGATGGCGACGCCGCGCCCCGCGTCGCGCGCGGGCACGAGCGTCAACACCGCCGCGCTCTCCGCGCTCACCGGCCGCGGCGAGCAGGGCGTGCTGAGCGCGGTCGAGCAGCTGAAGGTGGAGCTGCACCGCAAGCTGATCGACCGGCTGGACCTCGCGGCGCTCGAGCGCATCACCGACGAGGGGGTGCTGATCCAGCAGATCCGCCAGGCGGTGCTGGAGTTCCTGCGCGCCGAGCAGGCGCCGCTCTCGTCGCAGGAGCGCGACGACGTAATCGAGCAGATCGTCTACGAGATCACGGGGCTCGGCCCGATCGAGCCGCTGTTCCGCGATCCGACGATCAGCGACATCCTCGTCAACGGCCCGCGCGACTGCTACGTCGAGCGGCGCGGCAAGCTGTCGCGCGTCAACATCGTCTTCCGCGACAACGCGCACCTGCTGACGGTCATCGACCGCATCGTCAGCCGCGTCGGCCGGCGGGTGGACGAGTCGAGCCCGATGGTCGACGCGCGGCTGCCCGACGGCTCGCGCGTCAACGCGATCATCCCGCCGCTGGCGCTCGACGGGCCGATCCTCTCCATCCGCCGCTTCGGCGCCGAGATCACGGCGCAGCAGCTGGTGGAGAAGGGGACGCTGACCGAGGAGATGCTCTTCCTGCTCGCGGGATGCGTGCACGCGCGCCTCAACATCGTCATCGCGGGCGGCACGGGCTCCGGCAAGACGACGCTGCTCAACGCGCTGACGTCGTTCATCCCGAACAGCGAGCGCGTCGTCACCATCGAGGACGCCGCCGAGCTGCGGCTGCAGCAGGAGCACGTCGTGCGGCTGGAGACGCGGCCGCCGAACTCCGAGGGGCGCGGCGAGGTTCTCGCGCGCGACCTCGTGAAGAACGCGCTCCGCATGCGGCCGGACCGCATCATCCTCGGCGAGTGCCGCGGCGCGGAGGCGCTCGACATGCTGCAGGCGATGAACACGGGCCACGAGGGATCGCTGACCACGATCCACGCGAACACGCCGCGCGACGCGCTCTCGCGGCTCGAGACGATGATGCTGTTCGCGGGCACGACGCTGCCCAACCGCGCGATGCGCGAGCAGATCTCGTCGGCGGTCGATCTCGTCATCCAGGTCTCGCGCCTCGCCGACGGCTCGCGCCGCGTCACCAGCATCACGGAGGTCACGGTGATGGAGGGCGAGGTGATCACGTCGCAGGAGGTCTACCGCTTCCGCCGCCGCGGCGTCGCGCCCGACGGCAGCGTCGTGGGCGAGTTCGAGCCCACGGGCGTGCGCCCGGGCTTCGTGGAGCGCCTGCGCGTGGCCGGCATCGACCTGCCGCTCAGCATGTTCACGCCGCGGTGAGGCCATGCTGTACCTGACGCTCCTCCTCGTCTTCGTCGGCACGGCCGGCCTGCTGATCGGCGTCTTCGTCTTCCTGAACCGCCGGCGCCTGTCGGCGGAGCAGGCCGCGCGCTCGCAGCTGATGGGGCGCGGCCCGACGGCGCCCGCGTTCGGGGAGCGGCCGACGACGATCCTCAAGGACGATCGCGTCGCCGACGTCGAGGTGCTCGAGAAGCTGCTCTCGGGGCGCAACGTCACCGCCTGGGCGCAGCACGAGCTCACGCTCGCGGGCTCGACTCGCAACCCCGGCGAGTTCCTGCTCCTCTCGCTCGTCGCGGCGCTGCTCGGCGCGGTCCTCGGCGGACGCGGGCTCGGCGGACCGACCGGCGTCGCCCTGGGCACCGCGCTCGGCGGGCTCCTGCCGATCGCCCTCCTGCGGCGGCAGCAGGCGCGCCGGGTGCAGCGCTTCGAGGAGCAGCTGCCCGACGCGCTCGACATGCTGGTGAACGCGTTGCGGGCCGGGTACTCGCTGCAGGCGGCGATGGAGTTCGTCGGCAACGAGCTGCCCGCGCCGCTCGGGCCCGAGTTCGCCCGCTTCTACGACGAGCAGCGGCTCGGCGTGGAGGTGCGCACGGCGCTGATGCGCCTGCAGGCGCGCGTCGGCACGTACGACATCAAGATGTTCGTCACGGCGCTGCTCATCCAGCGCGAGACCGGCGGCAACCTCGGCGAGGTGCTGGGCAGCATCGCGCAGCTCATGCGCGAGCGCGTCGCCTTCCGCGGGCAGGTCGACACGCTGACGGCGGAGCCGAAGGCCTCGGCCAAGGTGCTGGCGGCGCTGCCGATCGGGGTCTTCCTGCTGGTGTACGCGTTCAACCCGGGCTACATGCAGCCGCTGCTGCACACGCCCACCGGCCACCTGCTGCTCGCGTACGCGATCGCGTCGGTGGCGGTGGGCTACGTCGTGCTGATGCGCATCGCCAAGATCGATCTCTGAGGGCGCTCCCCATGCCGACCCTCCCCGTCTCCCTGCCGCTCATCCTCCTGGTGCTGGTGCTCGCCGGCGCGGTGTCTGCGGCCGTGTACGCGTGGGCCGCCGGCCGGCAGCGGCGCGAGATCCTGCTGCGCGTGCAGAATCCGGGCATGTTCGCGGCGATGCCCTCGCCGCTCCTGACGCTCCCCACGCGCTCGCTCGGCGACCGGCTGGCCGAGTGGGTGGCGGAGCGCACCCCCGAGTCGTGGACCGGGAGCGAGCGCGCGAGCGAGAAGCTGCTGCACGCCGGCTTCGAGAGCCACACCACGCTCGTGCTCTACGGCTCCATCCGCGTGATCTTCGGGCTGCTGCTGCCGCTGTCCGTCTTCGCGGCGCTCGCGGACCGCCCGCTGCGGCTCGTCCTGATCGCGGTGGCGATCTCGGTCGTCGTGGCGCTCCTCGCACCCGCGGCCGCGCTCGATCGGCTGGTGCAGATCCGGCAGGACCGGCTGCGCAAGGCGGTGCCCGACGCGCTCGATCTGCTGGTGGTGTGCGTGGAGGCGGGGGTGAGCCTGGACGCCGCGATCCTGCGCGTCGCGCGCGACCTCGCGGTGACGCACCCCGACCTCGCGGGCGAGCTGCTCGTCATCAACCGCAAGGTGAACGCGGGCGTGCCGCGCGAGCAGGCGCTGCACGGCCTGTGGACGCGGACCGGCCTCGAGGAGCTGCGCGGGCTGGCCGCGAGCATGGTCCAGTCGGAGCGGTGGGGCACCTCGATCGCGAAGGTGCTGCGCCTCAACGCCGAGACGCTGCGCCGCAAGCGCAAGCAGGCCGCGGAGAAGCGCGCGGCGCAGGCATCGCTGAAGATGATGGGCCCCCTGCTGGTCTTCCTGCTGCCGGCGCTCTTCGTGGTGATCCTCGGGCCGTCGGCGCTGAGCATCACGTCGGTGTTCCGATGAGCGCGCGACGCAGGGCGCGCGTCGTCGCGCGGCGGCCACGCGGGCGACGCGGCGCGGTGCTCGTGCTGGTCGCCATGCTCATGGTGCCGCTCGTCGCCCTCGCCGCGCTCTCGATCGACGTCGGCTGGTGGCAGGTGGGCGCGAACCAGCTGCAGACCAGCGCGGATGCCGCGGCACTCGCGGGCGCACGCGCGCTGCAGCTGGATACCACGGGCAGCCCGCACGCGCGCGTCACCGCCTACGCGCGCCAGGTTGCGGCCTCCAACCGGGCGTTCGCGGAGACCGTTTCGGTGAACGGCGGCGACGTCGAGGGGCGGTACTGGGACCCGGTGGCGCTGAGCATCGCCCCGGTCGACTGGGGAAATCCCGTGACGAACGCGGTGCAGGTCACCACGCGCAGCACGCCGGGACTCATCCTCGCGGGAGCCACGGGCCAGACCGCGCCGACCATTGCGCGACGGGCAACGGCCTGGATCGCGAACATAAACCAGCTGGAGTGCATCACGCCGTGGACGCTGTCCTACGCGGCGCTCTACGACCGCATCGCGGCGCTTACGCCCGGCGTCCCGAACCCGACGCCCCCGCCGAGCCCCGGGCAGCGCCCGCACCTGACGCAGCAGCAGGTGGCCGCGCTCACCATCGGGGACTTCGGGGAGCGCCTGCGGACGGTCGTGCTGCGCGGGCCGAACACGCCAGCCGCGCTTCCGGCGACAGCCAGCGGGATCACCGCCTATGACGGCGCCTGGACCGCCCACGGCTTCGCCGGTGCCGGCAGCGCGGGCGCGTTCCACGCCAACGTGCAGGGGTGCGACCGGACCGTCGTGTCGGTCACGGGTGACGAGGGGGCGACGCTGCCGGTGAACGACTACGAGTGCTGGGCGGTGCGTGCGCTGTCGGGCAGCACGTCGACGACCTGCCCGACCGGGTGGATCGACGAGGCGCCCTCGCGGTCCGTGACGTGCCACTACCGGCCGCTCTCGGGAACGACGCACGACGCCGGCTGCTACGAGCGCGCGAGCTCGCCGACGCCGGGCGTGCGGCGCCGCGTGGTGTGGAGCGACCCGACGGCGGGGGGCGCGGATCACCGCGTCGTCGGCACCGCGAACATCGCCTGCGCGTTCCGGGGGCTCGCGGATCCCGCAGCCGGCATCGTCGAGACGTGCACGCCGCCGGGCGGTGCACCGATCGCGAACCTGCCGCGCGGCACCCTCGCCGTGACGTTTCATGGGCTGACGACCATCCTTCGGTTGGGGGAGGAGTCGACGGATTTCGGCAACGTGGTCTCGCTCGATCAGCGCCTCCTGCTGGTGCGCTGAGCCGCGATACGCCGCGAGGGGTGACGGCGCCGTGCTGGCGGCCGTCACCCCTCGCGTCATCGCGGCACCGTCGCCGGCGGCCCGCCCTCAGCCCGCCTGACGCACCCAGCGCAGCAGCTCGCCCATCCCGGGGCGCTTGCCGTAGGCGAGCAGCCCCACGCGGTAGATGCGCGCCGCGATCCACGTCACGGCCAGCACGGTGGCCGCCAGCCCCACGAGCACCGCGGTGATCTCGAGCGCGCTCACCGAGGTGATGCTCATGCGCATGGGCATGATGATCGGCGCCGTGAACGGGCACCACGATGCGAACTTGGAGGCGCCCGAGTCGGGGTTGCTCATCACCATCTGGATGAACACCGCGCTCAGGACGAGCGGCAGCATCACCGGGAAGGCGGCCTGCTGCGCTTCCTGATCGCTGTTCACCATCGCGCCGGCGGCGGCGAACATCGCCGAGTAGAGCAGGTAGCCCAGCGCGAAGAAGCCGAACGCCGCGAGGATCACCCCGCCGCCGATGGCGGGGATCGCGAGCGCGCTGGTCGCCTCGGCGGCGTCCGACGCGGCCTGCGCCGCCTGCGCGGCGGCGCCGGTGCGCATCCCGCCCGTGACGAACGGCATGACGTACCAGCCGAGCAGCGCGGCGCCGCCGAACCAGACCACCTGCTGCAGCATGCCCACCGCGCCGACGCCGATCACCTTGCCGGCGAGCAGCACGTCGGGGCGGATGCTCGCCACCACCACCTCGGCGACGCGCGTCGTCTTCTCCTCGAGGACGCTGCGCAGGATGTTCTGCCCGTAGAGCAGGATCATCATGTACAGCAGGAAGGCGACGATCACCGCCACGATCGCGGTGCCGGCGCCGGAGCCGCCGCGGCCCTTGTCGCCGATCCGCTCGGTCGCGAAGCGCAGGCGCGGCCCGGTGAGCGCGCCCACCCGCTCGGCGGGAAGCCCCTCCGCGGCGAGCCGCACGGCCAGCGCCTCGCGACGCACCACCTCGCGCAGCCGCTCGACGTCGGCGATGCTGGACGCGTTGCGGCCGGCGTAGCGCGCGCGGCGCCCGGCGAGGGTCGACGAGTCGACGACCAGCACGCCGCGGAACGTGTTGCGCACGACCTCCTGCGTCGCCAGCGACTCGGCCGCCGCGACCTCCGCCGGCGCGACGACGCGCACGGTCGGCGGCGGCACCGCGCTGTCGGCCGCCACGCCGCCGCGCGCGGTGTCGGGCAGGGCGCGCGCGATCCGCTCGCCGAGCCCCGCGCCGGTGGCGTCGAGGATCACGATGTTGCTCGTCTGCGACGACGCGCCCTGCCGCTTGGCGAGCAGCACGGGGCCGATGGTGATCGCCGCGAAGAAGACCGGGCCGAGCAGGGTGGAGATGAGGAACCACTTGGTGCGCACGCGCTCCCCGAACTCGCGCGCGACCACCGCCTTGAGTTTGCGCCAGTCGTTACCCATGACCGCTCATCCCCTCCTCGACGCCGGTGGCGCCGACCTTGTCCAGGAAGATCTGGTGGAGCGACGGCTGCACCAGCTCGAAGCGCGTGATCGACGCGCCGGCCGCGACCAGGCGCTGCAGCAGCGCCTGCGGGTTCGCGCCGGGCGCGAGCTCCACCTCGAGGAAGCGGTTCTGGTCGTCCGCGCGGCGCACGAGCGTCGGGTCGGCGAGCACCGCGTCGACGGCCGCGCCGGCGCCGTTCATCCCGGCGCGGTCGAGCCCGAGCGCGACGTGCAGGCCGCCGTGCTGCCGCTTCACGTCGTGCACGGTGCCGTCGAGCACCTTCTCGCCGCGCGCGATGATGCACACCGCGTCGCACAGCCGCTCGGCGTTGTCCATGAGGTGCGTGGAGAAGATCACCGTCTTGCCGCGGCGTCGCAGCTCGACGACGGTGTCCTTGAGCGCCTGCGCGTTGATCGGATCGAGGCCGCTGAACGGCTCGTCGAGCACCACGATCTCGGGGTCGTGCAGCAGCGTGCCGATGAACTGCACCTTCTGCTGCATGCCGCGCGACAGCTCGTCGACCTTCTGCTCGCCCCAGTCCTTCTCGGGCGTGCGGAGCGACATGCGGTCGAGCCACTCGTCGATGCGGCGGTCGGCCTCGCGCCCCTCGATTCCCTTGAGGGCCGCCAGGAACCGCAGCACGCGCCGCACCTGCATCTTCTTGTACAGCCCGCGCTCCTCCGGCAGGTAGCCGACGCGGTCGAGCACCGCGCGGTCGCCCGGCGCGTGGCCCAGCAGCGAGATGCTTCCGGTGTCGGGACGGATGATGTCGAGGATCATCCGGATGGTCGTCGTCTTCCCGGCACCGTTGGGACCGAGCAGGCCGTAGGTGGCGCCGGTGGGGACGCGCAGGGAGAGGTCGCGGACGGCCGTGTGACCGGCGTACCGCTTGACCACGGATCGGACGTCCAGAGCGGGAGGAGACATGGGGCGGGTCGGGGAAGCAGTCGGCCGCACGGTGCGGCGTGGGTCGGCTGGGCGCAACCCACTGCGCCAGGTGGCTCACCAATGTACGACGGCCTCGGCCGCCTTGTGTCACGGTGCGCCGATCAGGGCAGCGCGAGCGCGGGCGTGGCGCGCCACTCGACGCGCATGTTGTCGTCGGTGACGACCCGCGCGCCGGCCGTGCGGCGGCGCAGCGACGCGCCGTCCTCCAGCCCGTAGCGGCGCGGCGGTGCGCGGAGCGATGCGGGCAGCGCGAGCAGCGTGTCGAGCCGCGCCGCGGCGCGCGGATCGCCGGGCGCGAACACCGGCCGCCCGTCGTCGCGGCGCAGCCCGCGCAGCAGCGCCTCCCACCGCATCGCGTCGAAGGCGAGCGGCGCGTCGCTCGCGGCCACGCAGTTGACGACGCGCAGCGCGTGCGGAAACGTCTCGACCGCGGTGCGGACGACGTCGGGCGACCAGGTGGTGTTGAACAGCAGCACGCCGCCGGGCCGCAGGTGCGCGCGCGCGAGGCGCAGGAAATCGCGCGACAGCAGGTTGGTGGCGTGCGCGCGGTTGTGCCACGTCGTGTTCATCACGATCGCGTCGAACGTCTCGTCGGGATGCCGCGCGAGCCAGCGCCGCCCGTCGTCGATCACGATGCGCGCCCGCGGGTCGCGCAGCACCGGACGCACGTCCGGGTACCGGGCGATGATGCGCAGGTAGCCGGGATCGATCTCGATGGCGACGAGGGAGTCGACCTCCGGAAGCTGCAGCAGCGCGCGCGCCCACGCGCCCGTGCCGAGCCCGATCTGCAGGACGCGGCGCGGCCGCTCGTGGAGCGCGCCGAGCGCGTACGCGCGCACGAGCAGGTTGCGGTCGGTCAGGAGGTCCACCTCGGCGATCCCGTCGTAGGCGCCGCCGCCGTACACCGTCCCGTCGCGCGCGACCGGAATCACGCCGGCGCGCGTCTCGACGACGCGCGCGAAGTCGGGCTGCGCGGCCGCGTCGCGCTTGAAGAGCAGGCGCTCCCACAGGCGCGCGAACAGCGCGTCGTGGGTCGCGAGCACGAGCAGCGCGGCCGCGACCGGCGCGAGCGCGAGGCGGCGCGCGGCGCGCGCGTGCAGCAGCACGAGCGTCGCGGCGGCCAGTCCGGCCAGCGCGAGCGCGCGCGAGATCGTCGCGATGGCCCAGCGGTCCGTGAGCACGAGCCCCGTCAGCAGGCTGCCGCCCGCCGAGCCGACGATGTTCGCGAGGTAGAGGTACGACAGGCGCTCGCCCGCCGCCTGCGACGGCGCGATACCGAGGTGGCTCACGATCGGCAGGACGACGCCGAGCACGAAGGCGGCGCCGGCGACGAGCAGGAAGCCGAGCTGCCAGAGCGCGTACTGCGCGAGCCAGCCGAGCCCCGGCACGACGAGGTGGGCGACGAGCGTGGAGGCGGCGATCGCGCCGGCGACGACGTGCATCGGGCGCGCGTCGCCCGACTCGCGCGGGGCGCGCACCCAGCGCCGGCTGACGAGCGAGCCCTGCGCGAGCCCGATGAGGAAGGCGCCGAGCACGCGGCCGAACGTCCACGGCATGCCGCCGGTGACGAACGAGAAGGCGCGGAACCAGAGGATCTCGAACGAGAGCGACAGGAAGCCGCAGAGCGCGACGACGAGGAGCGCGACGCGGAAGCTCACACCGACTCCGCGACGAGCACGGGCGCGCGGTTGCGCCGCAGCGCGAGGATCGCCGCGACGACGTTGCACCCCGCGGCGGCGAGCACCGAGCCGCGCAGGCCGAGGTAGGGCAGGAGCACCGTCACCGCGAGCACCGCCGCGATCGCCGATCCGGCGGTGTTCACGTGATACAGCGTCCCCACCGACAGCCCGACGCTCCCGGACTCGGCGACCGCGTGCGCGACCAGCAGCGGCAGCGTCGCGCCCATGAGCATCGTCGGCAGGAGCACGAGCAGCAGCGTGACCACGGTCGTCGCCATCGCGTCGAGGGCGAGCGTCGCGCGGCCCACGGCGAGGAGGAGCGGCACCGAGACGAGGCCGAACGCCGCGACGCCGAGCTCCATCGCGCCGAACCAGCGCAGGTGGCGGCAGCCGGGCCGCGCGGAGAGCCAGCCGCCGAGCGTGCTGCCCAGGCCGAGCCCGAGGAGGAACGCGGTGACGACGACCGACACCGCCTCGGTCGTGGTGCCGAGGATGACGTAGAGCACGCGCTCCCACGCCACCTGGTAGGTGAGCGCCGCGATCCCCGACAGGAAGAACGCGCGCTCGCGCCAGCTCACGCGCGATCCGCGGCGCGGCGGCGCACGCCGACGATGGCGAGGAGCGCGAGCGCGCATCCCGCCAGCACGTCGACGAGATAGTGCCCGCCCACCGAGATCGTGGCGACGAGCATGACCGCGTTCAGCGCGAGCGCGAACGGGCGCAGGGCTCGTGGCGCGGCCCACAGCGCGTGCGCGAGCAGCACCGCGAGCACCGCGTGGTACGACGGGAAGGCGATCAGCCCCTCGAGGCGCGTCGGGTCGATCACCGACAGGCGGTCGGCGCGCAGCGCGAGCAGGTGCGGCACGTGCGCGGCGTCGGGACGCATCCCGATCGCCGGCAGGACGCCCGAGAGCGCGACGGTCGCGAGCCCCGTCGCGGCGAGCCGCAGCAGCAGGAGCGTCGCGCTCCGCCAGAGCGCCAGCGCCATGACCGCCACCGCCACCTGCGGGACGAGCGAGTCGTAGGCGCGCAGCAGCAGCCACGCGACGCGCGGATCGCCGTGGGCGGCGGCGGTCCACGCCCACCAGTCGAAGCCGAGCGCCCGATCGGCGCGCAGGAGCGCGGCGTCGGCGAGCGGCGCGTCGGTGCGCGCGACGAGGTAGCTGAGCACCGCGAGCGCGGCGCCGAAGGTCACCAGCTGCGCGCCCGACTCGGCGAGCCGCGCGAGGCGGGCGCTGCGCCCCGTGCGCCGGTAGACGTGCGCGATGGCCAGCAGGAGGGCGACGGCGCCGATCTCGATCGCCAGCCCGTGCGGGGCGAGCCGCAGCCCCGCGCGCTGGAGCCACACGGCGTCGACCGCGACCACACCGCCGAGCACGAGCCAGAGGAGCCGGCGCGCGTCGAGCGCGGGGGGCGCGGCGGCCGCGCGTACGGCCGGAGTCCCGGGCGGCGCGGGCGCGACGACCAGCAGGTGCGGCGTGGCGGGGGCCGGCGTCGCCTCGGAGCGCATGGGGCGAATGTCGGGCGGAGCGGCGGCGCCCGCAATCGTCCGCGACCGAACGCGCTTGCGCCCGACCCGGCGGCGGGTGAAGGTCCAGCCGCCGCGTGCCCGCCGGGCACCGTTCCCGCACCCGACGCCGTGACCGTCCGCCGCTCGCCCGCCGCGCTCCTCGCGCTGCCGCTGCTGCTCTTCCTGCTCGTGCCGGTGGCGGTGCTCGTCGTGCCGCGCTTCCCGGCGGCGCTCCTCGCCCTCGTCCACGATGGGGAGCTGCGGGCGGCGCTCGGCCGCACGGCGCTGGCGGCGCTCCTGGCGGCGGTGCTGGCGGCCGTCCTCGGGACGCCGCTGGCGTGGCTGCTGGCGCGGCGCCCATTTCCGGGGCGCGCGCTGATCGAGGCGGCGCTGGACCTCCCGCTCGTCCTCCCGCATCCGGTCGCGGGGATCGCGCTGCTGCTCGTGCTCGGGCGTCAGAGCCCGGTCGGCGGCGCGCTGGTCGAACTCGGGCTGCGGGTGATCGGCTCGCTGGCCGGCACGACGGCGGCGATGCTGTTCGTGAGCGCGCCGCTGTTCGTGAGCGCCGCCCGCGCGAGCTTCGCCGCCGTCGACGAGCAGCACGAGCTGGTGGCGGGGACGCTGGGCGCGGGGCCGTGGCGCCGCTTCTGGCGCGTCTCGCTCCCGCTGGCGTCGCGCGGGCTGCTGGCTGGCGCGGTGGTGTCCTGGGCACGCTCGATCAGCGAGTTCGGTGCGGTGGTGGTCGTCGCCTACCATCCGCGGGTCGCGAGCACGCTCGCCTACGAGCGGTTCACGGGCTACGGCGTGCGCGAGGCGCTCCCGGTGGCCGCCGCGCTGGCGCTGGTCGCCCTCGTGCCGCTGGTGGCGCTGCGGGCGCTCAGGACTGCCAGATGAGCGCGGCGGGCTCCGGATCCCCCGGCGCTGCGGGCCGCGGATTGCCGGCTGCTTGGGGCTGCGGGGCTGCGGGGCTGCGGGGCTGCGGAACGGCATACCCACAGCCCTCGCAGCGCTGGCGATCGCCTTCGCGGCGCTTCGGCGCGATGAAGGGCAGCAGGGATGAAAATCGGAGAAGATCGGATAAGAATCGGATTAGCCCCGAGTCGGCGCGACGTCCCATGCGCCACGCGGAGCCAATCGGATCTTGTCCGATCTTCTCAGATTTTCATTCCTGCTGCTCCTGGCCGTTCGGGTCCGCCGCGCCGGCACGTCCCGAGCGGCTGTTCCGCAGCCCGCAGCCCCGCAGCGCAGGCGAATCCGCCGCCCGCAGCCCGCAGCGCACGCGGCAGGGACCCCGCCCCCGGGACGAACCCGCCGACTAGTGAATCCGCTCGACCGGCCGTCCGAGCCGCCGCTCCAGGCGGGCCAGCAGCCGGTCGCCCGCGAAGCGCACGACGAGCCCGATCACCGCGAACCGCCCGGCCCGTCCGACCGCCAGCGCGCCTAGGAAGGGAAGAAAGGGCACGCCGAAGGCGCCGCCGCCGATGCAGACGAGCTTCGTCGACAGCGGCGACATGGTGCTGAGCAGCACGAGCAGCGCGCCGCGCCGCAGGAAGAGGCCCTCCAGCGACGCCCAGCGCTCGGCGCTCATCCCAAAGAACGAGACCAGCGGCCAGCCGATCGTGTCGAAGGCGTAGACGCCGATCGCGTAGGCGATGAGCCCGCCGGCGACGGCGCCGATCGCCGCCATGAGGGCGAGGTGCGGCGCCCGCTTCGGGTCGGCGATGCCGAGGGGGAGCAGGAGCGCCTCGCTGGGGCCCGGGACCACCGAGCCCTGGAGCGCGTTCCAGGTGCACACCGCGCTCCCCGCATGCCCCGACTCGGCCCACCGGTGCAGCCGCGCCAGCAGCGCGACGAGCCCCCGCCGCAGGCGGCCGGGGGCGGAGACGTCGCGGTGCTCGAGCGACGGAGCAGGGTCGACGGTGGTCGTCACGCGACGGGGGAAGCTACGGCCGCGGCCGACCCGTTCCCAGGTCGGCCGCTCGCGAAGACGCTTGCGAGGTCGCTCAGGCGTTGGAGTCGTCGGGGCGCCGATCCACCGACGCGCCGCCGGCCTGCTCGTTCCCCCAGCCTGGTCCGCCCATGCGCCCCGCCGAGTTCTCGCGGAACTTGTTGGGGTCCGGCGCCTGGTCCCCGCCGCCGCCCGCGGTGCGCAGCTGCCGGTCGTCGCCGGTGTCGACCGCCTTCTCGTTCACGACCTCCTCGTCGCCGAAGCCCTTGCCGTGGCGACCGTGCGAGAAGTCCTCGGGACGGCCGGCGTAGTGGTTCGGGTCGTTCACGCCCTGGCCGCGCCGCGAGTCCTGCTCGCGCGCCTCACGGTTCAGCTGGTCGGGATCGGCGTGGACCTGCTGCAGCCGCTCGCGGTCCGACGCCGAGATCTGCTGCCCCTCGTCCGGGTTGTGGTCGCCGCGCTCGGGGCGCGGGCCGCCCTCGGGGTGTGGATGTACGCTCATCGGGTGTGCTCCTGTCGGTGGGAGCGGCCCCAAGGGGCAAGCGTCGTTCCGCCGGTCGACGACGCGGCGGCCTGCGGGCGGCGGATCGGGCCTGGGGACGCTCCCCCGGCTCGGCTCCGCTCCCCACCGCTCACCCGACGTCGGGGGGCGACGCCGCGAGGCGGGCCTGCCCCGTCGGGCAGAGATCGAGCACCGGGCAGCGCGCGCACGCGGGGTCCCGATGGAAGCAGCAGCGCTGGCCGTGCAGCATCAGCGCCTCGTGGTTGTCGTAGACCGTCTGCGCGTCCCAGTCGGGTGGCAGCTGCGCCTCCAGCAGCGCGTGCGCGGGGCCGACGTCGACGCTCGCCGGGATCAGGCCGAGCCGCACCGCGACGCGGTGGTGATGGCTGTCGACCGGCAGCGCCGGCATGCGCAGGCGGCTGAACAGGAGCACCGCGGCGCTCGTCTTCGGCCCGATGCCCGGGATCGTCTCGAGCCACGCGCGCGCTTCAGGGACGGGTAGCGTCGCGAGGAAGTCGAGCGCCCGCTCGTCGAGCGCGCCGCGGCGCTCGGCGATCGCGCGCAGCACCGCCTGGATGCGCGGCGCCTTCTGCTCGGGCCAGGTGGCGGGGGCGATCGCCGCCTCGACCTCGGCGGTCGGCGCGTCGCAGACCTCCGTCCAGGTCGGGAAGCGCGCGCGCAGCTGCCGGAACGCGCGCCCGGAGTCGCGGTTCTTCGTGCGGTGCGAGAGCAGCGACGACACCAGCTCGCTCAGCGGATCGAGCTCGTGGAAGAACGCGATCGGGCAGCCGTAGGCCGCGCACAGCCGCTCGTGGACCACCAGCGCCTTCCGGCGCGTCGCCTCGTCGACGATGGGCGCCCCCGCGACGCCCGCCTTCCGTGCCGTCTTCCGCGTCCCCGCCACCGCCCCCCTCCGCTGGATCCCGCAGGGCAGCAGGCACGACCCGCGCCGCTTCAAAAAAACGCTGCGGGCTGCGGACTGCGGGTTCTCCACCGGGCGGTGAGAGATCCGCAGTCCGCAGCCCGCAGCGTCCGGCGCGAGCGTGTTCGTCTACCGCTGCTTCGTGCCGCCGGCGCCGCTCGACCCGGCCGCCGGCGTGGCCGCGACCGGCTTCGCCTGCTCGTCGACGACGACCACCGGCGCGATGTTCAGCGCGCGCAGCTTGTCCTCGATCTGCTTGCGGTCGCCGACGACGACGATCGCCAGCTTCGACGGATCGATGTACTTCTTGGCCGCCGCGTTCACGTCCGCGATCGACACGCTCTCGTACTTCTGCGACAGCGTCGCGTAGTAGTCGAGCGGCAGCGAGTCGGAGAGCACCGTGCCGGCCGCGCCGGCGATCTGGCTCACCGTCTCGAACGCGAGCGGCAGCCCCTTCACGGCGTTGCCCATGGCGATGTCGAACTCCGCCTGCGTGATCGGGCGGCCGCCGGCGATGCCGCGCAGCTCGTTCATGATCTCGACGACCGACGAGTCGGTCTTGTCGGTCTGCACCTGCGCGCTCGCGACGAACTGGCCGATCTCCGGCCGGCGGCGGTAGGTGAAGCCCGAGCCCGCGCCGTACGCGTAGCCGTGCGTCTCGCGCAGGTTGGTGTTCAGGCGGCTGACGAACGAGCCGCCGAGCACCGTGTTCGCGAGATCGAGCGCGTAGTACTCGGGCACGTCGCGGCGCGGGCCCACGGACGCCGCGTAGATCACGCTCTGCGCCGAGTTCGGGCGGTCGTGCAGGTAGATCGTCGTCTGCGCGACCGGCGCCGGCGTCGGCACGTCGTAGCGCGCCTTCTCGCCGCCCGCCGGCCACTTGCCGAACACGCGCTCGAGCTTCTCCATCGCCTGCGCGGGCGTGATGTCGCCGGCGACGACGAGCTTCACGTTCTGCGGCCGCACGTAGCGCGAGTGGAACGCCACCAGGTCGTCGCGCGTGATCGCGGTGAGGCTGCCCTCGGTCGTCGTGCGCTCGTAGGGATGGCCCGTGCCGTACAGCGCGTTGGCGAGCACGCGGCCGGCGAGGTACGTCGGCTGGTCCTTCGCGCGGCGCAGCGACGCGATCTGGTTGGCGCGCAGCCGCTCGAGCGCGGCCTGCGGGAAGGCCGGCTCCCACAGCTGGTCGCGCATCAGCTCCAGCGACGCGTCGACGTTCGGCGTGATCGTCGTGAAGCCGGTCGGCGCCACCGTCGTCCCGAGCGCCGCGAACGCGTCGGCGAGCTGCTCGGCGGTGCGCGTCCTCGTGCCCTCGCCGAGCATGCCGAAGGTGAGCGCGCCCACGCCCTCCTTGCCCGCCGGGTCGAGAAGGCTGCGCGCGTCGATGAGCGCCGACACGCGCACGACGGGAATCTCGTGGTTCTCGAGCACGGCCACGGTGATGCCGTTGCTCAGCGTGCGCGTCTCGATCGCCGGCACGCGCAGCTGCGGCGTCGGCGGGAGCGCGGGCGGCTTGCTGCGGTCGATGCGCGCGGTGCGCGCGGGCGGCTGCGCGGGCGCGTCCTTGGTCACGCGCGGCGTCTGCTGCGCGGCCGCGGGGAGCGCGAAGGCGGTCAGCAGGAGCGCCGCGCGAAGGGTCGTGTGGGGCGCCATGCTCACTGCACCGCGGGCTTGGGGGTCACGTTCACGTACGGGAGATCGGGCTTGCTGACGAGGTTGAGCTGGCCGGCCGGCACCATGCTCAGCACGACGCGTCCCTTCGAGAGATACTGGCGCGCGACGCGGTGCACGTCGGCCGGCGTCACGGCCAGCGCGTCGGCGAGGTCCTTCCGGAAGTGCTCCGGGTTGCCGAAGTACAGCTCGCTCTCGCCGAGCGTGCGCGCCTTGGCGAACACCGACTGCAGGCCGGTGATGGTGGAGACGGCGAACGCGTTCTTGTAGCGCTCGACCTCCGCGGCCGTCGGCGGCGCGGCGACGAGCCCCGTCACCACGCTGTCGACGACGCGCTCGATCTCGGTCAGCGACGCGCCCGGGCGCGGCGTGATCATGATCGTGAACTCGCCGACGTCCTCGTTGCTCCCCTGGAAGGCGCCGACGCTGGTGGCGAGCTGGCGGTCGTACACGAGCACCTTCGTGAGGCGGCTCGTGCGGTCCTGCGTCAGCACGCGGCCGAGCGCCGTCAGCGGCGCGTCGTCGGCGCTGCGGATGCCGACCGTCGGGTAGATGAAGCCGATCTGCGGCAGGCGCGCCTTGGTGTCCTCGAGCACGAGGCGCTTCTCGGCCGGCAGCGTCACCGGCGCGATCTTCGGGCGCGTGAGCGCGGGGCCGCGCGGGATCTCGCCGAAGTAGCGCGTGATCTGCTGGCGCACCTTGGCCGGGTCGATGTCGCCGGCGACGACGAGCACCGCGTTGTTCGGCGTGTAGTACGTGCGGAAGAACTCCTTCACGTCGTCGAGCGTCGCGGCCGACAGGTCGCGCATCGAGCCGATGACCGACCACGAGTACGGATGCCCCGGCGGGTAGATCGCCGCGGCGATGACCTCGCCGGCGACGCCGAACGGCTGGTTGTCGACGCCCTGGCGGCGCTCGTTCTTCACGACGTCGCGCTGGCCGTCGAGCTTCTTCTGGTCGAGCGTCGGCAGCAGGAAGCCGAGGCGGTCCGACTCGAGCCACAGCGCCGTCTCGAGCGCGTTGCTCGGCATGCTCTCGTAGTAGAGCGTGCGGTCGTTGTCCGTCGTGCCGTTGTTGTTCGCGCCGGCCGACTCGAGGTGCTTGTCGAACATCCCCTCGGGCACGTTCTGCGACCCCTCGAACATGATGTGCTCGAAGAGGTGCGCGAAGCCGGTGCGGCCCGGCTTCTCGTGCTTGGAGCCCACCTTGTAGTGCACGCTGACGGTCGCCACGGGCGCCGAGTGGTCCTCGTGCAGGACGACCGTGAGCCCGTTGGGGAGCGTGAACTTCGTGTGGGGGATGCGGGGCGCCTCGAGGCGCGCGCCGGCGGCCGGCGTCGCGGTCTGCGCGGCGAGGCCGGGACGCGCGGCCGGCGCGAGGGCCGCGAGCGTCAGCGCCGCGAGCGCCACGCGCGCGCGGCCGGCGCGCGGAGACTGGTGGAACGGCATGCAGGTCGGGACGAGAGGGGTGGACGGGCGAACGGGCGCCGTCCGAGTCGGGCGGCGGCCTCCACATGACGATCGGGTGATACGCCGCGTCAGCGAAAGGGATTCACGCCGATTCGCGGGAAAAAGGCTCGTCAACGCGACCGGCGCGGCGAGCCTCCCCCTCGGGGAAGCCCGCCGCGCCGGTCGTCGGAGCGTCGGAGGGGTCGGGCGGGGCGCCGGGCGGCGCCCCCGCGAGCGGTCAGGCCCGCTGCGCGCGCCGGCGGCCCACCAGGCCGATCGCCGTGAGGCCGGTCGCGAGCAGGGCCCACGTGCCGGGCTCGGGCACCGGCGAGGTCGGGACCTGGGCGGCGCTGATCGTCAGGTTCGCCTCGACCATGTCGAAGGTGTAGCTCCCCTCGGTGCCCACGACGAGGTCGACCACGTCCCCGGCGGCCAGCGTGCGCGTGCCCGCGTAGGCGTCGGTCGCCCCGCTGCTCAAGAACGTCTCGAAGAGCTGCGTGCCGTTCTGGAAGAGTCGGACGCTGCGGTAGCCGATGTCCGCGCCGCGGAAGCTCGCGGCGAGATCGTAGCTGCCCGGGGTGAAGCCGGTCGTGGGCGCGGTGAAGCGGAGGACGCTGAACTGATTGCCGCACCCAGGGTGCAGCGACAGCTGCCCGGCGCCGACGTTGCCGGTGTTGCCCGCGCCGTAGAAGATCGTGCTCGCCCCGGTGTTCTTGTAGACGCCCGGCGTGTTGTCGCCGCAGAAGGTCGCCGCCCACCCGTGCAGCGCGGTCGGGCCGGTGACCGCGGTCGTGTAGAGGGTGACGGCCGCGGGCGTGGCGCCGGCGCCGAGCGCGGAGGCGTAGCCGTAGCTCCAGACCCCGTTCGGGTTGCTCGTCGTGCTGAAGTCTGCGCGCGCGTCGTAGGTCTGCGCGGACGCGGAGCCGGCGAGCGCAGCCGTGAGGGCGAGTGCGGTGGTCGCGCGGGACAGACGGGACGGGCGGCGGTGCGGCGAGGCCATCGGGAGCTCCTGACGCGGGTGGGGGGCGTGGTGCGGTCCCGGCGCCACACTGGCCAGCCGGCGCACCATCCGTATCTTCGAGCCGGCGCCGACTGGGCCGGGCGGCGGGCCGCGGACGCGGTGCCGGCTCGCTCCCAGTACGCCGGCTTTTCGTGTGATTCGGCTCACACTCCGTTCCCGCCGGCGTGCGCGCCCGTTCCGCGCCCGCTCGGCCCCGCATCCGCCGTCATGTCGCAGCCGGACGTCCCCACGGCCCACCCGCCCGCGCCCGGCGATCCCGGCGCGCTGGACGACTGCTTCCCCCTCGTCTACTACGAGCTGCGGCGGCTGGCCGGCCGCTTCCTGCGCGCCGAGGGGGACGGCCACACGCTGCAGCCGACCGCGCTCGTCCACGAGGCGTACCTGCGGCTGGTCGGGCAGCGCAGCGTCGACTGGCGCAACCGCGCGCAGTTCCTGGGCGTGGCCGCCGAGATGATGCGGCGCATCCTCGTGAACCACGCGGTCGCGCGGCGCACGGAGAAGCGCGGCGGGGGCGCCTCGCGCGTCGCGCTCGACGAGACCGTCCGCGTGCTCGAGGCGGACGACGTGGACCTGCTGGCGCTCGACGGCGCGCTGGCGGCGCTCGCCGCGGTCGACGCGCGCGCCAGCCGCGTGGTCGAGCTGCGCTTCTTCGCCGGCCTCGGGATCGAGGAGACCGCGGAGGTCCTCGGCGTCTCGCCGGCGACGGTCAAGCGGGACTGGACCGTGGCGCGCGCGTGGCTGCGCCGCCGGCTCCACGCCGCCTGAGCGCGGGCGTGGGCGCGGTGCCCCGCGGGCCGGCCGGTGCGCGGCGACGCGCCGGCCGGCCCTGCGAGGGACTCAGGGCAGGGTGACGACCCCGCGGCGGGGATCGAAGGTGCCGCCGGCCGGCAGCACGTGCAGCGCGACCCCGGCGGCGCCCAGCCCGCCGGTGCGCGTGCCCTGCGCGCGGCGCGCGTCGTAGACGAGCACCTGGCCGCTCCCCACCACGCGCCACCCGCCGCCCGGCTGGACCTCGAGCGCCGTCGACTCGTCGATGCCGACGCCGACGAGCGTGGGGCGCTCGAGCACGAGGCTGATGAGGCGGTTGTGCCGCCGGCGCCGCAGGAAGTGCTGGTCGACGACCGCGCCGGGCAGCAGGTCGAAGCCGCGCGCGGTGACGACGTTGTCGGCGGCGATCGTCATCCACGCGTCGGCCGACGTCGTGTCGCGCGGCGGCCGGTCGCCGCCGGGGCGCCGCTCGTCGCCGGTGAGCATCACGCCGGTCATCACCGCCGCGCCGGCCGAGGTGCCGCCGATCACGGCCCCGGCCGCGTAGCGCGCGTGGATCGCGCGCTCCACCGGCGTGCCGCCGATGGCCGCGGTGAGCCGGTTCTGGTCGCCGCCCCCGAACCAGATGCCGGTCGCCGAGTCGAGCAGCCGCGCCACGCTGTCGGTCGCCTGCGCGCGCGTGATGCGCATGACGCGCGCGTCGATCCCCCGTGCCCGCCACTGCGCCGCCTGCGCCTGGCCCGCGGTCGTGTCGCCGCTGGCCATTGGGAAGAGGACGATGCGCGCGCGACTGGGGCCGCCCGCGAGCTCCACGAAGCGGCCCATGACGCTCGCGGGCATCGGGCCGCCGCCGGCGATGACGAGCGAGCCGCGCGGCGCCCCGCCCGCCACGGAGGCGTCGGCGGGCGTGCCGCGGGAGGCGGGCGCGGACGCGCAGCCCGCGAGGAGGACGAGGACGGCGAGACGGCGGGTCATGCGGTCGGGGAGGAGGCGTCGAGGCGCTCGATGGCGGTTTCGAGCGCGAGGCGGAAGAAGCCCGCCGTCGCGAACCGGTCGTTCGGCGAGACGGCGAGGTTGCGGCGCACGATCGCCGCGACGTCGTCGGGCACGTCGGGGCGCGCGGCGCGGAGGTCGGCGGGCGCCTCGGTGAGGCGGCGCTGCATGACGGCGCGCGGCGCGCCCCCGGTGAACGGCGGGCTGCCGGTCAGCATCTCCTGCAGCACGCACGCGAGCGAGAAGAAGTCGCTGCGCCAGTCCTCGGCGCGCCGGCCGGTCACCTGCTCGGGGCTGATGTACTCGGGCGTCCCGATCGCGAGCCGCGCGTCGCGCGCCGCGGCGTTGGGCGACGTCAGGCTCGGCGCGTTCGCGAAGCCGAAGTCCATGAGGTAGGCGCGCCCGTCGGCGAGCAGGATGTTCGCCGGCTTCACGTCGCGGTGCACGACGCCGCGCCCGTGCGCGTGCCCCAGCGCCTCGGCGACGTCGCGCGCGATCGCCAGCGCCTCGCGGATCGGCAGCGGGCCGGTGCGGTCCAGCCGCGCGCGCAGCGTCTCGCCGGGGACGTACGGCATCGTGAAGAACAGCGCCCCGTCGGCCTCGCCCGGCTCGAGGATCGGGATGATCCGCGGATGGTCGAGCGTTCGCAGGATCTGCATCTCGCGCACGAAGCGGTCGACGTTCGCCTCGGCGGAGATGCCGGGGTGCATGACCTTCACGACCAGCGCGGGAGCGTCGCCGTCGCCGCGCGCGAGGTACACCCACGACGTCGCGCCCGACCCGATCTGACCCTGGATGGCGTAGCCGGGCGGCAGGCGGCGCTCGATGGCGCGCAGGAGACTCACGGGTCCGGACGGGAGCGGCGAGGAGGGCGCGCGGCGTGGGGTTGCGGCGACGGCGACCCCGAGGCGCCCGTGCGACGACTGCTACGCTACCCCGCGTGCAGCGCCCCGTCCAGCGCGTCGGAGCCCGGCCCGGCCCGGCGCCGCGTCTCTTGACGACGGCGGCGCCCGCGGCGTACATATGCGCGGCGCAAGTATGCGCCGCGCATATGTACGCCGCGCCAATAGTCCCGGAGGACGCGTGGGAATGGATCGCGAACGGCCGATCGAGCGGTTCCTGCCGCTGCGGCCCGTGGAGTTCGACGTGCTGCTCAGCCTCGCCGCCGGCGAGCGACACGGCTACGGCATCCTGCAGGACGCCGAGGCGCGGGGGCTCACGACCGTGCCGGACGTGGGGACGCTGTACCGCGCGCTCCGCCGCATGCAGGAGCAGGGGCTGATCGGCGCCGGCGGGCGTCGCGAGGCGCCCGACGCGGGCGACGAGCGCCGGCACTACTACCAGATCACGCCGCTCGGGCTGCGCGTCGCGCAGGCCGAGGCGCGGCGGCTGGCGGCGCTGGCGCGCGCGGCCATGGCGAGCGGGCTGATCGACGCGATCGCCACCTGAGCGCTCCATGAGCCTCCACGTGATGACCAAGCCGCCGCGCACTCCCATGGTCGGCGATCCCGCCCGCGAGCCGTGGCCGGTGCGCGCCTCGGACCGCTGGCTGCGCCTCCTGCTCCGGCTCTATCCCGCCGACTTCCGCGACGAGATGGGGGAGGCGCTCCTCGAGACCTATCACGACCGATGCCGCGCGGCCGTGCGCGACGGGGGCGTCGCGGCCCTCGCCGGCGTCTGGCTCCACGCGCTCGCGGACTCCGCCCGCAACGGGCTCGGCGAGCGGGTTCGGCCGGCCGTGGGCTGGCGGCGGAGCGGCAACTGGGGGCGCGACACCGAGCGCGCCGTCCGCCGCCTGAGGCGCGCGCCGCTGTTCACGCTCACCATGCTCGCGACGCTCACCGTGGGGCTCGGCGCGTTCGCCATGGTCGCCACGGTCGTGCAGAAGGTCCTGCTCGCCCCGCTGCCCTACGAGCGGCCGGACGACCTGTACTTCGTCTGGCGCGACTACGGCAAGGTGTTCGACCTGAAGCGCGGCAGCCTGGCGGGCACCGACGTCGTGGCGCTCGCGGCGGCCGGCGGCGTGATCGAGGACGCGTCGGGCCTGGATCAGGCGCAGCGCACGCTGACCGCGGCGGGATCCGGCTCGGACGATACCGCCCCGGAGCAGGTGAGCGTGCTCTACGCCTCGCCCAACCTGTTCCGCCTGCTCGGCGTCCGGCCGGCGCTCGGGCGGACGTTCGCGCCGGGGGAGGTCGGGAAGGGCCGGCCGGCGCTCGTCGTGCTCGGGCACGAGCTCTGGCAGCGGCGGTTCGGCGGCCGCCGCGACGTCGTCGGCGCCGACGTGGTGCTCGACGGCCAGCCGTTCCAGGTCATCGGCGTCATGGGCCCGGACTTCCGCCTCGACGGGCCCGTGTCGGCCGACGCGTACATCACGCACCCCGTGAACCTCGCCGAGACCGACCCCGGCTCCGGCAGCTACAACGTGATGATCCGCGCACGGGCCGGGACGCCGCCGGCGCTGGTCGCGTCGGCCGTCGGCGCGGTCGGCAAGATGGTGGACGAGCGCGACTTCCAGGGGAAGGGCATCAGCCTCTACCCGGTGGGGCTCAAGGCCGACCTGCTGGCCGCGGTGCGGGCTCCCCTGCTGGTGCTCGGCGCCGCGGGCGTGCTCCTCGTGCTCGTGCTCGGGGTGAACATGGCCACGCTGCTGCTCGTGCGCGCGGCGCAGCGCGAGCGGGAGTTCGCCATCTCGCGCGCGCTCGGCGCGAACCGCGTGGCGCTGGTGCGCGCGACGCTGCTCGAGGCGGCGCTGCTCGGAACGGCCGGCGGCGCGCTGGGCGCGCTCGTCGCGGTGTGGGGCACGCGCGCGCTGGTCGCGCTGGCGCCCATGAATCTCCCGCGCCGCGAGACCATCGCCGTCGACTGGCAGCTCGCCGCGCTCGCCGTCGGCGTCGGCGCGCTGCTCGGCGCGCTCGCGGGCTCGCTGCCGGCCGTGTGGTCGACGCGCGCGCAGCTCGCCACGCTGCTCCGCAACGCCGCGGTGCGCGGCGGCGGCGGCGGCTTCGGACCGCTCCGCCGGGCGATGGTGGTCGCGCAGGTGGCGCTCTCGCTGGTGCTGCTCAGCGCCGGCGGCCTCGTGGTGCGGAGCTTCGAGCGACTGCTCCGCGTCGACCCCGGCTTCGCGCCGGCCGGCGTGCTCACGTTCGGCGTGCCGGTCCCCTGGGCGCGCTACCCGAACGACACGCTGGTGCTGGCGGTGCACGAGCGGCTGCACCGCGAGCTCGCGTCCATCCCCGGCGTCCTGGCCGTGGGCGCGTCGTCGGCGCTCCCGCTGAGCGGCGACCCGAGTCAGTCGACCGTCCGGTTCCCGGGCGCGCCGGGCAACACGGGAGACGAGGAGCGCGACCGCCCGCTCGTCGACTTCATCCCGACGCGCGCGGGCTACTTCGAGGCGCTCGGCGTCCGCGTGCTCGCCGGCCGCGCCTTCGCGCCGACGCCGACCCCCGGCATGCGCGAGGCGGTGATCGACCGGACGCTGGCGCGGCAGTTCTTCCCGGGCGGCAACGCGGTCGGCGCGACGTTCCACCTGCTCGGCGACACGCTCCACGTCGTCGGCGTCGTGGAGCACGCGCGGATGCGCGACGTCCACCAGGACGGCCGGCCGCAGATCTACCTGCGCGACGAGGACTACACGGATAACGGGCTGAGCTTCGCGCTCCGCAGCGACCGCTCGCTTCCGGGGCTGGTGCCGGAGGTGCGGGCCGCGATCCGTCGGGTGGACCCGCAGCTCGCCGTGTCGCAGATCCGGTCGATGGACGAGATCGTGAGCGGCGCGGTGCAGCAGCCGCGCCTGAGCGCGGTGCTCCTGTCCGGGTTCTCGCTCGGCGCGCTGCTGCTCGCGGCCATGGGGCTCTACGGCGTCATCGCGGGCTCGGTGAGCCGCCGACGCCACGAGATCGCGGTGCGGCTGGCGCTCGGCGCGGACCACCGCCGCGTGCTGCGGCTCGTCATGGGCGAGGGGGCACGACTCGTCGGGCTCGGCCTGCTCATCGGCGCGCCGGGGATCTGGCTCGCGAGCCGCGTCGTCCGCGGCGTGCTGGTGGGCGTCTCCCCGTTCGACCCGCTCACGCTCGGCGCGGTCGCAATCGGCCTGGCGCTCGTCGCCGCGATCGCGTGCTATATCCCCGCCCGCCGCGTCGCCGCGATCCAACCCGCGCAGTCGCTGCTCGAGAACTGAGCAGGACGACGCCCGCGGGCGGCTCGTGAGCGACGCGCCCGCGTGCATCCCGCGCGGGGCGTTGCTACCCCTCGCGCAGCGCCTCGTCGAGCGCGCTCCACGCCAGCGTCGCGCAGCGGATGCGCGCCGGGAAGCGCGCCACGCCCTGCAGCGCGCGCAGCTCGCCAAGCGACTCGTCGCGCCCGGCCTCGGCGTCGCCGTGCACGAGCGCGGTGAAGCGGCGCAGCAGCGCGGCGGCCTCCGCGCGCGTGCGTCCGCGCAGCGCCTGCGTCAGCATCGACGCGGACGCCTGCGAGATCGAGCAGCCGCGCCCCGTGAAGCGCGCCTCGCGCACGACCTCCCCGTCGAACGCGAGCTGCAGCACGATCTCGTCGCCGCACAGCGGATTCCGTCGCTCGGCCGCCGCGTCGGCCGGGTCCAGCGCGCCCTTGTTGCGCGGGCGCCGGTAGTGGTCGAGGATCAGCTCCTGGTAGATCGCCGCGAGCTGCGCCTCGGTCCGCCCCTCCGTGCGGGCGCCGAGCGACGACTCGGTCGTGCCGCCGATGCCGTTGCCGCCGTTGTCGCCGTGCGCGCCGTTGCCGCTCATCGCGCTCAGCCGCCGAACAGGCGGCGGGCCGCCAGCAGCCCGTCGGCGAGCGCGTCGACGTCCGCGACCTCGCTGTACACCCAGAACGACGCGCGCGCGGTGGCCGGCACGCCGAGGCGCCGCATGAGCGGCTGCGCGCAGTGGTGCCCGGCGCGGATGCACACGCCGCGCTCGTCGAGGATGGTGGCCAGGTCGTGCGGGTGCACGTCGGCCATCGAGAAGCTCACGACGCCGCTGCGCTGCTCGGCCGACGGGCCGTAGAGCGTCAGGCCGTCGATCGCGCGCAGCCGCTCCATCGCCAGCCGCACGAGCGCGCGCTCGTGCGCGATCACCGCGTCCATCCCGAGGCCCGCGAGCCAGTCGCACGCCGCGGCCAGGCCCACCGCGTCGGCGACGTTGGGCGTGCCGGCCTCGAACTTGTGCGGCAGCGCGTTCCACGTCGTCTCCTGGTCGCCGACGACGGCGATCATGTCGCCGCCGAACTGCCAGGGCGGCATCGCCTCCAGCAGCGCGCGGCGGCCGATCAGCGCGCCGATGCCCATCGGGCCGCCGACCTTGTGGCCGCTGAACGCATAGAAGTCGACGCCCAGCCGATCGAAGTCGACCGGGAGGTGCGGGGCGCCCTGCGCGCCGTCGCACACGAGCACCGCGTCCGAGCGCTCGCGCACGAGCGCCGCGATCTCGCGCACCGGGTTCACGGTGCCGAGCGCGTTGGAGACGTGCGGGAAGGCGACGACCCTGGTGCGCGCGTTCACGAGCGACGCGAGGTGCTCCAGGTCCACGCGCCCGTCGGCGGTCAGCTCGGCGACGCGGAAGGTCGCGCCCTGCGCGCGCGCGAGCTGCTGCCAGGCCACGAACGTCGCGTGGTGGTCCATCGCGGTCACCACGACCTCGTCGCCGGCGCGCACGTTGGCGCGTCCCCAGCTCCCCGCCACGAGGTTCATCGCCTCCGTCGTGCCGCGCACGAAGAGCAGGCAGTCGGGATCGGCCAGCCCGACGAAGCGCGCGACGCGCTGGCGCGCCGTGAGGTACGCGTCGGTCGCCGCCACGCTCAGGCGATACGCGCCGCGGTGCGGGTTGGCGTTCGCGGTCTCGTAGTAGTCGCGCAGCGCGTCGAGCACCACGCGCGGCTTCTGCGCCGTGGCGGCCGAGTCGAGGTAGCGCAGCGCCGGATCCGCGGCCAGCAGCGGGAAGGCGTCGCGCGGCGCGACGGGCGCGGTGTGCGCGAGCGCGAGGCCGGGCGCCACCAGCTCGGGCGAGGGCGCGGCGGGGCCGCTATGGAGCGAGGCGGACGTGGACATCACCATCGAGGAGAAGGACGTCGTACACGGGGACCGGATCGCAGGCGGGCCCCTGGAGCACCGCGCCGGTGGCGCGGTCGAAGCGCGCGCCGTGCCACGCGCATTCCACGCTGTCGTCGGGCAGCAGCTCGCCGGCCGACAGCGCGAAGTCGGCGTGCGGGCAGCGGTCGTCGAGCGCGGTGACGGCGGCGCCGCGACGCGTGAGGCACAGGCGCCGCGCGCCGATCGCGACGCCGAGCACTCCGCCGTCCGGCACCTCGGCGAGCGCCGCGGCCCGCGTCCAGCCGGCGGGCGCCGGGGTCATTCGGTGCTGACGGGCGCCGCCGCCGGCGCGGCCGCCGACGCGTCGTCGAGCGCCGCCTTCACCGTGTGCCACGCGAGCGACGCGCACTTCACGCGGATCGGGAAGCGCGACACGCCGGCCAGCGCCACGAGCGGCCCGAGCGGCCCGCGCACGCCCTCGGCGGGCGGCGCCTCGCGCCCGGTGACGAGCGCGTGGAACCGCTCGAACAGCGCGTCGGCCTCGGCGCGCGACTTCCCCTTCAGCGCCTGCGTCATGAGCGACGCCGACGCCCTGGAGATCGCGCACCCCTCGCCGACGAACCGCACGTCGGCCAGCGTGTCGCCGTCGAGCGCGACCCACACCGTGAGCGCGTCGCCGCACAGCGTGTTGCGCCCGTCGGCCGTGCGGTCGAACCGCTCCGGCTGCCCGTGGTTGCGGGGCTTCCGGTTGTGGTCGAGGATGACGCTCTGATACAGCTCGTTGAGATCGGACATGAGAGACCAGCGTCGAGCGGTCAGCGTCCAGCGTTCAGTGAAGCCCTCTGAACGCTGGACGCTGACCGCTGAACGCTCAGCTGGTGTACCGCGCCATGGTGAGCGCCTCGAGCCCGTCCCGCACCGCCTCCAGCTCGATCGTCTCCAGCGCGTCCGCCGCGAAGGCGTACGTCAGGAGCTTGCGCGCCGTCTCGTCGGTGAGGCCGCGGCTCTTCATGTAGAAGAGCGCCGTCTCGTCCAGGCGGCCGACCGTCGCGCCGTGCGTGCACTTCACGTCGTCCGCGAAGATCTCGAGCTGCGGCTTGGTGTCGATCTGCGCCTGCTCCGAGAGCAGCAGCGTGTTGTTCGTCTGCTTGCCGTCGGTCTTCTGCGCGATCGGGTGGACGTACACCTTGCCGTTGAACACGCCGTGCGACTGCCCGTCCAGGATCCCCTTGTAGAGCTCCCGGCTGTACGTGTTCGGCTGCGCGTGCTCGATGCGCGTCTGGTGGTCGCAGTGCTGGCTGCCGTCGAGCAGGTACAGCCCGTTGAGCGTCGCGCCGCACCCCTCGCCGCCCAGCAGCGTGTAGACGTTCGTGCGCGCGAGCTGCCCGCCGATGGCGAACGAGAACGACACGAAGTGGCTGTCGCGCCCCTGCCGCGCCTCGACGTGCGCGACGTGGAAGGCGCGCTGGCTCTGCCGCTGCAGCAGCACGTGCTGCACGGTCGCGCCGTCGGCGACGTCGACCTCGGTCACCGGGTTGGCGAAGTAGGCCGCGTCCCCGAGCCCGACGTGGCTCTCCAGCACCGTCACCTTCGAGTGCCGCTCGGCCACGATCACGGTGCGCGGGTGCGTCGCGCCGCGCGCGCCCGCCGCGTCGGTGAGGTAGAGGAGGTGGACCGGGACGTCCGCCTCCATCTCCTTCTGCACGACGAGCAGCGCGCCGTCGACGAACAGCCCCTGGTTGAGCGCGACGAACGGCTGCGCGTCGGCCGTCGCGATCTTCCCGAGCACGCGCTCCAGCGTCTCCGGCTCCTGCTCGAGCGCGCGCGCCAGCGGCAGGACGCGCACGCCCTCGGGCAGCCGGTCCAGCGTCGAGCGCGCCGCGTCGAAGCGGCCGTTCACGAACACCACCGTCGGCCACTCCGCGTGCCCGAAGGTGAACGGCGCGAGGTCGCCCTCCGTCACCGCGCCCGAGGCGCTCGCGAGCGTCGGGAAGGCCGCCTCGGCGATCGCCGCGGTCGAGGTGTAGTGCCAGTCCTCGTGCCGCGTGGTCGGGAAGCCCTGCGCCTGCGCGGCGCGCGCGGCGGCGCGCCGCAGCTCGGCGAGCCACGCGGGGCCGTTGCCCGCCGCGGCCGCGACCGAGGCCTCCAGCTCCGCCACGTAGCCCGCCGGCAGCGCCAGCGACTGCCCCGGCGCCGCCGCGGCGTCGGCCTGCGCGTCGGCGACGATCGCCTGCGCGAGGCTCTGCTGCGTCTCCGTGATCACGCCGCCGCCCCCTCGAGGATCCAGTCGTAGCCCTTCGCCTCGAGCTCCAGCGCCAGCTCCTTGCCGCCGCTCTTCACGATGCGGCCGCCGGCCAGCACGTGCACGTAGTCGGGCACGATGTAGTTCAGCAGGCGCTGGTAGTGCGTGACGACGATCGTCGCGTTGTCGGGGCGCTTGAGCGCGTTCACGCCGTCGGCCACGATGCGCAGCGCGTCGATGTCGAGCCCCGAGTCGGTCTCGTCGAGGATCGCGAGCTTCGGCTCCAGCACGGCCATCTGCAGGATCTCGTTGCGCTTCTTCTCGCCGCCCGAGAAGCCCGTGTTCACCGAGCGGTTGAGGAACGCCGGGTCCATCTCGACCAGCTTCGCGCGGTCCTCGACGATGTCGAGGAACTCGAGCGGGTCGACCTCGTCCAGGCCGCGCGCCTTGCGCATCTCGTTGTACGCGGCGCGCAGGAAGTACGCGTTCGACACGCCCGGGATCTCGACCGGGTACTGGAAGGCGAGGAAGACGCCCGCCTGCGCGCGCGCCTCGGCCTCCATCTCCAGGAGGTCCTGCCCGTCGAACGTCACCGAGCCGCCCGTCACCTCGTACGCGGGGTGGCCGGCGAGCACCTGCGCGAGCGTGCTCTTGCCCGAGCCGTTCGGGCCCATGATGGCGTGCACCTCGCCCGGCTGGACGCTGAGGGAGATGCCGTTGAGGATCTGCTTGTCGCCGACGGTGGCGGTCAGGTTGCGAATATCGAGCACGGGGAGGATCTCAGTGGTGTGTGGCGCGACGACTCACGCGCGGAGTGCTGCGGACTGCGGGCTGCGGATCTGCACGACGGGGCGTCCCGAGGTCCGATCCGCGGCCCGCCGTCCGCAGCTCATCGGTCAGCCGACGCTGCCTTCGAGAGTGATTCCGAGAAGCTGCTGCGCCTCGAGCGCGAACTCCATCGGCAGCTCCTGGAAGACCTCCTTGCAGAAGCCGCTGACGATCATGCTGACCGCCTGCTCGGCGCTCAGGCCGCGCTGCTTCAGGTAGAAGATCTGGTCCTCGCCGATCTTCGAGGTCGACGCCTCGTGCTCGACGGTGGCCGTGTTGTTCTGGACCTCGATGTACGGGAAGGTGTGCGCGCCGCACGCGTTGCCGACCAGCATCGAGTCGCACTGCGTGTAGTTGCGCGCCCCCTCCGCCTTCGGCAGCACCTTCACGGCGCCGCGGTACGCGTTGTTGCCCTGGCCCGCCGAGATGCCCTTGCTGACGATGTTCGACTTCGTGTTGCGGCCGATGTGGATCATCTTCGTCCCCGTGTCGGCCTGCTGGCGCCCGTTCACGACGGCCACCGAGTAGAACTCGCCGGTCGACTCGTCGCCCTGCAGGATCACGCTCGGGTACTTCCACGTGATCGCCGAGCCGGTCTCGACCTGCGTCCAGCTGATCTTCGAGCGGAAGCCACGCGCCGCGCCGCGCTTCGTGACGAAGTTGTAGATGCCGCCGTTCCCCTCGGCGTCGCCCGCGTACCAGTTCTGCACGGTGCTGTACTTCACCGTCGCGTGGTCGAGGGCGACGATCTCGACGACGGCCGCGTGCAGCTGGTTCTCGTCGCGCTTGGGCGCCGTGCACCCCTCGAGGTACGACACGTACGAGCCCTCGTCGGCGACGATGAGCGTCCGCTCGAACTGGCCGGTGCCGCTGGCGTTGATGCGGAAGTACGTCGACAGCTCCATCGGGCAGCGCACGCCCTTCGGGATGTAGACGAACGACCCGTCGGAGAACACCGCGCTGTTGAGCGCCGCGAAGAAGTTGTCGCTGTACGGCACGACGGAGCCGAGGTACTTCTGCACCAGCTCGGGGTGCTCCTGCACCGCCTCGCCGAACGAGCAGAAGATGATCCCGTGCTTCGCCAGCTCGGCCTTGTAGGTCGTGCCCACCGACACCGAGTCGAACACGGCGTCGACAGCCACGCCCTCGAGCCGCTTCTGCTCGTTGAGCGAGATGCCCAGCTTCTTGTACGTCTCCAGGATCGCCGGATCGACCTCGTCCAGCGACGCCTTCTTGGCCTGCTGCTTGGGCGCCGAGTAGTAGCTGACCGCCTGGTAGTCGATCGGCGGGTACTTCACGTTCGGCCAGTGCGGCTCGCGCATCGTGAGCCAGCGCCGGTAGGCCTTCAGCCGCCAGTCGAGCAGCCACTGCGGCTCGTTCTTGCGCTCGGAGATCGCGCGGATGACGTCCTCGTTCAGCCCCGGCGGCAGCTGGTCCGCATCGACTTCGGTGACGAAGCCGTGCTGGTACTCGCGGTTGACGAGGGTCTCGATGGTGGCGCTCATGCCTGCTCCTGTCGCGCGCCCTGGTCGGCCGCGCACGTGCACGTAGGGAGGGGAATCGTCGAACGGTCCGCGGCCGCGGCGGCGAGATCCGCCGCCGGCACCACGGCAAGGGCATCGGCCGCGCAGCCGCACGCCCGCGGCGCCTGGGAGCCGGAGCTCCCGTCGCCGACGGCCGCGCGCGGGCGCGCCGTGTACTCACAAGTCGCGCAGCCGCTCAGCATGTGCCCGGTGCGCTCCACCGGGACGCCGAGCAGCCGCTCCATCAGCTCCAGCTCCGCCTCGCAGATCTCCGGGAACCGCGTCGCCACGTCGCGCACGGCGCAGTGGTGCTCGCGGATCACCGCCGCGCCCCCGTCCAGCGGGGCCGCGTCGGCCATGTAGCCCTGCGACGAGCGCAGCTCGGCGACGAGCTGCGCCCGTTCCGGCAGCGGGAGCTCGGCGAGCCGCTCCCCGGCGCCCTCCACCAGCCCCGCCCACTGCCGGGCGAACAGCTGGCGTACGCCGGCCGGTCCCGCCGTCTCGCGCACCGCCTCGAGGACGGCGGCGAGCACCGGCGCGTAGGCCTGCGGGAAGAGCGCCTCGCCCGCCTCGGTCAGCCCGTAGGCGTGGACCGGCGCCCCGACGCCGCGGACCTCGCGGCGGTGGCGCACCAGCTCCTCCGCCTCGAGCGAGTCCAGGTGCCGACGCAGCGCGTTGGGCGTGAGCCCGAAGCGGTCGCCCAGCTCCTTGGCCGTGAGCGGGTGGGGGGCCTTCTTGAGCGCGATCAGGAGCTCCGCGCGCAGTCCGCGGAATCCACCGAGCGTGCTGGGAACGTGTTGCATTCCCGAAACTTAGGCGTTCCCAGGGAATTCGTCAACGAAAGCGTGCGCGAATCGCCGCCGCTGGCCGGGTGCCCCGCGCGTCCCACGCCGTCGCCCCGCGCGTCCCACGCCGTCGCCCCGCGGCGCGTCGTCGCGTGTCGCCGAGGTCGCTTCAGTCGTCCTGTCGGCGCGCCGATATTCGCTCCCGAATGCGGCGTCGTGCGCGGGGAACCTCGGGTCCCGCGCCGGCAGGCGCCGTCGTGCTCCCGTCCACGGATCCGTCCCGGTGCTCCAGATCGCCATCGTCGTCGCCCTGCTCGTCGTCGCGCTCTCGTTCGCCGCCGTCTCGTCGCGGACCATCTCCGCGGCGGCCCAGCGCGACGAGCTCGGCAGGCACCGCTTCCTCTCCGCCTTCAACGGGCACCGGCTGCCGGCGGAGCTGCTGATCCAGGCCTACGACGCGCTCACCCGCCGGGTCGCGCCCCCGGGCGTCTCGATCGGGCCGGCGACGGCGCTCGCCACCGACCTCGGGCTGAGCCGGATCGACGCGGAGGACCTCGCGCTGCTGATCGCCGCGCGCTGCAACGGCCGCATCCCGACGGCGCACGACCTCGACGACCTCGACGAGCACGTGCAGACGGTCGAGGACCTCCTCCTCTTCCTGCACCCGTTCGTCGCCGTGCCGATGGCGGCCTGAGCGCCCCCGGGCGGTCGCGCGCGCCGCGCGTCACCAGGGGAGGCCTCGCGGCCTCCCCTTCGTGCGTCGGGGCCGGTAGCGTTCCGCGGCGTGACGCCTCGCCCTCCGTCCCTCGCCGCGCGCGCCGCGCGAAGCCTTCCCGCGCTCCTCGCGCTCGCGCCGCTCCTGCGCCCCGCCGCGCTCCACGCGCAGCCCGCCGCGCCGCCGCGCCCGCCCGCGGCCCTCGTCCCCGCCGACGACCCGACCTACCCCCTCCTCGACGAGCTGGCGGCGCTGGTGCCGGTCCGCGGGATGATCGCCGGCCAGCGCCCCCAATCACGGCGCGAGGTGGTCCGACTGACCCGCTCGGCCTGCGCCGCCCTCGCCCGCGAGGACTCCGTCGCCGGCGCCGCGCCGGACGTGGGGGACGCCCGGCGCACCCGGGCCCGCGCCCTCGTCGCCACGCTGCTGGCCGCTCACGCGCCGGCCGCCGGCACCGCGAACGGCTGCGCCGTCGCCCCGTCGGCTCCGGCGCCCTTCGCCGGCCGCGCACTGGAGTTGGCCCGGCTGGATCTCGTCGGGGCCGCCACCGAGCCGCGCCCCGTCCCGCGCGACAACGGCATCGGGGCGATCCGCGCTGGGTCGCACCCGGCCCTCGATGCGCGCGCCGGCCGTCCCGCGGTGCACGGCGCCGCGCTGTCGCTCGAGACCGCGCACGCGCTCGGCGCGGGGAGCTGGCTCGCCCTCGTGGCCCAGCCGCGCGTCTCGCTCGTCTCCTCGCCGGACGGCGGCACGCGCTGGGAGGGCGCCCTGCAGCGCCTGGGGGCGCGCGCGGTCGTCTGGAACGTCGCCCTCCACGCCGGGCTGGAGCAACGGCAGTGGGGGCAGGGCGGGGACCGCTCCTTCTTCCTGTCGGGGAACGCGGGCCCGCTGCGCGCGGTCGGCGTCGCCACCGACACCGCCTTCGCGCTCCCGTGGATCCTGCGGCACATGGGGCGCTGGCGCGCCGAGCTGTTCGTCGCCGACCTCGGGCGCGACCGCGAGTTCCCGCACGCGAAGCTCGCGGCGTACAAGCTGGACCTGGCCGTCACCCCCTGGCTCGAGCTGGGCGCGGGGATCATGAGCCAGATGGGCGGCGAGGGCGCGCCGCCCTTGACCGCCGAGCAACGCGTGCGCGACCTGGCGCCGTACCTGTTCTGGATCGTCGACGAGGGGAGTGATCCGCTGGCGACGAACAAGGTCGCGAACGCCCAGATGCGACTCCGGATCCCGCCCTGGCGCTCGGCGACGTTCGCGTGGGAGATGGCGATCGACGACTTCGACCTGCGCCGGGTGCGCCGCATGTTCTGGGAGGACACCGGCCACCTGATGGCGCTCACCCTCCCGCGCCTGCGCGACGACGGCTCGCTCGCGCTCGACCTGCAGTGGCACCACACCTCGCTGCGGCTCTACCAGCACTACCAGTTCACCGACGGGCTGACCTACCACGGCCGCATCCTCGGCAGCCCGCTGGGCCCCGCTGCGAACGCCGGCTACGCTGCCCTCGCCTGGCGCCCCGACGTGCGGACGACCTGGCGCGTCGCGCTCGCCCACGAGGTGCGCGACTCCAGCCAGTGGCGCTCGCGCGTGACGTCGGAGGACGAGGACGGCTTCGACTTCGTGCGGGTCGGCGGCCGCGGCGTGCGCGAGGGGCGCACGCGCGCCGCCCTGGAGGCCGGCCGCGACGCCCCGGGCGCGGGGCGCGGCTGGTATGCCCGCGCGGGGCTCGAGCGCATCACGAACGAGGGCTTCGTGGCCGGGCGCACTGCGGTCGTGCACCCTTTCGGCGAGGCGGGCGTGCGGGTGCGGTTCTGACGGGCGCTGCGGGCTGCGGGCTGCGGATCTACCGGAGCTGCGGGGCTGCGGGGCTGCGGCACGGCCGCTCGGGAGGCGTCGGCGTGGCGGACCCGAACGGCCAGAAGCAGCAGGGATGAAAATCGGAGAAGATTCGGACAAGATCGGATTAGTCCCTCGCGGCGCACGGCAGGTCGCGCCACGCGGAGCGAGTCAGATGTTGTCCGATCTTCTCCGATTTTCATCCCTGCTGCTGTTTGCCCTTCGGCGGCACCGCGATGGCGGCCGCGCGGCGCGGCGAGGGCTGCAGGCCGGCAGTTCCGGAGCCCCGCAGCCCGTTCAGAGCGTCAGGATCCGCAGCCCGCAGTCCGCCGCGTCGTTCATCACGGCAGCGGGATCGTCCGCCGCGGCATCGGGAACTGCGGATCGCGCGACTCGACCGGGTAGCGCGTGTCGCGCCGATCGTAGACCGGCTCCCGGCGGTCGTAGATCCGCCCGTCGGCGCGGCGGTCGTAGACGTCGCGGGTCGTCCGGGCCGGTCCGCCGCCGTAGAGGATCCGGGCGTTCGCGGGCCGGTGGCGGCGCGCCGTCGCGCAGTCCGTGGGGGCCGGCTGTCTCCCCGGGGGGACGCCGTCGATCCAGATTCGACACAGCCCCGGCGGTGGCAGGTGCCCGCGCGGGACCGCGTACGAGCGGTAGCTGCCGGTGGTGATCGCCCGGTTGCGCGGCACGTAGCGGCGGCGGTCGCGGTCGTCGTCGCGCCACCGCTCGGCCACGCGGCGGTCGTCGCGGCGGTCCGCCTTGTACTCCCGCTTGAGCGCCTTGCGGTACTCCTTGTCGTTGTGGTGACCGGACTTACGACCCTTCCCCTGGGCGTCGGCCTGGGCGGGCGCGAGCGCCACGGCGCCGCCGACGGTGAGGGTGAGGGTGAGCGCGCCGAGGGCGCGGGCGAGTCGTCGCATGAAGCCTCCAGGACGGTCGAGCGGTGGGTGGGCCGCCGGGTTCGGCTGGGCGGCCACGCCCGTGCATCGGGCAGGTCGGGTGCCGCGGCGTCCGCTTGACTTCGCGGTCGGCCGCGAGACCTTGGGCGTTCCCGCTCGTCCGCCTACCGTGCCCCGTCGCTCCCGCCCCGCCGCAGCACCCGCCGTGCGTCCGCCCCTCCTCGCCTCCGCGCCGCTCGCCGCGCTCCTGCTGACCGCCTGCGCCGGCCTCCGTCCGGCGCCCCCGGCCCGCCCCGGCGCGCCCGCGCCCGCCGCGAACCGGCTGCCGGCGCCCCCGTCCGCCGAGGACGTCGAGCGGCTGCGCGCGCGGCGGCTGCAGCTGCCCGTGGCCGGCGTGCGGGTCGAGCAGGTGCGCGACGCCTTCGCGGACGGCCGCGGCGACCGGCTGCACCTGGCCGTCGACATCATGGCGCCGCGCGGCACGCCGGTCCTGAGCGCCGACGACGGCCGGATCTGGAAGCTGCGCTCGAACAACCTGGGCGGGATCACGATCTACACGACCGATCCCGAGGAGCGCTTCGTCTACTACTACGCGCACCTCGACCGCTACCGCGACGGGCTGACCGAGGGGATGTCCGTGCTGCGCGGCGACACGCTGGGCTTCGTCGGCACGACGGGCAACGCGCCGGCCAACGTGCCGCACCTCCACTTCCAGGTCGCACGCCTGGGTGAGGACCGCCGCTGGTGGACCGGGACGCCGATCGATCCGCTGCCGTTCCTGCGCGAGGCCGCGGGGCTCTCACCGCAGCTCGCGCCGCGGGCCACGCTCGCGCGCCGCGAGGCGTCCACGCCGGTGCCGCCGATGCCCGCGCGCGGCGCGGTGCCGCGCCCCACCGTGCCCACGTTCGACGACGACTCGTCGGCGGCCACGGACAGCCTGCTCGCGCCGCGCGCGGCGACCTCGCGCCCGAAGCGCTGAGGAGCATCCGCGCCGTCGCGCGCGTGCGCATGCGCATGGTGCACGTGCACCGCGACATGGGCGCGATCGGTTCCGAATTCGTCGAGGGGCGTGCACGCCCGCACGCGTGGGCCGGAGCGGGCGCGCACGCGCTGTCGTGCAGGAACGGATGTGTGCACGGCGCGTGAACCGTTCGTGAACATGCGCGCCGCATCGTCGGCGCACGACGCGAGCAACCATCGCGTCGACCGTCGTGTCGAAGGGTCACGCAGGCGACGAGACGCGCCGCGTCGCGCCACGCCGACGATGCCGCCATGCACGCGAGGGCCCTCGCATGCACGCGATCCATCGAGGCGACGCGATCGGGCGACACGGGAGTGAAACCGCATTCCCCGCGCTGCGTATGGGATCCCGACGTCGACCGATCGACGTCGTCGTGGTGCCGCTGACGCGCCGTCCTCATACGGCGTGCACGCGCACTGCGCCCGCGCCGGCCGCGGTGCAGGGCCGGGTTCACACTCGAACATAGAGGATCACGTCATGCGCGCTTCGCTCAACCTCCGCGCCCTGTTCGCCGCCATCGCGCTCTCCACGGTCGCCGCCGCGCCGCTCAGCGCGCGCCCCGTGACGCCCGCGCCGTCCGACACCGTCGTCACCGCGTCGGCCCCGACCACCAAGTGGGTCGGCGTCTATCGCCTCACGCTGGCCGAGAAGGACGGCGCGATGCTCGACACGCGCGTGCTGATCGAGCCGAACGGCGCGCAGCTCATGGGGATGCTGCTCGTGGACCAGCATGCGTCGGGCATGACGGACGTGAAGGTCGAGAACGAGACGCTCATCGCGCGCGTCGTGACCGCCGAGGGCAAGGGCACGCTCGAGCTGCGCACCGCGAGCGACGGTATCACCGGCACGCTGAAGATCGGCAAGCGCACGTGGGCGGTGTCGGGCGCGCGCGCGATCTGATCGACGAAGCACGCGTCATGCACGCATCGCGCGTACGTCACCACGCATCGCGCATGCGTCGCTGAACGCGCGTCGCACGCCCCGCGCGTCGCGCACGTCGCACGCGTCACGACACGCGAACGCCCCGCGAGCCGACATGGCTCGCGGGGCGTTCGCGTGCGCGCGCGATCCCGCGCGAATCAGAACACGACGACGATCGCGTAGTTCGCGCCGACGAACTGCGACGGCGCGAGCATGGTGACGCTCAGCGGCCCGCCGATCGTGGTCTCGCGCAGCAGGCAGGCGTACACGTTCTCCGGCGTCGACGTGAAGTCGGTCACGTCGCGCCAGACGCCCGGCGTCGCGAGATCCTCGAAGTAGCAGCTGACGATCGGCGGCGACGCGAAGGTGAGCCCGTTCGGCAGGGTGCGGAACGCCACCGACGAGTTCCCGTCGTTCGCGGCGAGCCGGCCCGAGAGCACGAGGCGCTGGCCGGGGCCGGCCGTGCCGGCGGGGCCCTGCGGACCGGTGGGGCCCTGCGGACCGGCAGGGCCGGCGGGGCCCTGCGGACCCGTGGGGCCGGCGGGGCCCTGCGCACCGGGGGCGCCCGTCTGGCCCGGGGGGCCGGCAGGGCCGGTGGGACCGGTCGGGCCGGCGGGGCCCTGGGGGCCGGCGGGGCCGGTCGGCCCGGCGGGACCGGTCTCGCCCTGGCAGGCGGCGAGGGTGAGCGAGGCGAGGAGCGCGAGGGCGAGTCGTGGCGCGGTCACGGGGCGGAGTCGGTTCGAGTCGGGGCACGCCGGCGGGGCCGGCGCGGCGGGCGCTGGAGCATCGCCCGGATGACTGCAGCGCGGACCTCCCGCGCGGAAGTGCCGCCCCGGGCCGTCGACAGGGTTCCGACGTCGCGGCGCCCGCCACCGCCCCTGAACGCGCACGCGTCGGCGGGCGGCTGGCGCCGCGCGACCCGATGCGCGAACGTGGACGCCCCGCGGGCGTCGCGCGTGTGCGCCGCCCGGCGGCCCGACGCGCCGGCGTCTATCCTGCAGTCGCTATCCTGCAGTCGCTGCAGCCGTCGGTGACGCCGCCGTCGCCGCTCTCCTGGCCGCGGCAACCGCATCGGCGGACCGCCGCTCCCGCATCGCCACGCCCGGTCGGGCGTCCCCAGAGATCCTCACGAATGCCCATGACCGGGAAGGAGCGCGCCGCCCTGCGCGCCGAAGCGCACCACCTCGATCCCATGCTCCACGTCGGCCACCAGGGGCTCTCGCCCACGGTGTTCCAGGCGCTCGACGACGCGCTGCGCACGCACGAGCTGGTGAAGATCGCCCTCACGCGCAGCGCCGACGTCCCGGCCAAGGACGCCGCCAACGCGCTGGCGACCGCCGTCGCCGCCGAGGTGGTGCAGGTGATCGGCAAGACGGCCACGCTCTATCGCCGCAACCCCGAGCTGCCGCGGAAGGCCGGCGACCTGCCCCCCTGGCGCCGCTGAACGACGCCGCGGGCCGGACGTGCGACGCCCCCCGACCGGACTCCGGTCGGGGGGCGTCGCAGCGCTCGGACCTCTCGTGCGGCGGCTCGGCCGCCGCCGGCGATCACGGCTTGTAGACGATCGGCAGCTGCACGCGGGCGCGCACGGTGTTCCCGTCCTTCTTGCCGGGGACGAACTGCATCTTCTCGGCGACCGTCTTGGCCGCGGCGCCGAGCGCCGGCGCCGGCGCCTCGACCACCTCGATGCTGTTCGGCTCGACCTTGCCGTCCTTGCCGATCACGAACTGGAGCTGGACGGTGCCACCCGTGCCGGCCTTCCGCATCTCCTCCGGGAACGAGCGCGCGACCAGGCGCGCCGCCGCGGCGCTGGAGACGAGCTTCGGCGGGGACGTCAGGTCCTCACCGCCGTACACCTCGCCCTGCGCGGCGGCGAGGCGCGGGAGCGCGCAGAGCGCGAACGCGACGGCGGCGGCGGAGGTCAGGCGACGGAAGCGACGATCGGACGACGTGTGCATGGCGGGGTCCTCGGGAGTTGGACGATCGGGATGAGCGGCCGATGCGCCGGGCGCGCAGCGCGCGGCTCACGAGCGGGGTCGGCGCGCGTGGCTGCAGGCCGTGACATCCCAGAGAATCGGCCGATCGCCCCCACTTCTTTAGCGCGGCCTGCGGCCCCGCCGATGGTGCAGTCGACGCCCGCGCCGCCCGCCCGCGCCCGGCGCTCCCGCATGCGACGGCGGGGCGGGTCCGAGCTGCCGGACCCGCCCCGCCGTCACCGCGCCGCACCTGCGACGCGTCGTCCTCAGCGCGCGCTCACCACCCCGGCGCCAGCTGGAAGCCGAAGTGCGCGCCCTTGTCCGGCCGCTGGAAGGGATAGGCGTAGAACGCCTCCACCACCGCGAAGCCGAGCAGGTTGAAGCGCGCCGAGACGCCGGTGCTGAACACCGGGATGCGCGCGAGCTCGGTGCGCGCCTCGTCGCCGCCCACGAAGCGCAGGTCCGGGCCGGCCGCGCGGTTCCACGTCACGCCCGCGTCGAAGAAGGGCGCGATCTCGAGCGGGAGCAGGTTGGTGCGGATCAGCCCCAGCCCCTCGGGCCCGAGCAGCGGGATGCGCATCTCGAAGTTGGCGACCGCCAGCCGGCTGCCCACCATGCGGTCGAACACCGGGCAGCGGTCGGCGCGCGTGCCGCACTCGCCGGCCTCGATGTTGTTCGCCACGTCGTAGCCGCGGATCAGCGTGCCGTAGCCCGCGTACAGCGGCGCCAGGCGCAGCGAGTCCTCCGCGTTCTTGCCGTAGCGGCCGTAGTGCATGCCGCGGAACGCGAACGTCACCGGACGCGCGAGGAAGTAGCGCCGGTAGTCGGCCGTGCCGGTCGTGAAGGTCAGCGTGCCGACCGTCGGCGACACCTCGAAGCGATAGCGCCCGCCGGCGATCGGCGAGGTGAAGCCGTTGTACGTCCAGTCGCCGACGAAGGCCGCGGAGCCCTGCGCGTAGTAGATCGCCTCGGGCGACGGGAGGTCCTGGCGGTCCTCGCCGATCGCGTTGCCGAAGTCGTCGATGAGGATGTCGATCGCCTCCTGGCTGTACCCCTGCCGCGTGGCGCCGAGCGCGAACTCGAAGCGGCGCGTCGTGGAGAGCGGATACTGCGCGAGCGCCTGCGCCTGGTCGATGAAGATGCGCTGCAGCACCTGGCGGTAGACGAACTGGCCCGACGGCAGCTCGCCCGCGGTCGTGTAGCCGGTGAGGATCGGGATGTGGCCGATGCCCGCGCCCCAGTTCCACCGCCGCTCGCGGTTCAGGTAGAACAGCTGCCCGCCGATGTCCTGCAGCTGGCCCTGCGCCTGCACGACCGCCTGCAGGTTGCGGTTGCCCAGGTTGTCGCTGAACGCCGCGGCGATGCCGCCGCCGACCGTCGTGCCGAACTGGCTGCTCGTGCCGATGCCGATCGTCGGCGGCGCGATGTAGTCGAGGCGCAGCCGCGACGAGTACTCCTCGGTGCGGAACGCGGACGCCGTGGTGGTCGGCAGCCCGGCCGTCGCGTCGGCGAGGTAGCGCTCGATCACGCTCGGCGACGTCGGCACCGGCGGCAGCGTGCCGCCCCCGCCGCGGGTCGAGCCCTCGGCGACCGTCCGCCCGTCGATCTCGCCGACCGGCGTGCCCTGCGCCTCGTTCGGCTCGAGGCGCACGATGTTGTAGCCGCCGCGGTCGAACACCGTGAAGCTCAGGCGCCCCGTCGTGCGCGCGACCGACAGCGCCGGCGACAGGTCGGTGATGCCCGAGACGCCCGTGGCGGTGCGCGTCACGCGCGCGCGCGCGCCCGTCGCGACGTCCATGCGGTAGACGTCGGAGAAGCCGTCCGGATCGGCGACGAAGTAGAGTGACCGGCCGTCGGGCGAGTAGTTCGGGTTGATGTGGCGCGCGCCCGTGAAGCCGGGGATCACGCGGATCTCGCGCGACTGCACGTCCATCGTCGCCAGGCGCATCGGCGCGAAGGTCAGCCGCTCGAAGTCGGTGCCGGGGCCGCGGTCGGTCACGAAGGCGATGGTGCGGCCGTCGGGGCTCCACGTCGGCTGCAGCTCGGCCTCGCGCCCGCGCGTCAGCTGCTCCAGGCGGTCGCCCTGCAGGTCGTACAGGAAGATGTCGCTGATGCCGCCGACGTTGCCCGAGAACGCGATGTAGCGGCCGTCGGGGCTCCACGCCGGGTCGAGCGCGGCGCCGAGGTTCGGCGTGCGCAGCGTGCGCACGTTGCGGCGCCGGTCGAGGTCGTAGATCTCGATGACCTGGTCGCCCTCGCGGTACACGACGTAGGCGAGCTGCCGCCCGTCGGGGCTCCAGCTGCCCGCCGACGCGATGAAGCTCATCTGGTCGAAGTGGCGCGCGCGGTTCAGGGAGCCGAGCTGCTGCACGACGCGACCCGTCTCGGCGTCGGCGATGAACAGGTCGATCTCGAACAGCCCGCGCGACGAGTAGAAGGCGACGAAGCGCCCGTCGGGGCTGAGCACCGGCGCGAGGTTGTACTCGCCGCCGCGCGCGTTGCGCTGGCCGACCACGAGGCGCGCCGTGCTGTCGGGCGCCGTGCGGCCGGCCATGAGCGGGAGGTACGCGCCCTTGATGGCCGCGCCCCAGTCCTTCGACAGCTGGTCGGTCGAGATGTCGAGCACGCGGCGGATCGCGCCCTCGAAGCCGTAGCGCAGCGACTGGCGGTAGACGTCCACGACCGCCTGGTCGCCCCACCGCCCGCCGACGTACGCCCACAGCGCCTGCCCGTAGCGGTAGGGGAAGTAGCGCGGGTCGTTCGTCAGCTGCTTGATCGTCGGCACGTCGTTGCGGCGCGCCGCGTCGCGCAGCCACGTCGCCGTGTTGACGTCCTCGCGGCCGAGCGACAGGTACTCGGCCATCCCCTCGACCAGCCAGAGCGGGAGGGCGTTGAGGCGCTGCACGCCGCCGGCCTTCTCGGCGAGGTCGTACTGGAACACGTGCACCAGCTCGTGGCCGAGGACGTGGTGGTTGTCCTCGTAGACGCCGGTGAACGGCATGATCACGCGCGAGCGGAAGCTCTCGGTGACGCCGCCGGTGCCCTCGCTCTCGATGTCGGTGACGTTGTTCTGCTGGAAGTCGGGCTGGTCGGCGAAGAAGATCAGCGAGCGTCGCCCGAGCGTGTCGCGCATGAACGGCGCGAGCCGCGTGTACCAGCGCTCCGCCATGCGCCCCGCGTCGCGCGCCGCCTCCTCCTCCACCGGGTAGTAGTGGACGTCGAAGCGCGGCGTGGCGAGGATGCGGAAATCGAAGGTCTCGTAGTTGACCTTGTTGCGGCCGAAGTACTGCGCCTCGGCCGGCGCGGCGGCCGCCGCCAGCGCCGACAGCGCTGCCGCCGTCGCGGCCAGGAGCGCCGCGGCGCGGCGCACGGCGCGCGAGGCGAACGGCGTGCGCCCGGGCCGACCGGCCGCGTGGGCACGCGTGGGTGCGTGGCCTGACATGCCTCCCTCCCCTCCAGGTGACGCCGCCACCGTTGGCGGCCAACAGCCTCTCGGGGGCAACAGGCATGCCCGGTCCTACCCTATGGGCGCCTTCCGCGACGCGGCGCGCCGGCGCGCCGACCGATGAAACTCTCCCGTGCGGGCGCGCGTTTCGCGACGGTCCGGCGCGGCGCGCCCGGCCGGGCGCTTGTCGCTCTCGCCGGGGCGTCTCTATCTTTCCGGCCCCCTTTCCGTCCATTCCCGAGGCGCACGCCCATGCCGTACGTGATCACCGAAGCCTGCATCAACGTCAAGGACAAGTCCTGCGTGGACGTCTGCCCGGTGGACTGCATCTACGAGGGAGGGGATCAGCTCTACATCCACCCCGACGAGTGCATCGACTGCGGCGCGTGCGAGCCGGAGTGCCCCGTGACGGCGATCTTCCCCGAGGAGGACGTGCCGGGCAACCTGAAGAGCTACATCGCGAAGAACCGCGAGGTCTTCAAGAGCGACGCGCCGCCGGGCCGCCCGACGCGCTGAGCCGCCCGCGCCGCCGGCACGTCGCCGACGCGACGCCCCGACGCGACACGCCCCCGACCGCAGCGCTGCGGTCGGGGGCGTGTCGCGTCGAGGACCCGGCGAGGCGCGGCGCTCAGTGCGTCAGCATCTGCTTGGCGACGAGCACGCCGGCGAACACCACGTACTGCAGCAGCGTCGACGTCTCGCTGCGCCACGCCTCGCCCCAGTGGTACGGGCCCGACTCGGCGACCGCGGGCGGGCGGGGGAACCAGCGCGGCGTGCGCGCCTTGTACGCCAGGTACTCGGCGCCGAAGAACGACTCCAGCACCCCCTCCTCGTAGCGCACGATGAGCGAGTACTCGATCGCGAACAGGATCGCGGCGACCGGCAGGAACCAGAGCACGCCCGAGGCGACGACCACGCCCAGCCAGGCGAGGAAGTTCCCGACGTAGAGCGGGTTCCGCATCCAGCCGAAGATCCCGTAGGTCACCAGGCGCTGCACGGCGCGCGAGCGGCGGCGCGTGACGGTGCCGGCCGCCGCGACGCCCGAGAGGCGCACCGCCTCGCCGGCGGCGACGAGCGCGGCGCCGACGATCCAGGTCTCGGTCGTCTGCATCGCCGGCGCGAGCAGCGGCACGGCGAAGAACGGGACGGGGAGCCAGCCCCGGTGACGGAAGAGGACCGCGCCGAGTTCGGCGGCCCGGGTGCACTCGGCGGCGCACTTGGCGGATGCGGCCGGAGCCGCGACGTTCGGGATCGGAGCGGCGGACACCACAGGCGGGGCGGGGGAAACGTCGGACGCCGGGAACGCAGTCGACACGGCAAGCCAGATGCCGAGGTCGACCGCGGGGCGTTCGGGAGAGGGCAGACGCCGCCCCCCGTCAGGCACAGCCAGGAAAGCTCGCCGGCCAAACGCCTGGCTACAAGCGAACAACCCGGCGGAAGCGTGCGCCGCGTTACGCTACAGGGCTGTCGACCTCGCTGTCCAGCCCGGCAGCGAACGCCTCCAGCGCCTCCGCGAAGCGCGCCGGCTGCTCCCAGGCGCTGACGTGCCCGGCCGCGGGGATCTCCACCAGCCGCGCGCCGGGAATGGCGCCGGCGAGCGCCCGGGCGTCCTTCGGCGGGGTCAGGACGTCCTCCGCGCCGACGACCACGAGCGTGGGCACGGTGATCCCCGCGAGCGTCGGCGTCGCGTCCGGACGGTCGCGCATCGCCGCCAGCGCGCCGACGATCCCGTCGACCGAGGCGCCGGCCATGAGCGCCCGGAACGCCTCCACCCGCGCCGGGGCCGTCGTCCGCGTGCTCCTGCCGAGCGCCCCCGGCAGCTGCGACTCCGCGACCGCCGCGCTCCCCTCGCGCCGCGCCACCTCGGCCAGCACGTCGCGCCGCGCGCGCTGCGCCGCGTCGTCGGCGGTGGCGCGCGTGTCGGCGAGGACGAGCGCCCGCACGCGCGCCGGATGCCGCCGCCAGAGCGCGAGCGCCACGTAGCCGCCCATCGACAGCCCGCACACCACCGCGCGCGCGATCCCGAGGTGGTCGAGCAGCGCCACGAGGTCGTCGGCGTGCTGGTCGAGCGTCAGCGGCGGGGCGGCCGGCGTCGCGCCGAAGCCGCGCAGGTCGGGCGCGATCGCGCGCAGCGGCGGCCCGTCGGAGTGCTGCCCCAGCGCCCGCACGAGCGGCGTCCACAGCTCGCGCGAGTGCGGGAAGCCGTGGACGAGGAGGACGGGGAGGCCGGAGCCGGAGTCGGAGTAGCCGGGGAGCAAGGGGCGGATCGGGAAGGGCGGGGTCGGGTGGAGCGGGGACGGGTGGAGCGGGGTCGGGTGGAGCGGGGTCGGGTGGAGCGGGGACGGGTGGAGCGGGGACGGGTGGAGCGGGGTCGGGTGGAGCGGGGACGGGTGGAGCGGGGCCGGGTGGAGCGGGGACGGGTGGAGCGGGGACG
>JAESFT010000033.1_pt1 | contig 263979 bp, 257 predicted proteins | sample 9269451 | NCBI WGS metagenome assembly JAESFT01 (sample SAMN14502557, study PRJNA617106) | algae metagenome | isolation source: Scytonema hyalinum WJT4-NPBG1 and co-occurring heterotrophs from well... | place: USA: Mojave Desert, Joshua Tree National Park, California | collected 2006-05-25
CACGACGGCGATTAATCTCGGCACGGCGCTCGCCGCCATTGGCGAGAAGGTGCTGATCCTGGACCTCGACCCTCAGGGCAACGCGTCCACGGGCCTCGGCATCGACCGCAAGAGCCGCCCGGTCTCGACCTATCACGTGATGACGGGCGAAGCCTCCCTCGAGAGCGCCGTGACCGAAACCAAGGTCCCTCGCCTCTTCGTCGCCCCCTCGACCCTCGATCTTCTCGGCGTCGAGCTCGAGATCGCTCATGAGCGCAACCGGGCGCAGCGCCTGCGCAGCGCCATCGCCAGCTTGATGCAGGCCTCCGCCGACGAGCCGTTCACCTACATCCTGATCGACTGCCCGCCCTCCCTGAACCTGCTCACCATCAATGCCCTGGCGGCTTCCGACGCCGTCCTGGTGCCGCTGCAATGCGAGTTCTTCGCCCTCGAAGGCTTGAGCCAGCTGCTCAAGACCGTCGAGCAGGTGCGCCAGGCGCTTAACCCGCGCCTGTCGATCCACGGGGTGGTGCTCACCATGTTCGACCCGCGCAACAACCTGTCGGGCCAGGTGGTAGCGGATGTGCGCGAGTTCATGGGCAACAAGGTCTACGAGACCATGATCCCCCGCAACGTGCGGGTCTCGGAGGCGCCGTCCCACGGGAAGCCGGTCCTCCTCTACGACCTGAAATGCGCCGGCTCGCAGGCCTATCTGCGGCTCGCCTCCGAAATCATCCAGCGCGAACGCGCGCTCCGTGCAGCCTGAGACAGGTAGGTAGCAGCGATGGCTGAGGATACGGGACGCTCACGCCTGGGCCGTGGGCTGGCGGCGCTCATCGGCGAGGTCGGGGACGAGATGCAGGTGGTCGAGCGCGGCCGCCAGGGGGGCGGTAGCGGTGCGCCGGCGCAGCGCAAGGTGCCGGTCGAGTTCCTGCGCCCCAATCCCCGCAATCCCCGCAAATCTTTTCCTGAGTCCGAACTCGACGATCTTGCCCTGTCGATCCGGCAGCGCGGCCTCATCCAGCCCGTGGTCGCCCGGCCGATCCCAGGCATGCCCGACGCGTTCGAGATCGTTGCGGGGGAGCGGCGCTGGAGGGCGGCGCAGCGGGCCGGCCTCCACGAGATCCCGGTGGTGGTCGTCGAGGTGGACGACCGGACCTCGGCGGAGTTCGCCGTCATCGAGAACATCCAGCGCTCGGACCTCAACCCGATGGAGGAGGCGGAGGGCCTGACGCAGCTCCTCGGCGAGTTCAAGTACACCCACGAGGATCTCTCCCACATCCTCGGCAAGAGCCGGCCCTACGTCACCAACATGACCCGGCTCCTCGGCCTGCCCGACGCGATCAAGGACATGCTGCGCCAGCGGCAGATCACGGTCGGCCACGCCCGGGCCCTGCTGATGCTCGACGACCCTCTACCCGTCGCGAAGCGGATCGTCGAGCAGGGCCTGACGGTGCGCCAGATCGAGGCGATCGCCGACGAGCTGAAGTCGCGGGAGGACGAGCGGGGGGCCATCCAGCCCAAGGTCCGCCCCGAGAAGGACCCGGATACCCGCGCCCTCGAGAAGGCTCTGCACGACGTGCTGGGCCTTGGCGTCGCGATCAACCACAAGAGCAAGGGCGGCGAATTGCGGATCCGCTACAAGACCCTGGAGCAACTCGACGGGCTCTGCCGGCGCCTCAACGCGACGGGCGGTTAGCGGCGGCGCGGCCGATATCGAGGAGAACCTTGGCGGCCAGTGTGTCGTCGAGGTTCGACACCCGGCGGGTCTCGAGGAGACCGGCCTGGAGGAGGGCGACGGCGCGCTTGAGCGTATCGCCGGTCCAGCGTTGAAGATGCTTTTCAATCAAGGGTTTACGGCGAAAATGCAGCCCGCGCCAGGCCTCCACGACGACGCCCTGGGGCTTGCCGGCCTCCATATCGAGGCGGGCCGGAAGGAGTGCCAGGGCGTGCCGCAGGGCTGAGCCGAGCACCGTCGAGGCTGCGGTTCCTTCCGCAGCAAGGCGCCGGAACCCCGCATCGAGGCCGGCGAGATCGCCCGCGAAGGCTGCGTCCACCACCGCATCCATGGCGAGGCTGGAGACGTCGCTGAGAACCGCGTCGATATCCGCCACCGTGATCTCCCGGCGGCCATGGGCGTAGAGGATGAGCTTGGCGAGCTCGCCGCGCGTGGCGAGCCGGTCGCCGCCCAGGCTGCCGAGGAGCACCGCGCGGGCGTCCCTGTCGATCGTCAGGCCGGCCTCTTTCAACATCCCGTCGACGAGGTCGCCGAGGTCTCGGCCCGTATCGCTGTAGCAGGGCAGGGCGAGGACGTTCTGCGCCCGTTCGCAGAGCACCCGCAGGGGCGCGTTCTTCGCAAGGTCGCCGCCCTCGATTACGACCGTGGTGTCCTGGAGCTTGGTTTGGAGCAGGGGCTCGACCGCCGGCGCGATGTTGCGTGAACTCGCCCGGACCCAGATGGCGCGCCGGTTGCCGAACAGACCGATGGTGCCGGCCTCATCGACGAGGCGCGCCGGGTCGCCGGCGATCACGTCGCCGTCGAGGCGGATGAGCTGGAAGGGATCGGCGGCGTCGTCCACCCGTGCCTCGGCGAGCGCTTTCGCGCGCTCGGAGACGAGGCCCGCATCCGGGCCGTAGACGAGAAAGACCGCGATGCGCGGGTCGGGTTTGCGCAGGATGCCGGCGACGTCGCCCGCCTTGACGGCGACCATCCCGGACTAGACGGCGCCGCTCGCGAGCGCCGCGGCAAGGCGCGTGCGGATCTGCTCGGAGAGCGTCTTGGCGAGGCGGATGTCGGCGTCGCGGCCGGCCCGCACGGTGGCGAAGCGCTGGGCGCTGCGGTCGTAGGAGGCGGAGGCGGTCGCCTTGCCGCTCGTAATCACCGTCGCCCCGTCGAGTGTGGTCAGCGTGTAGTTGACGTCGCCGGTCAGGATCGCCGCCTGGGCGCGGCCCGTCGCGCTGTCGACCACGGGCGATTCGAGCCGCTCCGTGAAGGCGAGGGCGAGCTTGTAGCGCTTCGGCGCCGCCTGGCCCGAGCCGTTGAGGTCGTAGACGAGTTCGCTGCGCAGATAGTGGCTGAACCGCTCCGTGTTGGGCGTCGCCTGAATGTCCGCCACCTCGATCTGCGCGAGCACGCCGTCGAGCCGCTCGCCGGAGGCCGTCGGCCCGTAGAGCGGCCGGAAGCAGGCCGTGAGGCCGAGGACCAGCGCAGCGGCGATCGCGAGGCGAGGGGCTTTAGACGACGACATTCACGATCCTCTGGGGAACGACGATGATCTTGCGAAGCGGCTTGCCTTCCATAGCGCGTTGCACGCCCTCAAGCGAGAGCACGGCGGCCTCAATCGCGGCCTGATCGGCATCCCGCGGCACGGTGACGTCCGCGCGCTTCTTGCCATTCACCTGGACGGGAAGAGTGACCGTGTCCTCCACGAGGAGCGACCGGTCGACCTCGGGCCAGGCAGCCGCGGCGACGAGGCCCCGGCATCCCAGGGCCTGCCAGCATTCCTCGGCAAGGTGCGGCATCATCGGGGCCAGGATTTGGACGAGGATGCGGCCTGCCTCCTGGAAGGCGGCCGCGAGCCCCGGCTCGCCCGCGTCCTTCGACCGGTTCAGGAGATCCTGCAGGGCGTTCGCGAGTTCGTAGGTGTGGGCGACGCACCGGTTGAAGCGCAGGCGCTCCACGTCCTCCTCGACGGCCGCGAGCGCCTTGTGGGCCGCCTTGCGGACGGCGGTGCCGAACTCGCCCGTGGCCTCCTGTCCGTTGGCGCCGGCACCGCGCTCGGCGAGTTCGCCGACGAGGCGCCAGACCCGCTGAACGAAGCGACCGGCCCCCTGCACGCCCTCTTCGGTCCAGATCACGTCGCGCTCTGGCGGCGAGTCGGAGAGCATGAACCAGCGTGCCGTGTCGGCGCCGTAGGAGGCGATGATGTCGTCGGGGTCGACCACGTTGAGCTTCGACTTCGACATCTTCTCGATGGAGCCGATCTCGACGGGCTCGCCCGTCCGCACGTGGACGGCCTTGCGTGCGCCGCCCTCGGCCTCGATGCGGATGTCGGCGGGCTGCACCCACGAGCCGTCCGCGGCCCGGTAGGTTTCGTGCACCACCATACCCTGCGTGAAGAGCCCGGCGAAGGGCTCGCCGTGCGGGACGTTCGAATGACCGGTCGCGTTCATGGCGCGGGTGAAGAAGCGCGAATAGAGGAGGTGCAGGATCGCGTGCTCGATGCCGCCGATATACTGGTCGACCGGGAGCCAGCGGTTGACCACCGCCGGTTCGGTCGGCCGGTCCGTGAGGGTCGGATCCGTGAAGCGGGCGAAGTACCAGGACGAATCCACGAAGGTGTCCATGGTGTCGGTCTCGCGCCGGGCCGCCTTGCCGCAACGCGGGCAGTCCACGTGCTTCCAGGTCGGGTGCCGGTCGAGCGGGTTGCCGGGCACGTCGAAGGTCACGTCCTCGGGGAGGGTGACGGGCAGTTGCTCCGTCGGCACCGGGACGGTGCCGCAATCCTCGCAATGGATCACCGGGATCGGGCAGCCCCAATAACGCTGGCGGGACACGCCCCAATCGCGCAGGCGGAAGTTCACCTTGCGCTCGGCGGCAGGCCGGTTGCCGCAGGTCTCGCTTTCAAGGCGCCGCGCCACCTCTTCCTTCGCCTCCGCGATGGTCATGCCGTCGAGGAAGCGCGAATTCATCATCCGGCCCTCGCCGTCATAGGCGACGTCCGTGATCGTAAAAGCGGCGGGATCCTGATCGGGCGGGCACACGACGGGGGTGTTGCCGAGGCCGTACTTGTTGACGAAGTCGAGGTCGCGCTGGTCGTGGGCCGGGCAGCCGAAGATGGCGCCCGTGCCATATTCCATGAGGATGAAGTTGGCCACAAAGACCGGCACCTGCCACGCGGGGTCGAAGGGGTGCAGGGCGCGGATGCCGGTGTCGAAGCCGAGCTTCTCGGCTTTGTCGATGTCGGCCTGCGCGGTGCCGGTGCGCTTGCACTCCTCGATGAAGGCGGCGAGCTCAGGGTTCTTGGCGGCTGCAGCCTTGGCGAGCGGGTGATCGGGCGCCACTGCCATGAAGCGGGCGCCGAACAGGGTGTCGGGCCGCGTGGTGTAGATTTCGAGCTCGGTCTCGCCGCCGGGCACGGTCGAGGGGTCGAGCGCCCAGCGCACGAGGAGGCCTTCCGAGCGGCCAATCCAGTTGCGCTGCATGAGGCGCACTTTCTCGGGCCAGCGCTCCAGGGTGTCGAGCTGGTCCACGAGGTCCTGCGCGAAATCCGTGATCTTGAAGAACCACTGCGTGAGCTCGCGCTGCTCCACGAGGGCGCCCGAGCGCCAGCCGCGCCCGTCGATCACCTGCTCGTTGGCGAGCACGGTCTGGTCCACCGGGTCCCAGTTCACCTTCGCGGTGCGACGGGTGACGAGCCCGGCGTCCAGGAAGTCGAGGAACATGCGCTGCTGGTGGCGGTAGTAGCTGGGATCGCAGGTGGCGATCTCCCGGCTCCAGTCGATGGCCAACCCCATCGATTGCAGCTGGCCGCGCATGGTGGCGATGTTGGCGTAGGTCCACTCCTTGGGGTGCACCTTGTTCTTCATGGCGGCGTTCTCTGCCGGCATGCCGAAGGCGTCCCAACCCATCGGATGGAGCACGTTGAAGCCCCGCGCCCGCTTGTAGCGGGCCACCACGTCGCCCATGGCGTAGTTGCGCACATGGCCCATATGGATGCGCCCGGAAGGGTAGGGGAACATCTCGAGCACGTAGTATTTCGGCCGCTCGTCCGCGTTGTCGGTTCTGAAGAGGTCCTGTTCCTTCCAGACCGTCTGCCATTTCGGCTCGGCTTCCTTGGCGTTGTAGCGCTCGGACCTCATCGGGGGTGGGTGTTCCGTGTCGTTTGGCATTGATGGGTGACGCGGCTTGCGCCGCCGCGGCGGCGCGGACTAGGACACACGACGCCCGCGCGGTCAACGGTCTCGCAGGGTTCAACAATTTGCCGAGGTGCCGCATGCATGAGGGCGTAACGCAACGTTGGGCGGAGGTTCGGGCCGGGATCGCCCGCGCGGCGACGGATAGCGGCCGGGACCCCGCCGGCGTCGCGCTCATTGCGGTGTCCAAGACCTTCCCGGCGGAGGCCGTCGAGCCGGTGCTCGCGGCGGGCCAGCGGGTGTTCGGCGAGAACTACGTCCAGGAGGCGAAGGCGAAGTGGCCCGTCCTCAAGGAGCGCTACCCGGACGCGGAGGTGCACCTCATCGGGCCGCTGCAATCGAATAAGGCCCGGGAGGCGGTGGCCCTGTTCGATGCGATTCACACCCTCGACCGCGCCTCGCTCGCCGAGGCGCTCGCCAAGGAGATCGCCCGGGCCGGCCGCGCTCCGCGTCTGCTGGTGCAGGTCAATACCGGGGAGGAGCCGCAGAAGGGCGGCGTAACCCCCGGGGAGGTGGACGGGTTTCTCGCCGCGTGCCGGGAGCGGTGGGGCCTCAAGGTCGAGGGCCTGATGTGCATCCCGCCGGCCGAGGACCCCCCATCGCCGCATTTCGCGCTGCTCAACGGGATGGCGCGCCGGAACGGCCTGGCCCTGCTGTCGATGGGCATGAGCGCCGATTACGAGGCTGCGATCCAACTCGGAGCGACCCATGTGCGGGTGGGAAGCGCCATTTTCGGGTCGCGCTGACGTCATCCGTTGCGCGCCGCGCAGCTTGGCGTTAAGCTTCGTCCGTTCCGCACTCGAACCGAAGGAGGGCTGCATGTGTGAGCAATACCAGCATCGCATGTTCGGCCCCTGGCATGCCCTGCAGCAGCTTGTTGCAGGGCCGACCACCGAACGGATCTGACGGCCCCGCCGTCCCCATCCTCTTCTGGTCAGCTCTGAACGGCACCCTGCGTCCGCGGCCCATCGGCCACGGCGCGCTCGACACGTTCAAGGCCTCAAGCGCTCCCGCGGGATGCGCCACCCCAGAAGAGATCCCATCATGGGCTCCATCAGCCTCCGCGACGTCAGCATCGTCGCCCAAGAACCCCTTTTCCGGAATCTCACTCTCACGATCGCCGGGCGCGACCGTCTCGGCCTCGTCGCCGGCAATGGCGGCGGCAAGACCACCCTGCTGCGCTGCCTCGCCGGGCTCGCCGAGCCCACGGGCGGCGAGATCGTGCGCTCCCGCGGCGCCAGAATCGCCCTCGTGGAGCAGGACGTTCCCGAAAACCTCGTTGACCTCTCGCTGCACGAGGCGGTTCGCCGGGCCCTGCCGCCCGCGGAGCGGGACGGGCAGGAGTGGCGCGTCGACATGGTGCTCGATGAGTTCGAAACGCCTGAGGACTTCCGGGGCCGCGCCCTCGGGGCGCTGAGCGGCGGCTGGCAGCGGCTCGCCCTCATCGCCCGCGCCTGGATCACGGAGCCCGATCTCCTCCTCCTCGACGAGCCCACGAACCATCTCGACCTCGAAAAGCTCCTCTGGCTCGAGACGTGGATCCGGAGTCTTGCGGTGCCGGTCGCAGTCGCGAGCCACGACCGGGATTTCCTCGACGCCTGCACGACCCGCACCCTGTTCCTGCGCCCGGATGCGTCGGTGGCCTTCGCGCACTCCTATCGCCGGGCCCGGGCTCTCCTCGAGGAGCATGACGCCGCGGCGCAAGCCCAGCAGGAGCGCACCTGGCGGGAGGCCAAGCGCCTTCGCCAGAGCGCGGGAGAATTGAAGAACATCGGGGTGAACAGCGGCAGCGACGCCGCCCAGAAGAAATCCGCCCAGATGGCCAAGCGCGCCGAGGCCCTGGAGCAATCCCTCACGGCCCTGCACCGGGACCGACCCGGCGACATCCGCCTCGGCAATCGGGGCACCCATGCCCGCGTGCTGCTCACGCTCGAGGATGCGGCCGTCACGAAACCCGATGGAGGGCGCCTCTTCACGGTGAAGAAGCTCGAGGTGGCGCGGGGCGACCGCGTGGTGCTCCTGGGGCGGAACGGGGTCGGCAAGTCGCGGCTCGTCCACCGCATCCACCGGGCGCTTTTGTCCCCGGACGGCGAGCCCGGCATTCGGGCGAGCGCGTCCGTCGTCCTCGGCTTCCTCGACCAGGACATGTCGCTCCTGCCTCAGAAGAGCACGGCGCTCGACTTCATCCTGTCGCGGTTCCGCCTCGGCGATCAGCGCAGCCGGAGCCTTCTCGCGGGAGCAGGCTTTCCGGCCGACCGGCAAGGTCTTCCCATCGCGCGGCTCTCGCCCGGCCAGCGGGCGCGGCTCGGCCTCCTGGCGGTGCGGCTCAGCGAGCCGAACGTCTATCTCATGGACGAGCCCACGAACCATGTGGACATCGCGGGGCGCGAGCAGCTCGAGGCCGAGATCCTGGGCGCGGAGGCGACATGCATCCTGGTGTCCCACGACCGCAGCTTCGTGAAGGCGGTGGGAACGCGGTTCCTCCTGATCGAGGGTGGCCGGATGACCGAGCTCGACGAGCCCGAAGCCTTCTACCGCACGCTGGCGGCTTAAGAGCACCTAGCCGACGATCTCGATCCGGGTCTCGGGCCCGATCCGCTCCAGCAGGCGGCGGATCGCCCCCCTTTCCACGGCGACGCAGCCGGCGGTGGGCTCGAAACCGGGGCGGGCGAGGTGAAGGAAGATGGCGCTGCCGCGGCCCGGGACCATCGGGCCGCGGTTCCAGGCGATGTCGAGCACCACGTCGTAGAGACGGTCCTCCCGCCACATGGTCTCGTGGCTCGCGGGGCAGGGGAGGGGGACGAGGCGGTTGTAGCGCCGGTCGCGGGGGTCGTCGCACCATCCGTCCCCAGGACGGATGCGGCGCAGGGGCAGACCCGTCCGCGGCCGCGGGCCGTGATCCGGGCGGTAGAAGGCCTGGAGGAGGCGAAAGCGCCCGACCGGCGATGCGCCGTCGCCCTCGCGCTTGGCACGGGTGGTACCGGAGCGGCCGAGGGCGCAGGGCAGGACCAGAGGGCCGGCGACGAGGCGCCCCCGCCGGTGGTCCAAGGGGGAGCGGAAGACGCGGATGAGGGGCAGATAAGTGCGGGACATCAGCGGTGGACGGGACGGGCAGCCCACGGGCTGCCCCTTGTTGCCAGGAAAAGCATGATTAGTCTAACCCTGCGGGCAGAGCGTAGCCGGAATGCCGGCTGCGCCCGCTCGCGTGCCAGTCTCTGAGGGTTCCCCATGTCGAATGCCAGCCGCCTGCTTGTCGTGGACGACGACCAGGATCTGCGCGACGCGCTTGCCGAACAGCTCGGGCTCCACGACGAATTTCAGGTGAGCACGGCCGACAACGCCACCCGGGCCATCGATATCGCCCGGGGCGACCGCATCGACCTTGCGATCATGGATGTGGGCCTGCCCGACATGGACGGGCGCGAAGCCGTGAAGGTGATGCGGCGCAACGGCTTTCGCAGCCCCATCATCATGCTCACGGCGCAGGGCTCGGAATCCGACACGGTGCTGGGGCTCGAGGCCGGCGCCAACGATTACGTGACCAAGCCCTTCAAGTTCGCGGTCCTCCTCGCCCGCATCCGGGCGCAACTCCGGCAGTACGAAGCGAGCGAGGACGCGATCTTCCGGATCGGGCACTATACGTTCCGCCCGGGATCCAAGCTCCTCACGACGGAAAAGGGCTCGAAGCTGAAGCTCACCGAGAAGGAAACCGCGATCCTGCGCTATCTCTACCGGGCGGGGCAGAAGGTGGTGGGCCGGGACATCCTCCTGCAGGAAGTGTGGGGCTACAACTCCAACGTGACCACCCACACGCTCGAGACGCATATCTACCGGCTGCGGCAGAAGATCGAGACCGATCCGTCGCAGGCGCGCATTCTCGTCACGGAGCCCGGCGGCTATAAGCTGATGCCGTAAGGCCCGGCGCGTCCGCCCGGGCCCAGGGTTCGAGGCCGCGCGCGGCCCACAAGCGAGGCTCCATGGCCCTCGAAGACGACATCGCCGTCCTGTCCCGGGCGCCGCTCTTCTCGCTGCTCGACCGCGAGGCCCTGCGGCTCGTCGCCTTTGCGGCCGAGAACCGGGTGATGCGGGCCGGGGACGTGCTGTTCCGCAAGGGCGACCGCTCGGACGGCGGCTACGTGGTGAGCCACGGGGCCGTGGCCCTCGACGCCCGGGACGACGGCTCGCCGGCGACCTTCATCGCACAGAAAGGCGCGCTGATCGGCCAGACGGCTTTGTTCGTCCGCATCGAGCGCCCGGCGACCGCCACCGCCCGCGAGCCGACGACGGTGATCCGGGTGAGCCCGAGCCTCATGCGCCGGGTGCTGGAGGAGTTTCCGGGGGCGGCCGATGCCATGCGCGAGGCGCTGGCCGAGGATCTCCTGCGGCTCAACCGCTCGCTGGAGGACGTTCGCCAGACGATCCTGTCCATCGGGGAATAGCGCAGCCGAAGCATCCGAGGGCGCTCCGCCTGACCGGGCGGCCCAGCAGGCGACGGGGTGTCAGAACTCCAGCACCGCCGTGACGGGCACGTGGTCCGAGGGCCGCTCCCAGCCCCGGGTCTCCCGGGTTACGTCCGTGGAGCGGAGCGCCGGGGTGAGCTTCTCCGAGAGCCAGATATGGTCGAGGCGGCGGCCCTTGTTGGCGGCCTCCCAGTCGGGCGAGCGATAGCTCCACCAGGAATAGATCTTCTCGGGCTCCGGGCGCAGGTGCCGCATGGCATCGGTCCAGCCGGCCTCGACCCGGAGCGTCTCGAGAGCTTCCGTCTCCACGGGGGTGTGGCTCACGACGTCGAGAAGCTGCTTGTGGCTCCAGACGTCGTGCTCGAGGGGAGCGACGTTGAGGTCGCCGACGAGGATCGCGGGCGCGCCGCCCGCCAGCCCCTCGCCGCGCTCGCGCAATTCGCGCAGGAACTGGAGTTTGTGGGCGAATTTCTCGTTGAGGCCGGGATCCGGGATGTCGCCGCCCGCGGGCACGTAGAAGTTATGGATCGTGACGCCGGCCGCGCCCTTCGCCTCCTTCGAGAGCGTCACGGAGATGTGCCGGGCATCCTGCCGGCCGCACATCTCGAGGACGCTCGTCTCCGCGAAGGGAAAGCGGGACAGGATGGCGACGCCGTTATAACCCTTCTGACCCGTATGGACGACGAAGGGGTAGCCCATGGACTGGAGGTCCTTCAGCGGGAACTTGTCGTCCGGGCACTTCGTCTCCTGCAGGCACAGAACGTCCGGCCGGCGCTCCGTCAGGAAGCGCCGCACCTGCTCGATCCGCAGGCGAACGGAATTGATGTTCCAGGTGGAAACGGTGAGCTGCACGGGGGATCCTTGGGTGGGAGCCCCGGAGCTAAAGCAGAACCATGGCCATGAGAAGCCCGAGTTTCGGGCAGGGGCCATGCATCACCGATTGTTGTTATCGCCGATGGCCCGGGTGTACTCGATGGCGAAGAGCGACTGGTCGAGGCGGCGGCCTTTCTGCACTTTGCTGAGGATCAGCGTCGTCAGGAAGCCCTGCGGGTCGACGATGCGCCACTGGGTCAGTTCCTCCACCTTGTGGTCGAAGAACAGGGTGATCTTCGAGGTGCCGCCGAGGGTCGACTTGTCCTCGAGCCCGATTCTGATCCCATCCCCATCGCGGCCCACCTCGGTGATCCGGATGTCTTGGCCGAGATTGACCCGCTCGCGAAGCAGAAATTTGAGGGGCGTCTGGGAGATCGAGTAGAGATCCTGAGTGGCGAGCTTGGTGTCGCGAACCGCGACCGACGAGCCGTCCGCCACCACCTCGATTGTGGCGGGCCGGTCGTACTCGAACCGCACCTTGCCAGGGCGCTGGAGGTAGAGCGTGCCGGTGAGCCGCCGCCCGTCGCCGCCGATCTGGGTGAACGCGGCGACGAGGGTGCCGAGATTGGTGAAGAACGCGTTCGCCCGGTCGATCGCCTCCTGGTCCGACAGGGGCTCGGCCTTCATGGCCGCCGCGGGTGGAACGGCGGCGATGACGAGGGGCTTTCCGGCGGGGGCAGGAGCGGGCGCCGCAGGCGGCGGCGTCCCGGCCGGAGCCGGTGGTGATGCTGCCGGACGGGCAGGGCGCGGCGGGAGCGGGGCCTCGGCCACGGCTCTCGGCTGAGAGGAGGGCGATGCCCCCGTCCGCGGACCGCGCCAGGGCTGGAAGGCCGGCCCCAACGGGGCGGAGGTGAGATTGAAGCCGCCAGCCGGGGGGGCGATGGGGATCATGGGCGGCACCCCTGGGACGCGCTTGGGCCGCAGAATCGTCGCCTCGTTGGTGAACAGCATGTCGGCAGCGCTCATCTGGGCGGCAGCCGGCATCAGCCCCGCGCCGGTGGCGGCGAGGCCGACGATCAATGCTGCCGAGGTGAGCCGCAAACCGTACTCCCGATGGCTCTGCTCAAGGACGCTGCGTTAAGAGCCCGCTGTGGCCAATCCATGACCGGCGACGCCCCGCGAGGCAAGGCGCCGCAAGGGTTTCAGTCTTCGTCCGCGTCCGGGCTCTCGAGCAGGATCTCGCGCTTGCCCGCGTGGTTGGCGGGACCCACGATCCCTTCCTTCTCCATGCGCTCCATGAGGGAGGCCGCCCGGTTGTAGCCGATCTGGAGGCGGCGCTGGATGTAGGAGGTGGAGGCCTTCTTGTCCCGCAGCACCACGGCGACCGCCTGGTCGTAGACGTCGCCCGAGCCGGAGCCGAACTCGCCCGCATCGAAGACCGGGCTGTCGCCACCCCCGCCGTCCTCGTCCTCCGAGGCCGTGACGGCGTCGAGATATTGCGGCCGGCCCTGGCGCTTCAAGTGCGCCACCACCTTCTCGACCTCCTCGTCGGAGCAGAACGGTCCGTGGACGCGGGTGATGCGCCCGCCGCCGGCCATGTAGAGCATGTCGCCTTGGCCCAGGAGCTGCTCGGCGCCCATCTCGCCGAGGATCGTGCGGGAGTCGATCTTCGACGTCACCTGGAAGGAGATGCGGGTGGGGAAGTTCGCCTTGATGGTGCCGGTGATGACGTCCACCGACGGGCGCTGCGTTGCCAGGATCACGTGGATGCCGGCGGCGCGGGCCATCTGGGCGAGGCGCTGGATCGCGCCCTCGATGTCCTTGCCGGCCACCATCATGAGGTCGGCCATCTCGTCGACGATGACGACGATGTAGGGGAGGGGCTGGAGATCCATCTCCTCCTCCTCGTAGATCGCCTCCCCGGTCTCCTTGTCGAAGCCGGTCTGGACCGTGCGCGTGATGCTCTCGCCCCGCTCTGCGGCTTCCGCCACCCGGGCATTGAACCCGTCGATGTTGCGCACGCCCACCTTCGACATCTTCTTGTAGCGGTCCTCCATCTCCCGCACGGCCCATTTGAGGGCGACGACCGCCTTCTTGGGATCCGTCACCACGGGGGTGAGGAGGTGGGGGATGCCGTCGTAGACCGACAATTCGAGCATCTTCGGGTCCACCATGATGAGGCGGCACTCCTCCGGCGTGTGCCGGTAGACGAGCGACAGGATCATGGTGTTGATCGCCACCGACTTGCCCGAGCCGGTGGTGCCGGCCACGAGGAGGTGCGGCATGCGGGCCAGATCCGCGATGACGGGCTCGCCGCCGATGGTCTTGCCGAGGCAGAGCGCGAGCTTCATCTTGGTGGCCTCGAACTCGTCGCTCGCCATCATCTCGCGCAGGTACACGGTCTCGCGCTTGTGGTTCGGCAGCTCGATTCCGATGGCGTTGCGGCCCTGAACGACGGCGACGCGGGCCGAGACCGCGCTCATCGAGCGGGCGATGTCGTCCGCAAGGCCAATCACGCGGGAGGATTTGGTGCCGGGCGCGGGCTCGAGCTCGTAGAGCGTCACCACGGGACCGGGCTTCACGTTGATGATCTCGCCCTTGACGCCGAAATCCTCGAGCGTGCCTTCGAGCAGGGTCGCGTTCTGCTCCAGCGCCTCGGCCGAGACGGGCGCCGTGGACTTCTTCGGCTCGGCGAGGAGCGCGAGGGACGGCAGGTTGTACTCGCCTTCCTCCTCTTCCTCCTCCTCGACCACCTGGGCGCGCTTGCCGGGTTTCGGGGCCGGGGCGGCGAGGGTGACGCGGCGGCGAACCGGCTTTTCTTCTTCCTCCTCGGCTTCCTCCTCGGCTTCCTCTTCGATCTCCTCGTCCTCCTCCTCGAGTTCCTCCTCCTCGGCCTCGTCCTCCTCCGGCTCGACGCGGCGGGCCTTGCGGGACGGGGCGGCCGTCAGGGCGGGCTCGCGCCGCACGGGCGCCTTGCCGCGGCGGGGAGCGGCGCCCGCGAAGGCGAGTTCGTCCTCCTCGGGCGCCTGGCGGGCCGCGAGCCAGCGGCGCAGCGCGCCCCGCAGGCTCATGAAGCCGTGAGCCAGGGCGCCGAGAGAAACAATGCCCCAGCCCGGCTCGTCCGGAGCGGCGTCGTCCTCCGCCTCCCATTCGGCGGGCTTGCGCCCCCGCTTCGGGGCGATTTCGGGCTCCTCTTCGGCCTCTTCGGCAAAGCCGAAGCCGCAGGCGGCGGTGAGGGACAGGATGGCGATGCCGGCGAACACGAATCCGAGGATCACGCCGGAGGAGCCGCTGAGTCCCGTCACGGCCTTGGCGGCGGCCAGCAGGCCATCGCCGGCCACGCCGCCGAGCCCGGTGGGCAGGGGCCAGCGGGCGGTGGCCGGAAAGGCGCTCGCCATGGCGGTGGCGGCTCCCATCCCGATCACCCAGAGCACGATCCTGAGCTGACCGCGCCCCAGTTCGCCCTTGCGCACCATGCGCCAGCCCCACAGCGCCACCGGGATGAGGGCGCCGATGGAGCCGAGCCCGAAGAGCTGCATCATGAGATCGGCGACGATCGCGCCCGGCCAGCCGAGGGCGTTCGCGACCTTCTCGTCGGTGGCGTTGTTGAGGCTCGGATCGTCCACGGACCAAGTGGCGAGCGCCACGGTGACGAGCCCCGCCAGGGCGATGAGGCTGAGGCCCGTCAGTTCCTTGGCGCGCCGGCCCAGGAAGGCGCGCAGGGCCTCGGACAGGCCGTCATAGGACGAGTGGGAGCGGCGGTTGGAACGCATCGGACCGTCGGGTGAGCTGTGGACAGACGTCTGAGCGTCAGATTTACCGGGGATCCGGTTAAGCGCCGTTTAACCTTGCCGCTGGGTGAAGGTCGGGACGGACGCGGACAGCCTGTGCGACGGGCCGCCGAACGAAAAAACCCCGGCCTTTCGGCCGGGGTCTCGCGTCCGCAGGGTGCGCCGGCGTCAGTAGTTGTAGGCGCGCTCGCCGTGGTCGGCGAGGTCGAGACCCTCGCGCTCGTTCTCCTGGGTGACCCGCAGGCCCACGATGAGGTCGACGAGCTTGTAGAGGATGGCGGAGCCGACGCCGGACCAGACGAGGGTGAAGAGCACCGCCTTCACCTGCGCCCACAGGGCGGTGCCGAACTCGTACGGGGCCACCGACAGGGTGCCGGGGTTCGTGACGTAGTCCGGGATCCCGGCGCCGCCGAGGGCCGGGTTCACCAGGATGCCCGTGCCGATGGCGCCGAGGATGCCGCCCACGCAGTGGATGCCGAACACGTCGAGGCTGTCGTCGTAGCCGAGCGCATTCTTCACCGAGGAGCAGAACACGTAGCAGACGGCGCCCGAGACGAGGCCCAGCACGATGGCGCCCATGGGACCGGCGAAGCCCGAGGCCGGGGTCACGGCGACGAGACCCGCGATGGCGCCCGAGACGAGGCCCAGGAGCGAAGGCTTGCCCTTGGCGCCCCATTCCACGAAGAGCCAGGAAAGGCCGGCCGCGGCGGTGGCCACGAAGGTGTTCACCATGGCGAGCGCCGCGGTGCCGTTGGCCTCGAGGTTCGAGCCGGCGTTGAAGCCGAACCAGCCCACCCACAGGAGGGCCGCGCCGATCATCGTCATCGTCAGCGAGTGCGGGGCGATGAGGTCGCGGCCATAGCCCAGGCGCTTGCCGAGGAGCAGCGCGCCGACGAGGCCCGCGATGCCCGCGTTGATGTGGACGACCGTGCCGCCGGCAAAGTCGAGGGCGCCCCATTTGAAGAGGAGGCCAGCATCCGCGAGGGCCGCATCGAGAGCCGTCTGAGCGGCGGCCTTGGCGGCGGGATCCGCGGCGTCGGCCACCGCCTTGGCGGCATTGCCGATCACGTCCGGGCCGCCCCAGTACCAGACCATGTGGGCGATCGGGAAATAGATAAAGGTGAGCCACAGCACCGAGAACAGCACGAGGGCCGAGAACTTCATGCGCTCCGCGAAGGCGCCCACGATGAGCGCCGGCGTGATCATCGCGAACGTCATCTGGAAGCACATGTAGACGTATTCGGGGATCACGACGCCGTTGGAGAAGGTGGCCGCCACGGTGGTGGCGTCGACCCCGGACAGGAAGGCTTTCGAGAAGCCGCCCACGTAGTCGTTGAGGGCGCCGCCATTGGTGAAGGCGAGGCTGTAGCCGTAGAACACCCAGATGAGGGCAGCGAGGCACGCGATGGCGAAGACCTGGGTGAGCACCGACAGCATGTTCTTGGTGCGCACGAGGCCGCCGTAGAACAGGGCGAGGCCCGGCACCACCATGAGCAGGACCAGGATGGTGGAGAGCATCATCCAGGCGGTGTCGCCCTTGTCTGGGGTGGGGGCTGCGGGCGCGGCCGCGTCCTGGGCGAAGGCCGGTTCGATCAAAAGAAGGGCTGCCGGGGACAGGGCGGCCGCGAGGGTGAAGAAGCGCTTCATCAGGTGAAACTCCGGAGGATTGGGGGGCCGCTGGCTCAAAGGGCGTCGCTGTCCATCTCGCCGGTGCGGATGCGGACGGCCTTCTCGAGGGGCGTGATGAAGATCTTGCCGTCGCCGATCTGGCCCGTGCGGGCGGCACCGGTGATCGCCTCGACCACGCGGGCCACCATCTCGGTCGCGACCGCCACCTCGATCTTCAGCTTGGGCAGGAAGCTCACGGCGTACTCGGCGCCGCGGTAGATTTCCGTATGGCCCTTCTGGCGGCCGTATCCCTTCACCTCGGTGACGGTGAGGCCGTGGACGCCAAGGCCCGTGAGGGCATCGCGCACCTCCTCGAGCTTGAATGGCTTGATGATCGCCATCACGATTTTCATAAGGCAATGCCCCCTGCTGGAGCCGCCGGATCCGACCGGCGGGGCTGCGCGTCGACCCGGCGGATGCGCGGGCGTCGCGGCAGGGGATTCAAGGCCCGTGCCAAGTCGCGCCGGGGAGGGTGTGAAGGTTCAGCGAAGCCGGGAGGCTGCGCGGCGGCAGCGATCCGGCGCCGCGCGCCCGGTTAGGGCCTCGAGTTCAGGGGCCGCGGCGGCCAGGGTTTGGGGATGCGAGGCCTCACCGTCGCCTGGAATGCACAAGAATTGTGCAACGGGACCGGTCCGGGAGCATTTGCCCTAACCGCCCACGTTCCGGATCAGACCTTCCTGCGCCACGGAGGCGACCAAGGTGCCGTCCCGGGTGAAGATGAGCCCGCGCGAGAACCCGCGCGCACCGGAGGCGCTGGGGCTGTCCTGGGTGTAGAGCAGCCACTCGTCGGCCCGGAACGGGCGGTGGAACCAGAGGGCGTGATCGAGGCTCGCCGCCTGGATCTCGCGCTCGAACACCGTCCGGCCATGGGCGATGAGCGAGGAATCGAGCAGCGTCATGTCGGACGCATAGGCGAGCACGCATTGGTGGATCGCCGGATCGTCCGGCAGGCGGCCCGTGGCCCGGATCCACAGATTGAAGCGCGGCTCCATGGGCTCGCGGGTGGTGTAGCGGGTATATTCCACGGGACGCAGCTCGATGGGCCGCTCGCGCTCGTAATAGGCGCGGACGGGGTCCGGCATGAGCCGCATGACGCCCGCCTTCACCTCGTGCTCCGCCGGCAGGTCCTCGGGCATCGGCACGTCGGGCATCTCGGCCCTGTGGTCGAAGCCGGGCTCCTCGCCGTGGAAGGAGACCGACATGGCGAAGATGGCGTTGCCGTGCTGGATCGCCTTCACCCGGCGCGTCGCGAAGGAGCGCCCGTCCCGCAGGCGCTCCACGTCGTAGACGATGGGCACCTTGGGGTCGCCCGGCAGAAGGAAATAGGCGTGGAGCGAGTGGGGGCGGCGCCCCTCGACGGTCCGGCAGGCGGCGACGAGCGCCTGGCCGATCACCTGGCCGCCGAATACCCGCTGCCAGCCCGCTTGCGGGCTGCGACCCCGGAAGAGGTTGTGCTCCAGGGGTTCGAGATCGAGGATGGACAGAAGATCGTCGATGGCGCGGGACATGGCGGTTCCGGAGGTTGGAGGACCACTCATCCGGAAGGCCTGCTTCGACGTCAAGCTTGACGCGCCCCCGCCGACCCCCGAGGACACGGCATGCCAGCCACCAACCCCCTCACGATCGTCATCGCCGGCGGCGGCCTCGCCGGCCTGTCCCTCGCCCTCGCCCTCAAGCGCTCCCTCGGCGAGGCGCTGGAGGTCGTCATGTGCGACCCGGCCCTGAAACGCGATCCCCGGGGCGACCGACGGGCCTACGCCATCGCGGCGGCGGCGCGGCGCATGCTGCAGGCGCTCGGCGTCTGGGACGAGGTGGGCGCCCGGGCTCAGCCGATCACCGACATGGTGATTACCGATTCGCGTCTGCACGATCCCGTCCGGCCGGTTTTCCTCACCTTCGCGAACGACGCCTCGGCGGGCGAGCCCTTCGCCCACATGGTGGAGGGCGGAGACCTCACTGGCGCCATCGTCGAGGCCTGCGCGGCCGCGGGCGTCACGCTCAAGCCGGCCGGCGTCAAGGGGTTCAAGACCGGTTCCGAGGCGATCCGGGTCGAGATCGAGGGTGGGGAGCTCCTGTCCGCGGCGCTCCTCGTCGCTGCCGACGGCGCGCGCTCGCGGCTGCGGGAGCAGGCCGGGATCAGCTGGATCCACTGGCCCTACGATCAGAGCGGCATCGTCGCCACGGTGACGCACGAGCGCGATCACGAGGGGAGGGCTGTGGAGCACTTCCTGCCCTCGGGTCCGTTCGCGATCCTGCCGCTCACACCGGGCGGCGCGCTCGGGCACCGGTCCTCCATCGTTTGGACCGAGCGGCGGGACGCGGTCCCGCATCTTCTCGCCCTTTCGGAGGCCGACTTTCTGGAGGAACTGGAGCGGCGCTTCGGGCTGCAACTCGGGCGCATCGCCATCGAGACGAAGCCGCAGGCCTTTCCGCTCTCCTTCGGGGTCGCGCGCTCCTTCGTGGCGGATCGCCTCGCGCTTCTCGGCGACGCCGCCCACGTCATCCACCCGATCGCGGGGCAGGGGCTGAATGTCGGTTTCCACGATGCGGCAGCCCTCGCCGAGATCGTGGCAGACGCGGTGCGGCTGGGGCTCGATCCCGGGGGCGCGGATGTGCTCGGCGGCTACGAGCGGGCGCGTCGCGTCGACGTCACCGCCATGGGAGCGGTGACGGACGGGCTCAATCGCCTGTTCTCGAACGATCTCCTGCCCGTGCGGCTGATCCGGGACCTCGGGCTCGGGCTCGTCGACCGCCTGCCAGCGGCCAAGCGCTTCTTCATGCGCGAGGCCGCGGGCGCGGGCCGGGACGGCCCGCGGCTCCTTAGGGGCGAGGCGCTCTAGGCGATACGCGCCCGCCCGCCCGCGGGCGGCTTCAGGCGTTTTCCTTCTTGGCCCGCTCGATGCCTTCCAGGATCAGGCGGCGGGCTTCTTCGGCATCGCCCCAGCGGTTGATCTTCACCCACTTGCCGGGCTCGAGATCCTTGTAGTGCTCGAAGAAGTGCTCGATCTGCTTGATCGTGATGTCCGGCAGGTCCGCGTAGGTGTTCACCCGGTCGTAGCGCTGGGTGAGGTGGCGGGAGGGCACCGCGATGATCTTCTCGTCCTCACCCGCATTGTCCTCCATCACGAGCACGCCGACGGGACGAACGCTCATGATGGCACCCGGCACGATGGCCCGCGTGCTGGCGATCAGGACGTCGCAAGGATCGCCGTCGCCCGACAGGGTGTGCGGGATGAAGCCATAATTCCCCGGGTACCGCATGGCGGTGTAGAGGAAGCGGTCGACCACGAGGGTGCCGGCCTCCTTGTCCATCTCGTACTTGATCGGCTCGCCGCCGACCGGCACTTCGATGACGACGTTCACGTCGTGCGGCGGGTTCTTGCCGATGGAAATGGCGTCGATACGCATCCGGAACTCCAAGACGGGATAATTGTGCGATCTCTAGCCGCCACGCTGCCGGGCAACAAGCGCCGATTGACGATACGGTAACCGCGCCGGGGCCGGCGACCGCGATTCGGGCTGCCGTCAGGCGAGCGAACGGAAGAGATACGCCACTTTGCTCAGCGAAACGCCGCCGATCCGCTCGTCGACCCGGGCGATGGAGCGGCCGCCGAGGCCCTCGTAGAACGAGCACGCCCGTTCGTTGTCGGCGAGGGCCCAGACGACGATGCGGCTCATCTCGCGGTCGTTCAGGTCGTTGCGCACTGCCTTGAAGAGGCGGCGGCCGAAGCCGAGGCCCTGGTATTCGGGCGCGAGGTACAACTCGTCGATCTCCCCGTCCGCCGGCAGGGTGCGGTCCCGGCAGCGCCCGTAGGAGACGTAGCCGGCAATGCCCTGCCCGATGTCGAGCACCGCGAGCGGACGCCCCCGGCCCACCGTCGAGCGCCACCAGCGCGGGCCGCGGCGGGCCAGCATCTTCTCCAGGGCCAAGCCCGGGATGATGCCCTGATAGGCCTCGCGCCAGGCAGCGTCGAACACGCGAGACAGGCCGACCGCGTCCTCGGTTTTGGCACGGCGGATGCTGACGAGAAGGTCGCTCATGACAACAAGCTTATGACAAGAACAGGAGGTGGGAAGGTGAACCTTCGACGGATCGAAGGTGACGCAACGTCAAGCAAACACACGCTTTTCGCGAAAGGCGGCCACATACCCCGGAGCGGCCGCCGAGGCGCGGGGCCAAAACGACGCAAGGGCCGTACCACGCCCCGCGTTGCCCGCACATCCCATCACTGGTAAGGCCGCTGAACAGCATGTCGCCGCATCCCCCGACCCCAGCAGCATCGACCCCCCGTGTTTAACAGGTTCCTAAAGCCTGAGACGCGCTATGCGCGCCGCATGGCCCGCATCGCTCGGTGGGATCGGCCGCTCGAGGGCCGCGCGGGCCGCGTTCGCGCCTGGGCCAACATGCTCCTCGTCGATCACGGCGTGTTCCGGCTCGCCTATCTCAACAAGCACAGGGTGACGGACCGCCTGTGGCGCTCGGCGCAGCCCGCACCCTATCAGTTGGCGCAGCTCAAGGCCGAGGGCGTCCGTACGGTGGTGAACCTCCGGGGCGGCCGGGAGCACGGGTCCTGGCAGCTGCAGAAGGACGCCTGCGACCGTCTTGGCCTCACCCTCGTTGACTTCGTGGTCCGCTCCCGCGGCGCGCCGGACCGGGAGACGATCCTCGGCGCCAAGCGGTTCTTCGACACCGTCGAGTACCCGGCCGTGCTGCACTGCAAGTCGGGAGCCGACCGCGCGGGCTTCGTCGCCGCGCTCTACCTCATCGTGCACGAGGGGCGCCCGGTGGCCGAGGCGCTGCGGCAGCTCTCCATGCGCTACGGCCATTTTCGCTTCGCGAAGACCGGCATCCTCGACGCCTTCTTCGAGCGCTACCTCATCGAGGGGGAGTTGAACGGAATGCCGTTCCTCACCTGGGTGGAGAAGGTCTACGACCCCGAGGCCCTCGAGCGGGATTTCAGGCCGAGCTTCTGGTCCGACATCGTGGTCGACCGGATCATGCGGCGGGAATAGCGGCGTCGTCCGACAATTGCAGCCGGTGGAGCCGGGCATAGGCTCCGCCCCGGGTCACCAGCGCCTCGTGGGTGCCGGTCTCCACGATCCGTCCCGCCTCCATCACGACGATCTGGTCCGCATCCCGCACGGTCGAGAGGCGGTGCGCGATGACAAGGGTCGTGCGGCCGCGCATGAGCTCGCGAATCGCCGCCTGGACGAGGCTCTCCGATTCGGAATCGAGGGCGCTCGTGGCTTCGTCGAGGAGCAGGATCGGCGCGTCCTTGATGAAGGCGCGGGCCAGCGCCACCCGCTGGCGCTCGCCGCCGGAGAGCCGGCCGCCCCCGGTGCCGACCCGGGTGTCGTAGCCCTCCGGCAGGCGCATGATGAAGTCGTGGGCAGCAGCCGCCTTGGCGGCCGCGACGATCTCGTCGTCGCCGGCGCCGGGGCGCCCGAACGCGATGTTCGCCCGCAGGGTCTCGTCGAACAGCATCACATCCTGGCTCACCACCGCGATGGCGGCGCGCAGCGAATCGAGGGTCACGTCGCGCACGTCCTGCCCGTCGACCAGCACGGCGCCGGCGGTCGCGTCGTAGAGGCGGGGGACGAGGGAGAGGAGGGTGGACTTGCCCGAGCCCGACCGCCCGACGAGGGCCGTCGTCCTGCCGGCGGGCGCCACGAAATCGACCCCGTCGAGGGCCGGCCGGTCCTCGCGATAGGCAAAGCCGACCCTGCTGAACCGCACCTCGCCGCCCGCGACCTTGAGCGCCGGCGCCCCGGGCCTCGTGGTGATGCGGGGCACCTCGTCCATGATCGCGAAGGTGCGCTGCAGGGAGGCCGCCGCCTCCTGCAGGATGGCGCTCAGATTGCCGAGTGCCCGGATCGGCTGCGCCGCCAGGATCAGCGCGGAGACGAAGCCCGTGAAATCGCCCACCGTGCTGGTGCCGTCGAGGATGCGCCAGCCGATGAGGACCAGAACGGCGGCAACCGCCGCTCCGCCGCTCGCCTCGAGAAGGGGGTCGAGGCGGCCGCGGGCGTTGGCGGCCTTCATCTTCAGGCGCCGGATCTCGTCGAAGGCGGCGGCCGCCCGCGCCTTCAGATACCCTTCGAGGCTGTAGGTCTTCGCGACCCGCAGGCCTCCGAGGCTCTCCGAGACGAGGCTCGCCATCCCGCCGATCTGCTCCTGGGTCGAGACCGCCACGAGCCGGAGCTTGCGCCCGATCTTGGCGATGGGCTGGGCGACGAAGGGCGCGACGATCCCCGCAACGAGCGTGAGCACCGGATCGATCCAGATCATCGCCGCGATGAGGGCGATGACGGTGGTGACCTCCCGCAGGAGCACCGTCGAGAGACGCGTCAGGGCTTCCCGAATCGCCACGAAGTCGCTGGTGAAGCGCTGGGTGAGCGCGGCGGGGCTCTCGCGCCCGAGCTGGGCGAGATCCGCATCGACGAGGTGGCCGTAGAGCGCCGTCTGCATGTCGGCTTCGACCCGCGTGACGACCCGGTTGGTCATCACGGTAAGGCCGAGAAGCGAGAAGCCCTTCACCGCCGTCACCACGACGACAAAAAGGGGCGCCAGCATGATCGCGGTCTCGTCCCGCTGCGCGAAGGCGTCGAAGGCGGCTTTGATGAGGACAGGGTAAAGCCCCGTTGCGCCGGCCACGAGCACCACCAGGGCCAGGACGCCCGCGAGGGCGCGGGTATGGGGCCGCATCCAGTCGTGCCAGAGCCGCCGGAGAAGGGGGAGCGTATCGCTTGCGGAGGGCAAGCCTTTGCGGGGCATCGGACGGGCTGAACCTTTGACGAAGAGCCCCGGGCGGTAGCATGGGGGGGCGGCAGGGCCAAGGGAGGCCGCTGCCGCGAGGCTGCGGCACGGGCGCCCCGGCGGGGAAGGCCGGTCGCCGGTCGGTTTCAGAAGATCTTCAGCATTTGGCCGGTAGAACCGGGATCAGCGACCAGTGATGATGATGCGTCCCCCCAACGAGCGGGAGCGGCTCCAGGCCCTCCACCAGCTCCGGATCCTCGATACCGGGCCTGAACCCCATTACGACGCGGTCTGCGCCCTCGCCTGCGACCTGTTCCGGATGCCGGTCGCCCTCATCGCGTTCATGGACGAGGGCCGGCAATGGTTCAAGGCGCGCCGGGGCACCGATCTTGAGGGCACGGACCGGGAGGTCGCCCTGTGCCACCTCACGCTCCTGCAGGACGGCGCGACCGTGGTCGAGAACCTGCCGGCGCATCCGCATTTCGCCTCGCATCCGCTCGTCGTGGGCGAGCCCCGCCTCAGGTTCTATGCCGGCGTGCCGCTCTCGCTGGAGCCGGGCCTACGCCTTGGAACGCTCTGCATCCTCGATACCAAGCCGCGGCACTTCACCGATGAGGACCGGGCGGGCCTGGAGCGCCTCGCCGAGGTGGTGGTCGCCCATCTCAGGCTGCACCAGGCCAATCAGACCATCAATGCCGAGCTCCTCGAGCGGCAGGCGCGCGAGCGCGCCATGGCGGTTCAGGCCCGCGAACTGCGCCGCCGCGAGGCGATGATCGCCCAGACGGAGACCCTCGCCGATCTCGGCACCTGGGAACTCGATCTCGACAGCCGCGAGGTCACCTGGTCGGACAATCTCTACCGCATCTACGACCGTCCGGTCGGCGGCCCCGTCAGCATGGAGGATGCGGGCAGCGCCTATGAGGCGGACGATCTTGCAACGATCAGGGCTGCCATGGCGGCCCTGGCCTCCGAAGGGCGGCCCTTCGACCTCACCTTGCCGTTCCTCTCCGCCGCCGGCCGCCGGCGCATCGTGGGCAATGCCGAGATGGTGGACGGCAAGCCCAAGCGCGCCTTCGGCATCGTTCAGGACATCACGGACGCCAAGAACGCCGAGGAGGAGCTTCAGGAGACCGCCCAGCGCCTCACGGCGACGCTGGAGACCATGGACCAGGGCCTCGTCATGGTCGATGCCGCCCGTCACGTGCAGATCGCCAACCGGCGGGCGCTCGAACTTCTTGACCTGCCGGCCGAACTGATGGCGCGAAAGCCCCATCAAGACGAGGTGCGGGCCTATCAGATCGCCGCCGGCGAGTTCTCGCGGCCGAGCCCCGCCTTGCAGCACTGGCTCAACACGGCCGGGCTTACGACGGATCATCCCGTCTATCTGCGCGAGCGCCCCAACGGAACCGTGCTCGAAATCCGGACGGCGCCTCTGCCGGGCGGCGGAGCGGTGCGCACCTTCACGGACGTGACCGAGCGCCAGCGCTGGGCCGAGGAAGTGACGCAGGCCAAGAATGCGGCCGAAGACGCGCAGGCCAGGGCCGAACTCGCCAACAGGGCCAAGGGCGAGTTCCTCGCCTCCATGAGCCACGAGGTCCGCACGCCGCTCAACGGCATCCTGGGCTATGCCGAACTCCTCATCATGAGCGGAAGGCTCGAGCCCGAACAGCGCCAGCACGTGGAACGGATCCAGAGCGCCGGCTCCGCGCTTCTGACGGTGGTCGACGACGTTCTCGACTTTGCGCAGATCGAGGCCGGAGAGGTGCGCCTCGAGCCCCTGCCCTTCTCGCCCGAGGCCCTTCTCGGCGACGCCGTGTCGATCGTTCGCAGCGTCGCCGACCGCAAGGGGATTGCGGTCGACGTGACGCTCGACGGCAGCCTGCCGCCGCTCCTCCTCGGCGACGAGGCCCGCCTGCGGCAGGTGCTGCTCAACCTTCTCAACAACGCCGTGAAGTTCACCCGCCAGGGCTCGGTGACGGTGGAGGCGGCCGCGTCGGGCGCCGGGCCCGAGGCGTACGACCTCACCTTTAAGGTGCGCGATACGGGGATCGGCATTCCACCGGACCGCCAGGCGCGGTTGTTCCAGCGCTTCAGCCAGGTGGACGGGTCCATCCGGCGTGAGTTCGGAGGCACCGGACTTGGCCTCGCGATCTCGAAGGAACTGATCGACCGCATGGGCGGGACGATCGGCGCCTCGAGCGAGGAGGGGCGGGGCTCGGTGTTCTGGTTCACGGTCCGGCTGCCGCGCGGGGTTCGCGCGGCGGAGCCCGACAGCCGCGGCGCTGCAACTCCCGGCGAACGGCGCCCGGCCCGCATCCTTCTCGTGGAGGACATCGCGGTCAATCAGGACCTTGCCCGCGCGGTTCTGGAAGCGGCAGGCCATGCGGTGGACGTCGTCCCGGACGGCGCCCAGGCCGTGGCCGCCGTGCAGGAGCGGGCGTACGACCTCGTGCTGATGGACGTGCAGATGCCCGTCATGGACGGCATCACGGCGACCCGGGAGATCCGGGCCCTCGAGCACCCCGCCCGCGGGCTGCCGATCATCGCCATGACGGCGAACGTGCTGCCCCAGCAGATCACCGCCTACAAGGAGGCCGGCATGACCGACCATGTGGGCAAACCCTTCAAACGCCAAGACCTTTATGCAGCCGTGGAGCGCGCCATGATCTCCAACACGAACCCTGTCATCCAAGAGATCGTCGACGGCGACGGGCCGGTGCTCGACCGGGCGATCCTCGCCGAGCTCATGGAGGTCGGCGGCGCCCCGATGGTGCAGCGGCTGCTCGACCAGTTCGCTGCCAACTACGCCGCGCGCTTCGCCGATCAAGCACCGGCGCAGGTGGCGCGGGACGCCCATGCGCTGGTCTCGTCGGCCGGGATGCTCGGTCTCACGCGCCTGTCGCAGGCCTGCGCCCGGCTCGAGGCGGCCTGCGAGGTGGAGGCGGACGTGTCCCCCCTCCTCACGGGCGTTCGTGCTGAAGCGGAAGCGGCTCTGGCGGCTGCGGCCGCGTGGCGGAGCGAAGCGGCCTGAACGAGGCTGAAGCGCCTGCCGTCAGGCTCGCCCGCTCGCGGCGAGCCTGACCGTGCTCCCTAAGGCCTCGCCCCGGTCGTAGAACGGCTTGAAGATCTCGGCCATCTCGGCCGACCGGCCCTCGAGATTGCGGAAGACCGTGAACACCTCATGGGGGCTGTAGGGCTTCTGGATGAAGACGCTGCCCGCCGCCTGCTCGCGGCCGCGCGGGGCGGAGCCCGTGGCGTAGATCACCGGGCGCAGGGGATGGTTGAGGTTGAACTCCGCCCCCACGATCCAGCCGCTGATCTCGCCGGGCAGGCAAATGTCGGTGAACAGCCAGTCGATCGCCCGGCCGTGGGCCCGCAGGATGGCCAGCGCCTCCTCGCCGCTTTCGGCCTGGAACACCCGCAGCCCCGCCGTCTCGAAGTAACGCACCACGATGACCCGCGTGGTCTCGTCGTCCTCCACGATGAGGATCGAGCGCTGGTCGTCGGAGCGATGCTGGTCCTGTGCCATTCGCGGAGAATGCCCCGCGGCCGCTTAGGGAAGTTTTAAACGGATCGTCGAGAGGGCGCACCCGGCACACGAAAAGAGAGCCGTTCGGGCCCGTTCAGATCGACATGTCCGGTGAAATTGGAGCGGGCGAAGGGATTCGAACCCTCGACCCCAACCTTGGCAAGGTTGTGCTCTACCCCTGAGCTACACCCGCGCTCCGTGACGCCGCGGCGTCGTGCGAGGCGGGTCATTTGCCCCAAATCGAATCCCTTGGCAAGGGGTGTTCGCGCTTTTTGTCGAACCGCCGCGCCCGATCCTTGAGGGGCGGCCTCCCCCCGGCTAGAAGGGCGCCATGCCGCCGCTGACGCCTGAAGAATTTCTCGATCAACTCGCCGCGCTCGGGATCGAGGCCCGGACGGTGGAGCACGAGGCCGTGTTCTCGGTGGCCGAATCGCAGCCCGTCAAGGCGCGGATCCCGGGCGCCCATTCGAAGAACCTCTTCGTGAAGGACAAGAAGGGCCGCTTCTTCCTCATCACCGCCAAGGACGACACGCCCATCGACCTCAAGCGCGCCCGCGAGGCCATTGGCGCCTCGGGCCGGCTCTCGTTCGGCACCGCCGACCAGCTCCGGGCTTTGCTCGGCGTCGAGCCCGGCTCGGTGACGCCCTTCGCGGTGGCGAACGACCGCGAGGGACGGGTCACGATGATCCTCGATGCGGCGCTCATGGAGCACCCCTGGGTCAACTTCCATCCGCTGGTGAACACCATGACGACTGGCCTGTCGCGGGAGGATCTGGTGCGCTTCCTGCGCTCTGCCGGCCACGACCCGCTGATCCTGCGGCTCCCTGCGCCCCCGCCCGAGAATTGCCGGACGGACCTTGGCGTCCCACATGAAGCCGAAACGACCTGACGAAGACCCGAGGACCGCATGCTCGCCGAAGCCCCCAAACCCGCCGGTGACCTGATCAAGGACACCACGACGGCCACGTTCCGCCAGGACGTGCTCGCCGAATCGATGAAGCAGCCCGTGCTGGTGGATTTCTGGGCGCCCTGGTGCGGCCCCTGCAAGCAACTCACCCCCGTTCTGGAGAAGGCGGTGAAAGCGGCCGGCGGCAAGGTCAAGCTGGTGAAGATGAACATCGACGAAAATCCGCAGATCGCGGGCCAGCTCGGCGTGCAGTCCATCCCGGCCGTGTTCGCCTTCCAGCGGGGCCAGCCCGTGGACGGCTTCATGGGCGCTCTGCCCGAGAGCCAGGTGAAGGGGTTCATCGAGCGGCTCGTCGGCCCCATGGGCCCGAGCGCGGCCGATGATCTGATGGCGGAGGCCGCGGCCCTGACGGCGGAGGGCGACGCAGCGGGCGCCGCCGAACTCTACGCCGCCGTCCTGACCCAGGACCCCGAGAACGTCGCGGCCCTCGCAGCCCTCGCCAAGCTCCATGCCGATCTCGGCGACATCGAGGGCGCCAAGCGCTTCCTCGCCATGGCGCCGCAGGGCAAGGCGAACGACCCGGCGCTCGCGGGCGCCCGCGCCGCCATCGAGCTCGCCGAACAGGCCGCCTCCCTCGGCGACCTTGCGGGGCTGCAGCGGCGGGTGGAGGCCGACCCCCTCGACCACCAGGCCCGCTTCGACCTTGCCATTGCGCTCAACGCCAAGGGCCGGCGCGAGGATGCCGTGAACCACCTCCTTGACATCGTGAGGCGGGACCGCACTTGGAACGAGGACGGCGCGCGAAAGCAGCTCGTCCAGTTCTTCGAGGCCTGGGGCCCGACGGACGAGATGACGGTTGCTGGACGACGGAGGCTCTCCTCGCTCCTGTTCGCGTGACGCCGAACCCGGCTGTGGGGAGCGAGGAATGGGCACGGAATGGGAATGAACGCGACGTACCGGGGGCCTCAGGACTGCCCGGCGGTGGTTCCCGTCTTTCCGATTTCCGGCGCGCTCCTCCTGCCGCGCGGCCAGATGCCCCTCAACATCTTCGAGCCCCGCTACCTTGCCATGGTGGACGATGCCCTCGGCTCGAGCCGGGTCATCGGCATGATCCAGCCCGACGCCGAGGCGGGCGGCACCGCGCTGACGCCGCGGCTTTACCGGGTGGGATGCCTCGGGCGCATCACGCAGTTCGCCGAGACCGGTGACGGGCGCTATCTCATCACCCTCGTGGGCATCGCGCGTTTCCGGATCGAGGAGGAATTGTCCACCACGACGCTCTACCGCCAGTGCCGGGTGAGCTACGAGCCCTTCGGGTCCGACTTTCAGGCGCGGGCCGGCGAGGAGGAGGTGGACCGGAGCGGCGTTCTGAAGGCGCTGCGCGATTTCGTCGAGGCGGCGGACGTTCGCGTCGACTGGGACGGGATCGACCAGGCTCCCAACGAAGCGCTTGTCAACGCGCTGTGCATGATGAGCCCCTTCGGCGCGAAGGAGAAGCAGGCGCTGCTCGAGGCGCCGGACCTCAAGAGCCGGGCCGAGGTTCTCATCGCCATCACCGAGATCGAACTCGCCCGCTCGGGCGGCGGCTCCGAGCAGACCCTCCAATAGGACCCCGATGACCGACGAGAGCCCGGCCCCCGTGGAGGCCACCCGCATCGACCCCAAGCTCCTCGAGCTTCTGGTGTGCCCGCTGACGAAGGGCTCCCTCGATTACGATCCGGAGCGGCAGGAACTGGTGAGCCGCCAGGCCAAGCTGGCCTATCCGATCCGGGACGGCATCCCGATCATGCTGCCCGAAGAGGCCCGGGCGCTCACCGATTAGAGGGCCGGGGCGGGGGTCACCCCCGTCCCGCAATTGCCTCCGCGAGGGCGACGGTCCGGCGAGCCATGTCGGCGTGGAGGCGCTCCACCATGCGCCCGTCGAGGGAGATGGCGCCTTTCGCCTGGTTCTCCGGCCGGTCGAAGGCCGCGATGATCGCGCGGGCGCGCTCCACCTCGTCGGCGGGCGGCGCGAAGACCTCGTTCGCGACCGCGACCTGGCTCGGGTGGATCAGGGTCTTGCCGTCGAACCCGCAATCGCGGCCCTGCTCGCATTCGGCCCGGAAACCCGCCTCGTCGGAGAGCGCGTTGTAGACCCCGTCCACGATGTCGAGGTCGTAGGCCCGCGCCGCCGCGAGCGCCTGCATGAGCCAGGGCATCATCGGCGCCCGGTCCCGGGTGTGGCGGGCGCGGGTTTCCTTGGCGAGGTCGTTGGTGCCCATCACGAGGCAGGCGAGCCGCGTGTCCACATCGTTCGCGGCGCTCGCGATGGCCTCCGCCCGCAGGACCGCCAAGGGCGTCTCGATCATGGCCCAGATCCGGGTGCGCTCGCCGGCGCCGAGGCGGCGCAGGCGCAGGCCCACCGCCGAAAGCGCCTCGGGCGAGGAGACCTTCGGCACCAGGATGGCGTCGGGGGCGGCCGCGACGGCCGCCGCCAGATCGGCCTCGCCCCAGGGGGTGTCGAGGGCGTTGATGCGGATGACGAGTTCGCGCCCGCCGTAGCCGCCCGCCTTCACGGCGGCGGCGACCTGCTCGCGGGCCTCGGCCTTGGCATCGGGCGCCACCGCGTCCTCGAGGTCGAGGATGAGGGCGTCCGCCGGAAGGGTCTTCGCCTTCTCGAGCGCGCGGGCGTTAGAGCCGGGCATGTACAGAACGCTGCGGCGGGGGCGGATCGTCATGCTTGGCTCCAGGCAACCTTGCCTGCTTAATAGCGCCTCGCCGTAAAAGGCCAACAGCGTGGGTGACGGATGTGGGTTGCGGGTGTGGATGGGTGCCGGGGCGGCTGGGTCGCCGCCTTTGCCCCTCTGGACGGCGCTGAGCCGCCCCGCCTGCGCGTCGAGACCACCCTCGCGGCGGTGTTCGACGGGCCCGAGCGACCGGCCTTCGTCGCCATCGACATCCCGATCGGCCTGCCGGAGCGCATCGCTGGACCGGGCCGCCCGCCGGAGCAGCAGGTGAGGTCCCTGCTCGGCGCCCGCCAATCCTCCGTGTTCTCCATTCCGTCTCGCCGGGCGGTCGAGGCGGGGAGCTTCGAGGAAGCCTGCCGCATGGCGGCTGACACCTCCGAGCCGCCGCGCAAGGTCTCGATGCAGGCCTATATGATCTTTCCGAAGATCCTGGAGGCGGATGCGCTTCTGCGGGCCCGGCCGGATCTTGCGGCCCGCGCTTTCGAGGTGCATCCCGAGGTGGCGTTCTGGTCCATGAACGGGGAGCGGGCGCTGCCCGAGCCGAAGAAGGTGAAGGGCAGCCCCTCCGGTCCCGGCCTCGCCTTGAGGCGCGGGCTCCTCATCGCGGCCGGGCTTCCGGCCGACACGGTCGAGGCCCGCGGCCCGCGAGGCGCCGGCACGGACGACCGGCTCGATGCCCTGGCGGGGCTTGTGGCGGCGAAGAAGATCGCCCAAGGACAGGGCCGGCCCTTTCCGGACCCGCCCGAACGCGACGCCTACGGTCTTCCCATCGCGATCTGGTCGTTCCGAACCTGAGAAACTGTCCCATGGCCCTCGCCCGCACCGCCATCGAAGCCGCCCATGGGCGGATCGTCACGCATATCCGCCGCACGCCCGTCTGGACCCTGAACGGGGCGTTCGGCCATGCCGGCCCGGTCAGCCTCAAGCTCGAATTCCTCCAGCATGCGGGCTCGTTCAAGACGCGGGGCGCTTTCAACACGCTCCTGTCGCACGAGGTGCCGGCGGCCGGCGTCGCGGCGGCCTCGGGCGGCAATCACGGGGCGGCCGTGGCCTATGCGGCCCGCTCCCTCGGTCATGTGGCGCGGATCTTCGTGCCGGAGATCGCGAGCCCCGCCAAGGTGGCGGTGATCCGCGGCCATGGCGCCGAGGCGGTCATCGGCGGCGCCCGCTACGCCGACGCGCAGGAGGCCTGCGACCGGCACGTGGCCGAGACCGGGGCGCTCCGGGTCCACCCTTTCGCGGCCGAGAGCACCATCGCCGGCCAGGGCACGGTCGGGCTCGAATGGGAGGAGGAGGCGGATCTCGACACGGTACTCGTCGCGGTCGGAGGGGGCGGGCTCATCAGCGGAATCGCGTCCTGGTTCGCCGGGCGCGCGCGGGTGGTCGGCGTGGAGCCCGAAGGATCGCGGGCGCTCCATGCCGCCATCGAGGCCGGCGGGCCGGTGGACGTCGAGGTGAACTCCCTGGCCGCCGATTCCCTTGGCGCCCGCAATGTCGGCGACCTCGTCTATGGCATCTGCCGGGAGGCGGTGGACCACGTGGCCCTCGTCTCCGACGAGGCGATCCGGGCGGCGCAGGGCGTGCTCTGGCGGGACTACCGCATGGCTACCGAGCCCGGAGGCGCGGCGGCCCTCGCCGCGTTGATCTCGGGCGCCTACCGGCCTAAGCCCGGCGAGCGGGTGGGCGTCCTCCTTTGCGGCGCCAATGTGGACCTGCACAAGCTCCAGGAGGCCGCATGACGGCGTATCCCCGGCGCAGCATCGCCCGCGCCCTCGTCTTCGACCCGGCCGACCGCCTGCTCCTCATCGCCTACGAGGCCCAGCGCGACATCGATCCCGCGCGCCCCGGCGAGCGCCGGTTCTGGTTCATGCCGGGCGGCGGCATCGAAGCCGGCGAGACCCCGGAGGCGGCGCTCCGGCGCGAACTGCACGAGGAGATCGGGGTCGAGGATGCGCCCCTCGGGCCCTGGGTGGCGCGCTGCGCGGGGCCGTTCACGCTCTTTCGCAAGGAGCGGCATGCCCTTGAGGCCTATGCGGTCGTACGCCTGCCCTCCGACCGGATCGATACGAGCCGGCTCGCCGAAACCGAGGACAATCCGATCCTCGACGTGCGCTGGTGGACGGTGGAGGACCTGGCCGCGACCCAGGACTGCGTTGAGCCCCCAGGGTTGGCGGACCTCGCCCGCCGCATCGTCGCCGGCGACGTTCCGGCGAGCCCCGTCGCCCTCGTCTGGAGCGCGGATGCCGGAAGGCCGCTGTCATGAGGGAGCTGTTTCCCCAGCGTCTCACCGACGGGTACCGCGCCTTCCTCGACGATCGCTTTCGCCGCGAGCAGAGCCGCTACGAGGCCCTCGCCGACGGGCAGTCGCCCGAGATCATGGTGATCAGCTGCTGCGACAGCCGCGTCTCGCCCGAGGTGGTGTTCGACGCGAGCCCGGGCGAGCTCTTCGTCGTGCGCAACGTGGCGAACCTCGTGCCGCCCTATGAGACGGGCGGCGAGTATCACGGCACCTCGGCGGCCCTGGAATTCGCCGTCCAGGCGCTCCGGGTGAAGCATATCGTGGTGCTGGGCCATGCCCGCTGCGGCGGCATCCGCGCCTTCGCGGACCCCTCGGCGCCCCTCTCGCCCGGCGACTTCATCGGACGCTGGATGAACCTCGTCGCGCCGGCGGCCGAGAAGGCGGGCCCGCGCGGGGCGGATCTGGCGGAGTACGTTCAGCGGCTCGAACTTGCCGCCATCGAGAACAGCCTCGCCAACCTGATGACGTTCCCCTGCATCCACACCCTCGTGGAGCGGGGCAGGCTTCACCTTCACGGCGCCTATTTCGGCATCGCGACCGGCGTGCTGATGGTGCGGGATCCCGGGACGGGGGCCTTCGCGCCGGTGCTCGAGGATGCGCCTCAGCGCATCGGGCGGTTTCGCGCCTCGGAGGCGGGCTAAGAGGTCGCCCGGCACGCCGCGCGACACCGCTTTGCAGCGCCCCACGCCTGATAGGGTGGGGCGCGTTGAGGGTTACGACAGAACTTGGTTCGCCGGGGCGCCCTCGGCGCCCTGCATCTCGGCCGCGCGCTGGCGGTAGAGCGCCACGAAGTCGATCGGGTCGATGTAAAGGGGCGGGAAGCCGCCGTTGCGCACCGCGTCCGCGACGATCTGCCGGGCGAACGGGAAGAGGAGCCGCGGGCACTCGATCATGATCACCGGATGCAGCTGGTCCTGGGGAATGTTCTGGACCCGGAACACGCCCGAATAGGTGAGCTCGAAGGCGAACAGCACCTCGGCGCCGATCTTGGCGTCGCCCTCGAGGGTGAGGTCCACTTCGAAATCCGCCTCGGCGAGCTGCTTGGCGTTCACGTTCACTTGAAGGTTGATCTGCGGGCCCTGCTGCTGGGGCTGCAGGGAGCGCGGCGCGTTGGGGTTCTCGAACGAGAAGTCCTTGGCGTATTGCGCCAGCGCGTTGAGGGACGGTGCGGCCTGCGCGCCGTTGTTTGCCGTATCGGCCATGGTCCAAGCTCCCAAGAGGATCGGTTGCGGAAGCCCGGACGAGGCGCTTGTGACAAGCGCGCGAGAGGCGCGGGCCGCTGGCGTCCGCGCTATCACGCTTGCCAGGCCCGAACAAGCTGAGGCTTAACGATTCGTTGCGCCTCGCGCGGGCTCTTGCTTGTCGCCGCCCTGGGTGGATGTTACGAGCCCCCATGCCCATATGCGGGGCAGACCCTGCCGCCGGCCGCCTGCCCCGCCGCGGTATAGCCTCACACCGGATCGACGATGCAGGAATCCTTCGACGTCACGACCCTCATTTTTCTCGGCCTGGCCGTTTTCGTGATCTGGAAGCTGCGGTCGGTTCTGGGCCAGAAGACCGGTGAGGAGCGGCCGCCCTTCGACCCGTTCCAGCGTCGCGAGCCGCCGTCCCGCCCGGGCGGTGTCGCCAACGGCGAGAGCGACAACGTGGTCCGCCTGCCCGGCGCGCCCGCGCCGGAGCGCCCGGCTCCCGCCGCAGCGCCGCCAGCCGACCGCTGGAAGGGGATCGCGGAGCCCGGAACCCGCATCGCCGAGGGGCTCGATGCCATCGCCCGGGCGGAACCCGCTTTCGACGCCCCCGAATTCGTCGGCGGCGCCAAGGCGGCCTACGAGATGATCGTGACGGCCTTCGCGCAAGGCGACCGCCGCTCCCTCAAGGACCTTCTCTCCAAGGAGGTGTTCGAGGGCTTCGACCGGGCGATCGCCGACCGCGAGCGTCGGGGCGAGCGCGTCGACACCACTTTCGTCTCCATCGACAAGGCGGAGATCGCCGGCGTCGAGGTGAAGGGCAGCAATGCCCAGGTGGTCGTGCGCTTCCTCTCGAAGCTCATCACGGCCACCTACGACGCCTCCGGCAAGGTGGTGGACGGCAGCCCCGAGACGGTGGTGGACGTCACCGACGTGTGGACCTTCGCCCGCCAGCTCGGCAGCCGCGATCCCAACTGGATTCTGGTGGCGACCGAAGCCGGCCAATGAGCGCCGCCCGGCGGCTCGCCCCAGCCCTCGCCGGGATCCTAGGCATGACCGCCGCCGAGGCCTCGTCCGTCCCGCCTATCGCCGGAGCGCGGCTCGAGCCCTTCGCTTTCGCTGATCTCAAAGGCTGGGCGGCGGACGATCACGCCGCGGCCTTCGCGGCGTTCCGCCGGACCTGCGAGCACCTGATGCGGGGAGAGCCTGCTCTGAGGCCCGCCCGAGAGCGCGATACGGCGCTCGACTCGGCCTGCCGCGCTGCCCTTGCCGGTGAGCCGGCCGATGCCCGGACGTTCTTCGAGGCGCAGTTTCGGCCCCATGCAGTGATCCCGCACGAGGGCGGCGGCTTTCTCACGGGCTATTACGAGCCGGAATTCGACGGATCGCGGGAGCGTAGCGCGCGCTACAGCGTGCCCCTGCTCCAACGGCCCGACGACCTCGTCACCATCCCGCAAGGGGAAACCTGGCCGGGGGTGGGCCAGGGCCTGCAGGCGGCCCGCCGAACGGCTTCGGACTTCGAGCCCTACCCTGACCGCGCCGCCATCGAGACGGGAGCCCTCGGCAAAGCGGCCAAGCCCCTCGTCTATCTCGCGGAGCCCGGGGAAGCGTTCATCATTCACGTTCAGGGCTCCGCCCGCATCCGCCTGAACGAGGGCGGGGCCATGCGGGTGGCCTACGCGGGGCGCAACGGGCAGCCCTACACCTCCATCGGTCGCATCCTGGTGGAACAGGGCGAGATTCCCCTCAAAGACATGAGCCTCGAGCGGCTCATGGGCTGGCTGAAGACCAATCCCGGCCCGGCGCAGGCCCTCATGCGTCAGAACCGCTCCTACATCTTCTTTCGCGAGGCGGCGGAACTCGCTCCCGGCGACGGACCGGTGGGCGGGGCCGGCCACCCGCTGGTGCCCGGGCGGTCTCTCGCGGTCGACCGATCGATCTGGAGCTACGGCCTGCCGTTCTGGCTCGAAGGCGAGGTGCCCGTGGGCCCCGGGGTTTCCGAGCCTCTCGCCCGCCTCATGATCGCGCAGGATACGGGCTCGGCCATCGTCGGCCCCGCCCGGGGCGACTTCTTCTGGGGCACGGGCCGGGACGCCGGCACCCGGGCGGGGCTGCTGCGGCACCCGGTCCGGTTCGTCGTGCTGCTTCCGCATCCATGACGAAGCCGCGCCGCCCGCGGGCGCTCAACGCCGAGGAGCGCCGGCTCTGGGCCCACGTGGCGCGGGGCGTGGCGCCGCTGAAGGGGCGCAGCTTTCCCGAGGAGCCCGAACCCCCGCCGGAGCCCGCTCCGCCCCCGGCGAAGCCAGCCTCGACCGGTCCGACGCCCCTGCCGCCTCCGACACCAAGACCCGCCGTTCCGCCCCTCGCTCCCATGGAGCGCCAGACCCTGACGGCGCTCCGGCGGGGCAAGCGCAAGGTGGATGCGGTCGTGGACCTTCACGGCTTGCGGCAGGCCGAGGCGCACGAGGTGCTGCTCGGCTTCCTGCGCCGCTCGCAGAATGCCGGCCACGGGGTGGTGCTGGTGATCACCGGCAAGGGCGGCGCGGGAGCGGGCGAGGGGCTCTTCGAGGAGCGCGGCGTCCTGCGGCGGGTGGTGCCGCATTGGCTGCGGTTACCGGATCTTCGCTCTCTTGTGCTTGGCTTCGACGAAGCCTCTCCCCATCACGGCGGATCCGGGGCACTCTACGTCAGGCTTCGCCGCAGGCGGAGCGCGGGATCATAGACCTGTGCGGGACCGGGTTTCCGGCGACCCGCAGGTCTCAAGGGCGGTCTGAATGACACCTTTCGGTGAACGGGTGCGGCAGCTGCGCCGCGAGCGCGGGCTCCTCCTCAAGGACATGGCCGCCCATCTCGGCGTGTCGAGCGCCTATCTCTCGGCGCTGGAGCGAGGCGAGCGCGGCAAGCCGACGTGGACCCTGATCCAGGGGGTGATCCAGTATTTCAACATCATCTGGGACGAGGCCGACGACCTTGCCCGTCTCGCCGACCTCTCCGATCCCCGGATCAAGATCGACACCGCGAGCACGACGCCCCGCCGCACGCTCCTCGCCAACCGCCTCGCCCGGGAGCTCGGAACCTTGACGGAGGACGACGTCGAGGCGCTGCTCGCTCTCCTCGACGGCGCGCAGGAACGCGCCCGCCATTCGGCTCCGGTCGAAGAGCGCCCGAAGGCGCTGGCGGCGGCGGGCTGAGGTCGGCTTTTCGCCGGCACGGCCCCCGTCGACAAAGGTGACGCGGGCCGTTCGATTCCCGAGCCGACCGGCGGAAGCGCCGCCGCCTTGACCGGGCCGGCCCCGGATGCGAAAGGCCGGCACCCCTCCCCAAGGCCGGATCTCATGCCCTCAGCGCCCATCGACGTGCTCACCCTCGGCAACGCCATCGTGGACGTGCTCGCCCAGACCGACGAGGCCTTCCTCGTCGCCCAGAAGGTCCACAAGGGCGCCATGCAGCTCATCGACGAGGTGCGGGCGGAGGAGCTCTACGGGGCCATGGGACCGGCGACCATCGTGTCTGGGGGATCCGGCGCCAACACGGCGGCCGGCATCGCGTCCCTCGGCGCCCGGGCCGGCTTCATCGGCAAGGTGAAGGACGACGAGACCGGGCGCCTCTTCGCCCACGACCTCAAGGCCATCGACGTCCATTACGACGTGGCCCTCGCGAAGGACGGCCCGGCCACGGCCCGCAGCTTCATCCTGGTGACGCCCGACGGCGAGCGCACCATGAACACCTATCTCGGCGCCTGCCAGAACCTCACGCCGGACGACGTCAATCCGGAAACGGTGCGGGCCTCCGCGATCGTCTACCTCGAGGGTTATCTCTGGGACCCGCCGCTCGCCAAGGAAGCCTTCCGCAAGGCGGTCGCCATCGCGCACGAGGCGGGAAACCGGGTCGCGCTGACGCTGTCCGATGCCTTCTGCGTCGACCGCTACCGCGACGAGTTTCTCGGCCTCATGCGGGACGGCTCGCTCGACATCCTGTTCGCCAACATCCACGAACTCCAGAGCCTTTACGGCACCTCGGATCCCGACGCGGCGCTCGCGGCCCTGCGGGAGGAGAACGTGCTCGGCGCCATCACCCGCTCGGCGGAGGGGGCGCTCGTCGTCACCCGCGGCGAGACCCGCGCTGTGCCGGCCTTCCCCGTCGAGCGCGTGGTGGACACCACGGGCGCGGGCGACCTCTTCGCCTCGGGCTTCCTCGCCGGCCTCACCCAGGGCCTCGACCTGCCTGATTGCGCCCGCCTCGGCGGCCTCGCGGCGGCCGAGATCATCAGCCATCTCGGCGCGCGGCCGCAGGCAAACCTGCGGGATCTCGCACGGCAGGAGGGGCTTCTGACTTAGGCGCGTAGGCGAGCCCGGAACCGAAGCGGGCGTCGGTTCTCTCACAGGCGCCGGAGCGCCACCTCTTCGATGCGGTGGCTCGCCCCTTTCTTGAGGATGAGGCTCGCGCGCTGGCGCGTCGGCAGGATGTTCTCGCGCAGGTTCAGGAGGTTGATGCGGTTCCACAGCCCTTCGGCCACCGTCATCGCATCCTCTTCGGAGATCTCCGCGTAGCGGCGGAAATAGGAGAGGGGGTCGCGGAACGCGGTGTGGCGCAGGCGCAGGAAGCGGTTCACGTACCAGCGGTGCAGGTCCGCCTCGTCGGCATCGATATAGACCGAGAAGTCGAAGTAATCCGATACGAAGGGGATGGCGGTGCCGTCCTTGGGCATGCGGGCCGGCTGAAGCACGTTCAATCCTTCGACGATGAGGATGTCCGGCCGGTCGACCACGGTCTCCTCGCCCGGGACCACGTCGTAGACGAGGTGGGAGTAGAGCGGGGCCCGCACGGCGCGCTTGCCGGCCTTGATCGCCGCGAGGAAGTGCAGCAGCGCGTTGGTGTCATAGCTCTCCGGAAAACCCTTGCGCTCCATGAGCCCGAGGCGGGTCAGCTCGGCATTCGGCAGCAGGAAACCGTCCGTGGTGACGAGATCCACCTTCGGGGTGTTGGGCCACCGGGCGAGGAGCGCCTGCAGCACGCGGGCGGTGGTGGACTTGCCCACCGCCACCGAGCCCGCGACCCCGATGATGTAGGGCACCTTGATCTCGTTCTCGGCAAGGAGGAAGCGCTGGGTCGCTTTGAAGAGGCCCTGCGTCGCGGCCACGTAGAGCGAGAGGAGTCGGGAGAGCGGCAGGTAGATCGCCACCACCTCGTCGAGCGAGATCGGATCGTTGAGGGATTGGAGGCGGAATACCTCCTCGGCGGTGAGCGTCAGGGGTGCGTCGGCGCGCAGCCTCGCCCATTCCTCCCGGCGGAAGATGCGGTAGGGAGAAAGCTTGTCCTCCGCGGAGGACAGGATGCTGCGATCGTCCAAAGCGGGTGCCTCTGCGGGTGTCACTTGGCCCTCGCGGCTTTCTCGGCAAGGCCCGACTGCGCCGTGCGGCGCTGAAGTTCGGCCATCACGTCGGCCAGTTCGACGCCCGCGCCCTTCAGGACCACGAGGAGGTGATAGAGCACGTCGGCGGCTTCCGCGGTCAGCGCGGCCCGGTCCCCCTGGACCGCGGCGATCACGGCCTCCACGGCTTCCTCCCCGAGCTTCTTGGCAGCCCTCGCCGGCCCGTCGGCCAGAAGTTTTGCGGTGTAGGACGCGTCCGCGGGCGCAGCGGCGCGCTCGGCCACGATCCGCGCCAGGTCGTTCAGGGTGAAATCGGGCATCGCACCTCGGGAGAAGGCTTAGCTGGCGTCAGTCTTAGCTTAAGCCAAGCCAAAGATCACGCGGCCGTGCGCACGCCGTCGATGAAGGCTGCGACCCGGTTCTCCACCTCGGCCGCCTCCTCGTTCAGGCGCCGGGACAGGGCTTCCACCTCGGCGGCGACCGCCTCGGTGCGGCGCGTGGCGTCGGCGACCCCGCCCATGGCCTCCGTGCCGGCCCGGGTCTTCTCGGCGGCGAGCGCCACGTTGGCGCCGATGGAGTTCACGGCGGCGCTCTGCTGCTCCACGGCTGCCGCGACCACCCCAGCGAGGCTCGACAGGGTTCCCATGACGGTGTTGACGGACCCCAAGGCCCGCCCGGCCTGCTCGGCCGAGCTCTGGATCGCGGCGACCTGCGCAGCGATCTCGTCAGTGGCTTGCGCCGTCTGCGCCGCCAGGGCCTTCACCTCGCCGGCAACGACGCTGAAGCCGCGGCCGGCCTCGCCTGCGCGGGCCGCCTCGATGGTGGCATTGAGGGCGAGAAGGTTCGTCTGGCTCGCGATCGCGCGGATGAGGTTCACCACCTCGCCGATCGCGACCGCACTGGTTTCGAGTCCCCGCATGGTATCGAGGGTCGACTGCGTGGTGGCGAGCGCCTCCTGGGCGACCCGGCTCGACTCCGCGGCCCGGGCTGCGATCTCCTGAATGGACGCCCTGAGCTGCGTGGCGCCGGCCGACACCATGCCGACATTCGCCGCCGCTTCGTCCACGGCGCCGCTCGCCTCGCCCTGCTGACGCATGGTGCTGCCCGCAGCCTGGTTCAGCGCCGTCGAAACGGCGTTCAGGTCCTCGACCGCCTTCGCGACGGAGCGGATGGTCCCCTCCATCCCGTCCTGGAACGACGCGATGAGGCCGTCCACCGTGCGGGCCCGGCGGGACTGGGCCTCCCGGTCCGCGTCCTGGGCGGCCGCGAGGCGCTGGCGCTCGACCGCGTTGGCCCGGAACACCTCCACCATCTGCGCCATGGTGCCGATCTCGTCGGACCGCCCGGTCTCGGGAACGGGTTCGTCCGTCCGGCCCTCGGCAAGCTCCTTCATGGAGCGCCGCAGCCGGGCGAGCGGCCCGGTGATGCTGCGCCCGACCGCGAACGCCACCGTAAGGGAGGCGAGAAGCGCCCCGATCCCGATGAAGCCGATGAACCGCATGAGCAGGTCCTGCGAGGCTTCGAGGCCGCCAGCGGCCGCGGCCTCGTCGCCGTTCGTGGCGTGTCGGATCTCGTCGATGAGGGGCGACGCCACGATGAGGGCATCGTTCAGCTTCTCGATGCCGCGGACGAGCGCCTTGTCGGCCTCGCGCCAAGCGTCGAAGGCGGTTCGGTAGGCCGCGAGCCCTGCCGTGAGCTGTCCCTTCAGGTCGTCGTCGAGGGTGAAGGCGGCGACGTAGCGCTCAAAGCGGCTGATCGCGACTTCCATGTCGCCGAGGAGGTGCTCCTCCCGGCGGGCAAGGTAGAGCCGATCCGCCTGGCGGATCGCCGCCGCCGCATAGGCGATGCGCCAGGCCGCGCTCTCGCCGAGATTCTGGGCGCCCGTCAGGGCCAAGCGCTCGAGGTCCTCGCCGGCCTTGGCGGAGGTGCCGAGGAGACCGGAATCGAGATCGACCCCGGTTTCGACGAGAGCCTTCGAGAGCGCCGCGATCGCGGCCTCGGAGCCCTGGGCCAGCTCTCCGAGTTTCGTGAGGGGCTCGCGCACGCCCTGCGCCTCGGGCCGTCCTGCGAGGCTCAGGGCCTCCGATGCCACCGCGTGCATGCGCTGGGCGAAGGTCTCGGCCGGGCGAACCTGCTGGGTGCGCAGAAAGTCGGCGATGTCCTGCCGGGCTGAGGCGTAGAGCCGGTCGAGCTCGGCCGCCTTGTTCTGCAACTGGGAGGCGTCGTTCTTGATCTTGAGCGCCAGGCTCGTCTGCGAGCCGAGATAAGCGGCCGTGCCGGCGATCGCCCCGATGCCCAGCATGCCGGTGAGCGCGATCGCGATGATCCGCACCGAAATGGATCGAAGCCGCACCATGAAAGCCGCCATCCCGTCACCTTCCCTAAGGACAGACGGTTCTAGGCGGCGATCCCTCAAGATTGTCCTAACCGAATCGGCGAGCCTGACGCCTCGGCCGGGGCCGCAGCCTTATTCTGCCGCGGCCACGCCGGCGGACCGGACCGCCGGCTCGGCCGCCGGATCGAGGCGCATGCGGAGCCCCGCCCGGCTCATGTGGCGCTTGGCCTCGCCGATCGTGTAGGTGCCGAAATGGAAGATGGAGGCGGCCAGCACCGCGCTCGCATGCCCGTCGCGCACGCCCTCCACGAGGTGGTCGAGGGTGCCGACGCCCCCCGACGCGATCACCGGCACGGAGACGCTGTCGGCGATGGAGCGCACGAGCGCCAGATCGTAGCCGCCCTTGGTGCCGTCCCGGTCCATGGAAGTGACGAGGAGCTCTCCGGCCCCTAGCGACGCGACCTCCTGCGCGAAGGCGATGGCGTCGAGGCCCGTGGCGGTGCGGCCCCCATGGGTGAAGATCTCCCACCGGTCCGGCTCGCCCGGGCCCGACACCCGCTTGGCGTCGATGGCGACGACGACGCATTGGTCGCCGAACTTCTCGGCAGCCTCCCGCACGAAGCGGGGGTTCTTCACGGCGGCGGTGTTGATCGAGACTTTGTCGGCGCCCGCAAGCAGCAGGCGGCGGATGTCGTCCACCGTCCTGACGCCGCCGCCCACCGTGAGGGGCATGAAGCAGGCTTCGGCCGTGCGCTGCACGACGTCGAGGAGGATGCCCCGGTTCTCGTGGCTCGCCGTGATGTCGAGGAAGCACAGCTCGTCGGCCCCGGCGGCGTCATAGGCCTTGGCGGCCTCCACCGGGTCGCCCGCATCGACGAGGTCGACGAACTGCACGCCTTTCACGACGCGCCCGTCCTTCACGTCGAGGCAGGGGATGAGGCGGACTTTGAGCATCACACCGTCTCCCGGCGCGCGGTCTTGAGGAGAGCGAGCGCCTCTGCCGGGTCGATGCGGCCGTCATAGAGCGCCCGGCCCGAGATCGCGCCGGCGAGCACGGCGCAGTCGGGCGCGGTGAGGCGCTCGATATCGGCCATGGAGGCGAGACCCCCGGAGGCGATGACGGGGATCTCGACCGCGCGGGCGAGGCCTAGGGTCATGGGGATATTAAGGCCCTTCAGGATGCCGTCGCGGGCGATGTCCGTATAGATGATCGCGGCGACCCCCGCATCCTCGAAACGGCGGCCGAGCTCTTCGGCCGTGAGGGTCGAGGTCTGGGCCCAGCCTTCCACGGCGACGCGCCCGTCCTTGGCGTCGATGCCGACCGCGACGCGGCCCGGGAAGAGCCGGGCGGCCTCCCGCACGAAGGCGGGGTCCCGCACGGCGGCCGTGCCGATGATGACGCGGGCGACGCCCTTCTTGAGCCAGCCCTCGACAGTGCGCATGTCGCGGATGCCGCCGCCGAGCTGCACCGGGATGCGGACCCGCTCCAGGATGCCGTCCACGGCGCCGCCGTTCATGGGCTGGCCCGCGAAGGCGCCGTCGAGATCGACCACGTGCAGCCACTCGAAGCCCTGCGCCTCGAAGGCGGCGCCCTGGGCCGCCGGATCGTCGTTGAACACCGTCGCCTGGTGCATGTCGCCCTGGACGAGGCGGACGCAGCGGCCCTCCTTCAGGTCGATGGCGGGGAAAAGGATCACGGGCGCCACCTCAGGAAATTGGCGATGAGCTTGAGGCCGAGCGCCTGGCTTTTCTCCGGATGAAACTGGGTGCCCACGAGGTTGCCCTTCGCCACCACCGCCGTCACCGGACCGCCATAGGCGGACACCGCCACCACATCGCCCGGGTCGGCGGGCTGGAGGGCGTAGGAGTGGACGAAATAGGCGTGCAGCCCGTCGGGCCCCGTGTCGATGCCCTCGAGCACCGGATGCTCCCGCTGCGGATGGAGGGTATTCCAGCCCATATGGGGAATCTTGAGGGACGGGTCGTCCGTCTCGATCGCCTTCACGTCGCCGCGGATCCAGTCGAGGCCTCGGCTCGTCTCGTACTCGAGGCCGCGGGTCGCCATGAGCTGCATGCCGACGCACACCCCGAAGAAGGGCCTCCCGCGCTCGCGGACGGTTTCGGTGAGCGCCTCCACCATGCCGGGCACCGCGTCGAGCCCGCGGCGGCAATCCGCGAAGGCGCCGACGCCCGGCAGGACGATCCGGTCGGCCGCCCGCACCGCATCCGGGTCCGACGTCACCGCGATCGTCTCGTCAAGGCCCGCCTCCCGGGCCGCCCGCTCGAACGCTTTCGCGGCGGAATGCAGGTTGCCGGAGCCGTAATCGATGATCGCGACGCTCACCGGCGAACCTCCGGATCGGGAAAAAGCCCGATGACGGGCTCGGGCCCGCGATAGGCCGGCAGCGACGCGGCGCGCGGGGCAGCGGCCTGCGCCGGGCGCCCGAGCCAGCGCGCGAACGCCTTGACCTCCGCCTCCTCGTGATCGGCGGCCGTCACCACGTCGATGGCGGGACGGCCGCGCCGGCCGTAGGTCCAGCGCTTGAGCGCGTTGGCCTCAAGGCCGATCAGGGCCTGCAGGAGCACCTGGGCAAGGAGCGCAGCGCCGGGCTGCACCTCGAGCGCCGCCAGGATCGCGCTGAAGGCGACGAGAACCGCCAGCACGCCGAGACCGGCGAGCCAGAGGCGGTTGGCGAAGAACCACAGGAAAGTGAACAGAAAGGCGCCCCAGGAGAAGCCGTCATTCACGAGTTCCGCCCGCTCCAGCGCGGAGCGGTCCCCGGGCTCGGCGTCCCGCGGCAGGTGCAGCGTATAGGCTTTCATCGGCGTGGTCCTACAGGGTGCCCTTCGTTGAGGGAACGCGGCCCTCCTCCCGGGGGTCCGTGCTCACCGCATGACGCAAGGCGCGGGCCAGACCTTTGAACAGGCTTTCGGCGATATGGTGGCTGTTGTCCCCGTAAAGGGTCTCGGCATGGAGCGTAACCCCGGCATGGATCGCGAAGGCCTGGAACCATTCGCGGACGAGCTCGGTGTCGAACGCCCCGATCTTCTCGGAGGGGAACGCCGTCCGGAACACCAGGAAGGGACGCCCGGAGATGTCGAGGGCGATCCGGGACAGTGTTTCATCCATGGGCAGATGCACGTCCGCGTAGCGGCGAATGCCCCGCTTGTCGCCAAGCGCCTGCAGGAAGGCCTGCCCCAGGGCGATCCCGGAATCCTCCGTCGTGTGGTGCTGGTCGACGTGAAGGTCGCCCTTCACCTTGACGGTGAGGTCGAACAGCGCGTGGCGCGCGAAGAGCTCCAGCATATGGTCGAGGAAGCCGACTCCCGTCGCGATTTCGGCCCGTCCGGTGCCGTCGAGGGCGATCTCGACGGCCACATCGGTTTCGGCAGTGCGGCGGCTGACGCTCGCGGCGCGCATGGGCAGGGTTCCTCAAGGATAAGCCGTCCGGCTTCTAGCAAGCCGACGGTTAAAACGCCACCACTGGCGCAGGCCCCCCGGCCTCCCCTATAAGCACCGGAACGGAGCGGATGGCGTGGCGGCACGGAACAGGAACCGGACGGGCGGGCGGCGGGACGCGATCGAGCGGGCCTGCCGGGACCGCGGCCTGCGCATGACGGGCCAGCGGCAGGTCATCGCCCGGATCCTGGACGATGCCGACGACCATCCGGACGTGGTCGAGCTCCACCGGCGGGCCGCTTCCGTCGATAACCGCATCTCGCTCTCGACGGTCTACCGGACCGTCAAGCTCCTCGAAACCGAGGGCATCATCGAGCGGCTCGATTTCCGCGACGGGCGCTCCCGCTACGAGCAGGCTGCCCGCGAGCACCACGATCACCTCATCAACCTCGCCACGGGCGACGTGATCGAGTTCCGGTCCGAGGAGATCGAGGCCCTGCAGACCGCCATCGCCGAGCGCCTCGGCTACAAGGTGGTCTATCACCGGCTCGAACTCTATGCCGTGCCCATCGAGGAGGACGAGGATCCCTCATGAGCCGGGCCGGCGTGGTCGGGCGGCTTCTCGCGCTCGGGCTCTTCTACGGTCTCATCGTGCCGGTGCAGTGGCTCGCCCTGCGCTTCGGCTGGAGCACCGTGGCGGGCGCGCTTCCCGTGGCGTTCCACCGGGTCTTCCTCCGGCTCTTCGGGGTGCGGGTGGTCGAGCGGGGTCGCCCGCCGGAGCGGCGCCGGGCGACCCTCGTGCTGTCGAACCACGTGTCCTGGCTCGACATCCCGGTAGTCGGGTCCCTCCACCCCCTGTCCTTCATCGCCAAATCCGAGATCGACGGCTGGCCGGTGGTGGGCACCTTCGCGCGGCTCCAGCGCACCGTGTTCATCGACCGGGCCCGCCGCAAGGCCACCGCCGAGGTGAGCGACGCGGTGGCTCATCGCCTGAAGAAGGGCGAGGCCATCGTGCTCTTCGCCGAGGGCACGACGGGGGACGGCAACCGGCTGCTGCCGTTCCGCTCCTCCCTCGTCGGAGCGGCGCAGGCCGCCCTCGCGGATCCTTCCGTGGAGCGCATCCACCTCCAGCCCCTCAGCATCACCTACACGCACCGCAACGGGCTGCCCGTGACGCGCCGGGAGCGCCCGGCCATCGCCTGGTACGGCGACATGGAGCTCGCGCCGCATCTCGGCCTCTTCGTCCGGGAGGGGCCCCTCGACGCCGTCGTGACCTGGGGCGAGCCCATCCCGTTCGAGGGCGACCGGAAGCGGGCGACGGCGCAGGCCGAGGCCGCCGTTCGCGCGGCATTCCGCTCCCCTTCTGTTTGCGGCCCAAAGAGCGTAAAAGGCCCGCCTGTCCCGACACCCTGATCCTGCGAACAGGCCCGAGCCCGTGAAGAAAGCCTTCGTCAAATCCTACGGCTGCCAGATGAACGTCTATGACGCCGAGCGCATGACGGACATCCTGCAGGCCGAGGGCTATGCCGAGACCGCAACGCTGGACGACGCGGACCTCGTGATCCTGAACACCTGCCATATCCGCGAGAAGGCGGCCGAAAAGGTCTATTCGGAGCTCGGCCGCATCCGGGTGCTGAAGGCCGAGCGGGCGGCGGGCGGGCAGGACACCAAGGTCGTGGTGGCCGGCTGCGTCGCGCAGGCGGAGGGAGCCGAGATCCTGCGCCGCGCGCCGGCGGTGGACGTGGTGGTGGGGCCGCAGAGCTATCACCGCCTGCCGGAGCTCCTGGCGAAGGCGGGGTCCGAGCGCCTCGTCGACACCGAGTTTCCCGTCGAGGACAAATTCGATCACCTGCCCGCCCCGACGAGCCGCACGATCCGGAGCCGGGGGCTCTCGGCCTTCCTGACGATCCAGGAAGGTTGTGACAAGTTCTGCACGTTCTGCGTGGTGCCCTATACACGCGGCGCCGAGGTGTCGCGCCCGGTGGCGAAGATCACCGCGGAGGCCCGCCGCCTGGCGGAGGCCGGAGTGCGCGAACTGACCCTCATCGGCCAGAACGTCAACGCCTATCACGGGGAGGACGAGACGGGCGCCGCGTGGTCCCTCGGAGGGCTGCTCGAGCACCTTTCCTCCGTGCCCGGCATCGTCCGGCTGCGCTATACCACGAGCCATCCCCGCGACATGGACGATGCCCTCATCCGGGCCCACGGCGATCTGCCGGCGCTGATGCCCTACCTGCATCTGCCGGTGCAGTCGGGTTCGGACCGGATCCTCGACGCCATGAACCGCAAGCACACCGGCGACGAGTACCGGCGCATCGTCGACCGCGTTCGTGCGGTGCGCCCCGACATCGCCCTCTCCTCCGACTTCATCGTAGGCTTTCCGGGGGAGACGGACCGGGACTTCGAGGACACACTGCGCCTCGTCCGGGACGTGGGCTTCGCCTCGGCCTTCTCCTTCAAGTACAGCCCCCGCCCGGGGACGCCGGCGGCCGAGATGGGCGAGCAGGTGCCGGAGGCCGTGAAGACCGAGCGTCTCGCCCGCCTGCAGATGCTCCTCGAAGAGCAGCGCCAGGCCTTCAACCACGGCATGGTCGGCCGGGTGATCGACGTGCTCCTCGAAAAACCTGGTCGCCACCCTGGTCAAGTGGCGGGCAAGTCGCCCTATCTTCAGCCGGTGCAGATCGAGGCCGATCCCGCTCTCATCGGTTCCGTGGTTCAGGTGCGCGTCGTGCGCGCGGGATCGAACAGCCTCTTTGGCGAGTTGACCGGACCGGATACGCTGCACGCGGCGGCGTGAGTTCTCGAGGAGAGGCATTTGAGGCCAGCGGACAGCGCGACGAACCGGGGCGTCAAGGGGCGGGTGGCGACACCCCTTAATCCCGGTGCCCAGGAAACGGCCGAGATCACCCTCACCTTCGACGACAATCGCCTCGCCGGCCTCGTCTTCGGCCAGTACGACCAGAACCTCGCCCACCTGGAGCGCCGGCTCGACGTGGTGGCGAACGCCGTCGGCAACCGGGTCACGGTCCGCGGCACGCCGGAGGCCACCGAACAGGCCCGGCGGGTGCTGGAGATGCTCTACGACCGGGCGCGGGGCGGCACCGTGATCGTGCCCGGAGACGTGGACGGCGCGATCCAGGAAAGCACCCTGCAAGGCACCCTCTTCCCACCGGCCGAGGAGACCGCCCGCTCCGGGACGACCGCCTTCGACCAGATCGCCACCCGCAAGCGCGGGCCCGTTCGCGCCCGCAACGCCGCGCAGAACACCTACATCAAGCTCCTGCGGCAGCACGAACTCGTCTTCGCAGAGGGTCCGGCCGGCACCGGCAAGACGTGGCTGGCGGTGGGGCATGCCGTCTCCCTGCTGGAGCAGGGGCAGGCGGAGCGCCTCATCCTGTCCAGGCCTGCCGTGGAGGCCGGCGAGCGCCTCGGCTTCCTGCCGGGCGACATGCGCGAGAAGGTCGACCCGTACCTGCGCCCCATCTACGACGCGCTCTACGACTTCATGGAGGCGCGGCACGTGGAGCGCGGCCTCCAGACCGGCATGATCGAGATCGCGCCGCTCGCCTTCATGCGCGGCCGCACGCTCACGAATTCCGTGGTGCTCCTCGACGAAGCCCAGAACACCACCTCCATGCAGATGAAGATGTTTCTGACCCGCCTCGGCGAGGGGTCTCGCATGATCATCACGGGCGATCCCTCGCAGATCGACCTTCCGCCGGGCCAGAAATCCGGCCTCGTCGAGGCGGTGCGGATCCTGAACGGCGTCGAGGGCATCGGCCGGGTCACCTTCAAGGACGTCGACGTGGTGCGCCACGACCTCGTGCGCCGGATCGTGACCGCCTACGACGCGGCCGCCCGGGCGGAAGCGAAGCCCGCGTGAGCAAGACCGCAGCCTTCCTGGTGGATCTTGCCGTCGAGGCCGGCGCCTGGGGCCCCGAGGACGGCCTCGAGACCTTCGCCCGCCGCGCCCTCGGCGCGGGGTTCGCGGCGGCCTCGGACCGGCCGCGGGACGAGGTTGAGATCAGCCTGCTGCTCACCGACGACGCCGGAATTCAGGAACTCAACCGGGACTGGCGGGGCAAGGACAAGCCTACCAACGTGCTCTCCTTTCCGGCCCCCATGATCCCCGGCCTCCCGGGCCCACGGCCCCTCGGCGACATCGCCGTAGCGTTCGAGACCGTCACCCGCGAGGCCGAAGCCGAGGGCAAGACCTTCGAGGACCACCTCACCCATCTCCTGATCCACGGGCTCCTCCACCTCCTCGGCTACGACCACGAGCTTGAGGCGGAGGCGGAAATCATGGAAGCTCTGGAAGTGAAGGCGCTCGCTTCCCTTGGCATCGCCGACCCTTATCGTGATATGGCAGCGTGATCGCCGCGAGCGGCCGCTGATTTTTTCAAAGATGAATGACGATCGAAGTCGCAACGAGCGCCCGGGTCAGCTCACCGCCGATCCGGATGGCGCTCGTGAACGCTGGTACGACCGCCTGCTCACCCGGTTCGGCCTGAAATCCCGCGAATCCATCCGGGACGATCTCGAGGACGCCCTGGCCGAAACCTTCGGGGATCCAAACTTTTCGCCCCAGGAGCGGGCGATGCTGAAGAACGTCCTCGGCTTCCACCGCATCCGGGTCGACGACGTCATGGTGCCCCGGGCCGATATCGTGGCGGTCGCGGCGGACACCAATCTCGGCGATCTTCTCAACCTGTTCCGCACCGCCGGCCACTCCCGGCTCCCCGTCTACGGGGAAACCCTCGACGACCCGAAGGGCATGGTGCACATCCGCGACTTCCTCGATTTCCTCGCCATGCGGGCGGACAGCCGCGCCTCGCGCCGCAAGAACCCGGAAGACGGCACGCCGAAGCTGCCGCCGAGCCTGGGGCGGGTCGACCTCTCGATGACGCTCGCCAACGCCAAGATCCTCCGCCCCGTCCTGTTCGTGCCGCGTTCCATGCCGGCGGTGGACCTCCTCGTGCGCATGCAGGCGACCCGCACCCATATGGCCCTCGTGATCGACGAATACGGCGGCACCGATGGGCTCGTGTCGATCGAGGACCTCGTCGAGATGGTGGTGGGCGACATCGAGGACGAGCACGACGATGCGGCCGCGCGCACCATCGTCCGGGCGGGCGACGACACCTTCATCGCGGATGCGAGGGCGAGCCTCGACGAGGTGACGGAGGCGCTCGGCGTCGACCTCAACGAGGAGGCGAGCGCGGAGGACATCGATACGCTCGGCGGGTTCATCGTGACCCTCGCCGGGCGGGTGCCGTCCCGGGGCGAACTGATCGACGGCCCCGGCGACCTCGAATTCGAGGTGCTGGACGCCGATCCCCGCCGGGTGAAGCGCCTGCGCATCCACCGCAAGGAGATCGGACCGGCGGCCGTGCCGGGGCCCGCGGCCGCTGCCCCCGAGGCCCAGACCCGCCCGCCGGAAAGCGCCGCCGCGGAATGACCCTCGGCCCCTTGCAGCAGCGCGTGGTCCTCGCCTGGGGATGGCGCCGCTGGCTCCTCGCGTTCCTCGCCGGCGCCGTCGGCGCGCTCGCCATGCCGCCCTTCGGGCTCCTGCCGGCCCTCGCCATCTCGCTCGTGCCGGCGGTCTGGCTCGTCGACGGCTCGGCCGGGGAGGGGGGCTCGCGCCTCGCGGGCGTGCGGTCGGCGGCGCTCGCCGGCTGGTGGTGGGGGTTCGGCTACCTCGTCGCGGGCCTGTGGTGGCTCGGCACGGCCTTCCTCGTGGAGGCGGACCAGTTTGCCTGGGCGATGCCGTTCGGGGTCCTCGGGCTGCCGGCGGTTCTCGCCCTCTTCTACGCCGCGGGCTTCGCGCTCGCTCGCGTCCTGTGGACGCCCGGCCCCGTCCGGATCCTCGCCTTCGCGGTGGCGCTCTTCGCGGCGGAATGGCTGCGCGGGCATCTCTTCACGGGCTTTCCCTGGAACACCCTCGGCATGGCCCTCGGCCAGAACCTCTGGCTCATGCAGGGCGCCTCCCTCTTCGGCCTCTACGGCCTGACCCTTCTTGCGGTCCTCGCCGGCGCGGCTCCGGCGACCCTCGGCACCGAGAAGACGGCGTCGCGGCGCTGGGCTCCGCCGGTCCTGGCGCTCGCCGGCCTCGCCCTCCTCGGGGCCTACGGAGCCGCGCGGCTGCCCTCAGAACCCGTGCCGGAGGTGGCTGGGGTGCGGCTGCGGATCATGCAGCCCAACCTGCCGCAGGATGCGAAGTTCAGGCCCGAAAACGCCGATGCGATCATGCGGCGCTATCTCGGCCTCAGCGACAAGCCCGGCGAGGGCGGACGTCGGGCGGCGGACGTCACCCATATCGTGTGGCCCGAATCCGCCTTTCCGTTCCTCCTCAACCGCAACCCGCAGGCCCTGGCCCAGATCGGCGCTCTCCTTGAGCCCGGCGTGACCCTCGTCACGGGTGCGGCCCGCATGGAGGAACCGCTGCCGGGAGAGGCGGTGGGACAGTTCTTCAACGCCATCCAGGTGGTTCGGGACGACGGCACGGTGACGGGTTCCTACGACAAGGTGCATCTCGTGCCCTTCGGCGAATACGTGCCCGACACCCTGAACGCCGTGATCCGGGCGGTGGGGCTGCGCCAGTTCGTGCATATCCCGGGCGGCTTCACCCCGGCCGAGGAGCGCCGGGCGCTCGCCGTGCCGGGCCTTCCCGCGGTCGCCGCCTCCGTGTGCTACGAGGCGATCTTCCCCGGCGCCGTGCTGCCCGAGGACGGCGAGCGTCCGGGGCTGATCCTCAACGTGACGAACGATGCCTGGTTCGGGAACACGCCCGGCCCGCGCCAGCACTTCGCCCAGGCGCGGCTCCGGGCCGTGGAGGAGGGCCTGCCCCTCGTCAGGGCGGCGAATACGGGCATCTCGGCGGTGATCGATCCCTACGGCCGCGTGCTGGCGGCCCTGCCCCTCGGCGCCGAGGGGGTCCTCGACTCAAGTCTACCTGTTGCAATCGCCCCCCCGGTCTATAGACAATTCGGAAGGTTCCTTCCCTTCGGTCTGGCAGCCGTCTGCCTGGGCGCTGCCTTCTGGGCGCGCCGGCGGGCCAGCCTCCCGGCCGCCCCCGCCCCAAGACCCTGACGCGGATCGGCGCCCGCCGGCTCCCAGGAGTTTCGAAGCCCTATGAAGAAGTCGACCGGCACCATCGACAAGGAAATCGGCAGCCGGATGCGGATGCGGCGCATGCTCGTCGGCATGAGCCAGGAAAAGCTGGGCGAGATGCTGGGCCTCACCTTCCAGCAGGTGCAGAAATACGAGAAGGGCACGAACCGGATCAGCGTCAGCCGCATGATCGACATCGCCCACGTGCTCGGCGTCGACATCCACTTCTTCTTCGAGGGGCTGACCGGCGGCGGCAAGAAGGCCGGCGGCTTCGCGGAGCCCGCCCAGCCCGCCTTCGTGTCTGACTTCATGGCGACGCAGGAGGGCCACCAGCTCATGCGGGCCTTCACGCGGATCTCCAATCCGAAAACCCGGCGCGCCGTGGTCCAGCTTGCGGCGAGCCTCGCGGACGAGGAGGACGCCCCCCGCAAGCGTTCGAAATAACGGACGCGTTCGCCGGTTTGGCTTGACCGGGCCGGTGACCTGGGGCATCTGGCGGCGAGTTTTGCCGTGAGCCGGGGCGCCTGCGCCCGCTTTCCGTTTCGTTAGAAGGACGTCATCCGTGAGCCGTTCAAGCTATCTTTTCACGAGTGAGTCGGTTTCCGAGGGGCATCCCGACAAGGTGTGCGACCGCATCTCGGACGAGGTGGTGGACCTGTTCTTCCGCGAGGCGGCCCGGGAAGGCTTCGACCCCTGGCAGGTGCGCGTTGCCTGCGAGACGCTTGCCACCACCGACCGCATCGTCATCGCGGGCGAGTACCGCGGCCCTGGCACGGTGACGAGCGACCTCGTGGCCCATGTGGCCCGCCTGGCCGTGCGGGACATCGGCTACGAGCAGGAGGGCTTTCACTGGGCGGATGCGGACATCGAGGTCCTGCTTCACGGCCAGTCCGCCCACATCGCCATGGGCGTCGATTCGACCGCCAACAAGGAGGAGGGCGCGGGCGACCAGGGCATCATGTTCGGTTACGCCTGCGACGAGACGCCGGAACTCATGCCGGCGCCGATCCTCTACGCCCACAAGATCCTCGAGAACCTCTCCAAGGCCCGCAAGACCAAGGCCAATGGCGGCGCCTATCTCGGCCCCGACGCCAAGAGCCAGGTGACCGTCCGATACGAGAACGGCAAGCCTATGGGCGTGACGCAGATCGTGGTCTCGACCCAGCACGTGGAAAGCCGCGACGGCAAGGACCTCACCTCCGCCGACGTGCGCGAGATCGTGGAGCCCTACGTGGTCCAGGCGCTGCCGCAGGGCTGGGTCTCGAAGGACACCGTGTGGCACGTGAACCCCACCGGCAAGTTCGTGATCGGCGGTCCGGACGGCGATTGCGGCCTCACGGGCCGCAAGATCATTGTCGACACCTATGGCGGCGCGGCCCCGCACGGCGGCGGCGCGTTCTCAGGAAAAGACCCGACGAAGGTGGACCGCTCCGCCGCCTATGCGGCGCGGTACTTGGCCAAGAACGTGATCGCGGCGGGTCTCGCCAGCCGCTGCACGATCCAGCTCTCCTACGCCATCGGCGTCGCCAAGCCCCTCTCGATCTACGCCAACCTCCACGGCACCGGCCAGGTGGACGAGAGCAAGCTCGAGCGCGTGCTCATGGAAGTGATGGACCTGTCGCCCCGCGGCATCCGCACGCATCTCGACCTCAACAAGGCGATCTACGCCAAGACGGCTTCCTACGGCCATTTCGGCCGCGCGCCGCAGAACGACGGCAGCTTCTCGTGGGAGAAGACCGACCTCGTTCCGGCCCTGAAGTCGGCTCTCGCTTGAGGCGGAACTCCGCGGCGTCGCCGTTGCGGTGATAACGCCCTGAGGTCACGACGAAGTGCCATGACGGCTTCTCAACCGGATCGTGCCGGCGCCTTCTTCGGGCGCCGCAAGGGCAAGCGGCTGAGGGCAGGCCAGGATGAACTCGTCCGCGATCTCCTGCCACGTCTCCGGGTGAGCCCGTCCGGCAACCTCGCCGACCTGCAGGCGCGCTACCCTAAACTCTGGCTCGAAATCGGTTTCGGCGGGGGCGAGCACCTGGCGGCGCAGGCCCGCGCCAACCCCGAGATGGGGTTCGTTGGCTGCGAGCCCTTCGTGAACGGAATGGCCAAGCTCCTCGCCGTGGTGGATCAGGAACGCCTGGACAACATCCGCCTATGGGACGAGGACGCGACGGACCTCCTGCCGGCCCTGCCGGAAGCCGCCTTCGACCGGGTCGCGATCCTCTATCCCGATCCCTGGCCCAAGCGCCGGCAGCGCAAGCGCCGGATCGTCTCGGACGAGACCTTGGGTAGGCTCGCCCGGATCATGCGTCCGGGCGGCGAACTGCGCTTTGCCACCGACATCGACGATTATGCGGGCTGGACACTCGCCCGCGTGCTGCGCTCGAAGGATTTCGTCTGGACCGCGCGTTCGGCGGACGACTGGCGCCGGCCCTGGGCCGATTGGCCCGGCACCCGCTACGAGGCGAAGGCACTGCGGGAAGGCCGCACGCCCTCCTACCTCACCTTCCGCCGGCTCTGAGCCGACGCAGCCTCAGGCGGCCCGGGAGCCGCCCTTCACCACCTTGAGGACGCGCTGGGCGGTCTCCGGCAAGAGGTCGTCGTAGGTGGCGGCAAAGCGCTTGAGCTGCGCCGGCGCGAGCGCATCGCCCTCTTTGAGCGTCAGGAGCGCTTCGACCGTGCCCCAGCGCCAGGTCAGGGCCTTTCCGACGATGAGCAGAAGGTCGGAATCGCTCACCGTGAAGAGGCGCTCCGCCGCGGTGATCTCGAGCCCCGCGCAGACCGAGATGGCGCAGATCGCCTCCTCGAGCTGGTCGTTGGCGGCGAACCCCAGAACATCCTCTTCGTCCACCGTCCGTCCGATCTCGATGGCGCCGATCGTATCGAGGGCCATGGCGTAATCGAGGGAGCCGGCAGCCGCCCGCACGCGCTTCGTGCTGCGGGTGAGCGCCTTTTCCATGACGCGCTGCAGGCTGGCCGGAGTCGTGGCGACGAGATGCTCCCGGGCGGCCGCCTGGGCGAGCTTGAACACCCGCTCCATCGCGGTGCGGGGGAGATCCACCCTCGTCTGCAACAGTTTCTGCAACTCGGCGTCGAGGCGGGCTTCGTCGACCAGCACCCGCGCGCCCTCGTCCGAGAAGCGCGCACCCTTGTTGGCGGCGAGCTTGTGGAGGAGAGGGCGGTCGGGGCGGGAGAGCAGGGTGTCGGTGACGGGTTCCGTCAGGTTCGGGCGTTCGGCAATGGCGTGGCGGTGTTCCGGCGTGCGGGCTTGCGCCACCGCGATGAGGTCGCCGTCGTCGAGGCGCCGCGACCCAGCGAGCACCGGCTTTGCGACCGCGATCTCGTCGTGGGCGAGCGCCCTCACCACCCGCGGCGGAGCTCGGTCATGAGCTGCAAGGCGCCGGGCGAGCTCCGCCCTCACCTCAACCTCGATGGCCTCGGCGAGGCGCGCGATCACCCGGTCGAAGATGTCGATCTGTTCGTCCGTGAGGCGCTCGATATCGACGAGGAGAAGCTCGGTGATCTGCCACAGGGTGCTCTCCTGCCGCCCGGGCGAGCCCGAGGCGATGGTCTGCTCCAGATCGTGCATCAGGTGACGGACGGCGTTCATGCGGGCTCTCCTCATGGGGTTTTACCCCTAAGCCCCGAAGCGCCCCGTTAGACGGATCGTTACAATTTGAGCGACTTTGATCTTTTCTCAGGCGGCGTCCGTCTGAGCCGCGCGCTCGCGGGCCGCCGTGAAGCGCACCACGCGCTGCGCCGTCTGGACGGAGAGCTGCTGGAAGGCCTCGAAGGCGCTGCGCATGATTTCCGGCGGCGGGGCGCGGCCGGCCTTGGCGGTGAGGAAGGCCTTGAAGGTGCCCCAGCCGAAGCGCACGGAGCGCAGGATGAAGAGCAGCGGGTCGTAATGGGGCGAACGGTAGGCCCGGGCGACGATGGGGACCGGCACGCCGGCAAGATGGGCGAGGGCCGCAAGCGCCTCGTCGATCTTGCCCAAGCGGATCCATTCCACCACGTCCGCCTCGGCGAGGCCGCCCGACGCCGCCCTGCGCTGCACGATCCCGACCGCCGCGTCGAAATTGTCCGTCACCACGCCCGTGCCGGGCGCTTGGGCGACGGCCTTCGCGGCCCCGGCCAGCGCCGCATCCACGTCGGCCGCGGCCGCCGCGCCGAGTTCGGCCTTGAGCGTATGCCGCGCCTGCTCCTGGGCGATCTCCACCAGCCGCTGCATCTGCTTTGGCGGAATGTCGCGGCGGGAATGGAGCGTCGTCTGGAGGACCGCGTCCTCCCGGGCCTTGACGAGGAGCTGGTTGAAGCCCCCTTCCGAGAACCGGGCGCCGTCGTTGCCGGCGACGCTGCGCACCACCACCTCGTCGCCCCGGTTGACGAGCACGTCCGTGACCCGCTCGCTCAGGGTGTCGCGCTTGGAGATGGCGAGGAGGTGATCCTGGCCCCGGGCGCGGGCGATCATGAGCAGGTCGTCGTCATCGAGCCTCGGGGAGCGCTCGAGAACCGGCCGTGCCACGGACCCGTCCTGGTCGAAGGCGAGGCTGCGGATCACCTTGCGGGGCGCCTTGGCGAGTTCGCTGAACTTCTCCGACAATTCGATCCGGGCGCGTTGCTCCAGGTCCCGCGAGAGGCGCAGGATCACCTCGTCGAAGATCTCCACATGGCCTTCGCCGAGCTGCGGCTCCTGGTCGACGAACAGGCCCGTGAGGCGGCGCAGGGTGTCGACGCGGCGCGACGAATCCTTGCTCGCGATGGCCTCTTCGACCTCGTTCACAAAGGACGCCATATCCGACATGCGGGCACCAGACCCCTGACTCTACCCTCGGGACGTTACGCCCAAAGCGTCAACGAAGTGTTGCAAGCTTGCATCCCAGGCGGAAACCGACTATGTTGTTGAGGTCAGCTCCGGTTTGCAGCGTCATGGCTGCGGTTCGAGAGTGGGCCCCCCGGGGTCCGCTCTTTTTTGTTGTCCGACGCCGGAGCTCCTAAGAGAAGCGATGGCACACGAACGCGACAAGCGTCTGATCACCGAGACCGGCGTGGCCGCCCGCGTCGCCGCGATCATCGAGCCCGTGATCCAGGATCTCGGCTTCGATCTCGTGCGCGTGAAGGTGTCGAGCACCAACGGCTGCACGGTTCAGATCATGGCCGAGCGGCCGGACGGCAGCATGTCGGTGGCCGATTGCGAGACCGTGAGCCGGGCCGTGTCCCCGGTGCTCGATCTCGAGGATCCGGTGGCCCAGGCCTACTACCTTGAGATCTCCTCCCCCGGCATCGACCGGCCGCTCGTGCGCGCCAGCGATTTCGAGCGCTGGAGGGGCTACGACGCCAAGATCGAGATGGCCGTGCCGGTGGAGGGTCGCAAGCGCTACCGCGGGCACATCCGGGGGATCCAGGGCGACCAGGTCCTCGTCGAACTCCCCGACGTGAAGGAGGGCGAGAGCCCCATCGCGCGGCTCAACCTCGCCGATCTCGGCGATGCCCGCCTCGTGCTCACCGACGACCTCATCCGCGAGTCCCTGCGCCGGGGCACCGCACCCCCGCAGGACGGCGAATCCGCTACACCCGACCCCGAATCTGCTCCCGAGGCGTGGGCCAAGAAGCCCGCCAAGCAGAACAAGAAGTCCAAGAAGGAGTAACCTCGATGGCAGTCAGCGCCAACAGGCTCGAACTCTTGCAGATCGCCGATGCGGTCGCGCGCGAGAAGGTGATCGACAAGCAGATCGTGCTCGACGCCATGGCGGATGCGATCGCCAAGGCGGCCCGCTCACGCTACGGCGCCGAGACCGACATCCACGCCGAGATTCACCCGAAGACCGGCGAGTTGCGGCTGTCCCGCCACCTCCTCGTCGTCGACGACAACGCGGTTGAAAACGACTCGCGGGAAATCCCGGTCTCCGACGCCCGCAAGCGCAACCCCGCCGCCCAGGTGGGCGACGCCATTTCCGAGACCCTGCCGCCCTTCGATTTCGGCCGCATCGCGGCGCAGTCGGCCAAGCAGGTGATCGTCCAGAAGGTGCGCGACGCCGAGCGCGACCGTCAGTACCAGGAGTACAAGGACCGGATCGGCGAGGTGATGAACGGCGTCGTCAAGCGCGTCGAATACGGCAACGTCATCGTGGACCTCGGCCGGGGCGAAGCCATCGTGCGCCGGGACGAGATGATCCCGCGCGAGACCTTCCGCCCGGGCGACCGCATCCGCGCCTATCTGTTCGACGTGCGCCGCGAGGTGCGCGGGCCGCAGATTTTCCTGTCCCGCACGCACCCGCAGTTCATGGCGAAGCTCTTCGCGCAGGAAGTGCCGGAGATCTATGACGGGATCGTCACCGTCCAGGCGGTGGCCCGCGATCCGGGCTCCCGCGCCAAGATCGCCGTGACGTCGCGCGATTCCTCCATCGACCCGGTCGGCGCCTGCGTCGGCATGCGCGGCTCCCGCGTCCAGGCGGTGGTGGGCGAGCTTCAGGGCGAGAAGATCGACATCATTCCGTGGTCGGTGGACCAGGCCACCTTCATCGTGAATGCGCTCCAGCCGGCGGAAGTCGTCAAGGTCGTGCTCGACGAAGAGGCCGACCGCATCGAGGTGGTGGTGCCGGACGACCAGCTCTCGCTCGCCATCGGCCGCCGCGGCCAGAACGTGCGCCTCGCCTCCCAGCTCACCGGCTGGGACATCGACATCCTGACCGAGGCCGAGGAATCCGAGCGCCGGCAGAAGGAGTTCAACGAGCGCACCGAACTCTTCATGAACGCTCTCGACGTCGACGAGGTGGTGGGCCAGCTCCTGGCCTCCGAGGGCTTCCGCTCCGTGGAGGAGCTCGCCTATGTTGACCAGTCCGAGGTCGCCTCCATCGAGGGCTTCGACGAGGACACGGCGGCCGAGATCCAGACCCGCGCGCAGGAATATCTCGGCCGGATCGAGGCGGAGCAGGATGCCCGCCGTCAGGAGCTCGGCGTCGCCGACGAGCTGAAGGAGGTCGACGGCGTCACGACGCCCATGCTCGTCGCCTTCGGCGAGAACGACATCAAGACGGTCGAAGACCTTGCGGGCTGCGCCACCGACGATCTCGTGGGCTGGACCGAGGGCCGCGGCCCCGAGGCCGTGCGCCACAAGGGCGCCCTCGACGGCTTCGACATCTCCCGCCAGGACGCCGAGGCCATGATCATGGCGGCCCGCGTGAAGGCGGGCTGGATCGAGGCGCCGGTCGAGACCGAGGAGACGCCCGCAGAGGCCGAGACGGAAGCTCAGCCGACCTGACGTCCTCGCTCCTCCCCCGTGCGGGGAGAGTTTCGGCGGGAGGAGCGGTGCCGGCGGCATCGTTGCCGCCCGGCCCCCGATCGCAACCCTGCTCTTCCCCGGATGGGGAGGGGACCCATGAGAGCCCCCCTTGCCGCGGAACGAACCGGAGCGCACCTGCATCGTCAGCCGCACCGTGCGGCCCCCGGCGGAGATGATCCGCTTCGTGCTCGGGCCCGATGCCCAGGTCGTCCCGGACCTGCGTCACAAGCTCCCGGGCCGGGGGGTCTGGGTCACCGGTACGGCGCCGATGGTGGAGGAGGCCGTTAGGCGGCGGCTGTTCGCCCGGGCGTTCAAGGCGGAGGCGAAGGCGCCGCCGACCCTGGCCGCCGACATCGAGGTCGCACTCAGGACAGATCTTCGGCAGTCGCTCGCTCTCGCCAACAAGGCCGGCACGGTGGTGACGGGTTTCGGCAAGGTGGAGGCCACCATCGCCGAAAAACCGGTGGTCGCCCTTATTCATGCCACGGAAGCAGCGCAGGACGGACGACGAAAGCTCGCGAATGGGTTGAGAAAACGGTTCGGAGAGGCCATATCAGCCTTCCCGGTCATCACCGATTTGTCGGAAGACGAATTGGATTTGGCATTAGGCCGGTCACATGTGATACATGCTGCCCTCGTCGCGGGCGCCGGAAGCGACGGCTTTCTCACGCGTTGGCACCGTTACCGCACCTATCGCGGCGGCGTTGCCGAACAAGCTAGCCCCTCCGACGAGGCCGGCGACCCCGACGATATTGAACCCGCAGGACACTGAGGCGGAATGAGTGATACCAAGAATCCGGGCGACAAGACGCTGCACGTGTCGTCCAAGACGCTGTCTCTGAAGCGACCCGTCGAGCAAGGCGTGGTGCGGCAGAGCTTCTCCCATGGCCGCTCGAAGGCGGTCGTGGTCGAGACGGTGAAGCGTCGTCCGGCTCCGGGCGAGAAGCCCGCCGTGCAGGCCGCCGCGCCCGCGCCGAAGCCCGCTGCTCCCGCAGCGCCGGCCCCGGCAGCGCCGCCGGCTGCCGCCCGGCCGGGACGCCCCGCCACTCCGGCCTCCAACGCGCCCCGTTCCGGCGTGGTGCTGCGCACCCTCTCCGACCAGGAGCGGGACGCCCGCGCCAATGCGCTCGCCGACGCCCGCCGCCGCGAGGAGGAGGACCGTCAGCGGCAGGAGGACGAAGCGAAGCGCCGGGCCGAGCGCGAAGCCCGCGAAGCCCGCGAGCGCGAGCAGGCGGAAGCCCGCAAGCGCGAGGAGGACGACCGCCGCCGTCAGGAAGACGAGCGCAAGCGCCGCGCCGAGGACGAGGCCCGCCGCCGCCTCGGCGAGGAAGCCGTCCCGCACCGTCCTGCCGCCGCCCGCCCCGCGGCGCCCGCCGGTGGCCCATCCGCCCGCCCGGTCGGCCCGCGTGCCGGCGACGCGCGCCGTCCGCCGAGCCTCAACCACATGGCGCGTCCGGCCCCGGCGCCCACGCCCGAGCCGAGCGCTGCGAAGCCCGCGGCCCGTCCCGGTGCGCCTCTCGCCGCCCGCGCCCCCGGCGCCGAGGATGACGACGCGCCCCGCACGATCCGCCGTCCCGGCACGCCGGCCAAGCCCGTGCCCGTGCCGAAGCCCACGAAGGCCGCTCCCGGCGAGGAGCGCCGCCGCGGTCGCCTGACGCTGGCCGCCGCGACCTCCGGCGAGGAGGAGCGCACCCGCTCGGTCGCCTCCTTCCGCCGCCGCAACCAGCGCCTCCTCGGCCACCGAGCCGTTGAGCAGAAGGAGAAGATCGCCCGCGAGGTGACGATCCCCGAGACGATCACCATCCAGGAGCTCGCGAACCGCATGTCGGAGCGCGCCGTGGACGTCATCAAGCTGCTGATGAAGCAGGGCCAGATGCACAAGATCACGGACGTGATCGACGCGGATACCGCCCAGCTCGTCGCCGAGGAACTCGGCCACGCCGTGAAGCGCGTCGCCGAGTCCGACGTCGAGGAAGGTCTGTTCGACACGCCCGACGTAGACGATCACCTCGTCCCGCGTCCGCCCGTCGTGACCATCATGGGCCACGTCGACCACGGCAAGACCTCGCTTCTCGATGCGGTCCGCAAGACCAACGTGGTGTCGGGCGAAGCCGGCGGCATCACCCAGCATATCGGCGCCTATCAGGTGACCTCGCCGCTCGGCGGCAAGATCACCTTCATCGACACGCCGGGCCACGCCGCCTTCACGGCCATGCGCGCCCGCGGCGCCAAGGTGACGGACATCGTGGTGCTCGTCGTTGCGGCCGATGACGGCGTCATGCCCCAGACGGCCGAGGCGATCTCCCACGCCAAGGCGGCCCGCGTGCCGCTCATCGTGGCGATCAACAAGGTCGACAAGCCGGACGCCAACCCGCAGCGGGTGCGCACGGAGCTCCTCAGCCACGAGGTGGTGGTGGAATCCATGGGCGGCGACACCCTCGAGTTCGAGGTGTCGGCCAAGACCGGCCAGGGGCTTGAGGACCTGCTCGGAGGCCTGCAGCTGCAGGCCGAGATCCTGGAGCTGCGGGCGAACCCCGAGCGCCAGGCCGAAGGCACCGTCATCGAGGCGAAGCTCGATCGCGGCCGCGGTCCGGTGGCGACGGTTCTCGTCCAGCGCGGCACGCTCCACACCGGCGACATTGTCGTCGCCGGCGCCGAATGGGGCCGGGTGCGCGCGCTTGTCAGCGATCTCGGAAGCCCGATCAAGGAGGCCGGTCCCTCGGTTCCCGTCGAGGTTCTCGGCTTCAACGGTACGCCCGAGGCCGGCGACCGCGTCGCGGTGGTCGAGTCGGAGGCCCGCGCCCGCGAGGTGACGGAATACCGCCAGCGCCAGAAGCGCGAGCTGGCCGCCGCCCGCGGCTCCGCCGGACGCTCGCTCGCCGACATGATGCGCGACCTCAAGGAGGGCGCCGGCCGCAAGGAATTCGCGCTCGTCGTCAAGGGCGACGTGCAGGGTTCGGTCGAGGCCATCGTCAACGCCCTCGACAAGGCCGGCAACGAGGAGGTCGCGGCCCGCGTCCTGCACTCGGGCGTCGGCGGCATCACGGAATCCGACATCACCCTCGCCGGCGCGTCCGGCGCTGTGGTGCTCGGCTTCAACGTCCGCGCCCACAAGGAGGCCCGCGAGGCCGCCGAGCGCTCGGGCGTCGAGATCCGCTACTACAACATCATCTACGACCTCGTGGACGACGTGAAGTCGGCCATGTCGGGCCTTCTCGCCCCGACGCTGCGCGAAGAGCGCCTCGGCGAGGCGCAGATCCTCGAGATCTTCAACGTGTCGAAGGTCGGCAAGATCGCCGGCTGCCGCGTCCTCGACGGCGTGGTCCAGCGCGGCGCCCATGTGCGCCTCATCCGCGACAACGTGGTGATCCACGAAGGCCGGCTGTCCCAGCTCAAGCGCTTCAAGGACGATGCGCGCGAGGTCACGGCCGGCCAGGAATGCGGCATGTCCTTCGAGAACTACCAGGACATGCGCGCCGGCGACGTGATCGAGTGCTATCGCGTGGAAGAGGTGAAGCGGTCGCTCTAAGCCCCGCTTCGCCCAGCCTCAAACCTCAGATCGGCCGGGCTCGTCCCGGCCTTTCTCATTCCAACGTCCGGTCCGACCCCGGAGGACATGCATGCCCAAACGTTTCGACCAGGCCGGCACCGGCCCGACCCAGCGCCAGCAGCGCGTCGCGGAACTCGTCCGCCACGCTCTCTCGGAGGTTCTCGCCCGCGGCGACATCCAGGACGACGTGATCACCCGCCACGTGATCACGATCCCCGAAGTGCGCATGTCGCCCGATCTGAAGCTCGCGACGGCCTACGTCATGCCTCTCGGCGGCAAGGACGAGAGCGCCGTGATCGCGGCGCTCGATCGGCATCGCAAGATCCTGCGCCAGGAGGTGGCCCGGCGGGTGAACCTGAAATTCGCCCCCGAACTGCGCTTTCGCCGCGACGAGACCTTCGACGAGGCCGCCCGCATCGATGCGCTCCTGCGCTCCGAGCGCGTCCAGCGCGACACCCAGAAGCCCGCCGAGCCGGGCGAGGACGACGAGTAGGCCCCATGACCGATGAAGCGAAGCCGCGGCGCCCCTCGGGCGACCGCCCGAAGAAGCGCGAGGTCAATGGCTGGATCGTCCTCGACAAGGGCGTCGGTATGACCTCGACCCATGCGGTCGCGGCCGTGAAGCGCGCGCTGTCCGCCAAGAAGGCCGGGCATGCCGGCACCCTCGACCCGCTGGCCTCGGGCATCCTGCCGATCGCCCTCGGCGAGGCGACGAAGACCGTGCCCTTCGTGATGGACGGGCGCAAATCCTACCTCTTCACCGTGGCCTGGGGCGCCGAAACCAATACGGACGATGCGGAAGGCGTGGTCGTCGAGCGCACGGACCGGATCCCGGAGCGCTCCGCCGTCGAGGCGCTGCTCCCCCGGTTCACAGGTTCGATCGAGCAGGTCCCGCCGCGGTTTTCCGCCATCAAGATCCAGGGCGAGCGGGCCTACGATCTGGCCCGCGACGGCGAGGTGGTGGAGCTCACTGCCCGTACGGTCGAGATCGACCGGCTCGAACTCGTCTCCCACGAGAACGGCCGCTCGGTGCTGGAGGCCGATTGCGGGAAGGGCACCTATGTCCGGGCCATCGCCCGCGACCTCGGCCGGGCGCTCGGCTGTCTTGGGCATATCGCGAGCCTGCGCCGGACCCGGGTCGGGCCCTTCTCGGAGGACGATGCGGTTGATGTAGAGCAGGTGGCCACCGAGCCCACCGCGCTCCGCCCGGTGGAGGTGGCCTTGAGCGAATTGCCGTCCATCGCCGTCTCGCGCGACATGGCGACCCGCCTCATACGGGGCCAGTCCATCATCCTGCGTGGACGCGAAGCGCCGCTCCAGGGCAAGATCTACGCGACGCTGAACGGCGTGCTGGTGGCGGTGGGGGACGTGGAACGGGGGGAACTCGTGCCCCACAGGGTCTTCAATCTCGGCGCCTGACCCGTCCGCCCCGCTCCCCTCCCGGGCGGGAGAGGGCAGGGCGGTCCGGGCCGCTTTTACGGTTTCGGGCGCTTTAGATCTTCGCCTGCATGGTGCTCTCTTCGTAGAGCCGCATGTATTTAAGCGTGAGGGCCGGGGTCATCTCCCGCAGGGTCTGGGCGGTCTTTTCCTCCTCGCTCAGGCTCGTGCGGTAGGCCGTTACGTGCTGGCCGTGGCCGGTCGCCTCCGCCATCGTGATGAGCGATGTGTAGGCCGCGATCTCGAAGTTCTCGAAGGCGTGGTTCGCGAAGTGGTTCTTCAGGACCTCGTCCGGCATGATCGAGTGGGCGATCGCCGCAAGGTTGCCGGAGATCGAGGTCGCGAGGTCCTTCAGGAGCGAGCGATCCTCGCCGAAGCCGTGCAGAACCTCCTCCAGGCGTTGGATCTGCTGCTCGGTCTCGCGAAGGTGCTGGCGGAGCACCTGCTCCACCTCGGGATAGTGCTCCAGGCGCTCAAGCTGCCGCTCGATGAGCTGCGTCGCCTGCTTTTCCAACGCGTGGGCGTTCTTGATGCCGGAGATGTAGGTATCCATCGCGGCGTCAGAGCTGAAGGTCATGCTCGTCGTTGAGGACATCGCCATAGGGTCTCGCTCCTGCTCTTTCACGGGTGACGAAGGCTTAACGGGCCGTTTCGGGCACTTGTTCCGCCCCGCCCCGCCGGGCCGGGCCGCTCCCCGAACCGTGGCCGAGGAACGATTTCTCTGGCGTCTCCAAGGCTTTCATGTATGGTGCGCCGATCTTCGACCGGGTTTCGAGAGCCCGCGGAGACCCGGGCCGCGAGACCCGACCGCGCTGGACGACATCCCGGCCCGGCCGCCTCCGGCAGGGGCTTGCAGCCCCACCAACAAACACCAACCTGAAAGGAACTGCGATGTCGATTACGGCCGAGCGCAAGACCGCGCTTGTGAACGAATACGCCCAGAAGGCCAACGATACCGGCTCCCCCGAGGTGCAGGTCGCCATCCTGACGGAGCGGATCAACAACCTGACCGGGCACTTCAAGACCCACACGAAGGACAACCACTCCCGCCGTGGCCTCCTGAAGCTCGTGTCGCAGCGTCGCTCGCTTCTTGACTACCTGAAGCGGAAGGACGAGGGGCGCTATCGCACCCTGATCGAGAAGCTCGGCATCCGCCGCTAACTCGACCCTACCTTGGCCGTTCGGAGCCCCGCTCCGGGCGGCCCCTCCGATGACCGGCAACGGCCCGTCATCGAACCTTGAGGCGAACGGCACGATGGCCATGGCAGGATCGCAAGAGGCTCCCACAGCGCGGTCAACCCGCCGGGGAGCCTCTTGCCGTCTTGCTCATGGCTGCGGGCACCGCCTCTGCCGCATGAAAGACAAAGCTGATGTTCGATACTCAACGTGAAGAGCTGATCTGGGCCGGGCGCAAGCTCGTGCTCGAAACGGGCAAGATGGCCCGCCAGGCCGATGGCGCCGTCGTCGCCACCTACGGCGAGACCACGGTGCTCGCCACCGTCGTGTCCGCCAAGGAGCCGAAGCCCGGCTTCGACTTTTTCCCGCTCACGGTGAACTACCAGGAGCGCACCTACGCGGCCGGCCGCATCCCCGGCGGCTACTTCAAGCGCGAAGGCCGTCCGACCGAGAAGGAAACCCTCGTCTCCCGCCTCATCGACCGCCCGATCCGCCCCCTCTTCGTCGAGGGCTACAAGAACGACACCCAGGTCGTCGTGACCGTGCTCTCGCACGATCTTGAGAACGATCCCGACATCGTCGGCATGGTGGCGGCCTCCGCCGCGCTCACGCTCTCGGGCGTGCCCTTCATGGGCCCGATCGGCGCGGCGCGGGTCGGCTATATCGGCGGCCAGTACAAGCTGAACCCGACACTCCAGGAGATGGAGGACTTCTCGCTCGATCTCGTGGTCGCGGGCACCGCCGACGCGGTACTCATGGTGGAGTCCGAAGCCAAGGAGCTCGGCGAGGACGTGATGCTCGGGGCCGTGATGTTCGGCCACAAGCACTTCCAGCCGGTCATCGAGGCGATCATTCGCCTTGCCGAGAAGGCCGCCAAGGAGCCCCGCGACTACCAGCCCGCGGACGTCTCCGAGGTCGAGAAGGCGGTGCTCGCCATCGCCGAGAAGGACCTGCGCGAGGCCTACAAGCTCACCAAGAAGCAGGACCGCTACGCCGCCGTCGACGCCGTGAAGGCGAAGGTGATGGCCGAACTCCTCCCCGCGGAAGGCGAGGCCAAGTTCGAGCCCGAGAAGGTGAAGGCCGTCTTCAAGGAGGCCCAGGCCAAGGTCGTGCGCTGGAACATCCTCGACGAGGGCAAGCGCATCGACGGCCGCGACGTGAAGACCGTCCGCCCGATCCTGTCGGAGGTAGGCATCCTGCCCCGCACCCACGGCTCGGCCCTGTTCACCCGCGGCGAGACGCAGGCCCTCGTGGTCACGACCCTCGGCACGGGCGAGGACGAGCAGTTCATCGATCAACTCGAGGGCACCCGCAAGGAAACCTTCCTGCTGCACTACAACTTCCCGCCCTACTCCGTGGGCGAGACGGGCCGCATGGGGTCCCCGGGGCGCCGCGAGATCGGCCATGGCAAGCTCGCCTGGCGCGCCATCCATCCGATGCTGCCGGCCTCCCACGAGTTCCCCTACACGCTTCGCGTCGTGTCGGAGATCACCGAGTCCAACGGTTCGTCGTCCATGGCGACGGTCTGCGGCGCGTCCCTCGCGCTGATGGATGCGGGCGTTCCCCTGCGCCGTCCGGTGGCGGGCATCGCCATGGGCCTCATCCTCGAGGGTGAGCGCTTCGCGGTCCTGTCCGACATCCTCGGCGACGAGGACCATCTCGGCGACATGGACTTCAAGGTGGCGGGCACGGAAGCCGGCATCACCTCGCTCCAGATGGACATCAAGATCGCGGGCATCACCGAGGAGATCATGCGCGTCGCGCTCGATCAGGCTCGCGACGGCCGCGCCCACATCTTAGCTGAGATGAACAAGGCCCTCACGGCCCCGCGGGCCGAGCTCGGCGAGCATGCGCCGCGCATCGAGACCATGCAGATCCCCACCGACAAGATCCGCGAGGTCATCGGTTCGGGCGGCAAGGTCATCCGCGAGATCGTGGAGAAAACCGGAGCCAAGATCGACATCAACGACGACGGGCTCATCAAGATCGCGTCGGCCGACGGCAAGTCGATCAAGGCGGCCTATAACTGGATCCGGTCCATCGTCGCCGAGCCCGAGGTCAACACGATCTATGAAGGCACGGTGGTGAAGGTGATGGAGTTCGGCGCCTTCGTGAACTTCTTCGGTTCGCGCGACGGCCTCGTCCACATCTCGGAGCTTGCCAAGAACCGGGTCGCCAAGGTGACGGACGTCGTCAAGGAAGGCGACAAGGTGAAGGTGAAGTTCCTCGGCATGGACGAGCGCGGCAAGGTTCGCCTCTCCATGAAGGTCGTCGACCAAGAGACGGGCGAGGACATCACCGAGAAGCTGAAAGCCGAGCGCGAGGCCGAGCGGGCCCAGCGCGACCAGCAGCGGCAGGCGGGCGAGTAATCGTCCGAACGTCTCGACGAGCGAGAGGGCGGCTTCGGCCGCCCTTTTCGTTTGCCCTTGACCTCAAAAGCACGGCCGTCGGACAAGCGGAACCTCCTCCAACCAGCAACAGGAAGCCTCCATGACCATCCAGCGGATCCGCCCCGGCAAGCGCATGAGCCCCGCCGTCATTCACGGCGACACCGTCTATCTTGCGGGCCAGGTCGCCGATGCGACGGCCGGCAAGAGCGTCGCCGAGCAGACGCAGGAAATCCTCTCCATCATCGACGGCCTTCTCGCCGAGGCCGGCACCGACAAGTCGAAGCTCCTGATGGCCAATATCTGGCTCACCGACATTGCGACGTTCCAGGAGATGAACGGGGTTTGGGACGCATGGGTCGAGCCCGGTCATACGCCGGCCCGCGCCACCGTCGAGGCGAAGCTCGCGGCTCCTCAATACAAGGTCGAGATCGCGGTGATCGCGGCGAAATAATTCACTCAGCCGGGCTGACGCCTGTTGGCGCGAAGGCCGGCAGGCGGTCGGGTCGTTTCGACCTCCACCGTCGTGTCGGCCGCGGGCCGGCCCTCGCCGAGGCCTGCAGGGGCAAGGCGCCCCTGTCCGGTCGGGCAGAGCTCAAGGACGGCGCAGCGGTGGCAGGCGGGGTTCTTGAAGAAGCAGACCCGCTGCCCATGCAGCATCATCACCTCGTGGTTGTCGTAGACGGTCTGCGCGTCCCACTCGGGCGGCAGGAGGGCGGCGAGCGCCACGTGGGAGGGGCCCACATCCATGCTCTTGGCGATGAGGCCGGTGCGCTGCGCCACCCGGTGGTGATGGCTGTCGACGGGGAGGGCCGCCTTGCGGAGCGTCGAGAACGAGAGCACGGCGGCGCTCGTCTTAGGGCCGATGCCGGGGATGCTCTGGAGCCAGGCCCGTGCTTCCGCCACCGGCATCGCACCGAGAAAGTCGAGCGAGAGCGATCCGTGACGGGCCTCCACCGCGCGGAGCACCGCCTGGATGCGGGGCGCCTTCTGCTCGGGCCAAGTGACGCCCGCAATGGCGGCCTCGATGTCGCTCGTCGGCGCATCGCGCACGGCCGCCCAGTCGGGATAGCGGGCCCGCAACGCCTTGAAGGCGCGGCCCGAATCGGCGTTGCGCGTGCGATGGGACAGGAGCGAGGAGACGAGCTCGCTCAAAGGGTCGTAGGCGTGAAAGTAGGGGATCGGGCAGTCGTAGACCGCGCACAGCCGCCGGTGGATTTCCAGTGCCTTCTCTTTCAACGCATGAGCGGGATCGTGACTCATGCGCTGGTGAATCCGCGAATCAGGCGCGGGGTTCCGCCCCGCCGATGCGGCGGTTTCAGCGCGGCAGCAGGGCCCAGTAATCGAGGTCGAGGATGACGGCCGGATCGTAGCCCTCGCCGCTCCTGTCCGGGAACGCCGCGCAGGGCTGGTTCTTGGTCGCGACGAGCCTCAGGCGCAGCGCCCCGATATCGCTCCGGCCCGGCACCTCGGCCCGGTCCAGCACCTCGCTCCAGGCATAAACGGTATCGCCCGCAAAGAGCGGCGCCACGTGCCGTCCGCCATTGATGGCGGCGACGTGGAAGGCGTTGGCGAGGCCGTTGAAGGAGAGCGCGCGGGCAAGAGAGATCACGTGCCCGCCATAGATAAGCCGCCGCCCGAACCGGGTGCCCGCGGCCGCATGGGCGTCGAAATGCACCTTCGCGGTGTTCTGGTAGAGCCGGGTGGCGAGCTGATGCTCGGCCTCCTCGACCGTCATCCCGTCCACGTGGTCGATGCGCTCGCCCACGGCGTAATCGCCCCACAGGTGGGGGCTGCCGGCAAGACCCGCATCGTAGGCTCCGCGATGGAGAGCCGGACAGGTTCCGCCGAGCAGGCTCGGATCCACCGCCTTGGGAAGATCCGGCACGCGTTCCTCCGCGATCCTCGCGGCGGCATCGCGCTTGTTCACCAGAACCCAGCGGCAATAGGTGAGCACCGCCTCGCCGGTCTCGTCGAACCCGGTGGAGCGCACGTAGACGACGCCCGTCTTGCCGTTCGAGCTCTCTTTGAGGCCGATCACCTCGGACACGGCGTGAAGCGAGGCGCTAGGGTAAACGGGCTTCAGGAAGCGCCCGTTCGCATAGCCGAGATTGGCGACGGCGTTCAGCGAGATATCCGGCACCGTCTTGCCGAACACGACGTGGAAGACGAGCCAGTCATCGAGGGGGCTTTGGGCATAGCCAACCGCCCGGGCGAAGGCGTCGGAGGATTGCACCGCGAAACGCGAGCCGGTGAGCGCCGTGTAGAGCGCCCCATCGGCCGCCGTCACGGTGCGGGGCGTCGCGTGGCGGATCGTTTCGCCCAAGGTGAAATCTTCGAAGAAGCGGCCGGGATTGGTCTTCATCGGCGGATCCTCACAGGGCCGGCATGGGGATGCCGCGGTTGAGGCAGGCGGCCTCGAGCGTGTTGCGCAAGAGGCAGGCGATCGTCATCGGCCCGACACCTCCGGGGACCGGCGTGATGGCGGCGGCCCGGGCCTTCGCCTCCTCGAAGGCGACGTCGCCGACGATGCGAGTCTTGCCCTCGCCGAATTCGGGGGCGGGGACGCGGTTGATGCCGACATCGACCACCACGGCGCCGGGTTTCACCCAATCCCCCCGGATCATCTCCGGGCGCCCGACCGCCGCCACGAGGATATCGGCCCGGCGGCAGAGATCCGGCAGGTCGCGGGTCCTGGAATGGGCCGTCGTCACCGTGCAGCTCTGAGCGAGCAGCAGCTGCGCCATGGGCTTGCCGACGATGTTGGACCGGCCCACCACGACGGCGTCGAGGCCGGCAAGGTCCCGCCGGACCGATTTGACGAGGAGGAGGCATCCGAGCGGCGTACAGGAGACGAAGCCCGGCACCCCCGTGAGGAGGCGGCCCGCATTGACCGGGTGAAATCCGTCCACGTCCTTGCCCGGGTGGATGGCCTCGATCACCCGCTGGGCATCGATCTGGGGGGGCAGGGGCAGCTGCACCAGGATGCCGTCGACCGCCGGATCCCCGTTGAGCTTCTCCACCAAGGCCAGCAGCTCCGCCTCGCCGGTGGAGGCCGGCAGCGAGTGGTCGAAGGAGCGCATCCCGGCCTCGACCGTCTGGCGGCGCTTGTTGCGCACGTAGATCTGGCTCGCCGGATCGTCGCCCACGATGACCACCGCGAGCCCCGGCACCACGCCTTGCGCGGCAAGACCTGCCACGGCCCCGGCGATGCGGGTGCGCAGGCCCTCCGCGAAGGCCTTGCCGTCGATGAGCTGCGCGGTCATGCGGTCTCCGTCGTGAGGCGGACGAAGGCGGCGGCGAGCGCCGCACCATCGCCGTCGATCCGAAAAGTTTTCACCCGGCCCGTCGCTCCTGCCGTCAGGAGGACGGCCGAGACCGGGCGCCCCAGAGCGGCAGCGAGCACGCGCCGCACGGTCTCGTTCGCGGCTCCCTTCTCGGGCACCGCCCGCACCCGCACCTTCAGCACGCTCCGGCCGTCCGACAGGACCTCGACTCCGTCCAGCGCGTCGCGCCCGCCCCGGGGCGTCACCCGCACGCGAACCTCAAGGCCGCCCGGAACGGCCCGCCAGGGCAGGTCCATCGGCGGCGAGAACCCTGTGCGTCAAAGGGCCAGGCTGCCGAAGAACTCGAAGATCAGGTTGCGGATGAAGAACAGGCCGAGGATGAGGATGATGGGCGACACGTCGATGCCGCCGAGATTGGGCAGGATGTTGCGGATCGGCCGCAGGACCGGCTCGGTGATCCGGTAGAGGAACTCGCCGATCTGCGAGACGACGGGGTTCCTTGAATTCACCACGTTGAAGGCGACGAGCCAGCTCAGGATGGCGCTCGCGATCAGGATGTAGACGTAGAGGGTGATGACGGTGTCGAGTAGCCACAGGACGGAGCGCATCGGGAAACCTGTCGCGGAGGGGTCGCGGGACACTTAACGTCCCTGACGCCGCCGAACAACCCGAGCGGGGCAAAACCGCACCCGATTCCCGCGCGATCCGCCGGGCTGCGCGATTGACAGGGCCGGGAGACGAGGCCTAAAAGGCCGCCACTTGGCCGATCACGCCGCCCATGGCGCGATCCCGCACCGGGCCGGGGCTGTAGCTCAGATGGGAGAGCGCTGCAATCGCACTGCAGAGGTCAGGGGTTCGAATCCCCTCAGCTCCACCAACCCACTCATGTAAGTCTCAGAATCCTGAGGCCTTTCTGCCGCGACTCACATCGCGGCCCCAACAGGGGCCCTAACAGGACGATTGCGCTCGCTTGCAGACCGCGCGGGCTGGCTGTTCACTTTCACACCTCGGATTGGAAGTGAGCCGCAAGTTCGGCGGTGGAGCGGGTTCGCTCGGACTCCACCTCTCTCGTGTGCTTCGTCTGCGCAGGCTCGACGAACATGAATCAGCATTCGTCAGGAGAGCGACCGCCAGGTGCTCGACCCCGCGCGGCACTATATGTGAGTCACCCTCCTTCAGCACCACCTGCGATCCGTCTCGGAAGCGCAGGATGAAGGTGCCGCTGAGCACGAGAACGAACCGTCCTCCGCTACATGAGCGTGCCAGACGAACTCGCCCCTGACCTTCGCGATCTTGACGTACTGCCCGTTGGCATCGGCCACGACGCGGGGTGACCAGTGCTCGGTGATGGCCGCAAACTCCCGTGCAAGCTGCCTCTTTGATGTCATCGTTTGGCAACAGATCTTGCTCCCCCAATTCGAGGCGGGAACTGTCTCACCGAGGGGCTTGAACCCCCATTCCCAGGCGGAGCGCAAAGCTCATGCTCGATGAGCCGGACGAGGTGGGGTAGTTTGATGTACCGCCATATGTTATTCGAGGAAATTGATCTATGTGGTAAGGCATGTGCGCCGGGTAACGCGCTGGCGCAACGGAGTCCTGAGTGGCGGCATCGAGCGAGACCCCTGCAACCCTCCTCATTCGGAGCCTGGAAAGCGTCGCGCCATTGATGCCCGACGAGAAGGCGGCCCTCGACGCCTTGCCCTGGCGCGTCACGCAGATCAAGGCTGACCAGACCATCGTGCGGGAGGGTGACCACCCGATGCGCTCGTGCCTGATCGTGAGTGGCTTTGCCTGCGCCTACAACGTGACTTTACGGGGCAAGCGCCAGATCATGGGATTTTACATCGCGGGCGACTTGGCGAACCTGCAGGGCCTGCATCTGCCCGTGATGGACACCGGTCTGTCCACCATCACGGCCTGCACCGTCGCGTTCATCGAGCACGAGACCCTTCGTGCCCTCTGCGCTCGGCATCCCGGCCTTGCCGCTGCGTTCTGGCGCGAGACCCTGGTGGACGCGGCTATCTTTCGGGAGTGGGTGATGAACATCGGACGCCGCGAGGCGTATGCCCGCCTTGCCCATATCTTCTGCGAGATGACGCTTCGCATGCGGGCGGTTGGACTGATGGAGGGGGACACCTGCGAGTTCCCCATCAATCAATCCGAGTTGGCGGATGCAGCAGGTCTCACCACCGTTCACGTCAACCGGACGCTGATGCAGATGCGGGCCGACGGGCTCATCAGCCTCTTTGGCAGCCAGTTGACCGTACCAAGCTTTGAAAGGCTCAAAGAGGCCGGAGAGTTCGATCCGACCTACCTGCACCTGCACGCGCAGCAAGCAGGCGCGCAGATCGGCTAGTCCGCTGGATGGAGGCTGAGCACTGCAGCAGGTTATTTGGCGGCAAGAACATAAACACTAACAAGGATTGTCTTTTACGGCGACAGACGTTCTCGTTTGTGCCATGGTCTAACTACCATCAGCAACCGAACCTTGGCGCTGATGTCTGAGAGATGCGTGCGCTCCCGCCTTGAGCAAAGAACGGAGCCGCATCGTGAGTGTGTCCCCATACCACCATTCCGCCCCTCTCATTCGTAAGATCGAGAACGTCCTTACCCTCACGGATGAGGAGAGGATGGCCCTTGTCACCCTCCCGATGCAGGTGCAGGCGATCCGAGCCGACCAGGATCTCGTCAGGGAGGGCGACCGGCCCTCCCGCTGCTTTGTGCTCCTGGACGGCTTTGCCTCCACCTACAAGGTCACGGGCGGCGGTAAGCGTCAGATCCAGGCTTGGCACATCCCGGGCGACGTCCCCGACCTGCAAAGCCTGCACCTAAGGGTGCTCGACAGCAGCATCACCACGCTGACACCCAGCCGTGTCGGCTTCATCCATCACGCGGCCGTGCAGGACCTTTGCCGCCGCTATCCGCGCCTCAACGACGCCCTCTGGCGGGATACGTTGATCAACGCTTCCGTTTTTCGGGAGTGGATGATCAACGTTGGTCGGCGCGAAGCCTACAGCCGCTTGGCCCATGTGTTCTGCGAGTGGGTTTTGCGGTTGCGGGCTGTGGGGTTGGCCGACGACCACACCTGCGACCTGCCGATGACCCAAAACGAACTGGCGGATGCCACTGGCGTCACCACCGTCCACGTCAACCGGGTGCTCCAAGCACTTCGCAAAGGGGGGCTCATCGAGTTGAAGGGCAGCAAGCTCAAGGTTCTCGATTGGCAACGGCTGAGGGAGGTGGGGGACTTCGACGCCATGTATCTTCACATCGAGCCGCCACGAGCCGCATAGCGGCCTCGCGCGTCTCCGGCCCGAGCCACCCTGACGAACGGGGTTTTGACGGGGTGGCGACCCAAGCGGGCTATTTCCCGTCCCTGCCCTATAATCTATGTTGGCCCGTCCTTCTCGGGCGGGAGACTGGGCACGATGAAGACATCAATCACCGGCATCGCCGCAGGACCGAGCGACAGCATCGAGCGCATGATGCGATTTCTCGCCAACAAGCCCGACGTGACGCTCAAGCCAGCAGGCGCTCCCAGGAAGGCAAAGGCTGCTCCGTTTCGGCGCGAGCCGAAGGCGGACCCTCAAGGGGTGTAACGGCAGCCTCGCTGAGTGCAGACTGACGCCAGTTCCGGCCACGGAACGGTGCCAGACCACTCACATAGGTTAGCGACTGGCAGGCCGCCGCGTGCGAGGGTCGTGCCATCGTCAGCAACGAGCTTTGGCGCTGGTGACTGTGAGACCACGCGCGCTCCCGCCTTCGACCGCAGGAGCCCTGGTGGCCGCCTCATCATCGCACGACTACGCCCCGCTGATCCGCAAACTTGAGAGCACCCTTCAGCTCACCGAGGCGGAGCGGCAGGGCATTGCGAGCCTGCCCCTGCAGGTGCAGTCGCTCAGGGCCGATCAGGACATCGTGCGGGTGGGCGACCGGCCCTCCCGCTCCTGCGTCGTGCTCAGCGGCTACACGGCTACCTACAAAGTCACGGGCGACGGCAAGCGCCAGATCCACGCTTGGCACATCCCCGGCGACGTTCCTGACCTACAGAGCCTGCACCTGCGCGTACTCGACAGTAGCATCGTGACGCTCACGCCGTCTCGGGTCGGGTTTGTCACCCACGATGACCTCCGCGTCCTGTGCCGGGCTGAGCCTCGCATCATGGAGGTGTTCTGGCGCCAGACCCTGATCGACGGCGCCATCTTCCGGGAGTGGATGACCAACATCGGGCGGCGGGAGGCCTACAACCGCTTGGCTCATATCCTGTGCGAGTGGATGGTGCGCCTGCGTGCGGTGGGGCTCACGGACGGCAGCGCCTGCGAGCTGCCGATGACGCAGGCTGAGCTTGCCGACGCGATGGGCGTCACGACGGTGCACGTCAACCGGGTGCTGCAGGAACTGCGGGCAGACGGTCTCATCAGCCTCAAGGGCAGCCGCCTGGAGATCCTGGACTGGGAACAACTGCAGCAGGTTGCGGATTTCGACCCCACCTATCTGCACCAGGACCCCGGCGAGGCCGCCGCATGACCCTTACCCACCAGTCAGCGCTCGTGGCGACGGGCTATGACGAGGAGGGCGCGCTCATCTACGCCGATGGGCGGCTCGTGGCGGTGCTGGTGCGGTTGTCGGACCTGCACGAGGCGGAGGCGGGCCACTGGTACCTGGAGGCAGGCTTTGGGATCGGGCTCGACGGCCCGAACCACGAGACCTTCGACAGCCTGGACGAGGCGAAAGGGTGGATTGCAGACCAGCTCTCGCGGCGGGAAAGGGCAGCACCTACTCGCTCGTGAACCGGAGAGAGCACAGGGTCGCACCGCTCTCGTCCGTGACCCACAAGCGCCACTCGTCTGATTGCCAGAACTTAGCCCCAAGATCGGTCAGCACCTCGCCCGCGTTGATCACCGCCATCGCACGGGCCTCGTCGGGTCCAGCAAGGGCTGTGCCGTCCTCGTCCATGCGGGTAGTACCGTCTTTAAGATGAAAGAAGTAGCGCGGCATCCTGTGCTTTCCTGCGGGTGAGCGGGAGCACAACGGTGTCTCTCAGCCACTGACGCCCTGTGCGTCTGTCAGTGATGAGCACACTCTATTCACAAACCGGCCCAGTGTCGCCAACCGAATTGCGCCTACAAGATGTCCGTTCGCATTTGCTTCCGATGCCGACCAGCAAAGAGTCACTATCTTCCACGCCACTATTTCAGTTTATTTGGGCCGGAACGGATCGACAGGAATCAATCTTACGGATAGCAAGGTATAGTGAAACAGAGCCGGACCGTTCAACAACGCGGAATGTTCGGATCGGTGAGAAAAGGGCGCGCTGCATGATCTTCAACGCGCCTCTAAGCGGCACCTTGGCTGTCCACCCCACTCCTCCGTCATCAGCCGACGCCTACCAGGAGCGCACGGGCGATCTGATCGTCACCAAGGTTGCGGTGTTCTGGGCTGTCGTGTGCGGCGAGGTGATCTTCTCGACCTCTCCCACCTCGTCAGAGGCGATCAGAAAGGCCGTCACAGCCGCCGCCACCACGGCCCGCAATGGCCGGGGGGTGCGTGTGCTCATGGAGAACCCTGACGGCGAGCGTCACGTCGTGTGGGACTCCGCACGCGACGGCTTCGTCGAAAATTGAACCGGGGCGCTGTTCTCTTCACTTTACGTGGTAAGACTCGTCGTCTGAGTTCCTGCTGCCTCGGTCCAGGCGCAAGTAGCCCGGCCTGAACGCCCCGGCCTGCTGGAGGCGCTCCCAATCCGGGATGACGACGTTGCTGCCGCTCCAGGTGACCAGCCCGTCCCCTCGCATCGCCTGGATGGTGCGATTGACATGAACGGTGGTGAGCCCGGTGGCGTCCGCCAGATCGGCCTGCCTGACCGGGAAGCGGAACTCTGACCGCCGTGCAAGCCCCGCCCTTTCGAGCCTCAATGCCATCTCGCACAGAACATGGGCGATGCGCTGATAGGCCGAGCGGCGGCCCACATTCAGCACCCATTCGCGAGCGATGGCCGCCTCAGACAGGAGGTCTTGCTGGATTGCGTTCGCGATGCCGGGGTGGCGCTCCATAAGGCGCATCAGAAGATCGCGTGGGATCGGGGCCACCGTGACCTGGGTCAAGGCCGTCACGCTGTGATCCATGAAGCCCGCCAGAAGGCCGTCCAGGTCACACAGATCACCGGCGATCAGGAACCCGGTGATTTGCCGTTTGCCGTCATCCAGAAGCTTGTAGCGGGCCGCCCAGCCGTCCAGGAGCACGGTGCAGGCTTCGGGAGCGCGGCCCTCGACCGCAATGTCTGAGCCCGCTGGCAGAGCACGAGAGCGGGTGAGCGCTTCGGTGATCGCCTGCCGCTCGGGGTCGGTCAGAACCGCCAAACCCTCCAGCTTGGCAATCAGTGGATCGAGCATGCGAGACGAGAAACTCACGCGAGTTGAACGGCGGGGGCAACCTTAGCCGTTTGAAACAGCACTTCAAGCAGTCGGGCGCGGTCCACGGGCTTCTCGATCCAGGGCACATCCCGCAGGTCGGACGGGGTGTCGATCCCTTGCGGGATTCCCGAGTAGATCACGACGGGCACACCGCGTCGGGTGAGGGTCCGCACGAGTTCCGTGCAGACCCCGTCCCTCAGCCTGTAGTCGAGAAGAGCCAGATCGGGGGTGTCGTCCTTGACCCAGGCCAGGGCCTGCTCACAGGAGGCAAACGGACCGGCGATCTCCATGCCGACATCTTCAAGGTAGGCTTCGAGGGCAAGGGCAATGAGGGCCTGATCCTCGGCGACCAGACAACGGGGATGGGTGGTGTTCATGAACCGCAATATGCGCGCTCACAACCGCCTTGATAGGCCAGCACGGGCCTTGGTGCGAAAGCGAACCCTCGCCGGTCCGCGTCAGCGCCGCTACGGGCGAGAGGCCGCTATTTCAGCGAACGGCAGGGTCAACACAAGTTCGCCCGCCTCGTCGGTGACCTCGAAGACGCAGATGCGCCAGTCCGGGATTTCCCCCAGCCGCGCCCCTCGCATCAGATCGCGGGCGGTTTGCTCGACGTGCTCTCGAAGATCGGCGGGGCTGGCGACCTCGTCCCCTTCCTCATCGACGGCTAAGCCGTCTATGCCGTCGCGGTATCGCAGGTGAAGAAAGTAGCGCGGCACATCACTCGCCCTGCGCCATCAGGCGGGCATACTCGGCCTCGGGCAGCCCGTAGGCGCTGTCGGCCATCTCCACGAGCCGGTCCCGGTCGAGGATCGTGATCACCCCGCGCTTGGCCCGGATCAGGCCGTTGCCCTCCAGAACGTGCGTGGCCGTGGTCACCCCTGAGCGTCTCACACCCAGCATCATGGACATGAACTCGTGCGTGATCTCGATGTCATCCCCGTCCAGGCGGTCGTGGCACATGAGGAGCCACCGCGCGAGACGGGTCTCTACCGTATGCTCGGCATTGGCGAACGCCGTGCCGGAGGTTTGGACGCTCATGGCTTGAGCATAGCGCAGCAGCACCCGATGCACCGAAGGGCGCTCGTCGATGATCTCCTCCAGGCGCGACGTTGCGATCCTGAGGCCACGCCCGTCATGCTGGACGAAGTAGGTGAACGGCGAGGTGCGGGCGTACAGCACCACAGGCAGCCCAGCCATACCCTCGCGTCCGATGATGCCAACCTCAACCATAGACCTGCCATCCACCGCAGCAACGGAGATGTAGCCTGCCTCTGGAAAAACGACATGCTCGATGGGATGATTGGGCTCGATCACACCCTGTTTGAGGATCAGGTCCACGGGCTCCAGGTGGGGCTGGAGGGCTGCGAAGTCCTCAGGCGGGAGTGCGGCGAGAAGCTGATTGCGAAGGGAGGCTTGTTGAGGAGCGGACATGGCTCTTTCCCACTTGGGGCAAGAGCACGGTCGCGTCTCCCATCCGTCTGCGCCCGAACAAGTCGGCAGACGATGAACGATATATGGCTGCTGGACCGGCAAAAGGGAAGAGTTCAGCCGCCACAGACCGCTTGCGGCTTGCTTGGGAACCAAATCCCGGCAAGGATCATTCCCCTCCGGTTCTGAGGGGTGAAGCCATGAGCGACGGGGCCGGTCTGCCGACGCCGTGCGTGCTGCTGTTCCAGAACGACCCGGAAGAAACGAAGATCATCAAGGCCGCTCTCACCCGGAGCGGCTTCGATGTGGCAGGGCCGTTCGGCAGCGTGACGCCCGTCCACGAGTACATGAAAGGGGATCAGCCCGATCTTGCGATCCTCGATACCGCATCGGCGGACGGAGCGGCGTTCCACGTTGCGCGCGAGCTTCAGGAGCGCGGCATCCCGTTCGTATTCTACGCTCATTGGGATGACCTCGACGGGGTACCGCCCGAATTCCGCGACTCCGCGTTCCTGGAAAAGCCCGTCAGTCTCACCATGCTGACCCAAGTTGTCGGACGCATCATCGAGCGGCGGGCCGCGGTGCTGCGGGCGAGGAGCGGACGCGGCTGAGGAAAGCTGAGGGCGGACAGGAGGACCCCTATGCGGACGACCTCACGCCTTTATGGCAACAAAGGAAACCCGGCGCTCCGAAGAGCACCGGGTCCAAGGCTCACCATGTTCGATCCGCAGACCAAATCGAAGAAGACGCGTAACGTTCCAAGCGCGTCTGCCCTGGACCAACCGGGAAATGGGTCATCCGGTTCCCACTCGCGTCTGGGGCACTCCGTCAGCCAAGTTCGCTGATGCGCCGCCTGAGTGCTCGTGCATCCGCCAGGGCAAGTTCGAGACGAGCCAAAGCCTGCTCAGCTTGGACTATTGGCTGCCCTGTCTCACGCATGTGGCTGACGAGGGATGCTTGTTACGCGCAGCGCCGCTCCCATTCGGCGAGCCGCCACTCCATGATGCGACCTGGATCGCTCAGACCACCCTCCTGTCTTGCTCCCCGGTGAAACAATCGGGAAGCGCCTTGGTCGGGCGTCGCTTTTTTGGTCTTTGCATCGGACGGGGCTCTGATAAGCGCTTACTTCGACGGGCAGCCGACTTCGGGCGGGTGTCGGAAGAGCCCGAGTGGCAGCACCGCATCCGCCGCCCCTCAAGCACTCTGGCCGAGCCCGATCCATGGGCCTTCACGGACGCAAGGTCGGCCTCAGAGTGCTTGCTGCCAGTAGGCCAGCAAACCAACGCCAGCAGCTGCGACCGCCATGCAGAAGGCCAGGAACACCGCCACGTTGCGGATGACCTCACGTCGGTGCCGCTCGTGCTCGTAGTAGCTCACGAGCGGGATGGCATCGTCTGGAGCGTCCTGCGCTGGCTCAAGCCCATCCGACCCGTTCGTAGCCATCGATACCTCCCGCATGGACCACCACCCATCAGGACAATGCGTCACCTGACACCCTGCTCCTGAAGGACGGCTCTCGTGACGGCATCCGCTCCAAGGTCACCAGCACCTGAGATGCTCAAGGCTTGGGCGAGCGCAGCCCGGCCCCGCCCGACGCGGCTCTTGATCGTGCCCTCCATCACGCCGCAGATGGTGGCCGCCTCCGCAAGGGTCACCCCGGCTGCGATCAGCAACACGGCCTCGCGCTGGGCAACGGGCAGCCTCAGGAGGGCAGCCCTCAGTTCCTCCATCGCAACCACCTCCATCTGAGAGGGCGGCGAGATCATCCCTGCCATGTAGCTGCCGTCCGGGTCCTCGACCTCGCGCTGGCGCTTGCGGTAGCGGGTGTGGAAGGCGTTGCGCAGAATGGTGAAGAGCCAAGCATTCAGGCTGCTGCCCGGCCTGAACTGGTGCGCGTTGGCCAGCGCCCGCAGGATCGTCTCCTGCACGAGATCGTCCGCCTCATCCAAGCTGCCGGTGAGCGACATGGCGAACGCTCGCAAGGGCTTCAGTGCCTGCAACAGGTCAGAGTGCGAGGGAACCGTCATGGCTCGCCCTCCCCGGCCCCCTCAGTACCGCCGCCTGTAGCCTCGACCTGCTGGATGAGAGCCAAGAGCCGCTCCGGGAGGGGTTCTTGCATGAGGGTGGCGTACATGCCCTGGAGCATGATCCCCAGCTCGTCCTGCACCCTGCGGTCGAGGGAGGCGGGCGTGGTGGCAGTCGCGTCCTTAGGCTTGTCGGGAGAAGACCCACCCATGGACCACCTTAGCAGGAACGGAGGCGACGAGCGTGCGCCAAGCTACGTCAGAAAGCCAGTGCTCCCCTACCCCGGCAATCGATGTAGTCGGGTAGGTGGAACGTGGGCTGTTGGGCGGGCGTTGGCCTCAAGGACGATGGGGCAACCGTGTCACGCGAGTTTGGAGGGAGGACGAGCGATGCCGAGCAACGACAAAGCCCTGCCGGAGAACGCCAAGGGTCGCCTTGACCGTCGCCTGGATCATGGCATCGAGGAGACGTTCCCCACCAGTGACCCTGTTTCCGTGACCATCACGAAGGGCGGCGCGAGTGACGATGACGACGGTGCCGTCCCGGTCCGACCAGCAGAGCGCTCGGGAGATCGGGCGGGCGGGTCGTACCTCGATCAGGCCCAGGCCGGGCTGAACGAGGCGGGAGACCGTGCCTGGAAGGCCGGTCGCTCAGCCTACGATCAAGGACAGCGTTATGCAGCCCAGGCCCTCGACCGCTGGCCGCAAGCCGAGCGACAGCTGCGCGAGAGCACGAGCACGCTCAGGACCTACGCCTCCGCTTACCCGCTCGTGACCCTCGCGGCGGGAGCCACCCTCGGGTTCGTGCTGGCCAAGCTGATGGCTGGCGGGCGGCAAAGCGAAAGTGTTCCCGATTACGCCCGCACCCGGCGCACGTACTCGCCCTACAAAGCCCACCGTGCCCCGGACGCTGGTCGCTGGTGAGCGCAACCCAGGGTGTGGAGAAGGTAGCCGGAGCCCTGCATTTCGGTGCAGGACCGGGCATCCGCCGCAAGGAGCCACCCGATGCCGGACGAGTTCTCCGAAACGGCACAAGTTCCCGAGGGCGGTCAGACGGTGCTGACCCTGGAAGCTGGCGAGATCGCCGTCATTCTGACGCCTGTTGGCGAGAACGGCTTTCGGACCGATCTGGTGTTGAGCCAGCCGCTTCAGGACCTCGTCGAGGCAGGCGATGAGGCAACGCCGACACCGGTTCTGCTGGAATTCGCCTCGGCCCTGATCGCACGCATGGAGGAAGACCCAGCCTTCGTGGAAGAGTGCCTTGTCTGGTACGAGCGACAAGCTGCGAGCAGCACCGTTGAGGATGCGCCTGAGTGAGCGTGTCACCTTCCGGCCCGAGAACACCGGAACGGGTCTTGTACCGCTACGTTGCCCCTGTGCCCTCATGAGGGTGGAGGAAGATCGCCATGCTTCGCGTGATCACGACAACGCTCGTCACCCAGGTCCTGCTGACCTCAGCGGCCCTGGCTCAGGCTACTACGGCCCCAGGCACAGCGGCTCCTGGTACAACGGCTCCGGCGGCTGAAGCAGGCTTCAATCCGCTTTGGCTGCTTCTGCTCCTGGCCCTTGCCGCTGCTGCGGCGTGGTACTTTATGCGGAGCCGTTCAAAGTCCACGTCCACCAATTCCTCGTCGGCGGGTGGAACGGGAACCAAGGTCTACGACACCAACAAGCGCTGAAGTTTCGGCTCTGCCGGTCGATTGCCACCTCAGGGTGTACCCTGGCGTAACGTAACACTGGGCTTAGTTCAGCGTCACGTCAGGGCTGATAGTAAGCTAATGTGACGCCATCGTGCACGGGTCTTAGAACCTGAGGTGACACATGGCTCGGATCGGCTACGCACGGGTGTCGAGTTCTGACCAGAAACTCGCTGCTCAGATCTTTCGATGTCCTCAACCTCGTGCACGAGGGTTGAGGAGAAGGGTGCGTTCCTGACTGTGCTCGACCTCCTGGTGAGCACCCGGGGTGAGATGGGCCACCTCGTTACGACCGTGCTCGGCATGGTGGCCCATATGGAGTGCCGGTTCCTCAAGGAGCGCCAACGCGATGGCATTGAGCGGGCCAAAGGCACTGGGACCTAGACGGGCGGTAAGCGCCGGTTCGACCATGAGAGGATCAGGGCCATGCTGGATGAGGGCCACGGACTGGCTGCCATCGCCAGAGCCGTCGGCTGCTCGCGCATACAGGTCTACCGGATATCGGCACAGCGCCGCATCAATCAGGAGACGTTGTCGTTGCAAAAAGCGATTGGCCGATGCTCGTCGGGGAAAGGCAGGCGTTCGATGCCGGAGGGCGGCCTTGCGTTCTGAGCTGAGGCGGGCGGCTGAATGTACCTTCGTGGGGTTTCCCATGGCTCGCTCGAAAGCCAGGAGGAAACCTCACCACCTTAACGGCCCCGGAGTTCAGCGGCGACTTGCTCAGCCGCGAGCGCACGCTGTTCCGACTCTTCAGCCCTGATCCGGTATAGATCGATTGCCGCCTCTAATCGGTTGAGGAGATCCTGACGGCGGCCAGTCTGATCCTCAGGCGAGCTTCCCTGTGACTCACCCTGAGCAGGGCTCGTCCCGACACCCGGGCGGCCAAAACCGCGGTCAAGTACAGCAACGGCTGCGGCGACACGCGCCGCCGCGGGCGCGTGCCGGTTGTGCATTATCTCCGCGAGAGTCTGCAGTGCATCGGGGGCCAATGCGCGAGAAGCCGCTTGGAGATCTTCGAGGATCCGTGGGCGCCCAGCAGGGTTACCGCTGCATCCTCGCGCGAAGGTGCCGTTCGGGCGCCGAGAGACAGCCTGATCAGACCTGATCCCAGGAGCAGTGGCTGTCAACGAACGCATCAAGCATCCTCCCCAGAAGCATCAACAAACCAATGCTGCGGGAAGGAGGTGAAACCGATCTCGGCGGACTTCTCATCCAGCGCCGTAAGTTGACGCCGTTGGAGCCGCCAGATCAGACCCCCATGGATCGAGCCGATGGGTGTAGCGAACAGCATCCCCGGGCTCCAGCCGGTCTGCTTGGCGCGCCGCCACTGATCCTCCGTGATGGCTGCAGCATCATCGAGGAACATCAGGTGGCGTGACGTCGACACCTCTGGAGGTTTCTCGGCTTGAAGTGCTGCAAGCCGCTCGCGGTACTCCTTGGGCATGTCGACTTCGGCAGCCTCACCATTGATGAACGGCTCGCCGCTGCAGCCTCCCGAGCGGGCAGGTTTTGCCGCGGGCCGCCTGAATGGCACGATGACGCCAGACAATTTATCCCCGTTCATTTGAGTCCCCTTCGTGCTGCGAACATAACTCCACCTCCGCGACCTCCCCCTTCCTCATGGAAGAGCTGCGGAACCGGGAGGGACGCTTCTCGCTCCGTTTAGCCTGCCTGCCCGTGTCGTGGGCCAGACGCTCCCCCGCCCATCACGCCGGGCCAGCAACAGGGGTATCGATGGGCAGGTTATCCCTCAGCGCGCGTCGCACATTCGGGCCGTCGGAGTCCCTGACGGGCGAGTTCCGGCGGAGCATTCCCGGTGTTGTTGTGAGGTCCGGTAACCCCCGATTTCCATCTGCCCCGGGCCAGGGCTGCGGCGGGAGAGATCGTGAAACGACCACCGCTTTTACGAGAGGCTGGCAGGCGCTGGTGAACTTCGGGACCGGCGGGAACCACCGAGCAGACCCGAGACCGAAGCTCGGCGCTGACTACCTCTTCCGACCCGCGAAAGCCCCGCGGGTCGCTGAAGGGTTCAGCACACGCCGTGCTGCGGCGTGACCGGCTTCATTGTTCGGGCATCGATGAACGCAGCGAGGTGCTCGGCCCGGATGAGCGTGCGGCGCCCGAGCTTCACGACCGGCAATTCCCCCTTGCGGATCATGTTGTAGATCGTTGCGCGCGATATCCGCGTCAGCTCGCAGGCTTCGCGGAGGGTGATGAGCGGCTTCATGTCGGGCCCTTCAAATTACGGCCCTGCTTATCCATCCTATAATCCTGCGTACCGGAAGACGGTACCGGACGGATTCAGGCCGCGGCAGACCGCCGCGGCGTCGAAAGATGTTCTTCCCAGCCACTCATCAGAATACGGCGGAGGTCGAAGAGATCTGATCGCATGTACGCCGCTTCGACCTTGTCGCTGTTGACGTGCGCGAGCGCCGCCTCGGCCACCTCCCGCGGCACGCTCGTCCGCTCGGCGGCCCAGTCCCGAAAGGCTGAGCGGAAGCCATGCACCGTCGCATCAACCCCTAAGCGCCGGAGAAGCATCGTGAGCGCCATGTTGGAGAGAGGCCGTCCTGATCGGCTTCCCGGGAACACGAACTCGCTCGTTCGAAGATCCGCCATGTGCCGCACGATCTCGAGCGCTCTTAGCGAGAGCGGCACCCGGTGCTCGCGGCCCGCCTTCATGCGGTGAGCCGGAACCGTCCAGATGCCACGCTCGAGGTCGATCTCATCGAAGCGTGCACCCAACGCCTCTCCACTCCGGGCTGCCGTGAGGATCGTGAACTCAAGGCACAACGCGCTCACTGAGCCGAACTCGCGCAACCGCGTCATCAACGCTGGGACGTCGCTGTAGGGCATCGCCTTGTGATGACCGCGCGTCAGCCGCTTGCGTGGCGGCAGGAGGTGGTCGAGGTGCCCCCGCCAGCGCGCTGGATTCTCTCCTTGCCGCAGTCCCCGTGCTTTGGCGGCATCCAGCACCTTCTCGATCCGGCCCCTCAGGCGTGAGGCGGTCTCCGGCACTTTGCCCCACAGAGGCTTCAAGATCGCGAGCACATGGTCAGTCGTCACCGCATCGACCGGCAGGTCGTGGGTAAGCTTGCAGTGAGCTTCGAGCGTCTGGCGCCACTGATGGCGATGCTTCGGGTTGCGCCAGTGGGTCTCGAGGGAGGTCACCACCTCATCAGCCATCGCAGCGAAGGTCGGCACGGCGCGCCTTGCATGCTTCTCATCAAGAGGGTTGCGGCCGTCCGCCAGAGACTCACGAGCGCGCCGGGCAAGTTCGCGAGCCCGCGAAAGGCTGACGGTGGTGGCTGAGCCGAGCCCCATCTCCCGCAGCTTGCCAGGCCCCGGTTGGCCGGGCAGGCGCCACCGGAACACGAACACCCAGCGCCGTCGTGATCCGTCGGGTGAGATCGAGAGGTACAGCCCCCCGCCATCAGCATGGCGGCCCGGCTTTGTGAGTGTCTGCGCACCCCGAGCTGAGAGGCGGTTGATTGCACGAGCCACGGGATCACCTCCGGAACCGGCCCCAACAACGGTCCTAACAGCATTCTTGGATTGCCGTAGATCAGGTTAGAGTCAGATGGACATTGAGACAACCATCTCTCGGGAAGAATGATGTTTTTTAGACAGTTGCATGGCTCAACGGACATATTTTCGGCGGACCTCAGCTCCACCAAACCTCACCGCCGCTCAATGAACCTCATCGTTCGCCCGAACGGGCCCGTGCGCCCGAGAACCTGAGGCGGGCGTTCGACGGCACGGCCCCTGTCATTCTGACCCGCGAATGACTAGATCCAGGGTGTCCCGCCCTTGTTCCAGGTTCCCCGCTCTTGTCCGACGCCGCCGCGCCCAGCATGCATGCCACCACGATCCTGATGGTTCGCAAGGGAAGCCGCGTCGTCATCGGCGGCGACGGACAGGTGAGCCTCGGCCAAACCATCGTGAAGGGCAACGCCCGCAAGGTCCGGCGCCTGTCGAAGGGGCAGGTGATCGGCGGCTTTGCGGGTTCGACGGCGGATGCGTTCACGCTGTTCGAGCGCCTCGAGGCGAAGCTCGAGCAATATCCCGGCCAGCTCACCCGCGCCTGCGTGGAGCTCACCAAGGACTGGCGCACGGACCGGTACCTGCGCCGGCTCGAGGCGATGATGCTCGTCGCCGACAAGGAGGTGGGCCTGCTCCTCTCCGGGGCCGGCGACGTGCTGGAGCCGGAAGGCGGCGTCATGGCGATCGGCTCCGGCGGGAACTTCGCCCTCGCGGCCGCCCGGGCGCTCGCCGACGGCGACCTCGAAGCCGAAGCCATCGTGCGCCGCTCGCTCCAGATCGCCGCCGAAATCTGCGTCTACACCAATTCAAACATCGTCGTCGAAGCCCTGGACCTTGCCTGAGCATCCCTGCGGTGCCGGGGTCGGCGATCCGGAGCCTTCGCCCAGTGACCCGTTCCCGCCGCGGACCGCGCCGCCCGGGATGAGACCGAGACCCATACCATGACCACCTTCTCCCCCCGCGAAATCGTCTCCGAACTCGATCGCTTCATCGTCGGCCAGCACGATGCCAAGCGGGCGGTCGCCATCGCCCTGCGCAACCGCTGGCGCCGCCAGCAGCTGCAGGGACCCCTCCGAGAGGAGGTCGCGCCGAAGAACATCCTGATGATCGGCCCGACAGGCTGCGGGAAGACGGAGATCTCCCGCCGCCTGGCGAGACTCGCCGGCGCGCCGTTCCTGAAGGTCGAGGCCACGAAGTTCACGGAAGTCGGCTACGTCGGCCGCGACGTGGAGCAGATCGTGCGCGACCTCGTCGAGATCGGGATCGGCCTCGTGAAGGAGGACCGCCGCAAGCAGGTGAAGGCGAAGGCCGAGCTTGCCGCCCAGGAGCGCGTGCTCGATGCCCTGGTCGGCGCGACTTCGAGCGCGGCGACCCGCGACAGCTTCCGCCGCAAGCTCCTCGCGGGCGATCTCGACGACAAGGAGATCGAGCTCGAGATGCAGGGCGGGGGCGGCGCGGGCCTGCCCATGTTCGAGATCCCCGGCATGCCGGGGGCATCCGTCGGGGCCATCAACCTCTCCGACATGTTCGGCAAGGCGTTCGGCGGGCGGACCAAGGTCCGCCGCACCACCGTGCAGGAGGCCTACGAGCCGCTGATCGCGGAGGAAAGCGACAAGCTCCTCGACCAGGACGCGGTGGTGCAGGAGGCGATCCGGCAGGTCGAGAACAACGGCATCGTGTTCCTCGACGAGATCGACAAGATCGCGGGCCGCGAAGGCCGCACGGGGGCGGACGTGTCCCGCGAGGGCGTGCAGCGGGATCTTCTCCCGTTGATCGAGGGCACAACCGTGTCGACGAAGCACGGCTCGGTAAAGACCGACCACATCCTGTTCATCGCGTCCGGCGCCTTCCACGTGTCGAAGCCCTCGGACCTCCTGCCCGAACTCCAGGGCCGCCTGCCCATCCGCGTCGAGCTATCCCCGCTCACGGTGGAGGATTTCCGCCGCATCCTGACCGAAACGGAGGCGAGCCTCATCAAGCAGTCGGTGGCGCTCATGCAGACGGAGGGCGTGAGCCTCGTCTTCACGGACGACGCCATCGACGCGCTGGCGCAGGTGGCGGTCGACGTGAACAATACAGTGGAGAATATCGGGGCGCGGCGCCTGCAGACCGTGCTGGAGCGGGTGCTCGACGAGGTCTCCTACACCGCCCCCGACCGCTCGGGCGAGACCGTCACGGTCGACGCCGCCTATGTGCGTGGCCAAGTGGAGAACCTGGCGAAGAACGCGGATCTGAGCCGGTTCATTCTTTGAGGAGTAGAAGCGGAGGCTCCGATTCCCCGTCCTTTCGAGCAGGAAACGACGGAACGCCACCCCGGAATGACAGGCGGGGTGGGGTCACCGACACGCGTAGCCTCATCCAGCCAGCACCTCCCTCCCTTCAGGGAAGGGGTGATCATGAGCTCTATTCAGCGGGACTTGCCCCCCTCAGGTGCTCCACCAATTGCCGGGCCGACGGGGCGAGGCCGTCGAGGTTGCGGATGCAGATCGTCAGCTCGCGCAGGGCCCAAGGGTCCTTGAGGTCGACGAGGGCGATAGCCATGGTGCGGGCGGCTCGGCTCGCCGTGGTCTCGGGGACGATGCCGAGCCCGACGCCGGCTTCCACCATGCGGCAGACCCCCTCGAAGCTCCGCAGCTGGACGCGCAGCCTCAAGGGGCGCCCGATGCGGGAGGCCTTGTCGGCGAGAAACCGCGTCAGGGCGCTCGCCCGGTCGAGGCCGACGATGTCGTGGTCCAGAACCTCTACGAAGGGCACGGACGCGGTCCGGGCGAGGGCGTGGCCCGCCGGCACCACGAGAACGAAGCGGTCCGAGCGGAACGGGTAGGTTTCGAGGCGGCCCGTATCGACGGTGCCGGCCACGATCCCGATATCGCCGACGCCCTCAGCGACAAGCCCGACGATCTCGTCCGACAGCCGCTCCTCGAGATCGATGCTCACCTGTGGGTGGCCCGCCAGGAAGCTGCCGAGCGCCTCGGGCAGGAATTCCGTCAGGGCGTTGGTGTTCGACAGGATGCGGATCTGCCCCGCAAGCCCCCCCGCATAGGCTGCAAGATCCTCCCGCAGCCGGTCGGCCCCGTTCAGCACCGCGCGGGCATGCTGGAGGAGGGTGCGCCCGGCCGGAGTCGGCACCACGCCCTGACGGCCGCGGATCAGGAGCGGCGCACCGAGCGATTGCTCCATGTTGCGGATTCGGGTGCTCGCGGCCCCGAGGGCGAGGTGGGCCCGCTCGGCCCCGTGGGTGATGCTGCCGGCCTCGACGACGTGCCGGAACAGGTTGAGGTCGACGAGATCGAACTGCACGGGTCAGCCTTCGCGAGCCGAGAAGGCAGGCTCCAGGAATGAGAGATTGTCTAGAGATAGGCTTTCCGGCAAGTTTCGCCATTGACGAAATGTCATGGGATGGGCAGGTCTGCACCCGAGCTGGAGGTGCGGGCTGGCCGCCCTCCCTGATCCGGCGGCGCCCGCCGCCCCACGAGGAGCACTCCATGGCAGAGGTGAAAGCACCCGCCCCGCGGCCTCTCTCGCCGCACCTGCAGATCTACCGGTGGTCCTGGACGATGGCGATGTCCATCTTTCACCGGGCCACAGGCGGCGCTCTTTACGTCGGCATCGCGCTCTTCGCGATCTGGCTCGTGGCTTTGGCGTCGGGGCCTTCCGCTTTTGCGTCCGTGCAGTGGTTCTTCGGCTCGCCCCTCGGGATCCTGATCCTGTTCGGCTACACCTGGGTGCTCATGCACCACATGCTGGGCGGCGTGCGCCACCTCGTGTGGGATTTCGGGCACGCCATGGAGCCCACACAGCGCATCAACATGGCGCGCTTCAACCTCGTCGGCTCGATCCTGCTCACCCTCGTGATCTGGATCGCCTTCTTCGTGCTGCGGTAAGGAGCGACCCATGGCCGACAACAGGGCTGACACCCGCGTTTCCATGCGCACCCCGCTCGCCCGCGTGAAGGGCCTCGGCGCCGCCGGGCACGGGGCGGAGCATTGGTGGCTTCACCGCATGACGGCGGTGTCGAACATCCCCCTCATCATCGCCTTCACGGTGATCGTGGCGAGCATGGCCGGGCGAACTTACGACGAGACGGTCGCCATCGTGTCGCATCCGCTCGTTGCGATCCTTCTCATCCTCGCGGTCGTATCGGTGACCAACCATATGAGGATGGGCGTGCAGATCATCATCGAGGACTACGTGCACGACAAGGGTCTGAAGATCGCGGCGCTTCTCGCCAACACCTTCTACGCCGTCGTGATCGCGGTGGCCTGCCTCTACGGCCTGCTCAAAATCGGCCTCGGCCGCATCCTGTAAGGGAGAGTTTCCATGGCGAACGGATCCAACGGCGCTGCTGTGAATGGCCGGGCCTACACGATCGTCGACCACACCTTCGACGTGGTGATCGTCGGCGCGGGCGGCGCGGGGCTTCGCGCGACGGTGGGCTGCTCGCAGGCCGGCCTTCGCACCGCCTGCATCACCAAGGTGTTCCCGACCCGCTCCCATACGGTGGCGGCTCAAGGGGGCATCTCCGCGGCGCTGGGCAATATGGGCCAGGACGACTGGCGCTGGCACATGTACGACACCGTGAAAGGGTCGGACTGGCTCGGCGACCAGGACGCCATCGAGTACCTGTGCCGCAACGCGCCCGCCGCCGTGTACGAACTCGAGCACTGGGGCGTGCCCTTCTCCCGCACGGACGAGGGCAAAATCTACCAGCGCCCCTTCGGCGGCATGACCACCGAATACGGCAAGGGCACCGCCCAGCGCACCTGCGCGGCCGCCGACCGCACGGGCCACGCCATCCTGCACACGCTCTACGGGCAGGCCGTCCGCAACCAGACGAACTTCTTCATCGAGTACTTCGCCCTCGACCTCATGATGGACGATGACGGCCGCTGCATCGGCGTCGTCGCCCTCAACATGACCACGGGCGAGATCCACCGCTTCCGCGCCCACATGACGATCCTGGCGACGGGCGGCTATGGCCGGGCCTATTTCTCGGCCACCTCCGCCCATACCTGCACCGGGGACGGAAATGCCATGGTGCTCCGGGCCGGCCTGCCGCTCCAGGACATGGAGTTCGTGCAGTTCCACCCGACCGGCATCTACGGCGCGGGCTGCCTCATCACCGAAGGCGCCCGGGGCGAAGGCGGCTATCTCACGAACTCCGCGGGCGAGCGCTTCATGGAGCGCTACGCGCCCTCCGCCAAGGATCTCGCCTCGCGGGACGTGGTCTCCCGCGCCATGACGATGGAGATCCGCGGCGGGCGCGGCGTCGGCAAGGAGGCGGATCACATCCACCTCCATCTCGATCACCTCGACCCCAAGATCCTCCACGAGCGCCTGCCGGGCATCTCGGAGAGCGCCAAGATCTTCGCGGGCGTCGATGTCACCAAGGAGCCGATCCCGGTTCTGCCGACGGTCCACTACAACATGGGCGGCATTCCCACGAACTATCACGGAGAGGTGCTCACCTTGAAGAACGGCAACCCCGACACGGTGGTGCCGGGCCTCATGGCCCTCGGCGAGGCGGCCTGCGTGTCGGTGCACGGCGCCAATCGCCTGGGCTCCAACTCGCTCATCGACCTCGTGGTGTTCGGGCGCGCGGCGGGCCTGCGCTGCGCCGACATCATGGAGCCGAACGCGTCCCACCGCGACCTGCCCAAGGGCGCCGACGAACTCGCGCTCTCGCGCCTCGACCGCTTCCGGAACGCCAGCGGCGGCACGCCGACCGCGGATCTGCGCCTCAACATGCAGAAGACCATGCAGAACAACTGCGCGGTGTTCCGCACCGGCGAGGTGCTGGCCGAGGGCAAGACGCTCATCAACCAGGTGTGGCGCGGCGCGGAGGACGTTCGCGTCACCGACCGCTCCCTTATCTGGAACACGGACCTGATCGAGACCCTCGAGTTCGACAACCTGATCACCCAGGCGGTCGTCACGATGGAGAGCGCCGCGAACCGCACCGAATCCCGCGGGGCTCACGCCCGCGAGGACTTCCCGGACCGCGACGACAAGCAGTGGATGAAGCACACGCTCGCCTGGCTCGACGACACGGGCAAGACCGTCACGATCGATTACCGTCCCGTTCACACCTACACGATGTCGAACGACATCCAGTACATCGAGCCGAAGGCTCGCGTTTACTGAGGAACCGATGGCTCAGTTCACCCTCCCAAAAAACTCCAAATACTCCGAAGGCAAGACCTGGCCGAAGCCGGCGGGGACGAACCTTCAGGAGTTCCGGATCTACCGCTGGAACCCGGATGACGGGCAGAACCCGCGCATCGACACCTACTTCGTCGACCGCGACGATTGCGGGCCGATGGTGCTCGACGCCCTCATCTGGATCAAGAACAAGGTCGATCCGACCCTCGTCTTCCGCCGCTCCTGCCGCGAGGGCATCTGCGGCTCGTGCTCCATGAACATCATGGGCGGCAACACGCTCGCCTGTACGCTCGGCATTGACGACTGCCAGTCGGATCAGATCAAGATCTACCCGCTCCCGCACATGCCGGTGCTGAAGGATCTCGTGCCCGATCTCACGAGCTTCTTTGCCCAGCATGCCGCCATCGAGCCCTGGCTCCAGACCCAGACCTCGGAGCCCGAGACCGAGTGGCGCCAGACGCCCGAGGAGCGCTCCCAGCTCGACGGGCTCTATGAGTGCATCCTGTGCGCCTGCTGCACGACCTCCTGCCCGAGCTACTGGTGGAACGGCGACCGGTTCCTCGGGCCGGCGGCCCTGCTCCAAGCCTATCGCTGGCTCATCGACAGCCGCGACGAGGCCACCGGCGAGCGGCTCGACACGCTTCATGATCCGTTCCGGCTCTACCGGTGCCACACGATCATGAACTGTGCGAATACCTGCCCGAAGGGCCTCAACCCCGCGAAGGCGATCGCCGAGATCAAGAAGATGATGATCGCCCGGCAGGTCTGACCACCGGATCTGAGGCTCGGCCGCAACACCCCCTGTGGAAAGGCGCCCCTGCGGCGCCTTTTCCGTTGCCGTTCAGGCAGCGTTGGCCACCCTGTGCGCGACCCGTTGGGGCAGATTCTGCCTGCGCCGCTCCGTGGCCGGTCCACGTGCTGCCAGCCTGAGGCTCGAGACGACCATGATGAAACGATCCACCTTGGCGCTCACCGTCACCCTAGCCGCCGCCCTGGCGCTCGGCGGATGCACGTCCTCGCGCTTTGCCGGCGGGCCGGTCGCGTCGGCCCGGGCCGCGACGCCGGCCCCGGAGCCGGAACCGATTGAGGCGGTTCCGTCCGGCCCCATGAGCTCCGAACCCCTGCCGCCCCTGGCGGGCGGTCCGGTGATCGCGGGCGGCACGGAGGTGGCGGCGCTCCCGCCCGCCGCGGCTCCCGCGCCGACGCCGTCCCCGTCCGGCCGCTCGCAACTCGTCGGCGGCTGGACGGCGTCCACCGGCGCGGGCGCCTCGTGCCGCGTTCAGCTTTCGAGTTCCCCGGCGCTCGATCTCTACCGCGCCTCCGCCACGGGATGCGGCGGCGATCTCGCCCGGGTCAATGCCTGGGATTTCCGGGACGGCGAGGTCTACCTCTACCAGCAGGGTGGCACCGTCGCGGCGCGTCTGCGGGGCGGCAGCGGCGGGCTCTCGGGCGTGATCGCCAAGTCCGGCGCGCCCCTGACCCTAGCCCGGTAAGCTCCCGCGTCCCTCTCCGGGGGCCCGGGGGCGGAGCAGGAGGAGGCGCTGCCGCCGCAGGAGAGGAGCGATCCTCCGTTGCGCTCGCTCCGTCCCGGCCTTAAGTCCGCGGGGTGACCACCCCCCCGACGTCCCCCGGCACCCTCGCGTCCCGCTACGACGCCCTCGTGGCCTCCGGCGCCATCGAGCGCGATCCTGCCCAAACCGTGCTGGTGCGCCGCTTCGATGCCCTCGCGGCGCGTCTTGGCGAGCACCAGATGGCGCAAAAGTCGAGTGCGCTGGGCTGGCTCTTCGGTCGCCGCTCCCTGCCAGTCGCGCCGAAGGGGCTCTACGTCTGGGGGTCCGTCGGCCGCGGCAAGACCATGCTGATGGATCTCTTCTATGAGGCGCTGCCGGTCCGCCGCAAACGGCGCGTGCACTTCCATGCTTTCATGAGCGACGTGCATGACCGCATCCATGCCTACCGGCAGGCCCTGAAGGCCGGCACGGTCAAAGGCGACGATCCGATCGGCCCTGTCGCCGCCACCCTCGCCGAAGAGGCCTGGGTGCTGTGCTTCGACGAGTTCACCGTCACCGACATCGCGGACGCGATGATCCTCGGCCGGCTCTTCACGGCGCTCTTCGGGCTTGGGGTCGTGATGGTCGCGACCTCCAACGTGGAGCCGGAGCGCCTCTACGAGGGCGGCCTCAACCGCACCCTCTTCCTGCCCTTCATCGCCCTCCTGCAGGAGCGCATGGACGTGCTGCGCCTCGATGCACGGACGGATTTCCGGCTCGAGAAGCTCGCCGGAAGCCCCGTCTACCATGTCCCGGCGGACGACCGGGCCCGGGCCGCCCTCGACGAGGCCTTCCGCAAGCTCACCGGCCGCCGCCGAGGCGACCCGGTCCGGCTCAGCGTGAAAGGGCGCGATGTCGAGGTGCCCGAGGCGGCGGGCGGCGTTGCCCGGTTCGGCTTCGCGGATCTATGCGCCAAGCCTCTGGGGTCCTCGGACTACCTCGCCATCGCGCAGGATTTTCATACGCTGATTCTCGACGGGATCCCCAGGATGGCCTTCGAGCAGCGCAACGAGGCCAAGCGCTTCATCATCCTGATCGACACGCTCTACGAGACCCGGGTCAAGCTCCTCGCCTCCGCCGAGGCCGAGGCGCCCGACCTCTACCGAGCCGAAACCGGCCGCGAGGCGTTCGAGTTCGACCGGACGGTGTCGCGCCTCATCGAGATGCGCTCGGAGGATTACCTCTCCCTGCCGCATGGCCGGGAGGATGCAGGCGGCAGCGCCACGGGGCTCGCCGAGACATGAGGGCCCCGGTCGCCCGCCCGAAGCGCGTGGCCGCCGACGAACCTGCCGATGCCCGCCTGCTCGCTATTGCGGCCGACCACCTCAGGCGGTTCGGACCCAAAGCCGTGACGGTGGTGAGCATCGCCGACGAGGCGGGCATGACCCACGCCAACGTCTATCGCTACTTTCCGTCCAAGGCCGCCCTGATCGACGCCGTGGCGGGGCTCTGGCTCAAAGAGCTCGAGACCCTGATCGCCGCGATCGCCGACGCGCCGGACCCGGCGGACGACAAGCTCGAGCGCCTGCTGCAGGCCTGGGCCCGGGCCCACCGGGACCTTCTCCACCGCAACCGTCACCTCTTCGATGTGTACTGCGACGCGACTGAGACGGCGCGCGCTCTCGTGCGCAAGCACCGGGCCCGCCTGCGTCACCTCCTGGAGCGCGTCCTCGACGAGGGCATCGCCACCGGCAAATTCGATCCGCGCGATCGCGACCGGGCGCTGGCCTTCATCGGCGACGCGGCCTTCCGCTTCATCAATCCCCTTGCGGTCAGGCTCGATGGGGACGTCCCAGCCGACATCCTGGACGGGCGCCTCGCCGCCATGATCCGCGTCGTGCTCCGGGCGCTCGGGAACGGGAGCGTCTGAAATGAGTTACAAAAAAGGATTTTTGTAACTAAAGGACCAAGGAGCCAAGTCGTAGGCTAAGTTCCTCAGCCTGTTGAGCTTCTTCCTGACTCGCACCGCAGAAGACTCTTCAGCAGCCCGCAAACCCTTGCGCTTTAACCTTTTCTCGCCTTGTCGCATGGCCATCTCTATGCCTTAAGGGCGCCCATCCGCGCGACCTCTCGCGCCCGTTCAAGGATCTCCCATGGCTCGCAGCAAGATCGCGCTCATCGGCGCCGGCCAGATCGGCGGCACGCTCGCCCATCTCGTCGGCTTGAAGGAACTCGGCGACGTCGTCCTCTTCGACATCGCGGAGGGGGTTCCCCAGGGCAAGGGTCTCGACATCGCCGAATCCGCGCCGGTCGACGGCTTCGACACCCGCTACCAGGGCGCGAACGACTACGCCGCGATCGAGGGCGCTGACGTGATCATCGTGACCGCCGGCGTGCCCCGCAAGCCCGGCATGAGCCGCGACGACCTTCTCGGCATCAATCTGAAGGTCATGGAAGCGGTCGGCAACGGCATCAAGCAATATGCCCCGAACGCCTTCGTGATCTGCATCACCAACCCGCTCGACGCCATGGTCTGGGCGCTGCAGAAGTTCTCGGGCCTCGCTCCGAACAAGATCGTCGGCATGGCGGGCGTTCTCGATTCCGCGCGCTTCCGGCATTTCATCGCCGAGAAGGTCGGCGTGTCCGTCGCGGACGTTCAGGCCTACACCCTCGGCGGCCATGGCGACGACATGGTGCCGCTCGTGCGCTATTCCTCGGTCGGCGGCATTCCGCTGCCGGATCTCGCCAAGATGGGCTGGCTCAGCCAAGGGGATCTCGACGCCATGGTCGAGCGCACCCGCAAGGGCGGCGGCGAGATCGTCGCGCTCCTGAAGACGGGCTCCGCCTATTATGCGCCCGCCGCCTCCGCCATCGCCATGGCCGAGAGCTATCTCAAGGACAAGAAGCGCATGCTGCCCTGCGCGGCCATGCTGTCGGGTCAGTACGGGATCAACGGCCTCTTCATCGGCGTGCCGATCGTCATCGGCGCGGGCGGCGTCGAGCGCATCGTCGAGGTGGAGTTCTCCAGCGAGGAGAAAGCCATGTTCGAGAAGTCCGTCGCCTCGGTGACGAGCCTCGTCGACGCCTGCAAGCAGATCAACCCGGCTCTGGCCTAAGGAGCCCCTGGCGGGCGGATCCGAAGGGTTCGCTCGCCGCCGCCCTCCCTCATCCTTCGCCACTCGCGAGAAGAGACGACACATGAACATCCACGAATACCAGGGCAAGGCGGTGCTGAAGGAGTTCGGCCTCCCCGTGTCCCGCGGCAAGGCGATCTTCTCGGCCGACGAGGCGGAGGCTGCAGCCAAGGAGCTTGGCGGCCCGCTTTGGGTGGTGAAGAGCCAGATCCATGCCGGCGGCCGCGGCAAGGGCCGGTTCAAGGAAGCGGATGCGGGCGAGAAGGGCGGCGTTCGGCTCGCGAAATCCGTCGACGAGGTGAAGCAATTCGCCCAGCAGATGCTCGGCCGCACCCTCGTCACGGTTCAGACCGGCGAGGCCGGCAAGCAGGTGAACCGTCTTTACATCGAGGACGGCTCCGACATCGAGAGCGAGTTCTACCTGTCCATGCTGGTCGATCGCGAGACCGGCAAGGTCGCCTTCGTGGTGTCCACGGAAGGCGGCATGGACATCGAGCAGGTCGCGCACGACACCCCTGAGAAGATCCTCACCTTCTCGGTCGATCCGGCGACCGGCATCATGCCCCACCACGGCCGCGCGGTCGCCAAGGCGCTCGGCCTCAAGGGCCCGCTCGCCAAGGAAGCCGAGGACGTGACGGCGAAGCTCTACCGGGCGTTCATGGCGAAAGACATGAGCATGCTGGAGATCAACCCGCTGATCGTCACCAAGGACGGGCACCTCAAGTGCCTCGACGCCAAGATCTCGTTCGATTCGAACGCGCTCTACCGACACGCCGACGTGATGGAACTGCGCGACCTCACCGAGGAGGACGAGAAGGAGATCGAGGCCTCGAAGTTCGACCTCGCCTATATCGCCCTCGACGGCACCATCGGCTGCATGGTGAACGGCGCGGGTCTCGCCATGGCGACCCTCGACATCATCAAGCTCTACGGCGAGGAGCCCGCAAACTTCCTCGATGTCGGCGGCGGCGCCTCGGAAGAAAAGGTCACGGCGGCCTTCAAGATCATCACTGCGGATCCGCAGGTGAAGGGCATCCTCGTCAACATCTTCGGCGGCATCATGAAATGCGACGTGATCGCCCGCGGCGTGCTCGCGGCGGTCAAGACCGTCGGCCTTCAGGTTCCCCTCGTGGTGCGCCTCGAGGGCACGAACGTGGAAGAGGGCAAGCGGATCATCCGCGAGTCGGGCCTCAACGTGATCCCGGCCGACGACCTCGACGACGCCGCCCAGAAGATCGTGAATGCCGTGCGCGGCGGAAAGTAAGGTTTGAGCCGATGTCCATCCTCATCGACAAGAACACCAAGGTGATCTGCCAGGGCTTCACCGGCAAGAACGGCACCTTCCATTCCGAGCAGGCCATCGCTTACGGAACCAAGATGGTCGGCGGCACCAGCCCCGGCAAAGGCGGCTCGACGCATCTCGGCCTCCCGGTTTTCGACACCGTCATGGAAGCTCGAGAGAAGACCGGCGCCGACGCGTCGGTGGTCTACGTGCCGCCGCCGGGCGCTGCGGATGCGATCTGCGAGGCGATCCAGGCGGAGATCCCGCTCATCGTGTGCATCACCGAGGGCATTCCGGTGCTCGACATGGTGCGCGTGAAGCGCTCGCTCGTGGGCTCGAAGTCGCGCCTCATCGGGCCGAACTGCCCCGGCATCGTGACGGCGGGCGAGTCCAAGATCGGCATCATGCCGGCCAACATCTTCAGGCCGGGCTCGGTCGGCATCGTGTCGCGCTCGGGCACGCTCACCTACGAAGCGGTGTTCCAGACCTCGAACGAGGGGCTCGGCCAGACGACGGCGGTGGGCATCGGCGGTGATCCCGTGAAGGGCACGGAGTTCGTCGAGGTGCTCGACATGTTCCTCTCCGACCCGAAGACCGAGTCGATCGTGATGATCGGCGAGATCGGCGGATCGGCGGAGGAAGAGGCCGCGGAGTTCATCGCGCGCGAAGCCAAGAAGGGCCGCAAGAAGCCGATGGTCGGCTTCATCGCGGGCCGCACGGCGCCTCCGGGCCGCCGCATGGGTCATGCGGGCGCGATCATCTCCGGCGGCAAGGGCGGCGCGGAAGACAAGATCGCCGCCATGGAAGCGGCCGGCATCCGCGTGTCGCCCTCGCCCGCACGCCTTGGAAAAACCCTCGTTGAGGTGCTCAAGGGCTGACGACGAAGCCCCCTGCGGGCCCGGTCCTCGGGCCCGCTCTTTTCATTGATTTTCGGACGATTGCCATGGCCCGCCAAGACGCCAACGAAGCCTTCCTCAACACCGCGTTCCTGTACGGTGCGAACGCGGGATACATCGAGGATCTCTACGCCCGCTACCAGCAGGATCCCTCGTCGGTCGACGCTCAGTGGCAGGCCTTTTTCGGGGCCCTTAAAGACGACCCGCGCTCGATCGAGAAGAGCGCCCGCGGCGCATCTTGGACGAAGCCAAACTGGCCGGTTCACGCCAACGGCGAACTCGTCTCCGCGCTCGACGGCAACTGGGCGCAGGTGGAAAAGGCGGTCGGCGAGAGGATCGAGGCGAAGGCCAAGAGCAAGGGCGCTGCGATCTCCGAGGCCGACGTCCAACTGGCGACCCGCGACTCCGTGCGCGCGCTCATGCTCATCCGCGCCTATCGGGTGCGCGGGCACCTCCATGCCAACCTCGATCCCCTCGGCATCAACCCGCGGCCGAGCGACGAGGAACTGCATCCCTCGCATTACGGCTTCACGGAGGCCGATTACGACCGCAAAATCTTCCTCGACAATGTGCTGGGCCTTGAGTTCGGCACCATCCGGGAGATCGTCGGCATTCTCGAGCGCACCTACTGCCAGACGCTCGGCGTCGAGTTCATGCACATCTCCGACCCCGTCGAGAAGGCCTGGATCCAGGAGCGCATCGAAGGGCCCGACAAGGAGATCACCTTCACCCGCGAGGGCAAGCGCGCCATCCTCAACAAGCTGATCGAGGCCGAGGGTTTCGAGAAGTTCCTCGATCTCAAGTACACGGGCACCAAACGGTTCGGCCTCGACGGCGGCGAAAGCCTCATTCCGGCTCTCGAACAGATCATCAAGCGCGGCGGCAATCTCGGCGTGAAGGAGATCGTGCTCGGCATGGCCCATCGCGGCCGCCTCAACGTGCTCACCCAGGTGATGGGCAAGCCGCACCGCGCCCTGTTCCACGAGTTCAAGGGCGGCTCCTTCGCACCGGACGACGTGGAAGGCTCGGGCGACGTCAAGTATCACCTCGGCGCCTCGTCGGACCGGTCGTTCGACGGCAACACGATCCACCTCTCGCTCACGGCCAACCCGTCGCATCTCGAGATCGTCGATCCCGTGGTGCTCGGAAAGGTGCGGGCGAAGCAGGACCAGCACGGCTGCACGCCGGAGAACCGCGTCGCCGTCATGCCCCTTCTGCTGCATGGCGATGCCGCCTTCGCGGGCCAGGGCGTCGTGGCGGAGTGCCTGGGGCTCTCGGGCCTGAAGGGCCACCGCACGGGCGGGTCCATCCACTTCATCATCAATAACCAGATCGGCTTCACCACCGATCCGCGCTTCTCGCGCTCCTCGCCCTACCCGTCCGACGTCGCGAAGATGGTGGAGGCTCCGATCTTCCACTGCAACGGCGACGATCCGGAGGCTGTGGTGTTCGCCGCGAAAGTGGCGACCGAGTACCGCCAGAAGTTCCAGAAGCCCGTCGTCGTCGACATGTTCTGCTACCGGCGCTTCGGCCACAACGAGGGCGACGAGCCGGCCTTCACGCAGCCGCTCATGTACCGCCGGATCCGGCAGCACGAGTCGATTCTCGAGATCTACGCCAAGAAGCTCATCGCCGAGGGCGTGGTCACGGGCCCCGAGATCGACGAGATGAAGGCCGCCTGGCGCGCGAAGCTCGATGCTGAGTTCGACGGCGCCCAGAGCTACAAGCCCAACAAGGCTGATTGGCTCGACGGCCGCTGGGCGGGCCTCAAGGCGGTGCGCGAGGACGTGGACGACCCGCGCCGCGGCCAGACGGGCGTTGCCGTCGAGACCCTGAAGGCGATCGCGGGCGCGCTCACGTCGGTGCCGCAGGGCTTCAATGTCCATCGCACGATCCAGCGCTTCCTGGACAACCGCAAGCGCGTCATGGAGACGGGCGAGGGCATCGACTGGGCGTTCGGCGAGGCCCTGGCCTTCGGCTCGCTCCTCGTCGAGGGGCATCGCGTGCGGCTGTCGGGCCAGGACGTGGAGCGCGGCACCTTCTCGCAGCGCCATTCGGTGCTGACGGATCAGGAGAACGAGGAGCGCTACACGCCCCTCAACCACATTCGCGACAGCCAAGCCCGCTATGAGGTGATCAACTCGATGCTCTCCGAGGAGGCGGTGCTCGGCTTCGAGTACGGCTACACGCTCTCCGAGCCTAATGCACTCACCCTGTGGGAAGCCCAGTTCGGCGATTTCGCCAACGGGGCGCAGGTGGTGTTCGATCAGTTCATCTCGTCGGGCGAGCGCAAGTGGCTGCGCATGTCCGGCCTCGTGTGCCTCCTGCCGCACGGCTACGAGGGACAGGGTCCCGAGCATTCCTCCGCTCGCCTGGAACGCTTCCTGCAGATGTGCGCCGAGGACAACATGCAGGTCGCCTATTGCTCGACGCCGGCGAACTACTTCCACATCCTGCGCCGGCAGCTGAAGCGGGACTTCCGCAAGCCGCTCATCCTCATGACGCCGAAGAGCTTGCTTCGCCACAAGCGCACCGTCTCGCGGCTCGAGGACATCGCGGAGGGCACCTCGTTCCACCGGGTTCTGCGCGACGACGCGCAGCGCATCGGCGACGGCGTGAAGCTCGTGAAGGACGACAAGATCCGCCGCGTGGTCCTATGCACCGGCAAGGTCTATTACGACCTCTACGAGGAACGCGAGAAGCGCGGCATCGACGACGTTTATCTGTTGCGCGTCGAGCAGCTCTACCCGTTCCCCGTGAAGTCGCTGGCTACCGAACTCGCGCGGTTCAAGAAAGCCGACGTGGTCTGGTGCCAGGAGGAGCCGAAGAACATGGGCTCCTGGACTTTCGTCGAGCCCTATCTCGAATGGGTGCTGAAGACGGCCGGCTCGAAGGTGGAGCGGCCGCGCTATGTGGGCCGGGCTGCCTCCGCCGCGACTGCGACGGGTCTGATGTCGAAGCACACCGCTCAGCTCCAGGCCTTCCTCGACGAAGCCTTTGCGGGCTGACGCTCCGGTGAGCTCCATGCCGATCCACCTGTGCAAGCTCCTGGCCCCGCGCTCCACCTTTCCGGGGGACATAACCCCCGGGGAGGCCGAGGCCATGGGCGCGCACGCCGCCTATTGGACGCGCATGGCCGAGGGCGGCCATGCGCTCGTCGTCGGCCCCGTGCTCGATCCCGCGGGCGTGTGGGGCGTTGCGGTCGTCGAAGCGGCGGATGCGGCCGCGGCGACCGCCCTCACCGATGCCGATCCGATCATCACAGCAGGCCTTGGCTTCCGCTACGAGATCTACCCTATCCCGCAGGCGATCCTGCGACCGACATCCCCATCCTGACCTGACGAAGAGGACGCCTTCCAGGGCGCGCAACGACATGGCGACCGAAATCCGCGTACCCACCCTCGGCGAGTCCGTCTCGGAGGCCACCATCGGCCGCTGGTTCAAGAAGCCGGGCGATGCCGTGAAGGCCGACGAACCGGTGCTCGAACTCGAAACCGACAAGGTCACGCTGGAGGTGAACGCGCCTGCCGCCGGCACCCTCGGCGACATCATCGCCAAGGACGGCGAGACCGTTGCGCCCGGCGCCATCCTCGGCTCGATCATGGAAGGCGGCGCTGCGGCCGCAGCGCCGAAGGCAGAGGCCAAACCCGCAGCCCCAGCGCCTGCCGCGGCTCCTCCGGCTCAGACATCGAGCGCAGCTTATGGCAACAACAGCGAGGCCCGGCCCGCCGGACAGGCCGGCGGCACCCGCGAGAACGGACCGGCCGTCGGCCGGCTGGCCGCCGAGAGCGGCATCAACCCCGCGCAGATTCCGGGCTCCGGCAAGGATGGGCGGGTGACCAAGGGCGACATGCTCGCCGCTATCGCCACCGGCGGCGCGGCGGCGCCCGCCCCGAGCGCGCCGGTTCAGATGCGCGCCCCATCCGCGCCGGACGATGCGTCGCGCGAAGAGCGCGTGAAGATGACGAAGCTGCGCCAGACGATCGCGCGGCGCCTCAAGGACGCGCAGAACACGGCTGCCATGCTCACCACGTTCAACGACGTGGACATGGGCGCCGTGATGCAGATGCGGGCCCAGTACAAGGACGTGTTCGAGAAGAAGCACGGGGTAAAGCTCGGGTTCATGGGCTTCTTCACGAAAGCCGTGATCCAGGCGCTGAAGGAGATCCCGGCGGTGAACGCCGAAATCGACGGCACCGACCTCGTCTACAAGAACTACTACCACGTCGGGATTGCAGTCGGCACCGAGAAGGGCCTCGTGGTTCCGGTGGTGCGTGACGCGGACCGGATGTCGATCGCGACGATCGAGAAGACCATCGCCGATTTCGGCAAACGGGCCCGTGACGGCAAGCTCTCCATCGAAGAGATGCAAGGCGGCACCTTCACGATCACCAATGGCGGCATCTACGGCTCGCTGATGTCGACCCCGATCCTGAACGCCCCGCAATCGGGCATTCTCGGCATGCACCGCATCGAGGAGCGCCCGGTGGTGAAGAACGGCCAGATCGTCGCGCGGCCGATGATGTATCTCGCGCTGTCCTACGACCACCGCATCGTGGACGGCAAGGAAGCCGTCACCTTCCTGGTGCGCGTGAAGGAAGCGCTGGAGGATCCGGCGCGCCTCGTGCTCGACCTTTGAGGGGGCTGCCGTGGCAGGTGCCGCGCCGGGCACCCATATAGAGTTCAACTGATCGCCAAAGACGCTGTGCCCGGGTCGAAGCCCGGGCATCGCGCATCGGGAAGAAGACCATGTCCTACGATCTCGTCGTCATCGGAACCGGCCCCGGCGGCTATGTGTGCGCCATCCGCGCCGCACAGCTCGGGCTCAAGACCGCCGTGGTGGAAAAGCGCAAGGCCCATGGCGGCACCTGCCTCAACGTGGGCTGCATTCCCTCGAAGGCGCTGCTGCACGCATCGGAAGAGTTCGAGAGCGCGCGCACGCACTTTGCCGATCTCGGCATCAATGTCGGCCAGCCGACCTTCGACTTGAAGAAGATGCACGCCTTCAAACAGGACGGCATCGACGGCAACACCAAGGGCGTCGAGTTCCTGCTGAAGAAGAACAAGATCGACAGCCATACCGGCCACGGCCGCCTCGTGGCGCCGGGCCGGATCGAGGTGCGGGCCGAGGACGGCTCCGTGCAGACGGTCGAGACGAAGAACGTCGTGATCGCCACGGGGTCCGACGTGACGCGACTGCCGGGGATCGAGATCGACGAGAAAGTGGTGGTGTCCTCGACCGGGGCGCTCGATCTTGAGGCCGTGCCGAAGCGCCTCGTTGTGATCGGCGCGGGCGTGATCGGCCTCGAACTCGGCTCCGTGTGGCGGCGGCTCGGCTCGGAGGTGATCGTGGTCGAGTATCTCGACCGCATCCTGCCCGGCATGGACGGCGAAGTGGCCAAGCAGTTCCAGCGCATCCTCGGCAAGCAGGGCATGCAGTTCAAGCTCGGCTCGAAGGTCACGAAGGTGGAGAAGACCGGCAAGGGTGCGACGCTCACCGTCGAGCCCGCCGCCGGCGGCACGGCGGAGACGCTCGAGGCTGACGTGGTGCTCGTTGCTATCGGCCGCGTGCCCTACACCGAAGGCCTAGGCCTGGAGGAGGTTGGGGTGCAGCGCGATAACCGCGGGCGCATCCTGACGGACGGGCATTTCGCCACTAACGTGCCCGGCATCTACGCGATCGGCGACGTGATCGCCGGCCCCATGCTCGCCCACAAGGCGGAGGACGAGGGCGTCGCCGTGGCGGAGCTCCTCGCCGGCAAGGCCGGCCACGTGAACTACGACGTGATCCCGAGCGTGGTCTACACCTTCCCGGAGGTGGCATCCGTCGGAAAGAGCGAGGAGGAACTGAAAGCCGAGGGCGTCGCCTACAATACCGGCAAGTTCCCCTTCACGGCGAACGGCCGCGCGAAGGTGAACCACACCACCGACGGTTTCGTGAAGATCCTCGCCGACGCCGCAACCGACCGGGTTCTTGGCGTCCACATCGTCGGGGCCGATGCCGGCAACCTCATCCACGAGGCGGCGGTCGCCATGGAGTTCGGCGCCTCGTCGGAGGACATCGCCCGCACCTGCCATGCGCACCCGACCCTCACCGAGGCCGTGAAGGAAGCGGCCCTCGCGGTGGAAAAGCGCGCCATCCATATGTGACGGCCGTTCTCTGCCCGGGCGTGCGCTGCGGGCGGAGCCGACCTTGCTCACGACGGTGACGGCGGACGCCTCCCGCCGTCATTTTTCCTCGCGCCGGCGGTCAGCGCCTTGCCCGCGGATGGGCCGCGTCGAACGCCTGCATGAGGCGGCCCGCGTCCACCTTCGTGTAGAGCTGGGTGGTCGAAAGCGAGGCGTGGCCCAGGAGCTCCTGGATCCCGCGCAGGTCGCCGCCTCGGGCGAGAAGGTGAGTCGCGAAGGAGTGACGCAAGGCGTGGGGCGTCGCCGTGTCGGGCAGACCGAGCGCCCCTCGCAACTCTTCCACGGCGAGCTGGATGATCCGCGGCGAGAGCGGGCCGCCCCGGGCCCCGACGAAGAGGGGATCTTCCGCCCTGAGGCCATATGGGCAGAGGTTCAGGTAGCGCCCGACCGCCTCCTGGATCGCCGGAATGACGGGAACCTGCCGCACCTTCGATCCCTTTCCGACGACGCGGACGGAGTCGATTCCGTTCACGGGCGCATCGCGCCGCTGCAGGCCGAGGGCCTCCGAGATGCGCAGGCCCGCGCCGTAGAGCAGCGAGAGGACGGCGGCGTCCCGGGCGAGGATCCACGGCGCCCGCGCGTCGCCGGCCCGCGTCTCCGCATCGGTCACCGCCACGGCCGAGCCGGCGGAGAGGGGACGCGGCAGGTTCTTGGCGACCTTCGGCGAGCGGATCGCCGCGAACGCGCTCGCCGTCCCGTGACCGTCGCGTTCGAGGTGCCGCGCGAAGGAGCGGAGCGCCGCGAGCTGGCGCATCAAGGACCGGTTCTCGATGCCATCCATGCGCCGGGCCGCCAGGAACGAGCGGATGTCGAGGGGCTTGAGATCGACGATGGCGGCCACCGTCGGTGCCTCGCCGAGATGGGCCGTCAGAAACGTGAGGAACTGCCGCAAGTCGCGCCGATAAGCCTCGACGGTCTTGGGCGAGAGCCGGCGCTCCTGCGCCAGCGATCCGAGCCAATCGATCACCGCGGCCTGGGCGCAGGGCGCGCCGGGGAGGACGAGAGCTTCGGCGTGAGACTGCGCGCGACTTGACATGTTCTTGTTCTGTGCCAGGGCATGCAGCGTAAGCGTTCTTGGTAAACCCTTCCCCAATGGCCGTTGCCGACATCCTCATCCCGCTCGCCCTCGACACGGCCTATTCCTACGCCGTGCCGGATGAGCTCGACCTCAAGGAGGGGGACGTGGTGCAGGTGCCTCTCGGCACCCGCGAGACCGTGGGCGTCGTCTGGTCCCTCCGGGACGGGGCGGGGGCAAATTTCAAGCGGGTGACGGCCAAGCTCGATGCGCCGTCGCTCCCCGCGCCCATGCGGGCCTTTCTCGACTGGATCGCCTGGTACACCCTCTCGCCCAAGGGCTCGGCGCTGGCCATGGGGCTGAAGCTTGCCGAGGAGGGACGGGTGGAGGTGCCCCGGGTCGGGGTGCGCCTCGCCGGGCCGCCGCCGAAGCGAATGACGCAAGCGCGCGAGAGCGTGATTGCGGCCGCCCAGGGCGGCGAGATCATGCTGAAGCGCGAACTCGCCCAGGCCGCGGGCGTCAGCGTCGGCGTGGTGGACGGGCTCATCGACGAGGGAACGCTCGAGGCGGTGCCGCTCGCCGTCGAGCCCGTGGCGCCAAAGCCCGACCCGGCCGTCGGCGAAGGCCGGCTCTCGGACGGTCAGCGGGAAGCCGCCGAGACCCTCGTTGCGTTCATGCGGGAGGGCGGCGCCAGCGTGACCCTGCTGGAGGGCGTCACCGGTTCGGGCAAGACGGAGGTGTATTTCGAGGCCGTGGCGGAGGCGGTGCGAAGGGGTCAGCAGGCGCTCATTCTCATGCCCGAGATCGCGCTCACGGCGCAGTTCCTCGACCGCTTCGCCGGCCGGTTCGGCGTCCGGCCCGCCACCTGGCACTCGGCCGTGACCGGGCGCAAGCGGGAGCGGCTTTATCTCGGCATCACGTCGGGCGAGGTGCAGGTGGTGGCAGGGGCCCGCTCGGCGCTCTTCCTGCCCTACAAGAACCTAGGCCTGATCATCATCGATGAGGAGCACGAGGCCGCCTACAAGCAGGACGACGGTGTGCATTACCACGCCCGCGACATGGCGGTGGTGCGGGGGCGCATCGAGGGCGCGTCCGTGGTGCTGGCCTCCGCGACGCCCTCCATCGAGACGCGGGTCAATGTCGAGCGCGGCAAGTACCGGCACATCCGTTTGCCGGAGCGCTACGGCGGCCGCTCGCTGCCGCAAATCCGGGCGGTCGATCTCAAGCGCGAGCAGATCCCGAAAGGGCGCTGGCTCTCGCCGACCCTTCAGCTCGCGATCGAGGACACGGTCGAGCGCGGCGAGCAGGCGCTCCTCTTCCTCAACCGGCGGGGCTATGCGCCGCTCACCCTGTGCCGCGCCTGCGCGCATCGTTACGAGTGCCCCAACTGCTCCGCGTGGCTCGTGGAACACCGCTTCCGCAAGGCGCTGGTGTGCCACCATTGCGGCCATGTGGAGCGAACCCCGCAGGCCTGCGTTCAGTGCGGCACCGTCGACAGCCTCGTGCCCTGCGGTCCGGGCGTCGAGCGCATCGCCGAGGAGGTGACGGAGCTCTTTCCGGACAAGCGGTGCATCGTGCTCTCGAGCGATTTCCCGGGCGGCACGGAGCGCCTGCGGTCGGAGCTCGCCGCCATCGCGGCGGGCGAGTTCGACATCGTCGTCGGCACGCAGCTCGTGGCGAAGGGACACAATTTCCCGCTCATGACGCTCGTCGGCGTTCTCGACGCCGATATCGGGCTCACCTCGGGCGATCCGCGAGCCGCGGAACGGACCTTCCAGCTCCTCCAGCAGGTTACGGGGCGTGCGGGCCGCGGCGAGAAGCCCGGCCGCGCGCTGGTCCAGACCTGGCAGCCCGATCACCCGGTGCTCGCGGCCCTCATTTCGGGGGATGCGGAGCGCTTCTATGCCGAGGAAACCCGCGTCCGCGAGATGGCCGGCCTGCCGCCCTTCGGGCGCCTCGCCGCCCTCGTGGTCTCGGCCGCCGAGCGCGACGCGGCGGAAGCGCATGCCCGCGGCATGGCGCAGGTTGCGGATCCGCCGGCCGGCGTCACCGTGCTCGGCCCCGCCGAGGCTCCGCTCGCCCTCATCCGCGGTCGCTACCGCTACCGGCTCCTCGTCAAGACGGAACGCGAGGTCGATCTGCAGGCGTATTTGCGCACCTGGCTCGCCCGCTGCCCCAAGATCCGCGGCAACACCCGGGTGTCCATCGACGTGGACCCGCAAAGCTTCCTGTGATTGACCTCCGCCGAGAGGAGCCAGCCATCGCCAAAATCGTTCACTGCATCCGCCACGGGCAGTCCACCTTCAACATCATCCACCAGCGGGGCCTGCCCGACCCGCTGCATTGGGATGCGCCGCTGACCGAACTCGGGTTCCGGCAGGCGGAGGGCGTGCGCGCGCTCGTTCGGGGCGTGCCCTACGAGCTCATCGTCACGTCGCCCCTCACGCGGGCGCTGCAGACCACGGTCACGATCTTCAAGGATCATCCCTCCGCGGAGCGGATCCGGGTGGAGAGCCTGCACTGCGAGAACCTGGAGAACAGCTGCGATGTGGGCCGCGCACCGGTCGCCCTGCGGCAGGACTTTCCGGATCTCGCCTTCGACCATCTGGCCGAGGTCTGGTGGCACGCAGACGGGGAGCCGGATCATCGGGGCCTCGTGCCCGAGCCGCCCCACGTGCTCGCCGAGCGGGTGCGGGCCTTCAAGGCCTGGCTCGAGGCTCGTCCGGAGCAGCTGATCGCGGTGGTCGGCCACGGCACGTTCTTCGCCCACCTGATCGGCCGCTTCCTGCAGAATTGCGAGATCGGAACCCTGGAACTTTGAGCGCCGGGGGAGAGCCCCGCCGAGGCGGCTTCGCTCGCCTTGCGCCACCCTTAAACCCATGCTAGGGCAACCCCGCTTTCCGGCGGGTCAAGTCCCGCGTGAGTGCCCATTCCCAAGACTTGACGGGTTCCGCCGCCATCAGGCGCCGCTTCGCGAGCCCGTGAGAACCTGAGAGAGACGTTCGTGGCTCAAAGCGGTTCGCAAGAAGGACCCCTCCTGTCAGGCGTGGCGTCGCGCTATGCCTCGGCCCTGTTCGAGTTGGCGCGGGAGGCGGGGTCGGTGGACGCCGTCGCCGGCGATCTGGAGCGTTTCGACGCCATGATCCAGGCAAGCCCCGACTTGCAGCGGCTCATCCGCAACCCCATTTTCACGGCAGAGGAGCAGGAGCGTGCCGTCGGTGCGCTGCTGACGAAGGCGGGGATTGCCGGCCTCACCGGCAACTTCATCCGGCTCGTCGCCGCCAAGCGCCGGCTGTTCGCCCTGCCCGACATGATCCGGGCCTTCGGCGAGCTCGTGGCGGACGCGAAGGGCATCGTCCGGGCTCAGGTCACCCTGGCTCAGCAGCCCTCGGATGCGGTGATGGACGACATTAAGACCGCCCTCCGCGAGGTCGCCAAAGCCGAGGTGGCCCTTAAAGTGAAGATCGATCCCGCCCTCATCGGCGGCATGATCGTGAAGATCGGCTCCCGCATGGTGGACGCTTCCGTCCGCACCAAACTCAATTCCATCCGTCTTAGCCTGAACGAGGCCCGCTAATGGACATCCGCGCCGCAGAGATCTCCGCGATCCTGAAAGAGCAGATCAAGAATTTCGGCACCGAGGCCGAGGTCACCGAGGTCGGACAGGTTCTGTCCGTCGGCGACGGCATCGCCCGCTGCTACGGCCTCGACAAGGTTCAGGCCGGTGAGATGGTGCAGTTCGAGTCGGGCGTGCAGGGCATGGCCCTGAACCTCGAAGCCGACAACGTGGGCGTCGTGATCTTCGGCTCCGACCGCGAGATCGCGGAAGGCCAGACCGTAAAGCGCACGGGCGCCATCGTGGACGTGCCGGTCGGCAAGGGCCTCCTCGGGCGCGTCGTCGACGCGCTGGGCAACCCGATCGACGGGAAGGGCCCGATCCAGTCCGCCGAGCGCCGCCGCGTGGACGTGAAGGCGCCCGGCATCATCCCGCGCAAGTCCGTGCACGAGCCCATGGCCACGGGCCTGAAGTCCATCGACGCGCTCATCCCTGTCGGCCGCGGCCAGCGCGAGCTCATCATCGGCGACCGCCAGACCGGCAAGACCGCCGTGGTGCTCGACACGATCCTGAACCAGAAGCCGCTCAACCAGGGCAACGACGAGAGCCAGAAACTCTACTGCGTCTACGTGGCCGTCGGTCAGAAGCGCTCCACCGTCGCCCAGCTCGTGAAGGTGCTGGAGGAGAACGGCGCGCTCGAATACTCCATCGTCGTCGCCGCCACGGCCTCGGACCCGGCACCGATGCAGTTCCTGGCGCCCTTCTCGGGCTGCGCCATGGGCGAGTTCTTCCGCGACAACGGCATGCACGCCCTCATCATCTACGACGACCTGTCGAAGCAGGCGGTCGCCTATCGCCAGATGTCGCTGCTGCTGCGCCGCCCGCCGGGCCGCGAGGCCTATCCGGGCGACGTGTTCTACCTGCACTCGCGGCTCCTGGAGCGCGCCGCGAAGCTGAACGACAGCCAGGGCGCGGGCTCGCTCACGGCGCTGCCGGTGATCGAGACGCAGGCGAACGACGTGTCCGCCTACATCCCGACCAACGTGATCTCGATCACGGACGGCCAGATCTTCCTGGAGACGGACCTGTTCTACCAGGGCGTCCGCCCGGCGGTGAACGTGGGCCTCTCGGTGTCCCGCGTCGGCTCCGCCGCGCAGACGAAGGCGATGAAGAAGGTCGCCGGCAAGATCAAGGGCGAGCTCGCGCAGTACCGCGAGATGGCGGCCTTCGCGCAGTTCGGCTCGGACCTCGACGCTACGACGCAGCGGCTTCTGAACCGCGGCTCGCGCCTCACCGAACTCCTGAAGCAGCCGCAGTTCTCGCCGCTGAAGATGGAAGAGCAGGTGGCGGTGATCTACGCCGGCGTGAACGGCTACCTCGATCCGCTGCCGCTGGGCCGCGTGCGCGCCTTCGAGGACGGCCTGCTCTCGCTTCTGCGCGGCAAGCACTCCGAGATCCTCGACTCGATCCGCTCGTCGAAGGATCTGAGCGCCGACACCGAGGCGAAGCTGAAGGACGTCGTGGCGTCCTTTGCCAAGTCGTTCTCGTAACGCTCGCCGAACAGGGTAGGGGCGCTCGATGCCGAGCCTGAAGGACCTGCGCAACCGCATCGCCTCCGTGAAGGCGACGCAGAAGATCACCAAAGCCATGCAGATGGTCGCGGCGGCCAAGCTCCGCCGTGCCCAGACGGCCGCCGAGGCCGCCCGGCCCTATGCCGAGCGCATGGAGACGGTGCTCGGAAACCTGGCGTCCGGCGTCATCATCGGTCCGGAGACCCCCCGTCTCCTCGCCGGGACTGGAGCCGACCAGGTCCACCTTCTCGTGGTCTGCACCGCGGAGCGCGGCCTGTGCGGCGCCTTCAACTCGTCGATTGCGCGCCTCGCCCGCGACCACGCCCTGCGCCTCATGGGGCAGGGCAAGACGGTGAAGATCATCTGCGTCGGCAAGAAGGGCTACGACATCCTCCGCCGCCAGTTCGGCCAGCAGATCATCGACTTCGTCGACCTGCGCGCGGCCCGCACTCTCGGCTTCGAGCATGCGGACGGCGTCGCCCAGAACATCCTCGGCCGCTTCGAGGCCGGCGAGTTCGACGTGGCGACGCTGTTCTACTCGCGCTTCCGTTCGGTGATCGCCCAGATCCCGACCGCGCAGCAGATCATCCCTGCGCAGATCGCTCAAGGCGGCGGGTCGACCGATGCGGTCTACGACTACGAGCCCGACGAGGGCGAGATCCTCGCGACGCTCCTGCCGCGGAACATCACCGTGCAGATCTTCAGGGCGCTCCTCGAGAACGCCGCGTCCGAGCAGGGCGCGCGCATGAGCGCCATGGACAACGCCACGCGCAACGCCGGCGAAATGATCAAGAAGCAGACGATGACCTATAACCGGTCCCGTCAGGCCATGATCACGAAAGAACTCATCGAAATCATCTCGGGCGCCGAGGCGCTCTGACGTTCCAGGAAGGGATCAGCCCCATGGCCAACACCGCCATCGTCTCCAGCAAGCCCACCGGCCAGATCGTTCAGGTCATCGGCGCCGTCGTCGACGTGCAGTTCGAGGGTCACCTGCCGGAAATCCTCAACGCCCTCGAGACGACCAACCAGGGCAACCGCCTCGTCCTCGAGGTGGCCCAGCAGCTCGGCGAGAACACAGTCCGCTGCATCGCCATGGACACCTCCGAAGGCCTCGTGCGCGGCCAGCCCGTGACCGATACCGGCGCCCCCATTGCGGTGCCGGTCGGCGCCGGCACCCTCGGCCGCATTATGAATGTCATCGGCGAGCCGGTGGACGAGGCAGGCCCTGTGCCCGCCGAGGCGACCCGCGCCATCCACCAGCCCGCGCCTTCTTATGCCGAGCAGTCCACCGAGGCCCAGATCCTCGTGACGGGCATCAAGGTGGTGGATCTCCTCGCGCCTTATGCCCGCGGCGGCAAGATCGGCCTCTTCGGCGGCGCCGGCGTCGGCAAGACCGTGCTCATCATGGAGCTCATCAACAACGTCGCGAAGGCGCACGGCGGCTACTCCGTGTTCGCCGGCGTCGGTGAGCGCACCCGCGAGGGCAACGACCTCTATCACGAGATGATCGAGTCCGGCGTGAACAAGCACGGCGGCGGCGAAGGCTCCAAGTGCGCCCTCGTCTACGGCCAGATGAACGAGCCCCCGGGCGCCCGCGCCCGCGTCGCGCTCACGGGCCTCACGGTCGCCGAGCACTTCCGCGACCAGGGCCAGGACGTGCTGTTCTTCGTGGACAACATCTTCCGCTTCACGCAAGCCGGCTCCGAGGTGTCGGCGCTCCTTGGCCGCATTCCCTCGGCGGTGGGCTATCAGCCGACGCTCGCCACCGACATGGGCAACCTGCAGGAGCGCATCACCACGACCACCAAGGGCTCGATCACCTCGGTGCAGGCCATCTACGTGCCGGCCGACGACCTGACGGATCCTGCGCCCGCCACCTCCTTCGCGCACCTCGACGCCACGACCGTGCTGTCGCGCTCGATTGCCGAGAAGGGCATCTACCCCGCGGTGGACCCGCTCGACTCGACCTCGCGCATGCTGTCCGCCGCCATCGTCGGCGAGGAGCACTACGCGGTCGCCCGCCGCGTGCAGCAGATCCTCCAGCGCTACAAGGCTCTGCAGGACATCATCGCGATCCTGGGCATGGACGAGCTCTCGGAAGAGGACAAGCTCACCGTGGCCCGCGCCCGCAAGATCGAGCGCTTCCTGAGCCAGCCCTTCTTCGTCGCCGAGGTCTTCACCGGCTCGCCCGGCAAGCTCGTGGCGCTCGAGGACACCATCAAGGGCTTCCAGGGTCTCGTCGAGGGCAAGTACGATCACCTCCCGGAGGCGGCCTTCTACATGGTCGGCACCATCGAGGAGGCCATGGAGAAGGCCCAGCGTCTCGCGGCTGAGGCGGCGTAAATGGCGGGTCTGACCTTCGAACTCGTCGCGCCGGAGCGGACGCTCTTCTCCGGCGACGTGGACGCCGTCGTGCTGCCCGCTTCCGAGGGCGACATGACCGTGCTCCCGGGTCACGCGCCCATGATGACGGCCCTCAAGACGGGCTTTCTCGTGATCACCGACCGGCCGGGTAACGGCCGCCGCATCCTCGTTCGCGGCGGCTTCGCCGATGTGAACCAGCGTGGCCTCACGGTGCTCGCCGAGCGCGCGCTGCCGGAAGAGGAGATCACCCAGGAGGTTCTCGACCGCGAGATCCTTCAGGCCGAGATGGCCTACGACGCGACGAACGATCCTGCTGCCAAGCACGCGGCGGAGGGCGCCATCGCGCAGCTGCGGGAAGCCAAGGCGGCGCTCAACTTTTAAGGTTCAGGCCGGCCTCAGCGCCGGCCTTTTTCTTGATCGGGCTCCGGGCCGCTCCATAACGGGCGGGCTCACGCCGGAACCCCTTGATGGCCGATCCCGCCCCGTCCAGCGACTTTCCGATCTCGGCCGGCATTCTCCTCGGCCTTGGGATCGGCGGCTTCTTCGACGGCATCGTGCTCCACCAGCTCCTGCAGTGGCACCACCTGGTCACCAGTGCCGGCCATCCGCCGGACAGCGTCGAGAATCTGAAGATCAACACCTTCTGGGACGGCGTCTTTCATGCCGGCACATACCTGTTCGTTCTGGCGGGCCTCCTCATCCTCTGGCGTCATGCCCGCCGGGCGCACGGGCGCTGGTCCGCCCGGCTCCTGCCGGCCTCCCTTCTCGTCGGCTTCGGCCTGTTCAACCTGGTCGAGGGCACGATCAACCACCAGATCCTCGGGCTCCACCACGTGAACGAAACCGTCCCGCCGGAGCAGTGGTGGCTGGGATCTCGGCTTTCTCGCCTGGGGAGCCGCCATGGTCGCCGGGGGCCTGCTCTGGCTGCGCTCCGCCCGCCGCCGGCGGCCATCCACATGAACCCGGCGCCGCTCATCCTCACCCTCGCCCTCGACGAGACCTCCTTCCGCTTCTTCGACGAGCAGCGGCGCCGCTTTTTTCCCCGCGAACGCAACCACATTCCCGCCCATGTGACGCTCTTTCACGCGCTGCCGGGCGACGAGATCGACACCATCGTCCAGGACCTCGCCTCGGCCTGCGCTGCGCAGCCGCCATTTCCGGTCGCGGTCACGGGCCTTCGCGCTCTCGGGCGCGGTGTCGCCTACCAGCTCAGCGCTTCCGACCTCGCCCAACTGAGGCAGGCCCTCGCCCGCCGCTGGGCGGATTGGCTCACCCCGCAGGACCGCCAGAAGCTCAACCCACACGTCACGGTCCAAAACAAGGTGGATCCCGAGGAAGCCCGCGCGCTTCTCGCCAGCCTGCAAGAATCGTTCGAGCCGTTCATGGCGACAGGGGAGGGGCTGGACCTTTGGTGGTACCGTGGCGGCCCCTGGGAGCGCGTCGAGCGCTTCGCCTTTCAGGGCCGAAGCTTGCCGGCTGAAGCATCTCCTTAACGGTTCTCGAACACCTTTCGGCAAGGCTGGTGCCTGGAGCAGGGGCGACCCGATTCTGAGCCGATGATCACGACCTCCGCCTATCGCCAGACCCAGACGGCTCTCGGCCTCTTCGTCCAGGCCCGTCCGGCCGCCGCTGCGCAGCCGCCCGGCAGCACGACCTCTGCCATGCCTGCCATCGCCGAAGCGCCCCAAAGCCCGGCCGTTATCCTGTCCCGCAGCTCACACCAGGAAAGCTCGTCCTTCAAGCTCTACGGCCCGACCGGCATGACGCTCGACGGTCTCTTCGACGCCGGCCGCCGCTCGCCCGCGGAGCAGCAGCGTCTCAGCGCCACCCACGAGGCTGCCCGGGATCTGAGCGCCAAGAAGGCCAAGGCCGACGAGGAGGTGGACGGCCTCAGCCAGAAGATCGCCGAGAACACGCGCAAGCTCGCCGCGGACCACATTGCCACCCTGAAGGAGGCGGCCCGCAAGGCGAAGCTCCTCGGCCTCATCGATCCGAAAGGCGCCGTCGAGGTTGCCAAATCCTACAGCCGCCAGCTCGCCCGTACGGTGCGCGAGTTCGGCGGCGCCAACGAAGCTCTCGCGAAACTCGACGAGCGCCGCCTCGGCCGCCTTGAGCCCGAGCAGGAAACCACGATCACGCGGGACGTTGCCGTCGAGATCAGCAAGGCGGAAGTGCAGACTGAAGGCCGGGACTGGCGTCAGGCTGCCCGCGATGCCGTGCTTCTGGCGCTCGGCGGCCTCGACGACGAGACGATCCCTTCGGCGCTCCTGGAATCCGAGGCTGCTGAAGCGCCGCCGGAAACCGCGGCGGAAGCCGGGCCGGTCGTCGTGTCCGCTGCCGCGGTCGCGGTAACCGAAACCGTGACGGTCGAGACGGCGATCGACAGCACGAAGGCGGACGACAAGGCTGCCGCCATCGAGGAGGGCCGGCTCGGCCGGCTCGCGGCCGATGCGGAGGTGATCAAGGATGCGATCCTTGCCCTTCGCGAGCTGAAGACCATGATCGCCACCGCCGCCAAAGCCGCCGCCAAGCAGGGCGTGATCGACAAGGAATTCCGCAAAGAGTTCAAAGAGGCCCATGCCGAGTTTCGCGGCGCCATCGACGCCGTGATCGAAGCCGCCATGCCGGTGGTCGAAGCGGGCTTCTCCATCGACCCCGACGAGCCTTCGGCTGCGTGAGGGGAGGCGGGCGGCGCGAACCGCCCGTCGCTCAAGCCTCTCCCATGGCGATCAGGTTCGCGTTGCCGCCCGCCGCCGCCGTGTTGATCGTCACAATCTGTTCGGTCGCGAAGCGCAGGAGATAGTGCGGGCCGCCGGCCTTCGGTCCGGTGCCGGAGAGGCCATGCCCGCCGAAAGGCTGCACGCCCACCACCGCGCCGATCATGTTGCGATTCACGTAGACGTTGCCGACGGAGAGCCGGTCCACCACACGCTCGACGGTCTCGTCGATGCGCGAATGAACGCCGAGCGTCAGGCCGTAGCCGGTCGCCTCGATATGGTCGAGCACCTGGTCGAGATCGCCTGCCCGGTAGCGCGCGACGTGCAGGATCGGCCCGAACACCTCTTCGGTCAGGGCCTCGGGGCTCTTCAGCTCGAACACGTGCGGCGCCGTATAGGTCCCGGCGGAGGGCGCCTCGCCCGCATGATGGGTGCGCAGCGCCTCCCGCTTCATGCGCGCGACGTGAGCGTCGAGCCGCTCCTTCGCCTCGCAATCGATCACGGGGCCGACTTGCGTCGCCACGTCCCGCGGATCCGCGACCTTCAGCTCGCGGGCCGCGCCGACGATCATCTCGATCATCCGGTCGGCCACATCCTCCTGCACGCACAGAAGCCGCAAGGCCGAGCAGCGCTGGCCGGCGGAGCGGAACGCGGAGGTGACCACGTCGTCCGCCACCTGCTCGGGGAGAGCCGTCGCATCGACGATCATGGCGTTGATGCCGCCGGTCTCGGCGATGAGCGGCACGATGGGGCCGTCCTTGGCGGCCAGCGCCCGATTGATGAGGCGGGCCACCTCCGTCGAGCCCGTGAACACGACGCCCGCCACATCGCGATGCTCCACGAGGCGCGCACCCACCCGGCCGTCGCCGGGCACGAGGTGGAGCGCAGCGGCCGGTATGCCGGCTTCGTGCAGCAGGCGGACGGCGAGGGCCGCGATCAGGGGCGTCTGCTCGGCGGGTTTGGCCACCACGGTGTTGCCGGAGACGAGGGCTGCCGTGACCTGGCCGAGAAAGATCGCAAGGGGGAAGTTCCAGGGGGAGATCGCTACGAACACGCCGCGGCCGCGCAGCCGCAAGAGGTTGCTCTCGCCGGTCGGCCCAGGCATCGCCTCGCCGGCGCCGAAGAGCGAGCGGGCCTGCGCCGCGTAATAGCGGCAGAAATCCACTGCCTCACGCACCTCGGAGAGCGCGTCGTCGACCGTCTTGCCGGCCTCCGCCTGCAGGAGGTGGATGAACGCGCCCCTACGCGCCTCCAGGAGATCGGCCGCACGGTCGAGAGCCGCGGCGCGCTGCGCCACCGGCGCTTCGCTCCAGGCCCGGAAACCCGCACGCGCAGCGCGCATCGCTTCTTCCGCGCCCTGAGGCGACGCCTCGACGACGCGGCCGACGACGCCGGTGCCGTCGATGGGGCTCGTCACGGCGCGCTCCTCGCCCGAGAGCGAACGCCCGTTCACGATGGGCTCTGCACGGAAAGGTGTCTTCGCGCCGGCTGCGATCTCGGCCCGGAACGCCTCCAGCGAGGCGCGGTGGCCGAGTTCGACGCCGCGTGAGTTCGGGCGCTCCGACCCGAAGAGGTCCCGCGGCAGGGGCAGCTTCGGATGGCGGGCGCGGTCGGGCGACACGATGATGTCGGCCGGGCGCTTCAGGAGCGCTTCGACGGGAACATTGGCATCCGCCGCCACGGAGACGAAGGACGAGTTGGCGCCGTTCTCGAGCAGGCGACGGACGAGATAGGCGAGAAGATCCCGGTGCCCGCCCACCGGCGCATAGGTTCGGCAGGCCGCTCCGGGATGGTCCTCGATGAGGCGCCCGTAGAGGGATTCGCCCATTCCGTGCAGGCGCTGGAACTCGTAGCCGTCAACGCCGCCCGCGCGCTCGATGATCGACGCGACGGTGAGCGCATTGTGGGTTGCGAATTGCGGGTAGATGCGCGGGCGGAGCGCAAGAAGCTTCTCGGCGCAGGCCGTGTAGTTCAGGTCCGTCATCGCCTTGCGGGTGAAGACCGGGTAATCGTCGAGGCCGCGCTCCTGCGCGCGCTTCACCTCAGTGTCCCAATATGCGCCCTTCACGAGCCGCACCATGAGGCGGCGGTCGTAGCGCTCGGCGAGGGCCGCGAGGTGGTCGATCACGGCGCCGGCCCGCTTCTGATAGCCTTGAATGGCGAGCCCGAACCCGTCCCAGCCGTCGAGGGCCGGATCGGCCATCACGGCACCGATGACCTCGAGGGAGAGTTCAAGCCTGTCGGCCTCCTCGGCATCGACCGTGAAGTTGAGGTCATAGGACTTCGCCTTCAGCGCCAGGTCCACCACAAGCGGAACGAGTTCCGCCATCACGCGCTCGCGGCTCAGGGCCTCGTAGCGGGGGTGGAGGGCGGAAAGCTTCACGGAGATGCCGGGGCGGTTCGGCAGAGGCTCGTTGCCGGCCGAGCGTCCGATGGCCTCGATGGCGGCGGCATAGGACGCAAAGTAGCGGCGGGCGTCATCCGCCGTGCGGGCGCCTTCCCCCAGCATGTCGAAGGAGTAGCGGTAGAGCCGTCCCTGGCCGGAGCCCGCGCGCTTTAGGGCATCCTCGATCGTCTGGCCGAGAACGAAGTGATTGCCCATCACCCGCATGGCCTGCCGCGTCGCGGCACGGACGGCAGGAAGACCGAGCCGTTTTGCCACGTTGGCGAGAATGCCCTCCGGCGTTTCGCCCGGCTGGATGATGCGGGCCGTAATGCCGAGCGCCCAGGCGGAGGCGGAGACGAGGAACGCATCGGATTTCGCCTCGTGTCCCGCGAAATTGCCCTGCCCGAGCTTGTCTTCGATCAGGCGGTCGGCCGTGGCGCCGTCCGGCACCCGCAGCAGCGCCTCGGCCAGGACCATCAGCGCGAGCCCTTCCTTGGTCGAGAGGGCATATTCCCGGAGCATCTCCTCGACGCCCCCAAAACCTCCGCTCCGCTCGCGGATGGCGGCGATGAGCCCGGTCGCGGTGGCGTCCACCTGCTGCTCGCGCTCAGGGCTCAGGCGTCCCGCCGCCAGCAGCCGCCGGGCGATGGCCGCATCGTCCTCGGCATAGGGAGCGTCGAAGATGGGGGCGGGGGAACGGTCGAGCATAGGGGCCTCACGGATGACCCGCAGAGGATAAGGATGTCGGGGCCGCGTTGCGATAGTGACTTTGCGGATTCTGCCTTAGGATCGGCGGTAAATGAACTTCATGGGCGTTGACATGACGGAGCTCGACCGTACCGACCGGCGCATCCTCGGCCTGCTTCAGGCGGACGGGCGGATCGCCACCGTGGAGCTCGCCGAGCGCATCGGTCTGTCGCCCACCTCGACGGGCGAGCGCCTCAGGCGCCTGCAGCGGGAGGGCTACGTGGCAGGGTTCCGGGCCGTCCTCGACCCGCACCGCCTCGGGCTCGGGCTCCTCGTCTTCGTCGAGGTGTCGCTCGACAAGACGACGCCCGACGTCTTCGAGCGCTTCGCAGCGGCGGTGCGGCGCGCGCCCGAAGTTCTCGAATGCCACATGGTGGCGGGCGGCTTCGACTACCTCGTGAAGACCCGCGTCGCCGACATGGCCGCCTACCGCCGCTTTCTCGGAGAGATCCTGCTCGCCCTGCCGGGCGTCAAGGAGACCCGCACCTACGCGGTGATGGAGGAGGTGAAGAGCGACGGCGTGCTGCCGGTGTGAGGCGGCTCCCCCATTTCGGGGAGGTGTGCTGCCGTCCGGATGGGCAAGTGCCCAATTCGACGCCAATCGGCTTGACGCCTTCCGGCAATCCGCATGCAATACGGTGCCAATCGCCAAAACGGCACGGGTATTGCCAGGGACTCGCCCGGGCAGACGTGCCGGCACAAACAACAACAGGGACGAGTCGATGCTGTTCAAGTCACTTCGCGGGACCATTCTGGGTGTGGCCGCCGGCCTTCTGGCCGCAACGGTCGCCGGCGCGCAGACGCCGGTTCGCTTTTCACTCGACTGGCGCTGGGAAGGCCCGGCCGCTCCCTTCGCGGTCGCCCTCGACAAGGGTTACTTCAAGGCGGAGGGCCTCGACGTCACCATCGATCCGGCGGCGGGCTCCCGGGAGCCGATCTCGCGCGTGGCCTCCGGCACCTACGACATGGGCTTCGGCGACGTGAACTCCCTCGTGCGGTTCCGCGACGAGAACCCCGGGGCTGACATCAAGGCCGTGATGGTGATGTACGACCGTCCGCCCTTTTCCATCGTCGGACGCAAGAGCCGCGGCATCACCAAGGAGGTCTCAAGCCTCGCCGGCAAGAAGTTCGGCGCACCCGCGGCGGACGGCGCCTTCGCGCAGTGGCCGATCTTCAAGGCCGTGAACAAGATCGACGATTCCGGCATGAAGTTCGAGAATGTGGGCTTTCCCGTCCGCGAACCCATGCTGGCCCAGGGCGAGGTCGATGCGATCTTCGGCTTCTCCATGTCGTCCTACATCAATCTCACGAGCCGCGGCGTGCCGGCGGACGACATCGTCGTGCTGCTTATGAGCGATTACGGCGTCGAACTTTACGGCAACACCATCCTGGTCTCGCCGAAATTTGCCGCCGAGAAGCCCGAGGCCGTGAAGGGCTTCCTGCGCGCCCTGATGAAGGGGGTGCAGGACACCGTAAAGGACCCGGCGGGCGCGGTCGATGCGGTGATCAAGCGCAACGACGTGGCAAAGAAGGATGTCGAGCTCGCGCGCCTCAAGATGGTGCTGGAGCAGAATATGATCACCCCGGCCGTGAAGGCGAACGGCTTCGGGGCGATCGACAAGGAGCGCTTCGCCCGGGCGCTCGATCAGATCGGCCTCACCTTCCAGTACAAGAACAAGCCGAAGACCGAGGACGTCTTCACCGATGCCTTCCTCCCGGCCGCCGAGCTGCGGAAGATCAACTGAGGCGCGCCGCGTCCGGCGGACGCGATACGAGCGCAAGCTCGGGGTGGCTGAGGTCCCATGAAGCCTTTCGCCACCCCGGCCATGTAGGCCCTCCCTCCTCGTTTGCGGGAGGTCGATGATTTCCGGAGCTCTCCTTGTCAGCCTTCGTCGACATTCACGACGTCACCCACATCTATGCCGGCGCCGAGGACGGCGCGCCCGCCGTCGAAGGGCTCAACATCAAGGTGCAGGAGGGTGAGTTCGCCGCCATCGTGGGCCCGTCGGGTTGCGGCAAATCCACGTTGATGAAGCTCGCGACAGGGCTGCAGTTCCCCAAGAAGGGCACCGTGATCGTCGGGGGGCGGGAGGTTGGAGCGCCGGTGAAGCTCGCCGGCATGGCCTTTCAGAATCCGACCATGCTGCCCTGGCGCACGACGCTTCAGAACCTTCTGCTGCCGCTCGAAATCGTCCAGCCCCATCGCTCACGCCTGCGGCGGCATAAAGCCGAGTACGTCGCCCGCGCGGAGGCGCTGCTGGCGCAGGTGGGACTCAAAGGCCAGGGCCACAAATATCCCTGGCAGCTGTCGGGTGGCATGCAGCAGCGGGCGTCCCTCTGCCGCGCTCTCATCCATCAGCCCAAGCTCCTGATGCTCGACGAACCTTTCGGCGCCCTCGACGCTTTCACGCGCGAGGAGCTGTGGTGCGTGATCCGCGATCTGCACGCGGCGCAGGGCGTCACGGTTATTCTCGTCACGCACGATCTCAGAGAGGCGGTGTTCCTCGCCGACCGGATCTTCTGCATGAGCTCGCGCCCAGGCCGCATCATCGCGGAGCGCCAAGTGGACCTGCCGCGCCCGCGCGATCTCGAGCTCTGCTACCGCCCCGAATTCACCGACATCGTCCACGAACTGCGCGGGCACATCGCCCATGCGCGCCAGGCGGCCTGACATGCGCACGTCGAAACGCACCCTCGCGCTGGCTCCGTGGCTCTTCACCCTCGGCTTCTTCCTCGCCTGGGAGGCGATCTGCCGGGTCTTCAACGTCTCGGCATTCGTGCTGCCGGCGCCCAGCACGATTCTCGCCGCCGTCTGGGACTACCGCAACCAGCTCACCTATCACGGCGCTCACACCCTCTGGATGACGCTCGCGGGCTTCGGCCTTGCCGTGGTGTTCGGCCTCCTCCTCGGCATGGCGCTCGGCGCATCCCGGGTCATCAATGCCGGGTCTTACCCGCTGCTCGTCGGCTTCAACTCGATCCCGAAAGTAGCGGTGGTGCCGATCCTGGTCTTCTGGTTCGGCGTCGGCTGGCTTCCGCCGGTGCTGACGGCGTTCCTGATCTCGTTCTTTCCCATCGTCGTGAACGTGGCGACGGGCATCTCCACCATCGAGCCGGAAACCGAGGACGTGCTGCGCGCCCTCGGGGCCTCGAAGGCCGACATCATCATGAAGGTCGGCGTGCCGCGGGCGATGCCGTACTTCTTCGGATCCCTGAAGGTCGCGATCACCCTGGCCTATGTCGGATCCGTCATCGGGGAGCAAAACGCGTCGAATGTGGGCATCGGCAATCTCCTGACCCGTGCGTCCGCCGCCTTCGAGGTGCCGCTCGTCTGGGCGGCCCTCGTCGTCCTCGCCGTGATGGGGGTCGTCATGTACACGCTCACGGTGATGATCGAGCGCTCGATGACGGGCTGGGCCCAGCGCAGCAACATGGCGGCCGCCTGACGCAAGCCGCATGGCGCGGACACGAGGGCGGTGCTACACCCTCGCGCCATGCTGAACGCCGCCCCCGACTACGCCTCCCTCGTCGCCGGCTTCCGCTGGCGCATCCCGGCCCGCTACAATATCGGCGTCGATGTCTGCGAACGCTGGGCGGCGGTGGAGCCCGGGCGCCCGGCGATCCTCGACGTCACGGCGGACGGTCAAGTGACGGCCGTCACCTACGGCGACCTGCGCGACGCGTCGAACCGCCTCGCCAATGCCTTGCGCGAGCGGGGCGTCGGGCGCGGCGACCGCGTCGCGATCCTGCTGCCGCAATGCACGACGGTGGCGGTGGCGCATATCGCGATCTACAAGCTCGGCGCCGTCGCGCTGCCGCTCGCTGCGCTGTTCGGGGTGGATGCGCTCACCTACCGCCTCAACGACGCGGGCGCGCGGGCGCTCGTCACCAACGGGGCGGGCCTCGCAAAGCTTGCGACCGCAACCGAGCCGCTGCCTCACCTTGAAATCGTTCTGTCGACCGACGATGCGGGCGGACCCGCCGAGTCGTTAGATGTCGCCCTTGAGCGAGCCAGCCCGGATTTCGCGCCCGTCGACACCGCCGCCGACGATCCGGCGATGATGATCTATACCTCCGGCACCACCGGCCAGCCCAAGGGCGCCCTGCATGCCCACCGGGTGCTCCTCGGCCACCTGCCGGGCGTGCAGATGCCCCACGAGTTCCTGCCGCAGCCCGGCGACCGGCTCTGGACGCCGGCGGACTGGGCGTGGGCCGGGGGGCTGCTCAACATCCTGCTGCCCGGCCTGCACTTCGGCGTGCCGGTGATCGCGCGCAAGTTCGACAAGTTCGATCCGGAGGAAGCCTTCCGTCTCATGGCCGATCAGGGTGTACGCAACACCTTCGTGCCGCCGACGGCCCTGCGCATGCTGCGCACCGTCTCCAATCCGCGCGGCCGGTTCGACCTCAGGCTGCGGACGGTCGGCTCGGGCGGCGAGGCCCTTGGGGCCGAGACTTTCGCCTGGGGCCGCGAGGCCCTGGGTCTTACCATCAACGAGTTCTATGGTCAGACGGAGTGCAACCTCGTGCTCTCCTCTTGCGCCGCCATCGGCGTCGCCAAGGCCGGCGCCATCGGCAAGCCCGTGCCCGGCCATACGGTGGGGGTGATCCGGCCCGACGGCACGCTCGCGGAGCCCGGGGAACTCGGCAAGATCGCCGTCATGCGGCCGGATCCCGTGATGTTCCTCCACTACTGGAACAAGCCCGGCGCCACCGAGGCGAAGTTCATCGGCGACTGGATGACCACCGGCGACCAGGGACAGCTCGATGAGGACGGCTACATCCAGTTCGTGGGCCGCGATGACGACGTGATCACCTCTGCCGGCTACCGCATCGGCCCGGGCGAGATCGAGGATTGCCTCATCCGCCACCCGGCGGTCGCCCTGGCCGCTGCCGTCGGCAAGCCCGATCCCTTGCGAACCGAGATCGTGAAGGCCTTCGTGGTGCTGAAGGAGGGTCATCAGCCCTCCGAGACCCTGGCCGCCGAGATCCAGTCTTTCGTCAAGAACCGTCTCTCCGCGCACGAATACCCGCGCGAGATTGCCTTCAGGGGCAACCTGCCGCTCACCACCACCGGCAAGGTGATCCGGCGGCTGCTGCGGGACGAGGCCTAGATCAGCGCCTCAGGCTCAGCGGATTGTCGCTCAGGGCCGCCGCGTCCGGCTGATCCACGCCGGGCTTGCCCAGGAACGCGTTCCACAGGCCCTGGACGTAGGAGGGCTCCAGGTCGTTCACGATGAACACCATGCGGCTGCGCCGGTCCTCGCTCGGCCAGCGCTCCAGAACGGCCGGCACGTGGATCACGTGCTGGACGCCGTGCACCACGACGGGGTGATCGGGGTTCTCCGCCAGCGCCACGAGTCCTTTCACCCGCAGGAGCTTTGCTCCCTGCGACGAGCGCAGGAGGTCGAGGAACATGTCGAGGGAGCCCTGGCGGATCGGCACGTCGCTCGTGAGGCAGAAGGCCCGGATGCGTGCGTCGTGGCGGTTTACGTCGTGGTGGTGATGCCCGTGTTCGTGCCCGTGATCGTGCCCATGGTGGTGCCCGTGCTGGTGCGCGTGGCTGCGGTGCTCCGCCTCCTCCACTGCCTCGGCCTTCAGCCACTCGCGCACGTCGGCGATCTTGCCGTCCGGGCTGAACAGGCCGGCCTTGAGGAGGGCGTCGGCATCCACCGCGCCGTTCACGGCGTTGAGGATGTCCGCGCCGGGGTTCAGCGCTCGCAGACGCGTCTCGAGCGCGGCGGTATCGGCGGCAAGGTCGGTCTTCGTGATCACGAGCCGCTCCGCGACCGCGGCCTGCTTTCTCGCCTCCTCGTGGGCGTCCAGAGTGGCAAGGCCGTTCACCGCGTCCACCACCGTGGCGATGCCCTCGAGCGCATAGCGCATCGAAAGATACGGATGGTAGAGCACCGCGTGCAGGATCGGGGCGGGGTCGGCGAGCCCGGTGGTCTCGATCACCACCCGGCGGAAGGGCGCGATCCGCCCGTTGTCGCGCTTGCGCAGGAGGTCTTCCAGCGTCGAGATGAGGTCGCCCCGCACGGTGCAGCACAGGCACCCGGCGGAGAGCAGGATGAGGCCCTCGTCAACGGTTTCGACGAGGAGATGATCGAGACCGATCTCGCCGAACTCATTGATGATCACCACCGTGTCGGCGAGCGCCGAATCCTGCAGCAGCCGATTGAGCAAAGTCGTCTTGCCGGCGCCGAGAAAGCCCGTGAGCACGGTGAGCGGAATGGGGGCGGGCGGCTGGCCTGTCGATGGCATGATGGGCCCTTCAACCTGCGGGAACGACCGCTTGGCGCCGGCCTTCCAGGATCACGTTGGTGACGATCGCCGCGATGACGAGGCTGCCGCCGAGGATCTGAACGGGACTCAAGGTCTCGCCCAGGATGAATGGCGCTGCGAGCGCCGCCACCACCGGCTCGGCGCAAAACGCAATCCCGGCCGTGACGGCCGTGATGCGGGTGAGCGCCAGGAACTGAAGAACGAAGCCGAGCAGGTAGGCCCCGATGGTGATCGCCACCGGAATGGCGGCCAGAAGCAGGGAGGAGGGCGGCTCGAGATTGCCCGCCACCGCCCCGATGAGCGCGGCGGTCGGCAACACGATGAGGTGGATCCAGAACGTCTTGGCGAAAACCCCGGTCTCGCGGGCGAGGGCTGCAGCGAAGAACTGCGTCGCCGTGGCGATGCTGGCGCCGACCGCAAGGGCGAGCCCGCGCGGGTCGAGGCTGCCGAATGCGGGACCCACCACGAGCACGACACCCGTGAGCGCGAGCGCCACGACACCGAGCAGCGCAGGGGTCAGCTTCGTGCCTTGCACGAGGGGGCTCGCCAGGACGATGAGCACCGGGAACGTGTAGAAGACCACCACCGCCACGGCGACGGGGATGAAGGCGACGGACGAAAGATAGCAGACGCCGACGATCGCCGTGGAAATTCCGAGGAGCATTATGGTGGGTCGCTCCTGAGGCGCCACCCGCAGCGAGTGCCCGAGCACCAGCGCCGCAAGGCCCGCCATTACCATCATCAGGAGCACGCGGTAGACCACGATCGTGGAACCGCTCACCCCGGCGAAGGAGGCAAGGCGCGCGTAGCCGATATTGAGACCGTAAAGGGTGGCCGAGCCGAGCGCGAGGACAAGGCCGGCGGAAGCAGGGTTCTGGCGGAGCATGGGCGAACCGGAGCCGTACGGCCGGGCGGTTCTTGTGCGGGCTGCGCTTCGCCCCGTCAAGCGAGGCCGGCTCGTCGCGACCCAGCCCGCCCGTGAAGCAGGATCAGTTCCTGGCCGTCGGCTTCGCGTTCGGATCGGTCCTGTCGGCCGCGGCCGAGCGGGGCTTCGCCGGAGGCGTAATCTTCAACGGCGCCGCCGGCTTTGCGGCCGCAGCCGGCGCGGCCTTCGACGAGGCGCCCGCATCCGGCGCAGCCGTCTTCGTCTTCTTCTCCTCGGCCACGGGCTTCACCGAGAGGGTCGCGCGGCCGTTCTTGCCGTCCTCGATAATGGATTGCGGCACGGACAGCTTCTTGTCCGCGGTGGCAGCCTTCTCGTCGGCTTTGGCCTTGCGGGCAGCGACGCGCTTTTCCTGGGCGGCCTTGCGCTTGGCGATCCGCTCCTGCTCCTCAGCCTCTTCCTGGGCGGCCTGCGCCGCGAGATCCGCCGCGCTCGGCGGGTTCGGGCCGAGCCAGACCGCGACCGGCTGCACCGGCGCGCGGGGGCCGAGCTGGGTCCGCGGCGGCTGGGTGGGGCCGCCCGCGAAGGAGAGCACGTTCGGGGTCGAGAGGAGGTTCGGGGTGGTGGCGTTCGCCTCGACCGTTCCGGTATCGTCCTCGCCCGGCAGCGGACCCCGGCGATCGCAGATCACGGGCCGCATGTTGGGCGGCGAGACCAGAACGGACGAATGGAGCGCTTCAAGGGTGGGGGCGCCGAACGGCGCGCCGCCAGCCGCGAAGCCCCGGTCGAACAGGTCGGCGGCCTTGAGGGTGCGCTCGTTGGCGGAGGACGAGCCGAGCACCACCGTGATGAGGCGGCGGCCGTCCCGGCGGGCGCTCGCCACCACGTTGAAGCCGGAGGCGCAGATGAAGCCCGTCTTCATGCCGTCAGCGCCGGGATAGCGGCCAATCAGGCCGTTATGGTTGCGCATCACGCGCCGGCCGAACTGGATCGCCCCGATGTCGAACAGGTCTTCGTGCTCGGGGAAGGTGCGGTAGAGGGTGCGGGCGAGGATCGCCATGTCGCGGGCGGAGGTCTGTTGCCGGTCGTCGGGCAGCCCGTGCGGGTTCACGAAGCGGCTCTCCCGCATGCCGAGCTGGGCGGCCGAGGCGTTCATGAGCGCCGCGAAGCCCTCGACCGAGCCGCCGAGGTTCTCGGCGATCGTGGCGGCCACGTCGTTGGCCGATTTCACCATGATGATCTTGAGGGCGTTGTCGAGGCGGATCTGGGCGCCCGGCCTGAACGCCATCTTGGAGGGCGGCAGGGTCGCCGCCTCCTCGGAGACGGTGAGAAGCTGGTCGAGGGAGGCCCGGCCTTGGCGCACCATGTCGAGGGCGACATAGACCGTCATGAGCTTCGTGATCGAGGCCGGATACCAGGGATCCGTCGCCCGCTCGGCATGGAGCACGCGCCCCGTCTCGGCATCCACCACCAGCGCCGGCCCGTTGGCGAGCGCCCCGGTGCCCGCGAGGGCCGCGAGAACAAAAGCGGTAAGGCGGAGGGCTCGGCTCGCTCTCATGCGGGGTGCTTCCAGATAGGGATCGTCGGGTCGAACTAGAGCATTATAGCTCAGCTTCACGGCGCGAGGGCAAGAATCGCCTCCGCCGGTCAGGTCTGGCTCATTTGGTGGCATTTCGCCCCTTGTGCGGGACCCTGTTTTACCGGACTCCGTGGCAAGAGCGTGGCGACGCCATGGCTCCCGCCGGTTAACCAAAGCGATTGATCCTGAATCCTCCATGGACCTGTCCGACCTGTGGATCCCCGCCACCCTGGCCGCCGCCGCGGCCCAGACGGCCCGGAACGCCGCCCAGCGCAGCCTCACGGAGCGCATCGGAACGGTCGGGGCGACCCAGGTGCGCTTCCTTTACGGACTCCCGTTCGCCCTGTTGTTCCTTTGCCTCATGCCGGCTCTCACGGGCGAGGAGGTTCCGGGCCCCACCTCCGGCTTTTTCGCCTACATCGCCCTTGGCTCGGTTGCCCAGATCCTCGCCACGGCGGGGATGCTCGCGGCGATGCGGGGCCGCTCGTTCGCGGTGGTGACCGCCATCATCAAGATCGAACCGGTGCTGGTCGCGCTCTTCGGCATCGCGCTCCTGGGCGATACCCTGACCGTCCCGACCGCCACGGCGATCCTGGTCGCCACGACGGGCGTCGTGATCCTGTCCGTGAAGCCGGGTGCAGGCCTGTCCCGCTCGGGCCTCGCGCCGTTCCTTTATGGCATCGCCGCCGGCGGGTTGTTCGCCCTCGCTGCCATCGGGTTTCGCGGCGCGATCCTCTCGCTGGAGGACGGGTCGTTCCTCATCCGCGCTACGACCACCCTCGCCTGGGGGCTCGCCCTCCAGACGGCGATCCTGATGGCCTGGCTCGTCCTTCTCGACCGGGAGGCCCTTCTCGCCAGCGTCAGGGTGTGGCGCCTGTCCCTTGGGGCGGGCTTCCTCGGAGCCCTCGCATCCCAGTTCTGGTTCATCGGTTTTGCTCTCACGAGCGCCGCCAACGTGCGCACGTTGGCGCTGGTCGAGGTTCTGATGGCGCAGGCCGTCGCTCACCGGCTTCTCCGGCAGGGCACCACGACCCGCGAGGGGGCCGGCCTCATTCTCGTGGTCGCCGGCGTCGCGCTCCTGCTGGCGACGCAGATGTAGCGGGGGCGGCGCGCCACCCCCGCGGGCGCCTTACCAGTGGCGCATCTCGTCGTCGTTCGGCAGCCGGCCCTGGGGCGTCAGCTGGTCGACCACGCCGGGGAGCACGTGCGAGAGCTCGTTCAGCATGTCGCCGCGCTGCATGCCGGTCTGCGTCGAGAGCTGCTCGATCGTATCGGGGCCGAGGGCCTCCTCGAGTTCGTTGGGAGCGATCGGATGATTGTCGCCCGTGCCGACCCAGGAATGGAACTTGTCGCCGTGGCCGGTGGACTGGAACTGCTGGAGAAGGCCGCCGAGCCCTCCCATTCCACCTCCCATTCCTCCTCCCATGCCGCCGCCGAGCATGCCGCCGAGACCACCTCCGCCGCCTCCGAGCAGGCCCCCGAGCCCGCCACCGCTGCCGCCCATGCCGCGGGATGCCAGCAGCGCCATGAGAGCCATCATGAGCGGGGAGCCGCCCCCGCCGCCGCCCAGCATGCCGCCGAGCCCGCCGCCCATGCCGCCGCTGCTCATGCCGCCGCCATAGCCCTGCCCGCCCATGCGGGAGCCGAGCACGCTGCCGATCACTTGATCAAGTAAACCCATAACCACCATCCTGGTGTTGGTTGAACGTGGTCGGTCAACGGGGCTCGACCGGGTTGGTTGCGGCTAAGGTCCTGAGGGCTCACCGTTCTGCATGCTTCCCATGCCCGCCGCAGCCTTGCCGACGGACGCCCTGAGGGGCATGTTGCAGTCACGATATCGATCCCCTGGAGGAAGAGAGATGACCGCCTGCATCGTCGGCTGGGCCCACACGCCGTTCGGCAAGCTCGACAACGAGACCGTCGAGAGCCTGATCGTGCGCGTGACGCGGGAGGCGCTTGAGCATGCCGGGATCGGAGCGGAGGACGTCGACGAGGTGGTGCTCGGCCACTTCAACGCCGGGTTCAGCGCCCAGGACTTCACGGCCTCCCTGGTGTTTCAGGCCCATGACGGGTTCCGCTTCAAGCCGGCGACCCGGGTGGAGAATGCGTGCGCGACGGGGTCGGCCGCGGTGCATCAGGCGATCAAGACCCTGGAAGCCCGCCGCGCCAAGACGGTTCTGGTCGTCGGCGTCGAGCAGATGACCCGCACGCCGGGTCCAGAAATCGGCAAGAATCTCCTGAAGGCGTCGTACCTTCCCGAGGACGGCGAGACGCCGGCGGGCTTTGCGGGCGTCTTCGGGCAGATCGCGGGTCGCTACTTCCAGCGCTACGGCGATCAGTCCGACGCGCTCGCCATGATCGCGGCCAAGAACCACAAGAACGGCGTGGGCAACCCCTATGCGCAGATGCGCAAGGATTTGGGCTTCGAGTTCTGCCGGGCCGAAAGCGAGAAGAACCCCTTCGTGGCCGGCCCGTTAAAGCGCACCGATTGTTCGCTGGTGTCCGACGGGGCTGCCGCCCTCGTCATCACCGATACCGAGACGGCGCTCCGCATGCCACGCGCCGTCGCCTTCCGGGCGACCGCCCATGCGCAGGATTTCCTGCCGATGTCGAAGCGGGACATCATCCAGTTCGAGGGCTGCGCCCATGCCTGGAAGCAGGCGCTGGCCGCGGCGGGCGTCACCCTCGAAGACCTCTCCTTCGTCGAAACCCATGACTGCTTCACTATCGCCGAGCTCATCGAATACGAAGCGATGGGTCTCACGCCGGAAGGGCAGGGCGCCCGGGCCGTTCAGGAGGGCTGGACGCAGCGCGACGGCAAGCTCCCCGTGAACCCGTCCGGCGGCCTCAAGGCCAAGGGCCACCCCATCGGCGCCACGGGCGTCTCCATGCACGCCCTCTCCGCCATGCAGCTGTGCGAGGAGGCCGGCGACATCCAGGTGAAGAACCCGGTTCTCGGCGGGATCTTCAACATGGGGGGCGCAGCCGTGGCGAACTACGTGAGCGTCCTCGAGCGCATCAAGTAATCCACTCTCGAGGCTTCGCGCCATCCTTGCCGGCTCTGAGGCCGGAGCGGATGGCGCGAACGCCCCTGTCTCGGGGGTCATGGATCTCCGCCCCTCGCTTCGCTCGTCGGGGACCCTACCAGAGCACCCCGTGCGAACTTTTCTGATCCTCCTCTTCGCCTACACCCTCAGCCAGTTCTTCCGTGCCTTCCTGGCCATCGTGGCGGAGGACCTCTCACGGGATCTGGGGCTGAACGCGGCCGATCTCGGCGCCGTCTCGGCGAGCTGGTTCGCGGCTTTCGCCCTGGCGCAATTCCCGGTGGGCTATGCCCTCGACCGGTTCGGCCCGCGGCGGACCCTCGGGGCTTTCATGGTGCTGGCCGTTGCGGGCGCCGCTTGGCTCGCCGCGGCGGACGGCTTCGGCGACGCGCTCCTGGCGATGGCGCTCATCGGGGTCGGCTGTTCGCCGATCCTCATGGCGAGCCTTTACGTGTTCGGGCGCGTCTACGCCCCGGAGCGCTTCGCCATGCTGTCCTCCCTGATGATCGGGCTTGGCTCCGCCGGAAACCTGCTTGGGGCGACGCCCCTCGCCTGGGCGGTGCAGGCGCTCGGCTGGCGCGGCGCGATGGCGGGCATCGCGGCGATCACGGCCGCAAGCCTCGCTCTCGCGATCGCAGCCTTGAAGGACCCGCCCCCAGTCGAGCGCGGCGGAGCCGACGCGGCCCGGGGCGGCCTTCTCGACATCCTGTCCATGCGTGCGCTCTGGCCGATCCTCCCGCTCGCCGCCTTGAGCTACGCGGTCGTGATCGCCACCCGCTCGCTCTGGATCGCCCCGTTCTTCGACCAGGTGCACCATTACGGCCTTGCCGAGCGGGGCAACGCCGCACTTCTGATGGCGCTCACCATGTCCCTCGGCGCGCTCGCCTACGGCCCGATCGAGCGCATCCTCGGCGGCGCCAAGCTCACGACTCTCGTCGGCAGCGTCCTGACGGCCGGATGCTTTCTCGCGCTGGGGCTTGCCGGCTCCGACAGTGCGGGTCTCGCCCTCGCCCTTCTGGCGGCGATCGGCGCTGCGGGCCTGACCTACGGTATTCTCATGGCGCATGCCCGCCAGTTCTTTCCCGCACACCTTCTCGGGCGGGGCGTCACCTTCATGAACTTCCTGTTCATCGGCGGCGCGGGAGTGCTGCAGTGGGTCTCGGGGCTCTTCGTCCAGGCGGGGCGCGGCGCCGGGACGCCGCCGCCGGAGGTGTTCGGCGCGCTCTTTCTCGGTTTCGGAGCCCTGCTTGCCGCCGCGACCCTCATCTATTTGGCGGCGCCGGCAAAGCCGAGAATCTGACCCTATTCGCCGGGGGCTTGTGCCTTGATGGCGAGGGCGTGGAGGCCGCGCGCGAAGGCGGGCTTCAGGGCGTCGTTCACGAGGCGGTGACGCTCCACCCGGCTCTTGCCCGCGAAGGCCGGCGACACGATATTCAGTCGGAAGTGAGTTTCCCCTCCCTCGCGCCAGCCCGAATGGCCGTGATGCTGGTGCGACTCATCCGTGACGGTGAGCTGCGTCGGAGCGAAGCGCTCCTCAAGAGCGCGGGTGATCAATTCCTGCATCGTCATCGGAACCCACATAGCATTGAACGGGGCTGCGGCCAAAAGCGTTCAGCCCTTGCCGGGGGTCATCCCGCCCCCTCATAATCGCCCGGTCATGGATTTGAATTCGCCCCTCTTCGACCGCATCCGCATCAAGCCGCAATGCGACGAGCCGCGCGAGGCGGAAGGCCCGGTCTGCGAACGTCCCGGCTGCAAGGCCCAGGGCACCTTCCGCGCGCCCAAAGGGCGTTCGCAGGAGGGCCGCTACTTTCAGTTCTGCCTGGAGCACGTGCGCGAATACAATGCCTCCTACAACTACTTCGCCGGCATGACAGACGCCGCGGTGGCGGCCTACCAGAAGGACGCGATCATCGGACACCGCCCGACCTGGACCATGGGCGTGAACGGGGCCGGAAAAGCGCAGACCGACAAGGGCGAAGGCGCGCCCGAGCGCGACTGGAGCTATGTCGACCCGCTGGGGGTGCTCAACGGCGAGAATTTCAAGCAGGCGCGCCGCCGGGCGCCCGAACCGCCTAAAAAGCCTCGCCTCACCGGCCCCGTGCGCCGGGCGCTCGACATCCTGGGTCTCGACGAGACCGCCGATGGCCCTACCATCAAGGGCCAGTACAAAGCCCTGGTGAAACGGTTCCACCCGGACGCCAATGGCGGGGATCGCTCCTTCGAGGAGCGCCTGCGGGACATCATCAAGGCGCACGACACCTTGAAGACCGCCGGTCTCTGCTAGGCGTCGCCGCCTTTCACCTCCGACAAGCGTCGTGCTGCCGGAATTTGCGCCGCGTCAGCGTGGCGGATAAGACACAACCGGCGCCCAGCGCCCCAACACGATCCGAACGAGAGGCTCCCATGCTCGCCCAGTCCGAGACCCCGATTGCCCAGCCGGACATGAAAGTGTCCGTGCGCCAGGTCTTCGGCATCGATTCGGATCTCGAGATCCCCGCTTTCAGCCAGCCCGAGGAGCATGTTCCGGACCTCGATCCGGATTACCTCTTCGACCGCGAGACGACGCTTGCCATCCTGGCGGGCTTCTCTCGCAACCGCCGGGTGATGATCACGGGCTATCACGGAACCGGCAAATCCACCCACATCGAGCAGGTTGCGGCCCGCCTGAACTGGCCCTGCGTGCGCGTCAACCTCGACAGCCATGTGTCCCGCATCGATCTCGTGGGCAAGGACGCGATCGTGCTGAAGGAAGGCAAGCAGGTGACGGCCTTCCAGGACGGCATCCTGCCCTGGGCCCTGCAGAACAACGTGGCCCTCGTGTTCGACGAGTACGACGCCGGCCGCCCGGACGTGATGTTCGTGATCCAGCGCGTGCTCGAGCAGTCGGGCCGCCTGACGCTCCTCGATCAGCGGCGGGTGATCAAGCCGCATCCGGCGTTCCGGCTCTTCGCCACCGCCAACACGGTGGGCCTCGGCGACACGTCGGGGCTCTATCACGGCACGCAGCAGATCAACCAGGGCCAGATGGACCGCTGGTCCATCGTGACCACCCTCAACTACCTGCCGCACGACAAGGAGGTGGACATCGTCCTCTCCAAGGCGAAGCACTACCAGCAATCGCCAGAGGGCCGTGACACCGTGAATAAGATGGTGCGGGTGGCGGACCTCACCCGGGCGGCCTTCATCAACGGCGACCTCTCGACGGTGATGAGCCCCCGTACGGTGATCACCTGGGCGGAGAACGCCGACATCTTCGGCGATGTCGGCTTCGCGTTCCGGGTCACGTTCCTCAACAAGTGCGACGAGCTCGAGCGCTCCCTGGTAGCCGAGTTCTACCAGCGCAGCTTCGGCAAGGAACTGCCCGAGAGCGCCGTCAACGTGGCGCTGAGCTGATCTCGTTCTCCCGTCGGAGAGGCGCGAAGGCATGTCCATTTCGAACCGGAAGCCAGGCGAGAAGAAGGAAGCGCCGGCGGAGCCGCTGAAGCGGTCCATCGCCGGCTGCATGCGCGCCATCGCGCAGCGCCAGGACCTCGAAGTCACCTTCGCGTCCGACCGTCCGGCCCTGATGGGCGACAAGGCCCGCCTGCCGGAGCCCCCGCGCCGGCTCTCGGCCCAGGATGTGGCGATCCTGCGCGGCAATGCCGATTCGATGGCCCTGCGCCTCGCCTGCCACGACGCCGCAGTCCACCGCCGCTTGGCGCCGGACGGCCACGCCGCCCGCGCGGTCTACGACGCCGTGGAGCAGGCGCGGGTCGAGTCCATCGGCTCGCGCCGCATGGCGGGCGTCGCCTCGAACCTCTCGGCCATGCTGGAGGACCGCTACCATCGCGGCGGCAAGTACGAGGACATCACCGACCGGGCCGATGCGCCGTTGGAGGATGCCGTGGCCCTCATGGTCCGCGAGCGCCTGACGGGCCTCAAACCCCCGCCGGCCGCCGCGAAGATCGTGGAGCTGTGGCGCGACTTCATCGAGGAGCGGGCGGGCCGCGACCTCGACAGCCTCCTGCGCAACATCGAGCACCAGCGCGACTTCGCCCGCGGGGTGCGGGAGCTGCTGTCCTCCCTCGACATGGCGGACGATGCGGCTTTCGATCCGGAGGACGACGAGAGCGAGGACGAGAACGAGGCCGACCAGGAGCCCCAGCAGGGCGAGGGCGAGGCCGAACAGGAGGCGCAGGGCGACCGCGCCGAGACCGAGATCACGGACGACGCCAGCGAGGAGATGGAGGAGGGTGCGACCGAAGCCGCCGATGCCCCCTCCGGCGAGATGCCGGACGAATCGGACGAGGCCGATTCGGAGGAGGCGTCCGAGGCCTGGCGCCCGCCGTCTTCGCGCGCGAACGAGCCCCGCGGCCCGGACTATAAGCCCTTCACGCAGAAGTTCGACGAGACCATTCACGCCGAGGACCTCTGCGACCCGGACGAGCTGACGCGGCTGCGCGCCTATCTCGACAAGCAGCTCGCGCATCTGCAGGGCGTGGTGGGCCGGCTCGCCAACCGGCTCCAGCGCCGGCTCCTGGCCCAGCAGAACCGCGCCTGGGAGTTCGACCTCGAGGAGGGCATGCTCGACCCCGCCCGCCTGCCGCGGGTGGTCATGGACCCCTTCCAGCCGCTCTCGTTCAAGCACGAGAAGGACACGGATTTCCGCGACACGGTGGTGACGCTGCTCCTCGACAATTCCGGCTCCATGCGCGGACGTCCCATCACGGTGGCGGCGACCTGCGCCGACATCCTGGCCCGCACCCTCGAGCGCTGCGGCGTCAAGGTCGAGATCCTGGGCTTCACCACCCGCGCGTGGAAGGGTGGGCAGTCCCGCGAGCAATGGCTGCAGGCCGGCAAGCCCGCGACCCCCGGCCGGCTGAACGATCTTCGTCACATCGTCTACAAGTCGGCGGACGCCCCTTGGCGGCGGGCCCGCAAGAATCTTGGGCTGATGATGCGCGAGGGCCTCCTGAAGGAGAACATCGACGGCGAGGCGCTCGACTGGGCGCACAAGCGCCTGCTCGCCCGGCCGGAGCAGCGGCGCATCCTCATGGTCATCTCCGACGGCGCGCCCGTCGACGACTCGACCCTGTCGGTGAATCCCGGCAACTACCTCGAGCGGCATCTGCGCTTCATCATCGAGGAGATCGAGACCCGCTCGCCCGTGGAGCTCATCGCCATCGGCATCGGCCACGACGTGACCCGCTACTACCGCCGCGCCGTCACCATCGTGGATGCGGAGGAGCTCGGCGGCGTCATGACCGAGAAGCTGGCCGAGCTCTTCGAGGAGAAAGGGCCTGAGCCCCGCAGAGCCGCGCCCCGCCGCAGGGCCGTGGCTTGAGGCTCTCCCGCCGGGCGCTGCTGCTCGGCGGCGGCGCGGCCGTCGCTTCGGCAGGGTACGCGTTCGCTCAGCGGCCGGAAGCCGTGGGCGAGCCGACCGCCATCGAGGTGCGGGCGACCCCCATCGAGACCCTCTCGGGCGACGGCACCCGGCGCATCGGTGCCCTGGAGTTCCGGTCGGGGCTCGAGCTGCGCTCGCCCTTGTCCGGGTTCGGCGGACTGTCGGGCCTGTGGCGCTCCCCCGACGGGCGCAACTTGGTGGCGCTCACCGACAACACCCAATGGTTCACCGCCGCCGTCGAGAGCCGGAGCGGCCGTCTCGCGGGACTGGCTGAGCCGATGCTGGCGCCGCTCCTCGACGAGCGCGGCCGTCTCCTGCGCAGGACGCGTTTCTACGATACGGAAGGCCTCACCATCGCGGGCGGTGCCGCTTTCGTGTCGACCGAGCGCCATGCCAGCGTCCTGCGGTTCGACTGGGGCCGAAGCGGCGTCAAGGCCCGCGCACAGGCGGTGTCCCTGCCGCCGGAAGCCCGTACCCTGCCGGGGAACGGCGGCCTTGAAGCCATCGCCGTCGCGCCGTCCCGTTCACCCCTGGCGGGCGCGCTCATCGCCGTCGCCGAACGGGCGGCGGAGGGCGACGATGCGCCGACCACCGGTTTCGTGCTCACCGGCCCGCGCCGCGGAGCCTTTCAGGTGGCGCGCTCGGATGCCTTCGACGTGACCGACATGGCGTTCCTGCCCTCTGGGGAGGCCCTCTTGCTGGAGCGCCGCTTTTCGCTTTTGCGGGGCATCGCCGCCCGCCTGCGCCGGATCCCGGCGGACGCCATCCGCCCCGGTGCGCTCGTCGACGGGCCCGTGATCTTTGAAACGCAGGGACGGCAAAGCATCGACAACATGGAGGGCTTGAGCCTCCATCAGGCCGGTGGCGAGACGGTGATAACCTTGGTGTCGGACAACAATTTCTCGGGCTTCCAGCGCACATTGCTGCTGGAATTCACCCTCGTCGGATGAGGCGGCGCCCTCAGGCCAGCCGCTCATCCCGCCGCATGAGGCCGAGAACCGCGCCGTAAGGAGCGATGGCGAGGGCCGCGATCGCGAGCTTCACCCCATAATCGGCGAGCGCCAGGGTGACCCAGGGCAGCGCCGCGCACTCATCCGTGATCCCGGCTTGGCCCAGGAGATCGCTGATCGCGAGCCCCAGGCCCGGCACCGGACCGCACGCGAACGCGATGGAGAAGAAGATCGCGGTGTCGAGGGCGGACGAGATCACCGACGAGACGAAGGGCGGCAGCCACCAAGCCCGGTTCCTGAGCCGCGCGAAGATGCCGATATCGAGGAGCTGCGCGGCGAGGAACGCGGTCCCGGACGCGATGGCGATGCGAGGGGTGGCAAAATAGACCGACAGCACCACCGCCGCGATGAAGCCCACATAGACGACCCGCCGGGCGCCCCGAGGACCGAAACGGCGGTTCGAGAGATCCGTCACCAGGAAGGCGAAGGGGTACGAGAAGGCGCCCCAGGTCAGGTAATCCTGAAGTCCCCCGACCTCGAACGGGTACTGGACCAGGATGTTCGACGCGAGCACGACGAGCGCCATGGCGGCGACGGCGAGGGTGAAGTCGCGGCGGGCAGGGGCCATGGGGAACTCCGGCGAAGGTTCGGTCGAAACGCAAACGGGCGGCCCTCAGGACCGCCCGCCGCGTCGAAATGGATCAGGTGACCGCCTCAGGCCGTAGCGGCCTTCTTCTCGATCTCGCGCTTCAGGGCGAGGGCGCCGGTGGAGAGGTCGGCAGCGCCGGCCTTGGCCAGGAAAGCATCGAGACCGCCGCGGTGCTCGACCGAGCGCAGGGCGTGGGCCGAGATGCGCAGGCGCACGGCGCGCTGCAGAGAGTCCGACTGAAGCGTCACGTTCACGAGGTTCGGCAGGAACTTGCGCTTGGTCTTACGGTTCGAGTGGCTCACGAGGTGGCCACTCAGCACGGCCTTGCCGGTCAATTCGCAACGGCGCGACATGGGTGTATCCTATCGTCTGACGGGGTGCGGCTCGGGTCGTCACGGGTTTGCATCCACGCAGATCCCGTGTGGGCCGGACACCAGAAGTCCTTGGAAGGCGCGGGCTATAGGCCGGAAACCCCCTCCGCGTCAAGAAAGCTTGCGATCAAGGTCTCGCTTTTTTGAGGTGACGGCGTCACGATTTATCCCAGATTGCCCCCGATCACACCCGTCAACCCGGGATCAGCCATTCATGCGACCGTTTCCTCTCTCGCTTGCCGCCCTGGCCCTGTGCGGCACCGCCGCTGCGGCTTCGGCTCAGACCCTGCGGGTCGATTACGGCATCTCGCTGGCCGGCCTGTCGCTCGGCACGGCGGACCTGTCGACGACGGTCGATGGGCAGAAATACTCCATGCAGGTCGGCGCCAAGCTGACCGGCCTTGCCGGCATGCTGGTGAGCGGGAAGGGGGTCGCCACGGCCACGGGCGCCGTCTCGGGCGAAAAGCCCCTGCCGGCGACCTTCGCCGTGACCTCCCAATCGTCCAGCGAGGAGCGCACGGTCCGCATGGGCCTTCAGAGCGGCACGGTCGCCGCCGTCGAGGTGAACCCGCCGGTGGACGACAAGCCCGACCGGGTGCCCCTGAAGGACACCCACAAGCGCGGCGTCGTCGATCCGGTGAGCGCCCTTCTCATGCCGGCCGCCGTGAAGGGCGATCCCATCGACCCTGCCAATTGCAACCGGACCTTGCCGATCTTCGACGGGGCCGCGCGGTTCGACGTGGTCTTAAGCTACGGGGAAACTCGCCAGGTGGAGAAGCCCGGGTACAAGGGCCCGGTCCTCGTCTGCAATGCCCGCTACGTGCCCATTGCCGGACACCGTTCCATGCGACCGGCCACCAAGTTCATGGCCGAGAACCGGGACATGAGCGTGTGGCTGGCGCCCGTCGAAGGCTCGCGACTGCTGATGCCGCTGCGGATTTCCGTTCGCACCACCGTCGGCACGAGCGTGATCGAGGCGAACCGGTGGGCGCTGCAGGGCGGTGCCGTGCCGGGCGTCGGCAGCGCCGCCAAGGCGAGCGCGGCGCGGTAAGGTTAACCGCCTGGTTCTCTTGCGCCGGGGCGGCCGATCGGGTGCTCATGGGGGCCATGCCACGCGCCGTCCTTGCCCTTTGCCTTCTTGCCGGCCCGGCCCTCGTGAGCACGGCCGGGGCCAACCCGGTCGATTGCGGCGGCAACAGCATCTCCTATGCGGAGGTCGTCACCGCGCCCCGGGCCCGGTCGAAGGACGGGTCGCCGCCGAGGCGGCCGGGGGGCAGACCCGTGGAGGTGCTGCCCCATTCCCTGTGCCCCGACATCGTCGAGCAGCCCCGCCGCGATCTCCCGATCGAGGTCATCGTCGATCCCTTGCAGCGCCCCTGAGAACGGCCGCGCTGGCATCGGGGGTGATTCGTCCCATATAGCGGGTTCGACCAGCGCCTGCTCCGTTCCGGCCCCGCCGGCGGGAACCCGATCCCCTCCACCCGCATCTCCAGAATGGCCCGTCGCTCACTCCCCCCGCAGCTGCGTGCGCGTGGCGTCACCGCCGTGCTCGGGCCGACGAACACCGGCAAGACGCATCTCGCGATCGAGCGCATGCTGGGCCACGAGAGCGGCATCATCGGCCTGCCCCTGCGGCTCCTCGCCCGCGAGGTGTACCAGCGCGTCGTGGAGAAGGCGGGCGAGCACAACGTCGCCCTCATCACGGGCGAGGAGAAGATCAAGCCCGACCGGCCGCGCTACTGGATCTCCACGGTGGAGGCCATGCCGCGGGACCTCGACACCGCCTTCGTGGCGGTGGACGAAATCCAGCTCGCCGCCGACCTCGACCGGGGCCACACCTTTACGGACCGCCTGCTGAACCAGCGGGGCCGCGCCGAAACCCTGCTCATCGGCTCCGGCACCATGCGCCCCCTCGTGGAGGCGCTGATCCCGGGCGTGCACGTGATCACCCGTCCGCGGCTCTCCAAGCTCACCTTCGCGGGCGAGAAGAAGGTCTCCCGGCTCCCCCGGCGCGCGGCCATCGTGGTGTTCTCGGCCGAGGAGGTCTACGCCATCGCGGAGCTCATCCGCCGCCAGCGCGGCGGTGCCGCCGTGGTGCTCGGCGCCCTCTCGCCCCGCACCCGCAACGCGCAGGTCGAGCTCTACCAGAACGGCGACGTGGACTACCTCATCGCCACCGACGCCATCGGCATGGGGCTTAACCTCGATGTCGACCACGTCGCCTTCGCGTCCGACAAGAAGTTCGACGGCTTTCGTTTCCGCAAGCTCTTTCCCGCCGAGCTCGGGCAGATCGCGGGCCGGGCGGGCCGCTACATGCGCGACGGCACCTTCGGCACCACGGCCCGCTGCCCGCCTTTCGACGCCAACACCGTCGAGGCGCTGGAGAACCACACCTTCGACGCCCAGCGCGTGCTGCAATGGCGCAACCCCGACCTCGACTTCTCCTCCGTTCGGGCCCTGCGCGACAGCCTCGCCGAGACGCCGAACGAGCACGGGCTCACCCGCGCTCTCATGGGCGAGGACGTTGCCTCCCTCGAAATCCTGGCCCGGGAGGACGAGGTGGTGGGCTATGCCCGGTCGAAGGCGGCCGTCGAGCGGCTCTGGCAGGTCTGCCAGGTGCCCGACTACCGCAAGGTCTCGCCCCAGACCCATGCGGATCTGGTGTCGCAGATCTACCGTTTTCTCATGAAGGATGGGGCCATGCCGGCCGATTGGTTCGGCCGGCAGCTGAAGAGCCTCGACCGGACGGACGGGGACATCGACACGCTCTCCAACCGCATCGCGCAGGTGCGGACCTGGAGCTTCGTGGCGAACCGGCCGGACTGGTTGAAGGACCCCGAACATTGGCAGGGTGTTGCGCGTCAGGTAGAGGACAAGCTATCGGACGCGCTTCATGAGCGGCTCGCCCAGCGCTTCGTCGACCGGCGCACGAGCGTGTTGATGCGGCGCCTGAGAGAGAACGCGATGTTGGAAGCGCAAATCACGGCCACCGGCGACGTCACCGTCGAGGGCCAGCCCGTTGGGCACCTGCACGGGTTCCTGTTCGTGCCCGAGTCGCACGGCGACACGCCGGAAGCCAAGACCCTGCGCAACGCCGCCCAGAAGGCGCTCGCGGGCGAGATCGAGGCCCGGGCCGAGCGGTTCTCGGCGGCCGCCGACACCTCGCTGGTGCTCTCCAACGACGGCACGATCCGCTGGCAGGGCGACCCGGTCGCCAAGCTGGAATCCGGCGACAAGGTCTACGATCCGCGCCTGCGCATCCTCGCCGATGTGGAGCTCACGGGCCCGGCGCGCGACAAGGTTGAGACGCGGCTGCGGGCCTGGCTCAAGGCCTATATCGTGCGGCTCCTCGGCCCCGCCCTGCAGCTTGAGAACAGCGCGGAACTCCAGGGCATCGCCCGCGGCATCGCCTTCCAGATCGCCGAATCGCTCGGCGTGCTGGAGCGTGCCAAGGTGCTTCAGGAGGTGCGGGGCCTCGACCAGGATGGGCGCGCGGCGCTCCGCCGGGCGGGCGTGCGCTTCGGCGCCTATCATCTTTATCTGCCCGCACTCCTGAAGCCTGCGCCCCGCACCCTCGCATGCCAGCTCTGGGCTCTCCAGAACGGCGGGCTCGATCAGCCCGGCATCGACGAGATCGCGCATCTGGCGCAGAGCGGCCGCACCTCGATTCCGGTGGATCCTGCCATCGCGCACGGGCTCTATAGGGCCGCGGGCTTTCGCGTCTGCGGCGCCCGCGCGGTCCGGGTCGACATTCTGGAGCGCCTCGCTGACCTGATCCGCCCCGCGATCGCCTACCGGCCCGGCGTGACGCCCGGCGCTCCGCCGGCCGGGGCCGCGGACGGGGAGGGGTTCGTCGCTACCGTGGCAATGACCTCTCTCGTGGGCTGCTCGGGCGAGGATTTCGCATCCATCCTGAAATCCCTCGGCTACGTGCTCGACCGCCGTCCGGGTCCTGCCATCACGGTGCCGCTGGTGCCGGCGCCGACCGTCGTGACGCCTGCGCCGGCGGCGGAGACCGCAGCGGCTGCCCCTGACGCCCTCACATCGGATGTCACTGAGCCGGCAACGGACGCCTCGGGCGAGCCTCGCGTCGAGGAGCCAACGGCCGATGCGGAAGCGCCCCCGGCGGTGGCCGAGGCTGCTGCAGTGGCGTCGGAGACCGAACCGGCTGCAGCTCTGACCGAGGCCGCCGAGCCCCTCGGGAACGACCAGACCGTGGATGCCGGGGTTATGACTCCCGAAGCAGTGGACACTGCGGACGGCGCTGCCGCAGAACCGGCTGAAGCGGCCAGCGAGACGAACGCGGCCGAGGCGGAGACTGCTCCGGCGGAACCCGTTCTCATCGAGGTTTGGCGCCAGGGGCGCCGCCAGCAGGAGGGCGGCGGCCGGCCCGGCCGAGGTCGGCCCGAGCGCGGCGAGCGCCGCGGCGAGGGTCGCGGCCGTGGCGAGCGGCCGGGAGGCGGACGCCCGCAAGGGGACCGGCCGCAGGGCGACAGGCCGCAAGGCGACAGACCGCCCCGGGGCGACCGCCGGCCGTCCGACCGCCCGCAGGGGGACCGCCCCCGCGAGGAGCGCCGGGCCGAAGGAGCCGAGGGGCGCCCTGATCAGCGCCCGCCGCGCCGCCCGGACGACCGTCGGGGTCCCCGGCCGGAGGGACGCCGGGACGGCCCGCCCCCCGCGCGCCGCGAGCGGCAGCCGGATCCGGATTCGCCGTTCGCCAAGCTGCTGGCCCTCAAAGCGCAGCTCGAGGACCCCGGCGGAAGCAAGCGCTGAGGGGTTCGCATGCGCGAGGATCGCCAGCGTCTCGACAAGTGGCTCTGGTTCGCGCGCTTCGCGAAGACCCGCACCCTCGCAGCCAAACTCGTGACCGCCGGTCATGTGCGGGTGAACGGCCAGCGCACCGACAACCCGGCCAAGGGTTTGGCCGTGGGCGATGTGGTCACGGTGGCGCTGCCCAGGACCGCCATGGTGGTCCGCGTCGAGGATCTCGGCGAACGGCGCGGGCCGGCCCCCGAGGCGCAGCGCCTCTACGCGGTCGTCACCCGGGAGGGCGATGCGGGCAAGGACCTTGAGGGTGACACCCCGCCGCTTGCCAGCACCGACGCCAAGGGCTAGAGCCCCATCGTTCAGCCAAGTTCCGCCGCGTCACCTCCATCGAAGGCCCCGCATGACCTACGTCGTCACCGAGAACTGCATCAAGTGCAAGTACATGGACTGCGTGGAGGTGTGCCCCGTCGACTGTTTCTACGAGGGCGAGAACATGCTCGTCATCCATCCGGACGAGTGCATCGATTGCGGCGTCTGCGAGCCGGAATGCCCGGCCGAGGCGATCAAGCCCGATACGGAGCCGGGCCTCGAGCAATGGCTGAAGGTTAACGCCGACCTGTCCAAGAACTGGCCCAACATCACCCAAAAGAAGGAGGCGCCCGCCGACGCCAAGGCGTTTGACGGGGTGCCGAACAAGTACGAGCAGTACTTTTCCACCAATCCCGGTGAGGGCGACTAAACCCTGACCGTGGTCTGCCAAGCTCGGCCCTTGAAATATTTTGCTTTTTCGGCCGGCCCGTGATAGGGTCTGCAAATGCCGTCGCTTGCGCCCGACGTGCACCACCCCGCAGGTGAGCGGTTCACAGAAGATGAAATAGGTTTGCACACCCCAAGACACAGGCGGCCCCACCGCACTGGTCCTGGGTTGAACGGGCGTTGTTAACGTTTCGGCCGACCAGGGAGACGAGCGAAGCCAACCAGTTTCGCCCCACATCATCACGTTCGGCCGGGGCCCTGACCGGCGGACCTAGCCTGCCCCCGCCGCGAGGCGGTGGCCATCGAAGGAGCGTCGCTCGAATGACAGCCGCCAAGAAGAACGCCCAGCGTCTCGGGTTCAAGTCTGGTGAAGCCATCGTCTATCCGGCTCACGGCGTCGGCCGCATCACGGCCGTCGAGGAGCAGGAAATCGCCGGTTTCAAGCTGGAGCTGTTCGTCGTCTCCTTCGAGAAAGACAAGATGGTTCTGCGTGTTCCGACCGCCAAGGCGGCCACCGTCGGCATGCGCAAGCTCGCGGAGCCGGCACTCGTCGCCAAGGCGCTCGACGTGCTCACGGGCCGCGCCCGCGTGAAGCGCACCATGTGGTCGCGCCGCGCCCAGGAATACGAGGCGAAGATCAATTCGGGCGATCTCATCGCGGTGACGGAAGTGGTGCGCGACCTCTATCGCTCGGAGGCCCAGCCGGAGCAGTCCTATTCCGAGCGCCAGCTCTACGAGAGCGCACTCGACCGGGTGGTGCGGGAGATCGCCGCTGTCAACAAGATCACCGACACGGAAGCCCTCAAGCTCATCGAGCAGAGCCTCGCGAAGAGCCCGCGCCGGGTGAAGGGCGCCGAGGCGGACGCGGACGGCGAGGACGACGTGCAGGAGGAAGCGGCCTGAGCTGCCCCCTTAAGAGGATCAAGGAAGCCCGGCTCCGTGCCGGGCTTTTTTGTTTGGCCGGTCTTGCCGGTGCCGGACCCGACTCCACATCTGAAAACTTGGCAAATTAATCTGAACTTTTTCCGCCCTCGTAAGTTGGTGCAAGCGCCAAGGAGGACGGGATGGGAGAGATCTCAGGGGTTCGCCGCCGGTTTGTACGGGCAGCGATGGATGCTCCATTTCTCGAACGCGAGGAGGAGCGCGCGCTGGCTGTCCGGTGGAAGGACAACCGCGACGAAGCGGCTCTGCACCGGCTGACGGCCGCCCATATGCGGCTCGTCATCGCCCTGGCCGCCCGCTTCCGGCATTACGGCCTGCCCATGGCCGACCTCGTGCAGGAAGGCCATGTGGGCCTGCTCGAGGCTGCCGCCCGGTTCGAGCCGGAGCGGGAGGTTCGCTTCTCCACTTACGCAACGTGGTGGATCCGCGCCTCGATCCAGGATTACATCCTTCGTAACTGGTCAATCGTCCGCGGCGGAACGAGTTCCGCGCAAAAGGCGCTGTTCTTCAACCTGCGGCGGCTTCGGGCCAAGCTCACCCGGGGCGGCGAGGAGCGGATCGCCCACGAGGTGCACGGCAAGATCGCGGAGGCGATCGGCGTGTCCAAGGCGGATGTCGCCCTCATGGATGCCAGGCTCTCGGCCCCCGACACGTCGCTCAACGCCCCCGTCATGGATGCCGATGCCGGCAATTCCGCAGAGCGGGTCGAGTTCCTCGTCGACAACAGCCCGCTGCCCGACGAGAGCGTCACGGACGTGATCGATACCGAGCGGCGCGTCCGCTGGCTCCAGCAGGCCCTTGAGGTGCTCAACGAGCGCGAACTGCGGATCCTGCGCGCCCGCCGGCTCGAAGACGAACAGGTCACCCTCGAGTTCCTCGGCGACCGGCTCGGCATCTCCAAGGAGCGCGTCCGCCAGATCGAGAACCGTGCTCTCGAGAAGTTGAAGCGCGCCCTCGTCGAACGCTACCCCCAGGCATCCGGCGCCTTCGTCTGAATCCGAGCCCGGCGCGCGGTCGCCGGGCCGCTATTCCACGACGAGCTTGTAGCGCTCGCCCGGCCGCACGGGCGCGCCGCGCTCAAGGCCGTTGAGCAGCAGGAACCGCTCGAGAGGCCGCTCGACCGCCATGCGGGCCGCGAGGCTGTCGGCCGTGTCCCCCGCCCCGGCGGCAACGACCTGCACCCTCAAGGGACGCAGGGACTGAGCCTCCTCGGGCGAGATCTGCCGCACGGTGCCGAGCGCCCGGCGGAACGGCCCCTCCACGTCCCCCATCCCAGACTTCACCGCCACGATGAGCCGGTAGGTGGTCGCGCCGATGCGGATGGCGGAGAGGCGGAACGACCAATCCCGCCCGCGGGAGAGCGCGAGTGCGGCCGGCAGACCGTTGACCGTAGTGGATTCGAGGCTCCCGGCCTCGAGCGTGTCGTTCCAAGTGCCGCGCAGGACCTCCTCGAGGCTCTGGCCTTCCGGCGTCTGGGCCGCATCGAAGAGCAGGCGCCGGCTGCCGTCGGCGCTCGAGCCGAGGACGGCCTGCGAGGTATTCTCCAGGGAAAAGCCCTCCGGCGCCTCGAAGGCGACGCCGAGCCGCGCATGGGCGAAGCGCCGCCCGCGCACGAGGCCGTCCGCCGGATCGTCGCCATAGGCGAGCCCGTCAAGGGCCTGCAAGTAGGCCAGCCGGCTGCTCTCGCCCGCGCCCGGCGCATTGGCCCGCCGGGCCGCCTGCAGCGCAAGGTTGACCCGCTCCGTGGTGGTCGGATGGGTGGCGAGCATGTCGCTTAGCCGCGGCCGGTTCTGGTCGGCGCCCCCGCCGGCGCGGCCGAGCGCGGTGAGGAAGCGCGGAGCCCCGAACGGGTCGAACCCCGCCCGGGCCAGCACCCGCACCCCCACCTGATCGGCCTCGAGCTCCTGGGCGCGGGAGAAGCTCGCCAGGGTGAACCGCGAGCGGTCGCGGATAAGGGCCGCCTCGTCGGGGTTGTTCAGCACCGTCTCCGTCACCTGGGTGAGGAGCTGCGACTGAGCTTCGAACTCGCTGCGGGAGGTGGCGTGCCGGAGCGTGACATGCGCGATCTCGTGGGCGAGCACCGCAGCCACCTCGGACGAGTCGTTCGCGAGGGCGAGAAGACCGCGGGTCACGTAAAGCCGCCCGTTCGGCAGGGCGAAGGCATTGACCACGGGCGAGTTCAGCAAGGTCACCCGATAAGCCTCGTCGGGGCGGTCGGAGGCGGCGACGAGCCGGCCCGTGACGTCGTCGAGAAGGCGCTGCATGGCCGGCGCGCGAACCTCGCCGCCGAAAGCCGCGACCAGCCGGACGTGATCGCTCTGGCCCTCGGTGCCCACGACGCGCGGAGCCGCCGGGGCTTGCGGCGGGGCAGGCAACACCGTGCAGGCGGCAAGCCACGCTACGGCCATCGCCGCCGCGGCCGCCTGGACCGTTCCGTTACCCTCACGCCCCCGCATCGCCTACAGCCTGCGCCCCTCGTCCAGCACCTCGATCACCCCCGGATCCGTGATCGTCAAGGCTGGGCCTCCTCGGTTCTCCAGCACGCCCCTGACCCGCACCTCACGCCCCCTGAGAGAGGCAGCGCCGGGCTGCTGCCCCATCGTGCGATCCCAGATCCGTTTTGGGACGACGACCGTGAAATCTGTGCTCCAATCGCCAGAGAAGTTGAGATAGGTCCAGCTTGCCCGCTCGCCGACGCTCCGGATTCGCCCCTCGACGAGGACGAAGCGGCCGATCCGCTCGTTCAGCCGCGCCACATCTCCGGCGGGAATCGGTTTATACCGGTCCCCCGCCCAGAGACCAAGGCCGGCCGTGCGCGCCGCCGCCTCAAGACGGAGCAGGGCCCGTCCGCACGGGGCAGGCATGTTGCGCGAATCGACCATCGCGAGCCCCTGCGCCACGAGCGTTCGACCAAAATCCGTCTCGTCCGGTGGGGCGCCTGCTCCAAGATGAAGCGCCCGCCGCCCCCAGCGGTCGCGCGCGTCGGCCCCTGCCACCTGGACCTCCCGTCCGACTTGCTCGCGCAGCAATGCGACGACCCTCTCGGGCCAGGCCCCGTCGGGGAGGCGGATGCCGACGAGCCGAGCGAGCCCTGCCTTTTCGAGAACGAGATCTCCTTCCGCGGACAGGCTCTGCAGCCGGTCGGCGGACCATTCGACCGCGCAGGATCCGCTCCCCCCGCTCGACCAAGCGGGGCCGGCGAACACGCAACAAGCGACAATGGTGAACGGGACGGCGCGGCGCATGCTTACGAAGCTTAGCGCGACGGCGGATTGGGAGCCATGCTCCCGTGGCAGAATGCGCCCCGCCGGCACACCGTTGTCCCCCGCGGAGTTTATGCTACTCATCCCCCATGCGGTCCCGTAGCTCAGCCGGACAGAGCAGCGGTTTCCTAAACCGAAGGTCGGAAGTTCGAGTCTTCCCGGGATCGCCAGCCTTCTCGAGGCGCTGCAGCGCCCTGTGTTTTCTGACGTTTCCACGTTCCGCCTGAACGGCGCGGCAGAAATCTCCTCGTCACGCTGTCCCGCTGACCCCTGGGCCCTTACGCTTACAGGCCGCGCCGTCCCGCGTTCACGCAGCATTTAGCTCGCACCGCGTATGACCCTGCCGTTGCGTGATGGAGGCGTTCGTGGGTGCGGTGATGCTGGAGGTGGCTCTGGTCTTTGCGGCGGTTGCCGTGATGACGGCGGTCTGCGCGTTCGAGGGCTGGTCCCGCTAGACACCAGGTGACCCGAGGTCGGGTGGAGGGCGTGCCTCCAGGGGGGCTTGAGCCAAGCCTCCGAGGTGCTGCCGCTGTGACGCCAGGAAGCTTCGGTCGACGATTGCGCAGCGCGGGCTCTTTTGAGCGTACCGCTCAATACAGCAGCCCCGCTGCCGGGTAAGGGCACCCTTACCCAGACTTTACAGAGAACGGCGAAGAAGCGCAGGTTGGCGGTGGCGCCTGCGGCGCGCTCCCTCTGCACCGCCGTGGCGGGGTGAGTTGTATCGACCAACTCCTATCAGTCTGGGATGGCCGGGTGTGCCCTTGAGGACGCACGGCGGCGTCTTGCAACAAATGCAACGGCAATCCTGCAATTCACGCAAAACTCTCGAAACATTTTCCCGATAGCCAAGTCGTGCTCGCAAGAACAGCGAGGAGGAATCGATGCTGGCGCTGGTGAAACTGGCCGCTCTCGGCGGGGTGCTCTGGTACGGAGCCCTCACGGTCTACGATCTGCCGATGCGCAAGCTCGAAGCTGCCGTCTTCAAGCAAATGCCGCAGAAGGAAGGCTGACGATGAGCCGCGCCGATGCTTCTCCCATCACGTCCGGGCTGATCTGTTTCGCCCTCGGCGCCCTCGCCCCGGCAAGCCTCGTGAGCTGGCTGATCCTGATGCACTGACATGTGCGTCGCCGCACGGGCGCCTCGACCGGTCCGGTCTTGAATGGCGCCCGACAAGAAAGCTCACGGAGCACAATAATGAAGACCGCAATGACCACGTCCTATGGCTATGCCCTGCGCCCGGAGCGGGTGGACCGGCAGGCCCTGCGCTTCGTCCTGCTCACGGTCGCGGCCATGACAGGCTGCGTCGGCCTCTACACGGCGATCATCGCCCGAGCCGTTGGGGTCCTCTGACGCGAGCCGCGATAACCCAATTCATCGTGCCTGGTCGGCGCAGGGATGTCCCCCGCGCCTCGACGCAACGTCCGGCGCTCTTGCGCCGTCTTGGATTTCAGTGCGTTCCAGGCCGATGGGCGAAGGACGGCGTGGTGCGCTCGATCAGCGCTCTGATCTCGATGATCACCCGTTTGGCGCCATTCACGGCCGCGCGCAGGCCGCTGCCGGCAACAGCATGAAGGGCAGCGTTGCGGTCCGCCCTCGCCTTGTCGACCACGGCTTGAACCGATGGATCGGGATGAAAGTGCTCCACGACGCGCCTCCTCTGCTCGGGGTGAGGGCCCAGCAGATCACAGGCCGGCCGGCGCTCGTGTGAGAGGCTTCACAATGGATGACGCTGCGGCAGGATCTTGGGCCTCACGCGCGCCGCTCACGAGCACAAGCCTGTCTCGTCCGACAGGCTGATCCGGCGCAGCATGGCCGGCCGCAGCAACGTGCATGCTCCCTTGTCGATCGACAGGATGCCGGCCTTCCGCCAAGCCTGGAGGTGCTTGTTGATGCTCTCCCGCGAGAGGCCGACGGTCTGACCCAAAGCCTTTTGGGTGATGAGAACGCGCGGCTTTGGCATCGCGGCCGTGCCCTGGAGTTCCGAGAGACGAAGGAGGGCTTTCGCGAGCCGGACGGGGGTTCCTTCGAGGCTCAGATCCTCCACCTGTTCGCTCGTCTGCCTCAGACGGCGGCTCACCACCGACAGGAGCCGGATGCCCATGGCGGGCTCCTCTTGAAGAAGCGGCTGCACGTCCCGGCGATCCAGGACGAGGAGGTGGGCCCGCGTGACGGTGGTGGCGTCGGCCGTGCGGGCGTCTCCGTCCACCAGGGCGATTTCGCCGAAGACCTCGTTCGGACCGATCAGGTTGAGGACGATCTCGCGGCCCTCATTGGAATGGACGCTGATCTTGATCACGCCGCACAGGACGGCGAGGAGGCCGTGGCCCTCGTCGCCCCTGGAGAAGATCCGCTTGCCGGCCCCGTACTCCACCGTTCGTGCGTGGGCCGCGAGACGGTCGACGACCGGCGGCGGCAGGCCCCGGAAGAATTCGTGGGAGGCCAGGATGGATCGCTTGTCGGCCTGGGACGCGGTCATGGCAACCTCGTGGGCAGGATTATAACCGTCGGTGACTGCTTCGCGTGATCCGGTCGTTGCCGGATGCGGCGTCGCGAAGGTGAGGTCGATCACACCGGAGTGCAGCGGTCTCGGCGCATGGTGGTGCAGGTCCCAACTGGGAGGAGCCTTCCGATGATCGAACCTGCATTCCCCGCGCCCGAAGACGATCTCGAACGCATGCCGCGTTCCATGCTTCCGCCCGTCCTTCTGGGCCTGCTCCTGATCGACGTTGCCGCAACCATTCTCACGCTCCTAGCCTGACCTGTGAGAGGGCAGGAGCCGCCCCACGGCTTCTGCCCTTCCGCCGTCGTGGAGCCCGGACGATGATTCGAGGAGGGCCGGGCTGCCCGCATCGTGAGTACCCTAGCGTCAAGGTCGGCGGCATCATCCGAATGGGGGAGCCCGCCGTTGCGCCAACCGGAGAACGAGCATACGCCCGACGAGGATCGGCGACGACCCTCGCGCGAGCGCATGCCGAGCTGTGTTGTGCGCTAATCGTCAGCGAGGGCGGCGTACCCGAAGGTATCCTTCTCCGGATCGCCGGTGCGCTCGCCGAAGGGCTGGCTCGGAAGGCTGTAGACGATCCGGGACGAACCGAGAGACCCCGTCACCTCAGGGTCGGCGCAGCCCCGCCCGACCGTGTCCTTCTCGGGGGATCCCGTCACGCTGCCGATGACCGCGATACGCTCGCAGGCGCCGGCGCCCGTGGCGAGGACCGGTAGAGCCAGAGCGACACCTGTCAGGAGAGCCGCCGATATCGTGAGGGAAGAAGAGCCTTGAACGTTCCGTCCCATGAGTGCCTCCGTCATTGCCCAAGCGGGATGGCGGAACTGTCTCACGGGCTGCTTTGCACAGGTGTGAAGGGGTTCACACGTGTGAAGTGGGAGCGGCCAGGGCCGCTCCCGTTGCAGCGATCACTCGGCCGGAACGGCAAAGGGCATGCCGGACCGCGTCGGCGCAAGGGCGAGGCGTGCGAGGCCGACAAAGAACACCGCGACCGCCGCGAGCCAGACGAAGGAGCCCAGGATCGCGACCGCGATGGTGACCCCGGCAATCGACAGCGCGATGCCGACCGGAAACATGACGGCGCCGATGCTGGCCAGGGCGAAATGCACGCCCGCCAGACGGCTTGCGCTCAGGGCCGGGTAGGCCCGGTAGGCAAGCCCGAACAGGGCAAGGGATGTCCAGCCGAGAAGGTTGAGATGGGCGTGAACCGGCGCGAACTGGAAGTCGTGCGCGACACCCATCCAGATGCCCATGCCGACCCCGGTCAGAAGGGAGGCGGTGGCGAGAAGCAGGAACCAGAGATCGACGCGTTTCATGATGATCCTCCTAAGGTCTGATTGGTCACGGGAGCGGCGGGCCGGCGAACACAGCGCGGCACGCCTTCGCGAGGCCTCTGGGCCGAGCGCCTTGCCGTGCGGACCCGCTACAGAAGCGGCAGGTACAGGGCGCCGAGGGCGCCCATGACGCCGAGAACGGCGACGAACCCCGCCCAACGGGATTGCACTTCGAAACTGCGTCTCATGGCGCCCTCCCGGCGCAGGCGATGCTGGCGTTCATGCCGGGTGTTCTTTGCGGGACGATTGCGTGCTGTGGCCTCGAATGTTGCGTCGGTCATGATCCGCACTCCTTCGGGCGTGCCTCGTCCGACCAGTCGGCGAGAAGCGGCGTCCGCGCGGCCAACCGGATCGGTTTGCCGTTGCGGATGCCCTGGCCGGAGAGGTAGTTGAGATCGCACGCGGTCGCGGCCTCCGGATCGAGGCTGTCGCGCCGGTTGAAGGTGAGGCCCGCCACCAGGAACGTGCCGTTCTTGTAGGCGACCGTGAGGGTCTGGCTCCAACGGTCGCGGCCGATGGATTCATTGGCCGACCGCACGAGGAGAGATCCTCGCGCGTTGACCTCGAGAGAGGGCTGCTGGCCCCACATCCCGCCGTTCCAGGCGACCGCCGGCTTGACGATGGCGAGCCGGCGGTCCCGCCGGTCGTCCCGGTCGGGTGCCGAGAGATAGACGAGGAGGGTCACCGTGTCGTCCTCCTCCACCAGCACCGCGCGGTCGAAGCGCCCGTCCCCGTTCATGTCGAGGGTCACGGCGCTCACGACATCGTTCGGCGAGCGCCCGACGTCCGCCTCCGCCGCACCGGCATGAGCCGGGGCGGCCGCGAGGAGGGCTGCCGTCGCAAGGCCGAGCGTCCGCCGAGCGGATCGGGGCGCGCTCATACGGTGGTGAAGGCCAGCATAATGGCGAGCAGGGCCGCGTTCGAGAGAACGAAGCCGAGCGCCGGCCGGACGAGAACGCTCCAATCCGGGACGGGAGCCGAGGAATGGTTGACAGACAGGGCGGACATGTTGGTCTCCAGGAACGGCGATGGTCAGGCGCTGCGGCGCAGCTTGGCGCCGCTCTCGCTGTTGCAGGGCGGGGTGCGCGGCTCCCGCACCGGGGCGCGGGGTGCCTGCGAGTCGGCAGCGGCCCGGGGCGGCTTGTTAACCGGACGCAGGGTCGCGTCGAGGAAGGCGAGACCCGCGGGGTCGTCCTTCAGGGCGTCGGAGGTGAGAACAGGCATGACCGGCTTTCGTCAGCGCAGGGCAACGTTCGTGTGCGGCACGCGCCGCAGAACCGAACCATTGCCGTTCGCGGGTTCCGCAACGGTGATCCAGCGCACAGACCCGGTATCGGTGACCGGGCAATCGCCGGTCATGCTCGGGCGCGAGCAGTCCGCCGCGGCGACCAATCGGTCGCTCTTCGGGGCTGCGATCCCGGCCACGGCAGGACCCGCCCCGGTCGCCAGGGTCTCGCCCAGCCGCTCCTGATAGGGCTTGCGCGGGCTTTCAGGGTGGAATGCGGCCACGAGCAGACCCGAGAGGGCTGCGTTCAGGGCCAGGATCTTGATGGTGGATTGCACGGGTGCCTCCCCGAACTTTCTGTTCGTTGGGGCGCGGTGTAGGCCCCCTGGATTGCCCGCAAATTTCCTGAACGGCCCAGATTGTTGCAGCCACGTTTCGTCGGGACGGCCCGCAAACCCAAGCGCAGCCACGCTTTCCGGGCCTGCCCGCGACCTTAGAACGGTTGGCTCGGGGCCATAGTTCGGGCAAAGTGGCCCCGGGTAGAAGGCCGCAAGGCCCACCCGCGGAGGACCAGGGGTGACGGAGGACGAGGATCTTTTCCAGCTTGTCGACGACGAGCCCGCAGCGGGCGCGTCCGGCAAGGCATGGACCGTCGCCGTCATCGACGACGATGCCGCCGTTCACGAAGGGACGCGGTTCGCGCTTTACGATTACAGCCTCCAGGGCCAGGGCCTCAGGATCCTGTCGGCCTATTCGGCCGAGGAGGGCAAAAGGCTGCTGCGCGATGAGCCCGACGTGGCGGTGGTCTTCCTCGACGTCGTGATGGAAACCGACGATGCGGGCCTCGCCCTCGCGAACTGGATCCGCAAGGAGCTGAAGAACGAGACGGTGCGGATCATCCTGCGCACGGGCCAGCCCGGCCAGGCGCCGGAACGCCGCGTCATCGTCGATTACGACATCAACGACTACAAGGCGAAAACCGAGCTCACGGCCGACAAGCTCTTCACGACCCTGACCTCGGCGCTCAGGAGCTACCAGCAGCTTCAGCGGCTCACCGAAACGCGCCGCGGTCTCGAGCTCATCATCGACGCCGCGTCGATGCTCTTCGACTTCCGCTCCATGCAGCGCCTCGCGGAGGGCGTGCTCACACAGATCGCCTCGCTGCTCAACGTCGAATGCGCCGGCATCCTCGTGGTCCGCGACGGCGGCGGCCAGAACTTCGCGGTGCTGGCGGGCTCGGGCTGCTATCGGGAGATGAGCGGCGCCACCCATCAGCAGCTCGACAAGTCCACCATCGCGCTGCTCGTCGAGGCCTTCCGTCGAGGGCGGCACGACTTCCTTGAGCAGCGCTCCACGCTCTATCTCAAGACTGGCAGCGGGCGGGAGATCGTGGTCCTGCTCGAAGCCGACAAGCACCTGTCCGACACCGACCGCGCGCTCATCGAACTCTTCACGAGCCGCCTCTCCGTGGCCTTCGACAATGTCATCCTCTACGAGCAGCTCCAAGAGGCGAACCAGCGGCTCGAGGAGCGCGTCCATCAGCGCACCTCGGAACTCTACCGGGCCAACCAGCGCCTCGCCGCCCATCGGGAGAGCCTGCGCCGGGCGAACCAGTTCAAGAGCGAGATGCTCGGCATCGTGGCGCACGACCTCAAGAACCCCCTCGGCATCATTCTTGGGCGCACCGAGATCATCCGCGACCTCCTCGACATCGATCCGGTGCCGGTGACCTCCATCGGCGCGCAGCTCGATCAGGTGCGCGGGTCTGCGAAACGCCTGACGCGCATGGTGGACGACCTCATCGTCGATGCCATGAACGACGCGCTCGACATCGCGATCCGGGCCGAGCCGCTCGATTTCGCAGCCCTCGTGGCGGAGGTCGTGTCCGCCAACCGGCCGCTCGCCGAGCGCAAGGAGCAGACCCTCGTCACGAGCGGCCTCGCTTGCCTGCGCGTTCTCGGCGACGGTGAGCGCCTGCGGGAGGCCGTCGACAACCTCGTCGGCAACGGGGTCAAATACAGCCCCGCCGGCGGGCGGATCGAGGTGAGCGTCGTCGAGGAGGAACAGGAAGCGGTGTGCCGGGTGCGCGATTATGGGCCGGGCCTCTCCGAGGAGGACATCGCCCGCGTCTTCGGCCGCTTTCAGCGCCTCTCCGCCAAGCCCACCGCAGGCGAAGGATCGACCGGCCTCGGCCTGTCCATCGTCAAGCGCATCGCCGAACTCCACGATGGCCGCGTCACGGTCGAGAGCCCAGGCCCCGGCCAGGGCGCGACCTTCGCGATCCATCTTCCCATCGGATCACCGGACCCATGACTGGCAACCCGCACATCGCCGTCGTCGACGACGAGATCGCCGCCCGCGAGATGGTGGGCGACTATCTCAAGATGCACGGCTTCACCGTGACCCTGCACGACGGCGGCACGAGCCTGCGGCAATCCCTGCCTGCCGCGGTGCCGGATCTGATCGTCCTCGACCTCCACATGCCGGAGGAGGATGGGCTCTCGATCGTGAAGGACCTCCGGGGCCGCTACTCCGTGCCGATCATCATGCTCACCGCGACGGCCAGCCCTATCGACCGGGTGGTCGGCCTCGAGCTTGGGGCGGACGACTACATCCCGAAGCCCTGCGAATTGCGCGAGCTCGTCGCCCGCATCCGTTCCGTGCTCCGACGCGGACGGGGGCAGCCGATCCCGTCCGGTGAGGGTGCGGAGCCTGCCGAGCCCGACAAGGCTGTCCGGGTCGGGACGAAGTGGCTCGATCTCGAAGCCTATCGCCTGCGGGACGAGAGCGGCGCGGAGCACGTGCTCACGAAGTCCGAATACGCGCTCCTGCGCGCCTTCGTGGACAATGCCAAGCGGGTCCTGTCCCGCGACCGGCTGCTCGACCTTGCGGACGCCAGGGATCCCGACGCCTTCGACCGGTCCATCGATGTCCGGATCAACCGCATCAGGCGCAAGATCGAGCCGGATCCCGCCCATCCGCGCTACATCAAGACCGTGCGGGGGCTGGGCTACGTGTTCCGGCCGAACGGCGACTGATTCGCCTCACCGGCGCGACGAAACATGCCCGCAATGAAAGGCGGCTATGAGCGGAAAAGGAGAGTTTTCTTATGTTCGCTCGACCGCGTCGATCAAGCCGCTCAGATCGGTATGGGTTCTGATCTCGTCCTTCAGCACCCCGAGCCTTCGGGCGAAGGCGTCCTTGTCGACGGGGTTGAAGCTGACTCCCACAGCTTCCGCCTGGGCGAGGCTGTCCTCCTCCGCCAGGCGCCACAGCTCGCTTTGAAGCAGCGCCGATTCCTGGGCGGCCGAGCGGATCAGCTCCCGCTGGTCGGGGCGAAGGGCGGTCCAGGTGCGCGGGCTCATGAGCAGGACGTCCGGCACCATGGTGTGCTCGGAAACCGCGAAGTGGCGGACGATGTCGGCGTGCTGCCCGTAGGTGAGGGCCGTCACGTTGTTCTCGGCCGCGTCGATCACCCCGGTCTTGAAGGCCGTGTAAACTTGGCCCCAGGGCAGCGGCACCGGCTGGGCGCCCAGCAGCTGCACCATACGGATCATGGCGGGGGAGGGCTGAACGCGGATCCTGAGCCCCGCCAGGTCCTCGGGGCCACGGATGGGACGCGTCCCGTAAAAGCTGCGGGCGCCCGCATCGTAGAAGCACAGGCCCTGAAGCCCGGCCCGGGCCGGGCTCTCGAGAAGGGTCCGGCCAACGGGCCCGCCGAGGGACTTGGCCCAATGCTCCCGGTCGCGGAACAGGAACGGGATGTCGAACAGGCCGAAGGCAGGGATCAGCGGCGTCAGAACGCTGGAGCTTGCCTTGGTCAGGTCGAGCGTTCCGGTCCGGACCTGCGCCAGCAGGGCGGGTTCTTCGCCGAGAACGCCATCGGCGAAGATCGTGATGGTGAGCTCGCCCTTGCTGCGCTCCTGCACGATGCTCGCCATGTTGGCCATGGCCGCGTGAACGGGATGGCGCGGCGACAATCCGTGCGCGAGGCGCAGGCGCGTGGCGGCGCGGGCCCTGCCCGGCAGCGCAAGCACACCCGCCGCGCCGATGAGCCCTCGGCGCGTGATCCCAGGGCCACCATCGGCCGCAGATCCTGTCCGCACGAGCGTCCTTCCTCCCGCACGACCTCAAGGCGGACCTCGACCGAACCCGTCGGGCGCAGGATGCGCCGGCCGGTAATCGAGCCGCACGCCTGTTGTACCGGCCAAGGCTTTCCGTGTCATCCGGCTCCCTTGCGGGGGCGCTGCAGCGGGGAGGCGGCCAGTGAGTGACGTTCCGATGCCGGCAGCCGGGCGCGAGAGTCCGCCGACGGAAAGCTCCGCGGCGGGCGCGCGGCCGGGCACCGGTCCGCTCTCCCTCGCATCCTTCCAGGGCCTGCCCATCCGCTGGCGTATTCTTTCGATCGCGGTGCTCAACACGATTGCGGTCGTCGTCCTCGCCCTGTTCGTCTGGCGCGGGGCCAACCTTCTCGGGGGAGCTTGGTCGGATCTCCGGCAGGCGCGCGAGACGGACCACTGGCTCATCGCCATGCGCAGCGACGTGGACCGGTTCCAGGGGCTCGTCCACCGCTACTTCACCCACCCGACCCTCCCTGTGCTGGTCGAGATCGATGCTAGACGAGCCCAGCTCGTTCGGGCGCTCGACGGCTCGACCAAGCCGCCCGCGGCTGCCATCGACGTGACGGAACTGCAGGTCACCCTCAATCGCCTGCTCAGCGGCTTCGACGAACTCCAGCGCACCCGGGCCGCCCTCGTCTCGACCTACGAGCGGGATCTCCTCAAGCCCGCCCAGGACATGGCGGGCCTCTACTCGATGGTGGAGGGAGCGAGCCAGCAAACCTCCCTGATCTGGCCTGCGCTCTCGCGGTCGCGGGAGGCCTTTTCCAAGGCTGTGGTGGCCGTCACGTCCTTCTACCTCTCCCAGGACGTCAGGGCCGCCGCCGAGGCGCGATCAAGCCTCGCTCTCGTCGAGAGCACAGCTCCCGTCATGATCGACTACGCCGAAACCGATCTTCAGCGCGACGCCCTTGGCGCCCTTCGCTCCCGCGCGACGCAGGCCCTGCAGGGCTTCGACCGCTTGGCTGCTGGCTTTGCCGGCCAGGCCGAGCTCCTGAAGCTGGCCGTCGACGCGAACCAGACCGCGATGGCGAGCGTCATCGACAGGTTCGCGGCCCGTGCGGAGGAGGCCGAGGAAGCGGCCCAGCGCCGGTTCGATCAGGCGCTCCGGGACGTCTTCCTGCACGTCAGCCTCGCCGGTGCGGCCTTTCTCGGGGTCAGCGTGCTTTTGGGGGTCAGCGCGGCCCGCAGCATCAGCGGCCCCCTGGCGCAGCTGCGCAACACCATGACGGCGCTCGCGGGCGGGCGGCTCGACGAGCCGATCCCGGGGGTGGCCGCGCGGGACGAGGTGGGAGACATGGCCCGGGCCGTCCAGGTCTTCCAGGAGAACGCCCTCGTCAAACGCCAAGTCGAGGACGAATTGCGGGCCGCCAAGGAGCGGGCCGAGACGGCGCTCGCGGTTCTGCGGGACGCGCAGGCCTCCCTTGTCGAATCGGAGAAGCTCGCGGCCCTCGGCGCCCTCGTGGCCGGCGTCGCCCACGAGGTGAACAATCCCGTCGGCATCAGCCTCACGGTCGCCTCGAGCCTCGCGCGCCGGTGCGACGCCATCGATGCGGCTCTGGCCGACGGTCCCCTGCGGCGCTCGACGTTCACGAGCTTCCTCGCCGACAACCGGGACGCCGCGAACCAACTCGTGACCAACCTGCAGCGGGCAGCCGAACTTGTTCAGGCCTTCAAGCAGGTGGCGGTCGACCGGAGCCACGCGGAGCGCCGCGCCTTCGATCTTGCCGAGACCACGAATCAGATCGTGGCGAGCCTGCTGCCGGCGGCGCGCAAGCAGCGCATCGCCGTCGATCTCGGCATCCCGCCGAACCTCGTGGTCGACAGCTATCCCGGCGCCTATGGTCAGGTTTTGACGAACCTGTTCCTCAACAGCGTCACCCACGCCTTCCACGACCGCGAGGCGGGCACCATCCGCATCGAAGCGAGCCGGACCCACGACGGCGGGGTTCAGGTGACGTTTTCGGACGATGGGGCTGGGATGACGGACGATGTCCTGCGGAGGGCTTTCGAGCCGTTCTTCACCACCCGCCGCGGGCAGGGCGGGACGGGGCTCGGCCTTAACATCACGTACAACCTCGTGACGCACCAACTGGGCGGCCGCATCTCCGTCGAGTCCGAGCCCGGTCGGGGCACGCGGTTCAGAATGAACATGCCGCTGTCGGCGCCGAGGGCGGACATCCCGGAGGCGGAGCCGCGCCTCACCGCCGAGCCGGCCCCGGCCGTCGCATGAGGGCCGGGGCTCCCTGTCGTCAGATCGCGCGGCAGCCCGCCCGGGACCCGGTCTCCCTGCCATAGGCCAGGATCCGGTCGATTTCCCGGGCAAGGTCGACCGGCAGATCGTGGACGCCCGTATCGCGCTGTCCACGGCCGATCGCTTCGATGAGGTTGCGCACCTCGCGGCGGCGCGAGGACTTGGTGCGCTGCTCCACCGCATCGTCGATGCGGTCGGATTCGAACGAGCGATAGGTTTCGGCCAAGAGCATGGTCATCGTTCTTCCTCCCCCTTGAGCGTCCTATGAAGGCGACGTTGCAAGAATGTTTCGTCGGGTGCTCGCTGCGCTGTGCGCTGTGTCACACACGAAACATGGGAGGACGTTTCATAACATCCCGCGGAAATACGGCGGGCCTACACGCATCCGCAACGAACATGACAGGGCGAGGAGGATGCGATGATCGGAGTGGTGAAGATGGCGGCGATCGGGGCCGTGATGTCTTACGGTGCAGCCGCCGTCTACGACTGGCCGGCGCGCAAGCCGGAGGCCGCGGTTCTGACCACCGGTTCGCTGCAACCCGCCCCGCAAGCCTCGGGCCGAACCGTGCGCAAGCCCGTGAGGATGGCGTCGCATTCGGGCGAGCCGTCAGCCTGCAAGGCGGTCCGGCGCAAGTTCTGGGTCGAGGGCGAGGGCTGGGTCGTTCGGGCGAGGTGCTGACGGCTTGCAGCCCTCTAGCCCTGTTTGAGCCACAATCCGCGACGATGGTTGTCTTCCCTAACGGAAGGGAGGGCGCCCCATGGTTGCATTCATCGTTGGAACAGCCTTCGTCGGGATGGCGGGCAGCCTGGTGTGGACCATGCTGCATACGCCCGAGACCCCGGCGCGCGAGCAGAACGTCTGACCGCTTTGCGCGCCATCGCCTGACGTTCCTCAGGTAGCGACGCCGTCGATCCAGGTCTGGCGCACCTCGAGGGCGCTGTCGAGGAGAACAAGGTTCGCCCGGAATCCGGGGGCGATGCAGCCGAGTTCCGCATCGAGCCTCAGGAAGGCGGCCGGCGCCCGCGCCGCCATGTGAAGCGCCACCGGCAGGCTCAGCCCGAGTCGCGCCACCGCGTTGCGGACGGCGGATCCCATGTCGAGATCGGCGCCCGCGAGCGTGCCGTCGGCCAGGGTGAGGCGGCCTTCCCGGCGGTAGACCTCCCGGCCCATGAGCGTGAAGCTCCCGATGTCCGTGCCCACGCTCGGCATCGCATCCGTCACGAGCATCATGCGGTCGAAGCCCTTCGCCGCGATGGCGACCCGGAGCGAGGCATCGTCCACATGGTGGCCGTCGACGATGAGCCCGCACCACGTCTCCCGACTGTTGAGCGCCGCGCCAACGGGTCCCGGATCGCGGCCCGCGAGGGGCGGCATGGCGTTGAAAAGATGCGTGAAGCCGCGCAGTCCCTCGCGCATCGCCGCATGGGCCGTGCGGTAGTCGCAGGCCGTGTGCCCGGCGCTGACAATCACGCCGGCTGACGCAAGGCGCCGGATCGTTCCGGGCGGGACGCGTTCCGGTGCGAGGGTGACGTGCATCACCCCCTCGGGCAGCGAGGTGAGGAGCGCGATGTCCTCCTCGTCGATCTCCCGCATGAGGCTCGGATCGTGCACGCCCTTGCGCTCTGGGTTGAAGAACGGGCCCTCGAGGTGCAGGCCGAGCACTCCCGGAACGCCCTCGCGCAGGGCGGCCCGCACGGCCTCGACGGCCTCGCGCATGTGCTCGCGGGAGCTCGTGATAAGGGTCGGCAGGAGGCCGGTCGTGCCGAAACGGCGATGCGCCTCGGCGATGGCCCGGATGCCCTCGACGGTTCTAGCGTCGTTGAACAGAACCCCGCCGCCGCCATTGACCTGAACGTCGGTGAAGCCCGGCGCGAGAAGCCCTTCCACCGCCCGACGCTCGACGTCCCTGGGCAGGTTGCCGACCGGCAGCACGGCGGCGATGCGGTCACCGTCGATCACCACCGCATGGTCGTCGAGCCAATGCGAGCCGTCGAAGATGCGGGCACCGGCAAGAGCGAACATCAGACGGTCTCCGTGACTTTGCGCAAACGCGGCGGGGTGTCGGGGTCCCGCCCGCGTGCGCGGGCGATGGCGTCGACTAGGGGATAGAAACTCTGGATCAGGGCGAGGGGCGCGACGAAGGGGTGGAGATTCTCGACGGTGTCGAGCATCAGCGCGGACGGGCCCTCCGCCGCACCGGCGACCACCACGGGGATTTTCTGGCCGGCCAGCTTCTCCACGAGATCGTTCGCGCCCGCGAGGGTCTCGTCGCGCTGGCTGAAGAGGAGCACGGGAAAGCTTGATCCGAGCAGCGTCCATGGTCCGTGCATGAGTTCGGCCGCGCTCATCGCCTCCGCGTGGACTCCGGACGTCTCCTTCAGCTTCAGCGCCGCCTCCTGGGCGACCGCAAAGCCGAGGCCCCGTCCGACGACGAACAGGTTCGACGCGCCGGACAGGAGCGGGAGCGCCCCGGACCAGTCGCAGCGCGCAGCCGCGACGAGCGTGTCCGGCAGGCGCTCCACGGCATCGAGCAATGCGCGGTCCTGCGACCAGTGGGCCGTCAGCTGCAGGATGGCGGCGAGGGCCGCGATGAAGGATTTGGTGGCGGCGACGCTGCGTTCGGGGCCGGCGTGCAGGGGCAGCACCACCTCGCAGGCCAGCGCTAGCGGCGAAGCCGTATCGTTCACGGCCGCGACCGTGAGCGCGCCGTCGGCCCGGGCCGCTTTCGCAAGGTTGAGGAGATCCGGGCTGCGGCCGGATTGCGACACTGCGAGGAACAGGGCGCCGCGCATGCGCGGCCGGGCCTCGTAGATCGACGTCACGGATGGTCCGACCGAGGCCGTGACGAGGCCGAGATGCACCTCGAACAAATACTTGGCGAAGGTCGCCGCGTTGTCGGAACTTCCCCGCGCGCATGTCACCGCGAAGGGCGGCGGGCTTGCCCGCAGGCGCTCGCCCATCTCCCGGCACAGGGCCGCGTTCTCGCCGAGGAGGTGCGCCACGGCTTGGGGCGCCTCCCGCGCTTCGCGGAGCATTGCGGAGGAGGATCGGGTCTCGGTCATCCGGACGTCACCATCGGTTGCTGCGGAGCATCGGCCTTGGGGGGAAACCTTGGGCCGCCGGTCGGGTTCATCCGTCGCAGCTTGTTCATGTCGGCCACGCTCTATATGGCTTGGCCGTTATCCGGAGGAACCTGATGCTTCGTTACGCCCTTGCCGCCCTCGCCGTTGTCGCCGCGACGGCGGAAAGCCGCGCCCAGGACGCCGCTGCCGGCGAGCGGGTCTTTGCCCAGTGCCGCGCCTGCCATCAGGTCGGCGAGACGGCCAAGAACGCGGTCGGCCCGACATTGAACGGCTTGTTCGGGCGGACGGCGGGCACGATCGAAGGCTACAACTACTCTCCTGCCAACAAGAACTCCGGTCTCACCTGGGACGAGGCCACGTTCCGCGACTACATCAAGGACCCGCGGGCCAAGATCCCCGGCACCAAGATGGTCTATGCGGGTCTCAAGGACGAGAAGCGCATCGACGATCTCATCGCCTACCTCAAGCAATTCGACGGGGCGGGGAAGAGGACCCAGTAGGGCCCTTCCCCACAGGCCATTCTAGTTCAGCGACCCACGCCGGGCAGCCTTGCGCTCGCCCGGCATGATGCGGGTGCCGCCGACGATCTCGACCGACCCGGCAGGCCCGGCTTCCGACGATCCGCCGACGAAGAGCTGGATCTCGCCCGCTTCGACAAAGTACACGCCGTCTTCACCGTGAAATCCGAGCTGCTCCACCGGCACGCTGAGCGTGACGCGCCGGCTCTCGCCCGGCTGCAGCATCACCTTGTCAAAGGCCTTCAGTTCGCGCAGGGGCCGCGACCGGCTCGCGACGGGGTCGCGGGTGTAGAGCTGCACCACGTCCTGACCGGCGCGGGCGCCCGCATTGGTGAGCGTCACCGTGACTTCGAGCGTCTCATCGGGCGCGAGCCTGGATTTCGCGACCGTCACGTCCGAATAGGTGAAGCGCGTGTAGCTGAGCCCGTAGCCGAAGGGGTAGAGCGGCGTCACGGCCTCGTCCATGTAGCCGAGGGTGAACCGGTTGTCCGAGCGGGTCGGACGGCCGGTGGGCAGCCGGTTGTAGTAGATCGGCAACTGGCCAACGGTGCGCGGATAGGTGACCGGCAGCTTGCCGCTCGGGCTGTAGTCGCCGAACAGCACGTCGGTGAGGGCGGGGCCCGCTTCGGTGCCTGGGAACCAGGCCAGCATGATGGCGGGGATCTGGTCGGCGAAGCGTCCGAGCTCTACCGGGCGGCCCGCTACGATGAGCAGCACCACGGGCTTGCCGGTGGCGACGAGCGCGTCGAGGAGTTCAGGCTGCTTGTTGAGGAAGGTGAGATGCGCCCGCGAGGCGGCCTCGCCGGAGGCTTCGTGCGGCTCGCCCAGCACCGCCACCACGAGATCGGAGGCCTTCGCCGCCTCCACGGCCTGCGCAAACCCGTCCGTCTTGGTGCAGAACAGGTCGCAGCCCGGCGCGAAGTTGATCGTGGTGCCGGTTCCTTGAGCCCGGCGGCGGAAGCCCTCCACCACCGACACAGCATCCTCCGCGTGGGCGCGCGCGCCGTGAGGCCCGAGCTGGTCGCGGGGCGCATCCGCCAGGGGACCGATCACCGCGATGGAGCGGGTTTCGGGCTTGATCGGGAGGAGGTCGCCCCGGTTCTGGAGCAGCACGAACGTTTCCCGCGCCACCTCCCGGGCGGCCTGACGCGCCTCGGGAGAGGGGAAGATCGCGTCTACGTGGGCCGGGTCGACGTCAGGCCGGTCGAAGAGCCCGTAGCGGAACTTGACCCGCAGCACCCGGCGAACGGCTTCGTCGACGACGCTCTGGGGCACGCGGCCGGCCCGCACCTCGTCGGGGATGTGCTTCACGTAGAAGCCGCCCATCATGTCCATGTCGACGCCGGCGAGGATCGCCTTGCGGGCCGCCTCCGCCGGGTCCGCCGCCACGCCGTGGGCAAGGAGCTCGTGGATGCCGGCCCAGTCGGAGGTGACGAAGCCGTCGAACCCCCACTCGCCGCGCAGGAGATCGGTGAGGAGCCAGCCATTCACCATGGAGGGCACGCCGTTCAGCGCGTTGAACGCCGCCATGATGGTCATGGTGCCGGCGCCGATCGCGGCCTTGAACGGCGGCAGGTACACGTCGCGCAGCTCGGCGACGGGGATGTGCGTCGTGTCGTAGTCGCGCCCGCCCTGCGGGGCGCCGTAGCCCGCGAAATGCTTCGCGCCCGTCGTGAGCCCGCCCGCGTGGAAGCCCTCCACCCGGGCTGCCGTGATCACGGAGCCGAGATGCGGGTCCTCGCCGAACCCTTCGACCATGCGCCCCCAGCGGATATCGCGCGAGAGGTCGGCCATGGGGGCGTAGGTCCATTGCACGCCCACATGGCTTGCCTCCTTGGCGGACCACTCGGCGGCGAGGCGTGCGAGCCGCGGATTGAACGAGGCGGCCTCCGCCATGGGAACCGGGAACTGGGTGCGAAAACCGTGCAGCACGTCGAGGCCGAAGAGCGGCGGGATCTGCAGGCGCGATTGTCGTGCGAGCTCTTGGGCGCGCTTCACGTCCTGGGCGTTGTTGAAATTGATGAGCGCGCCCGCCCGCCCCTCGCGGATGTCATCCCAGCGCAGGGACACGCCGTGCGAGATCAGGTTGAGCTGGCCGACCTTCTCCTCCAGCGTCATGCGCGACAGCAGCGCCTCGACGCGGGCTTCCACATCCTGCGCCGGCGGCTGCGACTGGGCGAGGGAAACGGACACCATCGCAAGCGTCGCCAGAGCCGCACCCGCAACTCGCCTCATCGCCACCCCGTAATCCACGCCATCCTCCCTCAACCGACGCCACAGGCCGAACCTCGGCCGTTCCATATAGGGCATGCCTGCCCCGAGGGCAGGGTTTGCAAGCCTGCCCGGGCATGACATGTAACCGTGTTCGGGGATGCTCATGGTGCGAACCTCCCCTCACGTCAACGACCCTGGTGTCCTGCGCATGCGCCGCCTGTCCCTCCTCGCCTCCCTCGGTCTCTTCGGCGGTGCGGTCGCCCTGGCGGCGGCAGGGCTCGCGGCCGCGGCCCTCCTCTCCCTGCCGTCTGAGGCGGTCGTCGGGACGACGGTTCTGCTCGCCGCAGCGGTCGCGGCTCTCCTGGTGTGGGGGACGCGCATCCTAGGGCCCGCCCTCACCCGGACGGCGCGGGCGGCCCGGGCCCTGGCGGCCGGCGAGGCTGTAAACCTGCCGCCGTCGGGCGTCGCCGAGCTCGACGATCTGGCGGGCGCCCTGCCGGATCTCGCGGGCGAGCTGAAGCGGCGGCAGGACGCGATCCTGGAGGTCGAGAGCCGCTACAAGGTGCTGGCCGAGAGCCTGCCCGCCATGGTGTGGGTGTTCACCGACGGCGGGCAGACCCTGTTCCAGAACGGCCGCGCCACGGCCTATATCGGCCGTCCGGTCCTCGCCGACACGAGCGAGCGCGCCTCCGTGGTGCATCCCGACGATCTTGGCGCCCTGATGCAGAAGCGCGAGGCGGCCTTGCGCGAGCGGAGCGCCTACACGGTGGAGGCGCGGGTGCGCCGCCATGACGGCGTCTACCGCTGGCACCTCATCACCTCCTCGCCCGTGACCATGCTGGTCGACGGCACGGCGCAGGCGTGCTGGCTCGGCACGGCCATCGACATGGAGGCGCAAAAGCAGGCGGAGGAACTGCAGGCGCATCTCGCGGTCGAGCTCGAGCGCCGGGTGGGCGAGGCGACGCGGCAGCTGCGTGAGGAAACCCTCGTGCGCCAAAAGGCCGAACGGCAGCTCCGCCACACGCAGAAGATGGAGGCGATCAGCCGTCTCACCGGCGGCATCGCCCACGACCTCAACAACAAGCTCATGGTGATCAGCGCCAATATCGATTCGGTCACAAAGCATGTGAAGGATCAGCCGGCGCTTCGCCGCAAGCTGCTCTCGGCCCTCGTCGCCTCGGACCAGGCGGCGGCGCTCATGTCGAAGCTTCTCGCCTTCGCGCGGCAGCGGGACTTGCAGGCGCAGTACATCGACATCGGCGAGCGCCTCGATTCCATCACCTCGCTCCTCGACCGCTCCTTCCTGAGCGACTCCGTCGAGATCCGCCTCGACGTGGACGAGAATCTCTGGCCCATCGAGGTCGACCCGAACGAGCTTGAGACCGCGATCGTCAATCTCGGCGTCAATGCCCGCGACGCTATGAAGGACGGCGGCACCATCGCCATCGAGGCCCGCAACGTGCATCTGCGCCGAGGCCAGCTCAACGATTCCGATCTCGCCGGCGATTTCGTCGAGATCCGGATCGGCGATACCGGCGTCGGCATCCCGCCCGAGAACCTGGACCACGTGTTCGAACCGTTCTTCACCACCAAGGCGGCGAGCCTCGCCTCGGGGCTCGGCCTCAGCCAGGTGCACGGCTTCGCGCGTCAGCTCGGCGGGACGGTCGAGATCGCCAGCACGGTGGGGGAGGGCACGACCGTGTCCATCTACCTTCCCCGGGCGGACGTGCCGAACCGCATCGGCGCCCGGACGGAGGTCGACGACATCCTGGACGACGACCATGCCGCTCCGGGCTCGGCCGACGTGCTGGTGGTCGACGACGAAGTCGAGGTGGCCCTCGCGCTTCAGAGCATGCTCCAGGAATCGGGATATACGGTGCGCATGGCAGTAGGGGCCGACGAGGCGCTCGAGGCGCTCAAAGCCCACGCCTACCAGCTCGTCCTCACGGACGTGACCATGCCCGGCACCATGGACGGCGTGACGCTCGCCCGCGAGGTGCGAAAGCTCCACCCGGATCTGGCAGTCGTTCTCATCACCGGCAACCCCATGGTGGTCGCGGGCGCGAGCGAGTTCCCGCTCCTGCAAAAGCCGATCACCAGCCGGGACCTTCATGCCGCGATCCAGCGCTACCTCTCCCCGCCGCAGGACGAGGGCCCGCGGGTCGTGCCGCTCTTCCCTCGGCGCAGCTCGTGAGAGGCACCGCCGCGAAGGCGTGTCGACAGGTTCCACGATAAGAGAAGTAATATCCTAAACGAGAGCGACGGCGGGAGCAGCCGCGTGCGACGCGCGGGCGGCGTCGGTCAGGGCCGCGAACAGGCGCTGATGGGGTTGCTTCCACACGAGCAGTTCCGGGTGCCACTGAACCCCGATGAGGAAGGGCTCGCCCATCCCTTCGATGGCTTGAACGATCCCACTCTCGTCCTGAGCCACAACCGCGAGATCCTTGCCGAGCCGGTTCACGGATTGGTGGTGAAGCGCGTTCACCCGGCAGGGGTTGCAGCGCAGGATTCCATCGAGCCGGCTTCCGCCCACGATGTGAACGGTCTTCTTCGGCAGCACGGTCCGCATCTTCGGCGCCAGCTCGTAAACCTCGTGAATATCCGTGTGGAGCGTGCCCCCGAGCGCCACGTTGATCATCTGAGAGCCGCGGCAGATGCCCAGAACCGGCAATCCCCGCGGCAGGGCGGAGGCAAGGAGCGTCAGTTCGAGCCGATCCCGCTCCGGGTCGATGCGGACGTCCGGCAGAACCTGCCCCCCATAGATTTCGGCGCCGATGTCGTCCCCGCCACCGATCACGAGCCCCTCCAGGGGCTCCTCCGGCAGGGGTGTTCCCGCGACGAGGCGGATCGCACGGGCGCCGACCCGGGCGAGCGCGAGACGGTGCATGAGGTAACTCCGCCACCCGCCGCGGCGCGAGGTGGTGACGCCGATGAGCGGCTTCTTCATGTGAGCGCGATCCGCTCCACGATGTCGGCCCAACTCTTCTCCTCGCCCTCATAGGCGAGATAGGAGAGACCGACCGTTTCGAGCCGCTCCCGGTCGGCGGCGAGGCGCTCCACGGCCACCCACCGGTTCCAGTCGGGAGCGATGCTCCAGCCCGGATCGCTCACCCGCGCGTCGGGCAGGCGATAGTGGAACGTCGGCCGGCCGTTGATCTTCTCGTTCGGCAACGCCGCGCGGACCCGGGCCTCGTCAAAGTGGAGCAGCAGCGGCAGGAGATCGAGATCGCGGTTCCGCGTCGGGCTGTAGGTCAGGTAATCGTCGATGAAGATGTCAAGGTCCGGCCAGTAATCCGGCGCCACGAGCTTGCGCACATAAGCCGGCGGGAACGGGTCGGCAAAGCCGAGGATGGACCGGGTCTGGTCCGGCGCAACCTGCTTGCGCAGCCAGGAATTGAGGAGAACGAACGCCTTCAGGAAGGCCGTCGCGGTTTCCGCGTCGGGTCGGGGGATCTCCGGATTGAAGTGAAGCCCGAAGGCGTAAAGGGCCGCGTCCTGCGTACCGCGGGCTCCGGCCGCTCTCAAGATGCCGATGAGCTGGTCGACCTCGTGCAGACGGTCGATGGGAATGGGGGAGGTGACGAGCTCGCACGGCACCACGTAGCGCGCCGCCTGGCCCACGAGGGCCGCGACCTTGGGCATCATCGTGCCAAGAAATCCCGCGCGCTTCTCAGGGTGCATCAGGCGCGCGTCGAGTTCCACGCTGATGTCGCCGAGCGACGAGCCCCGGACCCGATAGGCATGGGGGTCGTCTTCGACGATGCGCCCGCCGAGCGGTCCCGTGAGAGCCCGCGCGGTCTCCTCGGCGCTGGGGCCCGTGAACTCCATCTCCACGCCCACCGTGCGCATGCGTCCCTCCGCGTTCAGTGCGACGGGCGGCATCGCGAAATCGGCGGCGTCTGGGATCAGCGGCGCAGGTTGCGCCATAACGGTCTCCGGGGCGGATGGTTGCGAGGGGCAACGGGCGCCGCTTTGCCGCGGTTCCACGGAGCGCCGCGCCGGATGCAGGCCAGGCAGGCCGCCGCGGGGGTGGCGGACCCGCGAAGACGCGCGGTAGAAGCCCGCATGGACATCGCCCAGCACCCCATCACACGCGATCGAGCGACGCCGGCTGAACGGGCGGCCTGGGGTGCGGAGTTTCGTGCCACCCTGGCGCTGAGCTGGCCGATCGTTCTGACGAACGTCGCCCAGACCGCGCTCATGACCTCGGACGTCGTCCTGATGGGCTGGCTGGGCGCGCCTGCGCTCGCGGCCGGCGCCCTCGGCACGAACCTCTATTTCGCCTTCCTCATCTTCGGGATCGGCCTGATCTCGGCAACGTCGCCGCTCATGGCCGAAGAGCTCGGCCGCAACCGGCATGCGGTCCGGGAGGTGCGGCGCACCGTCCGGCAGGGCTTCTGGAGCGCGGTCGCCATCACGGTGCCCCTCTGGATCATCGCCTGGAACGGCGAGACCATCCTCCTTGCGCTCGGCCAGGAGCCGGGTCTGTCGCGGGAGGCCGGCCAGTATATGCGGGCGCTGCAATGGAGCATGCTGCCCTTTCTCGGCTATCTCGTGCTGCGCTCGTACCTTGCCGCCCTCGAGCGGCCGGGCTGGGGACTGGTGCTCGGGCTCGTGGCGGTGCCCATCAATCTCGGAGCGGCTTACGTCCTGATGTTCGGCACATTCGGGTTCCCGGCCCTGGGGCTCGTGGGCGCCGGGATTGCGACCACCATCTCCTCCACCTTCCTGTTCCTCGGCCTAGCGGCGGTGGTGAGCCTCGACCGGCGCATGCGCCGCTACCGGCTCTTCGGCCGGTTCTGGCGGGCCGACTGGCCGCGCTTTCGCAAGCTGTGGCGCCTTGGCATCCCCATCGCCCTCACGCTCGCCTTCGAGGTCACGATCTTCAACGCGGCCGCGCTGTTCATGGGGCGCCTCGGCGCCGACGAACTCGCCGCCCATGCCATCGCGATCCAGATCGCCTCCTTCTGCTTCATGGTGCCCCTCGGTATGGGCCAGGCCGTGACGGTCCGGGTCGGCCGCGCCTTCGGGGCCGGTGACCCGGACGGCATCCGGCGAGCCGGCTGGGTGGCCTTCGCGCTCGGCGTCGGCTTCATGGTGCTGACGGCGCTCCTGATGTTCTTAATGCCGCGCCAGCTCGTCGCGATCTTCCTCGACGTGAACGACCCGAAGAACGCTGCGGTCGTCGGCTTCGCGCTCTCCTTCCTGATGCTGGCGGCGCTGTTCCAGCTCGCGGACGGGGCGCAGGCCGTTGGCGCCGGCATGCTGCGCGGCCTTCAGGATACGCGGGTGCCGATGATGTTCGCGGCGCTCGGCTACTGGGGCATCGGACTGCCGCTCGGCGTGGCGCTCGCCTTCCTGACGCCCCTGCGGGGCACCGGGATCTGGATCGGCCTTGCTGCCGGTCTTGCCGTGGTGGCCCTGCTGATGCTGTGGCGGTGGACGAACCGCGAGCGGCTCGCTCTCGTGCGCCGCGCCTAGACGGCGGTCGCCCGCCGCGGCGAGAGGGCCGAGAGGTCGACGGGAGCAAAGCGCGTGCTCTCCTCCATGACTTTGACCTCCTCGACTACCACCTCGCGCCATTGGGCGAGCCGGGCGAGAGCCGCCTGAACCATCTCCTCGGGCGCCGATGCTCCTGCCGTGAGGCCCACCACCTGCGCGTCGGCGAGGAAATCGGCCGTGAGGTCCGCCGGGGACGCCATCAGGAGGGCCGGCCGGCCCTCCGCCTCCGCCACCTCGCGCAGGCGCGCGGTGTTCGACGAGTTGCGCGCGCCGCAGACGATGATCCGCTCGGCGCGCCTCGCCAGCACGCGAACGGCGCTCTGGCGGTTCTGCGTCGCGTAGCAGATGGTCTTCGTGTCGGGGCCCTGGATCGCCGGAAAGCGCCGCTTCAGGGTCTCGATAATGTCGCGGGTGTCATCGACGGACAGGGTGGTCTGGGTCACGTAGGCGAGGCGCTCCGGGTCGAGCACGACGAGGCTGCTTGCTTCCGCAACCGTTCCGACCACGTGGACGGTGCCTTCCACCTGCCCGACCGTGCCCTCGACCTCCACGTGACCGCGATGGCCGATGATCACCACCGAACGGCCCGCCTGGGCGTGGCGGCGGGCCTCCAGATGCACCCGGCGTACCAGCGGGCAGGTGGCGTCCACCACCGCCAGATCGCGGCGAGCGGCCTCCCGTTCGACGGACCGCGGAACGCCATGGGCCGAGAAGATCGCCACCGCGCCGTCCGGGATCTCGTCCAGCTCCTCGACGAACACGGCACCTTTCTGCTTGAGCGCGTCGACCACCTGCCCGTTATGAACGATTTCGTGGCGAACATAGACGGGCCGCCGGGTTTCCACGAGGGCGTCCTCCACGGCCTGGATGGCCCGCTCCACCCCCGCGCAGAAGCCGCGGGGCGAAGCGAGGAGAACGGTCAGTCTGGGCAGGCCCGTCAAGAGGCGCCTCCCGCGGCAGCCTGTGGGATCCGGGCCGGCGGGCGTCCTGCCGAGGGCACCGCGTCGAGCGCTGCGGCGGCCCTCTCTCCAGCGCTGGCGGCGCTCTCGATCGTCGCCGGGAGGGTGCCGATCCAATCGCCGGCGAGCGTCAGGTTGGCGAGCGGGCGCAGGGGCGGCTGGGGCATGCGGCCCGTGGCCTGACGGATCGTGGCGCGCCTCTCCTTCACGACCCGGGCGGGGGGCGTTGCGGCGCCGTCGACGCGGATGTCCAGCGCCCGCAGGGCCGGCACGATCTCCTGCCAGACGACCCGCCCGAGATGCTCCGCATCTTGCTCCACCGCGGCGCCCGCCGCCGAAACCGTCACGCTCACATGATCGTCGCGCACCAGCGCCCATTGCGCCAGCGTTCCGAGGAGGCCGACGAAGCGGGGCGTCGACGATCCCTGAACCCGGTAGTGGACGTTGAGGATGGCCTCATAGGTATCCGGGACCGGCAGGCCCGGCAGCAGCCGCGCGATCTCGTGGGGCGGCAGGGCCAGGATCACCCGGTCCTGCGCCCCGAGCGCGACGGTGCCGCTCGCGAAGACGAGCGCGGCGGCTCGTCCGTCTTCCTGGATCACGGCCCGGAGCCGCTCGCCGAAGCGGGCCGAGGCGCCCCGCGCGGCCAGAGCCGAGAGGGCGGGCTCCACGAGATCGGCGCTGAGGCCCCGCCGCGCCACGAGGAGCCGGCCCGCGCCGGGCCGCGCGAGGCGCCGCAGGGCGATCCCGAGCCGGCGGGCCGAGGCTGACTCCAGGGGCGTGTTCAACACCGCCACGGTGAGTGGTTCGACCAAGGAGCGGGTGAGGGGGCCATCGCCCATCACCTCGGCGACCGAGCGATCGCCGACCGGCAGCGACAGGCGGGCGAGCCGCAGCGCCGCCTTGAGGTCGAGTCCCGCGGGACGCCGGTCCCGCCGCAGCCACGACCAGGGCGTCAGGCCGACCCGCGCGAGCCGGCCATTGTCGGCATCGTAGACCGAGAGCCCGTCGGGTTCCGGCTCGATCCAGCCGTTCCGGGCGCCCGCGGCATCGATCAGCGCCAGGGCCCGGCGGTTGGCCGTGAAGAGCACATGGGTGCCGTTGTCGTGATCGAACCCGTCCGGAGACCGCACGGTTCGGCAGCGGCCCCCCGCCTGCGGCGCAGCTTCATAGAGCGCGACGGTGCCGCCCCGCGCGAGCACGGCGTGAGCTGCGGCGAGACCCGCAACCCCGGCTCCGACGATATGGGTGCAGCCCCCCGTCATGCCGGCCTCAGGGCGAGGCTCAGGAGCTGGAGCCGGTCGGACGTGGTGAGACGCAGGCGCCCACGACGCGTCCCGAAGCCTCGGCGCTCCAGCCGATCCAGAATGCGGCGGTAACCTTCCATCATGAGGATCGCGGGCTTGAGCGCCGCGCGGTCGAGGGACGCCAGCGCCCGGTCGGCGGCGTCGAAGCCGGCGCGGGCATCCACCGCCAAACCTTGGCAGGCGCGGGCGAACCGGGGATCCGCGACGAGCGCCGGCGCCGGCCCATCCTCAAGCCCAAGCCGACGGAGATGCGAGAGGGGAACGTAGACCCGCTCGACCGCCGCGTCCTCGTCCACATCCCGCAGGATGTTCACGAGCTGCAGGGTGCGCCCGAGGGTGAGGGCGAAATCTTGCGCCTGCGGCACCCCGAAGATCCTGATCGACAGGCACCCCACGGATCCGGCGACGCGCCGGCTGTAAAGATCGAGGGCAGCCTCGTCGGGCAGACGGACCCGGTCGGCGGAATCCGTCTCCATCCCGTCGAGCAGCGCGTGATATTCCTGCGCCGGCAGCTCGAATTGCCGACCGGCGCGGGCGAGCTCGCGGCCGACCGGCGTCTCGGGCGCGGCGTGCAGGCGGTCGATCTCCCGGCGCCAGAGATCGAGGAAGCGGCGCTTCTCCTGCGGCGGTGCGGCACCGTCCGCGATGTCGTCCACCGCGCGGCAGAAGGCGTAGACCGCGTGGATCGCTCGGCGGCGCTCGCGCGGGAGGCTCCGCATGCCGAGGCTGAAGGAGGAGCCGGAGCGCCGGACCGCTGCCGTGGCGAGCCTCGCATCGAGATGCGGGTCGGGGCGGACTGCCCGCACCAGGCCGCCCAGGAAGCCCCGCGCGACATCGACCTTCGAGACCTCGACGCGGGTCAGGATGGGATCCTGCCGCCGCAAGCGTTGGCTGAGGGCGTCGGCGAGCGCGATCGTCGCCGCGCTCTGGGCCCGCAGGCGGCCGTTCCGAACGCGGCCGGGAAGCGCGCGCGCCCTGTCGGTGAGAGCATCCACCTGGTCGAGAGCCGCATCGAGCACCCGCCGGCGGGCGGCACCGTTGGCGCTCGAGAAGAAGGCAGCCTCACCTCCCGCTCGCTCCATCCAGGGCACCGGCAGGTAGATCCGGTCGAGGCACTCCCGGTCGGGCTTCAGATCCTGGAGGTGATTGAGGATCTGGAGCGCCGTACAGAGCGCATCGGCGGGCGCGAAGGTGTTCTCTTCCTCGCCGTGGAGGCGCAGGAGAAAGCGGCCGACCGGGTTGGCGGAGCGGGCGCAGTAATCGAGCAGCCCCTCCCAGGTCTCGTAGCGGCGAAGGGTGGCATCCTGGCGGAACGCGGAGAGGAGAAGGCGGGCTTCTTCGACCCCGGTGCCGTGCCGAGCCGCGACGGCCTGCAGATCGACCGCCTCCCGCAGGCTTGCATTCGGGTTGCCGAGCGCCGCGTCGAGCGCAACGAGGCGGGACAGCTTCTCATCCCCGGGCAGGTCTGGCGCATCGGCGACGTCGTCGGCCATGCGCACGAACCGATAGAAGGCGAGGACCGAAGCGCGGTGACCCCGGGCGAGCACGAGCGAGGCCACCGGGAAGTTCTCGTCCCCAGGCCGCTTCGTGGGCTCACCCGCGCCGTGCTGCATCACCTCATCCTACGGGGTAAAGCCGCCCCTTCCAGCCCGCCTGCTTGCCCGTCCTGATACGCAGCAGAGAGCTCCACTGGATCATGAGCCCCGTCAGCACCGTGACGGGGTGCAGCGGAATGCACAAGAGCGGCTCCCGGGTCGCCACCGTCACGAGGGTGCGGGACAGGACGGACAGAACGGCGGCCAGCGCCGCCGGCCATGAGGGCGCAAGCGCCAGGAGAACGAAGGGCAGGAGGTGGCCGCCCGCGAGCAGAAGGGTCCAGACCGGCAGGGCGACGGGCGTCGCCATCCCCTCATGGGCGTTCTTGGCGAAGCCCGCCCAGGCATCCGGGAAGCGCGTGTACATGCGGCAGGCGGCAAGGTCATGCCCGAGCACGAGGTCCGTCATGTGTCCGGCCCGGCGGAACACGCGGGCGAGCTGGATGCCGTCATGCAATAGTCCCTTGATCGCGCTATGGCCCCCCACGGCGCGGTAGGCCCCAGCCTCCACCAGCATCAGTTGCCCGCAGGCGGCTCCAAGGCCCGGATCCCGGGACAGCCGCATGAACCCCATGGGCAGGTAGCCCAGGAGCAGCAGGTTGATCATCGGGACGGTCAGAAGCTCGCCCAGCGATCCCATGGCCTGACGGGGGACGGCGCTCACGAGCGCCGCTCGCGCCGCATGCGCATGCCCGGCGAGATCGGCGGCGGCGCGGTAGTTCAGCCGGACGTCGGCGTCGACGAAGAGAAGATGGGTGCCGCGCGCGTGCAGGGAGAGATGGTGGCAGGCATGAACCTTGCCGGTCCAGCCCTCCTCCAGCGGCGGCGCGGACAGCAGCCTCACCCGCGGGTCGCGGGCCGCGTAAGCCGCGACGATCTCGGCCGTCCGGTCCGTCGACCCGTCATCCATCACGAGCACTTCGACGGGAGCGCCGGCACTGGCGAGCGCCGCATCGAGGGCGCCCGCGATATTGGGTTCCTCGTTGCGCGCCGGGATGAGGATGGACACGAGGGTGCCGGGTTCCGGGGCGCGCCGCGGGGTGGCGCGCAGGACGAAGAGATTCATGGCCGCCATGCCGGCCGGTAGGGCGGCGAGTGCGAGGGCGAGGAGGCCGAGGATCAGGCTCACGCGGCATTCCGCTGATGGGAGGGGTCGAAGCGGCGGCCGCGGAGGGCCGCCATCATGCGCCGCCAGCTGTCATAGACGCCGCCGACGCCGCGCTCGCCCTCGAGCACCGAGCGGAAGCGAGCCGGCTCGCGCGACTGAACGTCGGCGCTGAGGCGGGACAGGGTCTGCGTCAGGGCCGCCTCGAGGTGCTGCAGCCGGTCGCCGCGGGCGAGGCGAAGGAGATCCTGCCCGCGCATCGGTTCGCCGAAGGCGATGCAGGTCTCGGCGCCGCGCTCGAGCCAGAACGCGTATTCGATGGCGAGCGGCAGCACGATGCAGTCGGGCGCCAGCTCCGGCAGCCGGGCGATGCCGGGCTTCACGCCGAGGGGGCGCTCGCGCACGTCGCTGAACCGGCCCTGCGCCGTGACCCAGAGCGATCGGTGCGGCTGCGAGAGGATGTCGGCGCTCGCCGCCAGAAAGTCCGCGGCGCCCCGGGCCGAAGAGAGGTCGACGCCGAAAGCGCCGATGCGTCCGAAGACGCCGTACTGCTCCAGCATCACGGCATCGATGGGAGCATAGGATTCATGGTGCGGAAAGAGCCGGTCTGCGGCGAGAACATAAACCGCGGCGTCCCACCAAGCCGGGTGGTTGGAATAGACCACCACGGGTCCGGTGCACGGGGCGAGCGCGAGGTCGCCCCACTCGGCAAGGCGCAGGGCATTCATGTGCCGGCGGAAGAAGCGTTCGAAATAGGCCACCATGAAACGGTGAATCACGGCCGAGCGCCGCGCCACGGGAGACGCGGCGCGGCGGCGCTTGCGGGTGGTCTCGCCGTTCAAGAGGCCTCGCGCAGCTGAGTCGTTCCCTTGACGTCGCTGTCGAGCGCATCGGCGGCGATCCAGCCCGACATCATCACCATCGGCATACCGGGACCGGGATGGGCGGCGCCGCCCGCGAGATACAGGCCGCGCACCTGCCGGGAGCGATTGCCCGGCTTGAACGCGCCGAGGAAGCGCCCGTGGGAGGCAAGGCCGTAGATGGCGCCGTTCAGCACCTTGTAGCGGTCGTGGATGTCCTGCGGCGTGAGGTGGCGCTCCACCACGATGCGCTCTTCGAGATCCGGCATGCCGCCGGTGCGCTTGAGCTTGTCGATGATCGTCCGGCGGTAGGCCGGCAGCATCGCGGTCCAGTCGTGATGGGGGCGCAGATACGGGGTGTGCACGAGCACGTAGAGCGCTTCGCCGCCCTCCGGCGCCACGCTGGGATCGGTCGCGGACGGCGCCGCGATGTAGCAGGTCGGGTCGGGCGCCGGCTCGCCGCGGCGGTAGATGTAGTCGAACTCCTCCTCCGGATCGCGCGAGAACACGAAGTCGTGGTGGAGGAGGTGGTCGTAGCGCTTCTTCAAGCCGAGATAGAGCACCACGCCCGAGCAGGCCGGCTCGTAATCCTTGCGCGCATGGGCCTCGCCCACCTCGCCGCCGACGAGCTCGCGGTAGGTGCGCACCGAATCCATGTTCGAGATGACGCTGTCGTAATGCACCGTCTCGCCCGAGGCCGTGACGAGACCCGTGACGGCCTCCCGTTCGACCTTCAGCTCCTTGACGTCCGTGCCCGGCTTGAGGGTCGCACCGAGCTCCGTGGCAAGCTTGGCGAGCGCCTCCGCCACGGCCCGGGTCCCACCCATCGGGTACCAGACCCCGTCGGCCGCCTGCATGTGGGCGATGGCGCAGAGCACGGCGGGAGAGCCGTAGGGGGACGAGCCCACATACTGGGTGAAGTGGTCGAGCATCTGCGCGAGGCGGTCGTCCTTCACCTTGCCGCGGATCGTGCCGGCGACGGACGCCCCCATCCGAAGGGCCAGGACATCCCGCAGGGTACCGGGATTGAGGTTCTGGCGAATGTTGATGGTGTCGAAGAGGTCCTCTACCGACCGCCAGAAGAAGAAGCGGTTCGACACGTCGTGAAGATGCGCTGAAATCTTCTGGAAGTTCTTGTAGCCGGCTCCCGCATTTGTGCCCGGGGCGAAGCGGTCCATCGCTGCCGCCATGGTGTCGATGTTCTCGATGAGGTCGATGCGGGTGCCGTCATCGAAGAAGCACCGCCATTGCGGATCGAGGCGGCGCAGATCCAGGTAATCGTGCAGGTTCCGGCCGGCTTCCGCGAAGATCCGCTCAAGCACACGGGGCACCGTGAGGATCGTCGGACCCATGTCGAACCGAAAGCCGTCCTCGTGCAGCACCGCAGCCTTGCCGCCGAGCCAGGAGTTCTTGTCGTAGAGCGTCACCTGATGGCCGCGTGCCGCCGCCACGCAGGCCGCCGCCAGGCCGCCGAGGCCGCCGCCGATGACCGCGACGTTCGATGCAGGGGCGCTCATGGGCGTTCTCCGGTGGCGATGTCGCTGAGGATATTGGACATGGGGACCTCTCTTCAAGAAGCGGGGCGGCGGGCGCAGATCATTCGGATCGCGCCGCCGCCGGGGGAGCGGATGACCGGGTCGAACCCGGCGGTGACGAGGGTGGGGTGAAGGGCGTCCGCATCGCGCACGTTGCCGCCCCACAGAAGGTTCTTCAGCCGCGCGACGGCGGCGCCAAGATCGCCGCCCTTGCGGGCCAGGACGGCGGCCAGCATCCAGCCGCCGGGCTTGAGCGACCGAAACACGTTCTCGGCCGTGCGCTCGATGATGGCGTCCGGCAGGAACATCTGGGGCAGGAAGGCAAGGTCGAACGCGGCTTCGTCGCCCATCTCCTCGACCCTCTGGCGGCGGATCTCAATGCGGTTGTGAAGGCCCGCCTCCCGCACATGCCGCTCCCCGATCTCCGCCGGCTGAGACGCAGGTTCGAGCGCCACGGCACGAAGCTGCGGGTAGTGGCGGCACAGGGCGATCGAGAGCCCGGCCGCGCCGGCGCCGACATCGAGGAGGCTCGCGCCGGGCCGCTCGAGGCGGGGCACGAGCCCCGGCAGGAAGCGCAGCTTGTCGACGGCCCGCTCGGCCCAGAGCCGGGTGAGGGACCCCTGCGCCTCAATCACCGCCGGATCGGTATGGGCCCACCCCTCGAGCGTCAGGCTGCGCTCGCCCGCCCGGCGGCGCAGGTCCTCGGCCTGCAGGAGCGGCGAGCGCAGAGCCGCCCGGAACGCGTCGGCGCCGTCGCTGCCGGTGAAGGCCATGAGGGCAGGAGCCGCCCAGATCGCGTCGCCGTCGCGGGCGAGAAAGCCGAGCCCCTCGATCACGTCGAGGAGCCCCCGCACGTGCGCGGCAGGCAGGCCGACCGCCGCCGCGATCTCGTCCGGCGTCCGCGGCGCGGCGAGGTGCGCCAGGATCCCGCTCTCCGCCAGGGCCGCGACCGCGTTCGCGGTCCAGGCGGCTTCGTCCAGCCGCTCCAGCACCCTCAGGACATCGTCCGGACGCTTCAGAGCCCGCGGCGCGGCGCGGAACGCCCCCCGCGGCCGCAGGCCGACCCTGTCGGTGCCGTGGCTGAGGAGGGCATAGGCGCGCCAGAGCATCGGTTCAGCGCACCGGGACGGTGACGGCGCTGGTCGTGGCCCCGACGGTGACGAGCGCGGCCTGGAAATCCGGCAGGCCGACGCGGCCGACATTGTTCGAGAAGCCGTAAGGCTCGCTCGGCAGGCCGACGAAGCTGCGGTCGAGTTTGCCGTTGCCGTTCCGGTCGTGGAAGACCGCGATCGCGTAGGCGCCGGGCTTCACGTTGCGCACCCGCAGCTCCACGGTGCCGGCCCGCGCCTGCGCCCGGGCGCGGTAGGGGCAGGTCGCCTCATCGAAGGACCGGTCGCAGATGCCCGCGTAGACCATGCCGTCTGCCGTCGTGATGCCCTCGGCCCGGATCACGAGGGTAGCGGCCTGCGCTGCGGCGGGCAGCGCCGCAAGAGCGAGAAGGGCGATGAGGCGAAGCATGCGGTGCCTCACACCGCTTCGCCGACGGGAGCTGGGGACGGTGCCGGCAGAGGGCGGCCGACCCGGCGGCGCTCCAGATCCTCCAACAGCAGCCGGGCCGTGATGCGGGCGCCCTCGTAGATCACGGGCAGACCGCTGCCCGGATGCGTGCCGCCGCCCACGAGGTAGACGTTCCGCCCGAACCGGTTGCGCGGCCGGAAATAGAGCATCTGCGACAGGTTGTGGGCGAGGTTGAAGGTGGCGCCGTCGAACACCGAGAACTCGTTCTGCCAGTGTGTGGGCGTCACCACGCGCTCGTAGCGGATCCGGCTCTCGATGTCCGGCAGGCCCAGCAGCTTCAGCCGATCAAGAGCGATCTGACGGTAGCGCGGGGTCACGGCCGTCCAGTCGACCGGGCATCGCAGGTTCGGCACCGGGACCAGCACGTAGAGGCTGGTGTGTCCCTTCGGAGCCATGCCAGGATCGGTGGCGCCTGCGTGCTGCACGTAGATGGAGGGCTGCTCCGGCAGGATGCCGTTCGTGATCTCCTGGATGTTGCGCTCATACTCGCGCGACAGAAGGATCGTGTGGTGCGCGAGATCGCCGACTTCGCCCTCGATGCCGAGATACAGCATGAAGGTGGAGCACGAGACCTTCGCGCGTTCGATCTTCTTGTCCTGCCAGTTGCGGCGCATCTCCTCCGGAATGAGGCGGCGGACGGCGTGCCCGAAATCGCCGTTCACCACGACCGATCCGGCATGGATCCGCTCGCCGCCGGCCTCGACCCCCACCGCCTCGCCGTTCTCATAAAGAATGCGGTCGACGCCCGTTCCGAGGCGGATGTCGACGCCCATGCGGCGTGCGAGCGCCGCCATCGCCTCCGAGACCGCACCGCATCCGCCGATGGGATGAAACACCCCGTGCTCGTATTCGAGAAACGACAGGATGGTGAACAGGCTCGGGCACTGGAACGGCGACATCCCGAGGTACTTCGTCTGGAACGAGAAGGCGAGCCGCACGCGCGGGTCCGAGAAATACCGTTTCAGGTCCCGGTCGACCGAAGCGTGCGGGCGCAGGTTCGGCAGCGCCGCGATCATGGCCGGCGACACCATGTCGAGGGGGCTCGAGAAGTCCTGCTGCAGAACCGGTCGGAAGGACTCGAGCTTCTTGCGGTTGTCGGCGAGGAACCGGCGCACATTCGCCGCATCCGCCGGGCAAAGGCGGGCCACTTCGGCCTCCAGCCGGTGCAGATCCGGGGTCGCCCGCATCTCGCCGCCGCCTTCGAAGATCAGGTGATACTGCGGGTCGAGGCGTTCCAGCTCGACATGCTCTTCGAGCCGCTCGCCGCAGGCCTCGAAGATGTCCTGCAGCACCTGCGGATAAAGGAAGAAGGTGGGCCCGATATCGAACTTGTAACCCCCAGGGGCCTCGACCGTGCGGGTGCGACCGCCGACCGCCGTCTCGCGTTCGAAGACGGTGACGGGCAAACCCTCCTTCGCAAGGAGCAGCGCGGCGGCAAGCCCGCCCGGGCCCGCGCCGACCACCGCGACGCGGGGGGATGAGGAGGGTTGAGGCATGATTGGCCCTCGTGCGTTTCTGTCATCTTAGAGCCTCGCTTACGTGTGGCGAGGGGCGTTCGGATCACCGGACCCCGACACATCGCCGCCCCCGGCGGTCAGAAGCGCCCATGAGATCCGGTTTGATGTGACGCAGCAGCGCCGGCGTTCTGTTCGAATGGTGTCCAGTCATCCTTTGATCAAGGCGCGTATCGAGCAGTCTAGACTCCGTCTGGTTAGATTGATCGTTGCCATAATCTCGCCCTCTTGTTCGTCATTTTCGCGCCTCCCAGAGTGAAAGAGGCTCAAAGATAGTGAAGAACATCATTGCTCGTGCATCGCTTTGCATCCCGATCATCTTTACCGCCGCTTGTAATACAACAAGTATAGCCTCGGCCGACGCCGCCGCTACGGGCTCGGTCACTTCAGGACAGCGGATCGGGTCGGGCAAGGCGTCGTGGTACGGGCCTGGCTTTCACGGGCGGCGCACCGCGAGCGGCGAGGTTTTCGCGTCCCGCGCCATGACGGCGGCGCACCGGACGCTGCCCTTCGGCACCCGCGTCCGGGTCGTGCACGAGAGGACCGGGCGTTCCGTCGTCGTCAGGATCAACGATCGCGGGCCGTTCCATGGAGGACGGGTGATCGATCTGGCGGAGGGGCCCGCCCAGGCGCTCGGCATGACCGCCGAGGGCGCGACCTACGTGTCCCTGCACCGCCTGGACTGACCCCACGCGCCGGGGCGCCTCGCCCCGTGGTGGTTAGGCCCTTCTTAAGGGCTCTCGGCGACCCTTGTGTTCGATTCGGGACCAAGGGTTGCGTAAATGGAATCGATCTCTGCCGTCGGCGCGAACGTCATCCGCTTTCCGGGACCGCGCTCGTCACAATTCGGGTCTCCGGCCCGCGACCAGCGCCAGCTCATGGATGCGGTCTACAATGCGGGCTCCCTGCCGGTCGCGGCGGAGGACCGGGTGACCAAGATGATGGCGACGCGCCTCAACATCTTCGGCTTCGTGGTGATCGACGAAGTGCAGGCCGACGGCACCGCCCGCCGGCTGCGCCCGTCCGAGGCGGTCCAGACCTCGACCGAGCGGCCCTGGCGCGTGTCGAAGCCCTCGAGCCGCTACGCGCTCGGCGGTGTCCCGGATTCCGACACCGACCTGTTCTCGGCGCAGCCCGCCTGACACGGCGCAGAGCCCTGGTCGCGCTCCGCCCGCGCGCTAGCTCGGCTCGATGCACCTCATCCAGATCCTGTTGCCGCTTGCCGACAATTCCGGCCGCCGCTTCGGCGGTGACGCCTACGGGCAGGTGCGGCAGGAGCTGGCCGACTGCTTCGGCGGCATCACGAGCTTCACCCGCGCGCCTGCGGAGGGCGTGTGGAAGGAGGGCGGCCGCACGAGCCGCGACGACATCGTGGTCTTCGAGGTCATGGCCCGCGACATCGACCGGGCGTGGTGGGAGCGCTACCGCGCCACCCTCGAACAGCGCTTCGAGCAGGAAGCCATCGTCGTGCGCGCGCTACGCGTGGACATGCTGTAGGGAACCGTCGCCGTACCGCGCCGCTTGTCACGCCAGCAGCGGAGTACGCCCATGTCGAAACCCCTCGTGGTCTCCATCCCCCACAATCTCGGCAAGGCCGAAGCGGCGCGCCGCCTTCAGACCGGCGTCGGTCAGATGAAGCAGCAATTCTCCGGTCAGATTGCGTCTTTCGACGAGCAGTGGCAGGCGGACCGCATGAGCTTCAAGGTGGGCGCCATGGGCCAGACCGTGACGGGCCACCTCGACGTGCAGGACGACGCCGTCCGCGTCGAGGTTCAGCTTCCCTGGATCCTCGCCATGGCGGCCGAGAAGGCCCGCGGCTTCATCCAGAAACAAGGGACGCTCATGCTGGAGAAGAAGTAACGGCCAAGGTTAAGGTTCCTGAAGACTAGGAGCCGTTTCGCAAGCAGAACGTGGGGCGATTCGAGCGCAGTTCCGGCATCCGAGCGTCATCGCCTGTATCCGCAACGGACCGCCGCCCCGCACACCGTGCGAACACGCTGCGGAGATGAACAAGGGTTCATCTACACGGAACCGAATGGACACCAAAGCGTTGTTGGATTGATCGCGCCGGCGACCGTCATTTCTCCCGGCAGGTCCACTACGAAGCAAATTCAAAGCCCCCCGGACTCCCGTCGTCCGATCGTAACAACGTGCCTGGAATTGTGAGGATCGCGCTATGCATGAGCGTTCGACAACGCAGTCGCTTGCGTCCCGTGTACCCAACCCTGCCGACTCGCGAACGCCCCTGCTGGTTTGCTTTTCCCACCTTCGCTGGGACTTCGTCTGGCAGCGCCCGCAGCACCTGTTGAGCCGCGCCACGAAGCATTTCAGCGTTCTCGTCGTCGAAGAGCCGATGTTCAAGCCGGGCATCACCGCGCATATGGACCTGAGCACGCGCCCGCAAGGCGTGACCATCGCCGTGCCCATGCTGCCGGAGGGGCTCTCCCAAGAGGACGTGATCCTCGAGCAGCGCGATCTCGTCGAGGAACTGATCGGTCGCGAGGCGAAGGGGCCCCGGGTCTTCTGGTACTACACCCCTATGGCGATGGCCTTCACGAGCCATCTCGATGCCGATCTCACGATCTACGACAACATGGACGAGCTCTCGCTTTTCCGCGGTGCGTCGCGGGAGCTGCTCGACATGGAAAGCGCGCTCTTCACCCGCGCCGACGTGGTGTTCACCGGCGGCATGAGCTTGTACGAAGCCAAGCGCAATCGCCATCACAACGTTCACGCCTTCCCGTCCTCCATCGAGTTCGATCACTTCGCCAAGGCGCGCTCGATCAAGCAGGACCCGGCGGATCAGGCCGCGATCCCGGGCCCTCGCCTCGGCTTCTTCGGCGTCATCGACGAGCGGATGGACATCGACCTCCTCGGCCAAGTCGCGGAGCTGCGCCCGGAATGGCAGTTCGTCATGATCGGGCCGGTGGTGAAGATCGATCCGGCCAGCCTCCCGCGTCGGGACAACATCCACTGGCTCGGCGGCAAGGACTACAAGGAACTGCCCAACTACCTGTCCGGGTGGGACATCGGGTTCATGAACTTCGCTCTCAACGAGGCGACGCGGTTCATCTCGCCCACCAAGACCCCGGAATTCCTCGCGGCCGGCGTGCCGGTGGTGTCGACTCCCATCATGGATGTGGTGCGGCCCTACGGCGAGAAAGGCCTCGTCGAGATCGCCAAGACGCCGCTCGAGGTGGTGCGCAAAGCCGAGACGCTCCTGGCCCGACCCAAGGACGCCTGGCTGCAGAAGGTCGACCGCCATCTTGCGGCGGGCTCCTGGGACAAGACCTGGGCGTCGATGTTCCGCCTCATCCAGGACGGCATGGGCGCAACCGACCGCGCCGCGACCGCCCTTCCCACCTACGCCACCACCGCTGCGGAGTAAGACATGTACGATTGGCTGATTGTCGGCGCTGGCTTCGCAGGTTCGGTCCTGGCGGAGCGCCTGGCAAACGAGCGGAACGAGAAGGTTCTGCTCATCGACCGCCGCAACCATATCGGCGGCAACGCCTATGACCGCTACGACGATGCGGGCCTCCTGATCCACCAGTACGGCCCGCACATCTTCCACACCAACTCGAAGCAGATCTTCGACTACCTCTCCCGCTTCACCGAATGGCGCTTCTACGAGCATCGGGTGCTCGCCGAGGTGGACGGGATGCACGTGCCGATCCCGATCAACCTCGACACGGTGAACAAGCTTTATGGGCTGAACCTCACGTCGGAGGAGCTCGTCGAGTGGTTCAAGGGTCGCGCCGAGCCTGTGGCGGAGGTCAAGACCTCCGAGGACGTGGTCGTGTCGGCGGTAGGCCGCGAACTCTACGAGAAGTTCTTCCGCGGCTACACGCGCAAGCAATGGGGCCTCGACCCGTCCGAACTCGACAAGTCCGTCACGGCGCGCGTGCCGACGCGCACCAACCGGGACGACCGGTATTTCGGCGACGAGTACCAGTACATGCCGCTGCACGGCTACACGCGCATGTTCGAGGCGATGGTGCGCCATCCGAATATCCACGTCATGACGCAGACCGACTACGAGGACGTGAAGGACGTGGTGCCCCATCGCCGGGTCATCTACACGGGTCCCATCGACGAGTATTTCGGCTTCCGCTTCGGCAAGCTGCCCTACCGGTCGCTGAAGTTCAAGCACGTGACCCTCGACAAGGCCTGGCACCAGCCCGTCGCCGTGGTGAACTATCCGCAGACGCAGGACTACACTCGCGTCACCGAGTACAAGCACCTCACCGGCCAGGAGCACGCGAAAACCGCGCTCACCTACGAGTACCCCTCCGCCGAAGGCGACCCCTATTACCCGATCCCGAAGGCCGAGAACCAGGAACTCTTCAAGAAGTATGAGCGTCTCGCTCTCTCGACCCCGGACGTGTGGTTTGTCGGCCGCCTCGCGACCTACCGCTACTACAACATGGATCAGATCGTCGGTCAGGCGCTCGCCACCTTCCGGCGCATCCACGAGGCTCTGCCTGTGGAAGCCGATACGTCATCGGTGAAGATGATGACGCGGGCGACCGGCGCGCTGGCATCCTAAGTTAATCGCGGCAACAGATTGCGACGGCGCGAGCTCCAATAAGGCTCTGCGCCGTCGAACATTTCAGGGCCAGGTCAGTTGGTCGATCAACCTTGGTGAGCGTGAGGCGCAGAGCATGGAACGGCTTGAACTGTGGGGCGGCGTCGAGTGCACGGTCGCCCGCATCGGCGACGACTACCGCGACCAGAGCCTGGAGACCGGGCACACGTCCCGCATCGCCGATCTCGACCGGATCGCGGAACTCGGCATCAAGACCTTGCGCTACCCGATCCTGTGGGAAGTGATCTCGCCCGAGAGCCCCGACCAAGCCGACTTCACCTGGCACGACGAGCGGGTCGCGCGCTTGCAGCAGCTCGGCATCCGCGCCATCGCGGGGCTGTGCCACCACGGCTCGGGGCCGCGCTATACCGACATGCTCGATCCGCAATGGCCGGAGCTTCTGGCGCGGCACGCGACGCGGGTTGCCGAGCGCTACCCGCATCTCGACCTCTACACGCCCGTCAACGAGCCGCTGACCACCGCGCGGTTCTCAGGCCTTTACGGCCACTGGTACCCGCACGGCACGAGCTACGAGAGCTTCCTGCGCTGCCTCATTGCCGAGTGCAAGGCGACCGTCCTTGCCATGCGGGCGATCCGCCGGGTGCGTCCCGATGCGGGGCTCGTCCAGACCGACGACATGGGCAAGACGTTCTCGACCCCCATGCTCGCCTATCAGGCCGAGCACGAGAACCAGCGCCGCTTCCTCACCTTCGATCTCCTGTGCGGCATGGTCGATCGCCACCACCCCTGGTGGCCCATCTTCCTCCAGAACGGCATCTCCACCGCCGATCTCGAACTCTTCCTCGACGGCGATGCGGCGCCGGACATCATCGGGATCAATCACTATCTGACGAGCGAGCGCTACCTCGACCAGCGCCTCAACCGTTATCCCGAGCACCACTGGGGCGGCAACGGCCGGCACCAGTATGCGGACGCGGAAGCCGTGCGGATGCCTCTCCCGCCGGAGGATCTTGGACCGAAGGCGCGCCTGCGTGAGGTGTGGGAGCGCTATCGACGCCCGATCGCCGTCACCGAGGCCCATCACGGCTGCACGCGCGACGAACAGCTGCGCTGGCTCGCGGAGGTCTGGAAGGCGGCGCAGGACCTTCGCGGCGAGGGGGCCGACATCCGCGCGGTGACGATCTGGACGCTGTTCGGCACGATGGACTGGAACAGTCTCCTCATCAAACGCGCGGGCTGCTATGAGCCCGGTCCCTTCGACGTGCGCGGCCCTGAACTGCGCCGGACGGCCCTGGGCGAAGCGGCCGAGGCCTATGCCAAGATGGGCGAATACGATCACCCGGTACTCGACCGCGCGGGGTGGTGGAAGCGCGACATCCGCTTCTACCGTCCTCCCGCGAACCGCTCGAGCGCCTGCCGCCTCGTCGGCTCCCCGCGCCAGCTTCTCATCACCGGGGCGACCGGCACGCTCGGGCGCGCCTTCTCACGGCTCGCCGACATGCGCGGTCTCGACCACGCGCTGGTCGGCCGGCAGGAAATGGACATCGCGGATGCGGACAGCGTCGCGGCGGCCCTCGCATGCCACCGGCCCTGGGCCGTCATCAATACAGCAGGCTATGTGCGGGTGGCCGATGCGGAGAACGAGCCGGGGGCGTGCTTCCGCGAGAACGCAATCGGCGCGGAGATCCTGGCCCGGGCCTGCGCCAAGACGGGCATCCCGCTCGTCACGTTCTCGTCCGACCTTGTCTTCGACGGCCGGAAGGACACCCCTTACGTCGAGGCGGACGAGCCCAACCCGGCCTGCGTCTACGGCGCGAGCAAGCTGGAGGCTGAGCGGCGAGTGCTGGCGGCGCATGAAGGCTCGCTGGTGATCCGGACGAGCGCCTTCTTCGGCCCTTGGGATCGGCACAACTTCGTCTGGCAGGTGCTGAACACGATGGCGAAGGGCGACCGCGTCAAGGCGGATGTCGACGTGGTGTCGCCGACCTACGTGCCCGATCTCGTGCACGAGACCCTGAACCTCCTCATCGACGGGGGCACGGGCCTCTGGCATCTCGCCAATCAAGGTGAGGTCTCCTGGGCGGAACTGGCACGGATGGCGGCTCGCCTCGGCGGCTTCGACGAGAGCCTTGTCGAGGAGACGGGCGGGACCCCGCTCAACACGAGCCTCGCCAGCGGCCGCGGCCTGCCCCTGCCGCACCTGCAGGCTGCCCTGGAGCGCTTCGTTCGCGACAGCGAGGTGGATTGGAGTGCCGAGGACCCACTCAGCGTGGCGGCGGAGTAGGCTGCTCGTACGGAACGACCGCGATGCTGTGGGTGATTGTTCCGGACGCCCCGCCAAGGTCGAGGGTCACGTTCCAGTGGCCCTGGCCCGGTGCTAGGATCCGGGCGGGCGATTGCCGGAAATAGCCGCCATAGTAGTTGTGCGACCGGCCGTTCTGATAGCGCTCGAAGTTGGCGTCGTCCGTCAGCTTCACGTTGCAGGGCTCGGACGCCGTGACCACGACGATGTCGCCGGTCTTTAAGTGATGACGCTCGTGAACGAACTGCATGGGGGCCCGGCTGCAAACCGGGACAAGCTTGCGCCCGCACCGTTGACGGACGGTTAAGCCGAGGACAGCCCAAAGATGAGACGCTCCCCCTCGGTCGAAGGGGGAGCGCTGAAGACCTTGGCCTAGGCCTGCCCGCTCAGGCGGCGGCCTCCGCTGCCCGCACCGCCTCCTCGAGGCGCGGCGCCCTGGCTTCGACGGCCAGTTCCACGAGGCTGTCGAGGAGCATGGTGGCGGTCGGATCCGCCGCCGGAGCGTCCTGGAAAAGGCGGAAGGTCGAGGCGACGAGACGGCCCCGGCCGTAGGAGCGCTCGACGCCGAGGGCCACGGGCTTGTGAATCCACCCCACCACGAGGCCGGCGAAGACGCGGGCCTGGAAATCGAGCAGATTGCAGCCCGAGATCACGAATTCGGGCAGCACCCGATCCATGGTCTCGTCGAGCAGCGGACCGGACGGGAACTTCGCGAAGTTCCCCTGCCGGCGCATCCACGCGAAGGACGACGCCCAATCGCCCGCCCAGAGGGTCCCCTTGCGGGCCAGCACCTTCACGGCCTGCCAGTGCGGAAAAAACGGGTAGAGGCTCATCTCGGCTTCGGGCAGGAGCAGCAGGTTCGCGCCCGCTCGCACGTGGTCGGCAATGGCCTTGTCGTGGCTCCGAGAGACGACGAGGGTCGCCTCCTCGAGGGCTCGAGCGGCCGTGTAGCCGAGTGCCTGCAGCCGCTCGCGGATGTCCGGGTCGGGGGACCAGACGAGTTGGCGCGATTGAGCCGGACGCTGGCGGCGGGGATGCACGACGAGGTCGAGGTGGTTCTGGGCGACGAGCTTCCCGTCCGCGTCCTTCAGGGCAAGCTGCACCCGGCGCAATTGCGGCTCGTCGAAGGCCGGGATCGGCACTTCGACAGTCGCAAGATCGAGGACCGAGGGCGCCTCCATCCGCGCCACCGGGACCCGCTGCACCTGATCGCCGAGGGTGACCTCGAGGACGCAGCCCTCCAGCACCGGGCCGGCTCCGTGAGCCACGGCCATCCCGAAGCGGGCGGTCTCGCCGCCCCAATAGGAGAGCCGGTCCCACTTCGGCACCACCACCGTGTCGGCGTTGATGATCGGGAACAGCTCGTGAAACACGCGCGGGTTGCGGCGCATGTCCAGCAGGCCGTTCGACTCCCAGTGGCAGTCGTGCAGTTCGGTGATCACGTAGCCGGCGAGGTTAGGCTTCCGCCGCATGGCCTCGATCTCGTACTTCAAGGCCCGGAACTGCTGCCATTGGCAGGCGATCACAAAGCGACGCAGATCGCCGAACACGCGATCGAGGCTCCAGTCCGAGAAGCGGTTCTCGACCCCGTGGGCGTACATCACGCCCTCGCCCCAGTCGTGGCCCGTCTCGAACCACCAGGGCTCCTCGCCTTTGCCCTCGCGCAGATCCTTCGGGTAGGGCAGGCCCCAATTGCCGAATTCCGAGCACATCAGGGGTTCGCGGCCCGTGATCACGGCATCGCCATGGGGGGAGTAGAGCCAGGAAGCGCGGGAGGCGAGCTCGTCCACGAACTGGTCCCAGTCCGCCCGGTGATCGGGGAAGGCCGCGTAGAAGTGGTAATCCGCGATGTCGGATTCGACGTGGAAGCTCGGCGCGAGGGGCGAGTTGTCGACCACGAGACGCAGGGGATCATAGGCCTTGAGCCAAGCGAAGGTGCGCTTCAGCCAGTCGCGGTGGTCCGGGTCGTTGACGAGGTCGACGCCCCAGTTCTCGTTGATGATCGTCCAGATGATGATGGACGGGTGGTTCACGTCGCGGTCGACGATGCCCTTGAGGAGCTTTTCCTTGCGGCCGCGGGAGCGGTCGGTGGCCATGCCGCCGTTGGGCAGTTCGGTCCAGATGAGCATGCCCATCCGGTCCGCCACCTCGTAGTAGCGGGGATCCGCCGCCTTGATGTGGCAGCGCAGGCAGTTGAGGCCGAGCTCCTTGGCCTTGCGGAACTGGTCTTCCAGAAACTCCACGGACGGGACGGTGCAGATCGTTTCCGGGTAGTAGTCCTGGTCGAGGGCCGAGCGCAGGTAGATGGGCTCGCCGTTGAGGTAGAACTTGCCGCCGCGGGTCTCGATGGTGCGAAAGCCGAACGTATCCTCGATGTCGTCCTTCACCCCCTCGCGGACGAGCTCGAGGCGTACCCGGTAGAGGTTCGGATGATCCGGCGACCAGGGCTGAACGTCTTCCACCGTGAACTCGAACGGCATCGAGGTGACGCCGACTTGGGTCTCGTTCGTCATATCCAGGACAACCGCGCCCGAGGGGTCCCGCACCTCGATGCGGATCGCGGTCGCCGCCGTCAGCGGACGCGCGAAGAACACCCCCGCCGACACGCGTCCCGTCTCGCGGTTGGGCACGAGACGCATCCGGGTCATGTGGTCCGGGATGCGCCGCTCGAGGTACACCGACTGCCAGATGCCCGAGAGCGGGCCGTACCAGCTCTGCTTGCCGAAGGGGATCTCGGCGAAGGGGCTGTCGGGGAACTCGGCCGGGTTGTCGGTGGGGCTGTCGACGCGCACCTTGATTTCGTTACGGCCAGGCTTGAGGAATGCCGTCACGTCGAACGAGAAGGGCAGGAAGCCGCCCTCGTTGGTGCCCACGGCCTCGCCGTTGATGAAGACCTTCGTATTGTGGAACACCGCACCGAAGCGCAGCCAGACGCTGTCGGTGAGCCACTCCTCGGCGATCTCGATCGACTTGCGATAGATGCCGATACCGGCGCGCATGCGGAGATCGTCGAATTGCGACTGCCAGGGCGCCGGGACGGTGATCTGCCGAACCTCGGCCGGACCCGACAGCCGGTCATCGGCGACGTGCAGGAACTCCCAGGTACCATCCAGGCTGATGCGGGAATCGCGCATGTTGTCTCCTTGATTCAACGATCACCCAACGGCGCTCTCGTGGCGATTGCATGGTGGTGCGGGGTCGAAGAGGGCGCCGTTATTGATGAGCCGTCCGAGCGACGCAACTCTCTCTCCGGTGCTGACGATGCGACATCTCGGCCCTGGCCCCTCTGAGCCCCCGTTCAGGCGACCCGCCTCGACAACGGCGAACCCTGAGGTTGGATCCGCCTATAGCCGTGATCGGCAACGCTCGCGCCATGGGGAGGAACCCCCCTCCGTAATGCCGCGTTGGCTCTGCGAGTCCTGCCGGACTTAACTCCGGCGCAATAAGAAGATCATGGCGAGGCCCTTATGACCCAGATTGTTCCCGACGACCGTGCCCGCCAGGGCGGCAGCGGCCGACCCGTGCTCGGGGTGCTCATCGGCACCTTGGCGCTCTGCGCACTGGCTCTCGGCGGCTTCATGCTGTGGACCGGCTCCGAGTCTCCCGATTCTCCGAGCCAGGAGGCCTCCCGCCAGTCGACGACGGGTACGCCGTCAGGCTCGTCGAACGCCAATCCGACCGACCGGATCTCCCCGGCGAACCCGGCCTATCCGGCTCCGGCCGACCGCTCGACCACGGGCTCCACGAACCAGTAACGCCGAACGTGCCTGACGGGGCAGGGCCTCCGAGCCTTGCCCCCTGCTGCCCCTCCGGCGATTTTCCGCCGCAATGATTCGCGAGACCGGCGCCAATCGAGACGCCGGACGGGGGCACAGCATGGCGAAGTGGAACATCGGGCGGCTGCTCTTGGCCGCCTTTCTGGCCCTGGCGGCACCTGCCGCCCTGGCGCAAGGCACCCAGTCTCCCGAACCTGTCGCCATCGCCTCCGACACGAAGACGGCCCGCGCGCAGCTCGACGCCATCAAGGCGGACCTCGACGGGCGCGAACTGACCCTCCAGCGCGGCACCTTGGCGGATGCCGACCTGCAGCGCCTGCGTGCCGAGATCGAGCCCGTCGCCGAGAGCATTCGCGCTCTCGTGGACGACCTCGCCCCCAAGCTCGAAGCGTCGAAGGCGCGTCTTGCCGAACTCGGGCCGAAGCCGAAGGACGGCCAACCCGAGGAGAGCGCGGATGTCGCCCGCGACCGGACCGAGCGCGAGGCCGTAGTGGCGGAGTTCGACGAAACCGGACGCCTCGCTCGCGCGCTCCTCGTGCAGGCCAACCAGATCACCGCCGCCATCAGCGACCGCCGCCGGGCGGCGTTCACCCGCGCCCTCTTCGAGCAGAGCTCGGGCATCCTCAGTCCGACCCTCTGGTTCGACGTCGCTCAGGCCTTGCCGCGGGAAGCCCGCGTCCTCGCCGTCGTCCTGTCTAACGTCGGCGACCGGCTCCGCCAGCAGGCGACCCCCGGTGCCCTTCTGCTTCTCGGTCTTGCCCTCGGAACAGCCATCGCCCTCTACGCCGGCCGGCGGCACGTGGCGCCGCGCCTCGTGACGCGCGACCCGACGGTCACGGAGCCCGCTCGCCGCAGCCGGTATCTCGCCGCCGTCGCCGTTCTGCTGCTCGGCGCCGTGCCGGCCGTCATCGGCAGCTGGGTTGTGTGGGCGACCTTCGACGCCCTCGATCTCATTCCGGCCCGCATCGAGCCGGTGGTGAATGCCGCCCTGCGAGGTCTCGCCTTCGTGGCCTTCGTGCGGGCGCTCACGGACGCCATCCTGGCCCCCGGTCACGCACCCTGGCGCCTCCTTCCGCTCGGCGACGCGGCCGTGGCCCGCATCTCGGCCTTCAGCGTGGCCCTGGCGGCTGTCGTGGTTACCGGGAAGGTCATCGAGACCTTCAACCACGCCGTTGCCGCCGCTTTGCCCTTCACGGTCGCAACGCGCGGGGTCTTTGCCCTCGCCGCGGCCCTCATCCTGGCCGAGCTCCTGCGCCGCTTCGCTACCCGGGCCACCGAGGACGAGGCGTGCCTCGGACCCTACGTCGCGACCGACACCGAGGCCACGGGCGGGCCGTTGCGGATTCTGGGCTGGACCCTCGTCGTCGCCGTCTCGGCGAGCGTGCTTGGCGGCTATGTGGCGCTCGCCTCGTTCCTCGTCGACCAGGCGATCTGGATCGCGATCCTGATGGCGCTGCTGCTCCTTACCATTATCCTCGCCGACGAGTTCATCGGGGGAACGCTCAAGGGCCAGACCCGCATCGCAACGGCGCTCCAGGCCAATACGGGGCTGCGCCGCAAGTCGCTCGAACAGATCGGCGTCCTGAGCACGGGCTTGACCCGCCTCGTCCTGATCCTCGTCGCGCTGATGCTGGCGCTCGCGCCATGGGGCATTGAATCGGCGGACATCATGTCGTCCGTGCGGGCCGCCTTCTTCGGCTTCCAGGTCGGCGACGTCACCATTTCGATGTCCGCCATCATCATCTCGCTGCTGCTCTTCGGCTTGGGCTTTGGCGCGACGCGGGTGGTGCAGCGCTGGCTCGACACCACGTTTCTGCCCGCGACCGAGCTCGATGCGGGGCTGCGCAATTCGATCCGCACGGCCTTCGGCTATCTCGGGGTGTTCGTCGCAGCGGCGATCGCGTTCTCGTATCTTGGCCTCAGCCTCGACCGCATCGCTATCGTGGCGGGCGCGCTCTCCGTCGGTATCGGTTTTGGCCTCCAGTCGGTGGTCAACAACTTCGTCTCGGGCCTCATCCTCCTCTGGGAGCGGCCGATCCGCGTGGGCGACCTCGTCGTGGTCGGCGACGGCGAAGGCTATGTGCGCCGCATCAACGTGCGGGCGACCGAGATCGAGACGTTCGACCGCTCCACGGTGGTCGTGCCGAACTCGAACCTGATCTCCGGCGTCGTCCGCAACCGGGTCCGGTCCGACCGCACCGGCCGCGTCATGATCACCGTGCCGGTGCCCCGGGCCGCCGATCCCGACCGCGTCGCCGACATCATGCGCCAGGCCGCTCTGGCCCACCGGGAGGTGATGAGCGAGCCGTCACCGCGGGTGCTGTTCAAGAAGATCGGCGAGAATACCCTCGATTTCGATCTCATCTGCTTCGTCGACGAGATCGAGGTGTCGGCGCGGGTCTCAAGCGACCTCATGTTCACGATCTATCGGGCGCTGCGGGAGGCCGGAATCGGCCACCCGGTCCCGGAATCCTCCGCCATCATGCAGGGTATCGACCGGGTGGAGCAGGCGCTGGAACACATCGCCGAAGCGGTCGGGGACAAGCCCGCGCCCGTCCCGGTTCCCGTTCCCCGGTCCGAGCAGGCGATCAAGGTTCCGCGGGCGAGGGCGCCGCGCCGGGGCGAGCGCAAGCCCGGGGCCGACGGCTAGGGCGCTCTCTCAGGACGAGCCTCGCTCCTGCAAGGGGTGCAGGTCGCGGACCATGGTCTTCAGCCGCTCGTCGAGCACGTGGGTGTAGATCTGCGTCGTCGAGATGTCGGAATGCCCGAGGAGTTCCTGGACGATCCGCAGATCCGCGCCGTTCTGGAGCAGGTGGCTCGCGAAGGCGTGGCGCAGGACATGTGGGCTCACCCGATCGGCGCGAAGGCCGGCCGCCGCTGCAGCCGTCTTGAGGTCCCGCGCGAACGCCTGACGGGTCAGATAGCCGCTCGCGCTGTCGGCGGGAAAGAGCCACGGGGAGGGGGCAGCCTCGTGCTTCTCGCGAAGAGCGAGGTAAACCTCCACCGCATCCCGCGCCGCCTGCGTTAGGGGTACGAGCCGCTCCTTCGCTCCCTTGCCGCGAACCACCAGGAAGCGCTCGCGGGACCGGGCGGCGGCCCGCGGCAGGGCGACGAGTTCGGAGACCCGCAGGCCCGTCGCGTAGAGGAGTTCCAGGAGACAGGCCATGCGGGCGGCCCGCAAGCGCTCGCCCGGCGCGGCCTCGGCCCGGTTCGCGCCGTCATGGGCCGTGCCGATGAGCCGGTCCACCTCGTCCACCGACAGAACCTTCGGGAGCTGCCGCCCACGCTTCGGGGCCGCGACCGCGGCCGTCGGGTCGGCGGCCGCGCCGCCCTCCGCGTAGAGGAACTTGTGAAATTGCCGGACTGCCGAGAGCCGCCGGGCGGCGGAGCTGGCCTTCAGCCCCCGCTCCTCGAGGCTCGCCATGAAGCCGCGCACGGTTCGCGCAGACGCGGTGAGCGGGGTGATCGCCTCCTCCTTCAGGTAGTCGAGATAGTCCTGGAGATCGCGCCGGTAGGCGTCGAGGGTATTCTTGGAGGCGCCGCGTTCGGCGGCCAGCATGTCGAGGAAGAGGCCGACCTGTCGGGCGCCGTTCATCGGGCGGGCAGGCGGTTCGGCGGAATGGTTGTCGTCATCTCGCGCGGCTGCGGCTCGACAAAGGTGGCGAGCGCGAAGATGGCTGCGAAACCGAGGCCCGCCAGGACGGCGATCACGACGAGGAACCGGAACAGAGTAGGCACGGCGATCCTTTGGAAGCGGGCCCGTTCTTCCAGCACGGCGGCCGAAAGGCAAGCCCTCGGGGCGCGCTCCCGCACGGACGCCGCTCCTCCCATAGGTTAAGGAGTAAACCCGTTAACGGCGGCTTTGCGGGCGCGGAGAAAGGGTCGGCGAAGGCCTTGCGCCCGGGGGCGCTTCGATGCGAGGAGCCGTGGACCCGCCCTTTCGCGAGGCGCCCGATGCTGACCCTCAACACCGTCATCTGCAGCACCCGCCCGGGCCGCGTCGGCCCGGCCGTCGCGCACTGGTTCCACCAACTCGCAGCCGAGCAGGGCATGTTCGACGCAAGGCTCATCGACCTTGCGGATTTCGCCCTCCCGGTCTTCGACGAGCCTCATCACCCGCGCCAGCGGAAGTACGAGCACGACCACACCCGCCGCTGGAGCGAGAGCGTTGCCGGTGCCGACGCCTTCGTGTTCGTCACGCCGGAATACAATTATGGGCCGCCACCCTCCCTCGTGAACGCCCTGAACTATCTCGCCGTCGAGTGGAACTACAAGCCCGCCGGCTTCGTGAGCTACGGCGGCGTGTCCGGCGGGCTTCGCGGCGTGCAGGTGACGAAGCAGATTGTGACGACCCTTCGCATGATGCCCCTGCCGGAGGGCGTTGCCGTCCCGATGGTCTCGCAGCAGATCAAGGAAAGCGTTTTTCAGCCAAACGACTCCAACCGGCACGCGGCCGGGACCATGCTCGGCGAATTGCAGCGCTGGGCGCAGGCCCTGAAGCCGCTCCGGGAGTGACGGGGCGCCCGGCCCGCGCACCGCTCCGCCACCCCTGACAGCCTACCCCGTCCCATGCTAGGAGGAGGCATGAATGAGATGAGCCGCCCGGGCGGGCTCGCCGGCGCGGGCGGGGCCGCCGCCCATCGCGCGCCCGAGGGGCGCCACCCGCTGGTGGCCCGCCTTCAGGGGCGCTCGATCGTGCTGGTCGGGCTCATGGGCGCCGGCAAGAGCACCGTGGGGCGTCGCCTCGCGCACAAGCTCGGCCTACCTTTCCTCGACGCCGACCACGAGATCGAGGCGGCCGCCGGGATGACGATCCCGGACATTTTCGCGATCTACGGTGAAGACTACTTCCGCGACGGCGAGCGCCGGGTCATCGCGAGACTGCTTCACGAGGGCCCGCTCGTGCTCGCTACCGGCGGCGGGGCGTTCATGAGCGAGGAAACCCGGACCCGGGTGGCCGAGGCCGGCATCTCGATCTGGCTGCGCGCGGACCTCGACGTGCTCATGCGCCGGGTGCGCAAGCGCTCCAACCGGCCGCTCCTCCAGAACGCGGACCCGGAGGGAACCCTGCGTCGTCTGATCGAGGTGCGCCATCCGGTCTACGCCCTCGCCGACCTGATGGTGGATTCTCACGAGGCTCCTCACGACCGGGTGATGAACGAAATCGTCAAAGCTCTGGATTCATGGCTCGATGCGCCTCGGGAGAGCGGAGCGTGAGTGCGGCCCCCTTGACTGAGCCGGAGGTCCCGACAACCGTCCCGGTGTCGCTCGGCGAGCGCTCCTATCCCATCCTGGTGGGCCGCGGCCTCGTCGACGAGGCCGGCCGCCGGATCGCCGCGACCGGAGCGCGGGCTGCAGCCGTGATCACGGATGCCCATGTCGGCTCCCTGCATGCGGGTCGCCTGCGAGCCTCGCTCGAAGGGCAGGGCCTGAGAACGACGGTCGCGACGGTGCCGCCGGGAGAGGCATCCAAGTCCTTCGATCAGTTCGCGCGCCTGTGCGATGCCGTGCTGGCGGCCAGGATCGAGCGCGGCGATTGCGTCGTGGCGCTGGGTGGCGGCGTTGTCGGCGACCTTGCAGGCTTCACGGCCGCCTCGGTCCGGCGCGGGGTGCGCTTCGTCCAGGTGCCGACCACGCTGCTCGCCCAGGTGGATTCTTCCGTCGGCGGCAAGACGGGCATCAACTCGGCATACGGCAAGAACCTCGTCGGCGCCTTCCATCAGCCTTCCCTCGTCATTGCCGACACGGCCCTTCTCGACACGCTCCCAACCCGCGAGATGCGGGCCGGCTACGCGGAGGTGGCGAAATACGGCCTGATTGACAGCCCGGCCTTCTTCGCCTGGTGCGAAGCCCATTGGCGCGGCATCTTCGCAGGCGGCTCCGAGCGCGACGAGGCGGTGGCTGCGAGCTGCCGCGCCAAAGCGGCCGTGGTGGCCCGTGACGAGCGCGAGGAGGGCGACCGGGCGCTGCTCAACCTTGGCCATACCTTCGGGCATGCCCTGGAGCGGGTGACATCCTACGACTCCGCCCGGCTCGTCCATGGCGAAGGCGTGGCGATCGGCATGGCGCTCGCGTTCCGCTTCTCCGCGCGCTTCGGTTTGTGCCCGGGCGGCGACGCGGAACGCGTCGAAGCGCATTTGCGGACCGTGGGCCTGCCGACGCGCCTTGCCGAGGTGCCGGGAGGCGTCGGGAGCGTGGATGCGCTGCTCGAGGCCATGGCGCAGGACAAGAAGGTGAAGGCCGGTGCGCTCACGTTCATTCTCGCCCGCGGGATCGGCCGTAGCTTCATCGCGCCCGGTATAGCGGTCGACGATGTCAGGGCGTTCCTCACGGACGAGATCAAGGCTTCCGCAACCGCATGATTGAAGAACCCTCCGTCGATCTGTGGCTCGCCGCCCTGATCGTGATCTTCTGCCTCGTCCTGTCGGCCTTCTTCTCGGCCGGCGAGACAGCGTTCACCGGCGCATCGCGCGCCCGAATGCTGCAGCTCGAGAAAGGCGGCGACGCGCGCGCCATCATCGTCAATCGCCTTCTCATGATGCGCGAGCGCTTCATCGGCGCCATGCTCATCGGCAACAACATCGTCAATATCGGCGTCTCGGCCTTCACCACGAGCGTGCTCGTCGCGGTGTTCGGCGACGAGGGAGTGATTTACGCGACCCTCGTCATGTCGCTCCTCGTCATCGTATTTTCGGAAGTGCTGCCGAAGACGCTCGCGATCACCTCGCCCGATACGGTGTCGCTGCGTTTCGCACGGCCCGTCTACTGGGTCGTCGTGGTGCTGGGGCCGCTCGCCCTTGCCATCGAGCGGCTCGTCAAGGCCATGCTGCGCCCCTTTGGCATCCGCATCGGCGAGAACGAGCCCATCCTCTCGGCCTCCGAGGAGATCCGCGGCCAGGTCGATCTCCTCCACAAAGAGGGCGGCGTGGTGAAGGACGAGCGCGACATGCTGGGCGGCCTTCTGGATCTCGCCGACCTCACGGTGTCGGAGGTGATGGTCCACCGCACGAAGATGCGAACCATCAACGCGGATCTCAGCTCTGAGGAGATCGTGCGCGAGGTGCTGTCCTCGCCCTATACCCGCCTGCCGTTATGGCGCGGAAGCCAGGAGAACATCGTCGGGGTGCTCCACGCCAAGGACCTGCTGCGGGCTCTCGATGCCGTCGGCGGCGACGCCTCGAAGCTGCGCGTCGAGGCCATCGCGCTCGAGACCTGGTTCGTACCCGACACCACCTCGCTGCGCGATCAGCTCAAGGCCTTTCTCGCGAAGAAAACCCACTTCGCGCTCGTCGTCGACGAGTACGGCGAGGTCATGGGTCTCGTGACGCTTGAAGATATCCTCGAAGAGATCGTCGGCGACATCAAGGACGAGCACGACGTCTCCGTTCAGGGCGTGCGCCCTCAGCCGGACGGGTCGGTCAATGTGGATGGCTCGGTGCCGATCCGGGACCTCAACCGCGCCATGGACTGGGACCTGCCGGACGAGGAGGCCACGACCATCGCGGGTCTCGTCATCCACGAGGCCCGCACGATCCCCGATGCCGGCCAGGCCTTCACCTTCCACGGATTCCGGTTCCAGGTGCTGCGCAAGAGCCGCAACCGGATCACCGCCCTTCGCATCACGCCGCTCACCGCTCGCGGCAAGCGCGCGGCCGAGTGAATTAGGGTTTCTGGTCGAAGGGGAGCGGCGGCGCTTCATTGAGCAGCGTAATCGTTACTCGGCGGTTCGCGGCAAGGTAGGGGTTGTCGGGAAACATCGGGTCCGTGTCGGCCTTGCCGGCGACGGTGGCGAAGCGGTCGTCCGGCAGGCCGTTCAGCGCCAGGATCTCGCGAACGGCGATCGAGCGTCCGGCGGTGATGTCCCAGGGGCCGAGGCCCACGGGGCGGGTGCCGGGGCGCGGGGCCGCCGTGTGACCCGTGACGGCGATGCGGTTCGGCATGCGCCTGATCGTCGGCGCGATCGCTTCCAGAACGCGGCGGGTGCGCTCATACGGCAGGGTCGAGCCGTCCGGGAACATCGAGCGCCCGTCTTGATCGACGAGGGAGATGTTGAGGCCTTCCTTCGACACATCGATGACGATGTTCTTCGACAGTTCCGTGATCTCCGGCATCTCCTGCAGGGCCTGGCGCAGGGAGGCTGCAGCGGTGGCAAAGCCCCGGTTGAAAGCCGTGTTGGCGATGCCGTCGGCCAGCCGCAGATCATTGGGAGATGTGCTGTCGGAGGCGGATTCGGGCGGGGCGGGCCGGGCATTGAGGAGATAGGTCTTCGTCGGGATGCCGTCCTGCTCGACGACGCCGGCAAAGCGCGACTCGCGCTTCACGCCGAAGGCGTCCCGCATGGAGCCGGCGACGAGCTGAAGCTTTTTCTGGTCCTGCGTCGAGTAGGCCGCCACCATGACGAAGAAGCTCATGAGGAGCGCCATAAGATCGGCGAAGGTTACGTACCAGCCGTGCCCACCCGCGTGCCCGCCGCCCTTTTTGCGCAATGCCATCGATCTGCTCGCCTAGGCTTCTTGGAATTCGCCGCGGGCGGCTTCGGGCAGGTAGGAGATCAGCATCTCCCGGACGAGGGCGGGGCTCTTCGACTCGCGGACCAAGAGCACGCCGTCGATGATGAGGGAGCGGGAGACATTCTCCTCCTCGAGCTTCACGTGCAGCTTGTCGGCGAGCGGCAGGGCGATGAGGTTGGAGATGACGGCGCCGTAGAGCGTCGCAAGAAGCGCCGTCGCCATGGCGGGGCCGAGCTTCGACGGGTCCGACATGTTGGCGAACATCGTGACCATTCCAAGGATGGTGCCCACCATGCCCCAGGCGGGAGCGCAGTCGCCGAACGCGCGGTAGACCTTCGAACCTTCCTCCAGGTGTAATAGAAAGATGTCGCGGTCCCGCTCCATGGCGTCCTTGATGAAGGCCGTATCGTAGCCGTCCGCCACGTAGCGGAGGCCTTGCGCGAGGGTGGGGTCGTCCACCTGCACGTTCTCCAGCGCCATGGGCCCGCTCTTGCGAACGAGTTCGGCGATCTGGGTGATTTCCTTGATGAGGTCGGTGGGCGAGCTGGCCTTGAGCGAGAAGGCGTAGCGCATGCCCATGGGCAGGCCGTGCAGAATCACCGAGAAGGGGAAGCGCACCATGGTGGCGGCGAGCGCGCCGCCGAACACGATGATCACCGCGTGCTTGTCGAAGAAGGCTGCGAAGTTGCCGCCATCGATTATGATAATCGACACGATGGTGGCAACGCCGGCCAGGAGGCCAACGCCTGTCGCAATATCCATGGGTCTTGTCCTAACGCAACCTGACAAGCACGCCTTCTGGCGCCTCATGCCGGACGTTAGGGGGATCGGCTGAAGAAAGCTTTAACCCTGGCCGGGCAGGGGATTATGCGAATCGCCGATGAGAAAAAGGGGCCGAAAAGGCCCCTTCGTGGTCTCGATTGTCTGGCGGCGGCCGATCAGACCGAGGCCTGGATCCAGCGGCTGAGGTCGCCCTTCGGCGCCGCTCCGACCTTCTGGGCCGTCAGCTTGCCGTCCTTGAACAGCATGAGCGCCGGGATCGAGCGGATGCCGTATTGCGAGGCGATCTGCGGGTTCTCGTCCACGTTCACCTTCGCGATCTTCACCTTCCCAGCCATCTCGTTGGAGATCTCTTCGAGGGCCGGCCCGATCATGCGGCAGGGGCCGCACCATTCCGCCCAGAAATCGACGACCACCGGCTCGGACGACTTGAGCACGTCCTGCTCGAAGCTCGCATCGGTTACCTTCACGCTCGCCATCGCGTCACCTTTGAATGCTCTTGGGACGGCACCGACGCCGTCAGGATCGACCCAAGTTAGGAACGCGACCTCTCGGATGCAAGCAAGCTGAGCGTTGCATCAGGCCGCTTTGATGAGGGCCATGGCCTCGTCGAGTTCCACCGGGTCGAGTTCGCGGACGGTCGGACCGGCCGTCCAGATCAGGAAAGCACGGATACGCTTGCCGGGATAGATCTCGCCGAGAAGCGTGCGGTAGAGCGCGAGCTGCGCAACGTAGGAGTGCGGCGGCGCCGCGTCAGGCCGGGGCGGGCGGGCGTTGGTCTTGAAATCCGCCACGAGCACCTCGCGATCGAGAACCGCGAGGCGGTCGATCTGTCCCGACACCGAGGTTGAGGCCCCCTCGAGCTCGATCCGGCCCGCAATCGGCGCCTCCGCCCGGGAGCCGGGGCCGAAGAGGGGGGCCAGCGCCTCATGGGTCAAGACGCTGAGAGCATTGAGGACGATCCGCTCCCTATCGTCGGCAGCGAGCCGGGGTGCCCGCGCATTGACGTAAGCCCGGGCCGCTTCCGCCCAGCGTTCGAAAGGGAGAGCCGGGAGGCGCTCCAGGAGCGCGTGGATCAGCGTACCGCGCAGGCGTGCCTCGGGGGCGAAGGGCCCGTCTCCCGGGCGCCTAACGCGATCGGCCGCGCCCAAGACCCCGGAGGGGCGGATCGGCGGAGCGGGCTCAGGTTCGGGCCGCACCGGCTGCCGGAGCCAGGCGGGCTCCTCCTCGGGCTCCCGCTCGAGGCCCTGGACCGCATCCTGGGCGAGCGGGACGGGATCGCCCTCCCGCCAGACATGGGCCGAGACGCCGTAGGGCAGGTCCGTGAGCACCGCGCCGCCGGCCTCGCGCACGAGGGCCCGGCGGACCATCTCGCACCAGGCCTGTTCGGGCGTGGTCCTGCCGGTCTGGTAGGGCGCGATCACGAGCCGGTCCTTGGCCCGGGTCATCGCTACATAGAGCAGCCGATGGTGCTCCTCCCGGGCCTTATCCTGCAGCGCCTCCCGAGCCTCGGCCACTGCCGCCGGGTCGAGCGCCTTGGCGGGAGACCAGACCGGGACGGTGAGATCAGCCGAGAGCGGCACGCCGATGAGCGGCGGATCCTTGCCCAGCACCTCGCAGCCGTCGATCACCACCACGACCGGCGCCTCCAAGCCCTTTGAGCCGTGCACGGTCATGACCCGGACTTCGTTCCGTCCGGCCTCCAGGTCGCGCTTGACCGTATGGCCGGTGGGCTCGCGGCCCCCTGTGGGCTCGTAACGGGCGAGAAACAGGGTGAGCGAAGGAGTTTCAGGGCCGGCTTCGGCCTGATGGGCGGAGCAGAGGAACACGTCGATGGCGTCGCCGGCCTCGCCGCCGAGGCGTGACACGAGCTTTGCCCGTCCGCCATAGGGCCCGAGCAGCGCCGCATAGAAGCCGAACGGGCCGTGCTGGCGGGCGAGGTCCTGCCAGAGTCGGAGCGCCTGAGACCCCCGCACTGCCGTCTCGTCGCCCTCGGCTGCGTGACGGTCGAGCGCGTCGACGAGCGCATCCTCCTCGGCCCGGTGGGCCGCGATACGGATGAGGTCATCATCCGTGAGGCCCACGAGAGGCGACTTCAGTGCTGTCGCAAGGGTGAGGTCGTCCTCCGGCAGGAGCGCGGCGCGGCCTGCCGCCACGAGGTCGAGCACGGCGATGTGCTCGCTGACCTTGAGCCGGTCCTGGCCTGCCACGGGCACGCCCGCCTGGCGAAGCGCTCGGATGACGGCCTCGAAGGCTGGGCCACGGCGACGCATGAGGACGAGGATGTCGCCCGGACGCCAACGCCGGCCCCACTCGTCTCCGTCCCTGGTCCAGTGCGCGATGGCCTTCGCGACGTTGCGCGCAACGAGGATGGCGGGCGATGAGGGAGCAGGCTGGTCGACGGGCAGCGTCCACGCATCGGGTTCGTCCTCCCGCTCGGGCACGAGGGTCGGCCACAACTCGACATGGCCCGGTGCCCCGGCCCGTGCGCTGGAGTGGACCGTCCCTACCGCCGTGTCGGCGAACGACAATCCCTTGAAGTGCGCCGGGAGCGCGAAGGTTGCGTCCACGGCCGACAGCACGGCGGCGGCCGAGCGGAAGGAGAGCGTGAGCTGCACGTCCTCGAACGGCAGGTCCGCGTTGCGGGTGCGCGTCAGCCAGTGGCGCCGGCTCTCCTCGAACTCGTGCGGCGCGGCGCCCTGGAACGAGTAGATGGATTGCTTGGGATCGCCGACCGCAAAGAGCGTGCGGATGGCGCGGCCGCGGGCCCCGGCGCCAGCGGTAAAGTCCTCCGTGAGAAGCCGCAGGATCCGCCACTGCTCCGGGTTCGTGTCCTGCGCCTCGTCCACGAGCACGTGGTCGATGCCGCGGTCGAGCTTGTAGAGAACCCAGGCCGCATCCCCTCGGGTGAGGAGATCGAGGGTCTTACCGATGAGATCGTCGAAGTCGAGGGCTCCGAGCTGGCCCTTGTGCCGCTCGACGCGGCGCGAGATCTCGGCGGCCAGGACAAAGAGCGCGCGGGTGCGCTCGACCGCGCGGGCCGACTTGCGCTTGCATTCAAGACGCTCAAGGCGCGCCTGCTCCGCAAGCAGACGGCCCTTCAGCGCCTGCGGCACCGCCTTGGTGACGAGCGCCTTCTCGGAACGCGGATCGCCGTCCTCCTTGAAGAAGACCGACAGGTAGTGGGCGAGGCGCTCGTCCGCGTCGGCGGTTGCCAGAGCCGCCGCGAAGCTCGCGGCCCGCGCTTCGTCCCAGGCTTTGCCCGTGCGCAAGGCGGCCACGATGTCAGGCCATTCCGCCGCCGCGAGACCGCCTTCAAGCATCGCCCCCTCGATGCCCGGCACCGTCTCGTCCTGCCTCAGGCCGAGGGTCGCAGCGAGCCGGGCCATGCTGGCGTCGGTCCCGCCCGGATGGCGCAGGAAGTCGCGCTGCGACACCGCCGCCTTGATGGCCCGGCGAAGGGTCTCTCCCACCGCATCGACGCTGATGGTCTCGAGGGCCTCGCGATACGGCAGGAATTGCGGGCCGCCGTTGGACGCGTCAGCGAGCACGTTGTCGATGGCGCGGTCGATCGCCTCGTCGATCTGCGCCTCGTCCAGCACCGCGAAACGCGCCGGCACGTTGGCCTCGAACGGCACGAGGTGCAGGAGCCGTTCGCAGAAGGCGTGGATGGTTTCGATCTTCAGCCCGCCGGGCGTCTCGACCGCGCGGGCGAAGAGGCGCCGCGCGAGGTTCATCTGACTGGCGGTCGGCGGCTCGCCCTGCAGATCCGTCAACCGCTTGCGCAGAGTCTCGTCATCGAGCGTCACCCATTCGCCGAGCAGGCCGAACACGCGGATCGCCATGTTGGCGGCGGCGGCCTTCGTGAAGGTGAGGCACAGGATGCGGCTCGGGGCAGTGCCGCTCAGCAGCAGCCGGACGACGCGGTCGGTGAGCACCTTCGTCTTGCCGGCGCCGGCATTCGCCGACACCCAGGCCGACGCCAGGGGATTCGAGGCCCGGCGCTGGGAGAGCACGGTGTGACCGTCGACCGTGAGGCGTTCATTGCCGCTCATCAGGAGTCGCTCTCCTGGCTTCCGAGCGACCATTCCTTCACCCGCGCGAGGTGGTCGTAGCGGGCATAGGCCTTGGCGTATTTCGGGTAGGGCCGGGACGCGAACCCGGCCTCGCCCGTGAGAAATCGCGCGAGCATGCCCTTGAGCCGAACCTGATGCTCAGCGACGAGGTCCTGCACCGAGCGCTCCTCGTCCCGCGGCGGATCGATGGGTCGCTCGTTCAAGGGTTTGCGGCCGCCGGAGGTATGCACGTAGATGAGGTCCGGCGCGGTCCTCGCCCGCGGAAGATTGCGGAAGGCGCCGTGCATGAGCATCGCGGCTTCGAGGGTCAGCTGCGGCGCAAAGCCGGCGAACACCTCTCTGGTGCTCGGGGGCATGCCGGTCTTGTAGTCGACGATGGCGAAAGTGCCGTCGGTCCGGTGCTCGATCCGATCCGCGCGGGCGCGAAGCTGGAACGGGCTGCCGTCGGGCAGCTCCATCGACCACACGCCATCGACTTCCGGGTGCACGCGGCGGAGACCCCCGCGGCGCTGCTCCTCCCAGACGAGGAACTCGGTGGCGAGCCGCTCGAAGCGCGGCCACCATTCGGCGTAAAGCTCAGGATAGGTCGCGGCGATCTCCGCAAAGCCGTCCTGGCCCAGCTGCATCAGGATCTCGGCCGCATGAGGCGGCATCGCCTCGGGTGACGCCTCCGCGAACCGGCCCAGCACCTCATGAATGATGATGCCGCGGTTCGAGGCGCTCGGCATCAGGGCGAGCGGGTCGAGAGGGTCGAGCTTCAGGACGTGCTTTGCGAAAATCGAATAGGGATCGCGCACCAGCGTCTCGATCTCGGTGACGCTGAGCGAGCGCGGGACCAGCGCAGGATCGGGTTTCGGGGCGGGCCGGCCCAGAGGCTCAGACAGGGCAGCCCGGTCGAGGCTTTGGGCGAGGCTGCGGTAGCGGTCGCCTTTGCGCCGCATGGCCGTACCGACTTCCTGTCCGACGAAGGCTTCAAGCCGCTGGAGCAGGCGCGAGGGCACGGTGGGCGAGGAGTTGCGCTTCTGGGCACGCGTGATGACCACGTCCGCACAGCCCAGCGCCTGCACGAAATCGTGCGCCGTCTGGCCGATGCGCCGCTCGGGCGGGCTGAGGCCGATGGCGGCCCGCATGGGGCGGTTCAGAAAGGCGTCCGTGTCCGTGCGCGGCGGCCAGACGCCCTCATCAAGGCCGCCGAGCACGACACGGTCGGCGGTGAGTAGGCGCGCCTCCAGAAGGCCCAAGATCTTGAGGCGCCGATGACTGCCGCGTGGGGTTCGGGTCAGGGTGCGCTGGCCCGCCAGCGCCGTGAAGAAAGCCGGGTAGTCGCCGAACCTGCCGACGATGCCGCCGACCTCCGACAGGGCGAGATCGTCGAACAGGGCCGAAAGCACCTCGGCCGAGCCGTCGTGCGGTGCGGCGCTTCCCTCAGGCAGGGCGATGAGCGCGTCGACGGTCCTGCGGTGGAGGGAGGCGAGCGAGAGAAGGTCGAACGCGCCGTCCGCGATCGCCGGCGAGGCGAAGTCCCGGAAGGCAAGCTCCAAACGGTCGAGGAGGCTCGCGCAAAGATCCCAGTCGGCCGCCAGAATCCGGCGTTCCGGGCGAGGCCGGCGTCGGCTCGTGTCGCTGCGGCGGGCGGACAGGGCGTCGCGCAAGCCTTCGAGCCCCTGCGCGGGCGCAGGCCCGCGCAGGACGCCGACCTCAAGGACGGAGGCCGCGCGCTCGACCTCGGGGCGGGAAAGCCCAAGAGTGACCAGCGGGTGGGCGAGCAAGGCGAGCACGCGGGCGGCCTGAAACTCCTGCGTGGCCGCATCCGCGGCGAGGCGGGCCAGAAGCCCGTGAGAGGTCTGGGCGAGGGTGACGCCGGCGGAATCGTCGACTTCAAGGCCCCAGCGCGCCAGTTCGGCCGAGACGCGGCTCGCCAGCGAGCGGTCGGGGGTGATGAAGGCGGCCGTTCGGTCCGGGTGCTCCAGAGTCTCGCGCAGCGCGATCGCGATCGCGAGGGCTTCCTCGCGCTCGTCCGCCGCCTCGACGAGCGCCAGCCCGCTCGTTCCCCGCTCAGCCAGGGCCTCGCGTTGCGGCGCCGGCATCGCGGCCCAAAGGTGCGTCGTGTCGGCCGGGCGAAGCACCTCGGAGAGAAGGCGCTCGCGGGAAGCGGCTTCCGGTGCGGGCGCTCCCAGCACCAAAACGCCGTCGCGACGGATCTGGAGGTGGCTTTCGAGAAGCTGCCGCAGCATGGCCTGCGGGTGGCCGTGAACGGGATCGGCGCCCTCCTCGTGGCCGCCAATGGTGGTCCAGCTTTCCTCGTCGAGACCGGTGTCGAGACCCGGCAGCACCACGGCGCCGTTCGGCAGATGCGCGATGGCGGCGAGAAGGCGCGCGGTTGCCGGCACCGAGCCGGTGGAGCCTGCGGCGATGATCGGTCCCGCCGGGCGGTCGCGGCGGAGACGCTTCGCCTCCGCTTCCACGAGAGCCGTGCGCCGGCGAACGGGGTCGCTTGCGCTGCGGCCCGCCACGATGGTGGGCCAGTGCTCGGCCGCAATCCGCACGAAGGCCGTCGTGATCTTGAAGTACTCGGAAAAGTCCGCTTCCACCGCCTGGTCGAGCTTGTGCCAATCGACGCCTTCGGTGGTGAAGGAATCCATCAGCGCTTCGAGATCGCCCGCAAGGCTCACCGCGTCGGCGGGCGAGAAGGGAACGAGGAACGGCACCTCGGGCGCGAGCTTCAGGCGCGCCCGGTCGACCGTTGCCGACCAGTGCTGGACGAGGCTCGTGAGGATGAGGCGACGCTCCAGCGGCGCGATCTCGGGGGCGAGCACATCGTCTCCCGTCAGTGCCGGATCGGCGGTAAGCTCGAATTCCGCCTCATCCGCCTCGCCGAGGGGCACGATGCGCGGCAGGAGCTGTGCGCGGGCGCCGCCCCGTTCCGCAATGAGGGTCGCAAGCGCTCGGGCGGCGCGCTGGGTCGGCAGGTAGATCGTGAGGTCGGCGATCGAATCGGGATCGGCCGGAAAGCCGGGGAGGAGTCTTCCAGCCAGCAGCAAATCCACCAATGTCGGCAGGAACGCGCAGCCGGGCGGGATCGAGAAGACGCGCGGCCGGTGGCTCATCTCACCTCACGCTCGCGGCCAGACGCTCTTCGGCAGCCTGTAGGGCCGAGGGGTCGCCAACATGAAGCCATTGGCCATCGAGGCGCAAGCCGTAGAGCCGGTTGTCCACAAGGGCGCGGTCGTAGAGGAGGTTGGCCGAGAAGGCGCCGTCGGGGGTGTCGGCGAGGAGTTCCGGCTTCATCACCGAAACGCCCGCATAGACGAACGGCGTCACCTCGCGGTCGCGCCGGCGGCGGAGGCGCCCCTGCGTATCCATGGAAAAATCGCCCGCGCCGTCGTAGCCGAGGCTCGTGGCGATGGGCGCCAGCAGCAGCAGGACGTCCATGCGCTCCGGATCCCAGGCGTCGAGGAGCCGCGGCAGGTTGGGCCGCGGGCCCTCGATCCACAGGGAGTCGGAGTTGAGGGTCAGGAAGGGCGCATCGCCGAGGAGCGGTAGCGCCTTCTTCAGCCCGCCGCCGGTTTCGAGCAGGCGCTCGCGCTCGTCCGAGATGACGATGGCTGGCGCGTTACGGCGCGAGACGTGCGCCTCCACGAGGTCGGCGAGGTAGTGGACGTTGACAACGGCCCGCTCGATGCCTGCCTGCATCAGGCGGTCTAGGGCGTAGTCGATGAGCGCGCGGCCTCCGACCTCGACGAGGGGTTTTGGTGTCGTCGTGGTGATCGGGCGCATGCGCTTGCCGAGGCCGGCCGCGAGCACCATCGCCGTTGTGGGTCGAGGAGCGCCCATCCGCTACTCGGCGTCCGGCACCTGCGCGGCGACGCGCGGCAAATGCGTGCCGTACCAGGCCCGAAGCTTGGTCAGCGCCGGGTGGGCGAGATTGCGGGCGAGGTAAGCCTCGATCCGGGGCAGATGGGCGAGGTATTGCGGCTTGCCGTCCCGCTTGTCCAGGCGCGCGAAGATGCCGAGCACCTTCGTGGCGCGATGGGCGCCCATGATCGCGTAGGCGCGGGCGAAGGCCGCGACGTCGAAGGAGGGATCGGTGACGCGGCGCTCGCGCACGTAAAGGCTCACGAGCTTCAATTCGAGTTCCGCCGGCACCGTTATGCGGGCATCCTGCAGCAGCGAGGCGACGTCGTAGGCCGGATGGCCCAGAACCGCATCCTGAAAGTCGAGAAGGCCGACGCGTTGCAGCCCCTGCCGGCCCGGCAGCCAGATCAGGTTCGGGGAATGATAGTCGCGCAGCGTCCAGGTAGCCGGCGCGGCGACGATCTCCATCAGCGTCTCCGACCAGCCGTTCACGAATTCAGCTCGGGCCGAACCCGAGAGCTGGCTGCGCTGGATGTGCGGGACATACCACTCGGCCAGAAGCTCCGCTTCGATCAGGAGAGCTTCAAGGTCGTAGGGCGGGATCGCGTGTTCGCGCGTTTCGGTCACGGGAAGGACGGGCGGCAGGGTCGCGCCGTGAAGGCGCGCGAGAAGGCGCGTCGCCTCGCCGTAGCGCTCAGGGATCGGACCGTTCTCGTCGACGAAGAGCTCCGAGCCGAGATCCTCCAGCAGAAGGAGCCCCGCGTCGAGATCCTCCCCATAGATCTTCGGCGCGGACAGACCAAGCGCACGCAGGCCTCGATCCATCGCCACGAAAGCGTGAACGCTCTCGGCCAGCTTCGCGATCACGCTGTAGGGCTTGCCGCGGCGCACGGGCGGGCCGTCCGGGCGCTGGGGCGAGATCATCAGGATCGCGCTTTCGCCCGTGGGCTTCGTCAGCCGCTCATAGGCCCGCGTCGAGGCGTCGCCCTGCAGCAGCGTACGCTTCGCATCCGTCCAGCCCGTCCGCTCGACGATGCCCTGAAAGGCTTCGAGCCGCTGCACGCGGCCCGCGAAGGCGCCCGTTCCGGTGAGGGTTGCCACTCGGGCATCGCCGCCGCGGCCCGGCACGAGATCGAGGGCGATGTCGAGCCGCGTAGCCTTAAGGCCTTCCTCCGCGCGCTCGGGCCACTCGACGAGGGCGATGCCGCTCTCCGTCAACTCGTCCCATCCGAGCTCCACGAGCTCGCCGCCACCGCCGAGACGGTAGAAATCCGCATGCACCACCGCGCCGCGCCGGGTGTCGTAAGTCTGGATCAGGGTGAAGGTCGGGCTCGGCACCTCGAGGTCCGGATCGCCTGCGAGCAGGCGGATGAGGGTGCGGGCGAGGGTCGTCTTGCCGGCACCGAGCCCGCCGGAGAGCGTGACGAGGTCACCGGGCTTGAGCTCGTCGGCGATGATCCGTGCCAGCCGCTCCGTCGCGGCAAGGTCCGGGAGCGGGAGCACCCAGGAGGGACGATCCGAGCGGTCCTCGGCCATGCGAGCCAAACCCTTCGCCATGGGGCATCCTTACTCGGCCGCGATGGGCGGCAGCGCGGTCGGGCTGCGCCGGTCCGCCGGGGACTCGTGGTGCTCGTACGGGAAGACGCAGGTGACCGTCGTACCCAATCCCGGCGCCGATGTCAGGTCGACCCGTCCGCCATGAAGCTCCACGAAGGACCGGACGATGGAAAGCCCGAGGCCCACGCCCCGGTGGCGGGTGCCGAGGGTGTGGCTCTCGAAGCGATCGAAGACCCGGGCCTTCACCTCGGGCGTCATGCCCTTGCCGGTGTCCTGAACGACGAGGATGACTTCGCTTGCCGTCTTGCGGGCCGTGACGCGGATGATCTGACCCGGCAGGGAGAAGCCGACGGCGTTGGAGAGGAGGTTGAACAGGATCTGCCGGACCCGCTTGCCGTCGGCCACGAAGGAGCCGATGTCGGCGGGCGCATCGATCGCCACCTGGAGCGAGGATTCGGCGAGCCGGTCCTCGAGACCCCGGAGCGCCGCCTCGATGGTGGAGCGGATATCGACAATCTCGGGCTGCAGCTCGAGAGATCCTGTGTCGATCGAGGCCAGGTCGAGAATGTCGTTGAGGATCGCCAGCAGGGCTCCCGACGAGCGCATGATGTGGCTTGCATATTCCCGCTGCCTCGGGTTGAGGGCGCCGGCGGTCTCGTCGCTCAGGAGCTGGGTGAAGCCGATGATGTTCGTCAGCGGCGAGCGCAGCTCGTAGGAGACGTGGTGCACGAACTCGTCGCGCAGGCGCGAGGCGCGCTCGAGCGCCTCGTTGCGCTCGGTGAGCGCGCGCTCGATGCTCACGCCTGCCGTCACATCGATGAAGGTGAGGAGCGTCGCCCCGTCCGGCAGCGGCTGCGCCGTGCAGTCGAGCGCGGAGTTGTCCCGCCGCTCGATGCGGCAGGACAAGCCCATGCGCATGTCGGGCAGGCCCGCCACGGCCCCGCGGATCTCGATCCAGGGCTCGTCGTCCGGAGCAAGGCTGCGGGCGGCCTTGATGATGGCGTCGATATGAGGCTGCGTGTCGAGAAGGTCCTGAGGCAGCCGCCACATCTCCACGAAGGCGCGGTTGCGAAGCTTCAGGCGGCCGTCCATGCCGAACACGGCGACGCCTTCCTTGAGGGTGTCGAGCGTCTCGCTCTGAACGCGGGTGAGCGCAGTCACCTGCGATTCCAGGTGGATATGCTCGCTCACATCGTGGAAGAGGTAGGTGACGCCGCCCTTCGGGTTCGGGTTCATCACCACGCGAAGCGTGCGCCGGTCGGGCAGGTGCCACCACGTTTCGCGCGGCTCGACAGCCTGGTACCCCGAGAGCATCTCCGCCTTCCAGGAGCGGAAATCCGCCTGTTCGGGGAGCTTTCGGGCGGTGCGAAGGCGATCCAGCACCTCGCTGTCGGTGGGCTTCTGGGCAAGGAAGCCTGCATCGATGCCCCAGAGCGCCTGATAGGCGGCGTTGTGGAAGACGAGGCGCTGCGTTCCGTCGAAGATCGCCACCGCCGTAGGCAGCTGATCGAGGGTGCGCACATGGGCGTCCATCTGGCGCTTGAGGTCAGCCTGGATGGATTCGAGCTCCGACACGTCGATGGCGATGCCGGCGCTGCCGCCCGGCGTCGCGCGCTCGGCTACGTCGAGCACGTGGCGACGGCCGCCCATGACGGCCATGACGCGAGCATCGAAGGGGATGCCGTCGGCAAGGCGGCGGCGGGCTTCGTCGCGGGTGGCCTTGTCGAGAAGTTGAAGGGACCGGGCCGCCGCATCGTCCAGGCTCGTGGCCTCGACCGCCTGAAGGTAGGCTTGGTTCGCCCAGACGAGCCGGCCTTCGTCGTCGCGCAGCCAAAGCGGATGCGCGACCGTGTCGAGGAGACCCGTCATGGCGTGCAGGTCGGTACGGGTGGCCGTCAGTTCGGAGCGAGCGCGAAGCAGCTCCGAGCGGTCGCCCGTGACGTCGCGCAGGCGCAGAATGGCTCTGCCGCCGATGGTGCGGCCCTCCGCTTCGATGAAGGTGTGCTGAAAAGTGCGGGCGGTGAAGCGAAAGCTCTCACCGCGCTGGCGCAGGTGGTCGAGCGCGGTCTCGACCTGCGCCGCGTCGGCGGGCGCAAGCCAAGCCCCGAAAGCGAGCACGCGTTTCACGGTGGCGCCCTCGCCGGCAATCGACGGGTCGCCCTCGAAGCGGGGTTCGCCGTCGCGCCCGCTCCAGGAAATCAGGATCTGGCGCTCGGACCCCATGAGGAGCTGGGCTCGATCTTCCACACCGCGGAGGCTCATGATCTCGTTGGTGAGGCGACGCTCGCGCCGACGCCACACGCGGCGCTCACGGATGAGCGTCAGCCCGGCTGCGGTCGCCACGGCGACCGACGCCATAAAGAACGTGAAGGCGGCCGCATTCTGAAAATCGAACTGCGGCAGGAAGCCGAGGAGATCGCCCGGGTTTGCGGTGAACGGCAGGCTGTTGGCGAGCGCCGGCCACGACGTTCCGCTGAGCAGCACGCTCGCCGCGGGCAGCCGGAGGCGCGAGCGGGGCTGCGACGAGCCGCGTGTCTCCTGGTTGAGCCCGGCCATGCCGTGCCGCCCTCCACGTTCTTCTATGGCCCTCTCGGTCGAGGGCACGTTTGCTTGGCCCGCCTGGCGCGGTGATGCCGGCAGACGATCGGAAAGTCCTGACCCGAGCTTCCCGGTCGCCCAGGAGGCCCAGCTGGGCCGCTCGAATCGAGGCCACTCTAGCCCCTGCGAAAAAGCGCGAGGAAGAGGGTTAACGGGGCTTTAAGGTCTCGCCCCGGGGTCGGCGGGACGGTTCCGACCCCCCTGTGTCGTCGGAGCCACGGGGTGCGGCATGGGCGCAACAAAAAGCCCGACGCTGGGCCGGGCTTGCTGTCGTTGCGGAAGTCGGAAGCTCAGTAACGGTAATGATCCGGCTTGAACGGTCCCTGCTCGGACACGCCGATATAGGAGGCCTGATCGGGTCGGAGCTTGGTGAGCTTCACGCCGATTTTCTCGAGGTGCAGCATCGCCACCTTCTCGTCGAGGTGCTTGGGCAGCGTGTAGACCTTGCGCTCGTACTTGCCGGCATTGGTCCAGAGCTCGATCTGCGCGAGGGTCTGGTTGGTGAAGGACGCCGACATCACGAAGGACGGATGGCCCATCGCGTTGCCGAGGTTCACGAGGCGGCCTTCCGAGAGCAGGATGATGCGGTGCCCGTCGGGGAACTCGATCTCGTCCACCTGCGGCTTGATGTTCTGCCACTTCATGTTCTTCAGGCCGGCCACCTGAATCTCATTGTCGAAGTGGCCGATGTTGCACACGATGGCGCGGTCCTTCATGGCCCGCATGTGATCGAGGGTGATCACATCCTTGTTGCCGGTGGCGGTGACGAAGATGTCGGCCCGGGGCGCGGCATCCTCCATCGTGGTCACCTCGTAACCCTCCATGGCGGCCTGGAGAGCGCAGATGGGATCGACCTCCGACACGAGCACGCGGCAGCCGGCTTGGCGGAGCGACGCCGCCGAACCCTTGCCCACGTCGCCGAAGCCCGCCACCATGGCGACCTTGCCGGCCATCATCACGTCCGTGCCGCGGCGAATGCCGTCGACAAGGGATTCTCGGCAGCCGTAGAGATTGTCGAACTTCGACTTCGTCACCGAGTCGTTCACGTTGATGGCTGGGAAGAGGAGCTTGCCCTCCTTGGCCATGATGTAGAGACGGTGAACGCCCGTGGTCGTCTCCTCCGACACGCCGCGGATTTCGCCCGCAAGCTTCGCGAACCAGCCCTTCGGCTTCTCGGCAAGAAGGCGGCGGATGAGCTTGAAGAGGATCTCCTCCTCTTCCGAACCCGGCTTATCGAGGAACGCGGTGTCGCCCTGCTCGGCCCGCAGGCCGAGATGAACGAGCATCGTCGCGTCCCCGCCGTCGTCGAGGATCATGTTCGGCACGCCACCGTCGCGCCAATCGAAGAGCTTCGCGGTGAAATCCCAGTATTCCTCGAGGCTCTCGCCCTTGTAAGCGAAGACCGGAATGCCGGCGGCGGCAATCGCGGCTGCGGCGTGATCCTGCGTGGAGTAGATGTTGCACGACACCCAGCGGATATCGGCGCCGAGAGCCTTTAGGGTCTCGATCAGCACCGCCGTCTGGATCGTCATGTGGAGCGAGCCGGCGATCCGGGCCCCCTTGAGCGGCTGCTTCGGCCCGTATTCCGCACGCACGGCCATGAGGCCCGGCATCTCTGTCTCGGCGATCGAGATCTCCTTGCGGCCGAAATCGGCGAGGCTGATATCCCGGACGACGTAGTCGTTCGTGGCGTCGAGCTTGGGCGCGGCTTGGGTCATGTTGGCTTCCGAAATCTTCTGAGATGGGGCGCTCTCTATCAGAGAGGCCTCACAGAGGCAATCAAGATATAAAGATGTCTTTATGTCTCTGCCGGCTAAACGGGTTGGCCGGGATCGCGCTCGAGGGTGCAGCCGGCGATCCGCCACGTGCCGTCCACCTGCCGCTCGAGAGTGTAGACGGCGAGCCATTGGTCGCCGTTCTCGTCCTGCAGGAGCACAGATTGCATCGGTCCGTCGGGGGTGTCGCGCAGCTCTGCGAACGTCACGCTGCGCTGCCTGTACACGGGCTTGTAGCCCTGCTGCACCATCGCCATGAACCGCTCCTTCGAGCCGAAGAGCGTCTGGAGGCTCGGGCTCGCGAAGGCGAAAGCGCCCGCAGCGTCGTCCCGCCGGAAGGCTTCGATCTGACGCTCGATGATGCCGCGAATGGCTTGGCGGTCGGGCTCGTCGACGGCGAGCACGGGGCCGGTGAGCAAGGTCGCGAGAACACAGGCGAGAAGCGTGCGGCGCATGCGAGCCTCCAAGGCCGTTGCTCCGGGAGGTAGCGCCGGGTCAGCCCTCGGCAAGGCTATTCCTCTTCGCCGAAGCGGTTCGCGAGGAGTTGCGCGATGCCGTCGAGGCACGCGGCGGCGTCCTCGCCCTTGGCCGTCACCGTGATCGTCGTCCCCTGGGCGGCGGCCAGGGTGAGGAGGCCCATGATGGACCGACCGCCGACCGTCTCGCCGCAGCGGGTGACGGTCACATCTGCCTCGTAGCGCTCCACCGTCTGGACGAACTTGGCGGAGGCGCGGGCATGCAGGCCCTTGCGGTTGATGATGGGGAGCTCCCGCGCAAGGGCCCCGTCGGGGATGGGCGCCGGCGGGCAGTCGTCGTCCGGGGAGAGCTGCATCCGCGCTTACTTTCCGGACAGGACGCGGGATGCCACGTTGATGTATTTGCGGCCGGCCTCCTGAGCGTGGATCACGGCGTCGCCCAGGGTTTCTTCGTCGCGCACGCTCGCAAGCTTGATGAGCATGGGCAGATTGATGCCGGCGACGACTTCGACGGAGCCGCCGTTCATGCAGGAAAGAGCGAGGTTCGACGGCGTGCCGCCGAACATGTCGGTGAGGACCACCACACCCGCACCTGAATTCACCCGGTAGACGGCCGCCATGATGTCCTTGCGGCGGGTCTCCATGTCATCTTCGGGGCCGATCGTGATCGTCTCGAGCTGCTCCTGCGGCCCGACGACATGCTCAAGCGCCGCCCTGAACTCGGTCGCGAGCTGGCCGTGGGTGACGAGCACCATGCCAATCATAAGAGTGTGTTCCAGGCGCCCCAGGGGGCGGAGCCGCTATCTTGTGCACTGCGAAGACGAACGCAAGAGCATTGCGACGAATTGTTCATCACAGTGTCACGAGTGTGTCGTGGTCCGGTTCCCGGATCAAGCGCAGACGGGCGAGAACCGCCTCCGCCAAAGGTCGGCCTTGCGGAAGCTGAAGGCGCGGCAGCGAAATCCCGCAAAGGGTCGTGGTCGCCTCGGCCGGCTCGGGCATGCGGGCCTGCTCGCCGTCGATGAGGTCCACGACGAGGCGGATGCGGGCGGCGGGCTCGTGCGGGACCCGGTGAACCCCAATGCCGCGGGTTTCCACCAAACCCGCGATGGCTGACACCGCCCTCGCTATGAGGCGCCCTCCTTGAGGATCTACGCGGACCCGGTCGTCGCTCACGAGCCGCGCGAAACGCCCAGCAGCCCTCGCCTCCGAGATGACGCTCAGGCAGAGGCTCGATTTGCCGGCTCCGGGCGCCCCGCGCACCAGCACGGCGTCCTCGCCGACGAGGACGCAGCTCGCATGGATGACCCCGGCGTCAGCCATGGACGGGGCGGGCAGGGAGGCGGATCACGAAACGGGCCCCGAGCCTGCGCGGCTCGCCGGTTTCGTCCGGCGGCCCGAGCCGGTTCTCGGCCCGGATCGTGCCGCGATGGGCTTCGATGATCTGCCGGGAGATGGAGAGGCCAAGGCCGGAGTTCTGCCCGAAGCCCTGTTCGGGACGGTCCGTGTAGAAGCGCTCGAAGATGCGCTCCAGGGCATGCGGCTCGATGCCAGGGCCCTCGTCCTCCACCAGAACCTCGACCTCGACGCGCCGCCGGCGGAGGGTGACCCGCACCGGCGCGTCGGGAGCCGAGAACGAGCGGGCGTTGTCGACGAGGTTGTTGATCACCTGGCCGAGGCGGCTGTCGTGACCCTGCACCGTATAGGCTTGGCGCTTGAGCGGGTGCGGCTCGATCTTCAGGTCGATGACCGGCTGATCTTCACGGCGGCGCTCATTGGCCACCGACACGACGGCTTCGAGAAGCCGGACCATGTCGACGGGCTCAGCATCCACGCGCGCCAGTTCCGCATCAAGCCGCGAGGCGTCGGAGATGTCGGTGATGAGCCGGTCGAGGCGCTTCACGTCGTGCTGGATGATGCTCATCAGCCGCTGCTGCGAGTCCTTCGTGCGCGCGAGCGGCAGCGTTTCGACGGCGCTGCGGAGCGAGGTCAGCGGGTTCTTCAACTCGTGGGCGACGTCGGCAGCGAAGCTCTCGATGGCATCGATGCGGTTGTAGAGCGCCTTCGTCATATCGCGCAGCGCGCCCGAGAGGTGGCCGATCTCGTCGGAACGGGAGGAGAAATCCGGGATCTCCACGCGCGATTGCGTGCCCCATCGCACCCGCTCCGCCGCATCGGCGAGTCGGCGCACGGGCCCGACGATCGCGCCGGCGAGGAAGAGCGACAGGATCACCATCACGAGGGCCGCGATGAGGAAGACCTGCAGCAGCGCGAAGCGCTCCGAAGCGATGATGCCGTCGATGTCGCCGCCTTGCGTCGAGAGCAGCAGAACGCCGCGAGGAACGCGGAAGCGCTGGACGGGGACCGCCACCGACACGATGGTCTCGCGCCGCTCGTTGCGGCGGACCCACTGGGACGTCTGGCCGGCGAGCGCCTGCTGCACTTCCGGCAGGGTCCGGCCGTTCGTGGGGCCGATCTCCTCGAAGACCGGCTGTTGCGGCCCGCGAAAGAAGCCGCGCACGGCCATCCAGGCCCGCTCCATGAAGGTGGCGTCCTCGTCCGGCATCGGCGGAAGATCGAATCTGAGAATGTCGCCGCGGGACAGAAGCGAGCGGGAATCGAGGAGCAGCGCTCCTTCCCGGTCGTAGATGCGGGCCCGGGTGCGGGTCGGGGTCACGAGGCGGCGCAGCAGGGGAGCGACCCGCTCGGGACTGATGGAGAACTCGAGCGGCGAGAGGCTGTCGTCCCCGAGCCGGTCCGTCTCGCCCGCCTGCATCTGCAGGAGCCGGTCCGGATCGAGGGTGATCGTGTCGGTATCCACCGTGGCGGAGGCCGCGATGGCGCCCGCGATGATCTCGCCCTGGGTCAGAAGGCTCTGCACCCGGGCTTCGATCAGCCCCTGGCGGAACTGATTCAGGTAGAGGAACCCGACCAGCAGCGCCACGAGGCCCGCGAGGTTCAGCACGACGATCCGGCGCGTGAGGCTCGACGATGCCCGCTGGCTCAGCGCAACGCCGAAATGCTGCAGGCGCGCGACGATCCCGCGCTCCTCGGGCACGGTATCGCCGGCATTGTCGAGGATCGCAGGGTCCGCCTTCATGCCTCCGCTCCGCCCGACGCGAGCGTCAGGCCTCCTTGAAGCGGTAGCCGACGCCGTACAGGGTTTCGATCATCTCGAAGGAGTTGTCGACCGCCTTGAACTTCTTGCGAAGCCGCTTGATGTGGCTGTCGATCGTCCGGTCGTCCACGTACACCTGATCGTCGTAGGCCGCATCCATAAGGGCGTTGCGGCTCTTCACCACGCCGGGCCGGGTCGCGAGGGCCTGCAGGATCAGGAACTCGGTGACCGTTAGGGTGACGGGCTCGCCCTTCCAAGTGCAGGTATGCCGCTCCGGGTCCATCTTGAGCTGGCCCCGCTCGAGCGCCTTCGCGTCGATCTCGCGGGGAACCGCCTGATCCTTGGGGGCGAAGCGGCGCAGAACCGCCTTCACGCGCTCGACGAGCAGGCGCTGGGAGAAGGGTTTGCGGATGAAGTCGTCGGCCCCCATCTTGAGGCCGAAGAGTTCATCGATTTCTTCGTCCTTGGAGGTGAGAAAGATCACCGGGATGTCGGACTTCTGGCGGAGCCGGCGCAGGAGCTCCATGCCGTCCATGCGGGGCATCTTGATGTCGAAGATCGCCAGGTCCGGCGGCGCGTGCTTCAGGCCATCGAGGGCGGAGGCCCCGTCCGTGTAGGTCTGAATCCGGTACCCTTCGGTCTCCAGCGCGATGGAGACGGAGGTGAGAATGTTGCGATCGTCGTCCACAAGGGCGATCGTCGGCATCAGCGAACTCCTTCCCGCCAAGCCGGGCCGGGACCCGACGTGGTGTGATCTTGAAACAACGCTTCGGGCGCCAATTCGTGCCTAATCGCGCCATTCTTGTGGCACAAGTAAGGTCGGTTCGCTGCCCGTGCCAGGGCTGAAGGAGAGGGGAGGTCGAAGACGCCATGACTGAGAGCGCCCGTCCAGCCCCGGATTTCGATGCGAAAGCCCTTGGCAAAATCCTCTTACGGTCGATCCGGGCCGGGGCGCTCGCGACCCTCGACCGGGAGGGCGGACACCCTTTCGCGTCCCTGGTGACGCTTGCGACCGATTACGACGGGTCGCCTCTGTTTCTCATGTCCCGGCTCTCCGGCCACACCTTGAACCTCGAAGCGGACCCCCGTGCATCGGTTCTCCTGGCCGAAACCGGCAAGGGCGACCCTCTGGCTCACCCGCGGCTCACGGTGATGGGTACCCTGGAGCGCAGCCCCGATCCGCGGGTCCGGGCCCGGTTCCTCAACCGCCACCCTAAGGCGAAGCTTTATGCCGATTTCGCCGATTTCTCGTTCTGGTGCATGGAGTTGACGGGGGCTCACCTCAACGGCGGCTTCGCCCGGGCGGCCAGCCTGAGCGCCGCCGACCTCGCGACGGATCTTACCGGCGCCGAGCCGCTCATAGAGGTTGAGGCCGGCGCTCTCGCCCACCTCAATGACGACCACCGGGACGCCCTCGACCTCTACGCCACTCGCCTCTCCGGCGCTCCCCCAGGGCACTGGACCGCCGTCGGCATCGATCCCGAAGGGCTCGACCTTCTGGCAGGCGACCAGACGGCGCGTCTCCTTTTTCCCAGCAGGGTTACCGGGCCGGCCGAGTTGCGGAAGATACTGAAAGATTTAGCGGATCAGGCTCGTCTGATGCCCGAAGGACCCGCCAAAGGGGCTTGAGGTTTCCGTTCGGGAACTTAGTTCCCCTGAGTGTGTTGACGGCGAAGCTTCTTCGCTGTTCAACAACGACGCCCGCCGAAACCGCGGCAGCCTCAACGGCCCGGCTGAACGGCGCTCAGGAGGACCATTCCGTGGACAATATCGGCGTTTTCAACGGCGCTCAGGGCGCCGAGGCTTTCGGCTTCCAGGGTCTCAAACGCGTTTTCTGGAATCTTGAGGCGCCGGCTCTCTACGAGCAGTCGCTCACCCGCGGCGAGTCCCAGCTGGCCCATGGTGGCGCGCTCCTGGCCGAAACCGGCATTCACACCGGGCGCTCCCCGAAGGACAAGTTCATCGTCCGGGACGCCACCACCGAAGCCAACGTCTGGTGGGAGAACAACGGGGCGATCTCGCCCCACCAATTCGATACGCTGCTCGCCGATTTCCTAACGCATGCGCAAGGCAAGGAACTCTTCGCCCAGGACCTCTACGGCGGAGCCGATCCGAGCTACCGGGTGCGCGCCCGGGTCTTCACGGAATTCGCCTGGCACTCGCTCTTCATCCGCAATCTGCTGATCCGTCCGGAGCGGGGCGAACTCTCGTCCTATGTTCCGAACCTCACCATCATCGATCTGCCCTCCTTCAAGGCGGATCCTGAGCGCCATGGCTGCCGTTCGGAGACGGTGATCGCCTGCGATTTTACCCGCCGCATCGTGCTCATCGGCGGCACCTCCTATGCGGGCGAGATGAAGAAGTCGGTGTTCACGTATCTGAACTACGTGCTGCCGCAGCAGGGCGTCATGCCGATGCATTGTTCGGCCAATGTCGGCCATGGCGGCGATACGGCCATATTCTTCGGCCTCTCGGGGACCGGAAAGACCACCCTGTCGAACGATCCCGACCGGATCCTCCTCGGTGACGACGAGCATGGCTGGTCGCCCGCGGGCGTGTTCAACTTCGAGGGCGGCTGCTACGCCAAGACGATCCGGCTCTCCGAGGAGGCCGAGCCCGACATCTACGCCACCACGAAGCGCTTCGGCACCGTGCTGGAGAACGTGATCATCGATCCCGTGACCCGCGCTCCCGACTTCGACAATGCCTCGCGCACCGAGAACACCCGCTGCGCCTACCCGCTGGACTTCATCCGGAACGCCAGCGCCACCGGCCGCGCCGGGCACCCGAAGAGCATCGTGATGCTCACCGCCGACGCTTTCGGCGTGCTGCCGCCCATCGCCAAGCTCACGGGCGCGGAGGCGATGTACCACTTCCTGTCCGGCTACACCGCCAAGGTGGCGGGAACCGAGAAGGGGGTGAAGGATCCGGAGGCCACGTTCTCCACCTGCTTTGGCGCCCCCTTCATGCCGCGGCACCCGAGCGTCTACGGCAACCTGCTGCGCGACCTCATCGCCAAGCACCATGTGGATTGCTGGCTCGTGAACACGGGCTGGACCGGCGGCAAGTACGGTGTTGGCCGCCGCATGCCGATCCGCGTCACGCGCCGCCTCCTGACAGCCGCCCTCGACGGCTCGCTTAACCGCGCGGATTTCCGCCGCGATCCCTATTTCGGCTTCGCGGTCCCGACCTCGGTGCCGGGCGTCGAGCCTCACATCCTCTATCCGGTGAAGACCTGGGCCGATAAGGCGGCCTTCGGTCAGACGGCAAAGCGCCTCGTCGACATGTTCAACGAGAACTTCAAGCGCTTCGAGGGGCATGTGGATGCCGACGTGAAGGCCGCTGCCCCGCAGATGTCGATCGCAGCCTGACGGCGCGGCCTCTTGCTTGTCATGGAGCGGCGGCCCACAAGGCTGCCGTTTCGTTTGGTAGGTTCGAGTTGATGGACATCCTTGTTGTCGGTGCCGGCGTCGTCGGGCTCGCGGTCGCGCGGGCTCTGGCGGTTTGGGGCCATGGGGTCATCGTTGCGGACCGGGCCGACGGTATCGGCACGGGGGTATCCTCTCGCAACAGCGAGGTCATTCACGGGGGCATGTACTACCCGGAAGGCTCGCTCCGCGCCCGGCACTGCGTGGCCGGCCGCCGCATGCTGTTCGACTTTTGCGCGAGCCACGGCGTTCCGCACAAGAAGTGCGGCAAGCTCATCGTCGCCACCAACGACCTCGAACAGGCGAAGATCGAGGGCATCTACCAGCAGGGCGTTCGCAACGGCGTCGAGGGCCTGAGCTTCCTGTCCGGGCAAGAAGCCATGGCCCTGGAGCCGAACCTGCGCTGCATGGGAGCCATCCTGTCGACGGAAACCGGGATCATCGACAGCCATGCCCTCATGCTCGCCCTTCAGGGCAGCATCGAGGATCGGGGCGGAGCCATCGCATTCGAGGCGCCGGTCGAACGTCTGGAGCGGACGCCGAGTGGGTGGTTGGCCCATGTCGGGGGTGCCGACCCGATGGCGCTGCCGGTTGATGCGGTCGTGAATGCCGCAAGCTTCGGAGCCCAGGCTTTGGCCCGGGCGACCGCGGGCTACCCGCATGATCGGGTCCCCCGCCTCGTGCTCGCGAAGGGCAACTACTTCGGCTGCACCGGAAAGCCCGCATTCTCCCGCCTCATCTACCCCGCCCCTGTGGATGGCGGCCTTGGTACCCACGTGACCCTCGACCTTGCGGGGCGAATGCGCTTCGGGCCGGATGTCGAGTGGATCGAGGCCGAGCACTATGAGGTCAACCCAAAGCGGGCCGAGAGTTTCTACGCCTCGATCCGACGCTATTGGCCCGGCCTGCCGGACGGAGCCCTCATTCCGGATTATGCCGGCATCCGTCCCAAGCTCACCGGCCCAGGCGAGACGCCGGTCGATTTCGTGATCGAGGGGCCGGGCGAGCACGGCCTGCCCGGCCTCGTCGCCCTTTTCGGCATCGAGAGCCCGGGGCTGACCTCAGCCCTGTCGATCGCCGAGGACGTGGCGGGCCGCCTGCTCAGTGAACAGGTGCGGCTGAGCGCGTGACGGCTGCCTTCAAGGCTTCGAAACACCGGGCATCGATGGCAGTTCCGACGTCCCGCGCCATGATGCCGAGCGCCGTCTCGACCGAGAGCGCCGCCCGGTAGGGTCGATCCGCCGTCAGCGCATCGAAGATGTCCGCTGCGGTCAGGATGCGCGTGTCGAGCGTGATCTCGTCCCCTTTCAGCCCGCGTGGGTAGCCGCCGCCGTCGAGGCGCTCGTGATGGGCGCCCGCCACGGGCGCGATATCCGCGAGCGCCTTGACGCGCCTGAGGATGCCCTCGCCGAGGCTCGCATGGCGCTGAACGGTCGCGAACTCTTCCGGCTCCAGCCGTTGTGGCTTGTCCAGCAGGGTATTCGAGATTCCGAGCTTGCCGATATCGTGAAGGAGGGCCGCGCGCTTCAGCCAGCGCCGATGATCCGCGGCAAGACCGAGTTCCCGTGCGATGAGGTCCGTGCATTGAGCGACCCGCTCGCTGTGCCCGTGGGTGTAAGGGCTCTTGGCGTCCACAACTTGGGCGAAGGCCGTGACGATGTCGTCGAGGTAATCCTCGTCCACCGTTGTTGTCGCTTGCGCTGGGTCGAGGGCGAAGATCGCCTGCTCGATGTCCGGAGCCTTCAGCATTTCCCAGAAATCCGGCTCGTCCGCGACGCGTCCGAGCGCTCCGACGAGGGCGGGATCGAACCATGTCCCAGCCCGCTTGCGCACCTCCTCGAGCGTCGCCTTTGGGCCGACCGCATGATGAAAGACATCCACGACTTGGGCGAGGAGGGCGATCCTCGACGCGACGGGGATAGCCTCAGCGGAAAGGCCCAGGGGCTTGCCGCCTCCGTTCCAGTGCTCGTCGAGGGACTGGATCCCGTCGGCGACCCGGGAGGAGAAGCGCATCTGGCGGGCGATCGCCGCCCCGCGCAGGCAGCGCGTCTCAATCAGGTCCCGGGCGAACTCGCCGCCGTTCTGCACCACGTTGACGATGGCCCGAACCCGTTCCGCCAGGCCGGTCCCGACGCCGGTATGGCTGATCACGAATCGCAGGACCTCGGGCAGGCTCGAGCCCACCTCCTTGAAGTCGCGTTTGAAGGTAAGATCGTCCGTAAGGTAGAGTTCGCAGATCCGGGCCGCATTGCTGCTGCACCCAAGATCCTTGAGCAGCAAGGTGTAGTAGAGGTCCGACAGCTGCGCGTCGTCGAGACCGATCTCGCGCCCGATATGCAGGCCGATCCAGCAGGCACGCACGCAATGGCCGGGAGGCTGCCCCTCCGTGAGGTCGAGTGCATAGCTGAGCGCGCTGAGGAGCTCCGCCAAGCGCAAACGGGATGGTTCTGGCCCGCGCATCGGTGCCTGCGGCCTCGGGGATGGCTTCGAGGCCTTTGTTGTGACGGCTAAGCGCTAAAGAGCGCTTAATGCCTCACCTAACGGAAGAACACGAGGGTTGCGAGAAGGAAAACCGGGATGAGAACGGCGCCCGACCACAGCATGTAGCCGAAGAAGGACGGCATCCTCACGCCGCCCTCGCGGGCGATGGCGTAGACCATGAAGTTGGGAGCGTTGCCGATATAGCTGTTGGCGCCCATGAACACGGCCCCGGCCGAGATGGCGGCGAGGGTCAGGGCGCCCTGGGTCATAAGGTATTGCGGGTCGCCGCCCGCAAGCTGGAAGAAGACGAGGTAGGTGGGCGCGTTGTCGAGGAAGGACGACAAAGCGCCGGTGAGCCAGAAATAGGCTGCGTTGTTGGGACTGCCGTCGGGGTTGGAGACCAGCGCCACGAGCCCCGAGAAGGCGCCTTCCCGGCCGGCGGACAGCATGGCGAGCACCGGGATGATGGTGATGAAGATTCCGGCAAACAGCTTCGCGACTTCCTTGATCGGCCCCCATGAGAAGGTGTTCGCGGCCCTCTCGTCCTTCGGCGTCAGGACGACTGAGATGATCGTGACCGCGATCATGATCGCGTCGCGCAGGAGATTGGCGAGTTGCACCTCCGTGCCGAGCACCGTCACCCGGCCAAGATCGACGCTCGCGCTCATGAGGATCGCCGCGATGATAACGGCGATGAGGGCGAAGTTGATGCCACCGGAGATCCGCACACGGTTGTCGGGGGTGGGGTCGGGACGGATTCGGCCTTCCTTCTTGTAGATGTAGGTATCGAGCAGGAAGAACGCAGCGAGCACGATCCCACCGACGAACAGGGTCTCGGGCAGGAGATGCGTGGTGGTCCAGAAAAAGTCGACGCCGCGCAGGAAGCCGAGGAACAGGGGCGGATCGCCGAGAGGCGTCAGCGATCCGCCGATGTTCGAGACGAGGAAGATGAAGAAAACGACCACATGCACGTTGTGCTTCCGGTCGTCGTTCGCCCGCATCACGGGGCGGATCATCACCATGGAGGCGCCTGTCGTCCCGATGAAGCTTGCGAGCACCGCGCCGATCAGGAGGAGGGCGCTGTTGGTCACCGGAGCACCGTGGATGTTGCCCCGGATCACGATGCCGCCCGCGACGGTGAAGAGCGCCAGCAGGAGCAGGATGAAAGGGATGTATTCGAGAAGCGCCGTGTGGACGAGACTCCCCGCCGCCGTTCCGGCTCCATAGACGAGCGCCATCGGGATCAGCACGAGGGCGGCCCAGAATGCCGAGATCTTGCCCTGGTGGTGCTCCCAGAAGTGCGGAGCGAGGAGCGGAAATAGGGCGATCGACAGGAGGATGCCCACGAACGGCACGGCCCAGGCAAAGCCGAGCGCGCGTCCGTCGAAGGCGGCGGCTTGCGCTCCTTGCGGGAGGAGCACGACGAGAAGCGCGCATGCCAGGGCCGACCAGCACGATTTCGACGGGCGGAGCATCACGGCACTATCCCCCTGGGCTGCCGCTCTGGCGGCATCTTGTTGTGGCGCCTGAGCTTTAGGGCAGCGCCCGATCCCCCGCAACGCCGCCACCCTACAACCTTCGCCGTTAACGGCCTGTTCAGGGGCGCCGCTGGAGGCTAGTGATCTTGGGTTGCGCCGCCGGGCGCTCGAAGGCTGGACGTCCATGTGCCGTTTTCTCGCCTATCGCGGCGAACCGATCTTCCTCTCCGACCTCGTCTGCGCCCCATCGCACTCCCTCGTGCACCAGTCGCTTCATGCGACGGAGGCGAAGACCGAGACGAACGGCGACGGGTTGGGGGTCGGCTGGTACGGCGAGCGGCCGGAGCCGGGCCTCTACCGCGAGGTGCGCCCCGCCTGGTCGGACGAGAACCTGCGCTCCTTGTGCGAGCAGGTGCGCTCCGGCCTCTTCTTCGCGCATGTGCGGGCCTCAACCGGTACCTCGACGACCCGGGCGAACTGCCATCCCTTCGCCCATGGCCGGCATCTCTTCATGCATAACGGTCAGGTCGGAGGCTATCACCGCATCAAGCGCCGCCTCGAGGCGCTGATCCCGGACGATCTTTACGGCGTGCGGCTCGGCACCACCGATTCGGAGGCCATCTTCCTCGTCGCCCTCGCCAACGGCCTGGTCGAGCGCCCCGTCGCCGCCATGGCGCAGACGCTCAAGACCGTGCGAGGGTTGATGCAGGAGGCCGGGATCCAAGAGCCGCTCCGCTTCACGGCCGCCTACACGGACGGGGACGCCGTCTACGCCTACCGCTGGGCCTGCGACAGCCTTCCGCCGACCCTTTATTTCCGCGAGACCGGCACTAACCTCCTGGTCGTGTCCGAGCCCATCGACGACCGCAAGCAGGTTTGGCGCGAGGTGCCGAAAGGCTGCAGCCTCGTGGCCCGTCCAGGCGGTCCGGTGGCGGTCGAATGCCTGAATGAGGCGATGAACCGCCTCGCAGCCTGAGGGCTCCAGCGGAGCGGTTTAACATGGATGCCTCAGCGGCGAAGGCCTTCGCCCGTCCCGTGGCCGCGCGCTGGGCGGTCAATACGCTCTTTCTCGTCTGCGGCATCGGCTACGGCGTCTGGGCGACCCAGATCCCGCGCATCAAGGAGAACCTGAGCCTCACCGAGGGGCAGCTCAGCATCGCTCTCCTGTTCTTCGCTCTAGGCGCCATCCTCGTCATGCCGTTAACGGGTTGGGCTACGGCCCGCCTGGGCAGCCGTCCCGCGGCCATCGCCGGCAGCCTCGCGTTCGCGGTCGCGCTCGGCCTGATCGGCTTTGCGCCCGATCTGCCCTGGCTGATCGTCCTCGCGATGTTCGCCGGCGCAACGAGCGGGGCCATGGACGTGTCGATGAACACGCACGGGACGGCGGTCGAGCGCGTCTGGGGCTTCGCTATCATGTCGTCGTTCCACGGCTTCTTCAGCCTCGGCGGCTTCGCCGGTGCTGCCGCCGGCGGCCTGCTCATCAAGGCTGGCCTGTCGGTCGCCGGCGCGCTCCTTGCGACGGGGATCTTGTCGGCAATCTTAGTGCTCGCGGCCATTCCTTTTCTGCGGTTCGACGGCGAAACCGTCGAGGGCGGGCATGCCTTCGCATGGCCGACGCGCGCCGTGCTCGGCATCGGCGCTCTGGCGTTCCTCGCCTTCATGATGGAGGGCGCCGTGGCCGATTGGAGCGGCGTCTACCTGCGCGAGGGCACGGGAGCCTCCTTCGCGGTCGCGGGGGCAGGTTACGCGGCATTCTCATTCGCCATGATGGCGTGCCGGTTTGCCGGTGACGGCATCGTGCGCCGGTTCGGCCGCGTGCCGGTCGTCGCCCTCGGAGGCGCCCTCGCAGCGCTGGGGTTCCTGCTCTCCGTCGCAACTCCCTCGCCGGTCCTCGCGGCGATCGGCTTCGGCCTCGTCGGTCTTGGCCTTGCCAATGCGGCGCCGGTCTTCTTCAGCGCCGCTGGCGAGACGAGCGGAGTGACGCCGGGCGTCGGCGTCGCCATGGCGGCCACCATGGGCTATGCCGGGTTCCTGCTCGGCCCGCCGCTGATCGGCCTCACGGCGGGCTTCATCGGCCTGCGCTTCGCGCTCGCTCTCCTCGCTATCGGGGCGCTGTCCATCGCGCTCTTCGCGAAGGCGGCGGTTCCATCTTCGCGATAAGTGGCAGGGCGCTCAGTGCGCCTCGTCCCAATTCTGCGCCGCCCGGGCATCGACGGCGAGCGGCACCTTCAGCTCAACGGCCGGAAAGGGCGCCTCCGTCATGACTCTCGAGATGACCGGCAGGGAGGCCTCGACCTCATCGTCCGGCACCTCGAAGACGAGTTCGTCATGAACCTGCAGCAGCATCTTGGCTGAGAGCTTCGCCTCGGCGAGGGCGTCCTCCATGCGGATCATCGCGCGGCGGATGATGTCGGCTGCCGTGCCCTGGATCGGCGCGTTGATCGCCTGCCGCTCCACGCCCGCGCGCTCCGACGGATTCGACGACTTGATCTGCGGGTAGTGGCAAACGCGCCCGAACAGGGTCGTCACGTAGCCCTTGTCGCGGCAGAACTTCTTCGTCTCGTCGATATAGGCCCGGATGCCGGGAAAGCGTTCGAAATACTGCTTGATGAAGGTCGAGGCTTCGGCATTGCCGATGCCGAGGCGCTCGGCGAGACCGAAGGCCGAGATGCCGTAGATGATGCCGAAATTGATCGTCTTCGCCTGGCGCCGCAGGTCGCCTTTCACCTCTGCGACCGGCACGCCGAACATGGCGGATGCCGTCGCCGCATGGATGTCGATGTCGTTGGCGAAGGCTTCCTGCAATTGCGGGATGTCGGCGATGTGGGCGAGGAGCCGCAGCTCGATCTGGCTGTAGTCGGCCGACAGGATCTTCTTGCCTTCGGGCGCGATGAAGGCCGTGCGGATCTTGCGTCCGGCCTCCGTGCGCACCGGGATGTTCTGCAGGTTCGGGTCCGACGAGGAGAGGCGCCCCGTCGTGGTGGCGGCGAGGGCAAACGAGGTGTGCACCCGCTTCGTTTCGGGGTGGATCGCCTCCTGCAAGGTGTCCGTGTAGGTGGATTTCAGCTTCGAGAGCTGGCGCCACTCCAGGATCTTCTTCGGCAATTCGTGGCCGGCCTGCGCCAACTCGTCGAGGAGCGTCGCGGGCGTCGCCCATTGGCCGGAGGGCGTCTTCTTGGCACCGGGCAGGCCCATCTTGCCGAACAGGATGTCGCCGATCTGCTTCGGCGAGCCGAGAGAGAACTTCTCACCCGCCATCTCCTGGATCTCATCCTCCAGCCTCGCGAGGGTCTGGGCGAAGTCGCCCGAGAGGCGCGAGAGGATCTGCCGGTCGACGAAGATGCCTTTCTCCTCCATGCGGCCGAGCACATCGACCAGCGGACGCTCCAGCGTCTCGTAGACGGTGGTGCGGCGCTCGGCGGCAAGACGGGGTTTCAGGACCTGCCAGAGGCGGAGCGTGACGTCTGCGTCCTCCGCGGCGTAGGCCGTCGCACGGTCGATGGCGACCCGATCGAAAGTGACCTTTGCGCGGCCCGTTCCAGCCACCTCGGAATAGGGGATCGGGGAGTGGCCGAGATGCCGGCGCGAGAGTTCGTCCATCCCGTGCGAGCCTTTGCCGGCATCGAGCACGTAGGAGATCAGCATCGTGTCGTCGAAGGGCGCGACCGTGATCCCGTGCCGGCGCAGCACGAGCCAGTCGTACTTCATGTTCTGGCCGATCTTCAGGATCGTGCGGTCCTCCAGGATAGGCTTCAGGGCATTGAGCGCCTGTCCGAGGGGGATCTGGTCGCTGACGAGCCCGCCGCCGAAAAGGTCCGAATCGCTGCGGTGCTGGAGCGGGATATAGGCCGCGCGCCCCGGCTCGAGCGCGAGCGAGACGCCCACGAGGTTCGCCTGTACGGCGTCGAGCGAGTTCGTCTCGGTATCGACGGCCACCAACCCGCGCTCGCGCGCTTCCGCAAGCCACGCGTTGAGGCGCTCGATCGTCCTGATCGTCTCGTAGACCTCATGGTTGAACGGGAGCGAGGCTGCATCCGTGGCGCGCTTTGCCGCGAGGGTCGAGGGCGTGCCAAGGCCTTCCACGCTCCTGCGCGGCGCGACCTCCGGCAAGTCGAGCCCAGCGAAAGGGTCGATCTCGCCGGCCGGTGCCTGGCTTTCGCCGAAGAACGGCGTCTCGCCCGCCGGTGCGCCGAGCGGCACGCCGTCGGGGCGCTGCCAAGCGATCGCGTCGCCTCCCGGCAGGAGGCGCGGGTCGGGCTCGATGGCGGTCGGGTCCGCATCGTAGAGCTCGGAGACGCGGCGCGTGAGGGTGTTGAACTCCATGGCCTTCAGGAAGCCGACGAGGCGCTTCGGGTCGGGGGTCGGCACGCCGAGATCGTCGAGGGGCACCGGCACCGGCACCTCGCAGTCCAGCGTCACGAGCTTCTTGGAGAGGCGCGCCGCCTCCGCGTTGGCGATCAGCGTCTCGCGGCGCTTGGGCTGCTTGATCTCCGTGGCGCGCTCCAGGAGCGCATCAAGGCTGCCGAACTCCTTGATGAGTTGCGCCGCCGTCTTCAGGCCGATGCCGGGCACCCCCGGCACGTTGTCGGAGGTGTCGCCCATGAGCGCTAGGACGTCGCCGATCTGCTCCGGCGGGATGCCCTCCCAGCGCTCCGTGACGGCGGCCTCGTCGAGATTGCGTTCGGGCCGGTAGCCGGGCTTGCCCTTCTGACCGGATTCAAAGTCGTAGAAGCGCACCAGCGGCCCGACGAGCTGCATCAGGTCCTTGTCGGACGAGATGATGAGCACATCAGCCCCGCGCGCCTTCGCCTGCTGGGCATAGGTCGCGATGAGGTCGTCCGCCTCGTAGCGCTGCAACTCGACGGGTTCCATGCCGAAGGCGCGGACGGCCTCGCGCATGATGGGCATCTGCACCTTGAGGTCGGAGGGGGCGTCCGGCCGGTGGCCTTTGTAGTCCTCGTAGAGCTCCTTGCGGAACGACCCTTCCGACTTGTCGAGCACGATCGCAAGGTGGGTCGGCACGAGCCCTGCGGCCCCATCCCGTAGGAATTGCAGGAGCTTCGAGCAGAACAGCCGGACGGCCCCCGTGGGCATGCCGTCCGACGAGCGGGCGTTGTAGCGTTCGTTCTGGTTCATCGACTGGAAGTAGGCCCGGAAGATGAACGAGGAGCCGTCGACGAGAAACACATGGTCGCCGGCTTGGACGGGGCGTGTGGAAGACATGGGCCGAGGGATCTGGGACTGGTCTGGCGGCTACAGATAGAGGGTCTACGGCTCGAAGGCCATGGCGTCCGGCACCTGGCCCGTCGGGCGAGTGCCGATGAGTGACTGGCGATGCAGGACGACCCGCCCTGGACCGAATGCTGCCTTCCGACAGGAAGGCGGACCTCCCATCCTTGCGTCAGGATCGAGACGGCGCGACGGCGGGACCGTCCACCACAGGATCGGGTTCGAGCGCCGCCGGCCGCTCCTCAGCCGTCAGGGTGTCGCGGCGGACGATGAAGCATAACACCACGAGCGGGATCCCGATGAGCGCGGTGCCGATGAACAGGACAGGGTAGCCGTAGGTATCGACGACGGCTCCCGAGAAGCCGCCGATGAACTTGCCCGGCAATGCGTAAAGGGAGCTCAGGAGCGCGTATTGCGTGGCCGCGAAGGCGGGCGACGTCAGGCCCGACATGTAGGCGATGAGGGCCGAACCCGCAAAGCCGGCCGCGAAATTGTCGATGCTGATGGCGAGGGTGAGGAGGTCGAGCCGGGCGCCCGCCGCGGCGAGCCACGCGAACATCACGTTCGAGCCGGCAGCGATGACGGCACCGGTGAGAAGCGTGGTCCAGAGCCCCAGGCGGGTCAGGGCGAGCCCGCCCGCGAAGGCACCCGCGATGCCGACCCAGATGCCATAGAGCTTCGACACATTGGCGATGTCGGTCTTGGAGAAGCCAAGGTCGATGTAGAGCGGGTTCGCCATGACGCCGGCCACGAAATCGGGCAGGCGGAACAGGGCGACGAGAAACAGAATCGGAACGATCAGCACGGCCTTTCGCCTCGCAAGATCGGCGAAGGGTTCCACCACCGCGGAGCCGAAGGAGAGGGGCTTGCGTTCGAGCGTATTGTCGGTGGACGGCGCCAGCAGGGTGCCGACGAGACCCACGACCATGAGCCCTGCCATGGCGAGGTACGCGGCGCGCCAGTTCACGAACTCGGCCATGTAGAGGGCGCCGGCTCCAGCGGCGATGAGGGCAAGCCGGTAGCCCAGCTGGTAGGCCGCCGCCATCAGGCCTTGGCGAGAGGTTTCATTGGCGTTGATGCGCCAGCCGTCGATGACGACATCCTGGGTGGCGGAGGAGAAGGCGACGAGAACCGCGAAGGCAACCGTCACGGCAAGGTTCGTCTTAGGATCGCTGAGGGCGATGCCGACGAGGCCGACCGCCACCATGATCTGCGCCAGCGCCATCCAGCCCCGCGCCCGACCCAGCAGCCGCGAGAGCACCGGAACGTCCGTTCGGTCGATCACGGGCGCCCAGAGGAACTTCCAGGCATAGGCGAAGCCGACCCAGCTGAGCAGCCCGATCTCGGTCCGCGAGATGCCGGCCTCGCGCAGCCAGGCCGAGAGGGTCGAGAAAACGAGGAGGAACGGGAGGCCCGCCGAAAAGCCGAGCGGCAGCATCAGGGCGATGCGTCCATCGGTGAGCACATCGCGAAAGGTGAGGCGGGCTTTGCTGGCCATGGGCACGCGATCGTTGTTGGCGACCGCGCTACCCTGGCACAGGTTAGTGGAGGCGAAAAGCCTTGTGGTCCAGTCCTGTAGCTGAGCTTTAAGCCGCGCGGACGTGGTCGAGGAAGCGGTCGACCTGACCCCGCATCACCTCCATCTGCTCGCCCAGCGTGCCGAGCGCGCCGGAGAGCTGGTTGACCGCCGAGCCCGTCTCCTGTGCGCAGCGGGTGATGTTGACCACGTCGGTGTCGACGCTCTGGGCGTGCTGCGACGCTTCGAGCACGGAGCGCGCGATCTCCTGGGTGGCCGAGGACTGCTCCTCGACGGCCCCGGCGATCGTCGCCGAGATCAAGTTGATCTCCTCAATGCGCTCGCCGATCCGCCCGATGGCCTCCACGGTTGCGCCCGTCGAGGCCTGGATGGCGTTGATCTGGGCGCTGATCTCCTCCGTCGCCTTGGCGGTCTGGCCGGCAAGCGACTTCACCTCCGTCGCCACCACCGCAAAGCCCCGTCCGGCCTCGCCCGCCCGCGCCGCTTCGATGGTGGCATTGAGGGCGAGAAGGTTCGTCTGCGCTGCGATGTCGCTGATCAGCGTCACGATGGTGCCGACCCGGTGCGCGGCCTCGGAGAGCTGCTTCACCACGGCGTCGGTCGCTTTTGTCTCCCGCACGGCGTGCTGGGACGCGGTTGCGGAGCGCTCCATCTGCTGCGCGATCTCCTGAATCGATGCCGTCAGCTCTTCGGCCGCCGCCGCCGCTGCGCCCACCCCGGCCGCAGCACGCTCTGCCGAGCGGCCGACCGCAGCGCTCTGATCCGAGACCTCCTGCGCCGAGTGCCCGACGACGCCCGTTGCTGCCCGCATTTCCTGCGTGCGCCCGACGACCTCCTGCAGAACGCCGCCGACCGTGGACTCGAACTGCTGGGCGAGGGCGTTCATCTCGGCGCGGCGGCGCTCAGCTGCCTGCCGGTCGGTTTCGGCCTGCCGGGCCCGCAACTCGTCCGTTTCGGCCATTGCTTCGGCGAAGACCTGCATGGTGGTCCAGATCTCGCCGATCTCGTCGCGCCTGGGCTTGGCGGCCGGCAGGCTCCGGTCGCCTGAGGCGAGGCGCTGGAGCGCGCCCGTGACCTGCCGCAGGGGCCGGACGATCTGCAGGTGGCCGAAGAGCCCGCCGATGAGAAGTGCGCCGCCGGCGCCGCCGAGCGCGAGAGCGATGAGTAGCGTGAGGCGCGTCTCGTACAGCTTCGCCGTCTCCTCGTGGGCGGCATCGACGGCGTGGCGGCTGCGCTCCGTCAGTGCGTCGATGCTCTCCTGGAAGGCCTTGCGGTTCGCCCGGTTCGCTTCGTTGTTGCCCTGATCGTTTGCGGCCTTGGGCGACACCTCGACGCCAAGGCGCGCCGTCTCGGTGCGGAACGTTCTGAATTCGGCGGCCGTCTTCTGAACGGCGGCGAACAGGGCCGCGTCTTCGGCCGGCACGAGGGGCGCCCAGCGCGCGAGCAGCGCGTCGATCTCCGCGAGGGTGTTCATCAGCCCCGTCGCGAACCTCTTGGCGTCCGCCGTATCCTTAGCGACATAGATGCCGCGGGACTCCATCACGACGGTCGTGACGAGCCGGTTCAGCCGCTCGCTGTAGAGGGCCCGCGTCGCGGCGGTATCCATGGTCTCGAGCGTGGTGTGATAGGTACGAACCGTATCGATTCCGACCCCCGCGATCACGCCCCCCACCAACCCCATGGCTCCCACGAGAGCGAACAGCTTCGTCCTGATGCGCATTTTCGTATCCCCAGGCCCCTTGCGGCCCTCCCTACGCACAGAGGAGGCCACCGCGCTTAACGGTGACCTAATGACCTTGCGGCATCGGTAAGGGTGCGTAGGGGGCTGAAGGAACGGTCATCCCGCGTCGAGGGGAGCATCGACGGTGCAGACTACGCCCGTCGGTGCGAACTCGATTCCGACCGTCCCGTCGAGATCCTGCGCGAGGCTCCGTTCGATGAGGCGGGAACCGAAGCCCCGCCGGGCCGGGGGCAAGACCGTCGGCCCGCCGGCCTCGCTCCACCTTAAGACGAGGCGCTGCCCCGCATCGCCCATCACCACCGCCCAGGCGATGTCGACCTTGCCGGTCGAAGTCGAGAGCGCGCCGTACTTCACGGCGTTCGTGACGAGTTCGTGCAGCGCCATGGAGAGGGCAAGAGTCATGCGGGGAGAGAGCCGCACCTCAGGTCCCTTGATCCTGAATTGGGTCGACCCGCGGGGCCGGTAGGGCTCGACCGCACCCTCCACGATCTCCTGCAGGTACGCCCCTCGCCAGTTCTCCCGGGTGAGCACGTCGTGCGCCCGCGACAGCGCGAAGAGCCGCACCTCGAAATCCTGCCGGGCCTGCCCCGGGGATCGGGCGTTGCGCAGGGTCTGCATGGCGATCGACTGGACCGTGGTGAGCGTATTCTTCACCCGGTGGTTCAACTCGTTGATGAGCAGCCGCTGACGGTCGCCCGCAGCCTTCACCTCCGTGATATCGACGTTGCATCCCGTATAGCCGAGGAACCGTCCCGCATCGTCGAGCCTTGGGACGCCCTCGCAGCGGAGCCACCTTACGCGGTCATTGCGATCCTTCACCCGGACTTCGGCCTGAAAGGGAAGGCCCGCCTCGAACGCTGCCGTGAACGCCGTCTCGAAGGGTTCGAGATCCTCCGGCCACACGATCGACTTCCAGCCCGAGCCGTGCATCTGCGCAGCCGGGCGCCCGAACATGTGGTCGTAATGCATGTTGGCGAAGGTGATCTCGCCCGTCTCATTCGTCATCCAGATGAGCGCCGGTGCGGAATCCGCCATGTGGCGGAAGCGAGCTTCGCTCTCCCGCAGGGCGGCCTCGCGCCGCCGCTGCTCAGTCACGTCACGCACCACAAGCGCTGCGCCGACGATCCGGCCGTCCTTGTGAACCGGCGTGTTGGAGCACGACACGGCCACGGGCGAGCCGTTCTTGTGGAAGAACACGTCCTCGTGGACCTTGAGGGCGCGACCGGCGAGAACCTGCCCCAACGGGCAATCTTTGAACGGGAAGGGGCGCCCATCCGGATGATGATGGTGCACCATGTCGTGGAGAACGCGCCCAGTCATCTCTGCGGCGCTGAAGCCGAACATCGCCTCCGCGGCCGGATTCATGAAGTTCACCCGCCCCGCTTCGTCCATGAGGAAGAGCGCCTCGGCGGTGTTGTCCGTAATGGCGCGGGTGACGCTGAGCTGGTAGCGCAGGGCCTCGTCCGCTCGGTGGCTATCCGTCCGGTCCTGAAATGCGACGCCCAGGCCGTTGCGGGTCGGAAAAGCCCTTACCGAAAGCCAGCGGCCCGGGCGGACGGCAGACGGCGCCTGGAACTCGACCGGCGCCCGGTCCGCCATGACCCGCCGATAGTTCCGTTCGAACGGCGTCCCCAGGGTTTCAGGGTAGAGATCCCAGATCCTGCGGCCGAGAAGCTCGTCCCGCGGCCTGTCGAAGAACTCTTCCGCGGCGCGGTTGAAGTAAACGACCCGCCAACAACGATCGAGACCGAAGAAGGCATCTCCGATCCCGTCCAAGATATCTTCGGTGTGGCGCTCGGACTCCAGGGTAGCCTCGGGCGTAGCGGCGTGCTGCACGGCTGAACAGGTTCCCGGCTCGGTTCGAAATCCTTTGTGGCATATCGACCAGCGTGAGGGGAGGGGCATCGTGCCACGGCACAGTCACAACATCGCTTCCTTTCGGGTAGGGCCGCTGGGATGCTGATGCCGTCAGCCAGAGGTTGCCCGAAACTGCCGGATCGGCTAAGACCCCGGTAGCCGCATCGGCGCAAGCACCCGTAGCTCAGCTGGATAGAGCGTTGCCCTCCGAAGGCAAAGGTCACACGTTCGAATCGTGTCGGGTGCGCCAATCATTTGAAGGATTTAGCGGCGTGGCGGCTAGCCGCATTTTGGGCCGGGCTACACCCGGGCTACAGCCGTAACGGCATCTCTCCACGAGCTTTGCACATGGCGTGACCCGGTGACGACCGCCTAGTCGCCTTGCGATAGTGTGCCTGAATGTAATGGAGCGGCTGCTTATGATCTCTGATTTCCCGCGTGGCTGGATTCTCACAGGAGATGCGCTGGATAGATACGCGCAACATTGTCTCGGAATGGACTACCCGTCGGCTAATGAGCCGCTGGCTGACAATGTCGCTCAGTCTTTTCGAGACCTGCTCGTTTCGGGTTCCATCCAGACGTGCCTGTTCGACGAAGCGTCGGGCAGTTCGACCGTACTGAAGGGATCAGATTGGTTAGGGAGCACGCTTTGGGAATGCGTCTATTCCAGCATGAACGTTTACTGGCAGACGGACAGGGAGACCACTTACGGCAAACCGCTCGCCGCCCAGGCCGATCTCGAAAAGCATTTCGCTGAGCAAAGCTCACCGCCATCTGACCAGGAGGACCTTCCTGGGTGGGAATATTCTGACCACATTCTTTATCTGCTCGAGGTCAGCGAGCGTTTTGACCTCAAGTCCGATTACAAGTTCAGTCACCAGCGCATGAAGAAGTGGATCCAACAGAATCCACCGCAGTGGGCAGCAAAAGTCTCACCTCACTTTGCTGGCACCTTAGCATCGATGCTACGCGCCCCTGCCTTTTGAGGAGGGGGCCTACATAAGACCAGCCCTGAAAGACCCTCGGATCCGTGCCAGGAACACGCGGGTGTGAAGTACCCGAAGGCGCCGACACCCGGCCGCTGGGTCAAACGGTCTGACGGTTCGCGTTGATTCTTTCAACGTAGAAGGAACGGTTTGACCGTTTGACTTCGGTGCTTCCGGCATTGAACGAGAGCACTATCTGGCACTTCCTATCCCCGCAGCGGCCGTCAGCAGCACGGTCGAGCGGAGACGGGAATGACCTTCAACATTGCTGACGTTCTGCTTTCCGATACGACGCAGACCTACCGCACCGAGAGCGAAGCAGCCGTCCGGATGCGGCTTTCGAAGCGCACGTTCGAGCGACACAGGCAGGCCGGCACTGGCCCGATGTTCGTGAAGCTCGGCGGCCGTGTTCTGTACCGTGACGCTGATCTCGACGCTTGGGCGGCCTCGAACATCTTCCGCAGCACCTCTGAATATCCTCGCTGAGGTGCCGAATGCACCCAGCAGCACTTACCACCGCATCCAGCACTGCCTACTTCCGCGAGTACGGGATACCCGCTTGGCGATTAGGTTACGCGGTCATTCCGGTCATCGGAAAACGTCCGGCCATTGGTGATTGGACACGTTTTCAGAGGCGGCCTGCCGACGAGGGTCTCATCACCAAGTGGGCGAAGCTCCAAGGCGGCACGATGAGCGTCGGGATCGTCTGCGGCAGCAATATCTGCGCCGCGGACATCGACGAGACCGATCCCGTTCGCGCCGGATACATGCAGGGTATCTTGTTTGAGTGCTGCGGCGTCGCGCCTGCAGTCCGGCACAATTACGGCACGAAGCGCCTCATCCCGTACGGGGTGGGCTCTGAGCCTGTTCCAAGTTTCACAAGATCGAAATTTGACCTCATCGGCGCTGGCCGCCAGTTCGTCGCCTTCGGCATCCATCCGATCACCGGCAGACCTTACGTCTGGGAAGGTGGTTCCGTCGCTGAGATCGCTCCAGAAGACCTGCCCATCATGCATCCACGCGCGTTGCAGGACCTAAAGACGGCTATGTCCGCCTTCGCAGGCCCGAAGACCGCGGTGGCGGTGATCGGCATCGACTCGCCTGCCAGCGCAAGCAGGCGAAGTCTCCAGACCCAAGGGGGCACTCTAACCAAAGTAGGTCTGATTGCTGACGGCCGGGAGCTGCTCCTCACCAAGCTCGTGTGGAAGCGCTTCCAGGAAGGCTACCGCGAGCTCCTTCCGCTTGCCTATGCCGCTTGGGGCGAGTTCGAGCAACTTGTCGACTTGGCCCGGGGAAAAGGCAGCAGCAGTCAGCCCTGGACAATCGCGGACGCATTTACCAAAGCCGAATACCTTCTTCGCAAGAACGTCGACAGCCCCGTGCCGCGAGCAGCGGCCGTTGAACCCTGGACGGCCGACAAAAGGGTGGCGTTCCAAGCGCAGGTCAACGCGATCGCGGCTTCCGGCCGGCTGCCGCCGGCCGCAGTGCGTGTCTCAGCGAGGATGTTGGAATTCGTCAGAGGAGCTGACGGCGCCTGCTTTGCTTCCGCTGAGAGACTCGCACGGGACCTGCAGCTCGATCTGGGCACCGTCAAGCGGGCACGCCGGCGGCTCCTGGAGCTCGGCTTGTGGAAGCGGGACGACCCAGGTGGTGGACGACACCGTATCGCCCGCTACCGGCCCAATCTCGCGCTCTTGCCTGACGACTAGACCACGGGCAGCACCAAGTCGTTCGAAACGGTGGCCGTTCTGGCCACAAGAATCCGTATCGTGGAGGTCTCAATGATCATCAGAGAGCGTGAGAACGTCCGGCCGAGGGACAAAAACAAACCCAAAAATCCCAATCTTCCTGGTAGTTTTCCAAGTGGGGAGGTTCATATTCCGACGTTGCCGCGGTGCCGCCGGCAGGGTACCGCGAGTACCAGCGCTTCAGCATACGAAGTACCACTCGCCCTCCTTGGCGCCGGTCGGTGTCTGGCATCGCCGACCCTGCGCCAAGTCATCGCTCTCGCCAAATACCCCTTCACCGCGCTTGGTCCCCGGGCGTGCCCGATTGAGCACCGTTGGCGAGCCGGCGCGCAAGGTTTTGATCTCCACGTCCGAGCCATCGACGAGGCAATCGGGCTCCCAACCGTCGCCGACGAGGATGTACTTCTCGTGTGCGCCGGGTTCCTGGCAGCCTGTCTCAATGCCGGCGTTTCCCCCCTGCCCCGAACCGTGCAGGTGACGAACGCGCTCCTGCTCCGCGCACTCGGCCGACCTATGGGCGGGCGGCAGGTCAAGCTGCTGGCGGGGTCGATCGCGCGGCTCGCGAACAGCGAGGCGACAACGAATGTCGGTCCAGCGTCTACTAAAGGTCCCCAACGGTTCCGTCTGCTGGAAGGGGTGAACCCCCCGACAAAGCCCGGTGAGCCCTGGGCGCTGACCTTGCCGGACTGGTTCGTCCGACAGATCGCGATGGGTCACATGCGCAGGGTTGACCTTACCGAAGTTAAGATGCGCGGTCTCTTACGACGCCTGTTCGGGTGGGCACGCGCGTATGCCGGACCAAACGGACATGAGGAGTGGCGCATCTCCCTGCGGGACGCTTACGCCAGGAGCGCAGCTCGCGGTCCATACAAGTCGTTCCGGCATGACGTGAGCGCGCTGCGAGATCGTCTGCCGGGGTATTCGGTCGCGATCGAGAAGGGCGCCACCGGCAGGGATATGCTCGTCATTCGGCGTCTCAGCCCGACGCTCACCGGACGCGCTGGCAGTCTGACCCGCATCCGCTGAGCGTTTGTCGCAGCAGACAACCAGAGCAACTGGCAACACGGAAGGCTGCCATGACGCAAGTTTATATCGAAGACTACCACGACCCTGACTTCGACCAGGCGTTGCCGCGCGAACCGGCAAGGCCTCTCAGCCGGTTCCATCCCGAGTTTCAGGCACTCATCTTGGGGCTCATTGCTGACGGCGAGATCAAAGGGGAGGTGCGTTCTGACCAGCTTTACATCCTCGAGCGCGAGGTCGAACCGTACTTTCCTCCCTACGACGACGAGCTTCTCCCACACGACTGGTCATGCTGACGACCGCGGGAGACCTTGTATGAAGTCGCAGTGGACACCCCAGCAGGACGCCGCCCTCAAAGCCGTCGATCACTGGCTGAAACACAGCAAGCAGCCGCTCTTCCGCCTGTTTGGTTTTGCTGGGTCCGGAAAGTCGACCCTCGCAGAGCACATCGCCGCGCAGTCCCGCGGGACCGTGCTGTTCTGCGCCCCGACGGGCAAGGCAGCGGCTGTTCTGCGCGCCAAGGGATGCGACGGCGCCTCAACGATCCATTCGTTGGTCTACCGACCTGTCTTCAACGACGACAAACAGCTCATCGGCTACGCTTTGAACGAGGACAGCAGAGCCAGGCATGCACGTCTAGTTATCGTCGACGAGGGATCGATGGTCGGCCGTCGAATGGCACTGGATCTGTTGAGCTTCGGCACCAAGATTCTGGTCCTCGGTGACCCCGGCCAGTTGCCGCCGATCGACGAAGAGGCCGGCTACTTTATGCGCGCCCGACCTGACATCATGCTCGATGAAGTGGTCCGACAGGGCAAGGACAGCCCGGTCACGGCCCTGGCGACCCATGTTCGGCTCGGCAAGCCGCTCTACCCAGGCACGTTCGGCGACAGCCGTGTCATCAGCACCCGCCGTCTTGACCTCGACACCGTGCTCCGTGCCGATCAGATCCTTTGCGGCCTCAACGACACGCGCCAGATCTACAACGCAGTGGCTCGTGGAATTCGGCTGGGCGCTCGTGCGCCGCTGCCGGTCGTGGGCGACCGGGTCCTGTGCCTGCGCAACCTTGCCACAAAGGGCTTCTTCAATGGACGCTGCGGGGTTGTGACCTCCTCCGGCGGGCTCCTTGAGGACGGGCGGGTCGCGCTCAAGCTGCGGCTGGACGACACGGACAGCGCCGTATTAGCCCGCGTGCCGCAAGAATTCTTCCGCGATTGGGCCTCCGAAGGTGATCTGCTGAGCCGAGAGCCCAAGGCCGACGCGTTCACGTTCGGCTGGGCACTCACGGTGCATAAAGCGCAGGGCTCGGAATGGCGCGAGACCATCGTCTTTGACGAGGCCGACGAGTTGGTTGAAGGGATGGAAGGCTTCGGCCGCGACTACGCGGCAAGGTGGCGCTACACCGCCATCACGCGCGCGAAGGAGCGCGCGACGGTCGCCTTGGGCCCACGCCCCACCCGTCGCGACGACCGTGACGACGGCGAAGCTTTTCGCGGGCGCCGGCGTCATGCCGACAATTAGGCTTGCCGGCGAGGTCGTGCTCGACCCGGATTACGACGTTCCCCATTTTGCGGGATGTACAGGTCGGGTCACGCGTCTCGATTGCACGCCCGCGAGCGGCAGGGTGCTGCGGGATCAAACCATCCTCACCATAGTCAGCGACGGGATCTATGACCGGCAGGCGTTCTACCTTCGAGCGCTGGCAAGCGGCAGCACGTTTGCGAAGCAGCTTGCAGCGGAGGGCCTTGATGCGGTCGGGATGACGGACAAGCAGATCTGGTCGCTCGGCAAGCGCCGGAGTGCTGGTTCGTACTTGGACGTCAGAGTGCGAGACGACGGGTGCGTCAGCCGCATCCTGCAGCAAGGCACCGAGTTCCGGCCCGGCCAGGCCCTGTTCGTGTTCAACCCCGGTCGGCGCCTCCTCATCCGCGTCGAGCTTGAGCGGGAGCTCCTGCCCTACATAACGCGAGCAGCTCGCGTTCAAGTACGTGATCCCCACTGGCCCGGTGAGCTCGCCCGGCACCTCGACTGGCACCGCCGCAAAGGTCAGCGACAAGGCGAAACCCACATCGTCGCCTGGATCGACCTTGCGAGCTTCGCTCGTCACTTCGCGCTCGGCCAGCAGGTGACCATCACGGTGCCCGCCCCAAAACTCTCGACCCCGCGCGTCGGATTGACTTGGCTGGAGCGACTTCTTGCCGATCGTCCTCGCAAAAAGGACCCGTATGCAGACGACCCCGAGATGCAAATCGCGCGAGCAAACGGGTGGACTTATCCCTTACCGCCGCGAGGCTGTGAGCGCGAGAAGTACGGACTGGCACCGGAGCCGCCGCCTGCCGTCGCATCTCGCGATAAGGCACTCGCGTCGGACGGTAGCGCTGGCCAGACGACGGAACTCAGCACAACTGGTGCCAGCTCCTACCTGGCTCCCTGGGTGACAGAGCAGTACCCCCGATACGCTCATCGGTTCTCCCTCACCTTCAGTCTCTCGCGGTGGCGGCAGCGCGGTATCAGAACGGCACAAGCAGCGCCCTGGCGTGATCGAGTGGAGGCGACATTCGATGCCGTCCTGGGGTTCGAACAGGCGCCGCTGTCACCGCTCGATATCGCGACGTATGTTGGCGGACGTGCGACCGTCATGGATTACCCGAAATGCAGCATCGTCGACACGGGAGGCCTTGTCGCGACGATTGATATCCGGTCCTCAACCGTTCAACAGCTGGCCTACCTTGCAGCAGCTGATGGCGCCTCAGGAGCGGTCGCTGAGGCCGCCTCAGCTCTGATGGCAATCGGCTTTCCGCCGGCGGCGTTGAGACAGCTCAACCAGAAGCGGAGGATCATAGAGACGGTCAGCATTGTTGCCCCCCGCCCGGGCTTGATTTCGGTGCTCAATGAGGAGAACACCAAAGAGGTCGTCAGAGGCGAGGTCTTGGCGAGCCTTACCCCCGCGAGCGTGTGTTTCGTTGACGGTGCCGGACCAGCACTGCAGCTGGACAAGTTCCCGCCCAGAGTACGTGCGGAGCTGCGCTCGTCCAGCGACGAAGGCTGGCTGACAATGGGCGACGCTCTTTCGCTCATTGTTGATCGCGGGAAGCAAGCGGGTGCGCAGTACGCTCCATTCCGCATCAATCTGCCCGCAAGACCGCCTCTTGGCAGCCAGACTTCCCTCCAGCCTGGGGCTTCCGTTCAGATCCGGATTTCTGACCCCACGAGTGAGCGCAGGATCGTTGTCATTCCCGAGGACGCAATTGTGATGATCGGAGCCTCCGAGCAGGTCCTAGTCCATACCCTTCACGGTCGTCTGACCCCTACCATCATAGAGCGTGGCGCGAACATCCACATCTCTTCTGACCTCAAGGTCGAAGGTGTAGCAGATGCTGGTACTGTCGTTGAAGTCCGTGTCGGACTGTTTGCTGGCGAGACCGTTGTTCGTAACCTCGCGCAGCTCATGGCTGCCGACACGGACATCTCGGCCCTCATGCTCGGCTTCCTTGAGTTCAATGACCGTGAGTACTGATAAGCGCCCGAGAGCGGAACCCTCCAACTGATCCGCCTCGCTGGTTGGGCTCGGTAAAGCGAACTTTTGGGGCGCAGTGGAAACGCTCCAGGAGTGCGACCCTAATCAGGTCAGCTGTCCTGCGGAACCGCTGCGTTCAGCGCTTTATTCACGTACCCCCTCCATACACCACACGCCCCAATACCGCCGGTGCTCTAGCACCGGCCAACAAGCCCCACCCAACGGCGGATGGCCGGACGACGTACACTCGGCCCATCCGTTCGTGAACGAGCTCCGCGACTTTTGCATTCGGCCGGAAGCACAAGAGGGTGAGCGGAAGACCAGATTACCATGATCGGCAACATCCGCGACCACCGCACCGAGCCGACGAACCCCCATATCGACGCTGTTTTCGAGCCCTCCTTCCACGACCACGCCCGCGACAGCATCGGCACGCCGTACTTCAACGACGAACCGGCGCTCAGCAGCGGCGCCTACTTCGCCGTCGATTGGCAGTACGGCACCACCGTTCGTGCGGCGCTCCGCCTCGCCGAGGCCGAGTGGCCCCTTCGCGGTCACCGTCTCCCTAAACGCCGGCTCAAATACTCAGCAAGCGTCATTCAGATTTCAGGCCAGTTTCAGGTCGGTCGGCTGCCAGACAAATCGCATTCCGCGCCAGAAGCTTTTCACAATCGTAGTCAGCTGCTCTTGAGGGACACCCTGTAGATCAATCGCTATCTGGGGTGAGTTAGTGCCGTAGAAGAAAGGGACAGAGGCGCACAATACGCCGCGGCTGGAGCACGCATTCTGGTAAGCAGAGCGTGAGCGGTCGAAATCCAGGCCGGAGAGGCCGGAAAGAAGCACGAGCTTCACTCGCCTTAGGAGGCGCTGGTGCTCATCTGAGAATACCTCGTCGACGTGGGCTCGAACCTCATCATCCGCAACCGCTCGCCGAAGTTGGCTCTTATTCCCAACGTTGGTCGGGATCGTGATCGGCAGCGCGTCGGCATAGATGATTGGTGATCCTCCGAGAGCGCGGCAGGCCTGCTTCAGCTGAGCGGACTCCTTGCCGATCGCACGCGCTGCAGTCCCGTAGGACGTGTTCCAGAACGCACAGGTCTTCCCGGCCTCCGTATCGAAATCGTATGGCCCGACGCCGATCGAGCGAACTTCGTTTGTCGAGTTGGGCTCCCGACCAACGATCATGATAAGGTCAAAGCTCTGGTCAGCGGTGTTCTTGTATACGGCAATCGCCGGGTGCGGAGAGTGCATAGTTATCAATCGTCCTAGCGGGCAAAAGATCAAAACAAGCAACTCGGGCTGGCTAACACAAGGCGCCGCACTGTCAAGCTTTTTAGTGAACAGCATTCGACGCACGATTACGCTCTACTCTCCGGAAACACGCCGCAGATCTTCGGAACTTACTCAGTATCCTTTGTTGAACAAGGAGCGGAGTTTACCCGCTGGAGTGTAGCGTTATGAGTAGAGGTAAGAGATCTGATCGAAGTGCGATTGCAGGGCGTTTCGTGACGGCACGCCACGGAAAGTCAAGCCCGAGAACGACCGTCAAAGAGGTCGGCAAAGGCTCAAGTGGTGGGACCTATCGGAGCGCCATTAGCGGTCGGTTTGTCACCAAAGAACACGGGAAGGCGAACCCGAGAACAACCGTGAAAGAGTCCTGATCGGCAAGACCCGTGGACGCACGCCCACGGGTTGGCCTTTGTTCATGGTCTTGAGAGGCCACTCGATCGCCCTCCTCAAGCGCCGCGTTTCATCGCCCAATAGCGACATTTCGCGCAGTACCCGGAAGTTGGGCGGCCTGGATAGCGGTCTGGCGAGATCTCGTGAAAGTGCCGGGCCTGCCGCATGCGCACCCGACCTTCATTTTGAACCCGGTTGCAAACCGGCGGCTGTTAGCCAGTCTTGTTTCCGTGGGCGGCCCACATTGGCAAGGAGTAGCGGCTCAGGTACCCAGATCAACGAGATACTCGGAAACCGGGCTAACCCCGGTGAGTAGCAGATGCTCACGGGCGCGTGTGCAAGCCACATAAAGACGCCTGCGTTCCGTTTCGCGGCGCTGACACGGTGGAACGATTGAGAACTCGATCACGATCTTCCCAAGATGCTCCCCAGCCTTCATGCGAGCGAACGCGCCCGGAGCCTCCTCGAACGCGAAGCGACGCTCATCGAGAACGGGTCGAAGCCGAGCCAATGTGCAGGCCCGCAGCATGGCTTCGAAGTCCGCACGTGAGCCTAGTGTGACGCCCTGCATGCGAACCTCACGCATGACCACGAGTGGCAGTGGCACCGCTGACGCGGACGCCCCCCGCGACGACCCCGATCATCGCGATAGTGCCGCCAACCCGAACGACCCGGATCGACTGTTCGAGGGTGCCCGCGCCGCCGATATCGATGACGAGATCGACCCCGCGCCCACCCGTCAGGACCTTCACCGGCCGCGAACATCCTGGCTGGTCCCTATAGTTGATCAGATGATCGGCTCTAAGCTCCTTGGCTCTGGCGGGCTTCTCATCGGACGAGGATGTCACGATCACCGTCGCGCCCATCAGCTTGCGAATTGGAGCGCAAAGAGCGCGAGGCCTCCCGTTCCCTGCACCAGCACCGTGTCACCCGGCTTGATGCCCCCGAGCCGCACGATGGCGCTCCAGGCGGTCACGCCCGTGCAGGGCAACGCGGCGGCTTCCGCATCCGTCAGATAGTCGGGAACGGTCAGGAGAAACGCAAGATCGCTCACACCTCAGGCGGTGAGGAGTGTAGAGCCTTGTTGAGACGCTGTATTATGTCCTTGGGCAGAACTGGCTTTGAGAGCACGGTAAGCGCGGGGTAACGCTGCTTCAGTTCGTCGGGCAGGCCCACACCGGTTTGGATGACCATGGGCACGCCCCGTGCGAGCAGGGCTTCCGCGACCGGCGTTACATCCCGGTCGCTCAGGTGTACGTCCAGAATAGCCGCCGTGACCGGGCTCGTTTCCAGCAGAGCAAGCGCTTCGCGCACACTTGCCGCAGGCCCAACGACGTGGCCGTTGGCGTCCTCAACCGACAAGGCCAGATCATAGGCGATGAACGGCTCGTCTTCGCAGATCAGGATATGGGTGCCGGTGAGCAAGATCGGTCCTCGCTACTGGTGAAGGCGGGCGAGCGGCACCATGACATGCATGGTGAGACCTTCCTGCCGCCAATCGTACTCGACTGTTCCTTGAAGCTGGCCGACCACGCTTCGTTTCACGAGAATGGTCCCAAACCCGTTGAGGGTCGGAGGTTCGGCGACTTTGGGGCCATCGACCTCCTCCCACCGCATGTAGAGGTCGTCCTCTCGAACCGTCCAATCCACCCGGATGCAGCCCTCGGGGACGGAGAGAGCACCATACTTGGCAGAGTTCGTGGTAGTCTCGTGCAGCACGAGGGCTAAGCTCGTGGCTGCGTTGCCGCCAACCGGCACGGCTGGTCCGTTCAGGACAACGCACTGGCGAACCTGCGCTCGTTCCTCATCCACATACGGCAGGAGCACCGTGCGGATCAGCGCGTCCACCGTCGTGTGCTCACCGGCCTCAACGTCGCCGCCAATGAGCCCTGGACGGATGAGATCATTGGCTCGCGCAAGAGCACCGAGGCGGCCTCGCAGGCTTTCTGCCATCTCTTTCGGTGTGCTGGCCGACCGGGCACTCAACGCCACCATGCCGGTCGCAATGGCGAATAGGTTTTTCACCCGGTGGTTCAACTCGCGCAAAAGCAGCTTTTGGCGTTGTGTCGCCTGTTTGCGCTCCGTGACATCGACTGTGACGCCTGGAAACCGCAGTGGTCGCCCGGCCTCGTCACGGTAGGCCCGCCCTCGTGCCAGAACCCATCGGACCTCCCCATCCGGCTGGAGCAGGCGATACTCGCAGGTGTAGGGCTCGCCCGTCTCAATAGCCCGCGCGACATCAGCACTGACGCGCTCGTAGTCATCGGGGTGAATGACCGTCATGAAGTCAGTAATGGGAGCGCCTGCTGCGGCGCGCTCGGGATCGACACCGTAGAATTGGGCGAACCGGCTGTCGGCATAGAGAACATCGTTCGGGATGTCCCAATCCCAGGTACCAACAAAGGCTGAGGCGTCGAGGGCGATGCGAAGCCGCTCCTCACTGATCTGAGCGGCCTGCTCGGCTCGCCGCTGTTGAAAGAGCGCACGTCTCAATTCGAGTTGCGTCATCACCTGCCGGGCAAGCGCCTGGAGTGCGAACGCCTGCTCCCTCGTCAGCCCCTTTGGTCGGGGCTTGTGATCGAGCACGCACAAGGTTCCGAGTGGGAGGCCGTCCGGCGTTTCGAGAACCGCCCCTGCATAGAACCGCAGGCCCAAGTCGCCAGTGACGAGCGGGTTGCAGTTGAAGCGCGGATCACGCCTGAGGTCAGGAACGACGGTCAGCCCCGGCTGAATGAGCACGCGGGCACAGATCGACACATCGAGCGGCGTCTCGCGCACGCCAAGGCCCACCTCCGCCTTGAACCACTGCCGGGTGTCCTCGATGAGGTTGATGACGGAGATCGGCGCACCGCACGCCTGCGCCGCCATCACTACGAGGTCATCGAACTCCTGCTCACGGGGCGTGTCGAGGACGGCGAAGGCCCGGAGGGCGGCGAGCCGTTGCTCCTCGCTCCAGGAGGGTGCTTCGAAGACACCATCGGGGTCGGAACGCGCCAGTCCTGCATCATCCGCCATGACGTGTGCCCCCAGCCTGCCGTCGCGGGCGGCTGTCAGGGGCACGGTCCTGTTGTTCCAAGAGGCGAAGGGCGGCGCGCACCACCTCGCTTGAACTGCGGTAATGGCCAGAGGCCACCTTACCGGCGATGAACTCGGCGAGTTCGGGCGTGAGGGAGACCGTCAATGCAGACTTGGCAGGCATCTCAGTCTCGGTGGGTGTGAAAGCTTCATACCCTATGTAGCGTGATTGCCCTCTCTGGCAAGGGCCTGACGATGCGGACGAGAAAGCCGCTGCCGAGCACGTCAGAATGCGCCCTGCACGAGGTTGGTACGGAAGGGGCATTCCTCGGTCGCAGGTCACGGTCAGCCCGCTCCCCGCCCAAGCTCCAGCACTGCCCTGTTGGAAACTGAGATAAAGAAAGGGCGCGGTTGTGGATCGGGCCGAGAAGTGTCGCGTCCTCTTTCTCGAGGGCGAGGCAATAGTGGCTATTGCGCTTCTGGCGCGCGGCATCCGATCATCTTCGCGACCGGCTATAATGACAGGGTGACCCCGAGCGCTTCAAGGACGTACCGACTTTGCACAAGCCGTTCGAAAGCGCCCGGATGTCTCAGGTTCTCACCGAGGTCCTGTCCGACCGATCTTTGGAGGTGCCCGACATGTCGCCTAAAGGAAATCCGCTCCGATCAGTGCCGCTGATCGAGCACCATGGCCAGTGCTGCATCCCTTATGAGCCGAAGTGTAGCTGCCGCCCGTCACCCATGCTGCCAATAGGCCAGAACGACAACGCCAGCCGCTGCGACCGCCATACAGAACGCGAGGAACACCACGACGTTGCGGATAACCTCACGCCGATGCCGTTCATGCTCGTAGTAGCTGACAAGCGGGATCGCGTCGCGGGTGTCATCCGTTGGCTCAAGCCGGTCCGCTGGATTACCGCCCATCGAAGTCTCCCGATCAGACCTCCCTCGACGTACTGAGGAGCAGAGGTCCAGTGATTCAGTGAACCTGAACAGGTGCGCTACGGTTCCGCTTAGCCTTGGTCCCCTGCTAGACCGGGTGCCGGGTTGAAGCCCGAAGCGCGGTCAAGAGGTGTGAGCCGCCGAACGATCACCTGCCTCAAGGCTTCGGCTAGTTCGGCTTGCCCTTCCTCGAAGAGGTAAGCGGCTGTGCCCTCCAGTTCGCGGGCAACTTCTCCGGCATCCTGCCGGGCGGTCATGAGAGCCTGGAGGTAGTTCTCCGCCACGCGCTCGAAGTTACGAGTATCGCCCATCGCGCCCCCTCCTGGTTACGGATCAACTGAGCACGATTACGGCCAAGATTGTGTCGTGGACAAGACCCGGCGCGATCCCCTTCGAGGTAACCTCCAAGACTGACCTTTTGTCGAGGTTGCGGCGGGCCAGACCGGGACCGTTGAAGGTCGGCGGCCCCTCTCTCTCCAGCCACTTTTCTCCAGCCACTCGGTCTATCCAGGTTTGCGCCGAGGCCGGTGGCCAGCTTCTCGGCTGTCGGCTCCCCTTCTAGCCAGCCCTGGAAAAAGACCGAGACGACCCGGTCCCCCGGCTGGAAGCGGCTCACTCCTTCGCCAACGACCTCGACGACCCCAGCACCATCGGATACCGGCACCACCGGCAGGCGGAGCTTCGGGTCATAGATGAGAGCGAGGTGGTCTAGGCCGAAGGTACCGTTAAGCTCGAAATTGCGTATGGCATGGAGAATCTAGCCTGACTCCACGAGCGTGCCCAGGAACCTCGCGGTGAGCGGAACAGGGGGGTGTCTCCAGCGCAGGCGCGGAGCATGGCGTCGAAGTGGGTCACCTAAACCACCTGAAGCGCGCGTGACCGGCCCATGTGATAACGTCGAGCCGGGAGGATCATACCCATGAGGGTCATCGTGTGCGGGGCGGGACAGGTCGGCTCAGCCATCGCACGGCATCTCGCCACCGAAGGCATCGACGTGACCGTTATCGATTCATCCCCCGATCAGGCCCGGCGCGTTGATGAGAGTTACGACGTTCGCGGCATCGTAGGGCACGCTTCTCACCCGGAAGTTCTTGAGCGCGCTGGTGCGCGGGACGCCGACATGTTGATCGCCGTCACTCAATCGGACGAGGTCAACATGGTGGCCTGTCAGGTTGGCTATTCGCTTTTTAAGGTGCGCCGCCGCATTGCTCGATTGCGGCACTCCGGGTACCTGGAGCATAGCCGCCGAGGTCTTTACGCTCGGGATCAACTGCCCATCGACGTAATTATCTCTCCCGAGATCGAGGTTGCGAGTGGGATCGAACGACGCCTCAAGACGCCGGGAGCCTTCGATACAGTTCCGCTGGCCGAAGGTCGGGTTCAACTCCTCGGTATCCACTGCAACACCGTATCCTGCGCACTCCTCGGGAGGCGTCTTGCTGACTTGCCGCGCCTCCTTCCCGACCCTGGCCTCGTCGTTGTCGCGATCCTGCGCAACGGGCAAGCCATCGTGCCGAGGGGTCACGATCAGGTCGAACCTGGAGATGATGTGTATCTTGTCGCCAGAACCAGCCATGTTGACCGCATCATGCGCTTCTTCGGACACGAGGAGGAAGTCGCTCGACGGGTCATCATTGTCGGCGGCGGCAATGTTGGCCTTAGCCTTGCAAAGCGCATCATCCAGTCTGCGCCAGCTACGTCGCTTAGGATCATCGAGCATTCTCGCGAAAGAGCAGAACTCATCTCGCAGGAGTTGAGAGAGGGAGCCGTGGTCCTGCATGGTGACGCGCTCGACAAGGAGACCCTGATCGAGGCAAATGCACGAGCGGCCGAGACGATCATCGCTGTTACCAATGATGACGAAACGAACATTTTCGCTTCGGTCCTGGCTAAGCGGGAGGGATGCGCACGTGCCATCACCCTCGTCAACAAGTCGGCGTACGAGCCTCTACTGCCCACGCTCGGGATCGATGCGGTGGTCACACCCAACGCCATCACGATCTCCAGCATCCTACGGCATGTCCGCCACCGCTCGGTGTCGGCGCTTTATTCGCTTCGCGAAGACTTCGGAGAGGTGATCGAGGCGACGGCGCAGGCGGGCTCACGGTTGGTCAGTGGGAACTTGGGACAGGTTGGTCTACCACCCGGCATGCTCATCGGTGCCGTTGTCCGAGATGCGGAAGTCATCATACCTTCCACCGAGACGGTGGTTCGTCCAGGGGACCGGGTGATCGCGCTGGTCACCTATCGAGACCTGCGCAAGGGAGAGGCCCTGCTGGTCGGTCCGGCGCGGGACGAACGGTGATCCTGGTGACGGGCAAGCGGTTTACATTCGGTTCGTGGTCGCCGCCTCCCCTCCGCCCCGTGCTCTACATCATCGCGCTGATGCTGCTGGCGCTTTCGCTGGCGATGCTCCTCCCTGCTCTCCTCGATCTTACCACGGGCGACACCAATTGGAGATCGTTTCTTATCGGCAGTGGCGTGACCTTCGTCGGTGGAGCGGGTTTGTCCCTTGCCACCCGGTGTCGGTTGTCGGCTGGGCTAACCTTGCGTCAGTCGTTTGTGCTGACACCGCTCGCGTATACGACCCTCGTGCTCTTCGCGGCGCTGCCGCTGTACATGTCCGACTATGCGCAGTTGAAGGACAACTTCACCAACGCGTTCTTTGAGTCGATGTCGGGCCTAACCACAACGGGCGCGACAGTCATTGTGGGTCTGGACGCTGCTCCCAAGGGCCTTCTGCTCTGGCGGGCACTTCTCCAATGGCTCGGGGGAATTGGCATCGTTGGCGTGGCCATTGCCATCCTCCCCGCGCTCGGAGTGGGTGGCATGCAACTCTTCCGCACTGAGTCATCGGACCGCTCGGAGAAGGTTATGCCCCGTGTGCGCGAGATCGCAACGGCTCTTTCGTTCATCTACGCCGGGCTGACGGCCGCTTGCGGCCTTCTCTACTGGTGGGCAGGATTGACGGCGTTTGAGGCAGTAGCGCATGCGCTCACGACGGTTTCCACGGCTGGGTTTTCGACCTCGGATCATTCTATGGGCAGATTCAGCCCGGCCGCCCAATGGATCGGGACAGTCTTCATGCTCTCGGGAGCCGTTCCCTTCGTGCTGTATGTGCGTCTGTTGAGGGGCGACCGAGATAGCCTTCGGAACAGTCAAGTCAGAGCCCTTTTGTGGTTCCTGCTCGTCGTGATCGGGGGGGTGGCGGCATGGCTGGCCCTCTCGGACCGGTACGGGCTTTCGGATGCAGTTAGACACGCTGCCTTCAACGTTGTTTCGGTTGTAACGACCACCGGTTACGCGACGGCTGACTACGGAATGTGGGGGAACGCGACGGTTGGTGTGTTCTTTGGGCTGATGTTCATTGGAGGTTGCACGGGATCAACCTCGGGCGGCATCAAGGTCTACCGTTATGAGGTCATGGCTCGGGTCCTTCGCAGTCACCTTCGCCACCTCATTTATCCGAAAGGCGTCTTCCAGCGGATGTACGCCGGGCGTCTTCTGCCCGATGATGTGATCGCGTCTGTGGTTGTGTTCTTCGCCTTCTTCTTCGTCTGCTACAGCGGTTTGACCATTGGCCTGATGGCGTTCGACCTCGACTTCCTGACGAGCACGAGTGCTGCCGTGAGTGCTTTGGCAAACGTTGGACCGGGGCTGGGGCCGATCATTGGACCTGCGGGCAACTTCTCGACCATGCCCGACGCTGCAAAGTGGCTCCTCTGCTTTGCCATGCTTCTTGGTCGGCTGGAGCTTTTTACGGTACTGGTCTTGTTCTTCCCCCAATTCTGGCGTGGGTAAGCTCGAAGAGCGACCCTGGAAAGCTCTGCCTGTCGGGCATGGGCAGGCCCAAAGCACAAGGCTCGCAGTTCCCCGCTTGCGGATGTCGTGCTCGCAGTCGGTATGGGTCCGCTCACCAACACGCGACAGGTAGCCGCCTCTTCCATCGCTGCCCCACAGGAAGCGAAGGGAGAGGCTTGCCCATACGCACAGCCCGCATCGCTTCGCGCCGGAGACCTTTTCTCGGGTCGCGATCCGGCGCGGGCAGCGGAGCAGGCTGAGATGTGGTTTGGGCTGCCGTCGCTAGGACACAGGCTGGATCGACCGCAGAAATCGTAGTCGCTCGTGCAGCCTTGTCCGGGACGACGAGCCTCGGCTCAGCGACGACCGTATGTCCACCGGCTCTGGCCCGACGCTGGGTAGCCCGTTGTTCCGCGAGGCGCTGTAGGCGCTCAGCACCAGCGTCCACCTGCCGCGAGACGAGATCAGGTAGCACTCGCTGGCCTGAGGGAACAGCGTTCGCACTCGCCTCAGAGCCCCTCTTGGCGGAGGATGCCAGGGGTCTCTCTACCGAGATCGTCGCCGGGGCTGGTCTCCCTGGTGTGCTCCCGAAGACCTCGTCAACAAGGCAAGTCATACCGGAACGAGTCCTGGTGACGATCTGAACATCACTGACCCGTCTGTTCGCGCGCTTGATCTCGACGGTGAAGGAGGACCGCGCCGGGAAGCGTGTCGAAGGCATGAAGGAGTTCGCCGATCAGGATGATGGTACTCGGACGAGCAGGTCAGGGGCGTGCACCTGCATGTCGGAGCGGATGTCGAGCTTCCCGAGGAGTGCTGCTGTCGCCTCGGCTCCGCCGATGTGGAACTCGTCAACAGGCTTGAGCACCTCGGGCGTGATCCGATCAGGGTCGTGCCCCATTTCGGCAAGCCCGGCTCTGATGCAGGCAAGGACATCGTAAGACGCGTAGTGCTTCGACACTCCGGCTTCAACGTCACTCACGGCTGATCTCCCTGCTGGCCTGAGCAGAACGGGGTTCAGGCCCGCTGGGGCGAACATTGACACCGGCTGAGACGCTTGGGAAGCACAATACGGGCGTGGGGCCATCGCCGCCAACTTGTGCCCACCCACCCGACGAAGACATGATCGGGAACGCAGCGGACCCTCGAATTTGTTGCTGCTGAAACGCTGGAAAGACGAGATCAGCCCTGTTTAGTCCGGAATGCGACGATCTTGGTTCGAGCTTCGGTTCGTTGGAGGCACTCGGCGATGGCCTGCGCAAGCGCCCCCTCTCCAAATGGTTTACGGAGCCGGACGAGGTCTGCCTCCTCGTCGGTAGAGTTTTGAGCGTAGCCCGTCGCCAGCAGAATCGGCAGGTTCGGCCACTGACCCTTGATCGCACGGGCCAACTCTACGCCGGTAAGCACCGGCATCGCATAGTCGGTCACGACAAGATCAACGACCAGCCCACTGTGCAGGACCTCAAGCGCATGCTGGCCCGAGCCTACCGGAACGGTCGTGTGCCCAAGGTCCTCCAAAAGGGCTGCCGTGTTGGCCAGAACCAGAGAATCATCATCCACCACTAGGACCGTAATCGGTTCAGTTCGATGCGGTTTCGGCACTCTCTCACCGGGGGGCTCTGCGGCTCGCGGCTGACCGCTCGCAACAGGCAACCAAATCTCGGCCGTGGTGCCCTGCCCAGGAAGACTGTGTAACGTTAGCCGTCCACCCGATTGAGCCGCAAGCCCGTGCACCATCGACAGCCCGAGGCCCGTTCCCCTCCCGACGCCTTTCGTGGTGAAGAAGGGCTCCATGGCACGCGCGAGCGTCGCCTCATCCATTCCCTCACCCGTGTCAGCCACCGAGACGACGACGTAACGTCCCTCTGCAACCCCGCCTGCTTGGCTCCCAACGGTGCATTCTTTCGCACCGATGGTAATCAAGCCACCCCCCGGTAGGGCATCGCGGGCGTTTACGCTGAGGTTCAAGAGCGCGAGTTCAAGCTGATTGGCGTCCACTTGGGCGAGAGGCAGATCAAGTGGAAACCGGGTCTCAATCTGCACCCTGGGGCCAACCGAGCGCTGAAGCAGATCGGCCATGCCTCTAATGAGGTTCGGCACATCGACAGGCTCGGGTTTGAGGTCCTGACGGCGCGCAAAGGCCAACATGCGCTGCGTCAGGGCTGCGCCGCGCTGGCCCGCCTGGATAGCGTTATCGACCATTTGGATGAGCTTGGGATTGTCGGGCAGTCGCTTCCGCACGAGTTCAAGATTGCCAAGAACCACCGCAAGAAGGTTGTTGAAGTCGTGAGCAACGCCTCCGGTCAACTGCCCGACCGCCTCGATTTTCTGCGCCTGACGGAGCGCGTCCTCGGCTCTCTTCTTGTCGGTCACGTCCATGAGGCCGCCGAGGATCGAGACAACTTCTCCTGCGGCATTCCGCTCGACAGTTGCCGAGAGCAGCACATCCCGAGTATCGCCGCTCTTGGTCACCATGCGGTAAGGTATCTCGTTCAGATGACCATCTGCCAAGAGCTTTGGCGCGTCCTCCTGAACACGCCTGCGTGCCGACTCCTCGGTCATGAAGTTGATCAGGCGGCGGCCGACGACCTCCTCACGGCTGTAGCCCATGAGATCAAGCCACGCATCACTCACCTGCTCAATGGTGCCGTCCTCATCCACGCTGTGCAGCGGCAGGGGCGTTCGGCGGTAGAGCGTACGAAAACGCTCCTCACTTGTCCGAAGGGCCTGCGCCTCGCGCTCGGCTAGAAGGGCAAAGCGCCGGTCGAACATGGCGGCAACGAGCGCCAAAAAAAGGATCAGAAACGTGGCCCCGGCGACCGTGAGAGCCAGAGTGCTCTGGCCAAGGCTCGTATGACCGTGCGCCTCATCGACAGCGGAGTGGGCGCTGAACACCGCTCCCTGCATGGCAGCATAGTGCATACCCGAGACTGCCAGCCCCATCGAAACGGCTGCTACGAGCTTTTGGACAAGTCCGGTGTTCTTAAAGGCCAACCACAATGCAATTGTGGACGCGCCGATGGCGATCAGGACGGAAACGGCGACCCAGGTGTCATCATAGCTGAGGTCGGCAGGCATGCGCATGGCCGCCATGCCGGTGTAGTGCATGGCAACGATGCCAATTCCCATGACGAGGCCGCTGAGCGCCAGAGTGGTCACTCCCGCATCGCGCCTATTCACAAGGTGAAAGCCAACTCCGGTTACGAGGACGGGAAGGACGAGCGACACGACCGTCAGTGCAACGTCGTAGTCCATCGCCATGTCGGGCATGCTGAAGGCCAGCATGGCGATGAAGTGCATCGACCATATGCCGCCTCCCATCGCCAACGCCGCCGTTGCGAGCCAAGCGTGACATGCCCAGCCGCTCGCGGCGCGAACACGGCCAGCCAAGTCGAGGGCGGTGTAGGACGCCAGCGTCGCAACCAGGATTGAGAGGGTAACGAGGGTCGTATCGTGGGTGCCGTTGAGGATCATGGTTGCCGGAGGGGATCACCGGTTCAAGAAGATATCAAGCTCACAAGAGACAGGGGTGGGCTCGGGCGGGGCTCCCCGTGGCTCAGGCGGCGTCGGCACTGGCCGTCATGTTCAAATCGGTTCGCGCTCGCCTCAATACCGTGAGGGTCTCGTCACAGATGCTGCGGGTGCTCGCCAAAATGGCCCTCACTTCACCAGACCCCGATAGGCAAGCCTGCTCCAAGTTGCGGCAGGCGTGGGATAACCGCGCAAAGCCCAGCATCCCCGCCGCTGACACCACGGTGTGAGCTTGTGCAGCGAGGCTGACGGGATCGGACGCCATGTCCGGGTTATGAACAAAGCTTCGCTCAAGCTGCTGCTCGAAGTCCGTCAGAAGCCTTGTCAACCGATTCCCGCCCATGACATCAGCCAACTGCGCGAGAGCTTCGCTGTCGAACACCGGGCAGAGGTCCGCTGCTGTCGGCAGGGTTTGATTGCACACCGGCAGAGCACCGGTTCGGGACACCAGACGGTCGATCTTCTGGAGCAGTTCGCGCCTGTCGAAGGGCTTGCCAATGTGATCGTTGACACCCGCAGCTTTGAAGCTGGCGACCTGCTCGGGCAGAACGTTCGCCGTCATGGCGATGATCGGGATCGATGCCACGGCTCCGGGCAGCGCGCGGATGCGGCGCGTTGCGCTGATCCCATCCATGACGGGCATCTGAGCGTCCATCAGGATTACGTCGAATGATGACGACTGCACCATCTGCAACGCCTCAGCGCCATTCGCAGCAACCTCAACGGAATGCCCGGCCCGTTCCAGGACCGCCCTCGCGAGGTCTTGGTTGACCGGAATGTCTTCGACCAGCAGCACCCTTGCTGGGGTGAATTGAGCAGCGCCCGGCCGCTCATCGAGCTTGAGCGCCCCATCAGCCCTCGGCAAGTCCAGCGTGAACCAGAACAGGGAGCCATCGTTTTCACGGCTGTGAACGCCGATGATCCCGCCCATGAGTTCGACAAGACGCTTGGTGATCGCGAGCCCCAGGCCCGTGCCCCCATACTCTCGGCTGATCGAACCATCGACCTGACTGAAGTGCTTGAACAAACGGCCAAGCTTGGCAGCGGGAATACCGATGCCGGTGTCTCGCACGCCAAAGAAGATGCTGTTGCCCGACCGCCTCGCGCGATCAGGGCGCACGATCAGGGTCACGGACCCTGCTGGCGTGAACTTCACGGCGTTGTTCAAGAGATTGAGAAGCGCTTGTCGGACACGGTCCTCATCACCGAATACGCACTCTGGCAGTCCAGGGGCAAGCTCCACCCGGATGTCGAGGTCCTTGGCGACGGCAACACCCTTGATGATCTCGACCGTGTTGTCGATCAGAGCTTGCAACCGGAACGGCTCTGGTCTGAGTTCCAGGTGGCCCGCTTCGATCTTGGAGAGGTCCAGGATGTCGTTGACGATGGTGAGGAGAGCAGCGCCAGCGGTCCCCACCCGGTGGAGCTTTTGATGCTGCTCGGACGTATGCGGCTCATCTAAAAGGAGGTTGGTGAACCCGATGATCGAGTTGAGAGGCGTTCGGATTTCGTGGCTCATGGAGGCCAGGAACTCGGATTTGGCTTCGCTCGCCTTCTCGGCCTTGATCAGCGCCGTCTCAGCGATCTCCTTCGCCGCCTGAAGCTCCCGAGCCTGTTCCTGACGCTCGGTCACATCACGAAGCGTACTGACGATTTCGTGCGGCTGACCACTTTCGCTCAGAACGAGGCGGCGACGCGCCTCCAGCCACACCCACCGGCCCTCCTTGTGTCGAACACGGTAGGTGATCGTCTCATGATCCGCCTCGCCTGAGGCAAGCCTGCTCAGACCCCCGCGAACGGAGGAGCGATCCTCCTTGTGCACGGCTGTCAGCAGGTTGGAGCCGACCAACTCGTGCGGCTCGTAGCCAAGTAGCTCCAAGCAGGCCGGAGAGACATAGATGCGCGTCCCGTCCAGCCGCATCCGCACGATCATGTCGGTCGAGTTCTCAGCAAGAAGCCGGTAAAGCACCTCACGCTCGGCAAGTGCACGCTCAGCCTCTCGCTGCTCGGTCACATCGGTGTAAGTTCGAACCGCTCCACCGCTGGGCAGGAGCCTCGTCCTGATTTCCAGCATGGTGCCGTTCGGACGCACCCGCTCATACACGTTCGGCAAACCTTCTATGCTCTTATGCCGGGTCCACCAGCCGTACACTTCCTGGGTAGGGGCATACTCATCTGACGCGAGTTGGTGATTGACGACCTCCTCGAAGGTCGGGCCTCGCTCCATCAGTTCAGGCGGCAGGTCCAGAAGATCAATGGCCCGCTGGTTGGCAACCGCAACTCTGCCCTCGGCATCGACCATGATCAGGCCCTGGTCGATGTTCTCCAACGTGGTCTGCAACGCTTCGGCCTTGGAGCGCTCACCGTTCTCGGCTCGCTCCCGTCGTTGGCTCTCACGGACAAGGAGCCATCCGAAGCTGACGAGCAAAGCTTGGATCGCCGCCACGAACAGGATGTTACGGATCGCCTCAGACCAGAAGGCCGTCAGGGCTTCAGCCTTGCCCTGAGCGACGAGCAGAACCAAAGGCCGATCCTTCACCTGCCGGAAGCTCATGATCCTGCGCTCACCGTCCGTCGTTGTCTCCGACTCGAACGTTCCCTCGGTCTGGCCCTTGCGGAGGAACTCGCTGAACAGTCTCGTTTGTGACTGATCACGCCCGAAGGCTTGGGGCAGAAAAGGCAGCCGAGCCAATATCCGGGCATCCTGGCGGAACATCACGACCGCGCCATCCGAGCCCACAAGAGCGCTCTTGAACGACTGGACGAAGTAATCGAGCGCAATATGGGCAACGGCGATCCGGTCCACACGTCCCCCAAGAGCCATGTGCCGGAGACTGATACCTATGTACCACCGGCCGGTGCGCTCATCCCACACCGGTTCGGCAATGTTCATGAGATTGGAGAGGGAGGCGCGATGGACTTGGAGCGCGCTCTCCTCAACGGCAGGTGCCCGCGAGCCGTGAAAATGATGGCGAAAGAGAACCTCGCCCGAGCGGGTGTCGAACACACTGGCTGCGAGGAAGTAGGAAAGCCGCTCCGTGTCGGCCATGGCGACCGTGCGGGTCACTGCTCTAGCGTTGGGGTCGTGAAAGTCGGTCAGTTCATTGGTGAGGGTTCGCAGCAGCATCTCAACCGTATCGAATGTTCGGGCGGTATGCTGTTCGAGCAGTTGAACGACGCTGCTCGTCTCCTTTCGTGCATCGCTGAGAGCGCGCTGCGAGGAGGTCCACAATACCCAGCCCAGGTATCCGGCGAGGAGGAGGCAAATCGCAGCGACGGTGCTCCAGATGATGGCTGGTAACTTTTGAGGCGTTGCCTCAACGGTAGCTTTGACGAATTCCTTGGTCGTCAGCACAGCGGTCACCTAAACTCATTTCTGGTATGAGTATCGAGGGCGAGATGATGAAGTTCATTGGTAAAGATACTCCTTGCTACTTCGGACTGCTCAGCATCGATCAGAGTAGCCGCAGGATTATCTCTGAATTCCCGGCGAATCTGAGCCACAGGGTAAAGAACCGTTTAAAGTGCGCCAGTATACGAGGCGAAGGTACAGGATGAGGATCGGAAGCATCTCGGTGGGCAGGGCAACGCCGTGTACTCGGTCTCGTCTTACCCCTGACGCTGCCTGACCAACAGGAAGCCAAAGGTGCCATTGGCCTGACCCTGTCGAGGGAAACCAGGATTAAGCACTTTTCCGGCCCGCCTGCGACCTCAGCTTCGAAGGGATCGTCTCGAACCGTTGGGCTTCACGCAACAAATCAGACCCAAGGTGAAGCCCAGGGTACACCCGGTGAGACGCACCGTTTCGCTATCTTCGGCTCACCCCTACCGGGCGTTGGAGAGCTACCTCCAGACGCTCAGGCGGTCCTTTCGGCACGAACATCAAGTGCCCGCGAGCTAGAGGACCCACTTGTGCGAGCAGGGTCACGACGATCCCGCCCAAGCCCTGCGCGAGGTCATCAGGCGGCAGTTGGCGAACCGTTCAGACCGCTGCGATCCGTGACGGCCGTTGCACTCAGCGAACGTTTGTCGGTGCCCATTCCGGCTTATCGGAAACCCGCTCAAAGTCAGCCCGACAATTTAAGTAGTCTCGTACTACGTTCACTTCCGAGGGCATCAATCGGAACGACACCAGCCCATGATGCCGTGTGATCTCCGTCATCAGCATCCTTCGGGCACAGCGTCTGACGCCTCGTCGCAACATGATGTGTGCGGCAACGTAATCGAGGCACTCCAACAGGAACTGGTTGCGTTGCGAGGGCATGGCACGGACCAACGTCTAGGCTTGGCGTCGCGTACCCGTCGTGTTTCAGACCGGTGTGGGACCCCCGGAGTGATTGCGGCAGCGTTATTAGGTGTCCCTGTACTCTCGAATGACAGTCCGGCCCGAGCGGCTCATCGGAAGTTCTGGTAAGGCCCTCCAGTAACCGCTCAAGAACGAGCGACGGCGCGCACCTAAGTGTGCCACATCAATGTGCCACCTGTGCCAGAAGGAGCCGTTAAGCCACTGAGAAGAAAAGCTGGCGCGCCCGAAAGGATTCGAACCTCTGACCCCCAGATTCGTAGTCTCAGGGTCAGAACGCTCTAGGAGTGTGGCCTCAAGTTGTTCAAATGGCCTGCTGAACCGCTGTGGTCAGCGCTATCATTAGAACACCCCCTCCCTACACCACACGCCCCAACACCTCCGCCGCTGCAACAGCGGCCGGCCCGAACACCTCCCTACCCTCCACCTGATCTTCCCTACCTTCCTTGCCCTCCTTACCTTCCGGACCTTCCCCCACCACCACTTCCCACTCTTGCCCACCAGCACCATCCCACGCCTGGCAACCGCCACCCCTGACCCGGCCAGCTGACGCCTCTTCCCACCATCGAACCGCCGACCCGCCATTCATCCCAGCGCTCCACCCTGTGCCATTCGGGGTGGTGTGAACATCCGCCGGTGCCCGCGTGAACCCCTCTCAGCCGCACCCCTGCGGCCTCAAGAGGATCACCTGGCGCATGCGCCCCACCACACCTGCCCTTCCCCCCACCCCCGACCTGCCCACCCTCACCCAGGCGCCGCTCATCCCCGCGTTCGTCCTGCGGGCCCACCACGTCCACTGGCCCGCCGACCACCGCTTCAAGGCCGCAGCCCGGCTCCTGCAGTCCTTGTGGCGGGCTGACCGGGGCCTGCCGGCTGGTGCGTTCGTCACCCCTGAGGGCCACCGCCGCCGCCTCGGATCCCGCCTCACCGGCATAGCGGGACGTGCCGGCGCCAACTTCCTCACCCCCGCCATCGCCCACACGGTCTGGCGCGAGCTCGCCTACCGCGAGATCAACGCCGTCTATGACGTGGACCGACTTCGTCTGAACTTGTTGAGCTCTCAGCCCTTGCTGTTCAACCTCTTCGCACCACTGAAGCAGGACCTCGCCCTCGCCACCCGGGTTGTTGCCGAGCTCCTCCCCGGGTTCATGGACGAGGTCACGGACGTGCTCTTCGAGCATGCCCCCGCCCGCGGGCACCCGGCCTTCACGGGCGACCACACCGCGTTCGATCTCCTCATCCGGGGCCGCACGCCCGCAGGCCAGCGCGCCTTCCTCGCGCTTGAGCTCAAGTACGCGGAGGGCCTGAGCGAAGCCACCCGCCCGCTTCATCCCCGCTACGACGAGCTGGCGCCGATGTCGGGCCTGTTCAACGACCCCGCCGACCCAGCGATCAGGGCCAACCCGCTCCAGCAGCTCTTTCGCCAGCACTGCCTTGCGCAATGCATGGTGCTGCGGGACGTCGCTGAGGTGGGCACCTACGGGTTCGTCGCCCCGTGCCTCAATCACCTCGCCCAAGGGGCGGCAGCGGCCTACGCCACGCACCTGGACGAGCACAACCCCGCCCGGGTGCCCTTCGTCGCCCTCACCCTCGAGCGCCTGATCGAGGCGATCGCGGCGGCCGGCGAGCCCGCCCACGCGGCTGCCCTGCACCGGCGCTACACCGACTTCCACCAGATCGACGGTGAGCTGGAGATCGCCATGGCCGAGCAGACCCGGCCAGAGCCACACGAGCGCGAACGCGACGAGACCCTGGAGGGGGCTGAGGCCGCTCCGCCAGCGGCCTGACCGCCCCGCTCGGCAGCCCCTCCCATCACCGCCCTCAACCCGCGCCCGCTGATCTCCTCAGCGGGCCCCCTCTCCTGGTGCCCTCATGTCCCCATCCCCAACCTCCACTCCACCCACCCTGTCCTTCCTCACCGATGCTGACCGCGAGCGGCTTCTCGCCAATGGCCGGCGGGCCATTCACGAGCTGGCCTTCGACCCCCAGCCCGTCGTCAAACTCTTCACCCCTGATGGGGCTGCCACCTGGCTCCTCACCGAGCTTGACCCCGATGACCCGGACCTGGCCTTTGGCTTGTGCGACTTAGGCCTTGGCTCTCCTGAGCTCGGGCGCGTGTCGCTGGCCGAACTCGCCAGCGTTCGGGGACGGCTGGGGCTGCCGGTGGAGCGCGATGCGCACTTCCGGGCCGATAAGCCCCTTTCGCTCTATGCGGCTGAGGCCCAGCGCTCGGGGCGGGTGCTGGCATGAC